>Ga0074195_1000014_pt1 | contig 512681 bp, 530 predicted proteins | sample EPASupsiteHSE623_FD_64525 | JGI IMG/M metagenome (GOLD analysis project Ga0074195, IMG submission 64525) | Bioremediated contaminated groundwater from EPA Superfund site, New Mexico - Sample HSE6-23 | ecosystem: Environmental > Aquatic > Deep subsurface > Groundwater > Contaminated ... | reverse complement strand
CTTGGATAAACCTGATATTCCGGCTCGCTAATTTCTTAATTGTCTCCTTTCTATTTGACTTCACAATCAAGAAAAGGAGACACTGTACCTTAGATCTTTCGGTCGTCGGTACAACACGCTTTTTGATTAGGATTTCTACAGAGCAATCTTTTCTAAAAAACCAGCATTATTAATAGTGATCAGGGCGACATTAGTAAGAATCAGGGCTCGTGGTCTAGTCGGTTATGACGTCGCCCTTACACGGCGGAGGTCGCCGGTTCGAATCCGGCCGGGCCCATCTCTTAAAAAAAAATTTACCTCTTGGCGATCCCGTCAAGCCGGACCGTGAAGATAAGATCCTTTCCTGCCAGATCATGGTTTTCGTCCCAGGTTACGGTCGATGGCGTGATATTGATGATCTTGACATGGGCAACCGCCCCGTCCGTTGTCCTGCGGATCGAGTAGCGCTCCCCGATTTTGAGATCCTCTCCTCCGGGGATGGTCGACCTGTTCACCACATGGACCAGCTCATTCTGGTACGGGCCGTATGCTTTCGCGACCGGGATCTGCACGGTCTTTGTCGTATTGGGTGTCATGCCGATGACTGCCTCTTCCAGTCCCGGGATGATCTTTCCCTGCCCGATAGTGAAAACGAGAGGCGTGGAATTCATATTGGAATCAAAGACCGTGCCGTCCAACAGCGTACCCGTGTAGTAGACCGAGACGGTATCCCCGGTTTTTGCACCGGAGGGATTAAAAAATACCAACCCGATAACGGTGAGGACGATGATTGCAGCAACCGCCCCCCCAAGCACCGTTAAGAGCTTCTTTTTCTCAGTTTCCACCCGTTCCTTTCCTTTTACCTTCTCCGATTTTTTCATGCTGGTTCCCCCTCAGGCGTTGGCAGGGATATCTTATACAATTACCTGAACGACCTGTGCCAGCTCCCGCGCGGAAGGTCCCAGAGCCTGACCAGCCATCACAATTGCACGGTATTTATACCACGAGCGCGAATCTACTGGTGTTTACCATGGCAGATGAACTACGGGTTGCCGACGTCAACGGGAAAAAAGTCCAGTGGGATCCTGCACAGATGCGCAGGATCCAGGAGCACCCCTGCTATTCCGAGAAGGCGTGCCACGGTTTTGGCAGGTGCCATATCCCGGTCGCCCCCAAATGCAATATCCAGTGCAATTACTGTATCCGCGATTTTGACTGTGTCAACGAGAGCCGGCCCGGGGTCACAACCAAGGTTCTGAACCCGGACGAGTCCATGGATCTGGTAAAAAAAGTCGTGGACAAATACAACTACATCAAAGTCGTGGGAATTGCAGGGCCCGGCGACCCGCTCGCAAACGAGGAGACCTTCGAGACCTTAAAACGGCTCCATGAACAGTACCCCAACGTCATCAAGTGCATCAGCACCAATGGTCTCCTCCTGCCGGAGAAGATCGATCTCCTGCAGAAATACGATGTTGGCAACATCACCGTCACCCTCAATGCCATAGATCCCGAAATCGGTGCAAAGATTTACCAGCATGTCGATTACCAGGGAAAACGCTACACCGGCCTTGAAGGTGCAAAGATCCTCCTCTCGCAGCAGCTCAAAGGCATTGAAGAGGCAGTGAAACGGAAGATGTTTGTCAAAATCAACACCGTATATATCCCGGGTATCAACGAGGACCATATCCCTGCCATTGCAAAGAAGGTCGGGGAGATGGGCGTTTACAATTTTAACCTTATCCCGCTCATCGCCCAGTACAAGTTCGCCAATATCACCCCGCCAACTCCCGAGATGAAGAAGAAGATGCAGGACGAGTGCAGCAAATATGTCAGGCAGATGCGCCACTGCCAGCGGTGCCGGTCGGATGCCATCGGAAAACTCGGCCACGACATCCAGTCGTGCATCTACGAGAAATAATCCCTTTTTTTCAGATTACCAGAGATCCTTTCCAGACCGTTACGGCTTTACCGGCGATCTTCACCCGGTTCCCGCCAACAAGCCGGACACGGAGCACTCCGCCGCGTACCGAAGCCTGGCAGGCAGTCAGGGTATCTTTCCCAAGCCGGTTGGACCAGTAGGAGGCAAGACAATTATGGGCAGAGCCGGCCACGGGGTCTTCGTTCACCCCGACTACAGGGGCGAAGAGCCGGCTCACAAAATCAAACCCCGGTGTTGATGCCCGGGCCTGAATGCCATTCTCGTCCTCGGGGAAAAAGAAAAATTATGAGCCGATACGGAGAATAGGGGTACTGGTCGGCCCGGTACTGAGGCCCATACTCAGGATCCGGTTCAGCTCATCGAGTATCGGCTGCAGCGACGGGGGGGTTGCCGAGTCTTCGGTATTTACCGTCTTGCCATGATAACTGACGCGGTATCTCAGGAAATCGGCTCCCCCGCGCCGTGAGGTATAGTTCCCCTGCAGCATCGAGAACTGGTTCTGACTGAAAAGCTCTGATATCCGTTCAAGGTCGGTCTGGTTAAGGACAAGTTCCGTGTTGGTCGTTTTGCCTGATATCACCGCAATACCGTTATCGAAGATCACCAGGCGGTCGTCAACGCCGGCAATCCCCCCGCTTCGCTGGTAATCGACAAAGATGCTGGGGGGAACTGCACGGGATACCGGGGGAGTCTTGACGCCGAGGCATCCACTCAGCATGATCGCCGCGATCACCCACACCGACAGGAATACCAGCCATTTCCTGATACGCATCACATCGCAGGTACTATTGTGTTTTGTGCCGTGTTAAATCTGCACGACGTCGTTCTTTGCCTGTTTTCCCGATACTTTCCGCTCGGGGAGCACTTCTTCGAGGGCAGCAATCAGGCTGTCAACCTTTTCGCTGTTGAATGTTGCACGGAACGCGGCGAGTTCTGCAGCGTTCATGATCATGATCCCCTTCTTCTTCATGGGAAGGCCGTTCTCCCCGACCGGGTTGATATCGATTGCAAGGGAGGGCGCACGGTTCTTGGTGGCCGGCAGGCGGATGATCGAGACACCTTTGACCGAGGTCTGTTTTCGCTCCCAGTCCTGTCCTTCTTCAATGAACGTTTTGAGCGTGTTTGCGAGTTCCATAGTACAGAACATTTGATTTATATATTAAAAGGCTATTCGTTCCGATCCGGTCCCGTATGCCACAACGGACCGGGCCCTTCCTGAATCAACAACAGACCCCGGCAGGGAATCCTGCCTCCTGCCGCAACATAATAAGTTGGCAGGATAAACCGGTGACCACAGGATCGTCATGCCCACCATTACTCTCCGCCAGGACCAGCCGTTCAGCCTCGATGCAACCCTTTCCTGCGGGCAGTGTTTCCGCTGGGACCGCACCATCGACGGCTGGTGGTATGGCGTGGTGGGAGGCCGGGTGATAAAAATCCGGCAGGACGACAACAAGCTCATATGCGCGGGAGCGCCGGCACCGTTCATCCGCCATTACTTCTCGCTGGACATGGATCTTGGCGCAATCCTCTCCTCCATTGATAGCGATCCGTATATCCACGAGGCAATTCTGAAAAGCCGGGGCCTCCGTCTCGTGCGGCAACCACCGTGGGAGTGCACAGTCTCGTACATCTGCTCGACGAACTCCAATATCCCGACAATCCGGCGAAGGATAGCAGCCATTGCGGAAAAATTCGGGGATCCTCTCGAATTTGAAGGGAAGACCTATTACACATTTCCCGGACCCGGGGAAATTTCCTGCAAAGGGCATGACGGCCTGACCTCGTGCCGACTCGGGTATCGCCATCCCTATGTCTTTGGCACGTCCTGTTCGGTCTGCGATGAGAAAGCATGGGAGGAGACTGTCCGAAGACTCCCGTATGAAGCCGCACGCAAAGAACTGATGAAACTGCATGGCGTCGGCCCGAAGGCCGCGGACTGTATCCTCCTCTTCGCCTTCCAGAAGTACGAGGCCTTCCCGGTCGATGTCTGGATACGCAGGATAATGCAGAAGTACTATCTCCCGGAACTGGGGATGGATTCTCCCCTGACCGGCCGGGAATACGATACGATCCGCCGTTTTGCGCGGGAGCATTTCGGGGAGTATTGCGGGTATGCGCAGGAGTACCTGTACGCGGGAAGGGAGGGGTGAGCCCTGTTCTCGTCAGGCAACTGGACTCGCGGAACAACAAAAACCCTTCACCAGAAGAAGTCCCTGCCCGTGACACTAGTTCTGAGGGGATGGAAAATTAGAGGGAGCTTCACTCGCAGTTTTTACTCTACACCATGCCATTGTACCAACATTCAACAATGCTCATTCTCAACATCAGCACAATAAACAAAGTAAATCCCGGGAAATAAAATTTCAAGTAAACCTAAAAAAAGAGTGTCCCGGGATCTTTTACGTCCCGATATCCCAGCTGCAGCTGTAGGTCTTCTGCTCCCTGCTCATCTTGTCGATGGAGAGACCCAGCGAGGAGAGTTTCAGGTTTGCAATATGCTCATCTATCTCGTTTGGCACGTCATAAACGCCGCTCTTCATTTTCCTGCCGTTCTTTGCCATGTGGAGGGTGCTGAGTGCCTGTACAGCGAAACTCAAGTCCATGACCTCGATGGGGTGGCCCATACCCTTGGGGGTGGCGAGGTTGACAAGCCTTCCCTCTGCGAGCACGTGAACTGCCTTTCCCTTGAGCATAAATGTCTCGATGCCGTCGCGCTGGATGACCTTGTCCGCGTTCTTGTGGAGCCACTCGATGTCAATCTCGACGTTGAAATGGCCGGCGTTCGAAAGGATGGCGCCGTTTTTCAGTTTCTTGAAGTGCTTTGCAGCAATGACGCCGACATTGCCGGTCGTGGTGACGAATATGTCGCCGATGGCTGCCGCTTCGTCCATGGACATGACCATAAAGCCGTCCATGTGGGCTTCGAGAGCACGACGCGGGTCGATCTCGGTAACAATAACCTTTGCACCAAGACCGTGAGCCTTCCGTGCAAGACCACGGCCGCAGAAACCATAGCCGGCAACAACGAAGTACTTGCCTGCAACAAGGGTATTTGTCGTGATCATGATCGATGAGAGGACGCTTTCCCCGGTGCCGTGGACATTGTCAAAGAAGTGCTTCATCGGGGTGTCATTCACCGCGATGACAGGGAACTCGAGCTTGCCGTCGGCTGCCATTGCCTTGAGCCGGTGGATACCGGTGGTGGTCTCCTCGCACCCGCCGATGACCTTCTTGATGAGATCGCGGCGTTTTGTGTGAATATAGTGGATAAGGTCCATCCCGTCATCGATGGTGATGACCGGCTTTGCGTCCAGCACCTTGTCGATGGCGGCATAGTACTCGTCGACCGAGCAGGCGCGCTTCGCATAGCAGTGAACGTTTTTCACATCATTCAGGGCTTCTGCGACATCGTCCTGCGTGGAGAGCGGGTTGCAGCCGGTGATGTGGACCTCGGCACCGCCGGCAGCAAGGGTGGAGACGAGGTTTGCGGTCTTGGCCTCGACATGGAGCGCCATGCCTATCGTCATACCGGCGAACGGTTTTTCCTTGATGAACTGTTTTTTTATAGCGGCGAGTACCGGCATGTACTGCGCAGCCCATTCGATCTTCAGCTTTCCTGAACTCATGAACATCCTCGATGAGGGAAGGCCGGATGCCGGCCCGCCCGGATACTGACTACCCTATGAATAGGGGCGCCAAGTTACATAAAAACTCCGTGAAAATGCGGAACTGCCCGCAATATAGATAGTATCCGCCGCCCAAGTCTGTACCAGATGGTGCTGACGCGAAGGATCATCCCCTGCCTCGATCTCAAGGACGGCAGGGTGGTGAAGGGTACAAATTTCCTCGGGCTCCGCGATGCCGGGGACCCGGTTGAGCTCGCCGGCCGGTACAACGAGCAGGGAGCTGACGAGGTGGTCTTCCTCGATATCACGGCTTCGAAGGAGAAGCGGGGGATCATCATCGAGCTCATCAAGCGGGCCGCGGACCAGCTCTTCCTTCCGCTGACCGTCGGAGGCGGCCTTAAATCCCTCGAAGACATCCAGCAGATCCTCCGGGCCGGCGCGGATAAAGTGAGCGTCAATACGAGTGCTGTCCACGACCCCGCGCTCATCACCCGGGGGGCGGAAGCTTTCGGCACGCAGTGTATCGTGGTTGCGATGGACGTGCGCCGGAACTTCACGCAAAACGAGAAGGCCATTCCGGTCATTCTCGAAGACGGGCGGAGATGCTGGTACGAAGTCGTCATATACGGCGGGAGCAAACCGACGGGTATCGACGCGGTTGCCTGGGCAAAGGAGGCCGAGGAGCGGGGAGCCGGCGAGATCCTCCTCACCAGCATGGAGAACGACGGTACCAAGAACGGTTTTGACATCGCTGTCACGGCAGCAATCTCCGATGCGGCAGGCATCCCGGTCATCGCGAGCGGAGGGGTCGGGACGCTGGAACATTTTTACGACGGCTTTACCAAAGGAAAGGCAGATGCCTGCCTTGCAGCAAGCGTCTTCCACTACGGCGAATTCACGGTAAAAGACGTAAAAGAGTATCTCAGAGGGCGGGGTATCCCGGTACGGCTCTGAGATCGATCTCGAACGCGGCAACGGAGTGTTCGAGCTCGAATGCAGTCAGCACGGCGGGATGGATCTCGCCAAAGACACCAATCGTTTTTCCACCGGACACGATATCGCCGCGGCGCCCGTCAATGAATGCCGGGTCTTGTGATTCTTTTACCGTATAATCGATGGAGAGCTCGTGGAGCACCGCGTCGGCTGACGCATAGGCTTCCGAGAAGTCCGCCTCCGGGTGGGTGCTGACGCCGGATGCCTGCTGGTGGGTGCGACAGTCCAGGACCACGTCGCCCACCGTGAAGAGGCGCTGCGGGAGTTCACGGTGCCGGTTCAGGGTTAAGAATTCAAGGAGCAGTGGCAGGAGCTCGGTCCTGACCACCGTGTTCTCGATGCTGATCGGGTGCATCACATGGAGGACGCCATTCTTCTCCTCACGCTGCATCCGCTTGTAGAGCACGTCCTCGTTCGTGAGTGTGAACGGCATCACCTCGAGGTACCCAAGGCCGCAGAATGCTTCGCGGGCAAGGGCGGCGTTGACCTGCACCGGGTGGGGCTTTCCCACGGTGAATGTTGCCGGCGGGGCGGCGATGATACGGTCGTACCCGAAGGCGATTGCAACGTCCTCGAAGAGGTCCCAGTCGTGCATGATGTCGGCCCGGTAACAGGGCACCTGTACCTTAACCTTATCTGTGCCGGCAGGTTCGGCACCAAAGCGCATCTTCCGGAGGAGTTCCGCCATCGTTGCCGGGGTGAGTTCGATCCCGATGAGCCGCGAGCATTCCTGAACGCTCACGATCCGTTCCGCGGGGGCGAGCGTCGGCGTCTGTACACCGCCAATCTCCACGCTCTCGATAGTCGCCCCCGCCTCGGCCATAGCCGTGCAGATGATGTTAACAGCAACTGCAACTGCACGTTTGTCGGTGCCGGTCGTGTCGAGGAGGATATTTTTCGTGTCGATGGTTACCCGGGTCCGCTCGCCATTGATGATCGGTGGGAACGAGAGGACATGGTCGTCGTCATCCACGATCAGCGGGAAGAGCGGGAAGTCCTTTACAATCTTCGCGTAGTCCCGGCCCTTCGGGTGCTTCTCGAGGATCTCGTCCATCGTCATCTTCTCGGTGAAGTCGAGTGGGATGAAACCCCGGCTGCGGCGCGAGGCGATGTAGTGGAACGGGGGTTTGACCGTGTCCATGTCATGGATGCCGATCGCAACCTTGCTCCGGCCCCTGCCCACTGCCCAGTGGAGCGCCTCCTGAAGGGACATGATGCTCTGGATGGATTCGTCATCGAATTTCACACCGCGGATGACCGCTGCCCCGAGCACCGGGCGAATAGTGGCGAGCTGGGGGTCGACGGTGAATTTTATTCCCGAGGGCCTCACCGGGTACGAGGGAAGGCCGGTCTCGATCCCGAGGTAGCCCCGCATGGCACGGGCCACGCCTTCAGGGCTGAACAGGTCGGGGCGGTCCGGGAAGAACTCCACGTCCGCGTGATCCTCCTCGGTCCGCTCCACGTCCGAACCGATGAGGGCAACCTTGTCGAGGATTGTTTTCCTGTCGGTGCGGGTGAGCCGTTCGAGATACTTGTAGGGGAGGGTAATTACTGCCATTTCAGAGACCTCCCTTCGTTTTTCGCAAAGAGGGTGTTTCGCGGAGGAACGCCACGTCGCTCTTGTGCAGGTAGCGGAGATCTTTGAGGCCAAGGCGGAGCATCGCGATCCGGCTCACACCGAGTCCCCATGCAAGCACCGGGTAGTTGATCCCGAGTGGTGCGGTGACCTCCTCGCGGAAGACGCCAGCGCCGCCCATCTCGATCCAGCCGATGCCATCAACGTACACTTCGGCATCAAGGCTCGGCTCGGTGTACGGGTAGTAGGAGGGCTTGAACCGCACACCTTCAAAGCCCATCCGGTGGTAGAACTCGCGAAGGATCCCGAGGAGGTTCCCGAACGTGACATTTTCGTCCATCACGATCCCCTCGAGCTGCTCGAACTCGGCAAGGTGGGTGGTGTCTATGGTCTCGCGCCGGTAGACCCTGCCGATGCAGAAGGCCTTGACGGGCGGGTTCGGGTTATTTGCAAGGTGCTGGATGGAGACGCTCGTCGTGTGGGTGCGGAGCACGCACTGCTCGGCTTTCTCCTCCTTCCAGACCCCGCCCCAGCCGGTGGAGGACGTCTCCCCGCCGGAGATATGCATGGCCTTCACCTTCTCGTAACCTTCGGGAAGCGGGAGGGTCTCTTTGAGATAGAATGTGTCCTGCATCTCGCGGGCCGGGTGGTCCTGTGGCTGGAAGAGGGCATCGAAGTTCCAGAACGACTGCTGGACAATCCCACCGTAGAGCTCCGTAAATCCCATCTCGAGGAGGATCTCCCGCATCTCGGCAATAATCCGCTGGTAGGGATGGATCTTCCCGGGGTACGCTTTCTTCGGGAGCTTGGTCACATCGTACCGGCGGAGGTTGGCATTCTTCCAGGTGCCCGAGATGATCTGCTCGCGGGAAAGGGTGCCGGTCTCCTCGCGGAGATCGAGGCCTTTTCTCGCTACCGCAAGCCCCTGGGGTGTGATGGCGATGGTGTACCTTACCGTCTCGGACTCCTGCAGGATACCACGCTTGATGAGTTCCCTGGTCTTCGGGTCGGCAGCAGAGGGGCTTTTAAGGGCAGATTCGTCCGCGTCAGTGGATGCCGGGGATGTTTTTGTTACGGAGGTCCCCTCGACTTTCACGAGGCCCTTCTTCCGGAGCTGGCCAAACCCGATCCTGAACGCTTCATGCTTCTGGAGGTCGGCAAGGGTTGTCCCCGGCAGGATGAACCGGAGAAGCTGAGTTTCAGGGAGGCCGTTTTTCAGGTACGTCTTCCCCTCGTCCGTGTACACAAACTCCTTTGCAACGATCCGTTCGACCGCAGTAAGCCCGTTGTCCTGTGCAAGGTGGGCCCACTGCACAACCGCCTCAGGGGTTGCCCCCAGCAGCCCGGCAAGGTGCGGGGCATCCGCCTTCTTCTCCTTCTCCAGTACTGCAAGCAACCGCTTCTCGTTCTGCGTCAGTTCCGCCATTTTACACCCGTATCCTGTCCGCACATGCGTCCATCTTCTCTTTGAAGTCTTTCAGGAACGCAACCACCCGTTCCGCCGTCTCCTTCTTGCACTGCCCGCAGGTGACCTCGCCGGCCATGCACTTCCGCTTAATCTCTGCAAGTTCCGCGTCGTCCGTCACCATGTGGAAGAGGTTGAGGAGGTAAACCGAGCACTTGTCCGGCTCGCCGCCAAGGCGCTTCTGTTCCTCTAAGGTCATTCTCCCGCCGGTGATCCCGCTCATCACCTTTTTTCTCACCGCAGCCTCGGGCTCATAGAACGAGATGATGCTCTCCGGGATGCTCGACGACATCTTCCCGCCGGTAAGGCCCGGCATGAATATGTGGTACGTAGAGGAGGGAGTGTAGAAGGCAAATCCGCCGTTCGCCAGCTCGATCTCCCTGACCTTTGCCGCAACATCGGTACACTGCGCTCCCTTGATATCGACATGCCCCTCGTATTTCTTCGCGTGGGGGAACGCTTTCCTGACCGCGTCGAGCGCTGCTTCCGGCGCGTTCTTGGAACGGACGCTGATATACCCGTCCCGCTCCTCGACCGTGAACATCCGCATCTTGTGGGCGATCCCCCGCGTGAGCCGTATGTGGGGGTCCTGATCGACCCCGACCGGGACCACCGTTGGCGCCGGTTCGCGGTCGATCTGCGGATAGAGGATGTCGGCTACCTGCGTGATGACGCTGTCCGCATGGGCAAGGTCGGTGTCGGCACCGAACCCGTAGATTGCCGCGAGTTCCGAGAAGTTCACTTTGGTCGCAGCCTCGAAGGCAAGGTCCTTGAGCCGGTCGTTTTTGCTCTGGAAGTAGGTCTGGCCCTCAAACCCGAGGGCATACAGACAGGCAAGGTACTCCCTGCCGAACTCGTTGCACTTCTCCCACGAGAGGCCGCGGACCGCGTGTGCTTCCCGATCGGCGATGGTGATGTAGCCGTTGCCGCCCTGCTGCACGTGCCAGACCACTTCCTTCATGACCATCAGGTGACCAAGGTGCGGGTGGCCGCTCGGCATGAACCCCGTCAGGATATGGAAAGGGGTTTTGTTCTTGATCGCCCGCGCTATGGGGCGGTAGTCCCGGTGGCCAACCACGATGCCCCGGCGCATGAAGTACGGGACCTCGGGGAGTTCGGCCATGACCGGGGCTATGGGGTCGATGCCAAATTCAGCGAACGTCTTTTCGATATCGAGGGACGGCGTGCTGGACCAGGGGTTGATCTGCGGTTCTGGCATGGTTAGCTCACAGTTTTATCCGTGCAAATTCGACGAACTGGATTCCGGAAGAATGTACGGCGCCAAACAACATCTTCTTTTTGACGCTGTGCGCCATCCGCACGGATCGGGAGATGACGCTCATGGGCATGACCTCTTCTTTCTCGACCGCATGCACGAGCAGGTCGGAGTGGACATTCGTGCCGCAATAGACCCGGAAATGGTGGCCGAACTTGTAACCGGTCCGGGGAGTATAGTCATGGGAGCGGAGTTCGGTATATACCGCAATTTTACCGGCCAGTTCCCGGTCGGTCTCGCTTGCTATCGCAAGGAATGATACAGGGCTGACGGTTTCATTGCCCCGCGTAAGGGTGATTGACCCCTTTGTCATCAGGTGGAGCAACTCCACAGGAGAAAGAATAAGGCGTTCGGGGTCGAGGCGCTTGCCATACCCTGCAAGTTCGAGGTCGGACGGGACAGGCGCCCGTACCATCGCAGATTTCCCGACCAGGACCGCATCGTGCCGGCCAAGGGCCGGAAGCGTGGTGCAGGCATCGGCAAGTTTCTGGAGCTTGATCTCGTAGTAGGTGAGCTCCTCCTCGTCATCTACCACTGCAAGAACATACTGTTTGCGCATGTTGCGCGAGGCTATCACTTCCTCTATGAGTTTTTCGAACCGGACGGGATCCCGCTCGGAGAGTACACGGACAAGGTAGAGGGACTCGCCCTTGCCGGGCTTCTCGCCACGACGGAAAACACGGAAGTCGTGCGGCCCGGTCTGGACGACGTAACCGCGCTCGCGGAGGTCGCGGTACACAAGGAAACTGCGCATGAAGTTGGGCTGGTCGCAGAACTCAGCAAAGAGGGTATCGAATGTGTAGTCCGGCACCTCGATTTTCTGGCGGTGGAGCAGGTAGAGTGCCTCCTGCGGGGCGAGCCGGAGACCATTGCCGTCCGGCCTGCCGTACCCGCTCTGCTCGTAGAGGGTTTTCCCGTCTTTTCCCGTCCGGATCGTGGTCCCGTCAAATGCTGCTAACACTACCGGATCTATTATACCCGGAAGATTATAATGCCGGCTGAAGCGCAGCGCAGGGTGGATTCGTGCCCTGATATCCGGAACGTGCATAATCCTTATGCATTACAAAAATGCGGATCAGTGCCTATAAAAAGGTGAAAATCGAACCTGTATAGTCAGATCGTATCCTATAAGTATGCTTGATTGCACGTCCCCGAGGATGAATCAACATTCCGGGAATATATGGGTAATACTCTAGTGATTGATCCGTCCCCACACCGGAATTGTTTTCGAGCCAGAATCACAAGCGGCGGAAAAATAATGGTGATACCTTACAACGACCCCGGATGCCGACCGATGCGCATGATCAACCTTGCAGGTTTTCTTGCAAGGTCGCAGGTGAACGGCCCCGGCACCCGGGCCGTTATCTGGGTACAGGGATGCCCCCTCCGCTGCGAGGGGTGTTTCAACCCGCAGTTCCAGCCCTTTTCTCCGGCAACGCAGGTGCCTGTTGACCGTCTTTTTGAAACGATCCTCTCCATTACTGGCATTAACGGTGTCACCTTCTCGGGCGGAGAACCGTTCGCGCAAGCCGCGCCGCTCGCGGAGCTGGGAACCAAGCTCAGGGACGCCGGACTTGACGTTGTCACGTACTCGGGATACACCGCCGACCAGCTGCTGGCAGGTTCGGACCCTGCATGGCGGGATCTCCTTTCGGCCACCGACCTTCTTATCGCCGGCCCGTATATCCCGGGACTTGCCTGCACCGGCTCTCTTTACGGTTCTGCCAACCAGCAGGTTATCCCCCTCACCGAACGGGGACAGGAATATACCTCCCCGCAGGAGAGGGGCAGCAGGGTGGCGGAGTTCACTATCAGCGTTGACGGTACCATCACCACCTCAGGCTTTCCGGAATCCCGGCTCATAAAAAAACTCGCATCACGGTGCGGGGGTGCCTGATTGTCACATTACAGCCGCGTGAAGACAACATTCCATAACCGCGAGGCACTCATTGCCTGCCTCACAAATCTCGGTTACACCATCGAGACAGATACCACCATCAAAGGCCACCATGGGGAACACCAGGTGGATATCGCGGTGACGAGGATGAAAGGATATGGCGTGGGGTTTGTCAGGAACCCGGACGGGACCTACGACATGGTGGCGGACTGGTGGGGCGTTGCCGGTGCAAACGAACAGAAGATCGCGCAGGAGTTGAAAGCCAAGGCAGAGACCATCCAGAAGGAATACGCTAAGAAGATGGTGCTCGCGCAGGCGGCAGCCGACGGCTTTGAGCTTGTTTCACAGACCGAGGAGCAGGACGGGACCCTACGGATTGTCGTGCGGAGGTGGGAGTAATGCAGCGTGCAGAACCGGACTTTTCACGGAAGCTGAACGTCTCGCTCCGTGCGCGGGTAACCCTTATTGTCGTCATGACTCCTGAGGAAGAGCGCGTGGTATCCCGCATCAGGGAGGTCTGCGACACGTGGGATCCCCCCCGACAGTGCATCACGTGGGATTCTGTCGAGGGGTTTGCAGTCATAGCCGGCAACAAAAACTTCCTCACCCAGTCCCGCGACCCGCTCGCGGCACTCGATGATATCGCAAAGACCGATGAGAACGCGGTAATCGTCTTAAAAGACTTCCACGAGTACTGGAACAACCCGCAGGTGAAACGGAAGATCAGGAACTTCTCCCAGAAATTCAAGTACAGCCGCCGTTCAATCGTCATCGTAACGCCGGTACACCGCGTGCCGGAGGAAATTCGCGACGAGGCGGTCCTCGTCCATTTTCCGCCTCCCGGTGCTGCCGAGCTCTCGGCAGACCTCGACACGCTCCTTGCCACGAGCGGGATTGCCAGTTCGCTCTCAAAGGCAGGCCGGGAGAAGATCATCCAGGCAGCGCTTGGCATGACCCTGAACCAGGCACGCCGCTCGTTCTCGAAGGCTATCGTCACCCGCGGAACCCTCGATGACCGGGACATCGACACCATCATCGCCGATAAAAAAGATATCCTGAGCCAGTCGGATGCGCTGGAGTTTTACAGCCTCACCGAGAACCCTGAAAACGTTGGCGGCCTGGCGGTCTTGAAGGACTGGCTCCGCCTCCGCGAACGGGCGTTCACCGAGGAGGCACGCGACTACGGCCTGCCCGCTCCCAAGGGGATCGCCCTCATCGGTATTCCGGGGACCGGGAAAAGCCTGACGGCAAAGATGATTGCCGACCTCTGGCACCTGCCACTCCTTCGGCTCGATGTGGGTGCCCTCTTCGGAAGCCTTGTCGGGGAGTCCGAGGAGCGCACCCGCCGGGCACTCTCCCTTGCCGAGACGATTGCCCCCTGCATCCTCTGGGTGGACGAGATCGAGAAGGCGTTTGCCTTCGGGAGCGGTGATGCCGGGACAAGTCAGCGCGTCTTTGCCCATCTCCTGACCTGGATGCAGGACAAGACCGCTCCCTGTTTTGTGGTGGCGACCGCAAACAACATCGCGGCTCTCCCGCCAGAACTCCTGCGAAAAGGGCGCTTCGACGAGATCTTCTTTTTGGATCTGCCGAGCGTCGAGGAGCGGCGCGAGATCTTCTCTGTCCACTTAAAAAAACGCAAGTGCGTACCAGCTGAGTACGACCTGAACCTGCTTGCGCAGACGAGCGAGGGGTATGTAGGAGCCGAGATAGAGCAGACCGTGATCGATGCTATGTACCTCTCGTTCAACGAGGATATGCGCCGGGTCACGACCGATGACATCCTCGGCTGCCTGAAAAAGCAGGTCCCCCTCTCCATATCCCAGCGCGAGACCGTGGCCTCCCTGCGGGCATACCTTGCCGAGGGGAGGGCCGTCTCGGCATCCCGGGAGACCTGCCCGCAGGATGCCGGCACGAACTCCATCGCGCTCGAGACCTTCGACCCGATCCGGACGTGAGCCTTCGTGAAATTCCCCGGTCCCGCCCCCCTCATACGTACGTGGCTGCTCCGGATCCGCATCCACCAGATGGCCCGCAGGGTGAAATCGGGGGATGTGCCGGCAGTATGCAGACTGGCAGCGGCCCTCAAGGAACCGGCTGACGAAAGTATCCGGGCCATCGCCGACGACGCGCTCCGCTCCCTGGTCTCTTCGGACCAGGTCGATACTCTCTGCGGGGAAGTTCTCACCCGCGAGGATACACACCTTGCAGCGATAGTCCGGGAGTGCAGTTACGTCCCGCAGGACCCGGCCCTGCAGGCTCTCGTGTTCTTTGTCACAGCCCGACCAGAAGACCTCCGGCGGATCGACCCGAACGACACCTGCCCGGTCCTTGCAGGAGCGTACCGGGACGCCGGGCAGGCAGTCCGGGCGCGGGTCCGGGCAGCGGCACGGGCGGGGGGGTCATGCGGCCACCTCTCCCGGGCCCTGAGCGGCGCCATTGCCACGCAGCATGCCGGTAACTGGTCTTTTGACGAATGGGAAATCGTGATCACCGGCTTTGCCGATGAGGAACGGTGGCAGGACCTCTGGCTCCTCGCTGCCCACGCGCCGCCACCGCTTGCCCTCCGCACTATCCATATGCTCGAATCCGCCGGATGGGTGCCCCCAGGAGATGACCACAGCATCTGGGACGCGGTAAGCAGGGAGGTGCCAGAACGGTGGAACTACCCGGTCCCGCAAACGGAAAAACGGGCGGCAATCGGCAGGCCGGCAAGCCAGGTCACACGGTGTGCCTTCTCCACGGACGGGACCCAGCTCGCCACCGGGTGCTGCGACGGAATGATTCACATCTGGCATACAGCAGCTGCAGGTCCTGCAGGTGAATTTTCCACCACTTCCGGCCCGGTCCGTTTCCTTGCCATCTCATATGACAATGCGCACCTGGTATACGGCGGGGATGACGGGTTCATCCGCTGCCGCGACCTTGCGTCAGGAGAGGAAATCTGGTCATGGGGCGGGGAGGCGGGTTCTGCAACAGCACTTGCACTCCACCCCGACAGACAATCGGTCGTGATCGGGGACAGCTACGGATCGCTCCACATCCTCGACCTGCAGGACGGGCGGCCTTCCTTCGAGGCTTTCCTTCACCCATCGCAGGTCACCTGCCTCGCCATGACCCCTCACGGTTCAAAAATCGCCTGCGGGCATGATGACGGTGCGGTCTCCCTAACCAGGGAAGATACCGGGCCCTGCCCCCTTCTCCTTGAGGGAGGGGGAAAACCTGTACGTTCCGTCACGATGAGTCCTGACGGGAAGACCTGCCTTGCCATCTTTGACCACATCCAGCCCGTTGTCGCTGACCTCGAAGGAGGGACGCAGCTTCGGGCCCTCGACGGGCATTCCGGGCACACGGTGTGCAGTGAGGTTTCCGGCGAGCTTGCGTGGTGTGCAATCGGAAGCGACGACCATACGCTCCGCATCTGGCAATGGGGGATAAGAAGACCGGTCAGGGTTCTGCCGCTCTACAACCGGGCCATCACCTGCTGTTCTGCACCACCGGACGGAAACCTTCTTGCAACCGGCCGCCATGACGGGACGATCCGCATCTACTCTATGCCCGGGGGCCTGCTGGTGAAGGAGCACCGGGGCCATACGAAGACTGTCACCTCCTGCACGGCCTCTCCCGACGGTACACGGCTTGTGACCGCGAGTTGGGACGGGAAGACGAAACTCTGGAAACTCCCCGGCCTTGAGATCCTCCGCACACTCGATTCCCACACCGGTGCGGTGGCGGCCATTGCCCGCCCCGCGGAGGGGTGCCTGCTTGCTATCGTGACCGTAGACGGGGTTGCCCGGATCTATGACGGCAATGACGGGAGCCTGGTCCGGATGATTGATATGTACACTCCCACCGTGCGGGCGATCGCCGTAAGTGACAACGGCCGCACCTTTGCCTGCGCCGGGGGGGACTCCACGCTCCGCTTCTGGAACCTGCATGACGGGAGCCTCATCTCCGCGTGCGACCGTCTTTCCACCTCGGTACGGTGCTGCACCTTCCTGCCCGGCACGGATACGCTCATCACCGGCGGGTGGGACGGCAGGTGCCGCTTCTTCCGGGCCGCGGATGGGACGCTCACACGTACCCTTGCCGGGCACACGAGCATTGTCACCTGCTGCGCCGTGACTGAGGACGGAAAGATTCTCGTCACCGGCAGCAACGACACCACGGTGAGGCTCTGGAAGATGGCAGAGTCGGAGCCGTACGCGGTCCTCCGCGACTCCCGGACCGAAGTAAGCGCCCTTGCAATCGCGCCGGATGCAACCCTTTTTGCAGCCGGCAGCGGCGACAGCAGGATCCAAATCTACCGGCTCCCGCACGGGGACGCGGCGGAGGAGATCCCCGGCCTGCCGGGAAAAGTCACCTGCCTTGCATTCTCCGAAAACGGCTGCATCCTTGCCGCGGGGTACGAGAGCGGGATCATTGCATATTATTCCCTCCCGGAACGGGAACTCGTCCGCACGGTCCCTGCCCATGCGGGAGCCGTGACCGGATCCGCTCTTCTGCCGGGGCAGGAGTGCCTCGTCACGGGAGGGCTGGACGGAATGATCCGTTTCCACCCGCTCCCCTGGTCCCGGTTTCCCGCCACGGCATCGTTTGCCGATATCGGAACGGTAGTTGCCGAGATGGAGGCGGGCGGCGGAAACGCAGACATAAGCCAGTGGACATTCCTCAACCGGCTGCTTGCAGCGCGGTTTTTCACCGAGATCGGCGTGAGCCTGCCATCGGAGACCTGTGGCCGTTACGATATCCAGATTTTCGGGTGAGCAGGATGGAAACAACAGGTTGTTCCGGAAAGGGCGTGCGAAGCATCGGGGTTGATTTCGGGGTGAGCCTGACCGTTATTGCTGCCGATGTCCCTTCATCGGGGACAAGCACCCTTGCCTGCCCGGGCATATCCCGCCGATATGCCGTTTCCCCGGACGGGTCTCCGGTCCACTGCATACCGTCACTCATCCACTATGACGGGGGCAAAATCGCCTCTGTAGGCACCGAAGTCGAGGAGATTGGGCGCACAGGAGAGCCGTCAACGGCACGGTGCATGCGCCAGTACCTCTGCGAGAGAAGCCCGGTACAGATCCCCGCAGGGCAGGGACGCATGGTCCGGTACGAAGAGGCTGCAACGGATTACCTCACCACCCTCCTGGCCCGGGCCCCCGGGCCCCACGCAGGGACGTTCGGCCTGGTCTTCTCCCTCCCTGAAAACGCCCCGGAAGGGTATAAGGACTGGCTCATCCGCGTGGCAAGAACAGCCGGTGCTGAGTCCTGCTCGTGGGTGCACGAATTCCTTGCTGCGGCGCACGGGTACGGTTATACACCCGTTGCCGGGGAGCCGTTCCTCGTTATCGCGTTCAGCGAGACAGGACTCGAAGTTACCGCTGTTATCCCCGATGATACCGGATGCGGCGGGGAAAACGGCGGGCTCCGCGTCCTCGGGCATGCTGCAGACCCGCTCAGTTGCAGCGCAATTGACGGGTGGATCGCCCGGGACCTGCTGAAAGCCCGCCGGCTCACCGGGACAGACCCGCGGGCGAGACGACTGCTTGCGGACCTTATCCGCTCCGCAGGCAGGGCGCGGGAAACCGCTGCCGGCTTGTTGGAGGAGCCCCTCGGTGCAACAGACCCGGTCTCAGGCCTTGCGGTCAGTTCCCGTTTCGGGCCCGCCGAACTTGACCGCATCCTTGCAGAGAACCGCGTCGTCCCCCTCATCAGCCAGGTCATCGACCGGGCACTTTCCGCCATGCGGACGCGGGGCGGTGACGCGGACCGGATCGGGGCAGTCCTCATGATCGGTGCGGGGTCGGCCCTGCCACCAGTCAGGGAGGCCGCGAGGAAACGGTTTGCGGCCGTGCCGGTCTTTGCTGACCACCCGCTGGACGCCATTGCCCGGGGTGCCGCCCAGTACACTGCCCCGGAGCGGGCACCGGACCGGATCATGAACGCGTATGCCCTCCGGTACTGGGACGCTGCATCGCAGGAACACCACTACCGTTTCCTCGTGCACAGCGGGACCCGCTTCCCGAGCGCAGGGCAGGTGGCCCGTATTGTCATCAGTGCTGCGTATGACGGCCAGACCCATCTCGGCATCCCGGTCTACGAGATCGGGGGCGATGCCGATGACCCGGCGCCGGGCATCGAGCTTGTCACGGACCGGGGTGGGGGGATGCGGCTCACCTGCCCGGCGCAGGATGCCACCGGGAGGCAGGCGGTGCACGTAAACGAGCGGACACCCACCCTGCTCGTGGCAACCCCTCCGGCCCGGAAGGGAGAACCGCGGTTTGAATGCACGTTCATTATAGATCCCGAACGGAACCTCTGCCTCTCGGCACGGGACCTCCTGACCGGGTCGTCTGTGAAAGTGAATGTGCCGGTCCACCGGCTGAAATGAACAGGATACCTAACGAGGAAATGCTATGGAGATGCAGGAACTTGAGATAACAATTGACCGGGAAGGCCGTGTGCAGATTGCGGTCCGCGGCGTGCGGGGCGAGGGGTGCCTTGCGCTCACGAAAAAGATGGAGAATGCCGTGGGAACTGTCGAGGAGCGGACATATACGGCGGAATATTACGAGCAGTCGGCCGGGGTTTCAGAATACCAGGAGATCGGGTCCCGGTAAGGGAAAGGGGATTTTGCCCGGCGATCAGCATAAGTTCTCGGTGATGTAGACCTTGTCGTCTGCGGAAAACGATACGCCGATCCCCTCAAGGATGACATGGTCATCGAGAATGTTCTTGCGGTGGCCGGGGCTGTCCATCCAGCCATTCACGGTCACCTGCGCGATATCCTCAAGCGACCTCCAGTTGTAGGACGTGATGTTCCCCCCTGCATCGGAATAATACGAGCTTGCCCGGTATCCCTGGTAGAGGTTCTCGGCGATCCCTTCGTACGTATAGCGACCGATGACCCTGATGCAGGGATATCCCGCGATGTTCCCCCGGTCCCGCGGAGTCAGCCCTTCCGGGCTCTCGTGCTCGAAATAGTTCCTGCCCGCCATGTCCCAGCTGTGCCCGCGGGCGATATCGGCAAGGAACGGGTCATACGAGAGCGAGGACAGCCCGTTCTGCTGTCGTTTTTCATTGATGAGCGTATGCACCCGGGCCTCCAGTGCCGCAGGGTCGACAAACGGTGCAGCCGGGTTGCTGCTGGTATAGGAACTTACCGGGGGCTGCTGGGGCACCTGCGTCTCCGCGAGCGTAATGACCGAGGTCGGTTCAGCCGTGGGTACCGCAGCAGGTACGGTTGTTGAGGGCGTGGGGACCGGGGTTTGCGTGGTAGTCGCGGGGACTGGTGTGGTGACAGGGGTTGCTGCCGCTGATGTAATCGTCGGGGGCAGCGTATTGACCGGGACGGTTTCTTTCAGGGTGAGCGTGGGGGGAGATGACGAAGTTATAACCGGTTGTGCCTGCCCGCCATCGGCGGGATTTGCCGAAGGGAAAAAGAAGTGGACCGGGGAGACCTGCGGGACAAAGACCAGCGCGGCCACGACAAGGATTATGATCCCGGCCACGGCGGCGGGCCATACCCTGTTTCCGGCTGCCCGTGCCCCGTCCGGGCCCGGGGTTGCCGGCCCGGCCGGCAGTTCCGCGCCGCAGGACATGCAGAACTTCTGGACCGGAAAAACCGTCGGGGTTCCGCACTTCGGGCAGGTCAGGCGCGCCATGGTATGGTGAGAGTTGGATGTACAAGAGAAAAAGATATGCGGGAAATTATTACCGGGATAGGTCCCGCACGGCCTGGATATTGCCGCGGTCGTCCCGCCGATCGTCCACCGGCGTCTCGCAGATGAGCGGGAGGGCGGAGAAGACCTTGTGGTGGAGGATATGGCGGAACCCTTCCTCCCCTATGATGCCAAGCCCGATGTGCTCGTGCCGGTCGAGGCCGCTGCCCTTTTCTCCCTTTGTGTCGTTCAGGTGGATGACCCGGAGTTTCTCAAGGCCGACCTGCTCGTCGAACTGCCCGAGGGTCTCTTCGATGCCTTCCGTGGTCCGGAGCTCATAGCCCGCGGCAAAGGCATGGCAGGTGTCGAAACAGACCCCGATGCGGTTTTTGTCCGCAATGCCGTCCAGGATCCCCCGGATATGTTCGAAGCTGCTGCCCACGCTGTTCTTCTCGCCCGCGGTGTTTTCGAGGAGGAGCGTGACGGTCGCGTCCGTTGCCGCGAGCGAGTCGTTGATGGCAGCAATGACCCGGGCCCTGCCGCCCGCCATCCCGTCGCCGAGATGGTGGCCGAGGTGGGTGACGAGATACGGGATGCCGAGCCGGCTGCAGCGGCCGAGTTCTGCGGTCAGGGTGGCAATGGATTTTTCATAGACCTCCGGCTTGGGCGAGGCGAGGTTGGGCAGGTACGGCATGTGGTCGACCGGCAGGATACCAGTCGTCTTAACCTTCGCCCGGAACAGGTCCGTTACCTCCATGGAGAGCGGGGAATAGGCCCAGCCCCGGGGGTTACGCGAGAACATCTGGAAGACATCGCACCCGGCATCTTTTGCCCGGTCCACCGCGAGGTCGAGCGAACCAGCTATAGAGACGTGGACGCCGACTTTTACCATGGTCTTTCCTCCTGCATGGGTATCTCCTGATCATATCCGGGCGTGCAGGATATTAGGGTATTCTGCCCCGGGCCCGGCTCAGCAGGTCACGTGCAGTACCGCGGCACAGGTCCGTTGTTCGGCATCGATCAGGGGCAGGATGTCGGGGGTCGGCCGGATGACCGGCGCGTACTGTTTGAGCAGGGCGGTGGCATCCGGAGTCAGCGGGAGGTCGCCGTACTGCCCGGTGCCGATATAGACGACCGCAGGGCGTTCCGCTTCCAGGAATGTCAGCTCCATGGCCGAGAGCGGCGTGTGCCCGGATTCCCCTGCATAGGGTTTCGAGAGTTTTTTCTTCCGCTTCGAGACCGAACCGTCGGTATGGATGACGATGTCGTGCTCGTACCGAATGCCCCCGCGCTCGATCCAGCCAAATCCCGTCTTCATGCGATCACCGGTGAGGAGATTCCGGATGTTGAGGATATGAGTGTTTCCCCTGTGGGAACCGCCACGGTAAGAAATGATTATCCGGCCGCAGGATGAAGGAACCGTGGCGGACGGCATGCTGACTGGTGTTATGTCCAATACCCACGATGATACAATACGGACGGGAAAAGCCGTATCGCGGTTCAACCGAGAGGGTGTGGAACACGTGCTGCACGCGGGAGATCTCGTCCTTTCATGCCCGACACGTTACGGGAACTCCCGGCACCTGACCGGCAGGAGCACGGTCGCGCTGGCCGATACTGTCCGGAAAACGGCGAGAATCGTGGATATCTGAAACCGGGCTGGCGGGAATCCCTCCATTCCGGCCGTGACCTCCGGACTACACTTTCACCTGCCCCGCTCACGGTTCTTAATACCGCCCGGGTAACCTGTCCACGGACCATGAACCGGCAGGCACACCTCGTCATCGGCACAGTTCTATTTTTGGTATATGCGTACGCCGCCGGTTCCATTCTCAGCGTATCCGGTGAACTCTTTGCATACGGGATTGTCGCGGTCGCCGCCGGCTCCCTCTTCCCGGATATCCTCGAACCCCCGACGAGCGCACAGCACCGGGGCATCTGCCACAGCTGGCGGGCGCTGAAGTCCGTTGCCGTAATGTTCCTGCTCACGGCGTTGCCGGCCCTGTTCGTTCCCGGCATTCCCCGGCTCCTGCCGGTGTTTGCAGCCTCCTGCTTCTTCCTTGGCTATGCAGCCCATCTCCTCGCGGATTGCCTGACGAGGGCCGGGCTGACGCGTTGAGACGGTGCAGCTCATAGGAACCTGACGGCACCGGCCCGGTTGAGTGCTGCCGGCCGGTCATATCCTCCCGTTCCACCAATACCCTCATTACCCCCGGCGCAAAGAGAGGAATGTGCCGTGAATACCATGAAGATAACCTGTACGCCAAACGGGCCCAATATGCTTGAGACAGACGAAGATCTTATCCTGAAAACCGACAACGGGGAAACGGCACTGAAATCACCCTGTTACCTCTGCCGGTGCGGTCAGTCGAAGAACAAGCCTCTCTGCGACGGGTCGCACCTTGCGGCAAAGTTCGAGGCGCCGGCAGCGGTGATTACCGGCACGAAGAAACCCTGACCACATCCTGAGCGGTACCTCACGCACTGCGGGAGCGACCACCTCGGCAGGGGGGAAACTCACTTTCATCCCCCGCTCCCGGCCCTTTTTATAACTCCCTCCCGAACGTTCTCATAGACAACGGCGGTACCCGGGAATGGACACGGCAAAGGAACTCTTATTAAAATACTGGGGCCACACGGCTTTCCGCCCACTCCAGCAGGAGATCATCGGCTCCGTCCTTGCCGGCAGTGACACGCTTGCCATCCTTGCAACCGGCGGGGGAAAATCGCTCTGCTACCAGCTGCCCGCCCTCCGCCTCGGCGGGATTACCCTCGTCATCTCCCCCCTTATCGCGCTGATGAAGGACCAGGTGGATGATCTCAACCGCCGGGGCATCCCGGCCGCAGCGTGGAACAGTTCCCTCGACTCCCGCCAGCGGGCACTGATCGAGGGGTCGCTCCGGGGAGGCACCCCCCGCCTCCTCTTCGTCTCTCCCGAGCGGTGCGTGCAGGCAGCGTTCCTCAAAACACTTGCGTCCTGCCCGGTCCGGCTTATCGCCATCGATGAGGCGCACTGCATCTCGGCATGGGGCCACAATTTCCGGCCGGAATACCGGCAGCTTTCCCAGCTTCGGAAGATCTTCCCGGATGTACCGATCATTGCCCTGACCGCCACCGCAACGCCGGAGGTCCGCAAAGACATCGTGCAGCAGCTCGGTCTCTCCCGCGCCCGGGAATATGTCGGGAGTTTCAACCGCACGAACCTCCAGTACCGAGTGATTGCAAAGAAGAACCCGCTCATCTTCCTCTCCCATTATATCGGACAGCACCGCACCCGTGCCGGGATCATCTACTGTATGAGCCGGAACGAGACCGAAGAGATAGCTCTCGGGCTGAAGAAGAAAGGGTTCAGGGCAGCCGCATACCATGCCGGGCTCCCGCCGTCTGCCCGGGTCTCGGTGCAGGACGCCTTTTTGAAAGGCGACGTGGACGTTGTCTGCGCAACAGTGGCGTTCGGAATGGGCATCGACAAACCGGATGTCCGGTACGTGATCCACGCAAGCCTGCCCCGGACGCTCGAGGCCTATTACCAGGAGACTGGGCGGGCCGGGCGGGACGGCCAGTACAGCGAGTGCATCCTCCTGTACAGCAAGGGTGATGCTGCCCGCCTCCGCTCTTTCCTCAATCATGATTCCTTAAGCGGGAGCAACCTCCGCATCGCCATTGCCAAGCTGCAGGCGATGGCCGATTTCTGCGAGACTACGGCCTGCCGGCGCCGGCACCTGCTCCGGTACTTCGGCGAGGCCTACCCCACCGACAACTGCGGTTCATGCGATACCTGCTCAAGCCCGCCCGATATGGTTGACTGCACGGCGGCAGCACAGATGGTAGTACGGTGCGTGCAGCAGATGCCAGGGCGGTTCGGCATCGAGCTTATCTGCGACGTTCTCCGGGGATCGAAGGGCGAGAAGATCCGCGGGTACGGGATGGACGGGCTTTCCGTGTACGGGACAGGGAAGAAGTACAGCAAGGCCCAGTACCGCACGTGGATTGCCGAGCTCGTCCGGCAGGGCTTCCTTGATCGGACCGGGGACGAGTACCCGGTCATCGGGCTGACCGGGAAGGGCCGGGAGCTGCTGAACGGCCGGGTCCGGGCTATGCTCCCGGCACCGGAAAGCGGCTCACCAGGGTGCAGGGGAGCCGTGGCCGCGGAAAGCACCGGCGGAATAGATGAGGACCTGTTTTTGCGTTTAAAAGCCGTAAGGAAGGATCTTGCGGATACCCGCGGCGTCCTGCCGTACCTCATCTTCCCGGATCGGAGCCTCCGCGAGATGGCAAAAGCCCGCCCGGAGGACCGGGAGGGGCTGCTTGCGATCCACGGCGTCGGGCCGCTCAAGCTGGCGAAGTACGGACCGGTATTCCTGGAAGCTATCCGGGCGGAGTAAGGAGTGCCCCTGAGGATAGCACCCGGCGGCAAACCATCACGGTATTACCGTTTTTATTACAAGAATGCCGGACCAGTCCCTGCACCCAATACTACATTAACCCGGGAAATATACCGGAAAGTGAAACGGGGATTATTATGGCTCTAGACATTTCCACGACAGACGGCATACTCGTTGTCACCCTTGTACAGCGTTTTGATAGCGACAGTGCGCCGGCAATTGAGAATGAATTGAAAAAAATTACCGTGCAAAGCCCGGACCGGGTCCTCTTTGATTTTGCAAAGACAGATTACATTGCCAGTGCCGGGCTGCGGGTACTGCTCAGCACAACGCGGTCGATCCTCAAAACAGGAGGGAAAGTGGCCCTTTCATCCCTCTCCCCGCAGGTCAGGCAGGTCTTTGAGATCGCGGGATTTACAAAAATTTTCCCGATCTTCGGCTCGCGGGAAGAGGCGCTCTGCAGCCTGAAAAAATAAGCAGGGACATGCCGGTCCCTGCTATTCCCCGCATAAAAGGAATTATTTCTTCTCTTCCTGCCCGGGCTCTTCGGGGGAGGGCTGGCGGGACTCCTCCCGGAAAAAATCGATCCAAGCTGCCTGGGCCTCTTTTGCGATCATACTGGCTTTGAGGTGCATCACGAGGGCATAAATCACCAGGAGATAGGCAAGGGCCCGGATTATAACAAGAGGGATGGTGAGCGGTACCTTGAACCCGAGCAGGGTTGCGGCATGGGATACACCAAAAAGGCCGAACGCAAGCGCGATGAACAGGGGAAGGGATTCATGGCTTTTCCGGTAACAGAGAATACCGAGCAGTACGATGATGATGCACAGTACCAGGTTCACAAAGAGAATAGGATCCCATTCGATGGCCATCTGCGATACTCATGGTAGGTATAGGCCGTCCCGTATATCGGTTTTACGATTTTTCCCCTGCTGGCGCGTTCCCGCGCTCCCTGATGATAAAAAGAGAGAGGGGAGGTCACCGCTTTTTTAAGCCCTTCCTCGCGGGCGTGCCTTTTGCGGACGGGTGTTTGCCAAGCTGGTTCCGGCCCGCCGGGGACCGTTTCTTGTCGGCGGCGGTGCGTTCCGGGGCGGGCAGGAGCGAGCGGGGAGCCACCTTTGCGCCAGGGCGGTTGCGGGGATCGGGTCGCCCGGTCTCAGGAGCCCGGGCTGCCGGCTGTTCCCTGCCGGCGGGTGACCGGGATGAGACCGGACGCAACGGGGCTGGTTTGTTCTCCTGGTGCACGGGTTTTTTGGCCCCTGCCGGCCGGCTTATGGGCCGGTCCCGGGGTTCATGGGGCCGGGGCGAGGGAGATGCCGGACGGTTCTCGTGGTACACGGGTCTATCGGATTCTGCCGCGTCTGTTGCCGGGCTCTTCCTGACGCGGGGGGCTACCGGCGTCATGGGAAGCACCGGGGCCGGGCCTGAGGAGGGGACGGGTGTGCGGGACGTCTTCCGGGAGGCAGGTGTTTCCTTCACCGTGATTCCCAGCCGGGTCTTGTACCGGCTCAGGTACTGGAAGACCTTGAGGAACCGTGCTGCTTCCTCCCGGACATAGTGCTCGATCCGCCCGAAGTCCTGTTTGCCGTACCATTTATCCATGTGACGGTCCTCGCCTTTTTTCAGTGAGAAGGCATCGAGGCTCGCCCCCGCAAAACTCCCGTTGTTCAAAAGGACGATGACGGGCTTGAGGTCGAAGCGGAGCCGCTGGTAGTAGAGCTCGTGGCTGGTCGGCGGGGCAAGGCCGAATTTCCTGAAGAGCGCAAGGAGCATCTCGTAGACATAGTCGAGGTTCAGCCCCACCGGGATGAAATCGGTGACAGGGAGACCGGGCCGGAAGAACTGGTTGTAGAACGTGGTCACGACATCCTTTTCCGAACTCTCCCATTCCCGGAGGATGACCAGCACGTCAAGGGGTTCACCTGTGGCAAGGTCGATCTTCTGGTACTGGATGGAGACGAGCTTGTCGGTGGCGGGGTCGGACCGTTCCCTGGTCTTGGTCCCTTCGATAGAAAGATAGTACGCAGGCATGGTGTTATCATTACGGGATGGAGGTGAAATGTTTTTCTGTGTATCTGGTTCCTGAAGGGAGCCAAAGGCTTGAGAAGAATGTATCGGCATTCTTCGAGTTGCTGAATCCCGCCAGAGATGAAACTGGAGAAGAGCGCATCCGCATTTTCGATATGATAGCGGGGGATCCCCCAGTACGCTATGAAATGAGTCTGCGATTAATCAGGGAGATCGTGGGGCCTGAGGGATGGGGGGTGGGGGGAGGCCCTGCATTCTCCCGCTTTTTCTACATTTTATTCCGGAAAAACCCACGCAAAAGAGCAGAGCAGACTGCTTCAAAGTGTACATAAAAAACCGATGCAGGAAGCCGGAACGGTATAGCAGAGTGCGCAGAGTTCCCTGAAAAGCTGTGCATGGCACGGTCCCCAAATACCGGTTTTCAGGAGGGATCTCCAGTGGAAATAAAGGGGTATATGAACATTATGAATTTGTCCGTTTGGCCCCGCGGGCATAATATTTCAGCAAAATCCGAAAAACCCTATCAAAATGGGAAAATATATCTCCCCGAATCGTGCCTTTCTTCCTCTCCTGTCACACCCGTCCCTCGATCTCCACAACTTCCCTCAGCAGCACACTGCCGGGGGTATGACGGGGCCACCATGCCGGGAACAACCTCTGGGCCAGCCGGAAAAACGAATACAGGACAATCACACAGAATCCCAACAGGTACATCAGCATGGCCAGAGGTACACCTGCCATACCCGCCGCTGCGAGCAAGAGATGGATGTACAGGATCATCGCAAAGGACAGGATAATGCAGAAGAGGTACGAGAGCACCTCCCACAACCGCGGACACCCGGTATCGTGCATGGGCGTAGATTATGGCCGGGAGATGATAGATGCTTTGGATAAAGTACCGGCATGCGTATATTTTTTACCTGACCGGCTCATGCGATGGTTCGGACCATGCTGACCAGCCATAAACTCCTGCAGCAGTACTGGCACGACAGCCGCTACGATACCGGGAATGTCCGGGTCTGGTACATCGACCGCGGAGCGCCGAATGACCGTTCCAGCGTGAGCGGTCCTGACATCATTCTGGAGCCGTATTACCTGATCGTCCGGACCGCCGAATGCGAGAAACCTGTCCCCTATCACCGGATCCTGCTCATCACCTACGAGGGAGTCATTGAATTCGAGAACCGGAAGATCGCGGGGCTGGCAGAGCAGATTATCGGAGAGGGCCGGGACTTGGCGGGAGAGAAACGCTCTGGCAAATAGCGACAACGCCCGGTATTACGGCAGGGTACGGGGCAACATTTCTTAACTCCCGTACACCAAACTGAAAACAGGTCATATGGCATCAGATACGAAAGTCATCGCACTCTACATCGATTTCGAGAACATCGAGATCGGGCTGCAGAAACAACACAAAACCCGGTTCCAGATAGAACCGATCATCAACAAATTATCCGAACTCGGGGTTGTCCGCGTCAGGAAGGCGTATGCGGACTGGGTCAAGAACAAGGAATACCGGGAGAGCCTCCTCAATTATGGTATCGAACTCATCGAAAAACCCAGCCTGAACACCGAGGGAAAGAACGGTGCGGACATCAAGCTGACCATCGATGCCGTAGAGACTGCCATTACCAACCCCAATATCAATACGTTCGCTATCGTCTCCGGGGATAGTGATTTCCTCTCCTTAATCCAGAAACTCCGGGAAAATGGCAAGTATGTCATCATCTTGAGTGGCGAAGCGTTCACGAGCAAACTGATCATCAAGAACTGCGACGAGTTCATCTCCTACGAGCTCATCGCCGATATCCATGAAGCCGAATATAAACAGGAGACCACGCTGCAAAAGGAGCTCTCGCACGCGATCGACTTACTCAAAGATTCCCTGCGACTCCTTGAGGATGAGGGAAAACACCTGGATTATGCGGGAATCAAGATCAAGATGCTCCAGATCGACCCGACATTTACCGAGAAGAAGATCGGTTTTTCCAGTTTTGGCAATTTTATCAAGTCGGTCAGCGAGAACAGGCAGCTGGATATCGAGATCACGCAGATCGACGGCATCTCCTATGTCAAATCAAACCTGAATGAGGAGGATGGCGAGGAATACGAAACCCGGATGCCGACGAAAAAAGAATGGAAGGTCATCTTTGAGGCACTCCAGATGTTCTTTTCCGAAGGCAAGGGGAAAAAGTCCGAGGGGAATCCCTGGATCCTGTTCTCCTACCTGAACAGGAGACGCGATGTCGGCCTCCTCCAGATCTCCAAAAAATCGATCCGGGAGGTCATTCAGATGCTCATCGACAAGGACATCATCTTAAAAAAGCGGGGGTCCGGATTCCCGCCATATATCATGCCGGATGATTTTGAGACCAAGAAAAAAGAGTTCCTGGCAAATGTGAAATGAACACTCCGTAAACCTTTTTTGGATTTTTACCGGTATCGTATCAGGGATTCGTGGCCGCAGATCCTCCGCTTTCAAGGAGATCCCGGGGCGGAAGGCCGACGGGGGGATGCCGGGTACACGGCTTACAGCACGGCATCCGTGAAAGACGCTGCCGCGGACACAGCAACAGGGGGAAAGAAACGGGGAGCGCACTACGCTTCTCATGAATGTATGAACCGGTACGCCCCCTCCGGGACAGCGATCTCAAACCGTGCACCCCCGGGCGGTTTACCGGTCTCGCAGATAGAGATGCCGGTGATGGAGAGGATCTCGCGGGACAGGAACAGGCCAAGGCCGGTGTTTTTCCCAAAACCTTTCAGGAAAATCATCTCCTTTTCCTTCACCGGAATCCCGACACCATTATCCTCGAACACGAGAACGAGGCCGGTATCGGCTTTCACTTGGGAGACATGGATTTCCGAAATAGTGTCACCATACCGGACTGCATTGTCGATAAGGTTGTAAAAGACCTTCCCGAGCATGGTGTCGGCATAGACTTCAAGACCGTTCGTCTCATTCCCGAAGCTGACCGCCTTCAGGTCAAGGTTTGCAATGGCGTGGGTGATGACCTCATACACATTCTGCCACGCGGGTGCCTTAACCCCGATGCTTTCATAATCTTTCGTAAACTCGATCTGCTGGCTGATCGCCTCGGCAGCCTTGTCCTGTTTGCGGAGTAAATCCCGGACTTTCTCATCAGTCACAAGGTTTTCTGCCAGCTGGTTATACCCCCGGAGCGTAAGCAGGTTATTCCGGATATCATGGCGGGTGATGGATGAGAGCGTGGTGAGTTTCCGGTTTGCCTGGCGGAGTGCCTCTTCTACCCGTTTGCGTTCGGTGATGTCACGCACGGAGTTGAGGATTGCAGGTCTCCCGCCAAAACTGATGACCTTGCCGATGCTTTCTACAGAGATTTTCTTTCCTTTCACCGAAATTGCGTTGTACTCCGCAAGGTATGCATCATGGCCCCGGGCTACCTGCTTAAAGTCCTTCACGACCACATCCCGGGACTCCGGTGCAATGAATTCAATTACGTTCCTGCCGGGCAACCCTGCAACATTGTCAGATTCTATCATGCGGGCTGCTGCGTGGTTGACAAACAGGATGGTCCCCTCAAGATCAAGGATCATGATTCCATCGAGAGCGTACTCGACCAGAGACCGGAACTTCTCCTCGCTCTCGCGCAATGCTCCCTCTGCCTGCTTGCGTTCGGTGATGTCCCGGATATGGGAGATCCAGGTCCGTTTCCCCTCGTAATTCACCAGGTGCCCGCTTGATTCAGCCGGAAAGGTTGAACCATCTTTCCGCAGGAGCCGGGTCTCAAAAAGAATTTTGTCCTGCGTTTGTGCCTGACGGACAATTTCCCCAAGCTGTGCATGAAGTTCCGGAGGGACGATATCCGGAGGCCCCAGGGAAAGCAGTTCTTCCCTGGTGTACCCGAGCATGCGGCATGCGACAAGGTTTGTCTCAATAAACCGGCCCGGGGCACTATCAGTACTGAGCGTATGTAACAGGATAGCATCGTTTGCCCAGTCAAACACAGTATGGAATTTCTCTTCGCTCTTTCGCAGTGCTTCCTCTGCAATCTTGCGGTCCGTCACATCCTTGAATATTCCCCGGGTATACTGGGGTTTCCCGTCGGCCATATGGCAGCTTGAGATACCCTCAATGTACACCTTCTTTCCGTCCCGGGTTTTCAGGACAGCATCGATTATCCCCACATTTTCCCCGGATATGACCCGTTGGAACAGGGTCTTGTAATAGGCCAGGCTCTCCGGATGGATGATATCGAAAATACGGAGTTTTTCAAGATCCGTCTCATCATATCCAAGCGTATCCAGCCATTTTTTATTCACATAGTGAAAACGGCCATCAGGAGCAACGCTCTGAATCAGGTCGTTGGCGTTCTGGAGGTCGTGATAGCGCTCCTCCCGTTTGTGGAGGTCATCCTTGGTTTTCCTGATCGCCCCGCACTGGTTGAGAATATGTTTGAGCTCGGCAAATACAATCCGGGGATCTCCCCCTTTCTGGAGGTAAAAATCTACCCCGTTGTTCAGGGCATTGATGACAACCTCTTCACATCCCCTGCCGGTAAGCAGGATAAACGGGATATCGCCGTAGTTTTCGCGGACGTGGCGGAGAAAACTGATGCCGTCCATCTCCGGCATCAGGTAATCGGCAACGATGGCATCGTAATGGCGGGTGGCGAGAGCCGCAAGCCCTTCCTTTGCGGAGGCTTTCGTATCGACAGAAAAGGTACCTGTTTCCTCCAGGAGGCTTTTTGCCAGTTCGAGGAGGACCGGTTCATCATCCACGTAGAGCAGCGAGATCATACCACAGGCCGGGTTCCCAAGATGTGATTGTGATAGACTGATTGTGCAAAGGGATAATGATTGTGATACCCCTGCACCATGGGCGATGTGCAATAATTTCCGCCGAATAGGTTCACGGTTTTTTAAAATTATTTAAAAAAAACGAAGAATATTGTCAGCTGGTTTTTTAGTCATCATCCGGTTCATCGACCTCCGGCCATACATAATCCTCGTGGGCAGGGTCCGGCGGGTCCTCGGCAGGGTCCGGTAAATCACGGCGGGGATCCTCCTCCGCGTTCAGGGGATCCCACCGGTCATCGTTGCTGCCCCTCGCACCGTGCCCCTCGTAGCCAAGACCCCCCCGGTGTCCCGCACGGTCTTTTCCACCTCTTCCCATCCGCTCTCACCTCCATCATCTGCGTTCCTGAAAATAAAACTCAATATCCTTTACGGGTTGAAAAAGTTTTGCACACGCCGGCCACCGGCTTTTTGTCCCCTGCGACCGGGATTTGTTTTCCGCGGGGCATACCCGGCCTGCCAACATCAGGGGGATCTGCAGACAAAAATTATAAGGACAGTCCTTTCATCTCGTACCGGAAGGACGGAGATGATCCGGGCAGGATAAAAACCTGGAAAATTTAAAAAAACTGCTCTGTAGAAAACCTGGATCATAGGTCGTTGCGAAACCTCTGTGGTCGATATGAGAGTGACCCCTTCTCTCACCCAGAGGGGGAGGCAACGCAAGGGGAGCCGCCCCCTTGACCCCCGATGATACGAATCTTTCCTCATCAACTGTCCCGCCCAGCGAGGGCCCGACGAGGCGCCCGAGCGACCCCCGAAGGGGGTGGGTAGGCTCACAACGTCAATACAATCTCCCGAACCTATTGTTCGATTTAAACCCTAACATCGGCCTGGCTATTTTCCACCGCTTAGGGATTTCTACAGAGCCAAAAAAACGACGGGCTGGGGATCTTCCCTGCACACAAAAAAGGAGTCTATCGTCTCCGTGCTGCAAGCATGAGCGCCATGATGCCAAGCGCCCCGATAACGGCAAACGGCAGGGACCCGGACTTCGCAGTCGGGGCCGGGGCTGTTGCAACCGGCTGGGCCGTTGTTTCGGCAGTTGTCACCGGAAGGGGCGTGATTGCTTCGTCGGGCCGGGTCGTGGTCGCAGTCCGGATATCCGTCTGCCCGAACCCGATGGGTGGCACGACGTGGACAACGAAGACCGAGACCGGCTGCGGACCGGTCATGCCGGTCCTTCCCACGCAGGTCGTTGACGACCCCTGCCCGTTCACAAACGTCACCTCGACGCTCGATCCGTCGTTCCTGCCATTGTAGGTCAGCGTCTGGCGGGGCAGGAGGGTCTTGTCAAGGACAGTTTTGCCACTGCTCTTCACTCTCACGTCAGATGATACCGCAGTGCAGGTCGTCCCGGTACAGGCTGAACAGTCCGGATTCATCACAATGTCCAGCGCGTAATCGCCGATCAGCGGTGTCGGGACCGTGTCCGGGTCTCCCACGATATCGGTCACGTATTCCTCGTTCGGGCGGGAGCCGTAGAGCTTTGCGAGCGTGATCCATGTCCCTCCGGCACCGCCGAGGCTCGTGGCAACGGCCGTATCACCGGTTTTGAAGACGGAATATGCTGCGCTGTTCGGCACCGTCCCGGTCAGGACCGAGGTATCCATGGGCGCATAGGTACAGACCGGGGCTCCGGTCGCCGGGTAACTGCAGCCATACTGCTGGGGGTTTTCAAGGGTTATCGTGTTCTTCTGCGGGCTGAGGGTGGATACCGTGCCCTTGAGGGTGACTTCCTGGATGACCGCCGCTGCCGGCAGTACACACAGGCAGAGCACGAGGGCAAAAATGCTGATTGGTAAAATGACGTTTCGTTCCATCATAAAATTCACACCGTATTGCGGGATATGTATAACGAGAATCACCGCAGGAGGATAAAAAGACCGCCCTCTGGCAGCATACACCTTTTTTTTACTGCCGGGGACAATCCTCTTACCATGAAGGTGACATTTCTGGGGACCAACGGCTGGTTCGACACCCCCACCGGCAACACCGTATCCGTGCTTGTGCAGACGGAAGAGTATGACCTGATATTCGATGCTGGCAACGGGATTGCAAAAGCTGACAGGTATATCTCGCAGGAGAAGCCGGTCTGTCTCTTCCTCTCCCACTTCCACATCGACCACATCGCCGGCCTCCACACGCTGGTCAAGTTCCGGCTGAAACAGGGCCTGAAGATCTACTGCCTGCCAGGCGGCACCGCTCTCCTCCACACCTTTGTCGGGGAGCCCTTCACCGTCCCGCTGCACCAGCTGCCATACCCTGCCCACGCCATCGAGCTGGAGGATGGGGTGCACAAGGTCCCCTTCACCGTAGAATGCCGTCCGCTCGTCCACCCCGCGCCCTGTTACGGGTACCGGGTTGAAATCGACGGGAAAGTCATTGCCTACTGCACGGACACCGGTGTCTGCGACAATGCAGTGAGCCTTGCCCGCAATGCCGACCTGCTCATCACGGAATGTGCCCTGAAACCCGGCGAAGTGAGTCCCGGGTGGCCGCACCTCAACCCGCAGGACGCAATCGGTATCGCAGAAAAGGCCGGGGCAAAACGCCTTGCGCTGATGCATTTCGGGGCAGAGGTGTACAAGACACTCGACGAACGCAAAGCCGTGCAGGAGCAGTTCGAGAGAGTCTCCCCCGGGCTTGTCGTGGCAACCGATGACTTAACGATTGAAGTCTAAACAAAAACAAAGACTTTTTTTTTTAAAATCTTTTATCTCCCTCGTTACCGGCACCATGCCCGGGTACGAGAGGTGATTTCTCCCCATCAGATCAGGTACATGTCCTCGGCAGCCCGCATCAGCTGCTCACGGAACTGCGGTGCTGCAATGCTGATGATGGCTAGAGCCCGCTCGCGGGTTGACTTGCCCTTGAGGTCGATAATGCCGTGCTCGGTGGCAAGGTAGTGGGTGTCGGCCCGCGGGGTCGTGACAACCGCTCCGGGCGGGAGTTGCGGGACTACGCGTGAGATGGTACCACCCTTTGCCGTGGAATAGAACGCAAGGAAGGACTTCCCACCCGGGGAGGCAAACGCACCCCGGACAAAGTCGAGCTGCCCCCCTGTGCCACTGAAGGTCGCGCCCTCGAGGTGTTCGGCATTTGCCTGCCCGAGAAGGTCGACTTCCAGCACCGAGTTGACGGAGATCATCTGCGGGTTCTTGGCAATAACCGCCGGCGAGCAGACATGGGACGCGGAGTAGCTCTCCATTGCAGGGTGGTCGTTCATGAACTCATACATCCGTTTTGTCCCGGCAGCGGTCGTAAAGACATGCTTGTGGCGGTGGATCGCCTTCTTCTTCCCGTTTGCAACCCCGCTCTCGATGAGATCGACCATGCCCTCGGTGAACATTTCGGAATGGATCCCGATATCCTTATGGTGGGCAAGGTAGCGGGCAACCGCGTTTGGCAGGTTCCCGATCCCAAGCTGGATCGTTGCACCGTTCGGGACCATCGCTGCAATCGCCGGGCCGATGATGTCATCTTCTGGTTTGGCAGGGGCTATTGCCAGCTCCATCAAGGGGACATGGTTCTCGATCACGGCCGTGATCTCGGAGATGTGGATGAAGGAGTCTCCAAACACCCGGGGCATAGCACTGTTGACCTCAAGGATGAGTTTTTTGGAGCAACGTGCCGCCGTAGAAAAGTAATCGTTTGCTGTCCCGAGGCTGAAGAAACCTGCCTTGTCCATGGGGGAGACCGTTGCCATCGCCACGTTGACATCCATGTATTCCGAGACGAGCTGCGGGATCTGGTGGAGGTAGGAGGGGACGTGGTAGTTGAGGCCAACCTTGATCGAGTCACGGTCCGCGGCGCCCACAAACCACGAGTAGTTCTCGATGGTATCGGCAAGGTCGGGAGAGAGGACCGTCTTTTTGGCATGGTCACGGGGGAGGAAGGTATACACCTTCAGGTTGTTCACTCCCCCCGCCCGGGCGCGATCGGCAAGGGCGGCAAGGAGCCCCGGCGGCTGGGCAATGCTCATGCCGTACACGATCGTATCGCCGCTCTTCACGTGCTCCACGGCCCCTGCCGGATCTGTCAGCCTCTTTGCGTACATCTGCTGGATGGATTTCATCGCATGCTCCCTGTTGAATGGTAGCGGGCTTCCGGGTTATATGGGTTGCCGGGCAGCGGCCGGGTCCCGTGAGGGGACGGGACTAAAAAAAAAGTTATCCGTTGATCTTTTTCAAAAGCCACGCCATGTTCCGGCCCAGCGTCTTCATCGTCTCCATTCCCTCGTCATCGTGTTTCACGTCGCCCGGCATTAAGCCGATGCCGACATTCCAGTAGGACGAGCCCGGGACTACCATCTGGTTGATAAAGAAGAAATGGTTCATCGAGTCGAAGGCATGTATAGCCCCGCCACGGCGGACAGCGACAACCGACGCACCGACCTTACGCTGGAACATGTCATCGTTTGCCCGGGCCACGAATCCCGCCCGCTCCATGAGGGCCTTCATCGACGCCGAAACATCGGCATAGTACGTCGGGGACGCGAGGATGATACCTTCGGCTCCGGCCATCTTTTCAATGCACTCGTTGACGATATCGCCCTTGATCGCACAGCGCTTGTCCTTGGTCTCAAAGCACTTCCCACAGGCGATACAGCCGGGGACCTTCTTTCCCGCAAGCTGGACGAGTTCGGTCTCAATCTTCGCTTTTTTCAGTTCCTTAAAAAGTGCGTTTACAAGGATGGCCGTGTTACCATCCTTCCTTGCGCTGCCGCTGAATGCTACTACTTTCACAGACTGCCTCCGGTTGATTGTTTTCCCTGGTATGCTATAGAATGATCGACAGGCAGCATGCCGGAAAACCCGGTTTGTGGATTTTGCTTATCCGGGACAGGATCAGGATTTACCTGCAAACCGGTACGCACCTTTCGGGACTGTCATCTCGAAACGGGCCCCTTTCCCCTCGGTACCGGTCTCTTTGATCATGATGCCGGTAATCGAAAGGATCTCCCGGGCAAGGAAGAGACCTACCCCTTTCTTGCTTTCGGTCCTCCGCTCGAAGATCGTCTCCTTTGCATGAGCCGGGATTCCGGTACCGTTGTCCTCAAAGACCATTGTGAGGCCCTCCGGTGTTTCCTGGCAGGAGAGCGAGATCTCCGTTGCGGTCACCCCATGGATGAGCACATTTTCCGCCAGGGTGAAAAAAACATTCTCAAGGAGCGGGTCGGCATAGACCTCAAGGTTATCGAGCTGTATTTTCCGGCCCAGTTTCAGGCTGTCGATATGGGAAATCCCGATGAGGAACACCTGGGAGACATCCTGCCAGGCCGCAGGTTTTACCCCGAGGTCCTGGTAGTTCTTTGCAAACTGGAGTGCTGCTGATATAGTCTGGACAATCCGTTCCTGTTTCTGGCGGTATTCCTGCGTTTTTTCATCTGCAGGCTGTAACTTTTCCAGCTCAAGGTACCCGGAGAGGGAGAACAATGCGTTCCGGATATCGGTAAAGGTGATGGCATTTAAAAGACCCAGCTTCCGCGTTACCCGGTTGAGTGCCTCTTCTGCCCGCCTCCGTTGCTCCAGCTCCGCGTTCAGTTCCGCAGTCTTCTCCGCCACGGTTCTTTTCAGCATGGTATTCCAGGCCACCATGAGGAGGGTTATAAGTATGGCTGCGCCGCCAATAACGGCAACGATCCGGAGGTAATCCGTGTTCACCACCGGCGTGCCATACCAGGTACGGTCGAGTGCGGTATACTCACTTGCAGGGATGCCGGCAAAACCCTCGTCTATTTCTGAGAGGAGCACCGTATTGCCTTTCTTTACCGCCCGGTGGAGCTTCCCTGACAGGATCGGGGGGGTGTACCTGAACTGGTCCTGGATTCCCTGTTTGTAGAGATAATAGATACCGCTGGGCTTATCGAGAATAAACACGACAATCTCGCCGTTTTTTGCCGCCTGGACAACCGCTTCATAACTGTCATATTCCCTGACGGTGATCCCCGCCTTTTTCACGTCAGCAACCGTGCTGTCCCCTTTGTGCATTCCAACAACAAACCCATCCAGCGATTCAAGATTTGAGATGCCCGGGATATTCGCATTGAAGAAGATCACCACCTCTACATCCGCATACGGGGGTGTGAAATCGTAGATCTTTGCCCGCTCTTCAGAATAAAAGACCGTGTCGATGACATCAAACTCCCCGGCTTCCATCCGGGAGAGGGCGTCGTCCCAGGAGAGACCGGTGATGGTCACGTTTTTCCCGGTCCGGTTTGCCCATAGCCGCCACATATCGACCGAGATGCCGACCAGGTTTCCGGTTGCGTCACGGAAAGAAAAGGGCGGGTAGTTGTTGTCCATGACAACCGTGACCGTGTTATTGTCCTTGACCGGATAACCGGGTGCTGCAGGAGTGGGGGCACAGACGAAGACACAAAGTAGAGCCAGAAGGACAATTCCCAGAGATAAGCGGTAACCGGTAATCATGATGCCTATCCCGAATCCGGGTATCGGTAACTATTCCCCTTTACGATGAAGCGTTATAAAAACATTCCCCTGTGTGGCAAACGATCGTTTTTGGGTTCCCGGAAGGAGAGATAATGAAAAATCCGTGCCTCAGTGCGCCATCTTATGAGCTCGCACACCAAATAGAGAAGCGATATGAATACTCGTATACAGTTTTCCGACTTTAACCTCAGTAAGGAAGTCGGGAAAGCCATAGAAGATATGGGCTTTGAAGAGCCCTCGCCTATTCAGGCACTCGCCATTCCTCTCATCCAGGCCGGGCGCGATGTAACAGCCCAGGCACAGACCGGTACCGGCAAGACCGCCGCATTCGGTATCCCTGTCATTGAAAAGATCGACCCGATGAAGCGCACCGTGCAGGCCCTCGTGCTCTGCCCGACCCGCGAACTCTGCATCCAGATCGCCGAAGAGTTCTCAAACCTCCTCGCCCACCTCCCCCGCGTCACCGTTTTACCGGTGTATGGCGGCCAGCCCATCGAACGCCAGCTCAAGGCGCTCCATACGGGAGTCCACATCGTGATCGGCACCCCCGGGCGTATCATGGACCACCTCGACCGCCGCACGCTCTCGCTTGCGGACGTGAAGACGGTTGTCCTCGACGAAGCCGACCAGATGCTCGACATGGGATTCCGCGATGACATCGAGCTGATCTTAAAGAAAGTCCCGCAGGAGCGCCAGACGCTGCTCTTCTCGGCGACCCTGCCCCAGCCGATCATCGACATCTCGAAGCGGTTCCAGAACAAACCCGAGTTCGTCCGCGTCCAGTATGCCGAACTGACCGTCCCCCAGATCGCCCAGTCATTCATCGAGGTGAAAGAACGCGAGAAACTCGACGTACTCTGCCGGCTCATCGACCTCGAGGACCCCCAGCTGGCCATCATCTTCTGCAACACCAAGAGGAGGGCAGAGGAGTTGTCCGGCAAGGTGCGCGCCCGCGGTTACCGTGCAGATGAACTGCACGGCGACATGAAGCAGTCCCAGCGCGACCGGGTCATGGGCGGGTTCCGCAAAGGGTCCATCGATATCCTGATCGCAACCGATGTCGCAGCCCGCGGGATCGATGTGGATGATGTGGATATCGTCATCAACTACGATGTCCCGCAGGATGTGGAGTATTATGTCCACCGCATCGGCAGGACCGGCCGGGCAGGGAAGAGCGGCAAAGCGGTCACCTTTGTTGCACCCCGGGACTTCACCAAACTCCAGGAGATCCAGAAGTATGCAAAAGTCCAGATTGCACGGATGCCGGTTCCCTCCCAAAGCGACGTGGCCGAGACCCGTATCCGGGCTATGCTCGAAAAGGTCCGGGAAGCGGTGAAGGCAGGCGGCCTCGAATCCTACATCCGGATCATCGAAGAGGAGAGCGAGAATGAGCTCTCGTCGGTCGAGATCGCTGCAGCGCTTCTCAAGGTCCAGATGGAAGCTGGTTCCAGCAGCGGGCAGGAAGAGAAGAAACGCGACGAGATCGACTTTGCCGACACCGGGGCAGAAGTCGGCATGGTCCGCTTCTTCCTCGCCGTGGGAAGACAGCACAAGGTTGCACCCAAGGACATTGTCGGGGCGATTGCCGGAGAGACCGGTATTCCCGGTAAAGCCATCGGCGCCATCCGCATCCTCGATTCCTACTCCTTTGTGGAAGTGCCAAAAGAGCATGCCACCGAGGTTTATACCATCATGAAAGAGCGAACCATCCGCAACCAGCCGACGGGTATCGAACCGGCGTCAGGCTCCAAGCCGATTCGGCGCTGAATTATCGGATACTTTTTTTTAAGAGAAATCCCGTCATTTTAACCTGAAAATCTGGCAAGAAAAGATCGGCTCTGTAGAAATCCTTAAGCGGTGGAAAATAGCCAAGGCCGATGTTAGGGTTTAAATCGAACCATAGGTTCGGGAGAATATATTGACGTTGTGAGCCTACCCACCCCCTTCATGGACTAACGCAGGAGGTTGAGAAGATTTTTTTTAAGAAAATCTTCGAAGTCGCTCGGCCGCAATCGAAGACTAGCGTCTTCTCCAACCTGTCCTCGCTTATACGACGACAGGTTCTCGTCGGGCCCTTGCTGGGCGGGACGGTTGATGAGAAAACATTCGTATCATCGGGGGTCAAGGGGGCGGCTCCCCTTGCGTTGCCTCCCCCTCTGGGGTGTCGAATCTCATCAGAGATGAGACATGAGAAGAACAAAGTTCTTCGACTTGAGAGGGGGTCACTCTCATATCGACCACAAAGGTTTCGCAACGACCTATGATCCAGATTTTCTACAGTGCAAAAAGTCCGGGCTTTTTCATCAGAAGTGCCGGTAAGACTCTGCCGTTATCCTCGTTTTTAAAAAAAGTATTACAGGTGCTTTACCGTAATCTTCTGCAGCGCTTCCCGCTCATTGAGACCGTGGGCAACCCGCATGAGGCCGAGCACCAGCAGGAACAGACCGACGAGCCAGACCAGTATATCAAGGCCCAGTGCCGGATTGAGGATCAGGAAGACCCCGACGATGATCGAGAATATGCCGATCATGATAAAGACCATCCGTACCATGGTTTCGACAATAACCATGCTGATACCGATAGCGGTCTCCCCGATCCCGTAGATGAGGAGGAATACCCCGAGGATTATCCCGGTGGACACGACGAGAAGCGATGGAACGGCAATGGACAAAATGCCGAGGATCACGCCAATTACACCAATGCAGAGGATCCCCCAGCGGGGCCAGCCCTCGGCATCGATACACAGGCCTTCGACAAGGAAGATGGCGGACAGCAGGATTATGGCAAAGCCGGCAAGGGCCACGATCATCTGGGTGGCAAGACTGGCAAAAAAGAGCATGAACAGGCCAAGCAGGACGCTGATTATCCCGAAGCTGATCATCGATTTCCACCGGACCGGGTGTGGTTCATTCATGGTACATCCTCACTCCCGTGAGAGATAATAATTTCTAAGTATACCGACGGGAGATTACGCGTCCTGCGCGAACACTCCTGGTTATACTGTATCCGGGGGGCGTGACAACAGGTCCCGGGCACAATCCTCAAGTAATCTCCCGGGAAACGATTGCGGTATGAGAAAGATCCTTACAATTGCGGGAATGCTCGTGCTCTGCACCGTGCTCGTGCTGGCAGCCGGGTGCACCCAGCCGGAGAAACCGGTTGTTACCCCGGTCGCTACAGCCGTTGAAACCATGGCGACACCGGCACCAACGGCCATTCCGACGACCATCTCCCTTACCCCGGGACCCACCCAGACTCTTCCCGATATGTGGAGCCTTGATGTCCAGGTTGCGGGGAATGGAGAGGCAATCGACCCGCAGATTATCACAACCATCCGGGGGGGAAAAGGGCTTAACTTCATCCTCAAGGTTGATGTCAAAGTAACACGTGCCGACGGTAAAGTTGAGACAGGATCAATCCCGAGACAGACCACGTACAGGGTAGGAGACTCAGTATCATTACCGGTCACATCCCAGATGGGGAATGTGAACAGGGTCGAGGTCACGGCAACGGATCCTCAGGGTAACCCGGTAAAGATCTTTGATGATTACGTACCGTTCCGGACTTATAACTGATCCCTTTTTTTTCGAGGTTATCCCGGTGTTGCCGGAACGCATATCCTGGGATTTCTGATCGCGACACCGGTCAATCGTACCTGTTCTCTCCCATTTTTGCGGCATAGAGGGTAATGACCGGGATCATGACACCCGCTGCGATGATAACATACCCGACCGGTTCGTCGCCGGTGGGGGGCATGGTTACAACCCAGATCCCGTTTGCGATTACAAACAATCCGATAAAAAAACTGATAACCTTGATAATCGTCTCCATAGTCGTGTGCACCGTTCCCTAGTCCAAGGATTGGAAACTGGAAGTAATAAGGCCTCCTGAACGGGAGTTGTCTCCAATCCGTAGTTTTTCATTCTGTGTTTTGTGGGCTCCGTAGCGCGGCATGCAGCAATCCCGGAGAATCCTGTACCATTACCGTCGTTTGAGAAAACTGCGGAGGACCGGAACTCTGCTGCAACCCGGGAAAATTTATTATGTCAACATACTAATGTTGACATATGCTTCTGCCCACGAACGAGAAAGGGTTCGGGTTCTGGACTCTGCGGAGGAACGGAATACCCAATATTACCATCGCCAACCAGATGGGCATCTCCCGGCAGGCCGTATCCCATGCCCTTCGGGCCATGGATGAAAAAGTAGAATCTGCACTACGGGATATGGCACAGGCAAACCAGATCGCGGTTGAGAAGGTCAATCCCGAACACGGGATCCTGCTCGGGCGATCGATCCCCTTTGCCACAGCGACAATCATCTTTGTATCGGGCAAACATGGCGTGCAGGTCTGGTACGAGCATGAGGGCGACTGCAGCAGCTGCCAGCGGTACACCGAATGCATCGAGCTGCTCTGGGATTACGCCGGCGAACTCGGCATCAGGATCCAGAAGACCGCCGACCCGACAAAGATGGCAGAGGAACTGTTCACTAAAGTAAAGGCGCTCGTATAACCATGACACGCATAGCAGAGCTCATTCACGAATGGACGGGCTGGTGCCCGAACGCCCACATGAGAACAACAAAGAGCTGCGGGAACAGCCGGATGGATTTCCCTGCGGCAAATCCACCGGTGAAAAATCCCGGGCCGTCAGGTGATGGAGGTTCGGGGATGCCGTGGGAGGGATTATACGAGCATACCCAGCGAGGGTCCCTCATTATCGGGGCGGTTGCCGCTGCTGTCTTCCTCATCCTTGCAACGATGTACTTCTTTGGCCCGGTCCTGGTAACGATCATCGTTCTTGCTATTATGCTGTTCACGCTCGCGATCTGCTCCACGCTGACCGTATCGGCAGACGCAGATGCCCTCCGGATCCGTTTCGGGCCGGTCGGGGTTATCCGGAAGAGCTGGCCCATGTCAGACGTTGAATCGGTCACTGCCGTCACCAATCCGTGGTATTATGGATGGGGCATCCACCTGACACCGCACGGGACGCTCTATAATGTGTCCGGGTACGGGGCTGTGGAGGTCAGGCTGTATACCGGAAAGACGTTCCGGATCGGCACCGATGAGCCGGAAGTGCTGAAACACGCGATCGAACAGGCGCATAAAGGTGCGGGAATACTGCGGGGGGTCTGACCATGGCATTCCAGGTATCGGAGATCATCCGCCGGTACCTCGGCTGGTGCCCGATAGGAGCAGCGGCACAGCAGCGGGAAGCACAAAACCGTCCCGAAGCCCCGCTGGCTGAGGCAGACGATTCCGGGCCGGTGGAGAGCCGGGTACGACTCTTCTCGTTCCTTACCTTTGCCATCATCGGGCTCGCATGGATCACCGCCATCGCAGCCCTCCCGTACCTGCCGGAGGTTATACCGGTCCACTGGAACATGTATGGCGAGGCGGACGGGTTTTCCGGCCGGCTAACCGGGGCATTCGGCCTGCCCCTCGTTATGACCGCAACGGCAGCATTCCTCATCATCCTTCCCCGGGTTGAACGGATGAAGGCAAGCTTTGCAGACTCGCGGGACATATACGCGATCATCTCGCTTGCCGTTATATGCCTGATGTTTGGCATCGAGATCGCAGCACTCCTCTCGGCAGCAGGTACCGGCACCCCGATGGCTTTCGTCTTACCGTTCCTCATGGGCGGCTTCTTCATCGTCCTCGGCGGCCTGATGCCATATATCCGGCGGAACACAACCATGGGCATCCGCCTGCCATGGACGGTCCGGAGCGAGCGGGTCTGGAACGAGACGCACCGGTACGGCGGGCAGGTCTTTGTTGTTGCCGGCGTGTTCGCGGTGCTCTTCGGAGCCGCGGGCGCATGGGCAGTACCCTTGGCATTGGGGACCATCTTAGCCGCAGTCCTGTACATTACCGTCTGGTCGTACCGGCTTGCAAAGGCCTTTCCGCCCGTACAGGACACGGCAAAAGAGCATTAACCTCCAGCCCCAACAACAGTACGGATTACAAAGAAGGACGGTGCCTGCATTTCCTTAACCCCCATTCCATTCCGGATCGCTGCCCTGACTCAGGAACGTAACAGCCTCTATGAGTACCCGCTGGAGCGGCTCGCAGGGATCATAAAAGATATCGGGTTCCGGTGCACGTCGTGTGCCAAGTGCTGCACCCGCTCGTTTAACGGCCACGTCTTCCTTCTCGACCGGGATGTCAGGAGTGTACGGGAGATCGAGCCCGAAGCCCTCCAGCCCGCGCCGGGACCGGAGTTCTGCGACCAGAACGGCGTCTTCTACGTCTCGGGCTATGCATTGAAGGTGCAGGACGACGATCAGGGCTCCTGCTGGTTCCTGAAAGACGGGCGGTGCAGGGTATATGACCGAAGGTTTGCCATCTGCCGGATCTACCCCTATATGCTCCACCGCGAGCCGGATGAAGATGGCGTTGTAGACTGGCGGCAGTTCTCGGGGCTGGAACAGCACGGGGAGTACGATGCAACGATCCCGGATGAAGAGAGTATCGCAATAGCTCGCGAGACAAAAGAGTACGAGAACGCGTTTCTTTCGCAGGAGATACGGTTCCTCGAATTCATGCAGGACTATTTTGCCCGGAACCGGCTCCGGCATGTGCAGAAGATCTACGATGACCGGCTCCGCCAGTTCCGGAAGGGTGGGGAGATTACGGTCAGGGTCTTTTTCGAAGACCGGCTCGAGGAGCACCGGATCCAGTGCCCATAAGTGCAGGATGCTGGAGCAGCTCCCTGTTTTCAGGCTTTTTTCAGGGTAAACCTGACCGCAGCGCCCTGTTCAGGATGGCCGCTAATCCGGTCATCGGCCCGTACCGTACCGCCAAATGTTTCGATGATCAACCTGACGATGTGAAGCCCAAGCCCGTAACTGCTGCGCTTGTCGGACCCTTTCATGAAACGCTCAAAAATCAGGGGTTTTATCTCATCGGGTATACCCTTGCCGTTATCGACAACAGAGACCTTCCATAAGCCGTCTCCTGAATCCTCGATACCAATCTCAATTTCCACACCGGGGCCACCATGCTGCAGGGAGTTCTGGATGATATTAAGAAATACCGTAAAGAGCATCTCATCGGCAATTACCATGACCCCGCCACCGGTGTACCGGATATTCTCTCCCGGGAACTTACGAGTCACGCGGTGTACGAAAGTTTCAAGGTTTACCGGATGGGGGGTGGGGGGTTGTTTGTAGATTTTGGATATTATTTCCATATTCCGGATGATACTCAAGTTCCGGTTTAGTGCAGCGGTAATCCGCTCCGCATATTCTTTACTGGATTCATCCTCGCTCTGCTGGATCAGCTCGGCATATGCCTGCAGGGAAATCGTTATGTTGCGGATCTCGTAGGTGAGCACATCGAGGTAAATATCAAGATACAGGTTTGCCTTGCGGTGCTCTTCTGCGAGGAGGTCGCTCTTTTTTGCCAGATCGGTCTCCTTGTCCTGCAGTTCCTGCAACATCGTATTGAAAGACTCCTTGAGCGAAGTGATCTCATCATCCCCTTCACCGGCTGGAAGCCGTTCAGAGAGGTCACGGCGGCTGCCGATCTTCTTCATGGCAGCGTCAAGGTCCGTAAGGGGGGTGATGATGTAGCGGCGCAGGAGCAGCCCGGTGATAAGGATGTAGATAACCCCGATAATAATGAATGCGCTGATGAGATAGAGGAGGGTTCCCATCATATGCTGGGAGATAACACGGGGGGTCTCAACCCCGACAAGGAGGACCGGGTGGTTCCCGATATCCTCAAGAAGGGAATATCCTTCCATCGTGGACTGATCCTGGATGCGGCTTATCCGTAAAGGCGCGTCAGCTGCGGTCAGGGCTGCCACATCCGGAGTCACATCCGGGGAAGGGCGGTCAAGTCTCCAGACCGTTACCGGCAGGTGGAGGTGGTTCCGGATCGTGGCAATCCGCTCTTCGTCAAACGGCTGGAGCAGGACCAGCGTCCCATGCCCGGTCCCCATGCCATTGGTCTTGAGAATCGTATGCATCCCGACAAGAGCGGGACCTTCGGGGAGCAGGACAATTCCCTGTTTTTTCTTTCCCCCGCGGGTATTGGAAAGAGTGCCAAGGGTTTTGGATAGAGCGGTTATGGTCCCTTCGGACAGGGGGGTCCAGGTCTTGTTTTTGAGGTTATATCCCTGGGATGCAACCACATTTTCTTCTGTATCGAATACGACGAGTCCGCTCACCTGGAGACTCTCGTAGGTTGTCGGTGCATGGATCACCGAACTGAGGTAATGGGCATTCCGGTCCTCAATGAACTGGTAGGTGTCATCCCAGACAGCCCAGTCACGGGCCTTGGTACCGAGCTGTTCGGCATCATACCGTATTTGCTCTGCAACAAGCTGGATATTGGCATCGGACTGCTGCAGCTCAATCTCCGTATATGCGGATTCGATGAACGCATTGGCTATGACGAAGAGTGTGATGACGAAGATAACGACCGTTGCAGCAAGAATTGCCTGGGTCCGGGTGCTGATCTTCACGATCGACCATTCGATACTTTTGTAGTAAAGATTATAAATGCACCGGTTTCGCAAGTGGACAATGAACCGGTAGTGGATTGGGGTCACAGTAACCGGAACTGTATGATCCCCGTGTTCCGAAAATTCCCGGAAATTATTGCTCTGTAGAAATCCTTTCAAAAACTCTAACGCTCTCGGGGGCTCCACTTGCGCTCTGCCCCCGCCGCTGTGGCATCCCCTGCTTTGCGATGACAGTGTATTACCGGTAACCGATCTCGTCCCATCGCAATGCGCCCCGTCCCCCAACGGGGGACTGGTGGGCGCAAGAGGGGGGCGTCATCTCATGTAAACAACGTTTTCTACAGAGCCCATTTTTCTTTGCAGATTTCCTTTTTCCGGAATTTTTTTTGGTCAGACCATGCCCAAAATTTTTCGATCGCGTTTATAGGGTGTTGGTTTGTGAGGCTACAATCGGATAATTATGCTACAAAATGCATGTACATGCTACAAAATTTTTGATTCTCCGGCGTGACGATCCGGAAAATGCAATCAAGGGTCGATTGAAAAATTTTGCTCTTGTAGAAAACCTCAGTCCAAACAAATTGTATGATTCTGTCAAGGTTAGCGAGAATGTTTGTTGCGCGTGTCCCGGGGAAATTTTGTTGCCACGGCTCCTCATTAACTGCAGGAAAACAGATGGTTCACATGCTTTGCACTAGTTAAACCTTAATTTCCTGTGCAGAAACCCACCGGGATCTGCATAAACCAACTGGTTTGAAAAACCGTGAAATACTGCATACGAATAGATCGCGGCTTTTTAAAGGGGTATTCCAGTGGAAGGAAAGGGGTATAAAAGGATGATCAATTTGCCGGATTGGCAGGATATGCACAAAAATATAATAAAATCAAAAAATAGAAAGATTCCGGGTATTTTTTTCCGTTCGCCGGAAATTGGATAATACCATGGTAACCCATCAAAAATCATGCCTGCAGTTAAAAAAATTATAAAAGAGTAAGTATAGTACAAAAACAGACATCGGGTATTCATCATGAACGCTGATGAGCATGAAAAGTCAATAAAAATCCACCATAAACCCTCTGCAGATTTATAAGAGGGCAGGAAATTTACCGGATCTCCCGGATTCTGGTGACGAGACTACAACCCGGCACTTCTGATTGCATGGCCGCCTACTTTCGGTTGCAGGGCAAAAAAGGGTGATCCGTGGAGCAGGGGTTTTCTCAACGGGACTTACATCATGCGGATTTCTTTTTCCTGGTCCGGGTAACTTGCTTAGGGGGTGAAACCGGGCCCGGTTTGTCAGTATGGGGTCCCAGTGCTTCCTCGTGCGGATGGGAATGCGGAGTGTGTTTCCGGGGCAGAGCGGGTTTTTTCAGGGTCTTGTGAGGGGGATGCGGCAGAGGGTGATCAAGGGGATGGTGCCGGGCGTCTTCGAGATGGCGGTCACGATCCATGCCGGGACCTTTTTTGGGGGCGGGTTCTTTTACCACCTTCTCTTTGGGAAGCGGATGTCGTGGTGACATAATCAGTAATCCGCTTCCGGGAAATAAAAGAAACGGATGCCGGGAGTAGGGGACGAAAAAAAAGATTTACTGCCAACCTATCGCGATTTATACCCAAATTTCCGTAAGAATTCCCTCCGGGCAGCAACATCGCCCGGGCCTTCAACTCCCCGGGGCTTCTCCCCGTCGATAACCCCCACAATCCCCCGCCCCAGTGCTGATTCAGCGATGATCACCTCGCAGGGATTTGCTGTTGCGCAGTAAATTGAGCAGACTTCCTGGAGGTTCTTGATCGCGTTAAGAACATTGAGGGGATAGCAGTCCTGCAGGAAGAGAATAAATGAATGTCCGGCAGCAATGGCCCGGGCATTCTCCTGTGCCAGAACCCTGAGTGCTTCGTCATTGCCCTCGACCCGGATCAGGCATTCCCCTGATGCCTCGCAGAAAGCAAGCCCGAACTTTGCCCCCGGTACCGATCCGGCAACAGCCTCAGCAACATCCTCAGCGGTCTTGATGAAATGCGACTGTCCGAGAATGAAATTTGTGTCTGCCGGTTTACGGATCGGTACGATACTGAACTCAGGTGCGTTTCCCATGCTTATCACAACAAGTTTGAGAATAGCAATTCCCGCAATAAATGCCTTATTGCGGTTGCGGGGATCTGAACGGATCACTTCAGATCAATACAGCATAATATTATCATGGAAAGAGAAGACTCCACATACTATAGAAATCGACACAGGATTGTTCTATGAAGTCCCGTACCCTGCCCTGCATTATCCTCGCACTCCTCATCATTGCCCTGTTCACCGTCATACCGGCATCAGCTGTGAAAACATCAGAGCAGTCCGTCAGTGATTCCCTTACGCGGGGCAGCCGGTTCACCGTCACTATCACCGGGCTGCCCAATTCCTCGTATTATATCTGGCTGCCGCGGACATTCACGATGACCGGTAAACCAGGTGACCAGCCGCCGGTCATTGCAGATAATATCCTGAATGTCAGCAAAGATCCCGCCGGCGGCCCGTATCCGATCGGGTCCTACCAGTACAACAACGGAGACGGGCGGACCATTCGCGATGACATCGCCCCGTCTACAGCAGAGATGTCCAATACCAATTACTACGCACAGGTCACCACGGATACCGCAGGGCAGGCGGTCGTGGAGTTCCAGACATCTTTTGATACAGGGCTCCGATCCTACTCCGTCAGGGTCGAGAACCCGGATTCAGCAGATAGTGACAACCTGCTGGTCGAGACAACGGTCTTCTCCCGCAAGGCACCCCCCATTGCGACACTTGCTCCTGAAACAACACGGGATACCATCATAATAACACACACGGCGACAATAGTCGAAAGTCCCGGTCTTCCGGCCCTGACAACAACCGCTGTCCCTGCCGTAACCGTGGTTCCGGTTCCGGTCCCGACAACGAAAGCGGCGGCCGGGCTCTTTCCCGTTGCCTGCGCACTTTTTACGGCTGCGCTCTCCATCAGGATGAGGCGATAAGGAGCGGTATAACGGGCAAAAAAGGGGAGATCAGGAAAAGATTGAGAAGTCGTTCTTGATGGCGATTGCCTCGATTACCGGTTTGAGGGCCGCTTCAGAGACGCCGAACTTTTCCATGTACATCTGGAGGATCGCTTTTTCCTCACCGGCAAGGATACCGTCGGACATAGCAAGATCACAGAGGATAGCGAGGGTGGCAAGTTTCTGCTTCTCGTCAAGCACGGCGGCTACCATATCGATAACACCGGGGAACTTGTTGGCCCGGAGGACTTCCATTGCAGTGTTGATGGACGCGCGGTCGCCACGCACAATCTTGGCAAGGTCATTGATCTCAGCTTCATCGATCACGCCATCAGCGGCAATAACCGTAATGGCGGAGAGCACCAGCGCGGATTTCGGCGTGAGCGTTACAGTCTTACTTCCGGTCAGTCTGTCAAAAATTCCCATGGAACATTCACCTTTACTTCTCTAGTCTTTTGATCCTGCAAGTTATTGTGGGTTTCTGTAAATTGTCACGGGATTTTTTGCGCCATGTGCATATCGCTTAATACCCAACCCCGCAAAAATCCTGTACAGGAAAGGATTTGCCTCACCATGTCACCGGAACCTGCCAGAAGGAAAGAGCAAATACCGGGCGGTGAGGCTGATAAGATCCAGCGGTTCTTTGCAAGGCCGGTCTACCTGAGCCTCACTATCGGCATTCCGTTCTGCATTTTCAAGCTCCTCTTCGGGCTCGTAGCCTTCCGGCTCGGAACCGGGGGTGAACCCCAGCTTGCTGTCTTCGGTGGGATCATCGTAGTCTGGGCAACCGCAGACCTCCTGATGAACATCGGCCGGTCACTGCTCGACCTCGCACACCGGGATCCCCTGTTTGAATATTGTACGATCGCCCAGCTGGGGCGGGTCTTCCGTAAGCCACTGGTCTTTCTTGCCGTTGATACCCTCATCACGTTCAGCATCATCTGCGCTATGCTGTGGCTCGGGTGGATCACAAAACTCGACCGGCCAGAACTGGTCCTGTGGTACACAGCCACCTCGCTCAACCTGATCAGTCTCTCGCTCGTTGTGCTCTATAATGAGATACGGAATTCCTGAACAAAGGGAGATCCTGCACCCGGGTTTGTCCCGGGGCAGAGTGGTGCCCTTGATATCCTCTCACGCAAAAACCGGATCCTATGACCCCCCGCATTACTCAAACGCTGTGGGGCCGCCGCATTGCCGCAGGCTTCCTCACGTGGTTCATCCCCTTCCTTGCCGCGGTACCCTTTTACAGCAGGGACGGGATCCTCCTCATCGACCAGATGCTCTTCAAATCACTCATGATTGTGGTAGGATCCCTTACTGCCGCGATCCTCATGGTCTGGTTTTTCAATCTTGTTCCTGAATCGTATGCGCGCGAGGCAGTGATTACCGGTATAGTATGGCTCGCGATGAACTGGGCGCTGGACCTGATGGTGCTTGTCGGGCTGATGGGCATGCCACCGGGGGCGTATGCCACCGGAATCGGGTTGCGGTACCTTGTGATACCGGCCATGGTCATCCCTGCGGGTATCATCGCCGACCGTGCGGTGGGACGGGGCAGGATCTAGCGTACGGAAGCATGCCGGTTTTGCATGCACCAACACACTGCTTATTATACTCTTACAGCGTCTATTGTAACACAGTTATACAAACGACTGTATGAGAAAAAACCATGTTCGGATCGAATAATTATGGTGGCAGCAGGGGTCCCAGAGACTTCGGCGGCCCGCGTGAAATGACAAAATGCACCTGTTCAGACTGCGGAAAAGAATGCGAAGTTCCGTTCAAGCCGACCGAAGGCCGCCCGGTATATTGCCGTGACTGCCTCCCGAAGCACCGGAAACCCCGGTTCTAATTTCATTAACCTTTTTCATTTTTCCTTTGCTTTACCCGCTCTCCTGGGTCCTTACTGTTTTCTTCCATGAGCGGATGCTGACAGTTCCTGTTTTTCAGTTAAAATCCCCAGACCGCAAAGAGGATATCTCCTCCGGGGTTCGTGGGATTATATAAATAATAATAAGAGAAACAGGAATTCACCGTAATCCAGTCTGGTGTGGTCTGGATTTGTGGCATGGCATCTCGTGAATAATTTTACCGGATAGATCTGGCTATAGTGGTAACTACCGGATACACCAGGTATATTTGATGGAACGCAGGTAATCGGAATGGACATCCCCTCATCACCAGCCCGGCAGCGGCCGTTCTCGCATTACCTGCTGTTTTCCATGATCCTTCTCATCATCCTTGTCGCCATGGGGATTACGACCATCGATTACCTGCAGGCCAAAGATAATTACGAGCGGGACGCGGCATTCCTGCAGACCCAGACCGAGAGGGACCTCGTCCAGTCCATCGAGATCATCGATGCCGGGTTCCGGCTCTTTGATGACAGCCAGAACGAGAAGTTGATCGAGGGTTTTTCCATATTTCAGGCTGAATATGAACGTGCGGGCCAAAACCCCGCCCGTATGGATCTTACCGGAGTAAAGGAGAGTATTGGCGGAACCATCGACCTTTATATCATCAACGAATCGGGGGTCATTGAATATACCACGTTTACCCCGGACCTCGGGCTTGATTTTAAGACCATCCCCTACTTCTACCAGTACCTTACGAAAGTCCGGCAGTCACAGGGTTATTTCTCGGACCGCGTGGTGAGCGAATTTTCCACCGGCCAGCTCCGCAAGTATGCGTATATGCCCACGCCCGACCACAAGTACGTACTCGAGATTGGACTGACCGGGCCTCTGTATAGAGAGCAGCATTCATTCGACGCGTACAAAAAGAACATCGACCAGATGGCCTATCTCAACCCCTTTGTTGAGGACGTGATGGTGTTCGATGTGACCAAGCGGCCGGTTAACCGGACTGCTCCTCTGCCGGACCCCACAACCGATGCTATACTTGACCAGATTATCTCCGGGCGGAAAGGTATGGAGATCCTTGATCCGGTAAACGGGACCAAAACGGTATTCCTTTTTATAGATCTCAAGGACGAGCAGTACGGCTCCGATGTGAGCCGCATCGTTAAGATTACCTATGATACCACACTCATCCAGAAACAGCTCAACATCTTGCTATTCTCCCATTTCATTGCCGCGGTTCTTGCTATTATCGTCGGGATTGCCGTTGCCATTCTCGTTTCCCGGTTCCTGGCACGGCCGGTGTACCAGATCGTATCGGACGTCGACCGTATTGCACAAGGGGACCTTGCCCACTCCATATCCCCGACAGTTGGGCGCGAGTTTGCCATTCTGGAACAGAGTGTCAATACGATGGTTGCTACCCTCAATGAGGCGATCGATCGGGAGAAGAAGAGCGAAGAGCGATACCGGCGGCTCATCGAAAATATCCCGGACGTGATCTGGACCGCTGCACAGGACGGTAGTACGATCTTTATCAGTCGTAACGTGGAGAGCCTGTACGGATATACACCGGAAGAGATCTATGAACAGGGTGTCACCCTGTTCTATGGCAGGATCCACCCGGACGATGTTGCCGCAGTCAGGAAGGCGTTCGGATCCCTGTTTTCTGAAAAAACGTTTGATATCGAATACCGTATCCAGCACAGGGACGGCCAATGGATCTGGATACACGACCGCTCTACCGCAATTTATCAGAAAGATGGAGAATGGTATGCCGATGGCGTTTTTTCCGACATTACCGAACGGAAGCATGCTGATGAGAGGCTCCACCAGATGTACACGGAACTTGAGCAGCGGGTAGTCCAGCGGACTGCAGAACTGCAGAGGACGGAAGACGCATTCCGGCAGGCGAACAAGAAGCTCAACCTGCTCAGTTCCATTACCCGCCACGATATCCTCAACCAGCTCACGATCCTGAACGGGTACATAAGACTTGCAAGCGACCGGGCAACAGACCCTGAAGCCGAAAAATACCTCGCAACCGCAAGGAAAGCCGCAGATGTCATCAGCCGCCATATGGAGTTCACGCGGCTCTACCAGAACGTGGGCATACAATCCCCCGCATGGCAGAACGTGCAGCAGATTGTAGGAAAGGTCTGGCAGGATCTCGCTATCGAGGGTATTACCTGCACGGCAGAAACTGGCAATCTGGAGTTGTACGCAGACCCCCTGCTTGAGAAAGTATTTTTCACCCTTCTTGAAAATACCCTCCGACATGGTGAGGGGGCAACGGAGGTGCGGGTATCCTGTTTCCGGACGGACGGGGGACTGACCCTCGTCTATGAGGACAATGGCCCCGGGATAAATCCCCATGAAAAAGAACGGATCTTTGAGTGGGGGTACGGGAAGCATACCGGATTCGGACTCTTCCTCTCCCGTGAGATCCTCGGGATCACCGGGCTCCTGATACGGGAAAACGGTGTTGCGGGTCGGGGCGCAAGGTTCGAGATCTCGGTGCCCCCGAATGCCTGCCGGTTCATCCCGTCCACTGCAGGAATTTCATGAACCGGAATACCGGAACAGGATATTGAGAGAGTATCCGGTGATTCCGGATCTCAGGGATTCTGGTATTATTTCCCGTCCTCGCCCAACGATTCCCTGCTGCGCATCTGGTAGAGAACCATGGGATCCATCTCTTTGTAGGTATCCGTACCCGACTTCATGATGACATTCCCCACCCCGCTGTTGACGATCATCTTGGAACAGAGGAAGCAGGGCCAGATCTGGGTGATCTCATCAGTTTCTACATCGAACCCGGCAAGATACAGGGTACAGCCCCGTGCAAGTTTTCCGGCCTGCAGGAGGGCGTTCATCTCGGCATGGACACTCCGGCACCGCTCATAGTTGGAGCCGGATGGGATGTTATGCTCTTTTCTCCAGCACCGGTTGAGCTCGGTGCAGTCCATCTGTTTACGGGGAGCGCCGGTATAGCCCGTGGAGACGATGGTGTTGAATTCATCCACGATAATTGCCCCGAAATTCCGCCTGAGGCAGGTCCCCTGGTGGGCGCACCGGGTCGCGAGGTCGAGGAAATACTGATGCCTGTTGGTCCGCATGTGAGGAACATATGGAAAAACCCGGTATTAAACCGGTAGGGTTTGCATATTGCCTGCTAACCTTCCCGGACAGAGATCTGCTCCCTTGGAATCACCAAAAAACCGGTGTGAACAGATAGATGGCGAGCAGAATGTGGAGGATTGCAAAGACAGGTACAAGAAGAAATTTCGTATGCCGGGTCTTGTGCCGTAAAATTTTCATTGCTGCGAGCGCACCGAACGGGCCGAGTGCAGCAAAGAGGAGGAGGGTCGTCTCGGGGGTCCGCCATGCGTTGGCCTGTGCCCGGTGCTTGTCGAGCGCAAAGGCGCCAAAGGCAACGATATTCAGGCAGGTACAGATAAGCAGGGGGATGAGCAGCGGGAAATTATCCATAATAATTCCTTCTCGGGTGTCTGAAATCATTCCTGAAGGGTGAAATGCCACCGGCAGAACATTCCTTGGGGGTGGGGATCCGGCGGGGCGAACTCGCAGGTCACCCGGATACGGGGATCAATCTCCCGGGCAAACCCGATGAATTCTGCCCGGTGCATCTCGCGGCAGACATACTCTCCCTGCCCACGGCGCAACCGGGCTTCCTGTGTCGGGCACGAGGGGACTTCAATGATGACTTCATCTTCCTTTTCGGTTATGGTATAGCCCACAATCATGGCCCAGGGAAAATGGCGCAGGGCACGGACAAACCCGGCAAGCCCCTTCTCGGTGATCCCGAACCGCCGGACAATATCCTTTGCTGCCATGCCTGCTACCCTGCCCCAGACCTGCTCGTTGATCTGCTCGGCAACCGGCTGGCCGTACTGTTCGGTGATATTGATGAACCAGAACGCATCCACTACCCGGTAGTGCCAGAGAAGAAATTCCAGGTACTGGTGCTTCTCTTCATCATTCATGCCGTCAAAGAGTGCCAGGTCCATCCGGTCCATGCAGGATCACCGTGATTAAGAATAGTACTGGGTGTTCCTGCCGGGCATATCAAGATAGTGATTTCTCGCCCCCATGGCCCGGAACAGCCCAGGGGGCACACCAGCCTGTCCCGCCAGCGGGTTTCATCGATAACCGCAACCTTTGCATCCCGGCAGATCATAGCATGATTCAGCATGCAGGATCTTGCAGTTGACCAGATCATCACCCTCCATAGTGCGATCATTGCACGGGACGGAGTGGACGGGCGGCTCCTCTCAGAGGGCAATCTTCACCAGCTCGTCTTCCGGGCCAACCTTATTCCCGATCCTGTCCAGCGGGCAGCCTTTGCCTTCTATGCTCTCATCGCCTATCCGGCATTCCGGGAGGGAAACGAGGCCGTGGCCCGTGAGCTCGCAGCCCGGATTCTCGCGGGAGGAGGATACCGCTGGGACCCGGATGATAACGGAGATCTGGCCCTGCTTGCTGAAGGGATCCTCGCGTTCACGGTGGAACTTGAGGTTGCAGGCGAATGGTTCCGGACCCATGCCAGAAATCAATGCTGAAAAAATTATTGCAGAAGGTATTCGCCTTCGATCCGGACCACGGCATTGCCCCCGAAGAAGACCGTCCGCTGTTTCTCGGAAGCGTCGCTGACCAGCCGGATAATATTCGGGTGGTCCCTGCTCCTGCCCTGTTCTATGGTGAGGAGTTTCCCGTCCCACCGTTTTGACGTGAGCAGATGGTACCCGAATGCCGCGTTCCCTGATCCTGTAGCCGGGTCCTCGAGGTAGCCGAAGACCGGTGCAAAGACCCGGGTCCGGTATGCAGCGCCGGCCATGGCAACCTCGCTGGTGTGGATCAGGATGATCTCAATGGTATTCCGGGTGCAGAAGTCTTTGAGGTTCTGCTGATCGGGATGAACCGCGAGCAGGGCGGTGAGGGACCGCAGGGGCACAATGAGCGTGGCGAGACCCGCATTGATGAAGGAGATTGCCATAGGATCAGCAATCTCACCGGGGGGTATCCGCAGGGCTGCTGCAACTGCATCTGCGTCAACCCCTGCTTTGAGCATCACCGGTGAGGGGGCGCTGATGAAGACTGCGTCTGCTCCCGCGATCTCGTTCCGGACAAGGATCTCCCTGTTCCCGATACGGATCCGGAGGATCGGGTTCCTCAGGAGATTGATATCATTCTTAACGAGGTCATACATCGCCGCGATGGTGCCGTGGCCGCAGAACGCCACTTCGCATTCCGAGGAGAAGAAGCGGAGGGTGGTAACCTCATCCTCCTTGTACATGTATACCACCTCGCTGACGCACCCGGCCATCTCGCGGGCAATCTGCTGCATCTGTTCGTCCGTGATCGCCTCCGGGTCATCAAGGTAGATACACCCTGCCGGGTTCCCACTGGATCGGTTGAAGACAAATGCATCAATTTTTTTGAACCGGAGCCGCTGCATGGTATCCCTCAATAAGCCGCATCCTGTCAGGTGACCCGCGGTCACACCCGGGTGCAGCGCATCTGACAAATATCCGGCTTCATCGGTTATCAAGTTTGAGCGGCAGGGGGGCCGGATACAATTCTCCCGATCAGATCCCCAGGGTCATCTGGCAGGCATCCTTCTTCTCAAACGATGAGAGCCGGATCCCGATGAGCCGGACTTTTCTCCCGTCATACATCTCCCGCAGGAGTGCCTGCGAGCTGGTCCGGATTGGTTCCGGCTCACTGGTGTAATGGGGGAGGGTGCGGGACTTTGTCCGGGTCTCGAAGCCCTGGTACCGGAGCTTGACCGTGACTGTCCGGCAACGGAGATGGTCATCGGCAAGGCTCTGGTGTACTGCCGCAGCAAGATCCTCAAGGCTGGTGAGGAGGAAGGCCGGGTCATCAGTATCTGTTTCAAAGGTTGTTTCCCGCGACACCGACTTGATACCGTCATATTCTTCGAGTTCTCCCGCGTCGTTTCCAAGGGCGAGTTCATGAAGGTGCACTGCCCCTCGCCCGAACCTGCAGAGGAGGACCTGGATATCGGTTGCAGCAAGGTCCCCGATCGTCCTGATGCCCAGTTCCAGGAGCAGGGTTTCGGCTTTCTTTCCCACGCCGGGAATCTTCTTTACCGGGAGGGGTGCCAGGAAGTCACGGGCTGCAGAGGGTTCCACGGTGGTGAGTCCCCCGGGTTTTCTGTAATCGGAGGCGATCTTGGCAATCATTTTTCCCGGGCCGATCCCGATCGAACAGGTGAGGCCAAAGCGGTTGTGTATCACTTCCTGGATCTGCCGGCCAAACTCTGCGGCGGCAGCAAAGGATTTGCAGGAGCTGATATCGAGAAAAGCCTCGTCAATGCTTACCGGGAGGGCCCGGTACCCGGTTGACCGGAGCAAATCCATGATCTCCTCAGAGACCCGGGCATACTGGTCGAAGTCCGGGGGAAGGAAAATGGCGTGGGGACAGAGGATATAGGCATGAGAGACCGGCATGGCCGAGTGAATCCCGAACGCCCGGGCCTCATAAGAGCAGGTGCAGACCACCCCGCGGCCCCTGCCCCCTTTGGGATCGGCGCCGACAATAACCGGCTTGTTACGGAGTTCCGGCTTCCGTTGCATCTCCACCGAAGCGTAAAAACTGTCCATGTCCAGGTGAAGGATGATCTGTGCCTTTAAGGGACCCTCAGGTGTCGTCAGGGCCGCTATACAGGGCTCCGGAGTGAGGACGGCGGTCATGATCAGTTCTCCTGCATAAGAAAATCCTTCAGCTGGCACTGGCGTTCTCGGGTCATGGTCCGGAGCAGGTCTCCCTCTTCAATAAACCGCTGGACCGGCAGGGTGAACTTCTGCCCGATATGGTTAAGCGCTGAGCGGATATCTTCAAATTCCTGTGCCGGCTGGTTCATGGCACTCCGCACGTTCTCCCGCACATTGAAGACACCCATGGGCACGTACCCCTTGTGAGCCTCGCGGAGGATGATCGCGCCTGCTTGTTCCTGCTGCCGGGCAAGGGCTTCCAGGACTGCCATCTTGCAGGAGTAGTAACAGCCCCCGAGATGTGAGTACTCGGTCTTTTTCTTGTTCCCTTCGTGGTCTGAGAAGACCAGTTCCTCGTTGCCCAGGACGTGGAGGAATGCCTCCGACCATTCGTACTGCCACCCGGTCGGCATGAGGATTACCGCGTAATTATTGTGGAGGCTTGAGAACTCATGCACCCGCCAGGTATCGATCACCGTGTTCTTCTTCACCTGAGTCAGGAGATTATCGCCGATAGTGGTGTCACAGGCCGTGATCGACCACCGGGTCGGTACCAGGTGCCGGCCTTTGTTTCTCCCCATTGTCCCTACCGAGAATGCTTTCTGGATGTGGGAGAACGGGACCCCTTTTTTGTGGAGGTCCATCACGGCATTGGCCGCAGGCAGGTCAGTGTCGTAAAAGACCGTTTCCAGGTCCCGGTTCCAGCGGCCGCCCCCGGTCTCGAACCGCTCGATCTCGGCACTGGGGCCGAAGGGGGTGTGCTCCTCGGAGAATGATGTACCGGACGGGATGCTGCTGAATGCCACCTCACTCTCGACCGAGGAGGCTGACAGGGAGATCTCCTGCAGCTGCTCAACGAAGCGTGTACCGAGATCTGCGGCATCGATCATCCGCTTGCCCCTTACGAGGCCGAGGCGGTACCCGATGATCTCTTCCTGGGTCTTTTTCCCTGAGATCCAGTCCTCCGGTGTATCCATGATTGCCGTATCCCCATGGACCGGTGTTACCAGCGGTCCGGCATAAACATGAGGGTAATTCCAGCTCCCGATGAACACGGACGGGGGGGAGCTGCCGGCAAGCTCCTTGTCCATAGCTACGGACTGCATCGGCATCGTGGATGCGGTGAGTTGCCGGAGGTACGTGCTCTTACCTATCATATCCTGTATGTTCTGTCGGCCAGAGCCCACTTAAATCCCGGAGTGTGCGGGGAGAAAGTGAAGGGCCACAGGAATCTACAGGATAAAAAAAAACCGCACCCCCCGGGCACCGGGAGTACCCGGAGGATCATTTCCGGACCGAATAGCCAGCCTTTGAGAGGGTTTTAATCATTGAATCTTCCCAGCGCTTGTCATCGGTCTCGTTGATGTGTTCGATGCAGTCCTCCCAGATCCGGTTCAGGAGCGCATCATCCGAGATAAGCGTCCGGATATACTTGATCTTCCCCACCCGGCGCCCGTGGGGGTTCAGGATGAGCAGGCGCCAGCACCCGTAATCCCGGCACAGTTCCGGGCGGGTAAGGTGCACAGTACAGCACGCCAGTTCACTCCCATGCTGGTGGCGGAAGAAAGGGCAGGCGTGGGGAAGTATTACAAAGATGCTTTTGTCATCGAACAACTCGTGCCTGCCGGGATCGATCGTGACTGTCGTATCCTCGTTGGTGTACCTGTTATGAATGAGAAAGCGGTAGTTGCCGTATTCTGCCCTGATATTGTGGACGAGGCCGAGATGTGCACAGCATTCCCCGCACTGGAAGCATTCAAAGGCCATGGAGGAATACAGCCTTATTTCCCAATCGCCTGCCAGATGGCGAAGACAAACTCCATTGCGATCAGGATGATGATGATCCATTCAAGGAAATTGGAGTGCTGGATGCGGACTTCATCCGAGAGCATCGAATAATTCTCCTGTATAACTTCGATCTTCCGGCTGACGCTCTCGCTCCATTGGTGGCTCCTGAGCACTTTCAATGCTGTGGCATAGACACGGGCATAGTAAACGTCTTCAGTGACTTTGATCAGGTTATCGACCTTCTCAATGATCTCGGATATCTCTGCCGACGTTTCCATGAGCTTTGCCATGATGGCATGGTACTGGCGGCTCCTGCGGAATGAAGAAAGGCGGTCGGCATGCTCGATCTCATCGTACATCTTCTCCATCTCCCGGGTCAGTTCCTGATCATAATACCGGAGTTCCAGCACCTGCACGTTGGCAAATTCGATCAGGTCGATGAGATCGGTGGGGCTCTCGGGATTGCAGATGAGGGCCGAATCCCACGAAAGAATGGCAAGATCATCCGTAGTGTAGCTGAGGGAGTTCTTGATGATCTCCTCCCGCATCTGGGGGGAGATCTTCACTTTCTCACCTATCAGGAGTGCGACCGGGTCCACGGAATCATCCCGCCGGTCGGTCACGTAGATCGAGTAATCTTCGTAAAAATCCGGGTTGATGGCGAAATTTTTGATATGCGGGCGGATGATCTCACCGAGGGTTTTAAGGTACTGCACGTAGAAGTCCGAGAGTCCTTCCTGGCCGGCAAAGAGGAAGGCGATCTCTTCAAGGGCAGCGAGGTCTGCATTCTGGTTCTCGTACACAAAACAGAAACTGATGGCCCCGATATCGAAGACCCGGGCCTGGACCGAGAACTCAAACTGCTTCCCATCCCGCTCGACACGGATGGGATGCATCTGGATCATCAGCGGGGGATCCTCAAGCATGATGGACTTGGGCTTCACCCGCACAAAACTCGTCCGTGCAGTAAAATAATTCTGGGCAAGCGCTTTCTCAAGCCAGTCGAGATCGATCTCCCGCCCGATATCATATATCCGGTAAAACCGGAGCGAAATCATGGTTTTTCCTCCTTCCGGTACGATCTGAATATCTGAAATAATGAAGACACAATGAGATTATAAACTCTTGCAGGGTCTCAAACATTCCCATATACAGTATTTTCCTGCAATTAGTTCACTTAATTAACAGTTCATCAAAAAAACTATTATGTTACAGAATTAAATTGCTGTGAGGAAGACGATGGCAACAGATGTGAGGGACAGGGTTGCAGATAGTTTTCTGGCCCTGATACCGCTCTATCATAAACATATTTTCAAAACAGGTCCCCCAGGTTCCGGTTTGCGGATCGCGCAGTATCGCGTCCTTGGACTTCTGATGAAAACGGGATCACTCTCCATGTCAGAAATTGGCAGGCATCTCTATATCTCAAAACCTTACATGACTGCCCTCTCGGACACCCTTCTTGAAAACAAGTGGATTGAACGCCACAACGATCCGAATGACCGGAGGATCATCAGGCTCTCCATCACACCCCGGGGAAAAAAACACCTGAAGCAGGCGTTTGAGATATACCGGAGCGATGTAAAAACCCTCATATCCGGTCTGGATGATCTGGACCTGCAAAAACTCTCTGCATCATTAGAGGAACTCCAGCGGATTTTTGCAAAAATGAGGTGATGAAAGATGTCAGACTTTCAGCACCGAACCATGGACACAACGCATGGAGACACGGGGGACAACACATCCCGGCAACCGGACAGGATTATCGCCATTGATCATGTCACCAAAACATTCGTGACCAAGGCCAAGACCGTGACCGCCGTCGATGACATCACATTCGATGTGATGCGGGGCGAGATATTCGGGCTGCTTGGCCCCAATGGAGCCGGTAAGAGCACCCTCATACGGATCCTGACAACACTTCTCCAGCCCACTTCCGGTACCGCGTTCCTGAACAATTACGAGATAACGAAATACCCGGAACAGGTCCGCAGCATCATCGGGGTCTGCCCCCAGAATAGCACACTCGACCTTGAGCTCACGGCTTATGACAACCTGGAGTTCTATGGCAAACTCGTCAATGTCCCGGATGCGATGCTCGATAAGCGCATCAGGGACCTTCTGGAGATGACAGATCTTTCTGACAGAGCCCAGATGCGGGTCGGGACATTTTCCGGGGGAATGCGGCGAAAGCTCGAGATTGTCCGGGCATTCATCCATCACCCGCTCATCCTCTTTCTCGATGAACCCACGATCGGACTCGACCCGGAGGCACGAAGGGAGGTATGGCAGCAGATCTCAAATCTCAACGAGGAGAAAACAACGATCATCCTGACCACGCATTACATGGATGAAGCAGAAAAGCTCTGCAACCGCATCGCATTTGTCGATAAAGGCAGGCTCATCTCCCTTGATACAACCGAGAACCTGCGCCGGCTGATTCCTGCCGGCGATCTGATTGAGATCGGGGTCCCGGCAATCACCGATCCGGCTCTTGCTGAGCTCCGCGCAAGCGGTCTCATCCACTCGGTGGATTATCAGGACCAGAAGCTGGTCATCTCCGCCCAGAACGGCAGCAAGGTACTGCCGGGAATCGTTGCCGTCTTTGAGAAGTACGCTATTCCCATGACTTCGATCTCCATACGTCCGCCATCGCTTGAGGATGTTTTCATCTATCTCACGGGAAAAGACCTCAGCGGGAGTGGAAATCCCCCGGTAAATGCCAATGATAGGGGGAATACTGCATGATCCGGGGAGCTCTTGCGATTTTCAAGCGGGATTTCAAGAAATTCTTAAGCAACCCGTTTGTTATCCTGATGACCCTTTTCATGCCAATTATGTACCTGGTCATATTCGGAAATGCTATGGGGGGGACAATCACCCATATTCCTATAGGAGTGGTCCAGGACGAACCTTATGTCATCGATACACCGTTGTTTATTGCCGGCACTGAAGGGCTGCATAACCTTGCCCAGCGGGACACCTCCCGGACATTTGATGTTACCGTATACAGCGATGAACTGAAGGCAAAACGCGACCTGCGTGAGGGACGGATAAAGGGAGTGATCGTCTTCCCGTCACCGGTCGCAGCTGAAAGTGCTATCCGTGTGTATGTCGACAGCTCGGACTACGTTACCCCGTCTCTCATTGAATCCGGAGTACGGTCGGTGATTGCCCAGCTTGGTGCCACCAACCCCATCGCAGTCAACAAGATCTACGGCGATATTAAATACATCCAGTTCTTCGGGGTCGGCGTTATTGTTATGGCAATTTTCATGACCACGATGTTCGGAGGGGGAATCGCGCTTATCAAAGACCGGGAAGTCGGAATCATCGAGGGTTACCTTGTCACGCCCGTCAAACGTTCGAGTATTATTCTCGGGATGATTGCAAGCGGCACAGTCCGTGCGTTCTTTGCTGGCTTTGTCATTTTTATTGTAGATCTGCTCATCACCGGAATTATCATCCAGAGCATTGAGGATTTTTTCCTTATCCTTCTCGTGCTTTTCATCACCAGCATGGGTGTGACGAGCCTGATGGTATCGATTGCCTCCCGCTTTACAAACCAGCAGGAGTACTCATCCGTTGCCGCGTTCTTCAGCCTGATCCTCTTCATGACCAGCGGAGCATTTTATCCTACGATGGGAATGCCAGACTGGTTGAGGTGGATCACCGTTATAAACCCCGAATATTATGCTGTTGATGCACTGCGGAGTATTATTCTGCGAGGGCAGGGGCTTGAGGTTATCGGGATGGACATTACCGCCCTCCTGATCTTCTCAGCATTCGCAATTGCCCTGGGTATTGCAACGTTCAGGAGAACTCTGGAATAATAAAAGAGATTCTGGAATAATATTTATGAATTATTTTTTTTCCTGGACGCAACAACCCCGATCCCGCAGATTACCAGGGCGAACAATATTATTTCGAAAGGCAGCGGAGATTTTGTCGTCGCAGCCGTACTCATTGCCGGCTGGGCGTTCAGGGTTGCATACAGGTCAACGGTCTCACCTTTCCGGGGATACTGGTCTATTGTACCTGAAAAGGGGACATAACCGGCCTTGTATACCATATAGGTCTTGTAAGGGGTTCCGGTTACATACACCCGAACACTGAGATTTCCTTCGGTAATCTGCCCCTTTGGTTCATTATCGAACGAAACCGTTGCACCCTCCACATTTGAGTGCACCTGGTACCACCCGATATCACCACCGATTGGGCCGGGAGTTGCCGTAGTCGTGACGGCGATTGGATTCAGCGTGGCGTAGAGGTCAATGGTCTCACCTTTTACAGGCACCCGGCTGACAGTTCCCGTGAAGGTCGAGTAGCCCTCCTTTTTTACCGTGAATGATTTATAAGGAGTTCCCGTGGAATAGACCGGTACATAGACAACCCCCCTGGATATCTCGCCCTTATTGGCGGAATCAAAGAACACGGAAGCGCCGTCAATATTACTGTGTACGATATACCATCCCATATCCCCGCCAAGGTTTGTCTGGGTTGTAGAGGGCAGGGGATTGAGGGTTGCATACAGGTTCACCATCGCACCCTTGTCAGGAACCTCGGTAATAGAATCGGTAAACGTGGAGTACCCGAATTTCTGGACCCGTATGACCTTGTAGGGGGTTCCTGTTGTAGAGGCAGGCACCGTGAGCGTTCCCTGCTCGACAGTACCAACATATTTGTCATCGAGATAGACATACGCCCCGTATGCATTGCAATGAATGACATACCAGCCCTGATCCCCACCTGTAGTCTCTGCAGCGGCCCCCGGGGGGATGAGGGCAATTGCCATCAGGATGCTGATGAAGACCAGACCATACTGAAGTTTCATCGTGTATCTCACTATCATTGCTTGTGAGAGATTGCTATAAAAAATATCGCGACTGGGGGGGGGCAGATATCCGGGGCCGCACTAAAAAAATATCAAAAGTAAACGGGGACTCCGCGCTTTTTATCTGGCAGGTATCCCTCGGCCACCCTAAAAATTTATTTTTTCCGGGAAAGTCTGGCACCTGCAATGCCACATAATCCCAGACCTGCAAGAACCGTCAGGGGCGATACAGGAGACTTGGTTGTAGGTGCGGGTGCTGCCGGAACCGATGTGACCGGTGCTGCTGCCGCGGTCGTTGAGATCGGGGCAACAAGCTGGAATGTTGTTTTGGTATAGACATCATCCACATCGCGCCGGTTAAGAGCGTCAGACAGGGCAGAAGCTGCTGCTGCATCCTGAACGCTTCCGGTACCGGTGAAGTTGAAGAGGAGGGCACCGGTAGTTGCGTCCACGACCTGCCCTGAATACATCCCGCTGGTCTCCAGTTCAATATTGAACTTCCCGTCTGAACCCGGGCTCTGGACAAATACGTAATACGTTGCCGGGGGGAAACCTGCAGTCTGGTAGGTCTTCGAGAATGTGCCGTCCGCATTTACCGGAACCGTTGTTACATTCACGTAATTCCCTGCAAAGACCCATATCTGGACTCCGGCCGACAGGTTGCCACCAGTTGCAACGCCGCTGATGGTTACCGGGTCACCAACGGTGGGTGTTGCTGCAGAGACCATTGCAGTGACCATGGGTTTCTGGGTTGCGGATGCTGCCCCGGACGTGCCTGCTGGTGCAACCGTGGTCGCGGGGGTGTCAGCACCGGATACCGGGAGAACCAAGACCATCACCAGGAATAACAATACACAGGTGATCATACCGTAGGAGTGAATCTTTTTCATGCGGTAGGTTGGGACGGTGATCATTATTAGTATTATGGATTTTGTTCCTGGTACTTCAAAATTACCGTAAGACCATTCATCTTATGTCTACAGTTGCAGAATCTGGTTATCAGAATGTCCCCTCCGAACAGAACTGGCGAGGGAGTCATGCCAGATCGCAGGATGATGTATTATCTGTTCCTGCTCGGTTTCTTTGCAATTTTTTCGACAACTATCTAAAAAAAATCCAGTCCTCCCGCTCTTTTCGCTGGCGCTCGGGGCATCCATGGGGGCTCTCTCCTCGATCATGGACATCGGCCATGCAGCAGGACCATTCTGTACCGGGATTAACATAACGGCTGCCGGGTATACATTGGAATTTGCGACGAGTTTTCTGCTGGCCATTGCTGTCACTGCCGGTTTTACCCTGTCGGTCCGGGGCAATACAGCCTAAAACAGGAATTTATCTCCTGAAAGTTGTGGTAAACTCGGCCTTTGTCAGGGTATGGCCGTTCAATGCCCAATCGATTGAATTACGGTCGGCAGTCGGCTGGGTGATGTCCATATCAACAGCATAGAGCCGGAATACGTACCGATGAGTTGTACCGATGGGGGGACAGGGTGGATAGTAGCCCCGCGATCCGGCAGTCGTTTCCCCCTGCTGTGCCCCGGATGCAAGCACCTTTGCATTTGGTTGTGCCGGTGCAAGACCCCCGACTGTGGGCGGAATATTATAAACGATCCAATGGGTGAAAGGACCCGCCGGGGCATCGGGGTCATCAAGGATCAGGACGAGACTCTTCGTGCCGTCAGGTATCCCGTCCCATGATATTGCGGGGGATTCAGCTGTACCTCTGCATGAATATATGTCCGGAAGAGTGGCATCGGAAGCAAGTGATGCCACATGAAGAGTCAATCCCCCGGAGGTACCAGCGGTTGTTACCCGGGGTGAGACAGAAACGCCTGCATGTGTGGGGGGATCCGGCGTGGGTGTTGAACATCCGCAAACGAACACAATCACAACAACCAGAAGGGAACCTGCGGCAATCCAATGTTTGTGCATAATCGAGAACCTGTTTTCAACCAGATAAGGATGGCGATCATTATCATAGGGAAAATATAATTCATGAAATCCTTCGTCTAGCAGAGAGGGACAGCTAAACTTATTATTGGCAAATGTATAGATGTGGTATTCCGCAATTTTGAATGTCTTCGATGCGTAATAACCTCATTAAACCCTGATGGAAAACGTTGAGCCGGACCGGGATCACATTTTTTGTGCACATTTTCAAGGCATATAAAACGACCCACTTAAAAAATTTCCAATCGCGAAAAATGTTGTCAGTAAGTCTGCCGACTACCGGGTAATTACTTGACTCACTAAGAGCGTACTTTACTATTTTTTTCTGTCTCCGTCGTGAGCATCCCGACCGATCGATCGGACCGCGATTGAAAAATTTCGGGCAGGGGGTGAGGGGGCGATTGAAAATTTTTGCTGGAGATCGATATCAGTGCGTTTTGTTGCAGGCAAAAAGGTCAGGTTTTTGCGCCACGCACTTTCTGCAATTGGTCGCTGTCCCCACAATTTTAGGTGTCCCTATCCACTTAGTCCCGCATACAGGAACACTGCTTGGGTTGATATACCCGGATTGCCCGCTTGCCCTGATGAGGGGGTGAGATCGACTACATATATACACTTCCAGAAGTAATAGCTCGTATGAACTATTGGCAGCAACCGCTGCCCGGCTTACGAGGTCCCTGAATGAAAATGCAAAGCACCCCCCAGGTTCCTTACGCATCCGGTCCGAACCCGTTGAGCTTCTGCATCACCCTTGCATCCGACGGCAGGATCGACCGGTTATCGGAACGTCCGCTGGAAGATTACCTCCCTGCCATAAACGGGGCTACGATTGCATGGATTGATTTCAGTACAAAAGATGATGACAAAGAGATCGAACAGATCGCCCAGCTTGCGGGCTTTACCAAAGTCCCGATCCCCAAACTTACTCATGGGTTCTATTCAGCCTACGAGGATTATGATACCGAACTTGGCATCATGCTCCCGTCCGTGACGGTCAAAGGTGAGAAGATGACCGTCCACCCGCTCTTCATCCTGATCCGGGATAACCTTGTTTTGACCGTCCATTCTGAGGAGATCAACCGCCTGCTCCGTTTCTCCCGCTATGCCCAGCCGTTCTTCAAGCGTATCTCTGCGGAAAATACCCCGGACAAGATAACCCTCACCCTTGAACGGATTATAGATGAAAACAATGACCGGAACTTCGAATACTTACGGGAGATCGAGATGCACGGCGATGCCATCAGTAAATCGCTCATCGAGGAGAATGTCGCCAAGAAAAGAGTAGCTCATGACATCTACCGCATGAAACATGTGCTGATTGATTACCTTAATGTGCTCTGGGCCACGAAAGACGTGGTGGACTCACTCCGGTACGGCGATGCCGACCTTATCACCAATGACGAAAAACTGCTTGGAAGGATTGGGATCCTTTCCGACAATATCGACCGGCATATCGAACTTTCCGAGCAGATGTCAAACGTGCTTGCATCGGGGCTTGAGGTGATGCAGAGCATCTACAACAACCAGCTCCAGAGTCTCAATAATCGTTTTGCCCTTGTCACGGCATACCTGACCGTACTCGGCACGGCATTCCTTGTACCAAACACTATAGCCACCATTGCAGGCAGCGGAATTATGGAAGGTACCATGGCTGCCCAGTGGTGGTATGTTCCGCTCCTTGCAGCTTCCACGATTGTTGCGACCCTTGTTTCGTTCCTCTGGGTTCTGCACGTCTGGAAGAAACGCGAAGAAGACTGATCAGACCGATTCTGCGATATCCCCTTTTTTCCTGTTTATCCCATAAACATTGCTGCCGCAGGCTGATTGTCATCTGCCAATTCAGAAGTGCAGGGGATGGAAGGGTATGGACAACCTGAATGTCCTTGAAGGGATACAGCCCGTTGAGTGGTTGATGCAGGGATATCCGATACGCATGCAGGGTTCCTCATACTGATAAACAGGAAGTGCCAGATATCACAGGAAAAATTATCCTTGTTTCAGGAAATCCAGCGCTGCCGAGTTCATGCAGTAGCGCTTACCGGTCGGTGGGGGGCCATCATCGAATACATGCCCAAGATGTGCCCCGCACCGGGCACAGAGTACTTCAGTCCTGACCATACCACTACCGGAATCATTGCGGGTGCAGATATTCAGGCTGGAGACCGGGGCGTAAAAACTCGGCCATCCGGTGCCTGAGTCGAATTTGGTTGCAGATTCGAAGAGATCCGTGCCACAGCAGACACAAATATAGCGACCATCATCTTTTTGAGCATGATATTTTCCGGTGAAGGCATATTCGGTACCTTTCTTTCGTGCTACGTTATACTGTTCCGCAGTCAGCTGCGCTTTCCATTCCTCGTCGGTCTTTCTGACAGGTTTGACATATTCAATACCTCCGGTTTTTACGTTGAAGATCGGGATACTCTCTCTGTTGTTAGTTCCACATCTGGCCTGCATCCGCTCCACCTTGTATCAGTGAGAGAGAAACCGGATGATAGAACTTCTGGTAGGGGGAAATGAGGTATTGGGGGATGAGATCTTATAATCCAAAAAAGCCGAGGATTCTGCTCTTTGCGTCATGGTGGAAGATCTTTGCACCTTCCTTGATATTCCGCACATCCTCCACGGTATAAAGAATTGTGGGATAATTCTTCGATAACAGCTTGACCAGCTGACCGAGTTCCGGGCGGGGGACGATCATAAAAATGATATTGACGGTGTTTGAAAAACTGCCCGACCCTTCGATCCGTGTCATCCCGTATCCGAGCGCCGCCAGTTCGGTGATGAGCTGCTGGGGATCTTCCGGGGTGATGAGCCGGACAATGACATGGCCAAGGGAGATCATTTTCTCAATCTCCATACCCAGCAGCGTCCCGAGACCATATCCGGCAAGGTAGGCAAACAGGTTCCAGTAATCCGAAAGGTTGGTGAGAACAAGTCCGGTGGAGAGAAGCCAGATGCCGGTCTTTGCTATACCGATACATGCCGCGAGATTTGCATGACCACGGGAAATATAGATTGTCCTGACGGTCTCAAGACTCGTCTCAATGATCCGGGCTACGAGAATAAGCAGCGGTATTGCTATTGCAGCCCCAAGTGTTTCAGCACCGATGATATGCCACTTCCAACCAGAATAATCTCCCCGGCGATCTTGAATACCTTACGGAATGATGTGGGATAGGAATGGACAGGGAAAAAAACCGAACGCAAAGAAAAACGTCAGATCTATTACCTCCTTCACCCCCGCGATTCCTTCCCGGGTCTTTGGGTAATCCCGGAACAGTTCCATGCTCTCACGAAGGAACAGATCACATTTATCCCTCTCTGTACACAAACGCAGATCGGGATTGTCCATGTCATGACATTTGTATGCCAGCTCTGTGGGATGTGCTGCAGCACTATGGGGGAGATCATCAATATTCGGGAAGAGATCTCCCCTTTCCACTATCGGATCTGGTATACGACAACAGGAGAGGAACGGGTCGTGACCGTGGATCCTGACAAAAGGGAACTGTTCCAATCGGCAATAACTGCTGCCGGACCTTCGCTCGCCTGCCCGTTTCTCCGGATACGGGATGGCCGGGACGTCATCTGTACTGTGCACCTGAGCCGACCTGAGCTCTGTCGTCAGTACTCCTGCTTCCGGATCCTCGTACTTGATCCTGATGGCAGGAGGATCGGGAGAGTACTGAACGGTACACGATATTTTTCTGCAACCGACGCGGGTCTTTATGATCTCTGGCAGCGGGAATGCACCGGACTGGCTGGCGGGGATGAGATGGGATGGGAAGAGAAGGTATGCCGCATTCTCACGAGGGCAGGATACCGGATAATCCGGTAAAAATCCTGCAATATTATTCAATACGGGTGATGTTTGCCAAAATTGAACGAATCTCTGGAGGGATTGCTGCCCGGAGTTATAACCATTAGGTTTGAATACTATGAGAATTATTAAGCAATTAGTGGATGTGATGCATGAGAACGCAGAGTGTTACATATTTTACTGAACGCGAAGAGGAATTTGTCAACCTCCTTATTGAGATCGGGATGAGAAGGACGGTCGCAAAAGTCCTCGTCTTTCTCGCAAATACTGACGAGGCAACTTCGCGGGACATTGAACGTGGCACGGATCTCCGCCAGCCGGAAGTCAGCATTGCCATGAATTACATGTACGAGCGGGACTGGCTTTCCAACCGGGAGAGTAAAGCCATGAGTAAGGGGCGCCCGGTGAAGATCTACAAGCTGGCAAAACCGATAGTCAAGATCATGGACAATATCGAACAGGAGAAGAAAGAGGAAGCAAAGCACCGGCTCGAACTTGTCAAGAAACTGCGGGAATATATTCGTTGATATCAACGGATATTCCCTTATAACAAGCGTGGAAGGTTAATCTGGTTAACCATGAAACGTTTTGCAAACGTGAGGGAGTTGTCCCACAAACCGGTTTTTCATCCGGACAGGTAATCGTCCCGTAGTAGCGAGAATACTTCTGTTGCTACGGAATCCTCGATTATTATTGCATGGTGCCTGACACAGTCAGGGATACACCAGCTGTCTCCGGGATGTATCACCAGGTCTTCATCTCCAATACTCAGGATCCTATGGCCGGATACTAGGTAACCGGTCTGCTCGGAGGGGAGAAAGGTGGGGCAGCAGGGCACATTTTTCAAGGACGAACCCGGCCATAAAGGTCTTGTCACCATAGACAAGGGTTTTTCTCTGTATTTCAGGGGAGATTGTCAGGTATCCGGAATCAGTGGATCTGGAGAACAGAGTACTCATTCCGTTACCAAGAGTTCCCTGAGAACAGCAGCACCGAATTCTGTTGTTCCTGCAGTTCCGCCAAGGTCCCCTGTGCAGATGCCGTGTTGTGCAACGACCCTGTGGACAGCGGTGTCGATCCGTGCCGCTCCCGGTGCATCACCGAGGTATTCAAGGAGCATGCCCGCACTCCGTATTGCGGCGATAGGATTTGCAATGTTTTTTCCGGCAATATCCGGGGCACTTCCATGCACCGGTTCAAACAGGGCATAGCGATCCCCGATATTCGCGCTCGGGACGAGCCCAAGGCCGCCCACAAGGTATGCCGCGACATCGGACAGGATGTCCCCGAACATGTTGGTGGTGACCACAACATTGTAGTTCTTCGGGTGCTGGAGGAGATCAAGCGAAAGGGCATCGATGAACTTGTCATTGAAGGGTATCCCGGCTGCGTTTGCTTCGGCAATACAGATGTCCCGGAAGAAGACATCGGATTTGATGACATTCGCCTTGTGCCCGATAGTGAGCAGTCCACGCCGTTCCTGCGCAAGTCGGATCGCGGTTCTGACAATCCGTTCGGTACCTTTACGACTGACAACGCGCAGAGTGGTGGCACGATCGGGAGTTGCCTCCTCAATCCCTGAGTAAAGCCCCTCTGTGTTCTCCCGCACGATCATGATATCAAACCCGTTTCCCCTGACCGGTCGCAGGTTTGCATAGAGATCGAGGGCTTTCCTGATTCGCAGCACAACGCTCTGGTAGTCTTTCATGGGAGGTGTGGTAATTGCCCCAAAAAGTATCGCATCTGCGGTCTTCAGTTCAGCAATATCAGGATCCGAACAGGGGCAGCCGGTCCGTTCCCATCTTCCGTACCCCACATCGACATTGAAATACTCATACTCTGGATGGAGCAGTTCCAGCACCCTCCGGGCAACCGGAATAACCTCGTGCCCGATTCCGTCCCCTTCCACAATTGCTATCTTTTTCATGATGCTCTCCAGCGGGAGACCAGATCCCGGACCGATTCATAGATCTTCACCGGATGTGCACCCCAGTGGACCACAGCACCCGTATGCCCGTTCCAGGAAGTGATACCTTCCCGCTCGGCCCGGCAACAACGGGTAATAAACGGCTCCTCCCGGACACATTCAAGGGGGCAGATATTCACCAGCTGGAAATCCTTGCCATAACATTCGGTGTAGAACTGGGACGCCGTCAGGCAGCCGGCCACCTGCTCGCCGCCTTTCATGGCATCAGCGTCGAGCGTCTTTTTAAAACCTGATGCCCTGCAGGGATAGACATCTGCCTGTACATCCGTGATGTCCCGTATATGATGGCAGAATTGTACGGACATGTCGCCAAACATCCCTGCGGCCTCCAGCTCCCGTATGCAGGCTGACAGGCTGGGGCGGGGCGGGCTGACATCATAGACATGGATAGTCAGCAACCCGGCCATATCCGGATCCAGGACAAAAGTCTGGTGCTCATCAAAACCGGTGAAGATCGTGCAGCGGTAGCCGGTATCCCGGGCAAGTTCCACGAGCCGGGTGCGGTTGTGGAGGTTTACCTTCTCCGCATAGCGGTACACATCCTGCGGTTCTGCAAGCACCCGCGAAGAGAGGATCGTCCGCATCATCCCCTTTTCATGAGGATCTAGCGTGACTTCCAGTACTTCATAACCGTCACCGGTATCCCGCAGGAGATACCGGCTCAGGAAGTAGACCTTGTCGTTGCAGGGTTTTGTCGACGCGTGCCCTACATGCTTGCAATGCTCGGGAAAGATCATGGGTGTGCCTTCCAGTAGTTCACAAGCCCACCGGCAGCAAGGATCTCCTGCATCCGCGGGGAAAGAGGATGGATCGGATGCTTCTTTCCTTCAGCCTCCACCCATCCGTCCGTGAGATCGAACCGGATCTTCTGGCCATCCCTGCAGTTGAGACTGCATTCAATAGCCGGAAGCCCGATGTTGATCGCATTCCGGAAGAAGATCCGGGCAAAACTGGGGGCAACAACCGCAACAACCCCGGCTTCGTGGAGGGCGATGGCTGCCTGTTCCCTTGAAGAGCCGCAGCCGAAATTCTTGCCGGCAACGATTACAGACCCCCTGAGCCGGGATGTAAGGGAGGGGTCGAGATCCTCAAAGATGTGCGCAACCCACTGACTGTGGTCCTTGGTCCGGAGGTAACGACCCGCAATAACGAGATCGGTATCAATGTCCGGCCCGAGACAGACCGCATGGCCGACTCCCTGCATTATGCCACCTCCGGCTCGGTGATCTCGCCTTCCAGGGCGCTCGCCGCTGCGGTTGCCACAGACGAGAGATAGATCTCGCCGCCGATTCCCATCCGGTTTTTGAAGTTCCTGTTTGCCGTGGAGAGGCAGACCTCGCCCACTCCCAGCACACCCATATGAGAACCAAGGCAGGGACCGCACCCCGGTGTGCCAATGGTACAGCCTGCTTCAACAAGATCTGTCAGCACGCCGGTCCGGATTGCCTCGGAGAGGACAGCCCGGGATGCCGGGACAATGATTGTCCGCACCGCAACCTTCCTGCCTTTTACAACCCGGGCAAACCGGGCAAGATCCGGGTACCGTCCGTTCGTGCAGGTACCGACAAAGACCTGATTGATGGGAAGACCTGCAAGGTCCTGCACCGGTTTCACGGTATCGACCCGGTGCGGGACTGCAACCATGGGAACAATATCGTCGAGATCAAATTCAAGGTTGCGGATGTAGGTACAGGATTCCGGCACCTGGGGTTGTACCATATGACCAGCGGTTGCAAGGTACTTCCCTGTTATTTCATCAGCATAGAAGAGTCCGGTTTTGGCGCCGGTCTCCACTGAGAGATTCGTGAGGACCAGCCGATCCTCCATGCCAAGAGTCCCGGCTCCATCTCCGACAAACTCAAGGGCACAATAGGTGCCACCGTCCATCCCGAGCCTGCTGACGTACGAGAGGGCAAGGTCCTTTGCTTCTGCCCCCCCCTGAAAGGATCCGGACAGGTGAATCCCGATCGATTCCGGGACCCGGAACCAGGTCTCGCCGGTCAGCCAGATCGCAGCCATATCCGTTGCACCAACACCGGTAGCAAAAGCGCCAAACGCACCCAGCGTACAGCTGTGGGAGTCTGCACCGACCACGACCTCATTTGGGAGCACAACGCCCTCGCTCATGATCTGGTGGCAGATACCACCACCAATATCGGAGAACTGCAGGAAAGATCCGCAGGCAAATTCCCGAAGCTCATGCTGGAGTGTTGCTGTGGTGCTGTTGTTCGCCGGCACGATGTGATCGAAGAGGATATAAAGACGGTTCGCATCAGAAAGCCGTACGGATCCCATCCGTTTCCAGGTCTCAAGGGTCAGGACACCGGTGCCGTCGTGGACATATGCCCGGTCAACCTTGTGGTCAACATATTCGCCGGCAGGTGCGCCCAGGATCCGCTCGGACAGGGTACTCATGCAGAACTCTCCTTGGCCTTCCGGATCAGTTTCCGGAGTACATTAGGCGTGATGTTACATTTGTGCTCGGAATGGTCCTTGACCAGATCGAGCACCCGGCAAACCTGCTTCTCCGAGAGTTCGCATCCCATGGATGCTACCACATGTTCGAGCGCTTTTCTTCCGGTGTGTTTGCCGAGGATGAAATGCCGCTCGCCGCCAACCAGTTCCGGCGTGAAATATTCGTACGTGGCAGGGTCGTCGAGGATGGCTGCGATATGGATGCCACTCTCGTGCGAGAATGCCAGCTCCCCGGTCACCGGCTTGTTCCGGGGAAGAGTAATGCCGGAATACTTCTCCACCATATGCGAGAGTCGGGTAAGGTGCGAGAGGTCGTAGCGGTCAATGTCCTTCTTCATCCGCAGGGCAACGAGAAGTTCCTCTAACGAGGCATTCCCTGCCCGTTCCCCGATACCATTCACCGTGGTGTGGAGCTGAAAGGCACCGGCTTCGGCTGCAGTGAGGGTGTTGGCCACTGCACAGCCCATGTCGTTGTGGCAGTGGGCGCAGAACGGTCGGTCAACAGACGAGACCAGTTCGGTCATGATCTGTTGCATCTCAGAGGGGATAAGGCAGCCAACAGTATCGGCAAAACTCAGGAGGACAGCCCCGTGTTCCGCTGCACTACGGTACACCTGCTTGAGGAAGGGGAGATCGGTACGGGATGCGTCTTCTGCGGCAAACCGGACCTGCACACCATGATCGCGGGCATAATCAATCATTCCAAGCGAGTCTTCGAGAACCTGCTCCCGGGGTTTTTTAAATTTAACCCGGACATGGAGTTCGGAGGTGGGGATGAAGATACTCACCATGTCGACACCACAATCGATGGCTGTCTGGATATCCCCTTCCCGCGCCCGGGAGAACCCGCAGATGCGGGCATCAAGACCGAGATTTGCTATCGTCTTCACACACTCTTTCTCGTGCGCCGACACGGCAGGGAACCCGGCTTCGATGACCTCGATCCCGATCGTGTCAAGCATGGTCGCGATCTCAACTTTCTCCGGGCAGGAAAACGAGACACCGGGTGTCTGCTCCCCGTCGCGCAGTGTAACATCACAGATCTCAATATGCAATGGTTTCATGGCTGCTTCCCTCCGGACATACTCCTTCAACTACAAGCACCCGGGGCCTGTCCGTCACCACGAGCTCACGTTCCAGTGTCGTTCTATCATCAGCCCGGCAGACAACCGGGTCCGCCCACATCAGGTAGGGGACCGGGGTATAGGCCGGCTGTTTACCGGTCATTGCCGTGCAGGTGTTGTTCATCACGATGCAGAGGAGCGGGAGACGCTTCTCGTACACATCGATGAGGGCGTTCAGACCTGAATGGAGCAGGGCATAATCCCCGATCAGGGCTACCTTCGTGCTCCGGGCGGCGACAGCGATACTTGCGCCCATACCGTAGCTGGCAATACCCAGCTCGTAGGGTCGGGTCATCCCCAGAATTGAGCAGCCGGCATCGCAGATCATGGACATCTCCCGTTTTTTAAGAATGTCCATCATCACTTTAAACGGGCAGTCCCTGCAGAAGGTCCTGGAGAAGCCCCGCTCCTCCATCGTCTGGGGGCTTTCCTGCGGAACCGGGGGCCGGATACCGCGGTGATCGCGGACAAAGGGTCTGCCAAATTCCCGCACATCCCGGATCCCGGCTGCCTGTTCCGGCATCGGGTTCACGGTCACGATCCGGGTCTTGCCGGGGGAGGGACCGACACCTGCGGGTTCACCATTCCAGCGGTTCAGGAGTGACTTGGAGGACCATCCGAACATGGTGCGGTACAGGTCCTCTGCCGCAGTCACCCGCCCGTTCATGGTCCACGACCGGTCCGAGAGCCGGCCTTTGCCATCTTTCCGGGGCACGGGATTTTTCTCTGCATCCGCATCCAGCACAGGTGGCGTGACGCGGAGCATGGCCACACGGGAGAACTGCTCGGAGGCTTCCAGTGCCGCCTCCACCCCGGTATAGCAGGATGATGCATCCGGTTCGATGACCGGTATTTCAGCCAGCTCTCCATAATAACGGGAGTCCTGGGAGGTCTGCGACCCGAGAGCCTCCGGGTCATCGCCAGCCACCAGTACCACGCCACTGATGAGGCCCTGTGCTGTTGCCTGCAGCAGGGGATCGGCACAGGCATTAACGCCGACGTTCTTGACAATAACCGCGGCCCGACGGCCCATGAGTGAGTCCCCCAGAGCATACTCAAGCGCAGTCTTCTCATTGATCACCATCTCTGCCTTGCAGATGGCTCCCAGGTCGGTCACAGGAAATCCCGGTACGGTATACTGCCGGTCCGTATACCGGAGAAGGGCATCCACAAGTGCCTCAACGCCGTTCATTCATCCCTCCCGGGAACAAGGTCGCAACCTGCACAATTCGTACACATCGTACGCGCCAGCCGGGCATCGAGCCCGGCTTCAGTCAGGGCCTGACCGTGGATCGTCATAATCTTACTCAGTCGGTCTGCGGAGGGTCGTGGAGTTCCAACAAGATCTGCAACCGGGTTGAGTGGCCGGATGACCGGGATGACCCCGTGGGAGGTCAGCTTCCGGATGCAGGCTTCCATTTCGGCATCCGACTCCCCGAGTCCGATGATGACATTGGAGAAGACCCGGTTCCTGCCGAAGAGCTCAACCGAGCGGTCAAGCACCTGCCAGAGCCGGTCATAGTCCAGCCCCGGGCACATCTTTGCAAACAGTTCCGGCGTTGCGGCCTCAAGATTGAACTTCACTTCGGCAACACCGAGCTCCTTCAGGTTTTCGGGGGTCTTTTCCGTGGGATAGATGGATACACCGAGGGTCAGGTTGAAATGCACAAGATGCCTGATGACCTCGAGGATATAGGCTTCCTCTTCCTCAATGCTCGTCTGGACTCCGCTTGTAATAGAGATGGCATGGATACGGGGACGGACCGATTCCACCATCCCCACGATCTCTTCGATGGATTTGCGTCTGCCGCCGATTTTCGGTACCGAGCAGTACCGGCACTTGAAGATGCAGCTCCCGGTTACGGTGATGAATGCCTGGTCGGGACAGTGGAACCCAGGCTCCAGAAGCCTTCCGGCAATGAGCTTGCCATCAAAATACAGGTCCGCGGTTCCGTGGCCACGATGGGCAATCTCGATGGTGCTGAGCGGGTCGAGTGCAAGCTTCACCCGGTGACTTCCCATGGCAAAAAAGACCGCACCATTGCCTCCGGCTCCCGGACCGGCCGCGGATCGGGCGATAAACTGCTCTGCGGGTTCACCGATAAGCCTGACCGAACCCGCAGACAATAACTTGCTTTTCAGTTCTTTCCACTGCATAGTTCCAGCGCCTCCTCGTACTGCGTGGCGAAGGGAATCGCGGCAACCGCTCCGACAATTCCACGGCCATTCATAATAATACTGAGTTTTGGATCCTGAATTGAGTCCACCAGGCCAGCCTCGACCTCGCCTCGCTTGACTTTCCTGCCATACACAAGCAGTTTTTCAGAAGGTTTAAACCCGGTATAGACAGCCATGCCGGTCTTCTTTGAAAGAGTATATTTTTCCAGCAGCTGATGGAAACGCGAGACCAGTCCATCTGGATCATTAGTTGCAAATTCTGCAACCAGTCCAACGCAGTTTTTCGTCCGGTAGGGTACCGGAAAGAGCTGGACGATCGTATGCGACAGGTAAATGGATCGCTCATCCGCTACCGCCCGGGCAATATTATGGACAAGAGTCCAGGTTGCTCCATCTTCCGGAGTATCTGTATCATCCACCCCGATCAGCACCCGCTGCATCCGTGGAAGCCAGATTGTTGCCCCGGCCACTTTTCCTCCGCCGGCAGGATCGCTCCTGTTCCGGAGGACTCCTGCTGCATCAGAGCGGCAGGCCGCTGCACCAACACCCCCGCCACCCATGCCGATATAAGTTACAGCAATTTCCACACCATCAATCATACAGGCCGATATTCCAGCCGGAAACCGCGATCCTTCCAGCGCGAGATCCACCGTACCGGTCTTCAGTAAATACCGCATGGTGGATCCCACGCAACGGACATCCGTAACAATCGGGCTCTGGGCATAATGGCACTTTGACCACATTGCCCCGCCAATGCAATCGAAGAACTCGATGAGTTCCACGGAACTGCCAGACTCATCGGCAACTGCAACAATCCGCGGGTAATGGATTACATAAGGATCTTTTAAGGTGCCATTTGATTTTTGAGCAGTCACCACTGCACCAACCTTGGGATAGGTAAGATTGGGAATGTGGTGCACCATAGTGATTTTTCATCGGAGATTCGGAAAGTCATGTTATCGCCGAAATTTTCGTTAACAGGTTTATCGGCAATAACACTATTTATATCGATCGATATGTATCAGAAAAATTACACAAAAATAGTTAGAGGACCTTCTGGAGGTCGATTTTATAGGGTCCGAGCGTGCCTCCGAAGTTCCCTGCGGAGATAAACTTCACACCAGGGACGGTGACCGCGGCCTTGACACCGGCTGCCATTGCTGCTGCTACCGACTTCTCATCGACACCATCAATAACAATCTCGTAAACTGCCTTGATACCCGCCGGAATCTTCGTATCCGGAACTTTCTCGCGAAGGGTCGGGCAGTACTTCTCGTTGGTTGAGGCTGGCATGAATTTGTACTTCAGGCTGCCGACCTTTGAGCCGCTGGCCACAATACCACCAGGGAAACTGGTGATGACACCCGGAACTGCATCGATAGCCTCGATCGCAGCTTCAGCACCCATAAGGGCGGCCATCTGGTTCTCACCCATGATAAAGAAGTTGCCGCCGGCAACACCCTTGACAATGCCGAACTCTTCCTCACCAACATATTCGCCGTTCATGATCGGGATGACCCAGCACTTGCGGCCGCCTACTTCCTTCTGGTACTCGTAACCATCCCCAAAGAAGTGGAGTTTGACCGGGATCTTCTCCTCAGCGTTCGTGATTCCGTTGAAGACCGCTGTGGTTGGTGCAGTCAGGACACACTCAGCAAGGCGCTCGACTACCTGTTCTTTCAGCTTCTTCTTGCTGGCACAGATCAGGATTGCCACACCCGGTCTTCCGTCAGGAGTCTCGCTTGCAGGAACAAATCCCTCAATTCCAGCCTCGCAGGGGCAGCCGATCGCTGATGTTGCAAACCCGGTTGCCTCTGTTGCTGCTTTCTTCGCCCATTCCTTGGTGACCGCAGTAATAATGATCCGGCAGACCCAGGTCGGGAATGCCTCTGCGTATGTGTTGTCAATGGTAACGCCGTTGATTTCCATGAAATAACCTCCGGTACTACAAAGGTACCATGATGGTGGTTGAATAAATTTTCTAATTTGATTTTAACAAAAAAAATGGCAGATTAAGAAATTCTGCAGCGCATGAAAATTCCAGGAAAAAGTACACTTAACCCGATTAACTTACTTAAAAACTATATAAACAAAAATAAAAGAAACCAGAATATTTTGCCGCTTTTTACCCGATAAATTTCAGAACATTTATCTACATTCTTCTACCACTTTTTGTTAGTCGATTTTTAGAATCGATCATAGCTGGTGCGTGAAAAACGAAATGGCATTTGCAGTGCACATAAACATGGAACGTTGTACTAGCTGTAATAATTGTGTGGTTGCATGTCCTGTTGGTGCCCGGGAAATATACTCAGTATAATTCAGGCATATAATACAGTGGCAGAAGTGCAATAAGAAACAGCGTGAGGGTTAATTCATGGCATTGTTTCCTAAGTTTTCCAAGAAGAAAGATGGTGTTAACGTTGTGATGGAGCAGAAACTCCTCCAGAACGTCAACAACCTTATACTCAATGCAGAGACCTGCACGGGATGCGGTATATGTGTCGAGGCATGTCCCGAGGAGGCTATTGTCCTCGGGCTTGTTGGTGCGGCAAGGCGTGGCGCAATCAATTACGCCGCCCCTATTGATGTAGACGAAGAAAAGTGCTCCTATTGTGGCGTCTGCGTCATCATGTGCCCATTCAATGCACTGACATTGAAGGTGGATGGACAGGAGAGACTTCCCATTATTGAGAAGGAAGGGTTCCCGCAATACGACATGAAAGCGGAGATTGACGACGAGAAATGTGTCAAGTGCACGATCTGTGAAGAGGTCTGCCCCCGTGATGCAATCGATCGCAATGTTCCCGCGTATGAAGGGACCTATAAGGGACCGGTCGCTGGTGCAAAACCCAAGGCGGCCGCAATGAAAAAGAAGACGACCTTCACCGTAGACAAGGAGAAATGCTCTCTCTGTGGCCTCTGTGGTGCACTCTGCCCGGCAATCGTCGTGAAACATAAGAAGTTCACTGCTGAGACCGGCAAGGTCGAGGGCGATGTTATCTGGGACGAGACCAAGTGTGATGCCTGCAAGGTGTGTGTCGAGGCATGTCCCGAGGAGTGTATTACCGTCGAACGTGAAATCGTCTCTGACAAGGTCGATGGCAAGGTCAGCATTGTAAAGGACAACTGCTGTACCTGTACGTGGTGTTCGAAGAACTGTCCGACTGAGGCAATCACCGTCGAAAAGATTTTTGAGGGCGACATCGAATTCCATGCAGAGAAGTGCCCCGGTGGCTGCTCGACCTGTGTGGATATCTGCCCGGCCAATGCAATCTACCTCCCGTCGTCAATACCCGCAGCAGACATGAAACTCGATAGCATCGAGAAGACTATCGCCGTCAACAAGGACTACTGTATCCTGTGCGGTGCCTGTGTCAATGCCTGCCCGGGTGAGGACATTATCGTCCTGCAAAGAACCGGTGTCCGCGTCAAGGGTAAAGAGACCGACCTGTTCAACAAGATCAAGGCAAAACTCTTCACCAAGAGAACCTCGAAGGTGAAAGAGGAGATTACCGGTCAGGTCAACCTGAAAGTTATGGAGAAGGCGTGAGCAGTATGGCACGAGTTAAAGGTTACCCCGAAGCGCTGGAGAAGAAACTCCGCGACCAGAGATATTTCCGTGAGGACTCAAACCCCGAATTCACGAAGAACGTGAAGAGCATCTCACGCACCATTGCCCACATGTGCTACCAGTGTGGAACCTGTACCGGTTCCTGCCCATCAGCACCCCGCAGCACGTACCGCATCCGCAAGTTCATGAGGAGAGCGGTTCTCGGGCTTGAGAACGAAGCACTCACCGATCCGGATCTCTGGCTGTGCACCACCTGTTACAGCTGCTCGGACCGCTGCCCGCGTGACATCATCCCGACCGATGTCATCATGTCCATGAGGAACCTCGCTTTCAAGAGGGATATCGTCCCGGTCAACTTCTTAAAGACCGTTCAGGCGATCTACAACTCTGGGCACGGCGTGCCGAACAATGACGTAAACCGGGCTGCCCGTGAGAAGATCGGGCTCAGCCGCGATCCGCCAACCACCCACATGTATCCGGAATACATCCCCGGTATCCGTAAGATCCTTGACCACTACAAACTCAAGGCCAATGCCGACCGTATCGTCAAGGAGAGGGAGGGATAAGACATGTCAGAATCAGGCGCAAAACACAAATTTGCATTCTATCTCGGATGCATTGCCCCCAACCGGTATCCCGGTGTCGAATCCGCTTCCATCAAGGCCATGAAGAAACTCGGCGTCGAGCTCGTTCCCCTCAAGGGAGCCAGCTGCTGCCCTGCACCAGGAGCATTCGGATCCATCGATCTCAATGTGTTCTATGCAATGGCAGCACGGAACCTCGTCCTTGCCGAACAGATGAAAATGGACATTGCCCTTGTCTGTAACGGATGCTACAAATCGATCTGGGAAGTGAACCACAAGCTCAAGCACAACAAGGATCTCCGCGACAATGTCAACGAAGTGCTCAAGGAAGTCGACATGGAGTACAAAGGTACCATCAATGTCTACCACACCGCAGAGCTCCTGTACAACGACAGGTTCATTGGCGTCGACAAAGTCCGCGACAGCGTTACCAACCCGCTGACCGGTGCCCGTATCGCAGTCCACTACGGCTGCCACCTGGTCAAGCCCCACAAGGACCGCGAGTTTGAGAAAGAAGTCATGCTCAACACCGAGCACCCTACCTGGATGGAAGAACTCGTATCGGCCCTTGGTGCAACCCCGGTCGAATACCGCAACAAGATGCAGTGCTGTGGCGCCGGCGGCGGTGTCCGCGGGTACGATATCGTCCACGCTCTGGACATCACAAATGAGAAGCTGATCAACTTACAGGAAGAGAAGGTGGACGCACTCACCGATATTTGTCCGTTCTGTCAGCTCCAGTTCGACCGCGGCCAGATTGAGATTCAGGAGAAGTTCGGCGTTAAATATGATCTGCCGGTTCTTCACTTTGCCGAACTCCTCGGCCTGGCACAGGGAATGAGTCCGCAGGACCTCGGCCTTGATCTCCATGGGATCAGCTGCGAGCCGTTCCTGCAGAAGGTACTGTGAGGTGGCGATGATGGCGGAAAAGAAGAAAGCAACCACCAAGAAAACCACGTCCAAGAAAGAGGACACCAAGAAGGTAGCTCCCGTGAAACAGGAAGTCAAGAAGCAGGCACCGGCAGCAGTCAGCAGCACCACCCAACAGGGAGATGCACGCATCGGCGTATTCATCTGCCACTGCGGTACCAACATCGCCGGGTCAATGGATATCGAAGCCGTGCAGGAATCCTCAAAGGCCATCCCGCATGTAGCCTATGTTGACAACTACAAGTACATGTGTTCGATGCCAGGGCAGACTGTCATTCATAAGGCAATCAAGGACCACAAGCTGACAGGTGTCGTCGTCGCAGCCTGCACCCCGCGTCTCCACGAGCCGACCTTCAGGACGGCCACCAAGGATGGCGGCCTGAACCCGTTCCGGTTCGAGATGGCAAACATCCGTGACCAGAACTCGTGGGTGCACATGCACGACCGCGTTGGATCAACTGATAAGGCAATTGATGCCATCAAGATTGCTGTAGCAAAGGCAGCACTCCTCCAGGATCTCTTCCCGAAGTCGGTTCCCGTCGAGAAGGCAGCCATGGTCGTTGGCGCAGGTGTTGCCGGTATGCAGGCATCCCTTGACCTCGCAGCAGCAGGTATCAAAACCTATCTCGTCGAAGCAGACACCAGCATTGGTGGACGCATGTCCCAGCTCGACAAAACCTTCCCGACTCTCGACTGTTCGCAGTGTATCTTGACACCAAAGATGGTGGACGTCGGCAGGGACACAAACATCGAGCTCTACACCTACTCCGAGGTTCACGAAGTCGAAGGTTACATAGGTAATTTCGATGTTACTATCCGCAAGAAAGCCCGCGGTGTGATGACCCCCAAGGAAGCAGAAGCAAAAGGCATTGTCGGCGGCGGCTGCAACGGCTGCGGTGACTGTGAAACTGCCTGCCCGGTTGTCAAGCCCAACATGTTCGAAGTGGGCATGAAACCGAGGAAGGCAATCTACATCAACCACCCGCAGGTCGTCCCCCTTATCTATACGATAGACTTTAACTCCTGCGTCAAGTGCGGTATCTGTGTTACCGCCTGCGGTCCTGAGAAACGTGCAATTGACCTCGAGATGAAGGACGAATTCATCAAGGTCAAGGTAGGAACTGCAATCCTCGCAACCGGGTACGACATCTTCCCCATCGAGAAGAAAGAAGAGTGGGGATACAAGCGTTACGAGAACGTTATCACAAGCCTCGAGTTCGAGCGGCTTATCTGTGCATCCGGTCCGACCGGCGGTCACTTGGTACGCCCGAGCGATGGCCAGACCCCGAAACGGGTCGCCTTTGTTCTCTGTGCAGGGTCCCGTGACAACACCGGAACCGGCAAGCCCTACTGCTCGCGGTTCTGCTGCATGTACTCACTGAAACACGCCCACCAGATCATCGAGAAGATCCCCGGATGCATTCCGTACCTCTTCTACATGGATATCCGTTCGTTCGGTAAGATGTATGAAGAGTTCTACTACCGTATTCAGGACGAAGGCGCGAAGTTCATCAGAGGCCGTGTAGCTAACATCCTTGAGGACAAGAAGACCAAGAACCTGCATGTCATGACCGATGACACGCTCCTCGACCGCCCGGTCGACATGGAAGTCGACATGGTCGTGCTCGCATCAGCGGTCCAGCCCTCGGCTGACACCAACCGGACCCGCAAGCTCTTCGGCGTCTCCTGTTCAATGGACGGCTGGCTTCTTGAGGCCCACCCGAAGCTGAACCCGTGTGGAACCACCACAGCCGGTGTTTTCCTCGCCGGCGTCTGTCAGGGACCCAAGGATATCCCTGACACCGTTGCATCTGCCGAAGGCGCAGCATCAGCAGCAAGTATCCCAATCCATAAGGGAGAAGTCGAACTCGAACCGTACTTCGCAACCTGTATTGAGGAGAAGTGCGCAGGCTGCGGCATGTGTGTCAACCTCTGCCCGTACAGCGCCCTCTCGCTCGTTGAGAAAGACGGACGGCAGGTCATGCAGGTCACAGAGGCCAAGTGTAAAGGCTGCGGTACCTGCGGGGGCTTCTGCCCCGGCGGAGCAATCTGGATGAACCACTTCACCACGCCCCAGATCGTGGCACAGATCGATGCCTTCCTGCTCGGAGGTGAGCAGTAATGTCTGCACCAGGAAACTTCGCAATTCCCGAACGCGGTCCCGGTATCTGGCAGCCCAAGATCCAGGGTATCGTCTGCAACTGGTGTTCCTATGCCGGTGCGGACCTTGCCGGCGGCGGCCGTATCCAGTACCCCCCCGACATCCGGATCGTCCGTGTTATGTGCACGGGCCGTATCGACGCACTCTTCGTACTCAAGGCTTTCGCCGATGGCGCTGATGGCGTCCTCGTCTCCGGCTGCCACTTCGGTGACTGCCACTACCTTGAGGGGAACTACAAGGCAGCAAAGCGCATGTTCATGGTCAAGCGCCTGATGAAGAGCATCGGCCTTGATGACCGCCGCTTCCGAATGACCTTTGTCTCGGCATCCGAAGGTGCAAAATGGGGTGCTGTCGTAACTGACGTCGTTAATGTCATCCGCGAACTCGGACCCAGCCCCATCACCGAGTTCAAGAAACAATAATCCTGGAGATGGAGATCTCATCTCCAACCAATTTCCAGCGAGAACAGCAGATTCAAACGCACCAGAAATGCACTGCAAATCGATTGGGGGAATACCAACGTTCCGGCTGGAGCCGGTACAGGATTGTATTCCCCAATCCCACATTTTTTATACAGAGCGCACAGAATAATCGAAAAAAATTCAAATTGTAGTCGCTATTTGTGATACATTTTAATATTTTCGTAATACTGCGTAAAACAACGAAATAGTGAATTTATGTAATATTTGAACATTGCTCCAATTTTATTTAATATTCAGCATTATTTATATAATGCCATTCCAGTAAAAAATAGCAATACTTATATGGCGAAATTGGGAATTATTCAATGTCCCATCATTAGGGGACGTGCAATAGCGACTCTCATTCATTACGCGTGTATCCCGACGAGGATACACCTTCGTTCACTGACAGTATTGTATCGCGGTTAAATGAAAATTTGGAGGAATTCAAATGGCAAAATACAAAGACACGATCGACCTCTACGACGATGAGGGTAAGCTCTTAAAGAGCAATGTCACCATTGACAAGATCAGCCCCGTCGTCAACAAGGGCGCACTGAACGTCATCGACCTCACCAAGAGGACGGTAGCAGTCAATTTCGCAGGTATCGAGGACGCACTCAAGACCGGAAAGGTCGGCGGCAAGTCGAACCAGATTCTCGGTCGCAGCATGAACTGCAGCTGTGTCAAGGACTCGGATGCACTCGCAGCCAAGATCAAGGACATGGTCCAGGTCGAAGCCGGTGACAACACCAAGATCACCAAGGTCGGCGGCGGCAAGATGATCCTCGTCGAGGTTCCGACTGCACGTATGGATGCAGCCGCAACCTACGATGTCGCATCAACCGTAGTTGCAGCAGCAACCACCTATGCACTCGTTGACCAGTACAAGGTCGACATGTTCGACGGCTCCTACATCAAGGCAGCTGTCTGGGGTACCTACCCGCAGACGATGGACATGCAGGGCGGCAACGTCGTTTCGATTCTGTCGATCCCCCAGTTCAACGAAGGTCTCGGCTACGCACTCCGCAACATCCCCGCTAACCACGCGGTCATGATGACCCACCGGAATGCAATGCAGAGTGCAGCCCTCATGGCTACCTTCGAGCAGGCAGGACAGTTCGAGATGGGTAACGCAGTCGGCCCGTTCGAGCGTGCCCAGCTCCTTCTCTACGCATACCAGGGACTCAACGCAAACAACATTGTTTGCGACCTCGTCAAGAAGAACGGCAAGACCGGTACCATCGGTACTGTCGTGCAGTCCCTCGTCGAGCGTGCCATTGAAGACAAGGTCATCAAGGCAGGCAAGAAGGGCAAGAGCGGCTTCATCTTCTACGAGACCAAGGACCCCATGCTCTGGAATGCCTACGCATCCGCAGGTACCCTTGCAGCAACCATGGTTAACTGCGGTGCCGGGCGTTTCGCCCAGGCAGTCTCAGCAACCCTGCTCTACTTCAACGACCTCCTCGAGCACGAGACCGGCCTCCCCGGCTCCGACTTCGGTCGCGCAATGGGTGTCGCAGTCGGTTTCTCGTTCTTCAGCCACTCAATCTACGGTGGCGGCGGCCCCGGTGTCTTCAACGGTAACCACGTCGTAACCAGGCACGCAGCCGGTGTAGGCATGCCCTGTATCGCTGCAGCCTGTGCACTTGACGCAGGAACCCAGATGTTCGGACCCGAACACACCTCGAAGGTCTACCAGGACACCTTCGGCCAGATTGACGCGTTCAAGAGGCCGATCCAGGCAGTTGCAAAGGGCATCTAAGCCCCCACAAGGATACGAATGACAGAAGCCACGTTCCCCCAGTGCAGGATTGACTCGGAGCGTCTGCTCAATCCCGAGACTACGGAGAAACTTCTCAACAGGATTGTGAGTGTTCCGGGGGTAAGGCGGATGGTCCTCAATGGACAACGCCTCCCCCTGACAGTCCCCTACGGACCGGCCAAAGGACTGGCCAATCCTCACCCGATGAGGAAGACCATCATGGTCGGAGACCAGGAGTTACCCCTCCAGGTCCACGTAGGCACCGTTCTCCTCGAGATCGAGAACCGCGACGTCATCCCCGCACTGAAAGCCGCCATCGAACCGGTTTTTACCGATTTCTCCTTCCGCATCAAGGAGGGCAGATTTATGAAAACCGAACCGTCACTTGTGGATTACTGCAAGTACGGCCCGAATGCGGACAAGGCAATGCTCGGCCTTGCTGATCCAAGCAGCAAGTCCAAGCCGATAATCCTCCAGGGAATAAGATAATATCATGCCGATAGGACGAGTAACCCAGGTTGTTGACTGCCGCGAGGCGATGGGCATGGGTAAAGGAGGCGGTCTTGCCCAGAGGGGCACCATCTCCGAATGCCGGTACCCGGATGTCATTGTGGTCGGGATGTCTCCCGGACGCCGCCACGTGACAAAACCGGTTTGTGATATCACCTCAGGTCTGCGACAACAGGGTGTCGAATACAGTATCAGCACGCTGGTACTGAATGCCGGAAGCGGCGTACCGCCGGACGCACCGAAAATCGGTGGTGGCGTCCTCGGCGCTTATTTTGGGCTTACTCCGAAGGAGATCGCGCAGATAGAGAAACACAAGGTTGCCATTCTCCACCACGGGAACGTTCGTTCCCACGTGGTGCACAAGGTCCGTTTTATCCTTCAGGCTTGTGATGTGAAGGCAATCGTGGTTTCCCAGTCCCCTGTGGATTACGAGGACCTCGCAAAAGAGGGCGTGAAGACATCGGTCGTGATGCCGCCTGAAGACAAGATCCGTACCAAAGGTACCGTCATGTCCATTGTGAGCGGCGTGACCCGGGGTCAGACCCCCACGCGCGAGAAGATGGCAGAAGTTATTTCGTCCGTCATGAAACTCATGAAAAAGAAGCAATTATTGGAGTGATAAAATAATGGCATACAAACCCCAGTATTATGCAGGCTCATCTACCGTCGCCGCAAACAGGCGCAAGCAGATGGACCCCGCACACAAGCTCTCAAAGCTTCGCGATGTTACTGACAAGGACATTGTCCTGATCATGGGACACCGTGCACCCGGCTCAGCCTACAAGAGTGCACACCCCCCCCTGTCAGAACAGCAGGAGCCCAACTGTCCGATCCGGAAGACTGTAGTCCCGACCGACGGCGCAAAGGCCGGCGACCGCGTCCGCTACATCCAGTTCGCAGACTCCATGTACAATGCACCCTGCCAGCCCTACCTCAGGTCCTACCTCGAGGCATACCGCTTCCGTGGCATTGACCCAGGTACCCTGTCCGGCCGTCAGATCATCGAGTGCCGCGAGAGAGACCTTGAGAAATACGCAAAAGACCTCGTCAACACCGAACTCTTCGACCCCGCACTCTGCGGTATCCGTGGAGCAACCGTGCACGGCCACTCCCTCCGTCTCGATGAGAACGGTATGATGTTCGACATGCTCCAGCGCTGTATCTTCGACAAGAAGGCAGGCGTTGTCAAGTACGTCAAGAACCAGATCGGAGAGCCCCTGGACTCAGAAGTCAAGGTCGGCAAGCCGGCAGACGCAAAGTGGCTCAAGGCAAACACCACCATCTACCACTCACTCGTAGGATCTGCCTACCGTGACGATGCAGAAGCCATCGAATACATCCAGCGCATCCACGGACTCCGTGTCAAGTACGGATTCATGCCCAAGGAGGCCTAATTATGGCAAAAGCAGCAAAGATCGAGAGAACCCAGAAGCTCTTCCTGAAGGCAATGAAGGAGAAGTTTGCAGAAGACCCCTCGGCAACCCACACCGTGTTCGGCCGCGAAGGTCTTGAGCAGTCCCCGCGCAAAGTCGAGTTCATGAAGGCCGGTAAGAAGGTCGAGATGGACCGCGGTATCTCCGGCTACGACCCCAAGCGCTGCCACCTCGGTGGTATCCCGCTCGGTCAGCGCCAGCTGATGACCTACGAAGTCAGCGGCACCAACGTCTTTGTCGAGGGAGATGACCTCCACTTCGTCAACAACGCTGCAATGCAGCAGATGTGGGACGACATCCGCAGGACCATCATCGTAGGTCTTGACCTCGCCCACAACACCCTCCAGAAGCGTCTCGGCAAGGAAGTCACCCCCCAGACCATCAACGAGTACCTCCACGTGCTGAACCACGCAATGCCCGGCGGCGCCGTCGTTCAGGAACACATGGTCGAGACCCACCCGTCCCTCGTTGACGACTGTTACGTCAAGGTCTTTACCGGTGACGATGAAGTTGCAGACGACATCGAACCCCAGTTCCTCCTCAACCTCGACAAGCTCTTCCCGGCAAAGAGTGCAGCAGCACTGAAGGCCGCAGTCGGCAAGTCGATGTTCCAGGCAGTGCACATCCCAACAACCGTCAGCAGGACCTGCGACGGTGGAACCACCTCACGGTGGTCTGCAATGCAGATCGGTATGTCCTTCATCGGTGCATACCACATGTGCGCAGGAGAAGCAGCAGTTGCTGACCTCGCATTCGCCGCAAAGCACGCCGGTGTTATCCAGATGGCAGACATCCTGCCCGCACGCCGTGCACGTGGCCCGAACGAGCCCGGTGGCATCAAGTTCGGACACTTCGCAGACATGATCCAGGGAGACCGCAAGTACCCCAACGACCCCGTCAAGGCAACCCTTGAAGTCGTCGGTGCAGGTGCAATGCTCTTCGACCAGATCTGGCTCGGCAGCTACATGTCCGGTGGTGTCGGATTCACCCAGTATGCAACCGCTGCATACACCGACAACATCCTCGATGACTACTGTTACTACGGTCTTGACTACATCAAGTCCAAGCACGGTGGCATCGGCAAGGCAAAGAAGACCCAGGAAGTCCTCAGCGACATCGCAACCGAGGTCACTCTCTACGGTATGGAACAGTACGAACAGTTCCCGACCACCCTCGAGAGCCACTTCGGCGGATCCCAGCGTGCATCCGTTCTTGCAGCAGCATCCGGTATTTCCTGTTCACTGGCAACGGCAAACTCCAACGCCGGTCTGAACGGATGGTACATGTCCATGCTCGCCCACAAGGAAGGCTGGTCACGTCTCGGCTTCTTCGGCTACGACCTGCAGGACCAGTGCGGTTCAACCAACTCAATGTCGATCAGACCCGACGAAGGCTGTATCGGCGAGCTCCGTGGACCGAACTACCCCAACTACGCAATGAACGTCGGACACCAGGGAGAATATGCAGCTATTGCAGCTGCCGCCCACTATGGACGCCAGGATGCCTGGACCCTGTCCCCGCTCATTAAGATCACCTTCGCAGACCCGTCGCTCAAGTTCGACTTCTCCGAACCCCGCCGCGAGTTTGCACGTGGTGCAATCCGTGAGTTCATGCCAGCCGGCGAGCGCTCACTGATCATCCCCGCAAGGTAAGCACGAATCCCCACCAAATTTTTTTTCTTTTTTGAACTTGATTCACGTCTGATCAATATCGCAAACGTTATTTTTTTTATTGTGTGGGAAACACGTATTCCCCGTTTCGCAACGCTCTTACGCTAAAAGGAGAAACAGGAGATGTACCATGAAAAATCCCTTCCACATCATGATTATCCCGACACTCGGGTGCCCCGGCAGATGCAAATACTGCTGGAGTTCGGAGGAAGGGTCGCCCGTAATGAGCATCGACACGGTCAAAGACGTGGTCGCGTGGCTCAAGGATTTCCGTTCTGACCGGGTAACGTTCACATTCCACGGGGGAGAGCCGCTCCTTGCCGGTGCGGACTTCTACCGGCAGGCGCTGCCCCTGCTTGCGGGAGAACTTAAAGATCACACACCCGATTTCGCCATGCAGACAAACCTCTGGCGGATGACCCCGGAGATTGCCGGGGTTCTTGCAGAGTACCACGTACCCCTCGGATCGAGCATCGATGGCCCGGTGGAGATAACGGATTCGCAGCGGGGAGAAGGGTATTATGATAAGTGCATGAAAGGCTACGAGATCGCTCAGGCTGCCGGTCTCCAGGTACGGTTCATCTGCACGTTCACGAACAAGTCCGTAAAGCACAGGGTGGAGATCTTCAGGTTCTTCAAGGAGAAGGGTTTTGTCCTGAAGCTCCATCCAGCCCTGCCATCGCTCCGCTCGGAGAACCCAAAAGAATGGGCTCTCGAGCCAGCGGAGTACGGGGAACTGCTGGTATACCTCCTCGACAAGGCACTTGAGAACATCGGGACCGTTGAGGTGATGAACATCAACGATCTGTGCCGGTGCGTTTTCACCCGCCGGGGATCGGTCTGCACCTTCGTCAACTGTATGGGCAGTACTTTTGCCATCGGTCCTGACGGGAGCATCTATCCCTGCTACCGCTTTGTCGGGATGCCGGAGTGGGTGATGGCAAACGTGCGGGACAAGCCAACCAGGGAGCAGTTGATGCTGTCGGAGCCTGGCAAGCGCATGACAGCATTCTCAGAATACGTGGACAAGGCCTGCAAGGACTGCTCGCACATCAGGTACTGCCGGGGCGGGTGCCCGTACAACGCGATCGCCCCCACGGGCGGAAATCTTGACGGGGTGGATCCCCACTGTGTGGCCTACAGGAGGATCTTCGATGAGCTCAATGAGCGATTGAACAATGAGATGTTTGACGACGAACCGATGTCGGGGATCGGATTTGGTACACCGCGTGCACCGAAAAAACCTGGCCTGATGGCGCTGATGCGGACAATTGTATCCAAGTAGTGTTCCCGGTTTAGGGGGTGCCCCGGGGATCAGGAATACCCCTGCGATAAAATAGGTAGTCCCATGCACCCAGAGGGATTATACCAACAATAACAATAATAACCCATCAGCGGGATTCCACTCTTAAATGCAGGAGTACAGAACCATGACAGCCGCCGGATCCGCCCTTTACCAGCCGGTCAGCCTTAACCGGGAGTATCTTGCAGGAAAGATGCTGGAAAGGTACACTGAAAAACATGCAAAAACATGGAATGAATTCAGCCTTGAGCGCAGGGCCCGGATAAGAGATGAGTTCCTGGCCGCCATACAGAACCTTGAGGAGTCTCTTGCAACCGAAAGCCCAGCCTTTCTCGTCAATCATGCCTGGTGGCTGCAGTCCCGGTTCACCGCCGGGAATTTTCCCCCGGGATTTACCATCTCCTTTTTTGAAGTTTTCAAAACCATCCTCTCGCGGGAACTGCCCGGGGACTACCGGAAGAATGCCGGCATGTTTGCCAGGAATGCGGTTTCTATCCTGAAATCCACATCGGAAGGGACCGGTGCACATCCGGATTCGGAAACAAACCTGTCGCCGAAAGCCAGGTCATTCCTCAAATCCGTTCTCGCGGGGGATAGCGACCGCTGCCGGGCTGTCATTGACAAGGCGCTTGCGGGCGGTACCACGGTCCGCGAGATCTATATAGAAATCTTCCAGCCGGTACTCCATGAGATGGGGAGACTCTGGCAGCAGAACGAAGTGACCATAGCACAGGAACACTACGTTACGGCGTTAATCCGTCAGATTATGGAGCAGATGCACAACCAGATCGCTCCTACAGGCAGGACGGCACGGCAGAAAAAAACCGTGGTGGCTGCATGCGTCGGGGAGGAACTTCACGAGATCGGGATCCGCATGGTTGCGGACTTCTTCGAAATGGACGGATGGGACGTGTATTATACCGGGTCCAACACACCTGCAAAGAGCATCCTTGTGGCAGTAAAGGAACAAAAAGCCGATGTTGTCGCCCTCTCGATTACCATGCCGTCCCGTCTGACCGAGCTCCAGTACCTGGTCCGTTCGCTCCGGGGAGATAAAGATACGGCGCAGGTTAAGATCATTGTCGGAGGCTTTCCATTTGGCCTCGTACCGGATCTCTGGAAAAAGGTCGGGGCCGATGCAGTAGCGGGGGGTGCACAGGACGCGGTTGCCGCGGCCAGCCTGCTCAAGGCGGTACCCGTATGAAGACACGATCCCGGCCGTGACAGGGAAGAAATTACGGTGATCCATCTCACGATAGAGAAAAAGATTAGTGCTCGCGGGACGGTAAATCTGAATGTTGACGGTTACGGACAGTGGTTTTCCCCGGTCACCATGCAACCTGGAACCCTCGGTACTCTCCCGTAGCCGGCCCTTTTTTTACCAGGATCTCCTCGACCCGTATGACAGGATCGTTCCGGGCATGAATAAGACGGAGAAAATCGTCAAGCGATGCTGGAGAACTCTCGGCCACCATCTCGACAGTACCGTCCGGCATGTTCTTTACATAGCCATGAACCCCGGTTGCATGTGCACAATCCGCAACGAAAGCCCGGTATCCCACGCCCTGAACCCGGCCCTTCGCCACGGCGGTGATCCGTTCCATGGGTACATACAGGTACCGGATTGTTCATAATGGTTGGGAAATGCAGATGGTTTGACTGACCGGATCCGGGCTGAAGTCTCCAGGACCCTGTTGCCTGCCAGGGATATTGGCGAAACATGGATTTCCCGATAGCAATAAAACTATCCTCCAACGAGGTCATGAGAACATGCACACGTTCCGGTACAGTGATGATGCTATCAATCACTTGAAAAAACTGGACAAAATACTTGGGAATGCCATTGATGCAATCGGGTTGATCGAACGATAGGGAACCCCCGATATTTTTATTGCGCTCATTTCGAGCGTGGCAAGCCAACAGATTTCAGCGAAGGCTGCGGAAACCATCTGGGGCCGTATGATATATCGGTTCGGTGCGATCACACCAGAGACGATCTCGTCCGCTGCGACAAGGGATATCCAGCAGTGTGGCATGTCGATGCGGAAGGCCGGGTACATCAAAGGTATTGCAGATGCAGTGGCTGACGGGAGCTTGGATCTTGACGGGCTGCACAAACTCCCCGATGATGAGATCATTGCCCTGCTCACGGGCCTCAATGGAGTGGGGATCTGGACAGCTGAAATGATCCTTATCTTCTCAATGGAGCGGCCGGATGTGTTGAGCTGGGGGGACCTTGCGATCCGGCGGGGAATGATGCGCCTCTACGGGAAGGTGTCAATCGATCGTGCAGGATTCGAATGCTATCGGAAACGGTACTCACCTTACGGATCGGTAGCGTCGCTCTATTTGTGGGAGGTCTCGCACCGGTAAAAGAGGGACGGGGGCCACCGGGAATGTCGTAATCTTACTGCTCATCGACCCCGTATCATCTCAAAACAGAGTAATACCCAGACATCAAACGTCAATAAAACAATTCCGGGGATTTACTCATGCGACTTACCCATTACCTCATTCTGGCCGGTCTTATAACCGGCCTTGTCCTGTTGTGCGGCTGCAGTTCGAATATGCCGGCGCAGGCAGGCCAAAAAGAGAACTTTACCATAATGCTTTCCGGCAAGATGCTGCAGCAGACAGATTTGCCGGCAGGATTTATCATTTCCCGACAAGGTGAACTGGCTACACCGGAGAAGGTCCCCCAGTTGAACAACACGGGTTACCAAGGGGGCTACGATCTTACGGCAGACCATATTCTCAGTGACGGATCCCAGGAAACAGTCGTTCAGTCGATATTGGTATTCAAGACCACAGACCCAATAGACCTAAAAAAGTTCTTTAACGAGCATTACCCCCAGCTCACCAACCATACCGTTACAGCACTCACCGTCTCGAACCTCGGTGATGACTGCCAGGGTTACCAGTATGCCGTACCGAAAGGATCGATCGCCTCCATACCGGATACATCCGTTGCAGGAACCCTGATACTCATCAGGAAAGGCAATCTTGTTGAAACCGTGAATGTTATCGGTATTAACACGGCTGTCAACGGGTCCGTAGCAATGAATCTGGCAAAAGTGGCTGAAGCAAAACTTACCTGAATAATTAAAGGTCCATCAGGTGCGTCGGGTCTCATCCCATTTCCAGAAATTCGTCCTTGCGCTTCAGTAATTACACAAATTCGATTGATCCCAACACAACTAAATTTTCGTTAACACAAATTCACATGAGTAAATAATCCCGCAATTGCCCCCGATTTTTAATTCGGGCTTAATATACTCTTCTCTCGCCGAAACAAATTCGAAACCTTTTAATGAAGCGCTCACCAAATTTACACTAACCACAAAGAGTTTTAACTCGATGTGCGTGGCATTGCATTTTGAATACTCTCGTGCATTCGCACGCAGGGAGGAGGCTAAATGGAACATATTGTATTTGGCATTGGAATTACTGCATTGACAGGAGCTCTTGCCACTGTAGCCGGTGCTGCGGAAGATACTGAATCCAACATCGGATCCCAAGGGGACCCGAACTCACAGGTTCAGCTCGCTCCGCAGATGGGTTTCCTGCACCGCATCTTCAACAAAGCGGTTGCCGGCGAACCCCCAGCATACGGTCTCTGGTGTGCACTGGGTGCAGGTCTCGCTTGGGCCTTTATGGCAATGCAGACTAACCCGGTTCTTGCAATCGTCCTCGGCTGTGTTCTCGCAACATTCGTCCAGGGCGTCTATGCAACCACCGCATACGTAGGCAGGACAGCAAGTCTTGCCAAGTTCGGGCAGCCAGTCTACGTGGACATCTTAAAGTCCATGACGACGGTTACCATGGCACATGCCTTTATCGCAATATTCTGTACCGTAACACTCTGTCACCTGATCAACGCCGCACTGGGACACCCGTTCCCGCTGCCGCTGCTCGGTCTGATCTGGGGTATTGCACTCGGTGCAGCAGGCTCTGCGACAGGCAACCCGTACTACGGCAAGGAACGCCAGTACCAGAACCAGAAGTTCGGTGCAGGTGTCCCGATCTCAGCATCCGGTAACATTGTCCGCTATGCCGAAGCAGGCGAGCGCAACTCGATTGACAATGGCTGGTTCACCGCAAAGATCGGCGGTTCTGCATCCGGTATCTGTTTTGGTCTGATTGTTTTCCTCGAACTCTGGCGTACCATCGTCTTTGAGGCAATCAACCCGTGGTATGCAATCATCGTAGGTGTCCTCATGATCCTCATCTTCACAGTCGTCGACCGTTACATCGAGGTCTGGGCACGCAAGAACTACGGACCCTACACGGTAGCCAAGGAGGCAGACGCATGAGCGCAGTTGCAGCCAAGCCCCAGGCGGGCGGCGCAATGAACCCGACCGCCATGGGCGTCGGTGTCGTCATGCTGCTTATCCTTTTGGGCATCTGCTGGTACATCTCACCGGTCGCCGGTCTCTCGGTGCTCATTGGGGTCATCATCGGTGGTGTCCTGATCGGATTCGGTACCCACTTCGTCCCAGTCGGCGGTGCACCCGCAGCAATGGGACAGGCTCCCGGTATCGCAACCGGTGTCGCCATGCTCGCAGCCGGTGCCGGCCTTGCCGGTCTCTTTGGTGGCGCATGGGCAGCAGAACAGGGCGTTGTCGTTGCGGTTATCACCGGTGGAGTCGGTGGCGGCCTGATGATGGCAATCACCTGTATGATGGTGAACTTCGTGTATGTCTTCGGTATGGGAATCCCGTCCGCATCCGGTAAGGTTGCAAAGGACCCCATCACAGGAGACACCCAGGCAGAATACAAGTCCCAGGGAACAGAAGGTCACGGCCTGCCATTCGTCTCATTTGTTGGCGGTGTGATCGGTGGTATCCTTGGAGGTGCCGGCGGTACCCTCATCTATGTCGAGCTCCTTGGTCTCTACGAACAGGCGCTCCCGGGTGTAATGAACGTCACCGCTGCACAGGTTATGCCAATCGCAGTCTCTGCTGCAGGTATGTTCGCCGTTGGTCTCTTCCTCGTGAATGCAGTGCTCACTGCATACAACATCACGGGAACTATCGAAGGACCCCACGACCCGAAATTCAAGCGCTGGCCACGGTCAATCGTTGCATCTGCAGTTGCATCAGCACTCTGCGGGCTTGTAGCGGTACTTCTCGTGGTACCCCTGCCGATCTGAGGTGTTGAAGATGTCAGTAAAAGTTGAAGTTATTGAAGGTGGCGTCCCGCACAATAAGATCCTGATCGCAGGCGTCATCAGCACACTCGTGTGCATCTACCTCACCTACCTCAACGTGCTCACCGGGACCGAGATGTTCTCGTTCTTTGGCGGTATCGCCGTTGTCGCGGCACTCATCTGGGGTAGCCACACCATCAAGGTGCTCTGCAGTTACGGTATCGGTACCGGTGTACCCTCAGCAGGCATGATCGCATTCGGATCGGGTGTGATCGCAATGATGCTGGCTACCAAGTTCGGTATCCTCGCACCCATCGTTGCACTCGTCCTTGCAGCCATCATCGGGTTCATCCTCGGGTATGTCTCCAACAACATCCTGAACATGAAAATCCCGGCAATGGTTCAGGCACTTACCGAAATGGCAGTTGTCGGTGCACTCTCCCTCATGGGATTTGCAGCACTCATCACCGGCGGATTCACCTTTGCCGGCCTGACCACGGGATCGATCTCCGTCATGGGTATGACCCTGTTGACGCACCAGAACTCGTTCCTTGGCGGCTGTCTGATCGCCGTTGCGTTCCTGCTCGGGGCAATCGCTATCCAGCACCCGTTCAATGCAACCCTCGGACCCGGCTGGAAACAGGACCGTATGCTTATGCTCACCGCAGAATGCGGGTTCCTCTCGATGATCGTTGCAGCCATCATGTCGTTTGCACTGATCAGCGCCGGCTCAGCAATCATCTCGCTGATCGTCGCCATAATCGGGTGGGCATACACGTACCAGCAGTACATGGTCTTGTCCAAGCGCGATGCAGCAGCATGGCTTGACTCAAAGCCGATTCCTGATGTGGAGGGACACTAAATGGCATACGTTCAGGTTCTCCCGGAATTCGGCCTTGTCACTGACCCTATGGTCGGTCTTGTGACCTCGGCCGGCGAGTCACTCTCGCCCGTCATCGAGAAGGTCACTGCCCTCGAAGCAACCACGGATGACCTCGTCAACATGCTTGCTGGCGAAGGCAACCTGCTTGCATCGTTTCCCAACAGGGAGCACGGGCTTGCAATCGGCGGTTCCATCACCTCGTTCTGGTATGGTATCGCCGTTGGACTATTCGTTGCAGGAATTATTGCATTCCAGCTGATAAGGGTGGTCTAACATGGCAGACAAGAAATCACCGGCAAGCGGCTGGCCGCTCGTCAAGGGAGACTTCCACTCAGGGGACGCTAACAGCCCAGTCGCTGTTATCACCATGGGTTCTCACCTCGATGAGCAGGGCATCTGCGATGCAGGCGCGGCTCTGTGCGGTTCCTGTAAGACCGAAAACCTCGGTCTTGAGAAGGTTATCGCCAACGTCATCGCCAACCCCAACATCAGGTTCGCCCTCCTCGTCGGTACTGAAGTGAAAGGTCACCTCTCAGGCCAGACCCTCGTCGCACTCCACAAGGGCGGCGTCAAGGAAGGCAGAGTCGTCGGCGCAGAAGGCGCTATTCCTTTCATCGAAAACCTCAATGATGCACATATCAAGCGGTTCCAGGAACAGGTTGAGATTGTCAACATCATGGAGAGCGAAGACCTCGGCGCTATCAAAGCAAAGATCAACGAACTCAAGGCCCGGGACCCGGGCGCGTTCGGTGCAGAAGCCATTGTCGTCGAAGTCAAGGAAGCCGCTGGCGGCGCTGAAGTCGCCGCTGCAGGTGCAAACCCCCAGTTCCTCGAGATCGAGAAGAGACTCGACAAGATCGAGAAGAAGATCGAGTTCGTGGATGCAGAGGTTGCACAGCGGGTTGGACGAAAGATTGGTCGGGATATCGGTATCCTGTACGGCCTCGTAGCAGGGTTAACCGTATTTGTGATGCTGTTGTTCCTGTACCAGAAACTCATGACAATGGTATAACGGAGGTGTAAACGAATATGTTCAGATTTGAAAAAGAACAGAGTGTCTGGGACTTCAACGGCACCATGATCGGTGGCCAGCCCGGCGAGTACCCGACCGTACTGGGTGCTTCTATCTTCTACAACAAGCACGAGTGCGTGCTTGATGACCACACGGGTAAGATCGACAAGGCAAAGGCAGAGGCTCTCTGGAACCGTTGCCAGGTCCTCTCGGACATGACCGGTGTTCCGCACTTCATCCAGATCATCGCGGAATACGGCCCTGCATTCGAGAGCTACTTCAGCTGGTTCGACTCGATCGACAACAAGACTGCATTCCTGATGGACTCATCAGCACCCACGGCACTTGCACACGCCTGCAAGTACGTGACCGAAGTGGGTCTCGCAAAGCGTGCAATCTACAACTCGATCAACGGTTCAATCCCCCAGGAGAACATCGACGCACTCAAGGCAAGCGACGTCGATGCAGCAATCGTCCTCGCCTTCAACCCCGGTGACCCGTCCGTTGCCGGCCGCGAGAAGGTTCTCGTTGAGGGTGGCGTTGCAGGCCAGGCAAAGGGCATGCTCGATATCGCAAAGGAATGCGGTATCACCCGCCCGATCCTCGACACCGCAGCAACCCCCCTCGGTCTCGGCAGCGGTGGCTCATACCGTGAGATCCTTGCCTGCAAGGCAATCCACGGCTACCCCACCGGTGGCGCATACCACAACATGACCGTCTCCTGGACCTGGCTCAAGCGCTGGAAGGGCTCCAAGAAGACCCCCTCCGTCCTCGCATCAGGATACGAAGGCAAGAACGTCCTGCTCGAGCAGATGTCACACCACTACCTCGGCGGTATGGAAGGCATAAAGCAGGCAGCATGGTCAGCACCCGATATCGGCTGCAACATGATTGCATCCACTCTCGGTGCAGACCTCATCATGTACGGACCTATCGAGAATGTAGAAGCAATGATCACGGCACAGGCCTACACGGACATCACCGTCCTTGAGGCAACCCGCCAGCTCGGGATCGAGTGCAAGGCACCAAGCCACCCAATCTTCAAATTAATCTAAATCTATTTTTTTGTCCGAAAAACTGCACGAAATGCAGTTTTAGGATGAGAAGAAACCATCAGGTTTCTTTGAATTTGTGAGGGTTTCAAGAGCTGAAGCCACGAGAAGAACTGCATAACAGTTCTTCGCTGTCTCATCAGAATTTCTTCGAAGTGCGAAGAATTGAGCGATGCGAGATTCGAGGATGAGAAGAACTGCGCAGCAGTTCTTCGAATATCGGCTTCGCCGCCCATCTCGATCTCGATGTTCTGACGTGCTTCTTCAAGTATCGACGAACGGATGCACAGATATTTTTGAAAATTTTAAAAAGGAAATACCTGATCCTGACCTTACGGGTTGCGGGGCTGGCTGTGGTTTTTCTCTGAGATTATTGAACCCCGGGGAAAATTTACAATCCTGATGCAGTCATCAGCTTCCTTGGAGCGCCCGAGATTCCGGAGGGCTATCGCCTTGTTATACCAGACAAAGGAGTTGACTGAGTTGAGATTAATTGCCCGATCAAAGAATGTAAGTGCCTCTTCGTTCCTCCCCAATTCCCGCAGGGCAATCGCTTTTGCCGTCATGGCCCGGATATTTTTGGGGCTCCAGTCAAGGATCTGGTCGAAACAAGCTATGGCTTCTTCGTGCCTGCCCAGTTCGTTCAGACAGTAGCCCTTATTGGCAAGAGCGAAGGTATATTCCGGGTCGATGGCAAGGGCACGATCCAGACATATGATTGCCTCTTCATAACGGCTGATCTTCCGGAGGGTATACCCTTTTTCAAACCAGGTTGTGATGAGCTTCGGGTTGATCGAGAGAGCCTTATCGTAACAGGCTATAGCATCCTCATGCCTGCCGAGATAGTAATAACTCTTGCCTTTGTTTTCCAGAGCAACGGTATTGTTCCCATTGATCTCCAGAACACGATCGTACAGGGAGATCGCATCGTCATAGCGCCCGACTTTCATCTGGTGATGCGCTTTGTCCAGCAGTGCAGGTACGTCCATACCACTCATATTACCATGTACACGGGTGATGATAATACCTTGCGGTAACGGGGACAGGGCTATTTTTTCCTGCGAGACTTAACGATCCCTCCCCCGAGGATAACCGAAAGGACCGCCAGAACGGGAAATGAAGGCGCTTTTGTCGGGGGCGGGGGCGTTATGACCGTTGTGGTTGCAGATGTTTCAGGCATCGCTGCAGGGGTTGCCAGAGTTGCAGGAGGCTCCGTCGGCTTTGCTGTCGCAGGTGCCGTAGTCGGAGTCATTGTCGAGACGTGCAGTTCGGGATTGAGGGTATAAGCGTGTGCGCTGCTGATGGAAACCCGGGAACTACCGGAGTCTTTTAAATAGACGTCAAGGGTCTGGTAGGTATTCGAACCCCCAAGATGGGCTTTGTCCACCGGCTCAGTTGAGACATAAACAGTATAGGTATGGGAGGCACCGGAATCGAACAGCGAAAGGAGCCGTAAAGTATCCCATCGGAATGACCAGTGCTGGGTTGAATCGAGATCAACAAGGGTGAAGTGACCCTGGTCAGCCCGCTGACTAATGTCGGTCAGCGTTACGCCGTTTTCCGGGAGGCCGGGCCCGGTAAGAAACAGGTATACCCGGTCACCGGTATAAGATACCCCGTGAAGGTTCAGGGTATCGCCGAGTTCTGCTTCAATGCTTGCATCCGCGGCGGACACGGGAACCGTAATAACCCCCATGATACAGCAGGCCAGGATAAGATACAGAGAGACCATGCACCAGGAAAATGACGGGCTGCAGCTCATTTTGATGACCACATACAAAATAAACTGCCGGGAGGTTTATACATATGCCACCGGATCCGATTGTACTCCTCACGAGGCAACAATTTCTTGAGACGGGAATCTGGCCAAAAAAACAGAGAAAATGGAGTATGGATAAATTTTCTGAACTACGGTCTATGCAGCCTGCAGGGGTTCAAATCCCTGCTTGTAAATTTTACCAAGCCTGACCCGTATATTGGGATCGATAGCACAGACCGGGCAGGTATAGTCATCGGGCAGATCCTCGAATTTCGTTCCGGCCTTGATTCCCCGGTGGGGCTCGCCTCGTTTTTCATCGTAGACGTAACCGCAGATGGAGCAGATGTACCGGGTCGGCCGCCATTCCTCAAAACCCCACTTGCCGATTTTCCCTTTTCCCTGCTGCCCACAGACCGGACATACATAGGTATTGGGGAGATCGTCAAAAGCTGTACCTTCCGGAATCCCGTTGTGCGGTTCACCGCGGAGGGGTGAATAGATATACCCGCAGATCCGGCACCGGTACCGCTGGATCGGGGCGTATTTTCCTTTTTTTGCCGGCACGGTCTCCGTTTTCCGGGAGGGTTTTCTCATGGCTTTTTTTGCAGGTGAACTTAGGGCAGTCTTTTTCACCGCAGTCGGTTTTCTTGCCGCGGAGGCCTTTGGTTTCGATTCAGTTTTTTTAACCGTCGTTGCTTTTTTCTTTGCTGCAACAGGAGTTACAGATTTCCTCATACTGACCTTCTTTGCAGACTTCGCTGGGGGTACCATGAATCATCTCCGTTCCGGTCCTGCTCCCATCAATTCCGAACGCGGAACACGCCGGATATATGGGAGGATGGATAGTGCCGGCTGATATAAATTGTGGATACTGCAACCGTTACTGGTTTCCCGACAGATCCTCGTATCCTTTGCAGGAGCGGTATAGTAATCCAGACTGGCTGGTCTGCCATCCCATACCCAATCCTTTATGAAAGTTCAGAAGGAAATGCTCAACAGATGGGAGAGGCCGGCACATACAGGCGCTCGCTCGGGTTAATCGAACTGGTCAGCCTTGGCGTGGGCGGGACGATAGGCTCCGGCATCTTCGTTGTTCCGGGTGTTGCGGCACAGCTCAGCGGCCCGGCTTCACTCGCAGCATGGGTTATTGTGGCAGTCTCTGCCTCATGTGTTCTCCTCTCCCTTGCGTATGTGGCGTACCGTTTTACTGCAAAGGATAGTTTTTATTCCCTGTTTGAATCTGTCTTCGGCACCCGGTTCGCAGTACCGTTGATTGTCCTTTACCTCATTTCGGCGGTCTTCGGTGTTGCCACGATCGCCGCCGGGATTGGTCAGTACCTCACGTATTTTGGTTTTTCCGGGGGACTTGCAGCTGAAACTGCTATCATAGCCGCCTTCTGCGGGATCAACATAGCCGGGGTAGCTTTATCCGGAAAAACGGAGAATGTCCTCACAATACTCAAGACAGTCCCCCTCGTTCTCATCGCGATACTGCTCCTTCCGTTTGTCAGGCTGGAGAACTTCGTCCCGCAGTCACCGGTGACCGCTGCGGGAATCCTCGCTACGGTCATTATCGTTTACTGGCCATTCACCGGCTTTGAGATCAGCGCCGTCCCGGTTGAGGAGACAAAAGACACTGTGCTGATCCGTCGCGCTCTCCTGATCGTTATGGCAATTGTGGTCTCAATCTACCTTGTCCTCAATATCGCCCTCATGGGAAGTGTCGGGTCGGCAGTGCTGGCAGCTTCCCCGGCCCCGGTCGCTGCTGCTGCCGGGGTCGTCTTTCCCTATTCCGGAACGATTGTTGCATTTATCGGGATCATAGCTATGCTCTCGGCAATGAATGCCTATATTCTCGCAGCTTCGAGGGTCCTTCACAGTATTGCATCACGGTTCTCTCTCCCGGGGATCCAGGACCTGAACCGCAGGGGAACACCTGCATATGCCATCATCGCCGGCTGCGTTGCCAGCGCCGGCCTCCTGCTCTTTTCCAATAACTTTTCCCTTCTTGCAACCATATCGGTCATCGCCACGCTTATCCCGTACATCTTCTTCTGTCTTGCCTCATGGATACTCGTACCTGACGCCAGAGCACGCATCATCTCCGGTATTGGCGCAGTATCCACAGCTGCAATTCTGTTCATCTATTTTATCGTAAAATAGGGGGGCCCCTACCCGGGAAAAACCAGCCTGATATTTTATCCGCAATCAAAACCCATATTCCGGATTAGACCATGCAGGAACTCATCCCCGGAATCATCTATTGCTTTGCAGCGTTGTTCATCATCCTCGATCCCCTTCTCTCGGTGCCGATTTTCTCGGCGATGACGAAAGGCCAGAGCTCGGCCGAGATCCATAAGCAGGCATTCATCGCAGTTGCGGTTGCAGGCGGGCTGATGTACGGGGTCCTGATCTTCAATACTACAATTTTTAATATTCTCGGTCTGAAAATGCCGGCATTCCAGATCGCCGGAGGAATCATCCTCCTCCTTCTCGGTATCCAGGAGGCACTCGGGATCGAACTGGGACATCACAAGGGACATGTCGCAACAGCCGCCGGTGTAGTTATCGGCACACCACTCCTCTGCGGGCCCGGTACCATCACTACCGTCATGCTCCTCTCCAAAGATTATGGTATCCTCATCCCGTTCATCGCGATAACCCTCGCCCTGATCGCCACATGGCTTGTCCTGTACTTCTCTGACACCATCCAACGCGTGCTCGGCGAGGTTGTTACCGATATCATGGGAAAAGTGCTTGGCATGCTGGTGGCTGCCATTGCCGTCCAGATTGTTGCATCGGGCATCCTTGCCTATATAGCCCTCATCTGACACCGGTTGCCGTTCAACAATGCCCGTTTCCAGCCGGCACCATAACAAACAGATAACAAAAAAGAAGGGGTGACGGGAGCTGCACACCCGAACCGGATCACGAATCCCGTTTGAGCGACCATACTTCAACCATATGGTCGGGGTGGTACCGCATCTTGGCCTCCCGAAGCCCGGCCACACCCAGATCGCTCTCGCGGTTGATATAGGTAAAATCCTTCGCAAGAAGCGATGCTGTCTCGGTATTGATAGCCTTGTATATCCCTTCGCAGTCGGGGAGCCCTTTCTCAAAATGGACCAGCGCCGTATCTGCGTTCAGGGGTTCAAAGAGGGAGATTGCCCCGATCTTGGTGTAGACGCGGATAACCATGCCCTGAATCGGGAGTTCATCGAAATGGTCAACGGCAAAAAAGACTGCTTCCTTCTCGTGGGCAAGGACCGGGTCGCCTTCGCACCCTTTCCATTCACACCACTCGATGAGGAAACGCTTGACCTCTTCGTAGTTTGCCGGGGTGATCGGTTCTACGATATTCACGCAATTTTTCCGGAACTTATTGACCTGCCGTCGGATAGTCAGGTAGTTCTTACCGGGAAGCGCTGCCAGATCTGAGGCACGGTACACGTATTCGAAGTGGTTCCGGTCCGGGACCAGGTTGATCCCCGGGCAGACCTCCCGCATCCATGCTGCAGTGTCATTATCAATGAGAACAATGGGCTCGTTGTCGCTGACATCAGAGGCGAGCCGGATAAGGGATCGGAGCAGCGCAGGGTTACGGGGGCCGATGGGGGCCCGGAACCGGGTAACACCGTCAATAGTACTAGCGAGGATGACGTTATCCTCGATGCAGGCATACTGGTAATGAGCATAATGGTTCCAGCACACCATGTTGGTGAAGGTATTATCGCTGTGCACCTGCGGGTAAAGAGCATAGTGTTTATTGAAAAAATTCCGGTCTGCAAGGGTTACCGGTTTGAAATCTTCCTGCGAGAGCATCATCATTCACACCGCAATATCAGGGGAATATGTCCCTCCATGGGATGAAATCCTACCGGAAGATAAAATTTATCCGTACCCGGTTCAGCAATAAGCCCAATCCAGGAGATCCCGGCATCGCGACATTTGTTTACGAGCGCCTCGACAATTTTCCTCCCGATGCCTCTTTTGCGGTATTGCGGGAGGACAACGAGGTCCTGAATATAGGCATCAGATACACCGTCTGATATTATCCGTCCCATACCTGCCGCTCGTCCTGTCTTTGAGTCAACTGCAACCGCAAACGCAAAACTACCACGGATCAGGTTAGCCAGATCATCGGGATTGTAGTCATCTTTCCACCAGCCTCCGGCATGGTACAGGTTGACAATTTCATCCTTATCCCACGAATTCACAAGCCTGACCGCGATCTCATCTCGCATGGAAGTGGTGCTCCATTCAGATTAATGATTGTCGCATATATACAAAAAAGCATGCGGCGGGGACCGTGTGGGACCATTGCAAGGTATAATTCAAAAAAGTCTCCCATACAGAGGGGAGATGCGGCTCGTACAAGCTGCAATTATCCCGTTGACTGTTTCAGGTTACTGATAGCAATATCAACGATCGCCCCCAGCCCTTCAACACCCCAGTGCTCGGAGTTCAGGACCAGATGATAGATGGAAAGATCGTTAATATCAATATCATAGTACGAACGGTACCGACCGGCTTCGCACTGCTCACGCTCCAGAGTCAGATTCTGGGCAGTACCTGCATCAGCCACCTGATCCCGAACCGCTATCCTCTGGATTCGGCATCCAATGGGCGCAAAAAGCCAGATTTTTAATTCGGCCTGCGGGACCATCCAGCCCGAGAGCCTGCCTTCAACGATGATATTATCGCGTTCCTCTGCAATCTGTTTCTGCCGGGCATCAATCATCTTGTCATACGAAGGATCTTCCTCCGCAAGGCGCCCGAACTCAGCCAGTTCCATATTGTGTTCTCTGGCAAGTTGGCGGAAGACCTCCCCTGCCGAAATCATGGTGAACCCGTGGCGTTCTGCAAGGTACCGTGAGAGTGAGGTCGTCCCGCTGCCGGGCAGACCGCTCACGGTAATACGCATCAGAGCCCCCCGATGTTCAGGGCTTTCCTGATGACCTGGCTTAACGTGATGGAGCAGATCATATACCAGAGAATCCACGCCGGAATAATCCAGATGACGGGATCATGGAGGGCAAGCGTGCCGTAGTACGGGAATGTAATGGTGCTCTTGACATGTTCGAGCCGGAACAGGAGCCAGAAGAAAATCGGGACAGTCAGGATCAGGATGTAGGCCATTGGCTTGAACTGCTGCTGAGAGAGTTCGAGCTGCTCGCGCATCACCCGGTCCTTTTTTGCATCCAGTTTTTTGATCTTCTTCTCGTCCTGCGAGAGCTGGGCTTCCCGGTACTCGGTCTGGAACTCCTTCATCCGCTCCTGAGCATCAGTCATCTTGTCGTAATCAATCGTGTACTTCTGGATAATCGATGAGTAGAGACCGGTGAAGGCCGAGAGGATCACGATGAGAATATAGAAGGGTATGTTAAACCCGTCTACAGCCGGAGAAAACGCGGTATCGATACCCTGCCCGACACCAAGCCTTAACCATTCAATACTGTAGGAGATCATCATCAGCATCATGAAGCCCATGGCTATCCAGATGCCGTACTTGTCCCAGACCTTTGAAAAATTCATTCCTTCACCTGAGAACTTCGGCAAGTTCTGTCGCTGACCGTTCGAGCAGGAAATCTGCGTTCGTGACGATCTTGATAGTACAGCCGGTCATCATTGCATATGCTGCCGCAATGGAGCGGTTGAACTGCTGATGCTCCGCGATCGAGCGGGAGCCTTCCTTGTCCCGTGCCCGGGTCTCATCGGTGAGCCTGCGCATGAGGATCTGGTCATCATCAGTCTCAACAAGGACAATGATATCCGGCATGATCTCGCGGAGCACCCATTCCGGGAGTCCCGCAAGATAACCCTTCGGGGTTTTGACGGATGCATGGGTATCGATCAGGACATTTCCCGTGACCTTGGCAATAGCCTGCCCTGCGCGCTGTTGCAGGGTTTTCTGCACCGCGCGGTCGAGCGTACGCATCTGGTCCCGGTCCTTGACGATATTTTCGTTCTTTGCAACCTCGAACATGAATGTGCCGAAGTTGATAGACTGGTATTCGATACCCGATTCCTTGAGCTTCTTCAAAGCCTCGTTGACGACCGTCGTCTTGCCGACGCCCGGTACTCCGGTGATGATGACCTTTTTTCCTGCCATCCGCAAATCCTTCCCTATCAGTTACTCTTTTCCAAAGAATGTCCGCATGAACGGGTACATTTCCATGATCTGCTGGCTTGCGATCTCCTCGTAGAGCCGGTACGTGATACTAACCGTTAAGAGAAGACCGGTTCCGCTGACAGCACCGATGACACCAAAGAGGTTTGCGACAACACTGAGCACTCCAATGAAGACGCCACCGATGATCGTGACCCGGGGGATGTACCGGTCAAGGTACTTTTCAAGTACCTGCGGGTTCCTGCGGTAGCCAGGGATGGACATGCCTGATAGCTGGATCTGCCGGGCAACATCCTTGGAGTCGAGCCCGGCGGTCTTGATCCAGAAGAGCGCGAAGATCGCACCACCGACCACCATGAATGTCATATCTACTCCCAGACGTAAAAGCACCTCCCATGGCGCATGACCGAGATCGGTCATCCACCACATCCAGTCGGAGGGGCCGTTGACCGGCGCAAGGTAGTACATGATCCCGTTCTGGGGCTGAGACCCGTTGAAGGTCCCAAATATGGTGATACCGACATTCGAGAGGAACATTCCCAGCATCTGGATGTTAGCTTGCAATACCCGCACAAGGATCATCGGAAGGACACTGGCATAGATGAGCTTGACCGGGAAGCGTGCCCGTGCACCACGTACCTGCGCGTGTGCGAGCGGGATCTCGATACGGGTGGATTCAACGTAGACGATGATAAGGAAGATGGCGATGGTCGTCACAAAGGCGAGGATATCCTTGCCGAAGTAGGTAAGGTAGTTTCCACCGTCAATACCGATCGCAATAAGTCTCGGGAAGAAACCTACCGGATACTGGTCCGCAACCGGGGCCCAGTTGATGAACCCGTTAACGAGAGCCTGCGAGATACCTGCGATAATGAAGAGACCGACACCGGAACCGATACCCCACTTGGTTACAACTTCGTCCATCAAAAAGACGAGAACACCACCGAGACAAATCTGCAGGAAGATGATAAAGGAGACCGCAAAAAGATTGCCGCCAAAGAACTGACTGGCAATCACCGGATCGGGTTGCAGGAATCCCCCGACAAGGTTGGGTGCGGCTTCGATAACGATCATGACCATGATGAGGATCTTCTGGAGCCCCATGTACATGACCTGTCCGCGCGTCTCGCTTGTGTCGATGTGGAGAATATCTGCCCCTTTCAGCAACTGGAGAACGATGGATGCGGTGACGATCGGCCCGATACCGAGATGAACGATCGAACCGCTTGCGCCGGCAAGAAGTGCACGCCAGGCCTCAAAAAGATCCTGGGACTGGGGTGCAATGCCGAACAGCGGGATATTCGTCAGGACAAAATACAGGATTAATATGCCCAGAGTCCAGAGGAGTTTGTTCTTGAAATGAACGTGTCCCTCAGGGCTCTTGACTGCGGGCATCGCCGCGAGCAGGGGTTCCATTCGATCCAGCAGGTTTCCCATTGTTTCACCAAAAAATATTCACGGGGGGTGTATCAGACAACAAGTGCCTTGCCACCCATTTTCTCGATCTTTGCCTTCGCAATCTCAGAGAAGCTTGAAGCGGAGATGTTTATCTTTTTTGTGACTTTGCCGCTGCCAAGGATCTTCTCGATCCCCATGTCTGCAACATTAACCACAACTGCATCTCCCTCAGCCTTGGCAATTCCCTGTGCGATAAGCGACGGGATGATCTGATCCAGCACACCGACATCGATTGCTGTTACTTCAGCACCGGCAGCCTGGTTACAGAATCCGTTCTTGCCGAATACCGGGCCACCCATTTCCTTGTACCACTTGACAAAGTGGTGGGCATTGATCCCTGCCCGACCCCTGCCACCACGGTTACCTGCACCGCGCCGGTTCTTGTGGGTGCCGCCACCACATGTCCGCGATCCGCGGAATTTTGAACGCTTGTTCGTTGGCATCTCTTCACCTCATCTTGTGGAGGAGAGTGTTAATCTCCTGGCCATAGTAACCAAGCGCCCCTCCCTGGGGATAGGTCCGCTTGGTGGTCTTGTATCCCTTGCGCGGGGGGTGGAGGCGGAGTACCGGTTTGAGACCGGGTACGTCACGCAGCTTCGTCTCGCCGCTTGCAAGTGCCTTTGCAAACTCTGCAATGCTGCCATAGGTTGAGTTGGACTTGATGTACTCGTCAGTCAACGGTGCATCGCCGAGGACCCTGCCGCGGGTCTGCAGGAGAGTCTCGACCGTGAGTGCATCCACTTCGCCGAAGGCTACATAGTCCTTCACCTTGCGGATCATGCCAAGATTCTCGGGAGAATCGGGCACAAGCACGCAGTGGTTGATGTGGTGGAGGCGCAGCATCTTCAGCGTGTCCTTAATGTCCTGCCGGGTCTTGACAACCCCGCGGACCTGAACGACAGCGTACATTTACTGGGACCCCCCTGTCCGGATCATGTTGGTTTCCTTGAGGGCGTTGAAGGTTGCCTTGGCAAAGTTGATGGTGGTGCGGGTCTGGCCGCGGGCAAACGTCCAGGCATCCTTGATGCCGGCGAGTTCGAGCACTTTCTTGCTGATATCACCGGTGACAAGCCCTGTGCCCTGCGGGGCGGGCTTGAGGGTGACCTTGACGCTGCCAGCCGTGCCGGTGACCTGCATGGGGATGGAGTGCGAAACATCGCATCCGCATTCCCAGCTGCCACAGCCACGGCGTACTTTGACGAGGTTCATCTTTGCCTTGACGATCGCTTTCTTGATCGCATCGCCGACCTGGACATCCTTGCCCTGGCCAAACCCGATGTACCCGTTCCGGTTGCCAACAATAACGACGGCACGGAACTGGACACGGCGGCCTGAGTCGGTCATCCGCTGCATCATGGCGATGTCAAGGACTTCGTCTTCGAGTTCCGGGAGGAACGCATCGACGATCTCGGGTTCCTTGATGGGCCTTCCGCTCTCAAGAACCTGGTCAATGCTCTTGACCTCTCCTGATGCGACGAGTTTGCCAAGGCCGGTGACCGGGCGCCATTCCTGCTTTTCGTATGCCATTTTACACCAGCTCCTTCTTTATGGCGGCTGCCACCTGTTCGACAACACTGACGATATCGCCGGCATTCTTGTTGTATGCCGCGATATGTACACCCTTGACCCGTTCATCAGAGGGGAGGATCTCCTCTCCGTGGGGGATCTCAAGTCCGGCTTCGACGGCGCCCTTGAGCGCTGCGAAGACACGGGCTCCCGGGGTTGCACGGTTCAGTCCGATATCCAGGATTGCGCTGTCATACTGGGCCTTCTTTGCCTTGGCGGCAAAGAGCATGCCGGTGAGGTATGCTGCCGGGGTGTTGGATGTCGATCCCTTGTACCCGTATTTCTCGAGCTCGGCTGAGTTCGCTGCAACGAGCGTCTTGTCGCCATCCATCTCTGCAGTGACCAGCTGGATGATGATGTGGCGGTTGGTCTTGCGTACGACCATCCGTGGCACGTCAGCGACAACAAGCCGGGTCCGCTGGTAATAATCGGTCTTGCCTTCCCTTCGTCTCCGGAAGGGGACAAAATACCGTGATCCTGTTGCCATGTTACTTCATCCTCCCAAGGAGGATCTCCATCTGCGCCTTCATGTGCGCTACGCTTCTGAACTGGCCGCCTGCCGCTTTCCGGTAAAGGATGCGGTACATGTGCGGGTCAATGGTTCCCGCTTCGCGGAGTTCAACAAGCACTTTCCTGATTGCACGGATCTTCTGGACCCATGCGGTCTTGCTCGGGTTGCGGGCTCCTGCCGCACCCTTTCTCTTTCCGGCTCCCTTGCGGTGTCCGTACGAACGCTGGGCAATCCGTGCCCGCGCCCTGCCACGGCTTACACCCTTCTTCTGGCGGGCCTTGATTGCGCCATCGGTAACGAGGCCCCGTAAGTCCTCACGGGAGATCGCGTTCTCGATATCGGAGAGACGGGAGGGGTCAAACCAGACGCGGTTAACCCCGCATTTGAGTATCGCAGCGGCGATGCGTTTCTGGCTCGCGACATCACTCATTCTTCTTCACCCCAGATTTTGCGGTTTTCTTTACCGCGGGTTTTGCCTCGGGTTTTTCTGCTGCTTTCTTGGCCGGGGCTTTCTTCTCTGCGGGCTTTTCAGCAGGTTCGGCCTTGGGCTTGGCTGCTGCTTTCTTGGCCGGGGCCTTCTTCTCTTCGGCTTTTTCTGCCGGTTTCGCCTTTGCGGATTCCTTCTTGGCCGGTACCGCAGATTTCTTGGGCGCTGCAGGTTTCTTCTCTTCCTTCTTCTGCTTGCCCTCATCCTTTGCCGTTGCCTTCTTGGCAGGAGCCTTCGTTGACGTGGCCTTGACGGTTCGGGCATTCAGGACCTTGAGACCTGAGGCAAGTGCTGCTTCCTGGATTACAACACGCTTGCGGTCGCCAACAGTCGCGGCGATCCGGACTGCCTGGGTCTTGGGATCGAGTCCCTCAAGTTCCTTAGCCGAGGCAACCAATACTTCGAAGAAGCCGCTCGGGTGCATGCCGCGTACTGCAACAGGGCTGCCGAAGCCGGGTTTGGGAAGTGCTCCCTTTGCCTTCTTCTGTTCCCTCTGCTTGTTGTGCTGTCCGCGGGGCTTTCTCCACGAGTCGGAGAGCTGGCGTTTTTTGCCGAATCCGTCACGCTTGAAGCTTGCGCCTTTCTCAACGCGCACCCGGATCAGTCGCTTTACTTCTGTTGCCATTATCTTCAACCCCTCTGGACCATGTAGATACCATCCTGGAACACGCGCGGGTCGCGGTTGCGGATGTGAGTCGCATGTTCGATGTTTGCTGCGGAGGTCCCGACCAGTTCGCGGTCGATCCCGGTCAGCACGACTTCGTCATTTGCCACTTTTGCCGTGACGCCTGCTTCGATCCGTGCATACCGCGCTTTCTTCTCACCAAGGAAATTGGCGATCTCAAGCTTGTTGCCCTGGAGCTTAAGCTGGATAGGGAAGTGACTGTAGACCACTTTCATACGGTACTCGAACCCTTCGGTGACACCACGGATCATGTTCTTGGTGTGCGCTTCGAGGGTTCCGACCATCGCCGTGATCTCCTTTCTTGTGGACTCGGTTGCGATGGTCACTTCTTTTCCATCACAGGTAACGGTAACCTGCGGGAAGCGTATGTTGCGGGAAAGTTGCCCTTTTGGTCCGTTTATCCGAAGCTGCATACCGTCAAGCTGGGCTTTGACACCCTCGGGAATTGTGACTTTTCTCACTGCTGACATCATTGCACCTTCTTAATAGACGTACCCAAGCAGTTCGCCGCCAATGCCTTCTTTTCTGGCCTGTACGTGGGAGATTACTCCACGCGAGGTCGAAAGCATCAGGAGCCCAAAGTTCTTGCCGGGCAGGTACTGCTTCTCCCAGTATTCCATTTCATCCAGCTGTACAGAGAACCGCGGGGTGATAGCACCGCAGCGGTTGATCTTGCCCGTGAGGTTGACCTTGAGCTGGCCGCCCCTTCCGTCATCGATGAACTCGAAACCGCCGATGTAGCCGGCATCCTGCATGATGCGGAGCATAGCACCGAGGAGTTTGCTTGCGGGTTCGATGACGCACACGGACTTACCGGTGTCGCCTGCATTTTTCAAGGCGCACATTCCGTCTGCTATTGTATTGAGTCGTGTCATTGTGCTCTTCCCCTTAGCTCATCTTCTTGAAACCCATCTTCTGGGCCCATTCGCGGAAGCACTGCCTGCAGAACATGATATGGTATCTGCGTACGAGCCCCTGCATGCGGCCGCACATCTTGCACTGGTTTGCACCGCGGCCATAGACCTTCTTCCTTTCTCCTGCCATTAGCGCACCTCCGCCTGGTACTTCTCCTTGAGGAATGCAATTGCATCCGCCTTGCTCACACGCTGTTTTGCGGGGAGCTTCTTCTGCTCCATCTTCCTGCGGGTGATCCGGATACCTTTGCGCTCGAGAACGACATTCACGTCCATTCCGTAGATACCAATCTGCGGGTCATAGGACATGCCGGGGAAATCAGTGTGCTCTTCGATACCGAAGGAGAAATTTCCGCTCTTGTCGAACTGGCTCTCAAAGATGGTCTTCTGGACGATCGTAAGAGCGGTTGCAATGAAGTCGCGGGCTGATTTGCCACGGAGTGTAACCTTGCAGCCGATGGGCATTCCCTTCCTTACGGAAAATGCGGGCTGGGTCTTCTTGGCAATGCTCCGGATGGGCGTCTGCTTGGTGATTGCCTTCATGATGTTCTCGGCTTTCACGAGCTTCTCGCCGGCCTCGCCAACGCCCATGTGGACGACGACCTTGTCGATATAGACATCGCGCATCGTCGTCACTGTTCATGCCCCCATTTTGCAATTGCGGGTGTCTTGGTGCCGACCATGTAGATGTAAGGTGAGATGGTGTCGAACTTGGTCCCGGTGGTCTCATCCTGCAGGATGATCTTGTTGGGGACGCTGCCGGGTACCTTGATGATCTCCAGGATCCGTGCGACCTTGCCTGAGTGCTTACCGCCAATGATCATGGCCATGTTGCCGGCTGCGAACGGGAAATGTCCGACAATCTTGAACCGGTTCTCGGGCTCAAGGGAGAGGACAAGTGAGTCCCCGGACTTGTAAGTGTTGTCAGCGAGGAGGTTGGAACCGTCCCGCATGTTGAGCTGGACCTTGCCACCTGCAACAGTCGTCTTGTTCTTGATCTTGCACAGGCGGGTCTTGGCTGCCTCAGCGTCGATCTCTACGGAGACGTGCCGGCCGTCCTTGTCGCGCAGGATGCGGTAGTATTTATTGATCTTGGGCAGGGAGACAATATCGAAGATGCCGACACCCATCTTGGGGTCGCGGCAGGGTCGACCATTAACGATGACGTCTTTCTGACGGAGGATCTGCTTGATCTCCTTCATATTCCGTGCATAGTCCATATGGTCACGGAGCCAGACGGCAATCGGCATCGCGTTTGCATTGTGCGGGCCGGGCGCCGTCTTTGAGATGAACTTCGCGGTCTTCTTGGCGATGTGCCACGAGTCAGGGGCATTGAGTCGCTTTAAGTGGTTTGACATTATTCAGCCTCCCCCAGTTTTGCCACACGGCGCTTGTCTGCGAGGTTCAGCTTGGTGATCTGCACATTGGATGCATCGATCGCCCGGGGTACTTCCGTCCCGTCAGCCTTAGTTAACGAAACACCATGGACGACGATCTTGGACTTCTGGGTATCAACGGCATCGACAAGACCCTCGTCGCCGGAGAAATCACCGCGGGTTACCTTGACGGTGTCACCCTTGATAACGCGGAGGGTCTTTTTCTTGTATTTTTCCTTGAGCGCCTCGGAGAGCGGGGCGTTGAGGAACTTGGTGCTGACGTGTGAAGGTGCCTGATAGCGTGCCTTTCTCTGTTTTCTTGGCTGTGAACTTTCGATTCGTACCATACTTCACACCTCATACGATGATCGTTGCCATCGAGCCGAGCTTGGGGAACCGTTCTGCGACTTCACGTGCAACCGGTCCCTTGATCTCAGTTCCCTTTGGCTCATTCTTCTCATCGACTACGACAACCGCGTTGTCATCGAAGGAAACCCGCATGCCGCTCGGCCTGCGCATCTCTTTCTTTGCCCGTATGACGACTGCGCGCACAAGCTTACGGCGCATGTCGGGGGTACCTTTCTGGACGCTGGCCGTACAGAGATCCCCGAGTCCGAGCTTGGGCTGGCGGCGCCTTACTCCGTGGTAGCCAAAGACCGAGATGATCTGAACGGTCCTGGCGCCGGTGTTGTCGGCGCAGGCAAGCCTTGTTCCTGTTGCAAGAGACCTCGGCGTCTTGGACTGCTTTGCCTTCATGGCTGCTGCACCTCCACTACGACAAAGGTCGTGCTCTTCGAAAGCGGGCGACACTCAGCAATCTTCACCATGTCGCCAACCTTTGCCCCGATGCAGGGGGGGTTGTGGGCATGGAGTTTTGAGCTTCGCTTCTCGTACCGCTTGTATTTGCGGACATAGTGCAGGTAATTCCGTGCAACTACGACCGTTCCCATCATGCGATCGCTCACGACTTTGCCGGTGATCACCTGGCCGCGCACCGGTAAAGTGCCGTGGAACGGACAATTAACATCCGAGCATTCCGCGCTGGGAGCCTGAACGTTTAATCCAATGTTTTGTGCCATTATGTTATCCTCTTCTTCTCATGCAGGTTGATCCTTCTTTCAGGAGCCAGAACCATAACGGAGCCATCTATCTCTACAAGTTCCCCGCCGGGAAGGCGCACGCGGAAGGTACTGTGCATCTTCGGGATGCGTTTGACCCCCCGCGGGGTCTCGATGACCAGCAGGTTTTTTGTTTCATCGATGATGGTACCGGAAATTCCCCGGTGGTTCGGGTTTGCAGCTCCTGATACCAGAATGTCAAGGCCGATGAGTTCATGGCGCAGGACATTCTGGGAAGAGATCATGCAGTTCTCCTGCGGGTCTGCTCGGTCATCATGCGGGCAATGGTTCGACGGAGTTCGCGGATGTGTCCGGGGTTCTCGGTTGCGCCACCCGCACTGACCTTTCCATAGTGCTGGACAAGCTCCATCCGGAGTTTTCCCATTTGTTCCTGCAGTTCCACATCGGAGAGCTGCTGGACATCCTTCGCTCTGAATATTGCCATTTACTGGTCCTCCCCTAATTTCTCATCGGGAAGCGCAGGCTCATCCACGTCCATATCACTGACAGGAGTGACCGTGGTCTTGGCGGGACGCTTCTTTTCCTGTTCGATAACAGAGAAGTGGTCGGGCAGTTTTGCGCCCGCGGGAACCAGCTTTACCTGGACACCGATGACACCGAGTTTCTTGATCGCAACCGCGTAGCCTTTCTCAACGATCGTGTTGCTCGGCTCACCGCAGTGCTTGATGTAACCTTCGGTAAACTTCTGGGTCCTTGCACGGGCACCGGTCAGTTTTCCGGCGATGACGACTTCGCATCCGAGTGCGCCGGAGTCCATGACACGGCGCAGGATGCTGGTCCCGGCCTTACGGAAGTACCAGCCGCGCTCGAGGGCATTGGCCAGCCGTTCTGCCATGATCTGGGCGTTGAAGCTGGGGTTGTTGACCTGCTGGACCTCGATCTGCGGGGATTCTACACCGTAGTTCTGGGCAAGGTCCAGGGTGAGCTGGTGGACCAGCTTGCCACCCTTACCGATGACAATTCCGGGCTTCTCGGCAAAGATAGTGACCTGGGTTCCAAGGGGGGTCCGGGCGATATCCATACCGCCGTATCCTGCGCGTTTGAGTTCCTTGGACAGGTACTTCTCGACGCGGGCTTTCCTGACACCCTCTGCGATGAATTTTCTTTCAACTGCCATATTATGCCACCTCGCGGACGATGATCTCGAGGTTCACGGACTCGCGGACTTTCGGTGTTGCCCGTCCCATTGCACGGGGGAAGAACGCTTTCTGTGCACGCCCGCGGTTGGCGGAGGCGTGGATGATCTCGAGGTTTTCCGGATCGAGACCAATATATTCGGCATTCTTCTTAACCGATTCAAGGAGCCGTATGTATTCCCTGGATGCCTTGACCGGGTACCGCCCTGCGTCCCAGTTTCCGGGCATGCCGCGCTTGTGCGCGACATTCCGGTTGAAGCGCCGGAAGGGAACTGCCTTCTTGAGCTTGACAACTTCGTTGAGGTACGCGATTGCATCGTTCACGCGCTGGTGTCTGATGAACCCGGCAATCTCAATCGAATGTTTTGGCGACATGTTCAGCTCGTTGGCTTTTGCTTTTGCTACGTTGTCGCCCTTGATTTTGTTGGAATATTCAACTCGTGCCATGTCCATCACTTCAGCGGAACGTACTTGCTGCCTCTGGTTGCACCGATACCGGCGCTACCGTGAGAAACCCTCTTTCTTGTCAGGGCGAATTCGCCGAGATAGCGGAAGACCGACTCGGGCTGGAACTCTACCTTGACGAATTCCTTGCCATTGTAGATCTCGATGGTCTTACCGATCATTTCCGGCATGACGATCATTTCCCGGAGATGAGTCCGGATCTTTTCGTCGCCTTCACGGACCTTTGCCAGTAAGGTTTCCTCACCGCGGGAGAAACCGCGGGTGATCTTGCGGCGGGGACGGGCGGGCATGAGGGGAAGGAGTTCGGAGATCCCCATCGCCTTGAGCTCGTCAATCTTGTAGCCGCGATAGGTGAACTCCTCACGCCGTCTTGGCATTCTCTTCTGTGTCTTTTTAGGTGCTGCCATTACCCATCACTTCCTGCTCTTACCTGTCCTGCGTGCAGCCACATGTCCGACAGTCCTGCCCGGAGATGTACCGCGGGCAATCGTCTTTGGCCGGCCGGGGTGCTGGTGTCCACCGCCACCGAAGGGGTGGTCGATGACGTTCATTGCGACACCACGGACACGGGGCCAGTTGGATGCCGTGTTCTGCATCTTGTGGTATTTGTTCCCTGCTTTCACGAACGGTTTCTCAACGCGACCGCCACCGGCAACAATACCGATGGTTGCCCGGCAGCGGTGGTTGAACCACTTGGTCTTGCCGCTGGGCATCCTGATACCCACGCGGTCGCCAATCTTGTCGACGACAACAGCCTGGACGCCGGATGCGCGGACAAACTTGCCGCCATCATTCGGGCGTGCCTCGATGTTACAGATGTAAGTACCGGTCGGGATATTTGCGAGCGTGAGCGTGTTGCCGTTCTTGACTTCTCCTGCTGCGCCCCAGAGAACCGATTCACCGATACCGAGTCCCTCGGTGACGAGCATGTAGACTTTTGCTCCGTCCTCGAGTTTGACAAGCGCAATGGGTGCATTGCGTGCCGGGTCGTGTTCGATGTCAATGACCGTGCCGGTGATCTTCTGTGTGTCGTCACCGATGTGCTTCAGTTCGGCCTTGTACCGGTGGGATGGTGCACGGTATGTCGGGCCGCCTTTGCCTCTGCTTTGTGTAGTTATGCGATGTCCCATGTTCCCCACCTACATAATGCCAAGCCGGCTGAGGATTTCTTCAGCGGCCTTATCGTTCTCAAAGCTTACGATAGCCTTCTTCTGGCCGTGCATGTTCATGAGCGTGCGGACGCTCTTGACTTTCTGGCCGAACGACTTCTCGATCTCGCGCTTGACGTCATCCTTGGTTGCCTCGCGGGTGACGAGGAACTGGAGTTTGCTCTGGTTCTCGAGGAGGACCATTGCCTTTTCCGTGACAAACGGGTATTTCAGGGTCATTTACCTTCCCTCCAGGCGTACGAGTGCACTCTCGGTCCAGACCGTCAGGCGACCTGCCAGCATACCCGGGGCGAGATGCTCGACATTCAGTGAGTCAACGGTAACAACGTCAACACCTGCGAGATTGCGTGCTGCGAGCATGGGCTTGTCTGCGGTAACGATGAGCAGGCTCTTGCGCTGCTTGAACCTGCGGCCCCGCATCTTGCCTCTTCCGGCGCGGACCTTCTTGCTGTCCTTCGCGCGCTCGATATCGTTGTAGATACCAGCAGTGGTCAGAACCGTGATGAGATCCTGCGTCCTTCCGATGGTCTCGAACTTGTCCTCAAAGACAATCGGGACGGCACCTTCGAATGTGTGTCCCCGGCCCTTGATAAGCTCCTGGTTGACGCTCGCTGCAACAGCAGAGCGGAATGCTTTCTGCTTCTCCTTCTGGTTGATCTCCTTGATCAGAACCTTCTCAACCTTCGGGGGGTGTGCCTCACGACCGCCCTTTGCCTGCGGTACCTTGGCGGCGCGGGAGCCGTTTTTGAGACGCGGGACATGCGATGAACCGCGTCCGCTTCCCCAGCCGACTGCAGATGAGCAGATACCGGCAAACGGGTATGAGCCGTGCGGCTGTCTTCGGGTGCTCTGGAGTGCCATGACGGCTTTCTTGATCAGATCGGGGCGGTACTCTTCAGAAAAGATTTCCGGAAGATCGATACTTTTGGTAACTCCGCCATCCAGTGTTTTAACCTGTGCTTTCATCTCTGATCATCCCTGCTTGCTCTGGATGCTCACAAACTGGATTGTCGGCATCCTGACGACATGTTCTCCCTGGCGTATTGCCGGACGGATACGGATCAGCCGTTTTACCGGGCCGGGTATGGAGCCTTTTATCAGCACGTACGGGTTCCTGAGAACACCGTAGTGGAGGAAACCCCCTGCAGGCGTTATCTCGCTTGCATTCTCGGAAAATTTCAGGATACGCTTGTTGAACTCGGTGCGCTGCTGGAATCCCAGCTGACCGACCTGGGGAACCTGCCACCGGACATGGTGCGGGTTCCAGGGTCCGAGAGTTCCAATATGACGTTCTTTACCGCCAACGGAGTGCTTGCGCTTGCGCAGGGCAATGCCCCAGCGCTTGACTGCACCCTGGGTACCCTTCCCGGTAGTGATTGCGGTAATATCCGCATATGCCCCGGTCTGGACAACGTTATTGAGGGTCACTTCCTTTCCGAGCAGGCCAAGAGCGAAATCCATCAGTTTCTTGAGGTCTGCCCCGCCGACCTTGATCTCCATGAGGTCGGGGACTTTCTTGGGAACACCGGAAAGTGCTGCGGGCTGTGTATAGGTTACTGCATAGAGCTCGGCGACGGTTCCGGCTGCAACAGCATCGGCAAGCTTCTTCTTTGCCGCTTCACCATCGTAGTTCTTGGGGAGGGTGATCCTGCGTCCGAGCAGGCTGTCAAGCTGGTCTGCCCAGACTTCGGTGAGTGCATGTTTGCCGTAGGTATCCTTGGAGTATGCACGGATAGCTGCGACCTTCATCGAAGGGACTTCGATAACGGTGACAGGGACCATGATCTCCTTACCTTCAGTGGGACTGTTCTTGTGGTCGTCCACCATGACAACATGCGTCATACCCACTTTATATCCGGCAAAGCCCTGCAGGATCGGTGCGCCCTCGTAGACTGGCCACGATTGGTACTTCGGGATTGGACTCTTTGCACGCTTTCTCGGGCTGAATGCAAGAGAGCCTCTGCGTGGTCTGTTGATTTTTGGCATGTGTAAATCAATCCTTTTTGCGTGTAGGTTATTCTCAAATGCGACACGAATTTTGATTAAATCCGAGATTGTGTGATAATTTCGCTTAAAGCCAACACGCGACGCAGGTGACCAATCACCAAGAACCACACGGGAAACCACGTCAGGGTGGATTACCCGTATGCGCTCTGGGGATTGTTCGCCCGGTTACGGAGATGCGACAAGGAATACTCGTCGCTTGAGCCGGTTGTGCACCGGCATACCTGTCTCGCGAAAGAAGATCCTGATAATGGCGCATCCACCTGCGTTAGCAGGTGGAGAGGGCTCGTTGCACGAACGTCGGCCCATGCGTCGTAATCAGACCCACTCGGTCAGCCTGTTGTGACGAATCACAACTCCTTCTCGGGATACCCATCCTTTTTGGATGAGTTCACCAATCGAGGGCTACCCACGGCACAACCGTCATCCTTGTGTCTGGAGGCACGGTTCCGCCGTAAGCGGAGTCCCTGACAGGGTATTTTTCCCTGCCAGTGCATAGGATCCGCTAAGGATAACCTCATATCGGCTTCCTTAATTATTGCATAAAAGGAGATATAAATATATGCCAGACCCGGAGAGATCCATCCATCAGATCTTTTAAGGAGTTGGCTTTATCCAAAATAAATTTCACCCTGATCGGTGATATAAACAATAATATCCTCGCAGACCTGTCGTGCCTTGCAGCACTGGGCTTTCGATTCACGTAACCGGTTGATGAGAGAGATCGTATCGTATTTTACCTTGATGTTGATCTTTTCAGCTTCCCGGAATATAATGGATGGAACTTCGAAGAGATCCGTTCCTGTGGGAATAGTACAGAGATGCGTGGCGTCAAGAGTATACAGGAATTCGAGAGTCTCTTTTGCCCTCCGGATATTTTCCATCGCACTCTTCTCAATCGTGCATACATTGGCTTTGGATGTCGAGATAATGTCAGCGATCTGCTGCTGGGTCAGCCCCTGCTTGCGATACCTGAGTACCTCCATCTGGCGATCCGTGAGCAACCCATCCTTCATAGTACCACATTTTCTATCTGGACTTAAACACTTTTCGTTAACTTTCCGGTTCGACAACAGGGTTGGAGTGGACAGGGTGCCATCCATTAGATTACTGAAAATATTGGCATTACCCCCATTTTCCGACGAGAGAAGAATTTCAAAATGTTTATATGAATACCGGGTCATAATACCATGTTAAAAAAATATCGAGGTGAATTAGATGGTTGTTAAAGTAGGCGTTGCTAAACTCGGCAACATTGCAAGTGGTGTAATGGCAGAGCTGCTCCTCGACGAGAGAGCAGACCGTGAAGACATGCAGACATTCATGGCGACCAGCGGAACAAAACTCGAGCCCGCAGATGTCGACCGTGTAGTCTCCAACCTGAAGGCATACCAGCCGGACTTCTGTATCGTTGTCTCCCCCAACGGGGTTCTCCCAGGCCCGACCGGTGCCCGCGAACAGCTCGCGGCAGCAGGTATCCCGGTTGTCATCATCACTGATGATGTAACCACGAAGAAGGAATGGGAAGGTGTCAAGGCAAGCAAGTTCGGGTACATCATCATGAAGGCAGACTCCATGATCGGTGCACGCCGCGAGTTCCTCGACCCTGTCGAGATGTCCGACTACAACGGCAACCTTGTGAAAGTGCTGGCACTTACCGGTGCATTCCGCAAGATGCAGGTTGCACTTGACAAGGTCATCGACCAGGTCAAGGCCGGAAAGAAAGGCGACGCAATCGAGCTCCCGAAGATCGTCATGACCACCGACAAGGCTGTTGATGGTGAATTCACGAACCCCTTCGCACTTGCAAAAGCACGCGCTGCCCACGAAATCGCCATCGCTGTTGCAGGCCAGAACGTCAAGGGCTGCTTCATGACCAAGGAATGGGAGAAATACATCCCGATCGTTGCAAGCGCTCACGAGATGATGAGGTCCGCCGCAGTTCTCTGCGACGAAGCCCGCGAGCTTGAGAAGGCAAGCGACTGCATTCTGCGCCAGGCCCACAAGAAGGATGGCTCACTCGTCCGCAAGACCAAACTCGTTGCAAAATTCGAGTAAATTTTTTTTATCTTTTTTCTTTTCGGTAATATCTTCCCAGGTCTTCAGGCAGTGTAAGGATTACCGGTTCGAGGTGCATCCGCTCCATGAATGCCGAGTCGCTCGTTGATGCCTGGTTGGGATTGATGCGGGAGATGAGCGAACAGAATGCACAGAATCCATCATCCTGGCCGGTTTTATCAAAAAAAACCGACATGTTGAAAGCATGCGTTCCAAGTCTCCGGTACATGGAAAGGATTTCCAGAACCCCTTGTGCCAGTACATCGATATAACTCCCGAATTCGTCCAGCGAAGCAATCGGCAGGATACCGCGCACCTCCCGCTCACCGAGGGGGACTGCATGTGCAGACCAGAGGATTTCATCCCCGAACAGGTATCGTTCGGACTCGCGCTCTTCCTCGCAAACCGCATCCCAGTAGCACCTCCCACGGGTTTTACGAAATTCGCGGCTTGCACAAAGGTACCGCTCAACGATCTGGGAAGGATGGCGGTCCGCAAGTCCCTGCATATGCGGATGGAGCAGGCTTGCACCGGCAGAGGGAAGGAAATTCCAGTTGATACTGGGATAGCCCCCCGCGGGAAGGATCGCTTCCATCTGACCGGTGAGTGCGTCGACGACCTGTTTACCGCTGAATGTCTCGACGAAGTGGTCTTTGGTTATTACCGTCACAACGTGGTTTTCTCCGAACGGGTAGAGATTGGGAAAGGTGACGCTTTCCCCGACCAGAATTCTGTTCCCATTGGAAAACGCAGGCGTGACGGTAAAGACGGCATCACGGCAGAACGGGCATTCGTCAGACTGGACAGGAAGGTGCAGCGACTGATCTATCTTTCGAAGGAGACGATCCGGGCTGATCCTGCACGTGAAGCCGGTCAGATCTTCTTTGCGGAACTGCAGAATACCTTTGGGTGTCGCGACTTCAGTGACCGAGAACATGGCTTACAATTCATATTATTTTGTGGGATGAAATAGTAGTTTGCACCCAAGAACCGGAATCCCGGTTCTGCTCGGAAAACATAAAAAAAGAATTTCAAATATCTGACGGGGGTGATCCGGATTTTTGTCATCCCCGCAGGTATTGGTTCCGCGCTTATACGACGTATTTGCCGAGGAGGCGGATCGAGTTGGTCATGTCCGGACCAAGGGGTGAGCCGAAGATGATCTGGGTTACACCGGCCTTGGTGAGGTCTTCACACTTCTGCTTGACCATCGAGGGGGTTCCTGCAATGGTAAATGCATCGATCTCTTTGTCTCCGACAAGTTCTCCAACCGTCTTGAAGTCGAACTTTGAGAGTGCTGCCTTGATCTTGGCAACATTGCCGAGGTCGAGTCCGTGGCGGGTGAGCAGGGGTTCCGGAGAGCCGGCTGCAATGAAGGCGGCAACGATCTTTGCTGCATTGCGGGCCTTCTTCTCGTTCTGGTCGATCGACATTGCAGTATATGCACCGATGTCAAAGTTCTTCTTGCCGACCTTGTCACAGGCGGCCTTGATGATCGGGATTGCAACGGCAAAGTCCTTCGGGTTGGATGCGTTGATAAGAGCACCGTCACCGATTCTTCCGGCGAGTTCGAGAACCTTGGGGCCCTGTGCTCCGATATACATCGGGATACCCTTCTTTCCGGGCAGGGTGACACCGGTCAGCTTTGCACCGTCGTAGTCGAAAAACTGCATTCCAGACTTCTTGACTTCTTCGCCGGCACAGAGCTTGCGGATCTGCACGACTGCTTCCTCGAGGCGGCCGACCGGCTTCTCCGGGTTGATTGCCAGCTTCGGGAGGGTTGAGAGGTCGCCGGGCCCGATACCGAGGACTGCGCGTCCGTCAGAGATCTCGTTCAGCGTGCAGGCAAAGGATGCCATTGCTGCGGGGGTGTCGGTAAATGCGTTCATGATACCCGGTCCCATCTTGAGGGACGTGGTTGCCTGCGCGATGGCGGCAAGGGTGGGGTAGCAGTGGCGGTTGTTGTAGTGGTTGGTGATCCATGCAAAATCAATGTCTTTGGATTCAGCAAGTTTACAGAAGTTAACAACTTGCTTTACGTTGACATTTCCTGGTACAAATTCAATTCCATATGTCAAGGCTTGTTCACCTCATTGAGTATTACCGTACACGCGTTTAAATAAATTATCATTTTATGCTGGCCTGTTTTCAGATATCTCCCTGAATCGGCCCAATTTGGCGTTAATTTAGGTAAATAAACGTCCAATTGTACTCCAAGCGGAGTTGAACGCAGGGGGATCTCCCCATTCAGGCAGTCATTTGAAGGTTTCCGGATATGACGGAAAAAGGGTTTTTTCCGCGGACAAAACTTTTTTTTCCGGGAACCAATATCCTATAAGATATTGAACTCAGATTGAGAACTAATAGTGTACCTAATAAATATCCCTGTGGATGATTTCGGGTTCTTAAGGATCAGTATATGCGAATAGTTGCAATCGGTATCGGCGGTGCTGGGTGCAGGATAGCTGACAGCCTGTATTCCACAGACCGACGGAGCAGCAAAGTGGCGTGCGTACAGGGCCTGGCTGTCGATATCAGCGAGAGTACATTGCAGCATCTTTCAGGGTTGCCTGACAGTGCCAAAATTTTTTTTCCTGCCATGGATCCGGAGATTTCCAGCAGGGACAGTGGCGCTGAGCCCACTGCCACAATTGATATCAGCGAGATAATTTCACGCATCCATAATTTCGAATCCGGTGAGACTGATGCAATTCTTATCTGCGTGGGGCTTGGGGGGAGCATGGCAGATATTGCCCCGCATATTATCACCGGCCTCCGCTCATCAATCGTAGAACCGATTTTCGGCCTTGTTACCCTCCCCTGCCTTGCCGAGGGGGAGAAACATTCCGCAAAAGCAGCTGATGACATCGATATTCTCGCTCCCCTTCTGGACGGGATGATCCTGTTCGACAATGAAACATGGTATAAAAAGACAAAAACACTGATGGCAACACTGGCAAAAAAGGAAAAAACCTTTGCCCACCGTCTTGGATTCGGAAAGACTGAACGGGAACTGTCACCAGAACTTGCCACCTACCAGCTCCTTAATGAGGCGATTGTCCGGCGGATCAGCCTGATTCTCAGGGCGGGGGAGTTTAAAGCAGACGGTGGGATTGACCTCGCGGAAGTTGTGCTGGATTCCGGTGAAGTCCTCAATACGATGAAGGGAATGGGATTCATCACTATCGGCTATGCAGTTGAACGTCTTCCTGCAAATCCACTTGGTTTCCTCTCCCAGTTCCGGCCCCAGGGTCTGTTCAATGATGAGAGTAAAAAGAAGGCATCCCGTATTGTCGAGCTTGCAAAACAGGCAATTTATCACGAGATCTCAACACCCTGTGATATGACCAGTGCACACAAGGCACTTGTTCTCATTGCGGGTCCATCCCACGAACTCTCGATGAAAGGATTTATGACCGTCAGGAAATGGATCGACCGGAGTATTGCGGGTCTTGAAACCCGTTCCGGTGATTATCCGGTTATGAACACCAAGAATGTCGCGATCATCATCATGTTATCCGGCCTGGAAAATATCCCCCGTATCAGCGAGCTTCGGGAGATCAGGGAACAATATTCCGCAGGGTTACTAAGGCGACGGAAAGATCAAAAATCCCCTGGTTCAGGACACGAGTCCCTTCATGATCTGTCAGAACGGGAGTTGCCTGTTTCTCCTAAACAGAAAACACTCAAAGACGAAATGATCGTTCTCCCAATCAAAATGAAAAAAGAACGTGGTGCGTCATTCCGTGCCCCTGAAGGAACGAATTCCGGGACACCTGATCTTCAGATCCCCAAACCAGCCCAGGTATACCAGAAATCGGACTATCATGATGGGGGTCATGAAGATACCGTATTACCTGTTGAGACATCCCATCCCGAAGAACAGGGTGTTTTACAGCCGCGATCTGCTGCAACAACCGTTCCGGTGCATGAAACCCCGCTGCCCTCACCCCGTCACAGGGTCGTTGTAACCAAGGAAAAAACTACCCTGTCCCAACCGCCGTTCAATCACTATGCTCAAAAACATCAAATTGATGAGCCGGCTCCTCGTAAAACGGGAGATGTAGAGATTCCCGATACCAGTACATCAGAGGGCTCACGCAAGGATGAGGCAAACCATCCCACCCATGCAACAAAAGATGTCGCTCGACAGAGAATTGAGCTAGCACTACAGAAACAGCGGATAAATGCAATATCCGGTAGGGAGAAACGCACAGGAGATGAAATTCCCGTATCCCCCCCGATCACCCATGATACAATACGGAAAAAACAGGACATCCGGATAAAATCAGTATTAATACACAACACACCGGTGTCATCCGGGGAGACCCGGCACCCAAAGGAGTCAGAACAAACCACCGTCATTGTTCCACGGAAGAAACGGGTCATCCATCCTGAGGAAAATCCTGTTTCAGATATCCAGAGGGTTGAGGAGGCCCCTGCTGACACAACACCAACTCCACCACCCGTTTCAGAAGAGAGATTCCCGGATACGTCACCTGATGAGATGACCATTGCATTAAAGGACATACCATTCAGGGCAAAAGACAAAATATTTGATGGGAAGACGGTCCAACGAGCAAAAACCACCGTTGCCAGGGATTCATCCCTCATCCATACCAGCCTGAAACCGAAAAAAAATATCCAGGATGAGAAGGGTCTCCACGAGGATCCGGATGAATCCGATTCGCTGCCATCATCTGGTCACTCAGGGAAAAAAACCGATAAAAAAGGAAAGAATCCCGAAGATTTATCCTGGATCTGATCAGGTGCTGTCCAGCACCTTGGTAAAGGGAATATTTCCCGCTCCGATTTCAGTCCTTATCTCAATCCCATGCTCAACACAATTCCCGATATAATTGAGCCCGCTGAACGCAACAATGGAGAGCCGGTAGGGATTTGGGGGCAGATTAAACACCGGGCTTCCCAGGGCTACCGGGAAAACAAAACCGCAGGAATTCATGAGCTTGATGGTCTCCTCGATCTGCAATTTTGCTGAAGCGGGTACCTCCCGAACGTTTGCCAGGGCAATTCCGGTTCGCGACCGGGTATAACCGGAGATCGATGTTAGTCCGGATGAGATGAACAATTCCAGAGGATCGATTGTGGTTCCCCGGTACCCGATCAGGTCCTTGAATCGTTGGGGGATCCCATTCTCGATCTCAAGTCTTCCGCCAAACGCCATCTTCACCGGTATCCCCTTCCGTTGGAATACCCCATCCATGGAGATACTGCAGATTGTGATGAACCCTCTGTAGCCGGACGGAAGCCGCGGGTCCCGATCGATTATCTTGTATGTGTTGAAAAAACCGCATCCCGATTTTGCCACGTCATCAAAAACCGCCCGTGCCTTCTCAAAAGAATCTTCGGGAACCATCGAAAGGTTATACGCTACATCCCCGGTACTTGTGGCAGGATCGAACGTACTTCGGTACGCGAGGCGTTCAAGCTTTGAAATTACAAAACCGATACGATCATCCACAAGGGCATTGTCCGTCTCGGACATACCTGCCGACGTAAGGATTCGTCCCTGGTTTCCCACCTTTTCGGTAAACCCCATCGTGTCGAGATAACTGAGATAGTACTGAACAGCGCGGTCGCTCAGGACAAAACCCCGTTCAGCCATCAGTTCAGAGAGGCGTTTTGCTCCCATGGGATCCTGATGTTCCCGCAGAATCCGTAATATTTCAACATATTTTCGCTCAGTTCTGATCATGGTCACTTTGCCTCCACTGCACCATAGCTGTCCTGGTAGCGTCCGGAATACCCGTGATTTCCTTCCCGAACCTCGTGAAGGATCATCTGCACGATCCGGTCGTTTTTATGCACATATACCGTTTCATTCCCCATGTTTGTAAGGCATAAGGTCAGATGTCCCCGGAATCCGGGATCCACATAGCCTGCACCCAGAAGAACCCCGCGCCTCCCAAGCGATGAGCGGCACATGAGCGTACCCGAAAGGTCCGTAGGGAGCTCCACCCATTCAACGGTCGGGATGAGGGTGCAGGTTGCCCGGGACAGCGTCATATCCGATGCTGCACGGAGATCATAGGATGCCGGCTGCTGACAATCCTTCTGATACGGGGTGATGACAAGCTTGTCCGATCCTGAGTCAAGGTCAAGGCGGCGGGCAAACTCTGATGCGGATAATATCATTGAGTAGTTTATCGGTAGAAAATACTTAATATCTTTTGATGTAAAGAAGATGAGCAGGATCCATGGGGTAGAGGATATCCTCTTGGGCTTCGAACCCAAGGACGCGGGTTCGATTCCCGCTGGGTCCGTACACGTTTTTATTCCAAAAAAAGGTCGGGTTAAATCTCATTCCTTCGTGTAACATGACGGCGCCGTTTGTGGCCGAACATGCGTATAACTGCAAACAGGACAAGGACACCGACAACACCAATCACAATCATGGTGATAAGTCCCCAGTCGAGGTTCTTGTCAAGAGTAAGATTGACTGAGGCCGTGGAATTCCCCTGACTCACTTCTTTCTGGGCAGATGCCGATGAGTAACCCTCCTTGGATGCGGTGATATTTAACGGAGTGTTAAACTTTACCGTTGTTGCGAGTTGGCCGCGTTCATCAGTGACGCCGACCACGTCCCCATTAACCTGAATTGATGCATTCGGTATAATTTTCTGGTCTTTATCCTGGACAAAGACAGAAAGTACTGCATTTTCAAAGGGCATCTTGAACGTATAGTCCTCCGGCTGGGTCGATACGACAATCACATGAGAGACAGGCACATATCCGGTTTTTCTCACTTCAACAAGATAGGAGCCTACCACAAGGTTGGGGAAGTTGCTGCGGCCATACTGGTTGGTGGTCCCTGATAATGTTCCGTTGAAATAAACATCAGCTCCGGTAAGGGGGGTGCTTTTTTCATCGAAAACATAAATAAACGCACCAATTGAAGCCTTTGAAATCTCAGCGTTATAAATTGCATCAGTTTCAGAGACCGCCCGTGATTCTGAAACCGTCTGGTATCCGGGTTTGGTTATTTCAAAACGGTAGGTCTTTCCCCGGGTTACCGGTGTAATTATGATCCCCCGGGCATCAGTTTTTCCGGCAAGAACCGAATCAATACGCACTTCAGCATCAGGTACCGGTAATCGGGTTTCTTTATCTTTCACAACTACCGAAAAGCGGTTCCCGGATAACAACCAGTACTGGACTTCCTGATCATCGACACCCATATCCACGGTGCCGGTACGCGGCTGGTAATTGTCAGATTCGATATTAACAGAGTACAGGGTGGCAGCCCTCACCGCAAAGGTTGCAATGCCAAACGTATCCGTCACTTTACCCTGGGTCGCATTTTCCGCGGATACATTTACCCGTGCACCGTACACCGGTTCAAGGGTATCGGAATCAAACAGGTGAACCTTAAGAGCGAGCGTCTTGCGGCTCAGGTTAACCATGAGTGCAGTCTCATTTTTACTGATGCTTTTCTGCCAGTCATCATAACCGGCCATGGAGACTTTAATGAGCTGATCATTTAAGCCGTTGTGCGTGTAAAGGACCTGCCCGACGTTATTTGTTCTGGCGTAATTACCGCCATTGACAAACACCGTTGCATGAGGAAGTGTAGTATTATCGATACTGTCCTGCACGGTAATCAGCAGGGTCGTAGCCTGTACTGAACTGCACAGAAGCAGGATGCAGAACAGAGAGAACAGGAGACGATTATCATGAATGTTCATGGTAAAATATCGCCACCTGCTCATATATCAGCACATCGGTCTATATCTCGGTAATAGGTGGAACCCGGTCCAGAAGCATCCCCTCAACCAGTACCGGCATCAGCCTGCGACCTTCTTCTATTGCATCCTGGAGACGCCAGCTTCGGTCAGCATAGATCGTGAAGAGGGGTTCTCCGGCTTTTACGAGATTTCCTTTCTTGGCATGGAGGAGGACCCCGGCTCCGCGATCGTGGGGGGCACCGGCCGTCCGGGCAAGCGAGATCAACGAGCGGTTGTTCATCTCAATAACATATCCTGAAGAGGGAGAATGAACCACGAACTGATGTTCGCCGGGGCTGATATCCGTGGATTTGACCGTGGGATCGCCACCCTGGATCTCGATCATCTGGCGGAACTTTTCAAGGGCTTTTCCTTTGGTGAGAAGTTCCTGTGCAACAGCTGCACCGCTGCCGCGGGGTGCTTTCCCGGACATCTCAAGGGCAATACCGGCCAGCGAGATACTCTTCTGGATAAATGAGTTCGGCTCGGTTGCTCCTTCCAGTACACGCAGTGCCTCAATAACTTCCAGCTTTGGACCAATACTGCGCCCGACAGGAATATCCCCGTAAGTGAGGGCACATTCGACTTTCATATTCAGCCGTTCGCCAAGTTCAATGAACTGCCGTGCCATTTTCCGTCCGTCCTGCATGTTCGCCACTTTGGTATTAAGACCAACGGGAATATCGATGACAACAAGGTTTGCACCGACCGCGAACTTCTTTGCCATGACACTTGCCAGCATCTGACCCCGTGCATCAATCTTGAACGGGTATTCCTGGACAATGATCCGGTCATCGGCAGGTGCAATATTGGTAGCTCCCCCCCACACAATGCAGCCGCCAACTTTCTCGGTCATCCGCTGGACTTCACTTGCGGAAAATTCAACGAACGCAAGCACTTCCATGAGATCCGCTGTACCACCGGCACCGGTAATTGCCCGTGAGCTGGTCTTGGGGATTTTAAGACCGCTCGCTGCGATGATCGGAACAACAAGGAACGAGATTTTATTGCCGGGTACGCCCCCGATCGAATGTTTATCGACAATGGGCCGGGATGCAAACTTGATCTGCTCTCCGGTCTCGACCATGGCGCGGGTAAGGTGCTCGACCTCATCCATATCGAACGGGTGAATGTAGGATGCCGTGATGAATGCGGTCAGTTCTGCAGAAGAGAGATCATCGCTGACAACGTCTTTGATGACGGTCAGGGTCTCTTCCTTGGTTAATTTCCCTCCATCCATCTTTTTCTTGATAAAATCAAGGGACGCAGGTCTGCCGGCCTCTCGGATCTCGAGATCTGCCCCATCATCCAGATGAAGGCGCTCGTTGGTGATCCGGTAAATCCCGATAGTTCCCTGAGGGGTGATGGTCGAGGTTGTCTCTACCGCAGCCGCTACAGAAACACCATTCTTTGGATTTATCACCTGGACTCGGTCGCCGTTCATCACACCGATACTGCGGGCATCAAGCCGGTTAAGCAGCACACCCCGGGTTGCAATATCGAGAATCTTCGCGGTCAGTTTCATGGTTCACCTTGACAGACAAGAGCACCCGGACCAGGTGCTTCTCTCATCTAGGTTGACCCCTCTGACCTTAAAAAGGCTGGCTACGGGAGACCGTACCTGAGTTGAGCAAATAGCAGTGAATGATCCCACAGGTTACTGCAGGGAAATTGCCCGAAAAAAAAGATTTTTAGATGTTAGTTCAGTGCCTGCGCACAACGATGAATGCAACTGCACCGAGGCCGATAAGGGCAATCAGTGCACCGTAGCCGGGTGACTTGGTGGTCGGGACCGGGGTGGGTGCTGCAGTTGTAACAACGACTGTGGTCGGGACTGCGGTGGGTGCTGCAGTTGTAACAACGACTGTCGGGACTGCGGTTGGCGCAGCGCCTTCAAGGACGTTGAACAGTGCAGTACCGGTTGCTACCTGAATGACTGCGGATTCGGTAACAAGGTACTCGTCCGGCTTGAATGTTGAGGAGTCAACATCGAACGAGATCTTGTTCATGCCGCTGTCACCCTTGGTGACTTTCACAGTGCCGGTTGCGCCGCTGAACTCGCCGCTCTGGCTCTTCTGAGTTGGCTTGAATGATGATGAGTAGACCTGGACGAGGATTTCGTCATCTACTGCGAGGTTGGTCTGTGCAGTGATGGTGAACTTGTCACCGACGTGCTTGTCGCCAACCGGGTCAACGCGGATAACGGGTTCCTCGACGAGGAACTGGAGCTTGGTGTAGGTGTCGTCGACGTTGGGGTCGTTGATACCCTGGACAAGTGCTTCGGCTGCGTCGGAGCCCTGGAGGCTGCCTGCACCGGTGAGCACGAAGATCTGCTGGCCGTTACCGCCTGCGAGAATCCTGTTGTAGACTTCAACACCGGCCTGTGCAAGGTCAGTTGTTGATGAACCTGCGGCAGTTCCTGCGTAGATATCGAACTTGTTGTTCTGCATCGGGTGCTGGACAACGACGAAGTACTGGCCTGCATAGAGGTTCTTGGTGGCATCCTGCGTGAGCTCGTACTTGAACGAGGAGTCGCTGTTCACGGATTCGGCTGCGAGAAGTGCCTTGTTCTTGCCGAGTACCCAGATCTGGACACCGACGGAGGGCTTGCCTTCTGCAGTACCGGTGATGAAGAGCTTGTCACCCTTTGCAACGGTAGACTGGGATGCAGTTGCGGATACGAACGGTTTCTTGATGATGATAGAGACCGTGCCGTATGCTGCCTTTGCAAGGTTGGCTGCCTGAGAGTCGCTCGGGCGGCTTGCTGCATAGACAGTGTAGGTACCTGCGTCGAGTGCAATGTTAGAGGTTCCCCACTTCCATGACCAGGTGTTGTCACCCTGCACGTTTGCAATCTGGAAGGTGGTTTCGACGTTGTTGGTAACTGCATTGTTGCGCGGGTCATCAGAAGCAATCTGTGAACCATACTGCTGGAGGTTCGGACCAATGATGAAGAGGTAGGTCTTGTAAGAGTCGGTGTTGGTACCGGAGAACTTGATCTCCTCGCCAAGGTAGTAGCTCTGGTCGCCGGCTGCTACGATAGTAACTGCGCCCTTCTCGACCTTCACATTGACCTCATCGCTCTTGTAAGAACCGCTTCCGTACGTGAATGGCTGGCCTAAAGTCACCAGGTTCGCGCCGTTTGCAGTACCGTCAAATTGCTGTTCTACACGGATGGTGTAGGACTGTGCCTTGGTCCAGTTGGTGGTAAGGAACTCGATGGTCCTTGTACCGGACGTTGAGGTGGTGACGTTTGCATAGAGGTAGGTACCGTTACCAAGCTTGAAGGCTTTGGTGGACAGCTGTGTACCTGCTGCAACAACGGTTGCTGTAAAGTCCGTAGGCTTGCATATGTCGTTGTAGATTGTACCGGATCCGGGGACACCAGCATAAGTACCAAGGGCATATCCGCCACCGTTCTGGTAGGTATAGTTACCAGCGATAAGAAGGCCCGATGCACCACTGCTGAATGCAATGGGTGAGTCCATGACAACGCTGGCCTGGTTCTGTCCAATCATCGGGGGCTGGTCATCGTATCCGCCGCCCATGGTGCTGGTTCCCTTGACCCATACGTGGTATGAGGTGCTGGGCTTACCAGTAATCGTGACGGAGAACGGCTTGCTCCTGACAACAGAGTCCTTGTTTGCCTCAATCTTAACGGTTGAAGAGACAAGGGTGATCGTGTAGGACTGGGAGACGGTCTTTCCGGTGAAGTCTGCACCTGCATTCTTGTAGTTATCCTTCATGTTGTTCAGGATAGATTCTGCATAGATGGTGTAGGTGCCGGGGGGGTAGACGTACTGGCCGTTTGCATCAGTTGCAGCGGTGGACCAGTTTGAATAGAACGGAGTTGCAACTGCTGAGCCGGGCATCCAGGTTGCGGAGTTGGTACCCCACATCCATGCTGCGGATGAGACGTTCAGCCGGGTGATGGGTGCATTGTACTGGTTTCCGCTGTTGTAGCTGGCGTTGACAAGTTTTGTCAGGGTTGTGCCGGATTCGTCCTTGACCTTGATATCGACGTAGCCGTCGTTAAGTGTCTGGGTCTCAAGGTACGGTCCGAGGTTATTACCTCTTACCGGTCCACGACCAGAGGGGTTGTTGATTGCCGCATACATGTTGGTGTCAACACGGAACCCGAGGGGCTGGCCCTGAACAATGGACTTGCCTGTTACATCTGTGTTCAGTGAAAAGTCCCAGACCTTGATGTCCATAGACGGGTCTGCAACGGTGAAGAACAGCGGGTGGGTAGTGGTGGTACCGTTGTAGAGATACCAGACACCGGTGTAACCAACAAAGTCAGACGGTGCTACCTGGAACGAAGTGTTACGTCCAACGAGCGAGATCGTCTTTTGTGGTGATGAGGTAGCAGGATTTGCTGATGATGCCCACCAGCCGATGGTTGTTACACCCTTGTTGAGATCGTCGGGTGCTGCATCCCAGATGCTCTTCTGAAGGTCAGTAAGGTTAAGACCTTCTTCTCCAATAAACACGGTGGCATTCGTTCCAGTAATGTTCTGTGCGACAGTGTATGCCGATACCGGCATGACTGCAAGGAGCACGAACATGGCGACTGCAACCAGTGCAATAGTTAATCGCTTAGTCATGTGTTCAATTCCTCCAAAGTTTACATCATACATTTCAAGCCCAAGAACGCATTCGACAAATGCCGAATAACGATTCTACGAGCCCCATACTCCGTTTAGACGGAATATGGAACAGTATTTGTAAAAGAGCTAATATATCCTTTGTGGTCGTTTTTCAGAGCGATTTTGCCTTCAAAATGACCCCATATTTAAAATCTGACTGGAATTTGCCTGTTTTTGGGAGTGTAAAGAAGACATTTCCTGAACCCGGGAGTGAATGATATCACAGTCCAAGGTACACTGACATCGCGCATAATATTACCACATATGTGCTTTATTATGTGTACTATAATGTCTTTTTGTACGCATTGAAAAAACCGGACGTTTTCGTGAAAAGGGTTGATTGATATATGCGATTCTGGCATGATTTCCCAAGGTCCGGGAGATTGTATCCTCATTATCCTTAGATATTATCCTTAGGTAGTAAGTATAACAAACAGGGACTCATTCACAGAACCACTAAAAAAACAATCCAACAAATTATTCCATCACCCGGTTCAAACCATCATACCATGAGAGTGATCCGGGCACCAAGCATCGGCAAGGCACACGAACAGGTCATCCAGATGATCCTGGAGAAAGGCCGGGTGCTTAACACGGAAGATGATGAGGCAACCATTGAATTCGAAGAGATCGCTCTGCAGGTAGACACCCCGCTTGCGGAACCGATGGTCAGCCCGTTCTCGCGCTTCCAGCAGAAGTTTGTCGAGCAGTACGCAAAGGATCTCCTGAACGGTTCCCACGCTTCCTTCGAGTACGACTACCATGGGCGGCTTTTCGACTGGGGAGAGAAACTCAGCGTTGAGGGAGTGCCGGTGCATGTCGACCAGATCGCCTATATTGTAGAGAAGATCAGGTCCTCTCCGAACACACGGAGGGCAATCGCCATCACGTGGAACCCGGTCATTGATGAGAAACTTGACGACTGCCCCTGCCTCCAGCTCGTCCAGTGTACCCTGCGGGATGGAAAACTCCACATGCGGGTGATCTTCCGCTCCAATGATATGCTGACTGCTGCGGGTGCGAACATGTACGCCCTTGTTCAGCTCCAGAAATCCATCGCGGACCAGCTGGGCATTCCCTGCGGGACCTATACACACATCTCGCTCGTACCCCACATTTACTACCTCCGCGATGTCCATGACATCGAACCCTTCTGCGGCAAGGGCAAACTTATCCAGCCGGTGAAGGAAGTCTGCCGTGCCTGCCAGCGTTGCGACCGGGCAAAAACGGTCTGACCTGCCCGGCCAGTCCGTCACATTAATTAAGCAACAACAGCAAAAAGTAAGAGGCACAGCAGCCCGGTAGTGTAGCGGTCAATCATGGGGGACTCTGGATCCCCCGACAGCAGTTCGAATCTGCTCCGGGCTATTTTTTTTCTTTTTCGGGATTTCCTTTTGGTTGCAGGAGTTCACAAGGGTTTTTCCCGCAACTTACGCGATAAGAGCGGGAAGGATACAACAGAACAGTACGGCACCAAAGGTTCCGGAACCCCCCAGACTTACCGTAGGAATATCAAGATCCTTAATCTTCCCGAGCTGCGCGAGATTACCGCCAATAAGGACTCCAAGGATCCCGCTCACCATCGCAGTCACCGACGCGGAAATCCCGATATTACCCCCAAAAGCCAGCCCGATAAGAAGTGCCGTGAGTGCCGGGATAAGGAGCGGCACCTGGAGACCAACGCCGGGCAGGGCACGGGTCGAAACATAGGTTATCAGCGATACCCCAAGGATGCCAATTACGAGCGGAAGGGCAAGAGACGAAGTAATCATCGGATATGCCGCATACAGGACATAAAACGCAATGCAGACCGGGATGATGGCCCCGCCAAGGTTGACAGATATCACCGTATCCCAGACATCTTCCCGAGGCCACGAGGGAAACGAATCGCCCATCGACGCCCTCCCGGACATCCTGACCATGTCGCGTTTTATCGTGTACAACGGGATGTTGATCGCGCTTCCCAGCAGGATAAGGAGGACGACTGCGAGAGCGGAAAGCCAGGAGAAGCCCAGGCGGGTGAACGCTGCCCCGATGAGCCCGAGGAACATAAGCGGGATCAGGAGGATTAAGAGCAGGATAAGGGCTATAATTGCAACGACCGATAGCGCACCGATCGACTGGAACCGTATACCGTTTGTCATGATACTCCCTGTTAGTTATGGTTTCCGGCAGATAATTGCCGCATGATCGTGGTGGTACGGCTCAAGCCATACACTCTCCGCTACCGTAAACCCGGCTGCAGCAAGTGCCTCAAGAGTATCGCGGAATACCGCCGCTGGCTCTTTTCTCACGTCCACGCTCCGCGTCTTGAGCATGAGGATAAGGTTCCCCCCGTGTTTGAGGAAAGCACTGTTCCGGATTGCAATCGTTGCCTGGTCCGGCTGGGCAACATCCTGATAGAGCAGGTCTGCAGCTTCCACCAGCGGAGCATACTGCTCGGGCCGGGTCGCATCGGCCATGATCGGCACAATATTGGGCCGGCGGTGCGCAACTTCGAGCAGATCCTGCATGGGCCGGGGAGCAAACTCGATCGCGTAGACGATCTCCGCATAGTCGGCAACATGCGATACCGTTGTCCCGTTCGCAGCACCGAGGTAGAGCACGCACATCTCCGGTGTCAGTTCAATGCCCTTTCCTAAATAGTAAAGTGCAGCGAGTTTGCTCCGGAACGGGTCCCAGACCCGGGCCCCGCCCAGCATCCGTTCGTTATAGACCCCGCCCTCACCCTGGGATACCAGCACGTCGCCAACCCAGATCATAATTCACCCCCATCCCGGATTTCTGTACTGCCATCTTTTCCAGCGGCATCGATCTTTGCCTGTGCCTGCTCGATGAACTCCGGTACCGCAACACCGCGGTACTGGTCGAGACGGGCAGCTATCGCCAGCTTGCCGGCAAGCACCCGCGATACTCTCCCGCGGATATTCCTCGGGGCGTTATGGACCCGGCGGTGCTGGAAGATAATCCCGTGTTTCGGCGATGGCGTGTGCGTCCTGATGTGGGCAAACAGTGCAGTTTTTGCCCCAAGCACCTGGATAGCGCTGGCCGGCAGTCGTGAGAGCGGGGCAAGTCCACCCGCCTGTGCCATGAGACGGGCGGCAACGAGCCCCCCGATCAGGGCGCTGCTGTTGGGAAGGACCCTGTTTGCCCTTGATGATACTTCCCTGGCAAGATCGACACGGGCTGCTGACAGGGCTTCGATCTGTCCGGCAACACTCCCGAGCGCCCCGCGGCTCTTCTCCCGGATCTTCCGAACCATCAGGTGCGAGGGGGTTCGCCGGTACTTGCGGGAGAAGGTGGGCTGCCGGATCTGGTACCATTCCATGGCCCGTTCCGAGAGGAGATTGATGACTGTGTCCATCTCGTCAAGGGTCCGGACCATGTGAAGCAGTTCGGTATCTTTCCCTGCGTACTGTTCCCGGATGTCGCGCTCCGCTGCGACAAAACAGGCTTCCCGTAATTTTGCAATATATTCCGCACGGTCACGGCAGATCCCACAGGACACTGCCTGCTCCCACTTCAGCGGGACAAAAGCGTCCATGCTGGTGCGGATGACCCGGATGCGCCCTGCGATCTCCCGTGCATCGCCAGAAAACGGGGTGCAGGACCCGTCATCGACATCCCCGAACCAGTATGCCGGCATATAGGACAACTAAGGGGTGTATACCTGTATAAAACCATAGATCGCGGGTAGTCCCAACGAGCGTTTCAGACGACAACACCGAACGAATAGAACATGACCGGAATCATGATGCAGCCCATGCAATAAACCCTCGGCAGGTTTACGATATGGGGGACCAGCCCGGTTACCGTTGCGAGGATAAGAATGAAAATCCCGAACGGGCCAGTCAGGACAATACAGAGGATGATGATAAATACAATGACCCCCCGGTTCAGCAGGCTGCTGTCAAGACCGTTAAGAAGAGGTGCATATTTCGAAAGCGCAATGGTGATCAGGTACGCGGCACACGCGGCAAGCACCCCCACGACCATCAGGGCGCTCATGGACTGCGGGGGGAGTTCGGCAAGAGCTGCCATCACCCCATTGCGCATTCGTGAGAGCGCAAAGAGTGCCGCAAGACCGATGAAAGCGTTGGCCGTGTTTGCTGCATTCGTTGCCAGGATGTAGCCCCGCCGGTCCTTCTCGTACCCGATAAGCGATGCGAGCACCCCGTTTGCCGATGCCGTGGAAAGTCCCGGCAGCCACCCAACAGATATGCCGGCCGCAGTGCCAAGCACAGAACACCGGATCACCTTGCGGTCATCAAGGTTTATCCCGCTGAAGTGTTGTTCCGGGACCCTGCCCCGGGAAGCCGTTAGCAGAACAGAGATGCCAAACAGACCGGAGAGGAGGGGCATGAGGATCGCACTCTCCCCTCCGATGGCATGCCAGCTCAGGTACGTATACTTGAGGGCAAACAGCCCCAGCAGGCCGGAAACCCCGAAGACTGCGAGTGCCCAGCCCGGGGCTTCGCTGGTGACGATCATATATCCCACTGCTGCGATCAGCAGGATACCGATCCACCAGTCAAAGTACGGCTGGAATGCCGGGAGAAAAAGAAAACAGAGTACTGATAGCGGCACTGCGAGAATAATCGCACCGGCACTGCCCAGTGCGGCAATCCGCACCGCTTCCTGACCCTTCCCTTCAAGGCAGAGCGCGTGCGCAGGAAGAACCGCAAGACAGGTGTCTGCATCAGGAACACCAAGGAAGGTGCTGGGAATGGCATCTACGAACGTATGGGTGATCAGCGCGGCAAACATCGCTCCGGCAAGGGCAAGGGGGCCAAGAAGAGAGAGCAGGACAACCTGGAGCCCCAGCAGGATACCGGCAAGGGTATTGGCGTGCACACCGGGGATGATCCCGCTGATAGTGCCGAGCACGACGCCGATACAAACCCCCAGCAGGATCTCCAGCATGAATTATAAATATCCGAGAATGGACATAAACCAACCGAAATGCATATCCTCATATCATGCCGCACCGATTAATCCCTGAAATGAAGATCGCAGTCACCCGCCTTGCCGGAAAGGAGAAGAGCGATGCGGCCCGGTGTGAGAAAACCGGGCACTTCTGTTACAGCGTCCACCCGCTCCGCTCGGACCTCCGCGAGGACGCTATCGGCGATTTTGTCCGGGCTGCCGGGGCAGGGGAGTTTGACTGCGTCTTCTTCACGAGCGCCCTCCCGGCCAAGATCATTGCACCCCGGCTCAGGACCTGGCCCCGCATGATCGCAATCGGGCCGCAGACTGCCAAAGAACTGGAACAGTTCGGGATCCCCTCGGAAACCCTGCCCAGCTTCTACTCCCGGGACTTTGTGCCCTATCTCGGGGACTGGATCAAGGGAAAGCGCATTGGCATCCCCCGGGCAGATGTGCCAAACCCGGACCTCATCGCCGCGATCACCGCGGCCGGGGGGATCGTCCGCGAGTTCCGGTGCTACGGGCTGACTCCGACCGGAGAATCACTCCCGCTTGAGGGTGCAGATGCAATCCTGTTCACGAGCGCCATGTCCTACCAGAAAGCGGTCTGGAGCCCCCGACAGGATTTGCTGGTGATGGCGATCGGGGAGATTACCGCCGCTGCTATGACAAACTGGGGGCACCCGCCGGCAGTTGTGGGCGACGGGTCACTCGAGGGCTCACTTGCGGCCCTGAACAATTATCTTGCCAGAAAGAAGACAGACACCATGACTGATACTGTTGCAGGAAACGAACCGGTCCACCTCTGGAGCCGGCCAGGGATCATCGTCCTCGACAAGCCCAGGGGACCGTCAAGCCACCAGGTTGCGGCATGGGTGGGGAAGATGCTCGGCTGCCAGGTAGGCCATTCCGGTACGCTCGACCCCCAGGTCTCCGGCGTCCTCCTCATCATGCTCGGGAATGCGGTCCGCCTCGCTTCGCTTCTTCTCCAGCATGACAAGGAGTACATCTGCCTGATGCGACTCCATGCTGATGTTCCGGAAGAGAACATCAGGAAGATGGCCGAAGAGTTCACCGGCAGGCTCTACCAGCGCCCGCCCCGGAAGAGTGCCGTGAAACGATCCTTGCGCATCCGCGAGATCCAGAAGATCGAGGTCCTCAGCATCGAAGGCAGGCTCGTCCTCTTCAAGGTGCAGTGCGACGCGGGAACCTACATCCGCTCCCTCTGCCACCACATGGGGTTCGCACTCGGCGTCGGCGGGCACATGCAGGAACTGCGGCGCACCCGTTCCGGCGCCTTTGATGAGAAGACCATGTTCACCCTCCACGATGTGCAGGATGCCTGTATTGCCGCAAAGGAAGGAGATCCGGCCAGGCTTGCTTCCATGATCCTCTCGGTCGACGCTGCTGTACCCGAGTTGCCGGCCGTTATCATCCGCGATACCGCTATCGATGCAATCTGTCATGGCGCAATCCTTGCAGGAGTAGGGATCCTCAGCTGCGCGGAGTTTGCCAAAGGGCAGACAGTTGCCGTCCTCTCCCAGAAGAACGAGTTCGTCTGCCTCGGTAAATCCCTCGTACCGTCATCAGCGTTCAAGCCCGGGGAGCCCGGGCTCGTGATTGTGCCGACATCGGTATTCATGGCGCCCGGTACGTATGCGAAGGGATGGACCAAGTCTGACAAGGCAGTTGTCCGCAAGCCCGGGCCAAAAGAGGCTCCAAAGAAGGCGCAGGGGCAGAGACCCGGCGGAGCCCCGGGCCGGAGACCGGGAGCCCGGCCATCATGGAACCGGGGGCCAAAACCGGATGGCGGATCCGGAAATAAGAGATACCATTAAAAAAAAACTCTGCGTATACATAGGATACACTTTTTGCTGAGGTAGTCTAGCGGTAGGGCGCAGGCCTGGAAAGCCTGTGGTGCGAAAGTGCCTCGGGGGTTCAATTCCCCCCCTCAGCGTTTCTTTGTTTTCCCTAAGACAAGACGATGTTAATCTCGTCAGAAAAATGCACTCTCTTATCGTTTTTTATGACCGTGCCGGGATCTGATACAAAGGTGTCCCCACGGGCACAAACACCTGCCGCGTTTCGCGCTGCCCCCTTCGCGAAGTTATGACCAGTTCTAAAATATTTGACGAACTATATACCAAGCATTTAAACAAAAACTCCCCAACACTTCTTCATGCCCCCGGCCCCCCATGTCCACATCATCTCTGCCGGTGAGAACATTCACACCACCTATCCCGCCCTTTTCCGCACGCTGCCCGCAATCACCCGCACGTACGTTATCGCTGAGGAGGAGACCTATACTATTTCCCCGGACAAGGCTGTCGAAGAACAGCGGTATGTCGTCCGTCACGCGGTCGATGCGGTGAAAGAGCTCTCAGCTACGCTCTCCATCCCCTGCTCCCGCGAGCTCGTCTTTGCGCCGGTCTACCTGTCTGTGCGGGACCTCCTCACCAGGATCACGCAGGACAACCCGGGGGCACGATTCACGATGGACCTTTCATCCGGCTCCCGTTCGCTCTGCACTGCCCTCGCGACCCTCGCTCCCTGGCTCGAAGCGGAGGTTTATTCGTCTTTTGACGGGAAGGTGCCAGGGGCTGTCCCCCGGCCGGACCGGCTTGTCAGGACCCTGCTCGCAAACCCGAATTACCAGACAATCCTTGCCCTGCTCCTCCGGCAGTACGCGAAGGTGGTGACGCCCGGAACCCGTGAGTGGGTCTCCCGCGATTACCTGTACAAACAGGTCTGGGCGGTGTACCGGCGGACCCGGGCGCGGACGGTGAAACCGGGTGCCCGGCCGGTCGTTCTCCGGCGGGGAGAGAAGCCGGCGCAGGAGCTGTCGCACGGGACGTTTTCCAGTTTCATGAAGGCGCTGACAGATGCAGGACTCGTAGAGCAACGGATGTCATCGGGTGAAAGCACCCGGCGGGAGTACCGCGCTACTGAAAGCGGGGAGATGGCATTCCGGTTCTACGCGAACCCGGATACCAGTACGCTGGTGCGGACGATGCTCGGGAAAAAGAAGGGGTTCCAGCTGGTCAGCGAACGTCCGCGCCCTGCGTGAAAAGTTTAAGCGGGAGTTCGGGGTGTTAGTTACTGAACCGCGCCGCGGTTATATAACCGTGCCGCGGTTGTACAACTTACAGCAAACAAATTTTTCCGGCGGGAGCGATCCGGCCGATCGGTCGGGGGTCGCCCAAAAAAATCCGGGCGGGGGATGAGGGGGTCATTAAAAAATGTGGGGATCCGACATGTCGAAGACCTGGAGGATGAGAAGAACCATTTGGTTCTTCGAAGGGGGTGGGGGGTCGCGCAAAATCTGCAGGCCTGCCCGGAAAATTTTAGCTCAGGATTATGGCTCTTTGGACCTTGGTTTTGTATCAGGTTGTCACAAACACATTCAGTAATAACTGATAGGGAATTATGAGCTACGCCCCCCCTCCCATCAGGTCAGGCATGAATGCCGGATATCACTGATATCATGAACCACGTAAACATTCTTTTGCGAATGCACAATATTCCGGCACGATCTCGAAACCGAGGAAATGTCTCCCTTCCTGGCGTGCAACTGCAGCCACGGTACCGGAGCCGAGAAACGGGTCGAGTACCATATCCCCGGGATTACTGGAATAGGCAAGGATCTTTTTCACCAGCTCTGAAGGCAGTTTTGTCGGGGTCTTCTTCCTCCCCTTCCAGTACTCCCGGTTGATAACCCAGACATCCTCCGGGTAGTGGTCGATCTTGTTGAACGTGTAATGCTTCGGATCCTTTACCACGAACAGGATATGGTAATGGCTGGTGACATATTTCTTCTTGGTAAAGACCCCGAACTGGTACTTCCAGATCAGGTGATTCACCGTTGTGAGACCCGCAGTATCGATACCTTCGAGGATGTCCCGGAGACGGTTCCAGCCGGAGAAGATGTACATGCTGCCGGTGGGGGAGAGTACCCGTGAGGCCTCCCGGATCCAGGTCCGGGTAAATTCCCCGTACTCGGCCACGGGAACTTCCTGGTATCCATCCAGGACATTACTGCCTTTCCGGTTGTAGTTCAACCGCTGCGCCTTGAAATCGATGGCAAAAGGGGGATCGGTGACGATGAGATCGATAGAACCTTCAGGTATCTGAGGAAGAAGGGTGAGGACATTGCCCTCATACAGGGTGTCCTCGCAGAAAGGTCCGAGGTCCCGGCCCATCAGCACTTCCCGCCAAATGCCTGTCCCGCTTCGAATGCCCGGGTATTGATCTCCACGGTCTTCTTCGGGACAAGGCGCTTCACTGCTTCAAGAAGGGATTCGGGCTTGAGGGGCATAGCACCGGCCGCAGCCCCGAGCATCACGACGTTCTGGGAGAGCGGGCTTCCGGCTTCGGTTGCCATCTTGTCAGCATCAAGCAGGCAGAGCTGGTACTTGCCGAGTGCCGCGATGATCGCGTCATCCGACGGGACCGCAAGTTTCTGGGTATAGACTGAAGTCGGGAGGACCATGCGCCGGTTGACCACCATCTTTGCACCCTGCTTCAGGTAGTGGGAGTAGCGGAGCGCCTCGAGGAGGTCGAACGAGATGATGAGGTCGGCCTGTCCCGGCGGGATAAGCGGGCCATGAAGCCCCCCGATCCGGATGTGGCTCTCGACCGAGCCGCCGCGCTGGGCCATCCCGTGGGTTTCTGCTCCCTTGACATGCCGGTTCTCGATCAGGCATGCCTCCCCAAGGATATTTGAGGCAAGGATCGTCCCCTGCCCGCCGATACCAACAATCAGGATATCGAAACTGCTGCTCATCTCTTCCCCTCCCGGACAATTGCGGCGAAAGGACAGAGGTCTGCACAGACCGCACAGCCATTGCACAATTCATTGATCCGCGCCTTCTCATCCGCAAACTCGATCGCAGGGCAACCGAACCGCACGCAGGTGCCGCAGCCGTTGCAGGCCTCCGCATCGACCCTGTACCTCCCGCGTTTCACCCCGGTGCGCTTTGCCATGATCACGCACATCTGCTTGGCGATGATGACCTTGACACCGCTGTGCTTCTTCGCTTCCTGCAGAAGGTTGACCAGCCCGGTAACATCGTAGGGATCGATGGACTCGACAAAGGTTGCTCCACATGCACGGCAGATCGCCTCGAGCGAGACCGGCGGGCTCTCGACACCACAGGCAGTTGCCCCGGTGTTCGGGTTCGGCTGGTGACCGGTCATCGCCGTGATGCGGTTATCGAGGATGACCACCGTAATGTTCGCGCCGTTATAGACCGCGTTCAGGAGTCCCTGGATACCCGTATGGAGGAACGTCGAGTCCCCGATGGTGCAGATGACATCCCTTGGCTCGCCGGTATGGGCGATGCCACTCGCGACCGTGATGGACGCTCCCATGCAGATGGTGGTATCGACCGCCCCGAGCTGGAGCCCGAGGGTGTAACACCCGATGTCGCTCGGGTAGATGGCGTCCTTGTACACTTTCCTGATAGCGTAGAACGCGCTGCGGTGCAGGCAGCCGGCACAGAGGATCGGGGGGCGGGCGGGGACGTCCAGCACCGGCGGGACAACGGGGTAGGGGTTCTTTGGAAGGAAACCTGCCCTCTCCATGATGCCTGCAACCGCAGTTGGTGACAGTTCACCCTCGTAAGGGGCATAACCGTTCTTCTTGCCAAAGACCGGCACAGTCCCGGCAACCTGCCGGACGATCTCTTCTACTTCCGGCGCCAGCTCCTCAATGATGAGCACTTTCTCGTGCTGGCGGACAAACCCGGCCAGCCAGTCCTCGTCAATCGGGTAAGCCGCGATCTTCATGAACGAGACGCCTGCGGGGAGCAGTTCCTCCACATAGGAGGAGCCGATACCGCTTGCAATAACCGCGGTCTTCCCGCGGATCTCGTACCGGTTGAACCCGAGTTCCACCAGCCTCTTGCGGAGCGCCGGCTGCTTTTCGTTGAGCTTTTTGTGCAGGATCCGGGTATGTGCCGGGATCACGACATACTGCCGCGGGTCCTTATGGAAATCGCCCTTCCGGGTGCTTTTCGTGATCTCCCCGAGTTCCACGTCTCCCTTGGAGTGGCAGATACGGGTAGTGGGGCGGAAGAGGACCGGCAGCCCGAACTCTTCAGAGAGTGCAAAGGCACGGGGGATCATATCGTGCGCTTCCTGCACACTTGCCGGGTCAAGGCAGGGCACCCGCGCGAAGTGGGCATAGCACCGGGTGTCCTGCTCGTTCTGCGAGCTGTGGGCGAACGGGTCGTCCGCACTCATGATGACGAGCCCCCCGGTAACGCCGGTATAGGCGCTGGTCATAAGCGGGTCGGCTGCTACGTTCAGTCCCACGTGCTTCATTGTGCAGAGTGCGCGGACACCGCACCATGCGGCCGCAAGCGCGTTCTCGAGCGCCACCTTCTCGTTCACCGACCATTCAAGGTAATACGACCGGTCCGGCTGCACCCGCAGGGTGTCGATCACTTCGGATGAGGGGGTACCGGGATACCCGCACACGAAATCAACACCCGCCTCAAGGCAGGCATGGGCGATCGCTTCATTTCCCAAAAGATATCGTCTTTCCATGATCCCAGGTTCCGTACATATACCGTGATTTTTCGGTACATATCCCTATCTGATTGATCCGGTTGGGAACAGGGATTCACAACCTATAAAAACTCTGATGCAGTAGTTATTAGGGTAAATTCAAGGCAAACTTTTGGGCCCGTAGCATAGCCCGGTGGTGCGCCCGGCTGATAACCGGGAGGTCATGTGTTCGAATCACATCGGGCCCATCAAACGTTTTTCATTATTGTTTTTTCAGGATAGCTTGGGCACTCCCGGGTGAACCGCTGTATTCAATGGCGAATGTAGGAAGGAACATCCCGGATAAAAAAGAGGGTTTTGATAAGATCCCGGATTATTTCTTCGGGACAAAAACGTACCCGATCACTTTTTCAAGAGCGTCGATGAGCTCCTCTTCACCCTTGAGATAATCGTGAAGCGCCGAGTAGAGCATGAACATGATGTCGTACCCGTACTGGTCGATGGCCTGTCGTGCTGTGATCGGGTTGAGATAGGAGTCGGTCAGGAATCCATCGAAACTGTACATGACTTCGAAGAATAATCCCTCTTCCGACAGAACACAGAACTGGTCAACGACAGGAATGGACGGGTTGTCGGGGCGGCAGGGCGCGGGATCGGTCTTTCCGAGGATGATCATCTTCTCGAGGTAATACTGGGGATCATACAGCTCGCCCTTGGTATCCTGCTTTCCTTTCTTGAGTATATTGAGCCCGATCTTTTTCACGACCGGCTCAGCCGATTTTGCCATTTTTTCGAGCAGTTTTGCATCGTTTGTCCGGACTTTTTCCGACAGGGTTTTTCCTTTTTCCTGGAGTTCGGCAAGCGAGTCAATCTTACTTTGCAATTTTTCAAGTCCTTTCTCGATCTCGTCCATAACATTCACCGGATACGGGATATCAGATAGGAAGTGTTACTGCCTGCGCCTATAAAACCGCTCCTTTTCTGTGCCGAAAAAAGGGGGCTGCCGGCGTCACGCCTCGCGTTTCCCGATGAAGAAATACTTCCGGTCTTTTTCCAGCCGGGCATGACCCTCAAATCCCACGGGGAGGTCCTCATTGAGGACAATCCCGAGATAGGACGGCGACCTCCCCATCACGGATCCCGGGCGGATGTTCTCGGTAACAACAAAGGGGACCGTTGTCCCGAGGAGTGGGCGGTTGATCCCGGTGTAGAGTTTTTCCGTATGCGCATGGAGGATCCGGGACCGGTCTTTTTTCACGGAGTCCGGGAAATCCTTCTCCTTGACGAGGGGTGTCTGGGGCCGTTGTGAATACCGGGTGATGTTCACCTTATTCGGGCGGGTGCGATCAATAAGCGCGAGGGATTCGCTAAAATCCTCCCCGGTCTCACCGCAGAACCCGACGATCATGTCGGTCATCAGGGTAATATCCGGAATTTTTCTCCGGAATGCCCGTACAATCTCCTCGTAATCGGCTACCGAATATTCCCGTCCCATGCGGGCAAGGATACGGTCGGAGCCGGACTGTGCCGGGAGGTGGAGGAACCGGAATATCCGGTCAGAAGAGAACGCATCGATCAGGTCATCGAGGATATCCATGACGGTTGCCGGGTTCATCATACCTACCCGGAGCATCGATGGGGACGGAATATCACGGAGTTCCCGCAGGAGCCCCGGGAGGGCCCGGTTGATGTCCCTGCCCCACGAACTGACATCCTGCGCGGTCAGCTGGATCTCTGCGGTGCCACATCCCGCAAATGCCATAACCTGTGCCCGGATCTCGCTGGTTGAAAAACTTCTCAGGCTCCCCCGTGCGAGCCGGGTAATGCAGTATGTGCACCGGCCCTGGCAACCCTGCGCCACCTGGACAATCCCGGTCTCTCCTCCGGCAACGGTATTCACCTTCCGGTAGTACTGCTGGATTGAATCCGGTGAGATCACCACCGGATTGCAGACCGCCCGTATAGCCCCAAGCTGCACCGCGGGCATGCACCCGGTGACAGATACATCGCAGCCAGAGAGCTTTGCGAGGCGCCGGAGCATCCGCCGTTCGGTCGGGCCGACAACGGTGCAGGTATTGATCACGATAGCGTCTGCATCATCACCGGTACCGACAATTGTCGATCCCCGGTGTTTCAGTACTTCCACGAGTTTGGCCGTATCCCCGAAATTATACCGGCACCCGTATGTCTCAATATAGATCCGCCTGCCAAAAAGCCGTTCGAGCCCGGCATCCTGAAGAAAATCGCGGGTCATTGTATTGTACTGTATCCATTGTGCGTGACGGATAATTGCCTTATTCCCGGTTCCTGCGCCCAGCACAACCATTAACCGATTACACCCTTAATCTGTTATTCATGTTGAAGATCGGGCTGCTGGGCTGCGGCAATATCGGACATATTATAGCAGTCCATGCCAGCGGTTTTGCGATCGCTGCGGTCTATGACAAGGTGCCTGAACGGGCAGAGGAGATTGCAGCACTCGCCGGTGCGCAGTCTTTTGAGGATTTTTCATCCTTCCTCGAAGCTGACACGGATATTATTGTGGAAGCTGCTTCGGTAAACGCTGCCCGGAGTTATGCCCTTGAAGTCCTGGCTGCGGGTAAAGACATCGTCATCATGAGTGTCGGCGCACTTACCGACAAGGACTTCCGGGACCGGGTCAGGGCAAAAGCTCTTGAGAAGGGTAAAAAAGTCTATCTTCCGAGCGGGGCAATTTTTGGCCTCGATAACCTGAAGATCGGCAGGATCTCCCGTATCAGCAGGCTGCTCCTCCGGACAACAAAAAGCCCGGCATCTCTTGGGATCGTGTCTGACTCCCGCAAGATGATCTTCTCAGGAAAAGCTAACGAATGCATCAAGGCATTCCCGAAGAATGTGAATGTCTCGGTAGCCATGAGCCTTGCCGCGGGCCAGGATACGGATGTTGAACTCTGGGTGGACCCGGCCGTGGACCGGAACGTGCACGAACTCTTTTTCGAAGGAGATTTTGGCGAAACCTACATCAAGGTGACCAACTTCACAAGCCCGGATAATCCCGCGACAAGTTACCTTGCAGCACTCTCGATCCTTTCACTGCTGGAAAAACTGGGTGACCCCATCATTGTAGGGACCTGAAAAAAAAATCCGGATGTGCCTTATGGTCTCCATCGGTTACCTGCTCCGCTTCATCGAGGATGATGCTCCCAAAGGTGACATCACATCGGATGTCATCATTCCGGAGGTGAGCTGCTGCGCAGTCATCAGCGCCGAACAATCGGGGGTCGTGGCCGGGCTTGATGAAGCTGCAGCACTGTTCTCCCATTTCGCCATTGACGTAACCTCCCACAAGAGCGATGGGGATATTGTCAGTCCCGGTGATCACCTCATCTCACTTGAAGGGAGTGCGAAAAAAATCCTTCTTGTCGAACGCACCGCCCTTAACATCATCGGCAGGATGAGTGGGATTGCCACACAGACGCGGGCTCTTGGGGAGATCGTCCGCTCGAAAAACCCGTCCTGCCGGGTTGCCGCAACCCGGAAGACCTGCCCGGGTTTTGGAGTTCTTGACAAGAAAGCGGTTCTTATTGGCGGGGGCGATCCCCACCGTGCCAACCTGAGCGAGGGGTTCCTTATCAAGGACAACCACCTTGCCCTCGTCCCCCTTGAAGAGGCGATCCGGAAAGCAAAGGCTTACTCGGCCTACAAGAAGATCGAGGTCGAGGTCGAATCTGCCGGGAATGCGGTTGCGGCAGCCCGGTATGGTGCCGACATCATCATGCTGGACAATATGAACCCCGGGCAGGTTGCAGATACCATAGCAATCCTCAAAACCGCCGGACTTCGCGATCGCGTTACTATCGAGGTTTCCGGAGGCATTAATGAAAAGACACTTGGGGACTATGCTTCCTGCGGGGTGGATGTGATTAGTATGGGTTCCCTTACCCATACGGTGAGGAACTTTTCCGTAACCCTGGAAATCCTGTAAAAATAGTTCACGAAACTCGTTTTTTCCCGATTCTTCCGGGATTTATCCCATTTTTTATCTGATTCAACCGGGAAACCAGGAAAATGACGGGGCCGGTGCCGGGAAAAGTTAATAGTCCGGTACCACGAATGGGTGGCTGTAGGATTACGATGGGGGATACAGAACTCGCGGTTCAAAAGGAAGAACCTGCCCGAAAACCAACACCGGAAGAACTCGGCATAGACGAGGAACAACGGAAAGCGCGCGTCCGGGGATACATCGCTCTTCTCAAGGATCCCAACCTCACGTTCCGCTGGAAAGCCGCAGAGGCTCTGGGAACAGAAGGGGACAGTACGGCAATCGAACCTCTTCTCGAGGCGCTGAAGGATCCGTTTGTGGATGTGCAGTGGCTGGCGGCCAAGTCCCTGGGCAGGATCGGGGACAGCCGTTGCGTCGAACCGCTCATCAATGCAACGAAATCCGAGGACAAGTGGCTCCGGGCCGGGGCTGCATGGGGCCTTGGAAAACTGAGGGATTCACGCGCAACCGAACCACTGATTTTACTCCTCAGTGACAGAAAAAAGACGGTCAGGAAAAATGCTGCATGGGCACTGGGAAACATTGCCGATGAGCGGGCTGTTGCCGGCCTTACCGGGGCTCTGCAGGATCCTGATGATGAGGTACGAGATGCCGTGCAGAAAGCCCTTACATCCATCGCGAAGCAGAGAGCGCAACCGGGCACCCCGGCAACCGGGGAACCTTCGTAATCTGCATTTCCGGGCACAAATAGCGGGGATTTCTCTTTGAGATTGAATCCCGGGAGAATTCCTTTTATAAGAACCTGATATCTCCCGCTGAATCTACCACAATCTCTTTTTCACCGCGGTACGTTTCCACGATCCCATACAGGGAGATCCGTTGTCCCTTCTGGAATGACAGCCCTTGTGCCGCCTGCGCCGGTACGAAAACCGTCAGGTTTTGGATGCGAAGGGTGACATGGCCGCCGGTTTTCGTGAGCGATGCCTGATCAATAGTACCATCAAGGAATACCAGCTCTCCGTCAGGAGTGGCACTGGTGAACGGCCGGGCAAAAGGCTGTTTCCCGACACCCGAAAGTACCACGTGGGCCGCAATAACGATTGCTGCCACCCCAATCAGAAGAAGAATCGCGGTCCGTTCCTGGTGCCCGAGCATAATTCACCGTATAATAATCAGGGTATAAATTACCGACAGGTTGATATGTTAACAGCGTTAACATATTTACCATGTATCCTACAACCTTACCACCCTCATCAAAGACGGTGCTGGCGATACTGGATGCTGGTGGGGCAATGACCCACAAAGATCTTGTAGAAAAAACCCACCTTGCACCACGGACTGTGCGGTATGCCTTGAAGAAACTCAAAGAGCGGCAGCTCATCATCGAGAAGTTCAACTTCCGCGATGCGCGCCAGATCATCTACCAGCAGAAGACCGCACAAGCAAGTAAGCCCCAGACTGCCTTCGTATGACAAAGCATACCTGTACCCTCATGCACTGCGATTCCATGGTGCGGAGCCTTTTGCCCCCCATGCGGGCAGAGATGGTGAACCGTCTCGTGCAGAAGCATGAGCTCAGCCAGAGTGATGCCGCTAAGAGACTCGGGGTTACCCGGGCTGCAGTGTCCCAGTACCTGAGCAGAAAACGGGGTGCAGGCGAAGTGGAGATCTCAACCGAACTCGATGCGATCATCGACCGCTGGGCACTTGCCGTAGTAACCGGCGAAAGTGACCTCAACATATGCGATGTGTGCCAGTGTGCACGAAAAAAATTCTGAACTCCTGACCCTTTTAAAAAAAAATGTTTATGCAGTATCCCGCTGTTTCCTTTCCGGACTTACCGTATATGACGACGGTAGTACAATACCAGTAACAGGACAAGCACACAGATAACAATCGTAATTTTCAGGTAGTCGGTCTGGATAGACGGGGTCTTTAGGGCTGAATCCCAGTCATCATCGAAGACTTCACGGAAATACCGGGCAACTCCCGGATGATCAATGATCACGCCGGCTTCCCGGTTAAAATTCGGCGAGTTGCTGTTCCAGTTTATGCTGCTGACCAGTACATTCCGGTCATCCACAATGACACCTTTGTTATGGATTTTATCCAGTTCGTTTGCATCGAGATCCGCACACCGCGCCTCGAGCGGGATCTTTTCGGTCGCACCTATGCGGTTGATCAGGGCGGCCATCTCATCATTATCCGCGGTGTCCTCGGTATTATACCAGTACGAATCCAAAACCACCCTGACATGAACCCCGCGCCGGGATGCATTAATGGCTGCTGCCAGGTACGGGTTGAGCGTCAGCGGTGTTTCATTGGTGATGTATGCCTGCTCGATCTCGATGCTTGTTGTTGCTGAATTGATGAGATCGGCAATTTCTCTGCTGGTATCGGGAGCAATAACCGGTCTTACCGTAGCCCCGGTAAACTGCCGGGATGAAAATTCCATCTTGTGCTTATCCGGTGGAAGCGGTTCGGGATTCCCCGGTGAACCGGCATACGGTTTTACCGATCCATCCTGCAGATCAAAAGTAAACACGTTGGAAAAATATGAGGCAAGTTCCGGGCTTTCCAGATAAACGCCCCACCCCCGGTTCCCGCTCCCCCCTTCGGGTGGGAAACCACTGTACTTAAAATTCTCGCTCGTCAGGAAAACCGCCCTCCGGTCAATAACGAGATATTTTGCATGATCGTACCTGTAGGGGGCATGCTCGCCTTTTCGGGGGGCCATAGCATACAGGGGTATCCCACTCTGGTTCATCGACCACAAGGCCGCTTTTCCTTCGGAACTGATTCCCCCGACAGGACCCCCCTCAACAAGAAGAACCACGTTTACATTGCGCTTCCGGGCAGCAATGAGGGTGTCTGCCATCGCCGGGCTGGTGAATTCATACACGTTGAGGAGGATCTCATCCGTTGCAGAGTTCACGGAGGAAGTGAAGACACCGGAAGAAGAGTCGGGGGAGACGAATGCGGTTACCTTCACATCTGCAAATTCGGATTGCTCAAACCGTGACTGGCCGAGCATGAGCGGGCGGGGATCCCAAACCCCGTCCTGCAGATAATGCACCTGCCCCTCGCGCGGCCGGACATCCCCCGGCCATGTGATATTCTGGATTTGCCGGCCGTTTTCGTACAGGATGAGCACATCCCGGCTGTTCGCCAGACGCAGCGTATCACCGGGAATTACATTGGGTATATCCGGAGAATAATCCAGCCATTCAAAATCCGGAGGTCTGCCATGAGTTTGCTTAAAAGCCGGTCCACTCCTTGCGACGGTCATTGTCCCCGTGATCCGTGTCCCGGGGGGAAACCGGAAACCACCCCTGCCGTCAGATATGGTTATACCATCCAGCAGGCCGTTGCCGGAAAGGACAATATACTCATCCGCATCATCTTGAAGGTAAGGATCAGGACAGAATTCGGTGATCCTGACAGCTGCACCTGTGCCCACGCACAGAATGAGAATCAGCACGACCACGAAGAACCGGCGCATTGAATTACCATTTGCCCTATTCGGTATAATAAATATCTATTTATTATTAGGTTTGCATGTCACAGATCATGGTGAAAAACCAGATGGCACCGGCCCTTGTGGTAAAACTGGGAGGAAGCCTGTACGAGCATGTGCCGGGACTCGTTGCGATCTTCAGGCAATCCAGCCGTACTCTTTTCATTGTACCAGGCGGGGGTCGTTTTGCCGATACGGTGCGGGAAGCCCGGCTGTCGGATGATGACTCCCACTGGGAAGCCATCAAAGCCATGGATCACTACGGCAGGTACATATCTTCATTCGGTCTTGAATCAACAGACCTTCTGACAATACCGGAAAAAACATCCGTATTCCTTCCATACCGCATGGCAAGACACTACGATCCACTCCCCCACTCATGGGATGTGACATCGGACACCATTGCCGCATGGGTTGCGCACAGGCTTGGTCTCGACCTGCTGGTTCTCAAATCGGTGGATGGGATCTCCATTGGAGGCACCATCTCCCGGATCATCACCCGTCCGGTTACAACGGATGTTGTTGATCCCTGTTTCATTCCGTATGTTCTGCAACACAGGATCCGGACAATTATAATCAACGGATCCGTGCCTGAGGTGGCCCTGGGATACCTGCAGGGCAAACACGTTCCCGGCACAAGGATCGGTACAACCTTTTAAAGGTTCCAAGAGAAATGTTATAGGAATCCGTGGAGGAGCATCAATGTCAGATAAGAAATGTACATCCTGCAGCGCTCCGCTTGCAGAAGAAGGCGCAACCGAGTTCGGCTGCCCCGCGTGCGGTCATGAGATCAGCCGGTGCTACCGGTGCCGGGAACAGAGCATCCCCTATGTCTGCCCGAAATGTGGATTTGGGGGACCGTGAAGCATGGGCAGTGTTGCAGTCATCATGCGGGTCATGCCCGAATCACCCGAAGTTAACCTTGAGCAGCTGAAAGCCGCACTCAAAGAGACACTGCCGGGCATTCAGGATGTCAAGGAAGAGCCCATCGGCTTCGGACTCAAATCAATCAAATTTATTGCAATCGTAAACGATGCTGGTGGCGAAACCGACATGCTTGAAAAAACGATTGGCGCGATCCCCGGTGTCGAGCGGGCAGAGATTCTTGAAGTGACATTAACCTGAATCAGGGTTATTCAATCTTTTTTTTCCTTATTCTTCCAGAGAAGCGAGGACCTTTTTCGTACTTTCCCGTATTTTCTCAACCGATTCACGGAAGGCTATAACTTCCGATTCATCAATCCGGATTGCAATGGGAAAGACACCATTCCTGTTGATACGGGCAGGAACACCGATGCAGACATCCCCGATTCCATGCACCTCACTCCGGATGTAGGCAGACACGGTGAGAATGCGGTTCTCATCAGAGAGGACGGTCCTGACCAGGGATGCAATAGCTTCGCCGGGCCCGTAGACAGTGGATCCCTTGTTCTGGATAATCGAATGCCCACTGCATTTGACCGCGGTGATAATTTCCTGAACGGGAAGATGCGAGAACTCAGGCAGGTTGGAGATCTTGATACCCCCGATCGTGGTCGCCGACCAGAGGGGGACCATGCTGTCGCCATGCTCACCAATGATGCGCGTGTGGACCTCACTAACGTGAACCTGAAAGTAGGACGCTATCAGGGATTTAAGGCGCATCGAGTCCAGGTGCGTGCCCAGGCCGAAGACCTGGTGCGGCTGGAGCCCGGAATATTTCAGGGCAACCGATGTCATCACATCGACAGGGTTCGTTACCATGAGGATCTTGGTATCGGGTGCAATTGTACCAATCTCCCGGGCGAGCGGGGCGATGATCCGGGCATTACCCGTTGCAAGATCCATTCGCTCCTGCCCGACAATCCGGGGCGCTCCCGCAGTGATGACAACAACATCCGATCCTGCAACGTCGGTTAATTTTGTTGACCAGGTAACCCGGATGTCAGTCCCGCGCGCGGCAAATGAATCCCCAAGGTCCTGGGTAATACCTTTAAGGAGAGCTTCGCGTCCTTCCCTGCCATAGAGAAGGATCTCGCTGACATGGGGGATCGCAGATATTGCGTGGGCTGCAAACATCCCGACATTCCCCGTTGCACCGATAATGGTCACTTTTGCCATGGTAATCGTAAGAGTGGGGACGTGTTATCGGTCGACTGTACGTTTCTGCGCTTGCCAAAACATTCATCCTCCGCCCCGTTACCCCATGGGCGCCGAATGTCTACGGTAAGTCTGCTCCCTTCCGGGCCTGAACCGGTCCCCGCAGCAACAGGTCGCCATTCCCTCCGGAATTTTGATACCTGGCCATCGACCTCATGGGACGAGGTTTCAACGTCAGAACGCACAAGCTCCCGCAGGCCGTTGCAGCCTCGGTCAAACTTCGCCCCCCGCGTACCGACGGTTTCGGGTTACAAGTGACGCCGAGCCACCCGGGCTAGTCCCCATATACCTTTGTTCACTGGTCAATAAAGGCTTTTTACCTTCCTGACACTACCATGCGAACCAGGTACGGTTGCTTCAGGGAACAAAAACTTCCCCGCCGGCGAGGTCAAGCCATTCCCGCTGGGTCTTCTGCAGGGCAGATATGTCGTTTTTATCAAAGAGGTCTAAAACAGTTACCGGGGCAAACTCAGGTGGCAGGACCGCAGGAAGCGACCGGAAATCCCCCTGGTACACTTCAACGATCTGATCACCTTCCGTCTCGGCGATCTTGATCTGGTTCCGGGAAACGGGATGCTTCTGGAGGTCCTCAAGCTGTTCGAACACGCGCACACGGGAGATTTTAAAATAATCACGGTTTACTTCGAGATTAAAAGCGGCCCAGAACGCGGATGCATACCATGCATCGTTCATGACCACATGCTTCACACCCAGGGAGGCTGCAGCCAGACCCAGTGTGCCCACACCACAACATGCATCGACGAAGTGATCGACAGGCGGATTTCCCACGTGTTTCATCACGGACTGGATTTTCGGATAGCCGGCACGCGGGAACTCAATATGAATAAGGGACTGTTGTTTATAGATGACGAGCGGGCCGTTTGGCAGAGGGAAAATATCGGCCCGTACATCGCATCCGGCAAGGAGATCATATGTCCGGGGTACGGTTTTCAGATCGGGGCTCGCTATTCCCGGAGAATAATCCCCCGTCCTCACCACACCCCGGACCTCCGGCACATCCCGGACCAGCCGTTCTGCTGTTTTCTGGGTGACCCGGGAGGACAGGAGAACAAGGGAGTTCTGGGGGAGAAATGGGGGACGATCCATCGCAAACCCCGGGTGCACCAGCGGAGAACCTGCAGCAATCAGGGGGTCATCATGCGAGAGATCGCCTTCCTCGACCATGATCACATAAATGTGGGCGAAGACTTCATCGATGAATCGCTTACCGCATGAGCATGGCTCTGCATATTCATGTGATGAGAGAGGCTGGCGTTTGTCCAGCATCCGCATAGTGCAGTGCGGGCAGGGCAGAAACACTGTCGGGAGGAGTGCGAGCAGGTCTTTTGCTGACCGTACACAGTCACTCCCGCAGACAGGACACTTCATGTTGCTTCTTATGAAAGTCCCGAGATACAAAGGTTTTCAAATCGTATGAAAAATTTTTGAACGGTGATAAGAATAGAACCAGTGGGCCCGAAGGGATTCGAACCCATGACCGCCCGGTTATGAGCCGGGCGCTCTAACCGGACTGAGCTACGGGCCCTTAAACGCCCCCCACAGGGCTCGAACCTGTGACATTCGGATTAACAGTCCGACACTCTACCAACTGAGTTAGGGAGGCACGCTCACTGCGTCCTAAAATATTCTTTTTGGGTACTTTTAAAGGTAGCTATGGAAACCGGCCCTGAACGGAAATCATTCAGAAACGGTCTACCCGGATTTATTCCCGTTTCATCGATTCCAGCAGGGTGATGATGTCATCGATGTTTTCATTGAGGTGCGAGAAAAGTTCCAGAGTCCGGGGCGTTGCTACCGCGCCCTCCTGTGAGGCACGGATGTACCCTTCCTGCTCAAGCACGTGGAGAGAATAGCGGATACGGTGAGAGGGCAGGTCAAGAAGTTCAGCAAGCTTCATGATCCCGATTGGCTGGTGGTCTGCAACAGCGCGCGCCACATCCAGATGCCGGCTCACCAGCTCAATCTCATCTTTCATCTTCTGGAGCATTTCCGTTCCTACTCTTACCGCGTCCTATGCGTGTTCATCTTCCTTTTTATCCGGTTGCTCATCAAGCCATGCCTTCGTAGCAAGGTAGTTTTTCCGGAAGAAGAATGCAAGCCCTATTGCTGCCACCATCAGGACAGTAATAAGCGGATAACGGTACTGGAGGGGTATGAGGAAAAGGGCAAGGATTGAAACTGCGACGAGCAGGATGATGAGATTCAGCTGAATTGCAAGACTGTAAAATTTCCACCGGAACTGTTCCTTCGCATTTACATCCATCACAGGTACGTCAACCCGCAAATAAAAGTACTTGACGTTTCACTGCATATATCATGGAGATGGACCCGATTTCTGCTGCACTCAAGGCTGCTGATGCCGACGCATTTGTCATGTATGCAAATTCACGGGATGCCGACATGCGGTACCTGACACGGTTTACCACAAGCGACGCATTTGTTTTTTTCCAGAAGCCGGATGAACAGGGAGTCATTATCGTATCCCAGATGGAGACCACGCGCGCATCCCGCGAATCACCAGCAGTGGTGATGACACGCACACAGGCCGGCCTACCGGAGATCCTCAAAACAGAGAAAGATCCGCTTCGTGCTACCGCGAAGATGATCGCAGGCACGGTTGGAAAGAAAATACTTGTGCCATCCCAGTTTCCGATCGGCCTCGCTGAGGCACTCAGGGAACATTGCACAATAATTGTCGACAACGGTAGCGTCCCCGGGATGAGGGCGATCAAGACCAGAACCGAGATTCAGACGATAAAACGCATCCAGCAGCTCACCGACAAAGCAATGGGGCTGGCAATTTCCCTGATAGCCAGTGCATCGGTAAAGAAAGGAATCCTTTCTTTCAAAGGGATCCCGCTCACGTCGGAACAGGTAAAATTTGTTATGCACCGTTTTCTCCTTGAACACGGGTGCAGTGCGGTGGATACCATCGTTTCATGCGGTAAGGATACCGCAATCCCCCACATGACCGGTAACGGCCCGCTGATGGCGGATGAACCGATCATTATCGATATTTTCCCGGTTGAGGAGAAAACCGGGTATTGCGCGGATATGACCCGCACCATAGTGAAAGGGGAGCCATCACCAGACATCCGTGATATGTTTACAACCCTCCGTGATGCCAAGCATCTCGCCCTACAAAAAACAAAAGCCGGCGTGTCGGGAGCCACACTCTACTCTGATGTGGTAGACTATTTTGCCGATCATGGATATGAGAGTAATACCCGGGGATTTGTCCATAATCTTGGCCATGGCGTCGGTCTCCAGGTACACGAACTGCCCACGGTCGGGCCTTCAGGAGGAGCCCTTGAGGCGGGCAATGTCATTACTATTGAACCAGGCCTCTATTATCCGGGTATCGGGGGAGTGCGACTTGAGGACATGGGTGCTGTTACCCGGACCGGATTTTCAAACTTCACAAAACACCCGGAGGATCTTGTTGTATGAAAGACGATGAAATCGAAAAGTACCGGGAAGCGGGAAGTATTGCTGCAAAGATCCTCAGCGAAGGGGCAAAGGCTATCCGGATTGGGGGTTCTTTTCTTGAACTGGTCGAATCCATCGAAACTAGGGTGAAGGACGAGGGGGCGGCCCTTGCATTTCCGCTTAATCTTTCACTTAATGAGGATGCAGCGCATGATACCCCCTCTCCCGGGGACAAACGGGTGTTTGCCGGAGGGGATCTGGTCAAGCTGGATCTCGGGGTTCATATAGACGGGTATATCGCGGATACCGCGCTCACGGTGGATTTGGGGAAAAATTCCCTTCTTGTTGATGCATCCAGACAGGCACTCGAGGCAGCAATCCAGGCAATTACGCCGGGGGTGACTGCCGGAACACTTGGGTATGCAATCCAGAAAGAGATCGAGAACAGGGGGTACCGCCCCATATCCAATCTGACCGGTCATGGTCTGGACCGCTATGTTCTGCACCGTTCACCAACCATCCACAATATCGGGATAGCCGGGGGAACCGTGCTTGAGGAGGGGATGGTGTTTGCCATCGAACCATTTGCAACCACGGGAAGCGGCCATGTCGGTGAAAAGCCCCGGCGCGAGATCTATTCCCAGATTTCCAAAAAGCCAGTACGGATCCCTGCAGCCAGGGCTGTTATCGATACTATCAGGGATCGTAACGGTCTTCCGTTCGCCCGCAGGTGGCTGCCCGACCGTAAACTCGATATTGCCCTCCCGACACTGATCCGTTCAGGAATTCTCCATGGATATCCGGTACTCTCGGATATTCCCGGATCACTTGTTTCCCAGGCCGAGCACACCGTGATCGTTACGAATGATGGCTGTATCGTCACCACGCGATAAGATAGCCTTATTCAATCAGGGAGAGAATAATTAAGGTTACAGCCATGTCCGGAGATTCAGAAATCCTGCGCATAATGGAGATAGTTCTGACCGCTGAAATATTCAACCAGAACCCGGCGCTCGACATCAATGACCTCACGCCTCCCTGTCGCGAGATCTTTGGTGCCACCAGTGGTGCGGAAGTCAAACGCCCGGTGTATGTCAGCGACGGTTTGATCAAACGCTCCCTTTCCATTGCGGACGCCCACCAGAAACTGAAAGAAAACCCGTTTATTGCCTACGAAGAGTTCGGGCAGAGACTCAAGATCACTGCACTCGGGCCGGCCGCACAGTGGTTCCTCAAACAGGGGGGTACACCCTATATTGAGAAGAACCCGGCACTCGCGTATTTTTTTGAAAACATCGATTCTACAGGGATTGTATACCAGAAGGTCCGTGCCGCAAACCCCCCGTACGAAGACACGAAGGCGCACCTTGATGCCAGACTCTCCAAACTCATCGGTGAGGATGAGAAACTCCGGGGTGCACTTGACCTGGTTATCATCAATGCTCCTGAAGAGATCGAGCAGCATATCGGCGACCTTGTCTGTACAGCGGATCAAATCGCCGTCATTGACAAGATCCAGCACTCCCTCATACACCGGGAATTCCTGCACCGGCACCGTATTTACGAGATCGGAAAACTCCTCTTTGTCGGCCCCCCCGGGACGGGAAAGACCTCCCTGGCCCTTGTCATGTCCCGTACCATGCACATGCCCATCCTTGAGGTGCGCCTCTCGATGATAACCTCCCAGTATCTCGGCGAGACTTCCAAGAATATCGACCGTATTTTCGAGCTTGCCAAAAAACTCTCACCGGCAATCCTCTTCATCGATGAATTCGACTTCGTGGCAAAGAGCAGGACTGCCGATGACCACGGGGCCATGAAACGTGCCGTCAACTCGCTCCTGAAAAATATTGACAAGATCAACCTCATCAGGAACGGGGTGCTTCTCATCGGAGCAACCAACCACCCGCAACTCCTTGACGAAGCTGCGTGGCGGCGGTTCGATGAAGTGGTCGAGTTTGCGCTGCCGGATGAGGAAATGCGGAAAAATATCCTTAAGACGGTCACGTCCACGCTCCGTTGCTCCATCGATTATGAGGCGCTGGCAAAACAGACTGAGGGTTTTTCCGGTGCTGACCTCCGTATGATGATCAAGGAAGCGATCCTCTCTGCACTTATGGACAAGCGGCAGAATATCGAACCTTCGGATATCAAGAAGGGCATAGCCATGGTCAAGAACCGGGAAGCCATCCGGCACCAGAACTGGATATGACATGAAGCTCACGCTGCTGGGCACTGGCGATGCGATTGGGACACCCAAGGTGAACTGCGACTGTGCGCAGTGCAGCCATGCCAAGAAGACCGGGTCCACGCGTCTCCGGACGTCCCTTCTCATCGAGAATGAGGGGAAACACATCCTGATCGATTCCTCGCCGGATCTCCGCATGCAGCTCCTCAGGGAAGGTTCCCCGCATATCGATGCCGTGATCTGGACTCATGGCCATTACGACCATTTCATCGGGTTTGGTGAGTTCTACCGGATCCAGCCAATCCCGCCGGTCTATGCTGCACCACCCGTACTCGCGTACTGCGCCGAGGTATTTCGTTTCCTCACATTCGATAAACACCCGGTCGAACCCTATACGCCCTTTGAACTCTTCGGGGTCACAATAACCCCGTTTATGGTTAAACACCCGCCGGCATTTACCTGCGGGATGCTTTTTGAGACCGATAATTCACGGATAGGGTTCACATCCGATACCAACAGCAGCATCCCGCAAAAGAGCCGGGATCTTCTCACAGATCTGGATTTACTCCTCATGGATGCCATCGTGCCCTCCCATATCACTATCCAGAAACATATGAACTACCTTGATGCATGCACCCTTGCAGAGCAGCTGAAACCCGGAAAATATCTCTGCGTCCACTTAAGCCATCTCATGCCCTGGGATCTGCCACATCTCGGAACCGATGGCGAGACCTTCGAATTCACATAGGTTATTTTCGGATACCGCGGGCCCCCATTCCGGTCTGCATACCTACCCATACCTTAATAGTTTTCAGGTGCCCAAACATAGGTGCATGATTGTAAAAGTACTCGAGCTCGAAAAGGATAAGGTGCGCCTGATCATCCAGGGGGAGGGGCACACGTTCATGAACGCACTTGTGGAGGAGATTTTAAGCGATCCGGACGTGGACGTAGCCCGTTACATGATCGAATTCCAGTTCTCAGACCCGGAACTCTTTGTTACTACAAAAGGCAAGAAAAACCCCCTGCCAATCATCAAGAAAGCCTGCAAGCGCATCACGGGTCACTGTGACGAACTTATCAAGGGTATAAAAAAGGTAAAAGCATAATACCAGAATCTCCCCTTTTTTCAAATAATTTTTTCCCATGGATTTCCTGAAAAACAGGTAGTTACTAAAGTAAAAACTCAGGTAAAATTACATTTGGGAAAAACAGAATTAAGGTCAAAGCTTTTCAGGCACATTTGATGAAAAAGATCGGCATTTTCATGCCAAAGATTTATTCTTCAGCACGGTCGGTAAAGACGATTGATCCGGATATCCGGGAGATCTTGATCCTGACTTTCTGACCTGGCTTGGCATTTGCCACATACATGATATAACGGCCCATCTTGACAACACCGTCTCCCCGCTTGGACAGCGACTGGATCTCGACTTCCATGATCGTCCCTTCCTCAAGGTTCTCCGACACGGGTTCGGTTCTGGCCTTCCGCTTTCGCACCGGCCGGTGGCTTCCGCAGGCATCGCACCGGAGGATCATGACCCGGTCGTCCTTGACCAGGCGGGTGTCGGGTTTGCCGCACTCAGAGCAGATCACATAATCCTCCACATAACTTTTGATTATCGCTTTGATGAGGGATATCTCGAATTTGCCGTTGAATATTGCGCGGTTCCCGTCGATCTTTCCGCTCGTTCCCAGTTCCCCGAGCAGGAATTTCATGATATGGTCCTGGTCACGGCGGACTTTTCCGGCTATTTCTGTAAAATTTTCCAGGATTGTCGTTTTTCCTTCGACATACGCCTTTGCCTCCGGAACTACAAAGCGCTCCGAGGACTCAGTCTTTTCTGTGATATTGGAATATGCCTGTTTGAGGAGTTTTTCATATGCGTCTGTCATACTTGTATACTATAAAGGAGTTCACTCTCCAAAAGGTTTTCTCCGGAGAAATTTCTTTTACCGGACTACCATTTCCCCCACAATTCCACGTTCAGGTTTGTGTGCGGCCTTATCGGTTGGATATGTCGTGACTGAAAAAAGCAATAAAAAAATAGAATCAGACTGCTCCACCGGCCTTAAGCATCTGCGCTACCATACTTTTTGTCACTTTTTCATTCTCGATATCTTTCTGGTGAATGTCCATGACACCCGCCATCTTCATGTTACGGGATTCGATCCATCGGGTAAACGTTTCATTGGTCTGGCCCGGACGACCACCATGGGTTGAATAAGCCATTGCTTTTTTCCCTTCGCACCCTTTCAGAAGGCTTATTGCGGTATGAATTGCGGGAGTGGGCTTGAATGCCCATACGGGGGATCCGAATACGATGAGGTCATACCCGGAAACATCTATTGAGGTGGGCTCAATTTCAGTTTTCTCCTCACCACGGGCCATTTTACACCACACCAGAAACCGGGTGAGACGATTATAGGAGGCGCGGTCACAGATTTCTATAAGTTTCCCGTCACAGGCTGAGGCAAGATGCTGCGCCACGTGGCGGGTATTACCGGTCTCGCTATGATAAATAATGCAGATTTTCATCCATTTACTATTTGGACAACCAATAAAAAAAGATATCAGAAAAAGGGATTATTTCTTCCGGGCGGGTGTTTTTACGGACTTTTTCACCGCGGGTTTCTGCGGCTTCTTATCGCCATCTTTCCGGAACTGGGGCATCATTCCCCTTACTTCCTTTCCGACTTCCTCAATGAGGTGCTCCTCATCGGCCTTGGTCAGCGCATTGAAGACCGGGCGGTTGACCGTGTTCTCAAGCATCCATTCACGGGCAAATTTGCCGCTCTGGATCTCGGCGAGGATCTCCTCCATTGCGATATAACTCTCTTCACCGATGACACGGGGCCCCCTTGTCAGATCCCCGTATTGCGCTGTATTGCTGACATACTTGCGCATGTTGGTCAGCCCGCCTTCATAGATCAGGTCAACGATGAGCTTGGTCTCATGGAGCACTTCGAGATATGCCATTTCCGGGGAATATCCTGCATCAACGAGCGTCTCAAATCCCGCTTTTATCAGGGATGTAATTCCACCACAGAGAACCGCCTGCTCACCGAAGAGATCTGTCTCGGTCTCCTCGCGGAATGAAGTTTCAAGGACAACGGCACGGGTGGCACCGATACCCTTGGCATACGCGAGTGCAATCTTGTGCGCTTTGCCGGAATAGTCCTGGTGAACAGCAATGAGCGCAGGGACACCCTTACCTTCCTCATACTGGCGGCGGACCATAAAACCGGGCCCTTTGGGTGCGACCATGATAACATCCATGGTTGCCGGGGGGACGATCTGGCCGAAATGGATGTTAAACCCATGCGAGAACATGAGACATTTGTTGTCCTTGAGATTGGGGAGAATCTCGTTTTTGAAAACTGCACCCTGGTGCTCATCCGGAAGGAGGATCTGGATGATATCGGCACTCCGGACCGCATCTGCGACTTTCATGACTTTCATGCCGTCTTTTGTCGCTGCATCCCAGCTTTTCCCCGGCCTCAGGCCGATGACGACATCGAGACCGGAATCCCGCAGGTTGAGCGACTGCCCCCGCCCTTGTGACCCGTACCCTATCACCGCAATACGTTTCCCTTTCAGAACGCCGATATCCGCATCTTTCTCATAATATTTTTTCAGCATAGTTGATCCTTATGATATCAGCAACAAAGCACATAAATATTATATAAAAAAACTAAAGAAGCACATTTGAAAAACCATCTGGATGCGATGACCTATTAACCGCAATACTTCTGATAATACCCCTGAGAAGTCATTCAGCAAGGACCTGCCTGACATTCAGGCATCTTCTCCCGATGTCCGGATCAACCTTACCCGGGTCGGGGTCAAGAACGTAAAAAAACTCGTCGAAGTACACCGGCACGGAAAACGGCCGGTTATTTTCATCTCGAATTTTGATGTCTTTGTCGATCTGCCCGGCAGCCTTAAAGGTGCAAACCTCTCACGGAATTTTGAGGTCATCGATGAAGTTCTCCAACAGGCAATTGACGGGGATGTCAACGAGATCGAGAAACTCTGCAGCGTCGTTGCCCGTAAACTCCTTGATCGCCACGAGTATGCCGATCGTACCGAAGTATTCATGCGCAGCGAGTTTATGGTCAAACGTGAGACACCGGTCAGTCATACCGCCTGTCACGAAGTGGTGAAAGTCCATGCCCGGGCTGTTGCCCGAAGGACCTTCCGGACCCCGATTGTCCGCAAGAGTATCGGTGCAGAAGTGACCGGTATGACTGCCTGCCCCTGCGCACAGAATATCATGAAAGAACGCGCCATGCGGGTTCTTGAAAACCTTGATGTTGAAAAAAGCAAGATTGACGACTTCTTCGCAGCAGTGCCCATGGCCACGCACAACCAGCGGGGCAAGGGTTTCCTCTGTATTGAAACCGATGATGATCAACACGTTGATCTGGAAGTGATCATTTCTATCCTCAAGGACTCGATGAGCAGCGGCATCTACGAACTCCTGAAGCGGGGCGATGAGGGTCATGTGGTGCTCGCCGCGCATAAAAATCCGCGGTTTGTGGAGGACTGCGTGCGGGAGATGGCAAAGAAGGTACTCGCAGAGTTCGAGTACCTGTCCGGTGATTCTGTGGTCACGATCAAGCAGACCAACGAGGAGAGTATCCACCAGCACGATGCGTATGCCGAACGCCAGGCCACCATTGCCGAATTGGTCGATGAATTAAACAGCGAAAAGAAAAACGGCAGCTAATTGCCTGCAAATCAAAATTAAAATATAACATAAATAAAAAATACCGTAACTATTTTTAATACCTGTTTTTAGTATATAACCCCTTGAGAAAAAGGATGATTTTCGATTTAAATGAAAAAACAATCCCGATAATCGCGTATTTTTTGCCCATGATAAAGTCATAAAGGTTATAAAAGGGCTCGTGTAAGATAGAGATGAACGTACTTTGTACGCTCAAGTATCTCTAGAGATGAGAGATGTATAGAGTAATTTTGTACAGTAGTTCGAACAACTCAACATAAAATGAGGCGATAATATTGTCGAAAGTTGTAGAGATTTCCCCAACCACAAGACATGAGGGTCACTCCAAGATGGTGCTCAAGGTCAATGACCAGGGCATCATCGAGACCGGAAACTGGTGTTCCATTACCCCGGTCAGGGGTGTAGAAAAGCTTGCCGTCGGAAAGACGCCCGAGCAGGTCCCCAAGATCGCATCCCGTGTCTGTGGTATCTGTCCGATTGCCCACAACCTTGCTGCGACCGAAGCGATGGAAGCATCCATCAAGTGCGAGATCCCCAAGGACGCACTGATGCTCCGTCACATCCTGCAGCTGGCAAACCGCTGTCACAGCATTGCACTGCATGACATCCTGATTCTCCCCGACCTGTATTTACCGGGTACTGAGACCAAGATCAACCCGTTCACGGCAGAAGAGCCGGTGCGCACCGTTGCAAAGCGCATCCAGCGCCTCCGTGAGATCAGCCAGACCATCGGCCAGATCGCCGCTGGCGACTGCATCCACCCGCGGAACACCCGCGTCGGCGGTATGTACCGCAACGTCTCGGAACAGGCAAAGACCAAGATGTACGACCTCGCCAAGGAGGCACTGCCCCTTGCAAAGGCCCAGATGGACCTCATGATCGCGATCCTGCGCAACTACCAGGCGCGCGAGCACGTCGATGTCGGCGGCATGAAGGTCGCACTGCCCAAGACCCTCGGTTACCACAACCAGGGCTACCTTGCAACCCACGCATTCTACGGGGCTTCGAGCCTTGACGAATGCCCCAGCTGGGACATCCGCCGGTTCAAGGAAGTCCGCCCGTGGGACTGGTATATGGGTGAGATGGAAGTCTCGCTTGAGGAGCCCCGCTACCCGATTGGCGGGACCACCAAGATGGGAACCAAGGTCAACCCCCAGATGGAAGCCTGCACCGGCATCCCGATGTACGACGGCCAGCCCGTTGAAGTCGGTCCCCGTGCACGTCTCGCAGTCTACAAGGGTTATGACGAGAAGGGTACCGTCGGCCAGAACATTGCCCGTGAGATGGAATACACGGACTGCTTCTACGAGATGATCGACTGCCTTGACGAGCTCAACCCAGCCGGCAAGGTCGTTGCAGACTACATCCCCGATGGCGACGGCTCGCTCGGCTGGGCATCCAACGAAGCCCCCCGTGGAACCGATGTCCACATCACCCGTGTCAAGGACTGGAAGGTCCAGTACTTCAGCATGCTCGTTCCGACAACCTGGAACTTTGCAACCTGCAGCGCTGCACTCCAGGGCGCACCCTGGCAGCTCGCCGAGGTTATCATGCGCGGGTACGACCCCTGTGTGTCATGTGCAACCCACATGATCGTCGTGGATGAGGACAACAAGGTAATAGCTCAGAAGCTCATCCAGTGAGTAACCCGCAATGCTGTATTCAGAGATCGTGATAGCAGGGTGTGGAAACCCCCTGTTTGCCGATGACGGTTTCGGTCCGGCAGTAATCGAAGAGATGCAGAATCTCCAGCTTCCCGACAACGTATCAATAACCGATGCAGGCCTTGGGGGCCCGCACTTTATTTTTACCCTGCTCGACCCGGAAGTTACAAAGAAACTCATCATCGTCGATATTGCTGATTTTGGCGCGGAACCCGGATCCATAACCAAACTCCGGGTAGAAGATCTGCCGCCAGGAGCGTACCGTGATGCCCATTCGTGGGACCTCACCGAACCGCTCCAGCGTATCAAGGACCAGATCGAGGTTACGATTATCGGGGTCCAGCCGGCAAGGGTTACAGCCCCTGAGTTTGAACTCGGGCTTTCTGATGAACTTCAGAGAGCAATTCCGAAAACAATTCGGGTTATACTGGAAACAATAGGGGTGGAAAATGAGTTTTCTCGAGAGTATCTTCGGAAAGAAGAACGCCAGCGCAGCAGCACCGCCGAAACCTGCGGCTGCCCCGAAACCCGCTGACGTAGCATCAAAACCAGCAGAAACCAAAAAGGAGGTTAAGCCTGTGGCAGACAAGATTACCGTAGGATACACTCACCTGAGTGGGTGTACCGGTTGTACTGTGGCATTAGCAGACAACTATGCCGGATTGTTAACACTCCTCGACAAGTATGTCGACCTGAAGTATATGCCGACACTTGCAGACGCAAGGCACATCCAGCAGGTAGACGTTTCATTCGTCGAGGGTTCAGTTTGTATCAACGACAAACTCGCAGTAGAAGAGATCAAGGAAACCCGTGAGAAGTCAGCAATCGTGGTCGCACTCGGCGGCTGCGCATGCTATGGCAACATCACCCGGTTCTCCCGCGGCGGTCAGCAGAACCAGCCGGCACACGAGGCATACCTGCCGATCGGTGACCTGATCAAGGTCGACGTGTACATCCCCGGATGCGCACCGACCCCGCAGATGATCAGGAACGTTGCCGTTATGGCATACCTGCTCCTCAAGGGGACCAAGGAACAGAAGGAACTTGCAACGGCATTCCTGACCCCGCTCATGAAGATGGCGGCAGCAGGGACCACCGCATGCTTCTGCGAACTGATGACCAACGTCATCAACCAGGGTCTCTGCATGGGATGCGGAACCTGTGCAGCAGCCTGCCCGGTCAATGCAATCACCATGGAATATGGAAAGCCCCAGGGTGAGCGCGACCTGTGCATCAAGTGTGGCGCATGCTATTCGCAGTGCCCGAGGAGTTTCTTCAACACTGATGTCATCAGCCAGTACGAGGCGATCAACGAGGCCATAATGGCGGCACTCCAGTGAAGGTGATTGAAATGGGAGCAGAACTCGGAAATTACAAATCATGCGTCTCAGCCCGGAGCACCGACAAGGAGCTTCTCAAGCACGCCCAGGATGGCGGTATCGTTACCTCGCTGTTCGCATTTGCCCTCGAAGAGGGGATCATTGACGGTGCAATCGTTGCAGCAAGCAAGGACTTCGCAGCAAAGAACCCGTCCAAGGTCATCATCGACAGCACGAACTTCGACATGATCGAGCCCTGGAGACCTATCCCGGCGATCGTGAACACCAAGGCTGAGCTCCTCGCAGCAGCCGGTACCAAGTACAACATCAGCCCGAACGTTGCACTCCTCAAGGAAGCAACCCGCAGCTTCGGTCTCGACAAGGTTGGTATCGTCGGCACCCCCTGCCAGATGCAGGCAGTAAGGAAGGCACAGCTGTACCCCATCGGGATGCGCGACGTCGGTGCAAGCATTGCACTCGCAGTCGGTATCTTCTGCATGGAGAACTTCCCCTACCAGAGCATCCTCCAGCTGGTCGAAGACCACTGCGCAATGAAGCTCGAGTCCGTCAAGAAGATGGAGATCGGCAAGGGCAAGTTCTGGGTATACGGCAAGCGCGGACAGGTCGTCCAGCTGCCGCTCAAGGTCACCCACAAGTACGAGCAGCCCGGCTGCCACGTCTGCCTTGACTATGTTGCAAACCTCGGTGACATCTCCACCGGATCCGTCGGCAGCCCCGATGGATGGTCAACAGTCTTTGTCAGGTCCAAGATCGGAGACTCGGTCTGGGGCAAGGCAATGGCAGCAGGTTGCTTCGAGACCCAGCCCATCGAGAAGGTAAAACCCGGCCTCGAGCTTGTCACCAAGCTCGCCAACGAGAAGATCTCCAAGAACAAGAAGACTCTCGAAGGCAGGGCAACATTCGGTGTGGGCAAGGCCCTCCGCAACCCCTACCTCTAAATTTTTTTTTCGTGAGGGTTTGTAAGAACCCGAGCGATGAGAAGAAATTCGTCAGAATTTCTTCGAAATTTCGAAGCTGACATGCATTTTTTACTTGTATCCATAGACTGGAAACAAGATAGACAAAAATTACGTCAGTTAAGAAAAGAGAAGAATGCACCAGCGTTCTTCGAACTTTCGAGGGTCGTAGACCCGAGAAAAGAGAAGAATGCACCAGCGTTCTTCGAACTTTCGAGGGTCGTAGACCCGAGAAAAGAGAAGAAATTCGTCAGAATTTCTTCGAAATGGTCAGGCATTTTCTTCTGGTCTTCCCTCTGTGGCCATAGAACCTGGTACAGGGTTTAATGACAGGTTTCCCGGTGCTGATGTGCCAAAACGGGTTATTTTGGGCTATGCTATCGATCTGGGGGGCAAGAACCACGGGCGACCCTGATTCCGTTCTCCTGTGTTTTTCCCCCTCTCAAGCGCGGGCAATGACGAACATTTGCCTCTGATGCGGGGGGAGGGTAATAAAATATCCCAATTTACACGGTTTTTGATTCATAAACCGCCCGCTGATATATACTAACCGGTGCGGTGGACTGACACATACAGGAGTTGTGAAGGTCATACGAATTCTCAAAGACGGGGATACGGAGCATGAGAAGCGATTGCTGGATCACACTCCAAGGCAGGTCTGCACGGCAGCCCCCCTGAATGATTGGCCCTGCCATAAGGACTGATAAGGCCATGCTTGCGGGAACAATCCGGTTCCGCGTGCACGGGCGCCCGGTGCAGAAAGGGAGAAGGCGAGCCGATGATACCAGAACCCGCCGGGCTGCTTCACCCTTTCCGTGCAGTATCCCGACAATCCCGCGGGTCAGACCCCCTCTCGCGATAAAAACCTGATACAACGGGACGCATATCGTCGGCAGGCATCCCATACCCTTTCGGGAGAAATGCGAACCGTAAGCAGAAACGGGGTGAGGGGCAGTAAGAACCGGAAAAACTATTCCTTTATCGCAAGTATTGCCGCACGTTTCATTTCGATCTGGAGGTTTGCCTGATATTCCTGCACCAGGGTGCGGAACTCCCTGTTCATCGCCTTCAGCCCGCTATTGACTTCGGTTAGCCCGGAACCATGCATGATTGCATCCTGGAGATCCGGCCTTTTGGCATCGATCTGATCGGAGATCTTCTTTGCCTGCGACACATCAACCCCCTGTTTGTCCAGGCTGCTGAGCAATGCTTTGCGCTGTTGCGATTCTTTGTTGAACACCGTCAGACGGGCGGTATCTTTTGCAAGCCAGAGGGAGTCCCGCAGATTGGTTATGGAGCCATCAAATGCCTCTATGGATTTTGAGGCTTTTTGCCGCATATCCTGAAAACTGCCATTGAACATCAGGATTTCTGCTTTTGTCTCTTCCGCAAACAGTTGCGACTGTCGCCCCAGTTCGTCACGTGCCTCACTGATCTGGTCTGAGGTCTGCATTACGGGAACAGATGATGCAGTCACCAGATAATCGGTCCGTATGAGTTCCAGGCCGGTTATGCCGTTTCCGTTACTTATGGTATCGATATAGGAGATCACACCATCCATCCGTGCTTCCTGCGTCTGTCCCACGTATGCTACATGGAATTTCAATGCCGAGATCAGGTCAGGACTGTCCCGGGCGAGGGGATCGGTACTCTTAGGAACCGAGGTTACCCCCTCGGGTAAAGCAGAAATGTGCGGAACGAACAGCGTACAAAAAAGGATAAGCCCCAGACAAGCCATGATCAGCAGCGGTCTCGCCGCCATTGACGTTTTCCTGCAGGAACCCCTCAGGGAATACACGGATCCAGCGTTGAATACGGTCTAAATAATATTCGTATGATAGCTGGGGTTATTGGTATAACCCTGCGGTTAGCTCAATAATTCATGAAGCAGGGACTCCCCCGGGGATATATCAGGAAACCATGCGGGTATTCCTGGGGGATAACCCGAACTACTATACAGGATTATCACGAAGATAAACTGAGAGTGGGTTGAAAGGTGACGCGGGAATTTTATTACCAGCACGATGGCATGGCCATCATCAATGAGGATATTTTTTCCACAAAAAATGTTGTCACGTCAAGTATAGACCTTGTAATCACCTCTCCCCCCTATAACGTGGATATTCAGTACAATTCTCATAATGACCGGGGTTCCTATGCTGAATACCTTGAATTCTCACAGCGGTGGATGAAGCGTTGTTACCGCTGGCTGAAATCCGACGGGCGATTCTGCCTCAACATCCCGCTCGACAAGAATAAAGGCGGCCAGCAGAGTGTCGGGGCAGATCTCACAACACTGGCAAAGAAGGTCGGGTTCTCTTACCACTCAACCATCATATGGAACGAGGGCAACATCTCCCGCAGGACTGCATGGGGGTCGTGGAAATCGGCATCGGCCCCGTACGTGATCGCCCCGGTGGAGCTCATCATTGTCCTGTACAAGAATTCATGGAAAAAAACCAGCGGATCGAAAGAATCGGATATCACGAGGGATGAGTTCATGCAATGGACAAACGGGCTCTGGTCCTTCAACGGGGAGAAGAAGAGCAGGATCGGCCACCCCGCCCCGTTCCCGGTTGAGCTTCCCCTGCGCTGCATGAAACTATTTTCGTTTATCGATGACACGGTCCTCGACCCGTTCATGGGTAGCGGGAGCACGCTCGTTGCTGCATCGCAGTGCCGCCGTGATGCGGTGGGCATCGAGATCGATCCCCACTATTGCGGGATCGCCCGCACCCGCATTGAGAACAGCAGGTCCCAATAGCCATCCGTATCCTGCCTGCACGCAAGCTTCATGAGTCTGCCCGCTCCACCGGGGGATCGGTGTATCATGACAGGTCAGGCAGATATCTTCCTTGCCAGCGCTGCAGACCGTGCTGACGGCGTCTCCAAGGTTCTCGGTGCATTCGATCTCCCGGTCCTTGCCGGCACGGATGTTGCACTCAAGGCAAACTTCAACAGTGCTGACCCGTTCCCGGCTTCGACGCATATCGTGACCCTCGCTGTCATCGCAGATGCCATTCTCGATACCGGGCCGTCGAAACTCACCCTTGCCGAGCGGAGTGGCATGGGCCCGACGCGGGAGGTCCTCAGTGAGCTGGGTGTCCTCGCACTGGCACAGGACCGGGGCTTTACCGTAACTATCCTCGACGAGCTCGACCGGACCGGCTGGCATGAAGTGCAGGCTGCAGGCCTCCACTGGAGCCGGGGCTTCTTCCTTGCAAATGCCTTTGCTCGTGCTGACCACGTGGTCCATACCTGCTGCCTCAAGACCCACCGTTTCGGGGGGCACTTTACCGGTTCCTTAAAAAACGCCGTAGGATGTATTGCACGCACCGTGCCCGGGGTGAACTTCGATTTCATGAACGAGCTGCATGGATCACCTGCGCAGCGTTCCATGATTGCCGAGATCAACCGTTTCGTAAAAGCCGACGTGGTAATAATGGACGCCACCGAGGGGTTTGCCAGCGGAGGGCCGGACAAGGGCAAAATCATCCGGCCTGAGGTCATCATCGGGGGCAAAGACCGGGTAGCAGTCGATGCGGTGGGAATCGCACTCCTCCGCTCATTCGGTTCCGTGCCGGATATCATGAACGGGCGGATCTTCGGACTCGAGCAGATACGACGGGCAGCAGAACTGGAAATTGGTGTCTCATCAGTAAATGCGATCAATCTCATCCCGCTTGACAGTGCAGGCGAAAAGATCGGCCGGAAGATCCAGGAACAGCTGGACGCCGGCGGATGAGCTGCACGGGGATATTCTATGGAAAACGACATTTGCGACCATGCAAAAAAAGATGCTGCTTTAGTCAGGGCAGAACTTACCGATGCTGCGAAAAACTGGCTTGCCATGGACGGGCTCTGGTTCCAGGCGATCGGGGAGGCGTACGGGATGGAAGCCGCCCTTGCAGCTGACCGGAAAGTCTGGGAGCAGTTCTCAGTCATCGAGGCCCGCCGTATCATGGAGCGGTTCGGGCTTCCGGAACGTGGCGGTATCGATGCACTCGGATTTGCCCTCACCAAGCGGCTTTACGCGCACCTCAACGAGCAGGAGTTCCAGAGGCCGGACAGAAATACCCTCATCCTGACCATGAGGACCTGCCGGGTACAGGTTGCCCGGGAACGCAGGCAGATGCCGCTTTTTCCCTGTAAATCCGTCGGGCTGACGGAGTATACCGTCTTTGCCCGTACTATCGATGACCGGATCAAAACAACATGCCGCTCCTGCCCCCCGGAGACCCGGCCGGGTATCCCGTACTGTTCCTGGGAGTTCAGTCTTCACTGAAGTGAAGGGAGTAATCGGCGCGAAAAGAGAAAGTGACAAAACCAATCCCTGCCCACCACCATGGTAGCAGCGTGAGTGAGAATTGGCTGAAACCCTGACTGCCTTTATTGACATGGAGTTTGCCGGTATCTACGGGACGCACCAGCGCATGCAGATCCCCATCGAGATTGGCGTGGCTCTGCACGATCCTGCAACGGATGAAGTCTCGTTTGCAGGAAAGGCATTTGCCCGGGATATTGACGTGGAACTCTGGAAAAATGTTACCAATGATATCGGCAAGCGGGTGGACGGACACCGGCGCATCTTCAACCTTCTCCGCCCCGGGGAATCACGCGAGTTTGACAAAAAATTCCATCTCGACAGCGAAGGATTCCACAAAGCGCGGTCCGCGATTGCCGCCGTTCATTCGGATCTGCGGAGGTTCATGCAGGCACTCAACCGCCGGAACATCACCACGCTCGTCTTCTTTGCCCGCAGGCGCGAGATGGAGACATTCCGGCATGCCCGTGTCAGCATGGACGGATTTGAGATCCGGGATATCCAGAGCGAGATAAAACGAGAGTATTCCCTCAAAGAGGACGTCTCCCTTGACCGCATGTCGCTTACCATCGGTTTTGCGATCAGGAAAACCGCGATTTCTTCAACCCATTTTTCCTATTCCATCCCGGAAAAGTACCGGTATATCATAAAACCCCACAAGGCAATTGGTGACGCAGCACGGATGCTCCTGGTATCGCAGGAATTTTCTTTATACCGGGACGAATTCGGGGAACGGGTAGAAGCACATGTCAGGGATTATGAAGCGCGGAAAATCGTGCCTGGACCTCCTGAAAATGCCTGATTTTTAAGTATTTTGACCAGAAACTTTGTAAACAGCCGCATCGTTTTTGTACAATCATGCACTACACCATCGTAACCGAGGCCCATGAGCGTGGCGGGTTCACTGCCCGCTGCATCGAGGTCCCCGGTGCCCGCGGTCATGGCAGCTCCCAGAATGAGGCGATTGCCAGGATCAAGGAAGAGATCGGGCAGGTGCGCAAGGCACAGAACGCGGAACTCCACTCGCTCATCGCTTCGATGCATTCTGAGATCATCAGGATCGAAGTGGCAGATTCCGCATAAATCCACCCGGCAATGCCGGAAGGACACACATTTACCCTTTTTTTAAAACGAGTGTTCGGGTTACCCCCCCGTTTTGCGTTGCTATGGTTTTTTTATCCCCTCCACCAGACGGTCCGTGACAGGCTGTGGATGTACGAGACCGGTTAAGGGCAACGGGAGAAGGACTTGCGTACAGGTAATCGGGCATTCGATTCCGGAATCATTCAAGGCCCCATGGGAAAATCCCCATGATTTTATCCTTTCCGACCCTACCGGTAATGAGAACCGCCATGCCATTCCGATTCGCGAACCGGCTTTCATACGTGCCGGCCTCATTTCTCGAAGAACTCTTCCGGGTATCTGCCGATCCATCCATCATCTCGTTTGCGGGGGGCCTTCCGTCATCGGAGTTGATCGACTGCGAGGGCATCACGCGGGCCGCCCGCGAGGTGCTCGATGAGGAGGCTTGTGTTGCCCTGCAGTATGCCACGACTGACGGGTACCGTCCCCTGAGAGAGTATATTGCAGAGCGCTACCGGAAACGGCTCGGACTGCCGGCGAATGCTGACGAGATACAGATCGTGAATGGCTCCCAGCAATGTCTCGACCTCTTTGCCAAGATCTTCCTGGACCCCGGGGACCATATCGGGATGGAGCGCCCCGGTTACCTCGGGGCGATCGAGGCGTTCTCGTTCTATGAACCGGTCATCCATTCCGTCCCCTTTGAGGGTGACGGGCCGGACCTTGCTGCTTTCGAAGCACTCGTGAGGGTAAAACCGCTCAAATTCTTCTATGGCATCCCCAATTCCCAGAATCCCTCCGGGCGGACGTACTCGCAGGAGAAGCGCCGGGCAATTGGGGAGATCCTGCGGGATCATGACACCGTTTTTTACGAAGACGATGCCTTTGGCGAACTCTTCTTCGATGCAAAACCCCGTCTGCCGGTCAAACACTACCTGCCGGACCAGTCGGTTATATCCGGCTCGTTCTCCAAGACCGTTGCCCCGGGAATGCGGATCGGCTGGATGTATGCGCCGGAGGGAATTCTAGAAAAATTCAATATCGCCAAGCAGGCTTCAGACCTCCACTCAAATTTCCTCTGCCAGAAGATCCTGCACCGGTACCTTACTACCAGCGATCCTGACCGCAGGATACGGGATATCGTGGCGGTATACAGCCGGAAGTGCCGGCACATGTGCGAACTTTTTGACGACCTCATGCCGGATCTCGCCCACACAACTCCGGAGGGAGGTATGTTCCTGATGGCCACCCTTCCCGGGGGCCTCTCATCAAAAGCAGTCTTTGAAGAAGGGGTCAAAAACAAGGTTGCCATACTCCCGGGGATGCCATTCTATGTCGATGGTGGCGGGGCGGACACCATCCGGCTCAATTTCTCATCAGCTTCCGAAGACCAGATAACCGAAGGGATGCGCCGCCTTTCCAGGGTGGTTCATACCCTGACGGGCAGATGAAGTGGTGCGCTTTATATATAATCGTCCGTCAGATCTTCCTTGTACAGGAAGAGAGATCCTTGAAGCATAAGTACCTGATTCTGCTCATCGTCCTTGCTGTCTGCGCAGCAGCCATGCCCATGGCAGCGGCCGATGGTCCCGTTTCTCCCACGGACACGATAATCGTCCCGACCATGGTTACCCCGCCCACTACCGAGCCGACAACGGCTCCCACGGTTGTAACCCCACCCACGACCGAACCAACGACCGTTCCAACAACGGTACCACCAACTGTCCCGACGATGGTCACCCAGCCCACTGCCGAGCCCACGATAACCCTTGTTACTATCATACCCACGGCAGTCGGTGGCGGAAAGGGCTGGATCGACACGTACTGTAATGTTGACGGTGCAACGGTGTACTTCGATGGCAGCCCCCAGGGGACGATCTCCGGGGGAATCCTCTCGGTTGCCGTAAGTCCCACGGGGACCCCGGTAAGCATCGTCTCGGCCTCGAAATCCGGGTATGTCACCGGTTCCACATCGCTACCGCACATGCCGCAGAGCAATGAGCACGTGGCGGTGTATATCACCCTGAACCCGGTCCCGACGCAGACCACCGTCCCACCCGTCCAGAACGGTGCGATCTATGCCCAGTCCAGCCCCGCCGGTGCAGCAATTTACATGAACGGTAATTTCCAGGGGTATTCCCCGATTACCATCCCGAACCTGGCACCCGGCTCCTATTCCATGAAAGCCTCCCTTTCCGGGTACACACCGGATACCCGGCTGATCACCGTGTATGCCGGGCAGACCGCCACCTATTATCCAACCCTCCAGCCCTCACCCCCGGCACCCCGCAGCACCGGGACCGTGACCGTGACCTCCAGCCCGGACCATGCTCTCATCTACGTCGACGGTAACTACCAGGGAAAGGCCCCGATGACCGTCACCCTCTACCCGGGCAGCCATGCATTCCGCCTCACCCTTCCGGGGTACAGTGACTATTCCGCCACGGTCTACGTCAATGCCAATACCAACCAGAACCTGAACGCAATCATGACACCGGCGGTATACGGTACCGTTTCCATAACCTCCCTGCCCGGTGCAAGCGTCTTCATGGACAGCAACGCCCAGGGGACTATCCCCCCCTCCGGGGTTCTCACCCTCTATAATGTGCCGAATGGAAACCACATCTTCAAAATAACCGCTTCCGGTTACAACGAGTGGATGAACACCATCTATGTCCAGCCCAATGTCGTCAACCCGATCAATGCACCCCTGACACCGGTCGGTCCCAACCCGACACCGGTACCTGCGACAGGAGGGTTCAACATCGTCTCTACCCCGACCGGCGCTGAAGTCTATATCGATAACCTGTTCAAGGGTTACACGCCGGCAACGCTGAACGGGATTCCGGCGGGAAGCCACCAGGTCCTGCTCAAATATACCGATTACGTGGATTACTCCACTACGGCGTCGGTGACGGCCGGTCAGGTGACCCCGCTTGCCATCAGTATGCAGCCGGCCCCAACCCCCACCCAGAAGTCCCCGCTCTCGCCGATGAGCATGGCAGGAGCCGGTGCCGCAGTAATCGCAATCGGAATCGCATCACGGAGGTTACAACCATGAATTGCTCATTCGTGAACTCAAAAAAGCTCATCGTCAGTTCGATCCTCGTGATTATCATCATCGGATCGCTCACCCTATTCGCCTACAATAGCGAGAACACTGCCATGCAGAATGCTGCCCGGATGGGTATGAAGTCCACAGCAGGCGTGATGGCGACCCAGCTCTCCCCGGTAGACCTGACCGGGCTCAAGCCCGGCGACGAGGGGTCGCTCCAGTACAATGCCGTTGCCCAGAAACTGCGCACCATGCGCAGCATGGATGACCATATCCTGAATGCCTATATCCTGAAAGTAAATCCCGACCAGACCGTGACGTTCCTCGTGGACGATCTCTACCCGGATGACCCACAGGGCTCGGCAAAGATCGGGGAAATATCAACGGCACCAAAAAATGATATCCTTCTTGCCCTCTCCGGGCCGACGGTCTCAAACGAGCCCTACACCACCAAGTACGGATCGTTCATGACAGCCTATGCGCCCATCGATGATGCCCTCCAGGGGTCGACCGGCAACACGTATGCCGTGCTCGCAATCGATGTCTCGGCAAAGGACTACCAGAATTATACCTCTCAGGGAGGCATCATCCTCCTGACCGGCTTCATCTCGATGGTCCTTGCCGTCGGGGCGATCTTCTGGTTCGGCGGATCCCGCAGGGATGATGAGAAGAAGGCCTGACATTTTTTTAAAAGACGGGGGAGTATTTCCCGCAAAAACTATTTTTTTCCGGCCGCCCAACCTGATTGAGATGTCATCATCCCGATCATTACTCATCATGGGTCTGCTCCTTGCAGCCCTGCTCTTTGCAGCAGGATGTACTCAACAGCCGGCGACTACCACCTGTTCGCCCACCGGGGGCAGCACCTGCCCGGTAATAACGGAATCCGCTGTCGCTGCCAAAGCGACCCCCGCAACACCGGTTGCAACTCCGGCACCGGCAGAACCAGGGAAAAAAGTCCGGCTTGAAACGGACATGGGCACTATCGTGATCGCGCTCGATCCTGCCATGCCCGTCACAGCCGGGAATTTTGAGACGCTGGTGAAGAACAAATTCTACGATGGTGTGACGTTCCACCGCGTCATCGATGGCTTCATGATCCAGGGCGGGGACCCCACCGGTACCGGCCGCGGAGGACCCGGGTATGTCATCCAGGACGAATTCGGCCCTGCGAACCGGAACGACCGCGGGACCATCGCCATGGCAAACGCCGGCCCCAACACCGGCGGGTCACAGTTCTTCATCAACCTCGTGAACAACAATTACCTTGACTCCATGCACCCGGTCTTCGGCAGGGTGGTTGAAGGTATGGATGTCGTCGATAAGATCGGGAAAGTGCAGACAACCGGTAATCCGCAAAACCGCCCGCTCCGGAATATCACGATCATCCGTGCCGTGATGGTCTAGGTCCTTTTCCTTTTTTCCTGACTGCCGGTTCCCGACCGGGGATTCACAAAAGAGATGAAGCACGAGCGCCTATTCCTAACCACATACCATGACAGCACCAGTTGGAAAAACCGTGAAACTCGAGACGAACATGGGTACCATTACCCTTGCCCTTGCCCCCGACATGCCCATCACCGCGGGTAACTTCGAGACACTTGTACAGAAAGGCTACTACAACGGCGTGATCTTCCACCGGGTTATCAACGGGTTCATGATCCAGGGGGGAGACCCCACCGGCACCGGCTGCGGCGGACCGGGCTATGCGATCAAGGATGAGTTCCCTCCCGGTAACCGGAACGACCGGGGAACCATTTCGATGGCCAACGCCGGCCCCAACACCGGCGGATCACAGTTCTTTATCAACCTCGTGAACAACAACTTCCTCGACGGGAAACACCCGGTCTTCGGCAAAGTAATCGAAGGTATGGACGTTGTTGACAAGATTGGCAAGACCAAGACCGGCCCCGGCGACCGCCCAAACAAAGAAGTCGTCATTGTCAGGGCCGAAATGGCCTGAAACCTTTTTTAGCAAAAATGAATGTGGCTGGACTCAGCGCTTCCAGACATCCATGCTGGACATATTCTTCCCATGATACGTAATCTCGGCAGCAGTGAACACGAGGACCACGAAGTCCGGGTTGTCCGCTGATTTGAAGTACTGCTCGAACATCGGGTTCCAGTATTTCTTCTTGGTGGCAACGTCCTCGTGGACTGCACCTTTGGCCTTTATCTCGACATACGGATCGGAGAACTCCTTTCCTGACCATACCGAGAGTGCCGCATCGGGGTTCTTCTTCAGCTGCCCGACCTTGCTCGAGGCTTTCATCGTTCCTCCGACAAGGGTCATGTCGGGGAACCCGGAGAGCACCATGAACCTCACGGCCGGATGCTTCCCGTCGAGCGTAGCGACCGCTGTCACGTGGGGGCCACCGATCACTTCCAGGATCTGTTCCTTGAGTGCCATGGGCAACACTCTTGCTGGTGACCGCAATAAAGATTGTTATACCCCGGATTCAGGGAACTGCACCGGGGTATGCAAAAAATGTTATTTCCCGCATCCGCCGGAATATATCGGTGCGCATCCCCCCGGGGAGCACGGGGATCGTGATTTGGGGCCCCCGCAGCAGGGAGACTGGGGTCCAAGGTCCTTAACGACCTTTTCCGCCACCTGGTAGGCATACACGGTAAACATCTCATCCGGCACCTCGTCTATCCCGAACGGAAGGTCGAGGTTGTAGATCAGGTCGGCACGCACGATCTCAGGCCGGAGTTCCGGGATGACCCCGCACATCATCCTTGAACTGCAGTTGATGAAGCAGCCCTCGATTGCAAGAACCTTTTCCGCCCGGCGGACAAGGTTCCGCTGGCCGGTGTCTTTCGTGAACGCCCCGCCAAGGCAGATCCGTACCGTCCCTTCCGGCGCCAGCCGGTGGGCGACCAGGTTTGCGGCCCGCCGGGCAACCTCGCCCCGTGCACAGGCCCCCTCGCATGCCATCACCGCAATCTTCGGCGGGGTTGTGGAATTTCTCTCGGCATAGTCTTCACAGGCCGGGCATTTCCCGGTCACTTTTGCAATTTTTACGGTTTCACAGTCCATCTCATTCATCACTGCATAAACGGTTGGTCAGGGTGTGCTATATACCCCGGAACCGGATTTCAAGAAAAATTGAAAAGCCGCGGTTCTCCCGGGTTCCCGGGAGGTGACCACAGCGAGCAGCTTTTGTATTCCTCCTGCCTATCTCGTACCATGGCAACCGCCCGCTGCTGCCCGGCCGACTGCGCCCTCCGGAGTGACTGGGAAGAAGAACTTGCACACGAGAGAGCCTCGCTTTCGAGGCCACGTATCGATGCACTGAACCGGCTTATGAAGCTGCTCAGCCACCCGATCCGCCTGAAAATAATCCTGATGCTCCTCAACCGCGATCACTGTGTCTGCGAGTTCTTTTACGTTCTTGAAGAGCCGCAGAACCTCATCTCCTATAACCTGAAGGTGCTCCGTGACGGCGGGCTCATCGATTCGTACTACCGGTCGAACCACCGGATCTACCGGGTAAGCCCGGGAAAAGAGCAGGTCCTTAAAAAACTCCTCCCCGATGCGGTTTCCTGATTCTCTATCCGGTTGGATCCGTGCCGGCACAATACCGGGCATTCACCGGGCCCCGCATATTTTGTAAAAGATGGCGCAGGGCGATTGCCCGCATTTCCAATCCTTTTTGTACCTTGTTCCTGAAATAGGGTACATGGATCTCCTGGTCGCGTTCGTCATCACGCTCGCCCTGATAACGGTTGTCAGCATCTGGTACCGGATATCCCCGTTCTTCACGCTGGTCGGGGGGGCGATCCTGTTCGGGCTCCTGGCGGGAATGACGCTTGACGCAACGCTCCTTGGGATCGTCGCCGGTGTCGGGAAAGTCTTCTCCGCTTTTGGTATCATCATCCTCTGCGGTGCGGTCATCGCAAAACTCCTCCAGGAACAGGGGCAGGCTGCGGAGATCGTTGCGGATATCCGGCATTTCATAAAAAACCCGCCCGTGCTCGCCGGGGTCTCCGGCTATATCCTCTCCGTGCCGATCACCTGCTGCATCACCGCCTACATCATGCTGAACCCGATCCTCGACTGCCTTGAGAAAGATACGCGGAAGCGCAATGTCCTCCTCTACCTTGCAGCGGTCGGCGCCATCATCTCGTATGCACTGGTGTACCCGACCCCGGTCGTCATCCCGCTCTTCGATGCGTTCTCCGCGGGGACGAGCGCGCTGGTCTTCGACGCCATCTCGATCCCGCTCTCGATCCTGGTGCTTGGGGGGGTCCTCCTGTTCTTCCGCTGGATCGGGCCGGCGGAGGGTACGTCCGGCAGCACCGCTCCTGCATGCCATGACGGGACCGGGACAGCTGCCCTGCTCCCGGACTATACCGGGATCCACGGGAGGGCCTGGGCCCCGTTCATCGCGATCCTGGTCTCGATCCCGGTCTCCTTTCTTCTCCTCGGCCTCTCGCACGTGGGCACCATCAACTTCATCATGCTGGTCGGCGCCGCAACCGCCATTGCCCTCGCACCCCAGAAGGTCCGGGCATCCGGCCTGTCGCAGGGTGCAAAACACGCCGGCATGATCATCTTCGACATCTGCGGGGCGGGGGCACTGGGCTATGTGATTGTTTCAAGCGGGTTTGCGCAGGGGACGCTCGGCCAGATGACGGCCCTCATCCCGATCATCCTCGTGCCGTTCCTCCTTGCTGCCCTGATCGAGACTGCACAGGGATCGCGGGTGGTAACTGCAGTCATCACGGCAGAGGTACTTGCGGGATCGGGAGTTGCGGCATCGATCCACCCGGTCCCGCTCATCCTCCTCATCAGCGCCGGTTCCTGCATCGTATCCTACGTGACGGACCCGTTCTTCTGGCTTGTCCAGCGGACAACCGGAGATGATATGAAGACCGTCGTGAAGAGTTATACGCTGCCCATTGCGCTTGCGGGTCTGGGGATATTTGTCGCTGCCGTTGCCCTTGAATACCTGGTTTACCGTTGAAAAATGAATAAACGAGGACTACTCTGCAACAAATGACCTGCCCTGTCCGGTGAGCGAGTAGATGATCCAGTTCCCGTGGTACTCGCCCTCGACAAGGCCGCTTTCTTTTAAGATATTCAGGTGATAGGAGAGTTTCGAGCCGGAAAGGCGGGTAAAGCGGTTGATGACGCAGACGCAGAGCGGCTGGTCGCGGATCAGGTACAGAATGGTGAGCCGGAGGGGATCGGAGAGCGCGTGGTAGGCCCTGCTCTTCTCCGCAATCTCGGCCTGCGGGGGGATGCGTCCCGCGAGCGCTTCGAACCCGCCTGCCTCTTCGAGTTCCTTCTGGATCTGCTCGGGGATCTCTGCCTCTTTTTCTTTGGACCCCTTCATGCTTTTTGTCCCGCAGCAGGACCGGGTAACGCGCTTCATTTCAAATTAATCTGAAATGACAAGATATATAACCTTGCCCTGTTCACATTGATTCAACAAAATTTGAAATGGTGTGGAAACAATGGAAGGACTGAAATCATCCTGCAGTTGTGGTGCGGAAGGAAAAACCCGGATCATCTACTCCTGCTCCGGTATCGGGTCGAACGTGGGGCAGCTTGCCAACGCAGCCGCGTGCCGGCTGGCAGGAGAGGGATATGGCGGCGGGTCGTGCCTTGCCGGGGTCGGCGGGGGCATTGAGAAACTGGTCGGCATGGGAAAAGCGGCGGACGAGCGTATCGTCATCGACGGTTGCCCGGTTGCCTGCGCAAAGAAGATCATGGCCGACAAAGGGCTTGCCATCGACCGGTATGTCCTGATCACGGATCTCGGTATCTCCAAGACACCGGGGCCCTCGTTCAGCCCTGCGGACGTGCAGACCGTGGTCGACGCGGTCAGGAGGGCGTGAAGGAATATCATGAGCTGCATTGATACCGGCGCGATCCGCGGGCACGAGACGGTCATCTCGCTGGCCGGCGGGCAGAAAACCGAATCGCTCCCGTGGAACCCGCACCCGAAATTCGCCGGTGTGTTCTTAAAGCACCTGGTCACCGGCAGCGACACGGGGGGGCGCATGAGCCTCCACCATGTCCGGGTCTACCCGGGACACGCCATCGGCGACCACGCCCATGCCGGGCAGGTCGAGATCCACGACGTGATTGCGGGCGAAGGCACCTGCACGCTTGCCGGGAAGGAGGTCCCTTACGCCCCGGGCGTAATGGGCATCATGCCGGCCGCCACCGTGCACCGGGTCGACGCCGGGGATAAAGGTCTGCTCATCCTTGCAACCTTCTCTCCTCCGCTGGTGTGAAACAACGGTGAATTATCATGGACGACAAAATACCCTGCTGCGCTGCCGATGCCCTCTGGCGGATCCGGAAAATTAACGTAAACGGCATCATGACGGGGTTCAACCGGCTCGACGAGTGCATTGCCGACGTGCGGGATATGAATCCGGCAGGCGAGAGCGCGGTCCGCGAGGCCCTCCTCGGGAAGGTCCGGGCCTGCAATTATATTCCTCCCGGTGCGGAGGACGCGTACGCGGCGGCGCTGGTGGAAGAGTACCACAAGGTTTCCGGCCGGCAGGGCTGCTGCGGGAGCCCCGGACCATGACGACTACCCTTGTCACCTGTTCCGGTGTCTCGAATACCGGGAAACTGACCACGCAGGCAGCCCTCGCCCTCATGCAGATGCGGCCGGGCAGGTACCAGTGGACGCACGTGAAGAAGTCTGCCGCAGCGCTGGAAGACGAGGTCCGGGACGCGGAGCAGGTCATCGTCATCGACGGGTGCCACGACTGCTGTGCAACAAAGAAACTCGCGGCAACCGCGTTCTGCCCCCACCATCGCATCATCGCAACCGACCTTGGCATAGAAAAGAACGGGATGGCGGACGTGCAGTACCAGGAGATCGAACGGGTGGTGGCAGCTGTCCACGCACTCCCCGGGGAATGAACCATGCAGGACTATTTACAACTCTTCGCTGACGCTCTGACGTACCAGGTCCTCGGGCTCGTGCAGGGTTCACCCCTCGCCTCGTCCATCGACTTCTTCATCTACGATACGCTCAAGGTCACCCTGCTGCTCGCGGTGATCGTCTTTACAGTCGCCATTGTCCGCTCGTACATCACCCCGCAGAAGGTGAAGAAATGGGTGGGGGGGCGCACCGGGGGCGTGGGCAATGTCGTGGCGGCCCTCCTCGGGATCCCCACGCCGTTCTGCTCCTGCTCGGCAGTCCCGCTCTTCATCGGGTTTGTCGAGAGCGGCGTGCCGCTCGGGATCACGTTCTCGTTTTTGATCGCCTCGCCGCTCATCAACGAGGTGGCGGCTGCGATGCTCCTTGCCATGTTCGGCTGGCAGATCGCGCTCATCTACATCGTCTCCGGGCTCATCATCGCCATTATCGCCGGCATCATCATCGGGCGCCTCCACATGGAAAGCGAAGTAGAGGACTTTGTCTGGAAATGCAGGATGCACGACCAGGCCGAGAAACCGATGACATGGCGGGACCGGGTGGATTTCGCGATCCGCGAATCGGAGAGCATCACGCTGAAAGTGATCCCCTACATTGTCATCGGCATTGCGATCGGCGCGATTATCCACGGGTATGCCCCGGCAGATTTTCTCGTCAATATTGCCGGGCCGGACAACCCGCTTGCCGTTCCGATAGCAGTGCTGATCGGCATTCCGCTCTACTCCAATGCCGCGGGTATGATTCCCATCATGGAAGTGCTCACGGCAAAAGGGATGGCGATGGGGACCGCGCTCGCCTTCATGATGGCGGTCATCGGGCTCTCGCTGCCCGAGATGGTCATCCTGAGAAAGGTGATCAAGATCAAACTGCTCCTGGTTTTTGCAGGGATCCTGTTCGTGTCGTTCACCCTGACAGGCTACCTGTTTAATGCGATCCTGGGATAACCTGATGATTGCAGGAGTGAGGCTATGACAAAAGCTGACGATGCGCACCGGTCTTTCCTGAAGAGGTTCACCTGTTCTGCAGCAGTTTTTTCCGCGTTTTCCGGAGAACTGGGCCTGGATCCCGACACGGCAAAAAAGATCGCGTGCGGGTTCGGGGCCGGGATCTCGAAGACCGGCAATATCTGCGGTGCTGTCTCAGGGGCCATCATGGTTATTGGCCTTGCGTACGGGAAGGCGCGGGAAGGCGATGATGCCGCAACCGAAAAAACCCGGGAGCTGACCCGCAGGTTCCTGACCGAATTTACTCAGAAGAACGGATCGACAGACTGCACGGAACTGCTGGGTTACGATCTCAGCAAGCAGGACGAGTATGCCGCGGCACAGGAGAGCGGTATCTTTATCGGGAAATGCCCGCTGCTGGTCCGGGATGCAGCAGACATCCTTGAGAACCTCCTGAAGAACGAGGACTGAACAGAACATGACAGGCGTAAAACAACTCTCCTTTCTTGACCGCTACCTGACCCTCTGGATCTTCCTTGCCATGGCAGTTGGTATCGGCATCGGGTACTTCTCACCCGCAGTACCGACAATGATCACCGGACTCTCGGTCGGGACCACCTCCATTCCCATCGCGATCGGGCTCATCCTGATGATGTACCCGCCGCTCGCGAAGGTGAAGTACGAGGAGCTCGGGAAGGTCTTCCAGAACACAAAAGTCCTCGGCCTCTCACTCGTCCAGAACTGGATCGTCGGGCCGGTCCTGATGTTTGTCCTTGCTGTCGTCTTCCTCCGTGACCAGCCGCTCTTCATGTACGGCCTGATTCTCGTCGGTATTGCCCGGTGTATCGCTATGGTCATTGTCTGGAACGACCTTGCCGAAGGCGACTGTGAATACTGTGCCGCAATCGTAGGACTGAACTCGCTCTTCCAGGTCTTCTTCTACTCCGTGTATGCATGGTTCTTCATCACGTACCTGCCGCCCCTGCTCGGTCTTGGGGCAGGTTCCGCAGTCTCGATCACGATCCTCCAGATTGCACAGAGCGTCTTTGTCTATCTCGGTATCCCGTTCATCGCCGGCATGGTCACGCGGTATGCCCTGCTCCGCGTGAAGTCGAAGGAGTGGTACGAGCAGGTCTTCATCCCGAAGATCTCGCCTATCACGCTCATCGCCCTGCTCTTTACCATCATCGTGATGTTCTCCCTCAAGGGAGAGTACATCGTCAACGTGCCGTTCGATGTCGTGCGGATCGCAATCCCGCTGCTCTGCTACTTTGTCATCATGTTCTTTGCAAGTTTCTGGATGTCCCACCGTCTCGGCGTCGATTACGCAAAGTCAGCCTCGCTCTCGTTCACCGCGGCATCCAACAACTTCGAGCTTGCGATCGCGGTTGCCATCGCCGTCTTCGGCATCGCATCCCCGGCGGCGTTTGCCACGGTCATCGGGCCGCTCGTCGAGGTACCGGTGCTCATCGGGCTCGTGAACGTTGCGCTGTGGATCCGGGAGAAGTGGTACGGGGGGGCTGCGGGGAGTTCGTGTTCGCCGGGGTGAGTGGGGCGGTGAGCGGTTTTTTTTAAATACCCTGTAACAATACAGATTTCATGAAAAAAAGATGCGGGCCGCCTCACCCTCCTGTCCCCGCAATTATTCCTACGATCTGCCGGGCCGTCTCCGAATCGAAGACCTGCATGAGCAGGAGCCCGGCGATCGCGGCGAAGAGGGTCCAGAACACTTTTCTGACATGCTCGTTCTTGCCGAACGCCTCAATCGCTGCATCCGTATCTGCCTTCATCATCCACCGGATTATTTTCGGCAGGAAGACGAAGAGCGGGAGGAAGCAGACCGCAGCGCCGGTGAACGCGAGCGCGATCCCGGTCTTTTCTGCAAGGAAGATCCCAAGCGGCACCGCGAAGACGCCTGCCAGGACTGCCGCGAGTGCGACCTCGCCGAGCCAGAAGTAATGCCGCTTCTCGGCGTAGTTCGTTTTCTCTGCATCGGTCAGTACGGCGGGATCGAACATACCGAGCGTGGAGAGCATCCCGTACCAGACCGCGTGCGACTCTTCCGGGTCGGCAACGATGCCGAGGAAGAGGATTGCGGCTGGAATGATAAGCAGAACGGGTGGGAGATGTGCCAGGAAAAAAATGATCCCGAGCAGGATCCCTGAGCCGCAGATGGCGGCCCGGGTCTGCAGTTCATGCTCGAACATTGCAACAACTCCTGCCGGATCGGATAATCTTCACGATCATCGCATGTCGCCGCCTTCATTCACGTACATCGTCCTCATCCGCCGTGATGGTGAATTCGAAGACCGGGCTCGTGGACCCGCCGTTCGCCGGGCTGAAGTCCCGGGCCCTTCCAGCCTGCCCGCGTTTCCGCCGGGCGGTTCGGATCCGGACCGTGTGAATCCCCGGCGCCCGCGGATAGACGCGGCGGCCGTCGGTGTCGCGCATCTCCCGGTAGGGCGGGATCTCGAACCAGTCCGGCCAGAAGCGGACTCCCTTCGGGATATCCGTTCCTCTCATCAAGTCCTGCAGCCGGATCGGGGCCATGTTGTCGTAGATTACGTCCACGATCAGGTCCCCTTCTTCCTGGTCCGGGTGCAGTTCCAGCTCGTAGAAGACCGGGTTGCGCCGGACCTCGTCGAGCGTGAGCGGAGTATCCTTTGTGATCGGTTCAAGGCCGGAGAAGGTCCCGTGGTACAGGCCGGTTACGGTCGCGACCGGCTGGATTTCAGCTTCCATGATACACCTCCTTTAAGCGTTCATGCTCGGCCCGGAGCCGTTTGAACTCCTCCACGATCTCGTCGTACCTGCCGATCCGCTGGTGGATGACGAACAGGACCGGGTAGAGCGGGAGGACGGCCCCGAGCACGAGGCCTAATATTTCCGTTTCCATATCAGCGCCTCTTTCGAAGACCTGCGGTCTTCTCTAATCTCACCCCTTCGGGGTTCGATATGCCCAAGATTTCTGTTTCCATGATGTGTCTCCTGTGATGGATGCAAAGCCTTCAAAGGGAGGGGGAGGGACCGAAGTCCCGCGTATCTTTTAAGGATGCCCCTCCCCGGCGGCTTATGCGCCGATGGTTCAGGCTAAGGCCGCAACCGTGTCGGCCCAGGTCTCGACTTTGCTCCGGATCGCATCGTCCGAGAATGAGGTGAGGGTCACCTGTTCCCGGCTGAAGTTCACGAAGTAGATCTCGCCGTTGGCATCGTGGCACTTCAGGGTTGCCGCGTACTTCTCGTTCCCGAGGTCACGGAACGGTGTCCCGCCGATAGCGGTGGCGATGGCCGAGTTGGCGACGAGAAGGCCGGCAACGCTCGTGAAGGAGGTGATGGTCGGTGCCCGCAGCGTGATCACGGCGATGGGCCTGGCATCGGAGTCCTGGTAGATGACCCGCGCAGTGTATCCCTGTTTGCTGCGCTCTACTCCCGGGTGGTCTGCCCCTCCTGCATTGTAGGTCGTGCACTGGAAGGGGTTGTTCGTTACTACGCCCTGGACAAGGTTGTCGAAGGCCGTTACATCTGCGAGCGGTGCCGCGAGCTTGCGGACTGCGCTCTTGGTTGTTGAGCTGGTGACAAAGTCTGCCATGTTTCTTATCTCCTTTTTTCTCTTGTCTCGGGGCGCCCTTTGACATAACAGCATTGGCAGAGCGGGTATAACGGGTTATTTCGGGGGTGCCAATCCGGGAGATTATAGGGCTGCTTTCGCAATTCCGGAGTGATCCGCGTGGATTGGGATTGTTCCGGGCTAAAAATATGAAAAAAAGGGATTAGTTCAGGGAGGCCGCGAAGTCATGGTCGTACCGGAGACCTCCCGGGTAGATGAGGTAATACCTCCAGCCGCAGGTCGGGGAATGGACCCAGATCATGATCGTATCCTTGACCTTGCCCGCCAGCACACGAAGGTGATCCACCCTGCCGGTATAGAGTTCGCGGAGCTTTGCCGCGCTCGGTACCGGTACCTGCGACCGGAGGGCGAGAATCAGCAGGGCTCCGGCCCTGCCGCCGAGCCCGATAAGATTGACCGGCATTGACGGCTCGCTCACGCGTACGGAGAGGTAACCGGCAGCGATGAGGATCTCCTTTGCCTCATGCACGATCGGGAGGCTCCGCATCCGCCCCGGCCGGGCTTCCGTTGCTGTTACGTCGACGGGGGTGTGGAAGACGACCTCGATCTCCGCGAGGTCCCGTTCCGTAGCGATCTGCTTCCGTTGTTTCACCTGAACCGATGTTTTCTGTTCGACATCCGTTCTTCCGGTGGGGAACTTAGTCCCCTTCCCGGTCCGTGAGACCCCGTGGGGCCTCATAACTGAACTCCTGATGGTTTTCATTTTTCTCCACGTTCCTGGTATCATTGCATGGTGTTCGTCGTGCAATTCACCTGAACCGGGAAAGACATTCCCGGATCTGTCGCAGGTGCCGGCCCATGCCGCAGGTCCCCTAATCGGAAGCAACAACCGACCGGGATGACCGGCGTTTACCGGACCGGCATTTCAGCGACGCAAACCACGACCCGAAGGCAGACGGGAACCGGTACCGGACCCGGCCCTGGCGGCCGTGGGATGATGGATACATTCCCACAATGCCTGGAGCAGTACAACAAGTACACCAATCACTGCAGCAATGAAGACCATGTCGAGGACCACGAGGTGGACCATCCACTCCGCCCTGAAGCGGGAGCCGATGCGCCCCGGGGCCTTCTCTGGTTTTCGTGTGCAGTTTTCGTTCGGCATGTGTGATTAGCTAACGTTTCGGAAATTTGTATATATACTATTTGGTTTATGTTCAAAAAATGAATATAACGATCGTTTGGTCCGGGCAATCGGAGCCCGTTCCGGGGCCGGAATAGGTATAACCGCGAGGTTACAGGATTGAACCGCGGGGGGACTGGGGTGCGAGGGGAACCTGTTTTAAGACAATCACGATCATTGTTTCAAAACCCTTAACGCACATCACCGAGAATACAATGGTATTACAAGGAAGGTCCCCCATGGCCCGGCAGAGCACGAAGAAACAGAAGACCAGCAACGGCGCAAACCTCGGGTTCGAGGCAACGCTCTGGGCTGCTGCCGACAAGCTCCGTGGCCACATGGATGCAGCGGAATACAAGCACGTGGTCCTGGGCCTCATCTTCCTGAAGTACATCTCCGATGCCTTTGAGGAACGGCACGTTACTCTTGAGACCGAGCTCTCTGATCCCAAGAGCGAATGGTACATTGCCGAACCGCAGGCCCGGTACCAGACCCTGGAAGATCGGGACGAATACCTGTCGGCCAATGTCTTCTGGGTGCCCAAGGAAGCCCGCTGGTCAACCCTTCAGGCAAACGCGAAACAGCCGACCATCGGCAAGCTGATCGATGACGCGATGGTGGCAGTCGAGCGGGACAACCCCTCGCTCAAGGGTGTGCTACCGAAGGATTATGCCCGGCCAGCGCTGGACAAGACCCGGCTGGGCGAATTGATCGACCTGATCGGCACCCTCGGATTGGGCGAGAAGGAGCACCGGTCCAAGGACATCCTCGGCCGCGTGTACGAGTATTTCCTCTCGCAGTTTGCAAGCGCTGAAGGGAAGAAGGGCGGGCAGTTCTATACCCCACGGTCGGTAGTAAAGACCCTTGTCGAGATGATCGAGCCATACAGGGGCAGGGTGTACGACCCCTGCTGCGGTTCGGGCGGGATGTTTGTCCAGAGCGAGAAATTTGTCGAGGCGCACGGGGGCAATGTAGCGGATATCGCAGTCTACGGGCAGGAGTCCAATCCTACGACCTGGAAACTGGCCGAGATGAACCTCGCCATCCGGGGGATCGAGGGCAACCTCGGCCCCGAGCACGCGGACAGCTTCCACCGCGACCTGCACCCGGACTTAAAAGCCGATTTCATCCTTGCCAACCCGCCGTTCAATATGAGTGACTGGGGCGGCGAGCGGCTCAAAGAAGATGCCCGCTGGAAGTATGGCCTCCCCCCGGCCGGCAACGCGAACTTTGCCTGGGTGCAGCACTTCATCTACCATCTCTCACCGACCGGCATCGCGGGTTTCGTGCTCGCGAACGGCTCCATGTCCTCGAACCAGTCCGGCGAGGGCGAAATACGGAAGAACATCATCGAAGCCGATCTCGTGGACTGCATGATTGCCATGCCGGGACAGCTCTTCTACTCCACCCAGATCCCGGTCTGCCTCTGGTTCGTGACCCGGGACAAGAAGAACCACCGGTTCCGCAACCGTCGCGGCCAGACGCTGTTCATCGACGCCCGGAAGATGGGCGTGCTGATCGACCGGGTGCACCGCGATCTTACGGATGAGGACATTGCCCGGATATCTTCAACCTATCATGCATGGCGGGGCGAGAAGGAAGCCGGGGCGTACGCAGATGTGCCGGGTTTCTGCAAGAGTGCCTCTGTTGATGAGATCCGGAAGAACGGTTTCGTGCTGACGCCCGGGCGGTACGTGGGCGCTGAGGATGTCGTGGATGATGGCGAGCCGTTTGAGGAGAAGATGGGGCGGCTGACCCGGACGTTGGAGGGGCAGTTCGCTGAGTCGGAGCGGCTGGAGACGGAGATTAAGAAGAATCTTTCCGGACTTGGGTACGTGGCGGAGTAATCTATTATCCTTTTGTTGTTTCCTGTTTGCGAAAAGATAGTATGGGTGGGAGAACAATGATTGAAATGAGTAGTATGTCATCAGTCAGCGAGTCAGTGGAAGAGAAGATCCGCAGGCTGCCGCCGGATCTCCAGCGTAATCTGCTGGACTATATCGACAGCCTTACCCGGCAATCTGAGCGGGCGGTGAGTGGAAAGTTCCGGTTTGAGTGGGAAGGATGCCTCTCCCACCTGAAGGAGAAATATTCATCGGTCGATCTTCAGCACAAGGCGCTTGACTGGTGGACCTGATGTACTTAGTGGATACCAACATCTTCCTGGAAGTCATGCTGAAGCAGGAGAAGGCGCCTGTTGTCAAGGATTTCTTCAACCGTGCCGACATGTCCTCGCTTGCCATCAGCGATTTTTCCCTCTTTTCCATCGGCATCATCTTCGCACGGGAGAAAAAACCCGAGCCCTTCTTAAAACTGGTCAACGATGATATCCGCAACAGCGGGATCACTCTGGTGTCGCTGCATCTGGAGGATTTCTCCACTATCTTTGAGTATGCGGAAAAATACCGGTTCGATTTCGATGACGCATACCAGTATGCAATTGCAGAGCGCAACGGGCTCTCTATTGTCAGTTATGACAGGGATTTTGACCGGACTGAGAAGGGGCGGGTTGTGCCGGAGGGGCTGTTCCGTAACACCCGGTGATTACCGAAGTTATTTGATCGTAACAAGGTCTTAACAACGTGTTGAAATGTTGCACTCACCTTATTTTAAATCCAGCAAATTACGCCCCGCTCGGGAAATATCCGATATTTTAAGTTTATTCCAGGTCTTAACAAGTTCTTATCAATTGGTTACCATGTCGATTATTTCTGGTTTTTTCGACACGTTTTTGCGATATGTCGATGGAATCGACAGGTTGGTTTTTCCCGGCATATCTCGCGCAATATCCGCCGGTTTCGTGCTGACGCCCGGGCGGTATGTGGGCGCCGAGGATATCGTGGATGATGGCGAGCCGTTTGCGGAGAAAATGGGGCGGCTGGCGGCGAAACTGGGGGAGCAGTTCCGGGAATCGGAGAGGCTGGAAGGGGAGATTGCCGGGAATATGAAGGGATTGGGTTTTCAATAATATGGATCCCTCAATTAATGTTGTTTCGAACGAGACAATTTTACGAGAATTTGGATTTTCGGATTTTCCGAAGAACTGGACAATTATTGAAATAAATGATCTGTTATCTTCGGATCGAGGTATCTCTGTAGGTGTGATGTATCCCGGTGATCATGATCCATCCGGAATCCCAATTATCAAAGTGACCGACCTGAAAAATTGCAAAATTAATCACTCTCCCGATTTCAGAATCAGCAGGAAAAAACATGAGGAATATCTAAGAACCGAATTTCAGGGTGGCGAACTTCTCATAACCTTAGTTGGAGATGTTGGGAAGTGTGCAATTGTCCCCCAAGACATGAAAGGTTTCAATGCCGCCCGAGCAATTGGGGTTTTGAGGTTTAAAGATCAAGGGGATATTCCTTTTATTCGTTTATGCCTCTTGAGTAAACCACTTCAAGAATTGATGGTCGCTTGGTCAAATACTACCGTTCAAACAACCCTTAACTTGAAAGAAGTTAAAAGGTTACCAATTCCATGGCCTCCGAAAGGAGAGAGAGATGTAATCGCCCGCATCCTCTGCTCTCTCGATGACAAGATCGAGCTCAACAGCCAGATGAACGAGACGCTCGAAGCGATGGCACGGGCGATCTTCAAGTCATGGTTCGTGGATTTCGATCCGGTGCGGGCGAAGGCAGAGGGGCGCGATACCGGTCTGCCGGCTGATATTGCGGCTCTGTTTCCGGATGAGTTTGAGGATATTGATGGGCGGGAGGTGCCGAGGGGGTGGGGGGTTGGAACGATTGGAGGATCAACTACCATTGTAGGTGGAAGTACTCCGAGTACAACTAATGCCTCCTTCTGGGAAAACGGTACTCATCCCTTTGTGACACCCAAAGACTTAGCGGGATTATCGACACCTATCTTGCTCGATACGGAAAAGAAAATCACTGATTTGGGTGTGGATCAGATAAGTTCCCGAATTTTACCACTTGGGACGGTCCTTCTCTCTTCTCGTGCTCCTATTGGGTATATCGCACTCACAAAGATCCCTGTCTCGATAAATCAAGGGTTTATTGCAATCATATGTGATCGGGCTCTACCGAATTATTATGTTTTGTCATGGGTAAGAGAGAATTTACCATTAATCATTGACCGAGCCAATGGTACGACGTTCCTTGAAATCTCAAAATCGAATTTTAAACCGATGGATGTTCTCATACCTCCTGCTGAGGTTCTTACCAAATTCGTTCAACAGGTCGAACCACAATACGCCCAAATAGGAAATAACGAGCAGCAGTCCCGCACACTCGCCCAGATCCGCGATGCGCTGCTGCCGAAACTGATGAGCGGGGAGATCCAGGCTAATACTCTGGAAAATCCGGCTTAAGGTAACCATATGACACATTCCGATGAAGGAAAGATCGAGATTTCTGTTCCATTACTCGTTGATCAGAATGGTTTCTTCGGAAGAGAATGTCCACAGGAAAAATGTAAGAAATATTTCAAAGTACTCCCAGGAACTGGACTGAAAGAGACGGACCATTGTATTTGTCCGTACTGTGGGTACAAAGGATCGAATCCGGAATTTTTCACTCCAGACCAGATCAAACGCGTTCACACTGCCGCGATGAATGTTGCATATGATAAAGTAAAACAAATGCTCGGAAGATGGAATGATGGTCTTAAACCGCGAGGCCGTTATGGAATGGATATCGCGATGCGGATCAAAGATGGGGCACCACAGCAACTCCATATTTACAGCGAGAAAGATCTGGAAACCACTGTTGAGTGCAACAATTGTACGTTAAAATACTCAGTTTATGGCGTTTTTGCCTTTTGTCCTGATTGTGGACAGCATAATTCCCAGCAGATTTTTTATAAGGATCTCGAAGTAATTGGAAGAAGCCTCGATATTGCTGAATCATCAGAGAAAGAAATCAGGGAGCTGATGATCGAAGCCGCAGTGGATAAATGCGTCTCTTCCTTCGATGGATTCGGCAGGGAGTTATGCAGATTGGTATCTGATAAAACCCGGCAGGATTCTGGAAAATCTACATTCAGTTTCCAGAACCTTACTGGTGCAAATACTAATTTCCAAAAACTATCCGGTGCCGAATTAAAAACGGGGATTCATGACGATGAATGGCAGATACTGGTTCTGAATTTCCAGAAGCGCCACCTATTTGCCCATAAAAAAGGAGTGATTGATCAGGAATATATCGATAAAACAGGTGATTATTCAGCAGTTGTAGGAAGAAAAGTGTCCCTCAGTATTGAGGAAATCCGAAGAATTATCCCCATTTTAAGAAATCTTGCTGATTATATGCTTCGCTCGATTCCGAAACAGATGTGCGGGGAGATTCAGGTCGAGGGTAAAGAATCATGATCCTAAAAGAATGGAATTACGAAGACGAGTGGTTCGAAGAAACAAATGTTGCGAATAAGATAAGGATCTATCTCGTCGATCAGAAATACACAATTCAGCATTTCAATGACGATAAGAAAGCCAAAGGGCATGATCTTGTAGCAATGCAGGATGGAAAAAAACTCATCATTGAAGTGAAAGGATTCCCTTCAGATAAATACGTCAATGGGAAGAAAAAAGGACAAAAAAAGCCAACCCATCCAAATCTGCAATCAAAACATTGGTTCTCAGAAGCACTTACGGCACTATTAACCGCAAAAAGTCAGAACTGGGATGTAACAATCGCAATGGGATTGCCGTATCATAAAAAGTATCTTGAATATATTGACAAATTGCATGTAATCAATGAAAAAATTGGAATCATCTATTTTATTGTACATGAAGATGGGAGTGTCCATAAAAAATCATTTCCGGTCTGATTTTAACAGTCGGGTTACACTTTCAATCCACGCCCCGGCTCTTTTTATAATAACCAATAATATGATTATCTTAGTGCGTTACTGCCAAGTACACGAGTAACTGCAAAAAGATCAGATAACCGAGGGATTGTGTGAACAATAACGAGTTTTTTGATGATCCGCGACAACAATCGCTGGTAAAATCCGAGATTGTCCGTAAATATTTCTGGGCTTGGGCGAAAGTGGTTATTCCTTCTGCAAAGAGATTCGATAAAAAAATTGCATACATTGATCTCTTTGCCGGCCCCGGTGTCTATCAGGATGGTACAAAATCTACACCGATCCTGATATTGGAACGGGCAATTCAGGAGCCTGATATGCGGGATATGTTGGTATCCCTTCTCAATGATGCAGACCCTGAGTACGCAACTTCACTTAAAGCCGCAATTGATAGTTTACCCGGCATTAAATCGATGAAGTATCCCCCCAAAGTGTCCAGTAATATCATCGATATTGGTTTTGAGACGTTTTTCAAAGATATTCATCTTGTCCCTACGCTGTTTTTCCTTGATCCCTGGGGGTATAAGGGAATTTCAATCGAGCTTATCGGATCGGTACTTAAGAACTGGGGATGTGACTGCATCCTGTTCTTTAATTACAACCGTATTCAAGCGAGTCTGACAAATCCCAAAGTTACAGAACATATGGATGCCCTCTTCGGAAAAGAACGGGCAGCTAAACTCCGTGAGGAACTTGAGAATGTCCCCTCCCAGGAAAAGGAACTAGCTATCATAGAAGCAGTAACGGCGGCTCTGTATGATGCGGGTGCGACGTATGTTCTGCCATTCTGTTTCAAGGATGCCCACCGGAAATGTACGAGCCATCACTTGATTCTTGCCACGAAACATGTGCGAGGTTATGAGATCATGAAAGATATCATGGCCAAAGAGAGTTCAAGCGATATTCAGGGAGTGCCCTTATTCGAATATAATTCTGCAACACGAAGACAAGCACGCTTATTTGAATATTCAAGACCTTTGGAGGATTTAGAAGAGATGCTACTTTCAGAATATGCTGGTACGACACACACTATGAGAGAGATCTTTGAGGGGCATAACATAGGCCGGCGCTTCGTCAGCCGCAATTATAAGGATGCATTGATCAGCCTTGAACGACAGGGAAAAATTACATCCAATCCTCCCGCCAACCAACGTCAACAACGAAAAAGTATTCCAACCTTTGCAAACGATGTTATGGTAACATTCCCGAATAAGAGTGGATAATACAATGGCAATTAACTCCGGCATCGAATGGACAGAAACCACATGGAATCCGGTAACCGGCTGTACCAAGATAAGCCCGGGCTGTAAGAACTGTTACGCGGAACGGATGGCGTACCGGCTTCAGGCAATGGGGCAGCCGAACTATCGTGATGGATTCAAGGTGACCCTTCAGGAGCGGATGCTTCCCCTTCCGCTGGAGTGGAGAAAGCCACGGATGATCTTTGTCAACTCGATGAGCGATCTCTACCACAAGGATGTCCCGACACCTTTTATCAAAAAAACCTTTGATGTCATGAGAAAGGCATCGTGGCATACATTCCAGATCCTTACCAAACGATCAGGTCGGTTCAGGGAAATTGAGGAGACCATCAGGATCCCAAAGAATGTGTGGCTGGGTGTCAGTGTGGAAAATGAGGATTATCTCTACAGGATAGATGATCTCCGGGCAACACACGCCCCCGTCAAATTCCTCTCGCTGGAGCCGTTAATCGGCCCGCTGCCGGGTCTGAACCTTGAGGGTATCGACTGGGTAATTGTCGGGGGGGAGTCGGGACCCGGTGCCCGGCCAATGCAGGAAGAATGGGTGACGGATATCAGGGATATCTGCCTTGCTTCAAATGTACCGTTCTTCTTCAAACAGTGGGGTGGCGTTATCAAGAAACGGGCCGGCAGGGTGCTTGAGGGCCGGACGTGGGATCAGATGCCGGGTCTGACCGTAACGGTTTAGCCAGTTTGTTTCCAGGTCTTCTCCTTGCATATGCATCTGGACAATCCGGTAGACAAAATGACCAGACGACCTCAAAGATTCCGCATGTGAATATGCATCTGGACAAATTACAAGATTTCATGAACTATTGTAATATCACACATCCGCCCAACTTACACCGGGGGATTCTCTAAATGATCGCTGAAACGAACCAACTGCTGGAAAACTATCTCTCGTGGCTGAAGGATACGACCACACTCCGGCAAGTCGAAGAATGGGTTGAGATCACAACACCGTACCTCGATCGCCACAGCGATTATCTCCAGATCTATATCAAGCGCCAGAATGGCAACTACATTCTCACTGACGATGGTTATATTCTTGGGGATCTTGAACGGTCCGGTTGCAAACTCGATACTCCGAAGAGACACGCCCTCCTGACTATGACACTCAACGGGTTCGGAGTACAGCTTGTAAACGGGGAACTTACCATTCGTGCCTCCCAGGAAAACTTCGCCCAGAAAAAGCACAACCTGATACAGGCAATGCTTGCTATCAATGATCTGTTTTACCTGGCGATGCCTACAGTTGCAAGCGTTTTTCTCGAAGATGTAATAGCATGGCTCGATCTCCACGATATCCGCTACACGCCCAAAGCGAAGTTCACCGGCAGGAGCGGGCTCGATCACCTCTTCGATTTCGTCATCCCGAAATCCCGGAGCCAGCCCGAGCGTATCCTCCAGACCATCAACCGCCCGGCCCGCGATACGGCACAGACGGTTGTCTTCTCATGGATTGATACCAAGGAAGTTCGGTCACCGGATTCTAAAGCGTACGCCATCCTGAACAATACCGAACACGCGATATCCGGTGAAGTGCTGGACATATTCAGAAATTACGAAGTAACACCGGTCTCGTGGAGCACGCGGGATATGATCGTTGAAGAACTCGCGGCCTGAATGGGATGATAAAGTGTCGCGATTATTCAAAATAATTTCATAATTCTCCTTATCACGACAATTTTCGCGACAAAGTGTCGCGATAACCCCTGGGTGGTTTCCTCTACAGTAGGGCCCCCCATCTATCAAAATCTATCAATATATCACAAACTGATAGATGCAACTTCCCTGATTGTAATACCCATCACCAACTACTAAAATCTACTAATCTATACTAAATTAGTAGTTGCTTCGAGAGCGTATTTCACAAAATACGTTAAAAACACCAACTACTAATAAATACTAATTTGTGCTAAATTAGTAGTTAGTGAGTTGGAGCGTATGCAGAAACTGCCCGAAAAACCCCCGGTAAGCTGGGCTGAGGGGATGGCCCTTGCGAATGTAAAAATTGCTGAGGATGAGACCTTCCAGAAAAATGTGGAAGAATTTAACCGGCGGTATCTTTACTGGGATGAACTGAAATACCGCGTTGAGGACCCGGATCGGAGAAAAGCAATTTGGGCGCTCATGAAATTTCTCCGGTTCATGCGATTTGAGCGGATCGCGGTTGCCAAACTCAATATGAGCTACTCCTTCATCCCGGAACTTGTCAAAGGATTGCACACGATCGATCGGTATCTTTCAGGAACCATCCAGATCCATAACAAGACAATCAGCATGGAACAGTCGTATATCATCAACTCCCTCATGGAAGAAGCAATCGCGTCCAGTATCCTCGAAGGTGCAGCGACTACCCGGAAAGCAGCAAAAGAGATGCTTCAGAAGGGACGCAAGCCGAAGAACCATGCTGAGCAGATGATCCTTAACAATTTTGAGGCTATGAAGATCATCCTGGAAAAGAAAGAATCCCCGCTCACACCGGAATTGATCCTTGAGATCCAGCGGGTTGTGACAAAAGGAACGATAGAAGAATCCTATGTCGGAAAGTTCAGGACCGGAAATGATATTGTGGTTGTGGATCCCGGTGATGGTACCATCTATCACACTCCACCGGATTTTACAGAGATAGAAGGATTCATAGGGCAACTTTGCAAATTCGCCAACAAGAAAGAAGAAGGACAGGATCGTGCATCTGGTGACTTCATCCACCCGGTTATCAAAGGAATCATGCTGCACTATCTCATCGGCTACCTCCATCCTTTCAATGATGGCAATGGGAGAACAGCCAGGAGTATCTTCTACTGGTATGTGCTTTCACAGGGTTACTGGCTGTTTGAGTACATGCCGATCTCCCGGATTATCCTTCATTCAAAAAAGAAGTACGGTATGGCTTACCTCTATACCGAATACGATGAAAATGACCTGACCTATTTCATCAAATACAATATAACCTGCATCACGAAGGCACTTGATGATCTGCTGGGATATCTTGAACGGAAACAGAGTGAACAGAATGCAACCCGGGCAATCATCAAGAAGATCAAGGATATCAACCCCCGGCAGGCAACGATCCTGCGCTATGTTATGGAACACTCTGACGAGTATTTCACCATCAAACAGATCTCGCAGATGTTCGATGTTGTATACCAGACCGCACGTACCGATCTCCAGCATCTGGTTGATCTCGAATACGTGATCATGGAACAACGGGGAAGAGAATTTATCTTCATCTTTAACGAACATTCTGAATTATGGGAAAAGAAGAAAGAACCCGTAAAAAATACTGATAAACAACAGAAACAGCTTCTGGACTTTCCGGACCCCACGTGATTGAATGCCCCAAAATACCATAGCCGAATCCCACGTAGAAGAACACGCTCTCGCCTGGCTCCGGGAGCTCGGCTACACCACCCTTTTCGGCCCGGACATCGCCCCCGGTGAACCCAAAGCCGAGCGCGACCACTGGCACGACGCGGTCCTGAAACACCGGCTCGCGGCAGCAATCGCACGGCTCAACCCAAATATCCCGGCAGATGCCCATGAAGCCGCATTAAAAAAGATCCTGCACCCGGACTCCCCGTCACTGGTGAACAACAACCGGACGTTCCACCGGATGCTTGTCGATGGTGTTGAAGTCGAGTATCATCGGCCCGATGGCACCATCAAAGGCGACCAGGTACGGCTGGCAGACTTTGATCACCCGGAGATGAACGACTGGCTCGCGGTCAACCAGTTCACCGTCATCGAGAACCACCACAACCGGAGACCCGATATTCTCCTGTTCCTCAACGGTCTCCCCATTGTCATCATCGAACTGAAGAACCCGACCGATGAAAAGGCAACGATCGAGACCGCGTACCGGCAGATCCAGACCTACAAGCAGCAGATCCCGGGGCTGTTCGCCCATAATGAGATGATCGTCATCTCGGACGGTCTCGAAGCCCGGATCGGCACCCTGACCTCCATCCGCGAACGGTTCATGCCGTGGCGGACCATCGAGGGCGAACAGCTTGCCCCGCCAACCCTGCTCCGGCTCGAAGTGCTGATCCGGGGTGCATTCGATAAGCGGCGGCTCCTCGATCTGATCAGGAATTACATTGTCTTCGAGATCGATGAGGAGGGCGGAATTGCCAAGAAGATGGCGGGATACCACCAGTATCATGCGGTGAAAAAAGCGGTTGAAAGCACCGAGCGGGCATCCCGGCCCAGCGGAGACCGGCGGGGCGGGGTTGTCTGGCACACGCAGGGGTCGGGAAAGAGCTTAACGATGGTCTTCTTCACCGGCGAGATTGTGCTCAATCCCGCGATGGAGAACCCAACCGTTGTCGTTATTACTGACCGGAACGACCTCGATGACCAGCTCTTCGGCACCTTCTCGCGCTGCCATGAGATCCTCCGGCAGAAGCCGGTACAGGCAACCGACCGGGAGCACCTCAAGAAACTGCTCGCGGTCGGGTCCGGCGGGATCGTGTTCACGACTATCCAGAAGTTCTTCCCGGAGAAGAAAGGCGGAAAATATCCCGAATTGAGCGGACGCAAGAACATCATTGTCATCACGGACGAAGCCCACCGGAGCCAGTACGACTTCATTGACGGGTTCGCCCGCCATATCCGGGACGCCCTTCCCGGGGCGACATTCATTGGGTTCACCGGCACTCCCATCGAGAAGGAAGACAAGAACACCCGGCACGTCTTCGGGGACTACATCAGCATCTACGATATCCAGCGGGCAGTCGAGGACAAGGCCACCGTCCCGATCTACTACGAGAGCCGGCTTGCGAAGATCTATCTCGACGAGAAAGAACGCCCTAAGATCGATCCCCAGTTCGAGGAGATCACGGAAGGAGAAGAGATCGAGAAGAAAGAGGATCTCAAATCGAAGTGGGCAGCGCTCGAAGCTGTTATCGGGACGGAGAAACGGATCTCGCTCATTGCACAGGACATCGTAGATCACTACGAGACGCGGCAGGAGGCCATTGAAGGCAAGGCGATGATCGTCTGCATGAGCCGGCGCATCTGTGTTGATCTCTACAAAGAACTCATCCGGCTCCGCCCGGCATGGCATGCGGACGAGGATGACAAGGGCCTCCTCAAGGTCATCATGACCGGATCGGCAACCGATGAACTGGAGTGGCAGCAGCATATCCGGAACAAGCCCCGCAGGGAAGCACTCGCGAAAAGGTTCCAGAAGACAAAGCAGGATGATGATCCCATGAAGATCGCCATCGTCCGCGATATGTGGCTGACCGGCTTCGATGTCCCGCCGCTCCACACCATGTACATCGACAAGCCAATGCAGGGACATACCCTCATGCAGGCCATCGCCCGGGTCAACCGGGTCTTCAAGGACAAACCCGGCGGTCTGGTTGTCGATTACATCGGGCTTGGCGATGAACTCAGGAAAGCGATCGCCAACTATACGGAAAACGGGGGGACCGGTAAAACCGCAATCGATCAGGAAGAAGCAGTCGCCGTCATGCAGGAGAAATATGAAATCTGCTGCGGTATCTTCCATGGCTTTGACTGGTCGGACTGGGAAGATCCCGAACGCCGGCTTGCGCTCCTGCCGGTTGCCCAGAGCGTTATCCTTGGGAAAAAAGAAGGAAAGAAACGGTTCATCGGTGCAGTCACGGAACTCTCCAAAGCGTTTGCCCTTGCGGTCCCCCACGATGAGGCAATCAGGATCCGGGACGACGTGGCATTCTTCCAGGCCGTACGAACAGCGCTGGTAAAATTCGATAGTGATGGTGAAAAGGCAGACAGGACCTGGGACATGGAACACGCCATCCGCCAGATTGTCAGCGGGGCGATCGTTTCCGATCAGATCATCGACATCTTTTCTGCTGCCGGTCTCAGTAAGCCGGATATCTCGATCCTGTCAGAGGAATTCCTCGCAGAGGTCAGGGGGCTCCCGCAGAAGAACGTGGCAGTGGAGCTCTTAAGAAAACTCTTAAACGATGAGATACGGATCCGACAGAAGAAGCGGCTCGTCCAGTCGCGTTCCTTTGAACGGATGCTCGAAGAGACCATCCACCGGTACAAGAACCGGGCCATTGAATCCGTTGAGGTCATCGAGGAGCTTATCAGGCTTGCAAAGGAGCTGCGGGAAGCGGACAAACGAGGATTGGATCTCGGACTTACGGAAGCTGAACTGGCATTCTATGAAGCTCTTGAGGTCAACGACAGCGCCGTTATGGTTCTCGGCGACGAAACGCTCCGGATGATCGCCCACGAACTCGTGGACCAGATCCGGAAGAACGCCACCATTGACTGGACGGTAAAGGAGAGCGTCAAAGCGAAGATGCGGGTGATGGTCAAGCGTATCCTGACCAAGTACAACTATCCGCCGGATAAGCAGCCAAAGGCTGTTACCACCATCCTTGAGCAGGCCGAGATCCTGTGTGCTGAAATCAGCGCGTGATTCGTACAATCTGGTTTTCCACCAGACCCTCCCCCAACATTTTCAACCGGACCTTGCTCACAAAATATCAAACGACCCTTCACCCCCTGCTTGAAACCCGCGATCTGATCGACCAGACCTTGCTTGAAAAATTCCAGGCAGACCTTACTCAAAATTTTTTAAGCAGACCTTGCTATCAAAAAGTAAAGCTGATCTTTCTGAACCGGAAAACAGCAACCTGCACCACCGTCGGAGAAAATCAGGCAGACCTTACGTGAAAAATTTCAAGCGGACCTTGCTTAAAATTTTTTGAGCAGACCCTACTCGAAATTTTTTAACCGGACCTTGCTTGAAAATTTTCAAACGACCCCTCACCCCCTGCTTGCAAACCGCGAGCGGATCAACCGGACCTTGCTCAATTTTTTTCAGGCAGACCCTGCTCACCATTTTTTACCGGACCCTGCCGGGTAAAATTCGCGCTGCAACCAACATCTGCCCGGAATTTTTCCGGCAAAAAAGATCCTGAACAAAACGGACCCGTGGAATCCGGTAAGAGCGCTCCCGCTCTCACAAAACCGTTCAAAAAAATATATCGGAAAAATGGGGACTTGGGGTAATGGGGTGTTGGGACTATACTTATACCGCGAGGTAATCGTTCGGGGTGGGCATAACTTCTTTTAAGCCCTTCCGCTTGCGGATGCTGACAACGACTTCCTTGACCATGTTGTTGGGAACGAGTTCGAAACCTGCGAACTCGGTGTTCCACATGGCACGGCCTTCGGTTGCTGACCGGATGTCACCGGCAAACCCGAAGAGCTCGGCCACCGGTGCCTTGCCGGCAACGGTGATGGTGTCGCCCTCGCTCTGCATGTCGAAGACCTGACCGCGCCGGCCCTGGATCTGGGAGGTTGCCGCTCCCATCTGGTCCATCGGGACGGTGATCTGGATCTTCTGGACGGGCTCTAATAGCGAGTCGCCGGCAATCAGCATGCCGCCCTTGATGGCGCCACGGACTGCGGGGATGACCTGTGCGGGACCACGGTGGATTGCATCCTCGTGGAGCTTGACATCGGTCAGGGTCATCTTGAGGTTCTGGACCGGCTCGTCCGCGAGCGGACCTCCCGCAAGTGCCTCCCCGATACCCTCGATGATCAGTTCCATGGTCTCGTTGAGATACTGGATACCCTTGGTCCTGTCGATGAGCATGTTGGTGCCCTTGATCATCTTGACACTCTTGGCATCGTCCTTGTCAAAGCCGGCACCTGCAAGAGCGTCACGGCGCTCGATTGCCTGCTGGTTCATTGAGACCTCGCCTTTCTTGATCAGGGTGACGATCTCGTCGGGTAAGGGCTCGAGGGTGAAGTAGAAGCGGTTGTGGCGGTTGGGGGATTTCCCTTCGACATTTTCTACCTTGCCGGTGACCGTCTCACGATATACAACGATGGGCGGGGAAGTGACGATCTCGACGCCCTTGTCGCGCTTGATACGCCCGCAGATGATCTCCAGGTGCAGTTCTCCCATACCGGAGATGAGGTGTTCGCCCGTCTCTTCGTTGATGGTGATGACCAGTGTCGGATCTTCCTTCGCCACCTGCCGGAGCACTTCAACGAGCTTGGGCAGATCCTTCATGTTCTTTGCTTCGACAGCAACGGTCATGACCGGTTCCGAGTAGTGCTTGAGGGATTCAAACGGTGTGATTTCGAGCAGGTTCGTGACGGTGGAACCGACGAACGCGTCCCGGAGGCCGGTAACCGCGGCTATGTTGCCCCCGACAATCTCCTCGACTTCGACACGCTTGGGACCCATGAAGATACCGACCTGCTGGAGACGGTTCTCCTTCATTGCCGAACCCATCACATAGAGCGAATCGCCGCGCTTGAGGGAGCCTGAGAAGAGACGCCCGGTGGCGACTTCGCCGGCGTGGGGATCAAAGGAGATATCGGTGACCATCATCGCAACGGCACCTTTGGGGTCGCAGTTGATCATCGCTTTTCCTTCCTTGGACTCCTTGTCACCGTGCCAGATGATCGGGATACGGCGTTTCTGTGCGTCGAGCGGGTTTGGCAGCTGGTGAACCACGATATCCAGGAGAACATCCGAGAGCGGACTGTTCTTTGCCAGGTATTTCATGTCGCCTGCACGGCATTTTTCGTATACAATCTTGAAGGAGATCCCGCTCTTCTTCATGAAGGGGACCGAAACTGCCCAGTTATAGAGCGCAGACCCGAAGGCTACCGTACCCGCACCGGCATCAAGTTTCCAGCCGCTGTTATAGGCTTCCTCGTTCATGCCCTTGATGAGCTTGTTGACCTTATCGATAACCTTGCCGAGACGGATCTGCATCTCCATCTCATCGACTTTCAGCTCATTGACGAGCCGGTCGACCTTGTTGATGAAGAGGACAGGGCGGACACCCTCCTTGAGTGCCTGCCGGAGCACGGTCTCGGTCTGGGGCATGGTACCTTCAACTGCATCAACGAGAACGACGGCCCCGTCAACTGCACGCATAGCACGGGTGACGTCGCCACCGAAGTCAACGTGACCAGGCGTATCGATCATGTTGATTAAGTAATCCTGACCTTCGTACTCATGCACCATCGAGACGTTGGATGCGTCGATGGTGATACCACGGGCCTGCTCTTCCGGATCCGAGTCCATGAAGAGCTGCTTTCCTGCGAGCTCCTCAGAGATGATGCCTGCACCTGAAAGCAGGTTGTCAGAAAGAGTCGTCTTGCCGTGGTCGATGTGTGCCACAATACCGATGTTCCGAATGTGCTTCGGTTCCTTCATGAGCTCAGTTACGCGCTCGACTGATTTTTTGCCGCGGACCATGAAAATTACCTCAAAAAAAGATGTTTAACGGGCGGATTTTGCAATGCGCTCGCGTTCTTCCTTTTTCCCGACCGAGTAGCACTTCATGTCGCCCTTTGAGGCGGCGATGAGTTCGTCGGCGAGGACTGCACTTGCACTCTTCTTGCCGGAGCTGGAACCCTTGAGGGTTGCTTCGGCAAGGAAGTGGATTGCAGTGTCGACACGGCGCATGGGAGCGGTGTCGACCGATTTCGGGACATTGATGCCACCGTATTTTAAGCGGACGGTCTCTTCGCGGGGACCTGAATTGCCGATTGCCTCGACCAGCACTTCGATCGGGTTCCTCTTGGTCTTCTTGTTGATGATCACGAAGGCATCCCGCACGATCCGGATTGCAAGCTGCTTCTTTCCGGTATTATTCTCGGTCTGCATCAGGCGGTTGATCAACCGCTCGACAATCATCATGTTGCTCTTTCCGAATTCCTGGCGGGAGAACTTGCCGCAGGTGTGGGGGATGATCTGGGAGGTGAGGGTAACGTAGCGCATGAGGCTGGGGTCGTTGACCTTGACTTCGGAGGCATCCCACTGGTTGAACAGGAGTTTCTTTCCGGCTGCTTCTGTCATCTCAAATCACCTGCGCGGCTTCTCTTTCCTGCCAATGACCATCTCGTGGAGGCAGACATTGTTCACCTTGGTGACCACGTACCGGACCCCCGGGATATCTCCCATGGACCGGCCGAGACGGCCGCCGATGCCTTCGATCTCGACTTCATCGTGTTCATCGATGAAGTTGATGGCACCATCGCCAACCGCGAATGCGCTGACCTGCCGTCCGTTCTTGATGAGCTGGACGCGGACGCACTTCCGGATTGCGGAGTTGGGCTGTTTTGCCTCGACACCGATCTTCTCAAGCACGATACCTCTCGCCTGCGGAGCACCCTCAAGGGGGTCCGATTTTACATCGAGATTGAGTTCGCGGCGGGCGTAGTTCTTGTCTGCCCACCGGAACTTATTTGAGTCCCGAACCAGTTTTCTGGCTGCAAATTTACCCTGTCCCATTAAATAGCCTCATTTAAGTTGTTTTTGTGGTTATCGATAACCCACATTGGGATATGTACTAACGCGGGTGATCGATTTATAAATTGTGGCATCCCACCTGCCTGTCTTATACTATTGGTCCTCACGCATAATAACATTATATCCTCTCAGGGTCAATGATGAGCAATGAAAGTCGGGATCTATAAGGAGGTGCAGATTGATACCAGCCACCGCCTGCTCCATTACAAGGGGAAGTGCGCCAACCTCCACGGGCACCGGTGGAAGGTCGAGGTCTGGATGGAGGGAGAGCCGGACCCGGCAACGCAAATCCTGATCGATTATAGTATGATCAAGCAGGTCATCAACAAGTACGACCACCAGATCATCCTCAACCGCGACGACCCGATGGTCCCCCGTATCCAGGAGTTCCACCCGGTCATCACTACTCCGGGAGATCCCACCAGTGAACTGATAGCCGTGCTGATCCGCGATGATCTCTATGCGGTCTGCCGGGATCTGGGTATCAAGGCAACAGTACCGAAGATCCGGGTCTGGGAATCCCCGACATCGTGCGCTGAGCTCAGAGAATGAAGATAGCAGAAATTTTCAAGAGCCTCCAGGGGGAGGGCAAAAACCAGGGCAAGCCCTGCCTGTTCATCCGCCTTGCAGGCTGCAACCTCCGGTGCCGCTGGTGTGATACCCCGGCTTCCCGCGACGGTGGGCGGGAGATGAGCCTTGACGCTGTCCTGGAGCAGGTCTGGCGCACCAACCCCCCCTATGTCTGCATCACAGGAGGCGAGCCACTCCTGCAGGCAGACGAGCTTGAGCGCCTCCTCGTATCGCTGCACAGGCGGGGGACGGTTATCGATATCGAGACGAACGGCACGGTCGACTTCACCCGCTTCCAGCCCTACGCCTCGATCTGCATGGATGTCAAGTGTCCCTCGTCGGGCGAGGTGAGCGATCCTGCCCTGCTGGCAAAGATCCGGCCGCAGGACAGCGTGAAATTTGTCGTGAACGATGAAGCAGACTGCCGGTACGCGCAGGAAATCATGAGGGCGCACCCGGTTGCCGGCGAGATTTTTATTTCGCCGGTGGCTGGCACGGATTACAAGCCGATAACCCGGTTCGTCCTTGTCAATAACCTGCCGGTGCGCTTCCAGCTCCAGCTGCACAAGATCCTCGGGGTACCATGATGAAAGCAGTATGTTTACTCTCGGGAGGCATGGACTCCTCCACCCTCGCATACCTTGCAAAGAGCAAGGGGTACGATATCCTCGCCCTGCACCTGAACTACGGCCAGCGGACCGAAGGGAAGGAACTCGCGAGCGCAAAGAAGATCGCCTCCCTGCTCAAAGCGGAGGCGTTTGTCGAGATCAGCCTCGATTACTTCACGAAGTTCGGGGCAAGCAGCTTGACGGACCGGGAGATCGCAGTCGAGGAGTTCGACCCGGCCCGGGTGCACATGCCCAACACGTATGTGCCGTTCCGGAACGCCAACCTCCTCTCGATCGCCACGAGCTTTGCCGAGGCACGCGGTGCTGATGCGATCTTCATCGGCGTCCAGTCGCTCGATTACAGCGGCTACCCCGACTGCCGCCCGCAGTTCATCGAGGCGTTCCAGAAAGTGATCGATCTCGGGACAAAGGATTCGACGAAGATCACCCTCTTCACCCCGTTCATCCGCATGACCAAGACCGACATCCTGCGGACCGGCATGGGACTCGGCGTACCGTACGAGCATACCTGGTCCTGTTACCGGAACGAGGGGAAAGCCTGCGGTACCTGCGGTTCGTGCCACTTCCGGCAGGAAGCGTTTGCCGCGATGGGGACGCGGGATCCCATAGAATACGAGGAGTAAATGGAGATCTTTCGCGGACGGAGGCTCTGGATCGAGCAGCGGAACGTCACGCTCCCGAACGGCCTCGTGCGGGACAAGGTGATCGTCCACCCCAGTAACGCGGTAGCGATCCTCCCGCTTGACGGGGAGACCTGCAAACTGCTCCGGCAGTACCGGTACGCCATCGACGACTACATCCTCGAAGCCCCGGCCGGTGCGCTGGAAAGCGGTGAGGACCCGCTGACCGCGGCGGGACGGGAGCTCATCGAGGAGACCGGGTTTGCCGCCCGGACCATCGAGCCCCGGGGGTTCATCATCACCACGCCCGGCTATACGGACGAGAAGATCTTCCTCTACGAGGCCCGCGGGCTCTTTCCTTCGCAGGAATTCGGGAAGGACGAGGATGAGGTGATCGAGGTGGTGGACGTGCCGATAAAGGATCTGGACCGGATGGTCCGCGACGGGGCGATCGTGGATGCCAAGACCATCTGCCTCCTCCACCGCTGCCTCGGGTGCTGACCATGCGCACCGGGATTGCAGCAATCGCGTTTCTCGTCATCCTTGCCGCTTTTGCGGGCTGTACCGGGACTCCGGCAAAATCCTCGTATTCCGTTGATGAAAACGGCGTGCTTTCCCTCACGTGCGCTCCCGTAACAACCACGGAAGAGGTGCTCGCTGCCAATGACACGTACACGAAATCCCGCATCGTCATGCACACCGAAAGCGGCGACGTTGTCACGTACCTTTCAGCCCCGAAGGACCCGGTGGCGGCGCTCGTCTATGCACCGGGTGCCGGGGAGAAGATCGCAGCGCACGGGGATCGGATGGTCCGGTTCGCTTCTGCCGGCTACGTATTCCTCTTTGTCGATACGCGGGGCAATGGCGGGGAGACCGCGGGCCTGCCGTTCGGCCAGCAGATGATCCAGCAGGACTATGCCCGGTTCGAAAAGGGTGAGATGCCCCAATACTATCTGAGTATCTGCGATCTTATCTCAGCGCAGAGGCTGTTGACCGGGAAATATAATGTGCCCGTTTATGCAGTGGGATCAAGCAACGGCGGCCGGTACGCTGCCGTGGCTGCGGGGGTCGACCCGCAGTTTGCCGGGTACGTGGGGATCTCCACCTCGGACTGGGGATTTTCCGACTCCCTGCTCCGGCAGGGGATCTCCGGCGATCCGGTCCGGTTCGCAGCATCGATCGAGCCCGGCACCTATCTCGGGAACATTGCACCCCGGCCGGTCCGGGTCTTCCATGCACGGGACGATCCCGTTATCCCCTTTGCGAATGGGAAAGAGTTCTTCGAAAAAGCACGGGAGCCCAGGAATTTTTCGGAGTTTACCGGCACTCATGGCATCAATTCCGATGTCGATGAAAAAATCATAGGGCAATGGGCGCAAATTTATGCCCCCCGCGGGTGAATAGGTATAAGCTTAAGAGAGAGGTTCGAGTCCGGCAATGGCAGAAGAAGTGGAGATGGACGACGCGCGTAAGCGTTACGAGTTCAAGAAAGTCTTAGAAAAACTCCAGTCCCAGCAGGGGGATGGCACCGAGCTCATCACGCTCTACATCCCGCCCGACAAGCAGATCTACGATGTGACCAACCAGCTCAAGGACGAGTTCGGGCAGTGCGCCAACATCAAGAGCAAGCAGACCAAGGTCAACGTCCAGAGTGCCATCTCCTCCATCCTCTCGCGCCTCAAGTACTACAAACGTCCGCCGGAGAAGGGCCTTGCGGTCTTCTGCGGCACGGTCAAGACCTTCGGGGACCGGACCGACCTCCAGTGCACCATCATCGAGCCCCCGGAGCCCCTCAACCTCTACATGTACCGCTGCAGCTCGAACTTCGAACTCGAACCGCTCCTCCAGATGCTCGAGGAGAAATACGTGTACGGCCTCCTCGTTCTCGACAAGCGCGAGGCGTACTGGGGGTTCCTGCGCGGCAACCGGATCGAACCGATTGGCGGGGCGAACTCGACCGTGCCGGGGAAGATGCGGAAAGGCGGCCAGTCGGCAGCCCGGTTCGGGCGCCTGCGGGAGATCGCTATCGACGAGTTCTATACCAAGATTGGCGAGCGGTCGAGTGCCATCTACCTTGCCGAGAAAGACTTCTTCGAACGGTTCAAAGGAGTCCTGATCGGGGGCCCCAGCCCGACAAAAGAGGAGTTCGAGAAGGGGAACTACCTCCACCACGAGGTCCAGAAACGGATCATCGGGCTCTTCGATGTCGCTTATACCAACGAGGACGGGCTCTCGGAACTGGTCGATGCGGCAAAGGATGCCCTCAAAGGGATGACCGTCATCAAGGAGAAGGCGTTCATGGACCGGTTCTTAAAAGAACTGGTCAAGGAAGACGGGCTTGCAGCATACGGTGAGGAGAGCATCCGGCACAACCTCGAGATCGGGGCGGTCGATACCCTCCTCCTCTCTTCAAACCTCAGGAAATCCCGGCTGAAGATCAAGTGCCAGAGCTGTGATTTTACCTCGGAAAAAACAATCAATATCGAGCCGGGCAAGACGGTGGGGGATATCCCGCTCGGGAACTGCCCGAAGTGCACGGCGCCGCTCGTCCTCGAGGATGAAACGGATATCGTGGACGAGCTCACCAAATTTGCCGACCAGAGCAATTCCAAGGTGGAGATCATCTCGGACGACTTCGAGGAAGGATCAATCCTTTACACGGCATTTGGCGGAATTGCAGCTATCCTCCGCTACAGGACGGGATACTAAATGTTACAGGACATGTACACGACCATCGGGAACGCAATCAAGGAGAGTACCGGGGCAGCGGATGCCCTGCTCATGGACGGGGGCGAGCACGCGGACCTCGCTTCCACGATCGCGTTCGCCCTTGCCAAACAGAAGAAGCAGGCCCCGGTAAAGATAGCGCAGGACCTTGCGGCAGACCTTGCCAAAAATCCCGCACTTGCCGGGGTCAGAATCGAGGTAAAAGGGCCGTATCTCAATTTCATTTTCGGGAGCGCTTATGTCAGCGAAGCGGTACGGGCAGCAGTCCGGCCCGGCTACGGCAGCCTGCCAAAGAAGAGCACCCGCGTCGTGCTCGAACACACGAGCGCCAACCCGAACGGCCCCCTGCACGTGGGACACATCAGGAACTCGATCATCGGCGACACCCTTGCCCGGGCATTCCGCAAGGCCGGCTACCCGCTCGAGGTCCAGTACTATGTCAACGACATGGGCCGCCAGATCGCCATCGTTGCCTGGGGGTTCGACAACCTCGACAGCAAACAGATTGAGGGCGAGAAAGAGGACGCCCACATTGCCCGGATCTACATCGAGGCCAACCGGGAGATTCAGAAAGACGAGAGCATCACCCAGCAGGTCAACACGCTGATGCAGCTGGTCGAGAACGGGGACCCTGCCACCGTCAGGAAGTTCCGCAGGGAGGTTTCCCGCTGCCTTGACGGGTTCAGGGTCACGATGAAGGACCTCAATGTAACCCATGACCGGTTCGTCTGGGAGAGCGACTTCATCCGCAACGGGAACACCGAGCGGATCATCAACAAGCTCAAACGGCTCCCGCAGGCCCGGGACGAGGAGACCCTTGCACTTGACCTCTCGGAGTTCGGGTTCGAGAACAAGTACGTGCTCCGCAGGAGCGACGGCACCTCGGTCTATGCAGCCCGCGACCTCGCCTTCCATGCATGGAAAGGGGCGAACTTCGACCGGGTCATCGACGTGCTCGGCGCGGACCACAAGCTCATCGGGGCGCAGCTCCAGTGCACGATGAAACTCATGGGAGACAAGGCCCCGGAGATCGTCCACTTCGAGTTCGTCTCCCTGCCGGAGGGTTCCATGAGCACCCGGGCCGGCAAGTTCGTCTCGGCCGACGACCTCATCACCGAGATCCGCAAGCGGGCATTTGAGGAAGTGACCGCCCGCAGGCCGGAACTTGACGAGGAGACACGCAGGTCAATCGCGCAGTCCGTAGGGCTTGCTGCCATCCGCTACGATATCGTGAAGGTCTCACCCGAGAAGAGCACCGTCTTTGACTGGAAAGAAGCGCTCGACTTCGAGCGGCAGAGCGGCCCCTACATCCAGTACGCCCATGCCCGTGCCTGCAGCATCCTGGAGAAGGGCGGGGAGTTCTCCGAGTGCTTCGAGCTCGAGACCGACCAGGAGATCGCGCTCGCAAAGAAGATCGCCCGCTTCCCGATGGTCATCGAGAACGTGGTCGCCGAGCTCCGCCCGCACATCCTTGCCATCTATGCCCGGGAACTCGCGGACACGTTCAACTCGTTCTATCACTATGAACCGGTTCTCAGGAGCGAGGGGAAGGTCCGGGACCGCCGCCTCACGCTCGTGAAAGCGGTGCAGAACACGCTCAAAGAGTCGCTGGAGACCCTTGGGATCGATGCCATCCACTCCATGTGACCCCCTGCGCAGGCAGGGATACCAGTTTTTTTCAAAGACTTCCAGTGCGGCACTCAAGCCCTGCATGTGGTGCAAACGCGCCCTGCAGGGCGGCGATATGTGCTACAAGCACCAGTTTTACGGGATCGACAGCCACCGCTGCGTCCAGATGACGCCGACCCTCCGGTGCAACCAGCGCTGCCTCTTCTGCTGGCGGTCGTTCGAGCACGAGCCGCAGGAGGCAGAGGAATGTTCCCCGGAGACTATCCTCGCCGGCATCCACAAGTACCAGAAGAAGGCACTTGCCGGCTACAACGCGGTGCTCGACAACACGGTGACCGAAGAGCGGTGGCAGGAGGCGCTCGACCCGAAACACGTCGCGATCTCGCTCTCCGGCGAGCCGACGCTGTACTCACAACTCCCGGAACTCATCGACCTCTTCAACAGCAAGGGATACACCACGTTCCTGGTCAGTAACGGCACCAACCCGGAGGTGCTGGAAAAATGTCATCCGTTCCAGATGTATGTCTCTCTCGATGCTCCGGACAAGGAGACCTACATGGCCGTCTGCCGCCCGCTCGGGGACTACTGGGAGCGGGTGCAGGAGAGCCTCCGTCTCCTCCGTTCCCGCAGGTCGGCGGTCCGGATCACGCTTGTCAAGGGGCTCAACGATTTTGCCCCGGAGAAATATGCTGCGATCCTGCAGGAGTCGGGCGCAAGCTTTGTGGAAATAAAGGGATATATGTATCTGGGATACAGTAGAAACCGGTTGGCAAGAGAGAACATGCCGGAGCACGCGGAGGTGCGGTCATTTGCGGAGAAGGTCGCAGCCGCGTGCGATTACCGGTTCAAGGACGAGAACAAACTGAGCAGAGTGGTAGTGCTGGAGCATATGACATGAGATTCAATCCCGAGGACTGGAAACGGAAATCACACGAGAATTTTGAAGGGGCATGGCACGAGGGCCCGTCGGTCCTGACACCTGCTTCGCATGCCGAAACCTACCCGTGCCGGGTATACAAGCGGGCGCAGGCCCACCCGGTCTTTGCCACCATCAACCGTCTGCGCGAGACCTACCTCTCGATGGGGTTCGACGAGGCAGAAGTCCCGGTCATCATCGAAGAAAAGGACATCTACCGGCAGTTCGGCCCCGAAGCGATGGCGGTGCTCGACCGCGTCTTCTACCTTGGTGGCCTCCCGCGGCCGAACGTCGGGATCGCCCGCAAACAGCTGGACGAGATCAACGAGATCCTCCGGAGCCACAGGAACCCCCATGTGCATGAGAGCACGGTGCCCGTCGGTGAGGCACATCCTCACGGGCATTACCAGCAGATGACGCCGGAGACGGAAGAACACCTCCGCGAGACCCTCCATGCTTACAAAAAGTCCGAGATCGACGGGGACGAGCTCACCTTCGAGATGGCAAAGGTCCTGGGGGTCGATGACGGCCTCGTGGTCCATATCCTCGACGCGGTCTTCCCGGAGTTCCGGGCGCTCGCCCCCGAGTCATCGCGCTCCACGCTCCGCAGCCACATGACCAGCGGCTGGTTCTTAACCCTCGGCTCCCTCTGGGAGAAGTCCCCGCTTCCCCTCCGTATGTTCTCGGTTGACCGCTGCTTCCGGCGCGAGCAGGCCGAGGGGCCGACCCGGCTCATGACCTACCATTCCGCATCCTGTATTGTTGCAGGAGACGACGTGACCATCGAAGACGGAAAAGCAGTGAGCGAAGCACTCCTCTCGGCGTTCGGGTACACGGATTTCCGCTTCCAGCCGGATGAGAAACGCTCCAAGTATTACATGCCGGACTCGCAGACCGAGGTCTATGCGAGGCACCCGGTGCATGGCTGGGTCGAGGTGGCAACCTTCGGGATGTACTCCCCCTCGGCACTTGCCGAGTACGGCATCGGGGTGCCGGTCATGAACCTCGGCCTCGGGGTTGAGCGGCTGGCCATGATTGCGTACAATGCAAACGATGTCCGGCAGCTCTGCTTCCCGCAGTTCTTCCCCCGGCCCCTGAGCGACCGGGAAATTGCCCGGGCAGTACGCCTGCGCGAGGAGCCGGTGTCGGCAGAAGGCCGGATGCTCGCTGCAGCGATCGCAAAGGTTGCAGCCGCCAATGGCACGGCGCAGGGCCCCTGCTCGTTCGATGCCTGGGAAGGCAGCCTTGGCGGGACCAGCATGAAGGTGATTGTCGAGGAGACCGAGTCCAATGCAAAACTCTGCGGGCCGGCATGTGCCAACGAGATCTTTGTCCACGAAGGCTCGGTCCTTGGCGTCCCGGATGCAGAGAAGTGGAAACAGGTGCGGACCGAGGGGGTGCCGACCGGCATCTCGTACCTCTCCGCAGTGTCAGCTCTTGCCGCAGCCCGGATCGAAGAGGCAGCCCGGTGCGGGAAGGGCACGACCGTGCAGGTCAAGATGGCAAAACTCCCCAGTGACATCAACCTGAAGATCGACGAGTACGCGATGCGTTTTGTCACCGACAACAAGAAGAAAGTCGATGTCCGGGGGCCCGTCTTCCTCTCAGTGCGGTCGACGGTAAAGGAGTAAATTCTTTTTTTTGGGCAACCGGTTTCACGGTTCCGGTGCACCGGCAGGTTCGCCTGCGTTCCCGTCGGTCCTGAACCCGTATTTTCCCACCGGGACCCCAATCTCGAAGCGGACCCCCTCTCCCGAAGTCCCGCACTCGCAGATCCGGATGCCGGTGATCGCGAGGATCTCCCGGATAAGGTACAGGCCAAGGCCGGTGTTCCGGTAGTATTCGCGCCGGAATATCTTCTCCTTGGCATCGGCCGGGATTCCCGTACCGTCGTCCTCGTACACGATGACAAGACCGGCGTCATCCTCCCGGGAAGAGAGCCGGATCGAGGTTACGTCCCCGCCGTGGCGCAGGGTGTTTTCCACCAGGTTGTAGAAGACCTTCTCCACCAGCGGGTCGGCAAATATCCAGAGGCCGGTGGCAGTGTTTTCGAACCGGACGGCCCCCAGATCGAGCCCGGATACCTCCCGCCGGACGAGCATGTCCAGGTTCTGCCACTGGGCCGCGTTGCTGCCGATCTCCTGGTAATCCCGGGTGAAGAGGATCTGGCCCCGGATCGTCTCGGCCGCCTTCGCTGCCCTGCCCAGGTAATCGTCGACCTGCCGGTCCTGGTTTTTGGTCCGTGCGAGGTCGAGGAGGCCGAAGACGGCGGTCAGCTGGTTGAGGATATCGTGGCGGGTGATGGTGTTCATGACCCCGAGGTTCTTGTTCGCCTGCACAAGAGCTGCTTCCGCATTCTTCTGGGCCGTGATGTCCCTTCCCACGGCCTGGTACTCGAAGAGATGGCCCTCCTCGTTGAATATCGCCCGGTTGACCCACTGCTGCCAGAGGGCGACACTGTCGGCGGCAGTATATTGCGAGTCCATGGTGGCAACGGGTTTTGTGGCATCCAGCAGTTCGAGGTGCCGGAAAAAATTCCCGCAGTAATCGGGAGGGAAGAGGTCCCGGATATTCTTTCCCAGCACCTCGTCCTTGGTGAGGCGGAAGTACGAACAGAAGGCTTCGTTGGCAAAGACCAGCGTGCCGTCCGGGAGGAACCGGATGATGAACTCGTACTGGTCCTCGACCACGCTCCGGTACTGCCGCTCCCGCTCTTTCAGCGCTTCTTCCATCTGCTTCTGCTGGATCGCCTGGTGGATGAAATGCTCCAGCACGGCAAACTCGCCTGCCGGATCCTTCCCCTTGATCACGTAATAGGTGGCGCCGGTATTGAGGGCCTGGATCACCGCGTGACGGTCTGCGGTCTTTGCAAAGAAGATGAACGGGGTCGCATCCTTCCTTCCGCGGCGCAGGATTTCAAGAAAGGTCTGGCCGCCGGTAACCGGAAGGATGAACTCAGAGACGATGGCATCGAACCGGTGCGTCCGGAGCAGATCGAGCGCCTCGTAGGCGGAGGGGCACGGGACTACGGATATCCCACCACGGGCCGCGAGATATTCCCGGAGTTCGTTCTGGACGGTTATGTCGGAATCGACATGGAGGAGCGAGAGCATGCTGATGTTGCACTTAATTTTGGCTGTACTACCACAACAAGGTATGGTTTTTCGCAGGGGTACCAGGAAACAGGATCCCGAAAGAGTCCTGCAGATCAACCGGGGCCGGTTCACGAAGAGGCTGTTTCCAGGACTGTTGAGTTAACGACAGGTCCGGGTTTATCGGGTCCCCGGCACAGTTCACCGAGGATCAGCGCAGTCGCTTCCTTGTCAAGCGGCTGGTTGTCATTCCCGCATTTGGGAGAGTGGATACAGGACGGGCAGCCATCCTCGCACGGGCAGTCCCGGACCAGCTCATGGGCACTTGCGAGGAGACGGGGCAGGACCTCGTACGCCTTCTCCGCAAGCCCGATCCCTCCTTCACATGCATCATAGACGAAGATCACCGGTTCACCGCTCTCGCCAAACGAGGGGGACGAGAGGCCCCCGATGTCCCAGCGGTCGCACATGACATGGAGGGGCATAAGGGCGATAATGGCATGTTCTGCCCCATGGAGCCCCCCGGCAAGGTCGAGGTCCGCCCCGTTCACATCCTTCTCAACATGCGGGGGAGGGACAAACCAGAATGCCCGCGTCCTGAATGTGAGGGGCGGGAGCGAAAGGGGTTCAATCCCGACGATCGTATCCCGCCGTTTGATCTTGTAACCGGTAAAGCGTTCGGTCACCTCGACGTCCCCGAACGCACATTTCATCCCGTGGACCTCCTTCGTGGCCAGGGTCTCTATGACAGAGAGGTCCACCTCTTTTTGCGGCTGGGTGTAATAATCCACGTCGGTTGCGGTCACCCGGATGGTGTGGGTTTCCAGGTCCATCTCATTGACCACGTAGGTCTCTCCCTGGTGGAGCATGATGGCGCCCTTGTGGGCTTCCCGGTATGCCTGGCCCCGGTCCATGGTCTCAAGGAGCTTGCCCCGGCTCAGGATCCGGAAGGTCTCTCCCGGCATACCATCGAGCCGGACTGCATCCGCAGCCCTCCCCCGGCCGGCATACACCCAGCCGCGGGAGGTCTTCCGGACCAGGTCGTGAGACTGGAGTTCCGGCAGGTATTCTTCCATCGATTCCCCGAAAAACAGCCGGTCGGTCTCCTCATTCAGCGGGAGTTCGGCAGCAGCGCAGAGGAGGTGGCCGGAGAGGATATACGGGTTTTTCGGGTCGATGATGGCGTGCTCGTGGGACCGGCTGAAAAACCGGGCCGGGTGGTTGACGAAGTACTGATCGAGGGGGTTTGCCTGAGCGACAAGAATGGCAACGGCATCCCCGCCTTTCCGTCCCGCCCTTCCCGCCTGCTGGCGGGTGGACATCATCGTCCCCGGATACCCGGAGATGATGACGGCATCGAGGCTGCCGATGTCTATCCCGAGTTCCAGCGCATTGGTCGAGACCACCCCTTTCACCGACCCGTCCTTGAGCTGCCGCTCAATCGCCCTGCGCTCCTCCGGCAGGAAACCCGCACGGTATGCGGATATCGAATCTGCAAGGTGGGCTGACGAGAGCCGTGCATCCTCGCGGGCCCAGAGGGTGACGAGTTCGGCCATCTTCCGCGAACCCGTGAAACAAAGGGTCTGGAGGTCTTCTTTCACGCAGGATACCAGCAGGTCTTTTGTTTCCTGGTGCGCAGACTTCTCCCCGATGCCGTTGAAGAACGGGTTGTACAGGACAAAATGTTTCCTCCCGTGAGGAGATCCGTCTTCTTCGATACATACGAACTCCCGTCCCGTCAGGCTGCAGGCAAACTCCCGCGGGTTTGCAAGAGTGGCCGTAGAGAGGATGAACCGGGGTTCCGATCCGTAATACCTGCAGAGGCGGAGGAGGCGCCGGATGACAAAGGCGATATGCGAGCCAAAGACGCCCCGGTAGCGGTGCGCTTCGTCGATAATGATATACCGGAGGCCGGAGAGGAACGGGCGCCACCTGGCATGCCAGCAGAGCACGTGGTGCAGCTCATGGGGATTGGACAGGATGATCCGGGACTTGTCCCGGATAGCTGCCCGTTTTGACTGGGGTGTGTCGCCGTCATAGATGGCAGCATGGGCCGGAATACCGGTGAACCGGCTCATCTGTTCGAGGGGAAAGAGCTGATCGTTGGCAAGTGCTTTTGTGGGATAGAGGTACAGGGCCCGTGCCTCCCCTTCCGTTTCCAGCATCTCAAAGACCGGAAGGTTGAATGCAAGGGTCTTGCCGCTTGCCGTGGGGGTTGTGAGAATCACGTTCCTGCCGGCCCGGGCTGCATTGACCGCTTCGCACTGGTGGGAGTAGAGCCGGATACCCTTCTGCACGAGAAATGCTTCGAGCGCCGGGGTCAGGGGGCGGCCGGGTTCGCCGTACCGGGGGGGGACGGGTTCCGTTGTCTCAATGTGTGCCACCCGGTCCCGGTATGCGGGGACGGTGCCGAGAAGGCGGAGGATATCAGGTACAGCCATAGGACTCCCCGACAAGGTGGAAAAAAAGCAGGGCGAGCGATACGACATCCTGCCGGTTGTGTTCAAGGATCGGTACGAGCGGGCCGCAGTTCCCGCTCCTCAGGTAGGCTTCATAAAATTCCGGTACCATTGCGCCGGGAATATCATCACTCCTGCTGATGCCGAGGATTGCTTTTTCGAGCGCGGTCAGCCGCAGGGAGGGGAGCTCCTCTTTCCACCGTCTCCGGCTGAAATGGAGCATATCAAAATGCGGGATCTTTGCCGGTGAGCCCATGCCATAGTAGGCGAGACGGTCTGCAAGATAGGGAAGGTCAAAAGACTTCCCGTTGAAGGTGACCAGGGCCGGGTGATCCCTGGAGAAGTGATTTACGGTTGCCATCAGCGCTGCCTGCTCCTCATCCACATCCCGGAGCAGGTACTGGCGGACCAAAAGCTTCCCGTTAGTGAGAGCGCCGATGCCAAAGAGAATGATGGGGCGGCTGAACAACCCGAGGGTCTCGATATCGAAGAAAACAAAGTCCTCGGGTTCATGCAGCCCGGCAGTCCCCAGGATGCTGCGGTGCGACCGTGAATGCCGTCCTCCGATCAGGTCCATGATCTCGGCCGTATTTCCATCAGACAGGCAGGCCAGCACCTCTTCGGCACGGGCCCGGTACCGCGGGTGATCGGTAAGGTCGGCAAGGGTCGCGTACCCCCGCGCATTCAGGTTCTTCCGGGTGGCCGGGCCGATACCATGGACCAGCGTCAGGTCTGACAGGATTTCCTCCCGGAAATGCCCGGTATCAACGGGACGATACGACAGGTCATGCCGGCTCTCCTGTACAAAACAGGCCCCCCCTTCGTTCACCTCTTCGGTGCCATGGATGGCCGATCCAAACGGCACATTGCGGTACCGGGTGAGCAATCCCTCAAGGTGCCGCCGGGCCACCTCGTACTCGGATGAAAAAACCACCGATGGCGAAAATCCCGCGCCAAAGACATTCCCGTCACGGATGACCTCATACTCCCGCATGCTCTGTACCCGCTGCTGCCAGAGTGACCCGGTACGCTGGAGGGAATTTGCTGAAGACATTGCCAGCAGAGTATCCAGATTGAGGACAATTAAACCCCCGGCCATGCAGGGTGAAAGTAACAAGAAACCTCATGTGCGCCGGCGTTAACCGGATATATCCATGATCACGCTCTTTCAGCACGGGAAGGATGAACCTGCCGGGGAGATTGAGAACTACCTCAGGGAGCGCCAGGTGCCGTTTGCCATCAACCGGCTCTATGAAACCGGCGCGGTGCCGGAAGAACTTCCCCCTGCACTCATCATCCTGGGGGGCCAGATGAGCGTCAACGATACCGATGACTATCCCTTTTTCCTGAACGAAAAACGGATGATCCGCAGGATGGTTGCAGCAGGAAAACCGGTGCTGGGAGTATGCCTCGGGGCCCAGATGATCGCCTCCGCATTCAGACGGCAGGTATTCCGGGATACCCGTGAACAGGGCTGGGTCACGGTCCATGGCTGCGGCAAAGAATCATCCCCGCTCTTTCCCCGGACATTTACGGTATTCCACTGGCACAATGAGACCTTTACCCTGCCGGCCGGGGCCGTACTTCTTGCCCGGGGGGACAGCATCGAAAACCAGGCATTCCGCCTTGGCAGTGCTGTCGGCGTCCAGTACCACCCGGAGGTGAACCGGGAGATCATCTCGCGATGGGCCGGGGCACTCGGGCCGGATGAGAAAAAGGAAATGTTACGGGAATCAGAAGAATATGCGATGATGAACCGGGAGCATTGTCATACGCTGATGGATCATTTCCTCGGGGGCTGGAATCCTTGAGCGGGATCCGGGGATTTCTCATTGATCTTGACGGTGTCCTGTACACGGGGGATCGTCCCGTCCCGGGGGCGGATGAGGCGATACGTTTCCTCAGAGAGAACGGGTACTCCTACCGGTTCGTCTCAAATACGACCCGTAAGTGCCGCCGGACAATCGCGGACCGGCTCTTTCGGATGGGTTTTGAGATCCCGGAAGAATTTCTTTTTACTCCCCCCGTTGCTGCGGCTGCGTACATGAAAACCAAGAAAGGGGACCGCTTCCGCCTGCTGGTAACCGGGGATGTTGACCGGGATTTTCCCCAAAACGGCAGTCACGGCTCGCCGGCGAGGGTGGATTACGTCATTATCGGGGATGCCGGGGACGAGATTACGTATGCGAGCATGAACGCAGCGTTCTGCGACCTGCTGGAGGGGGCTGACCTTCTCGCGCTCGAGAAAGACCGGTACTGGATGGCACCGGACGGGATCTCGCTCTCCGCCGGACCTTTTGTTGCCGCGCTTGAGTACGCGACCGGGAAAAAAGCCGTCCTCATGGGCAAACCCTCGCAGGCATTCTTTGACCTTGCGCTCAAAGACATGGGCCTCCAGCATGATCAGGTGGTTATGATTGGCGACGATATCCAGACAGATGTCGGGGGAGCCCAGGATGCGGGGATGCGGGGGGTCCTTGTCAGGACCGGGAAATACCGCGAAGAAGTTTTACGAGACTCCGCCATCAGGCCCGATCTGGTAATTAATTCAATTGCTGATATCAGAAAGATCGTGGAAGTCGCGGAAGACAACGGGTGGGAGCGACCCCTGTGACCGGGAAAATTCTCTCAACAGTACTCTTTGTCCTTTGTATCATTGCGCTCATCCTTGCCGCGGTTGTCCTTTCGGGTATTTTTTTTCCGGAGAACCGGGTGGTTACCCCGCGAATTAGTCCGGTTTTTTCCGGCCAGCCCCCCATCCATACGACAATGACCTATCCGTTTCAGGAGGGCATTGTCACGATCCCGGTCACCGTAAACGGATCTGTTTATGAAGGGGCAAAAAACGCAGACAAATCAGTCACGATCATCGGGAACGTATCGGAGAATGTATGGGTAGCGGACAGTTACCTCTCGATGGTCGACGATCCGGCGCAGGAAGACCTCTACCGGGATCTCCGTGACCAGTTCCGCAGGATCAGGGCACAACAGAATCTCGACGATGACGAATACCTCGAGCTGATGGCCGTCTACGTGCAGTCCCTGAAGTATGAGACCGTGGGAGAGAACCCCGCAAAATTCCCGGTTGAGACGGTCGTGGACCAAGCCGGCGACTGCGACGACAAGAGTGTCCTCCTTGCCGGGCTCCTTTCCCGCGAAGGATATTCTGTTGCACTCCTCTCGTTTGGCACGGAAAACCATATGGCGGTGGGAATTGGTTCCCAGGACTACCGGTACCGGAATACCAGTTACACGTTTCTTGAGACAACCAATATCACATATGTCGGAGTACCGACGGAAAAACTGGGAGATGACACTCCCCTTGACTCATTCCCGGTTATCATCCCTGTGGGAAACGGCGTAAAAACCTATTCCCATGGCGCTGATACCCGCTCCATTCACGAGACGATGATCCTCTCCGGACAACGGGCAAAAGAGCTGGAGCCCCCGGTAAAAACCCGGCAACCGGAACTCAAAGAGGAACAGCAGGCAATACTCGACATGGAGAACCGTATGCAGGCTCTCAAAAATGCAGGCCGCGTGGGAGAGTACAATGCCATGGTTTCTTCCCATAATGCAAAGGTTTCGGCATACAATTCCGATCTGAACTCCTACCGTCAGCTATACGCCCGGTACGAAAAGTACGCCACGGTATACAACTACATTATCACTCACGAGTATGACCGCAAAGGGGTCTACCAGTATATCCAGGCAAACATGACCGGGTGATCTTCACCGGTTCACAGTTCCCGGTTGTTGCGGAAAAGCAATGCCGGTGCCGGGTATTGTTCAAGGGGTGTTTCAGGACCGGCACAATTTTCCAGCCGGCTGATTGCAGTAGTACAATACTGGGGGGAATTGTCGATCCCGATAAACCGGCGCCCGTGCTTACATGCGACAAGCGTGGTCGTACCGGCCCCGTTGAAGGGGTCCAGGACGATATCACCCCGGTAGGAGAAGAGCTTCATGATGCGACGGGGGAGTTCCTCGGGAAACATCGCCGGGTGGTCATAGTCTTTCATCCGCGTCTCCGGGGGAAATGACCACTTGCCCATGACCCATTCCTTGAATTCGTCGGCAGTGATGTCGATATTCTCGCGTTTTCCCGCTTTTTTATGGGTCATCTTATCAAAGATTTCGATGAATTCCCAGGTATACTTGATATACGGCATCGAGGGGGATTTCCAGCTCCCCCATGCCGTGTATTTCGCATTATAGTTGTTTTTTTCCCAGAGAAATTCCGCTTTCCAGAGAAGACCTAAGGAGGCCAGCTGCTGTGAGATAACATGGTGGGTAGGGACATAATCCGAGAAGAGCGGCTGGACATTCACGGCGATCCTGCCGCCGGGTTTTAAGACCCGTTCGCACTCCCTCCAGACGGCGAGCAGGGTGCCGAAATACTCGTTCCACTCATGGGTGTCATCATGGGGATCCTGCGCATAAGAGTGCCCGAAATTGTAGGGGGGCGAGGTGATGACAAGGTCAATGCACTGGTCCGGCAGCTCAGACAGGACCTGCTGCGAATCGCCGCAGATGATCCGGTTGACGAACGGTTCAATTTCTGAAGAGTCGGGAACCGCATGGCTCTTGTTGGCATCGCGGGTCCCTTTCCTGACCCGTGCCTTGCCTTCCTTGTTCTGGACTTTTTCAGGGCGCATGGGGTTATTTCCTGAACTGTACTTTGCCCATGTACCCGTTAAAGGATGTCGTTTTATGATAGATGGTGTTCACGTCAAAAGCGTTAATTGGGGCAATGGACATAGTGTGTGTGATTATTCTATGCTGCAGATCAAGAACCTGTATGTGAATGTCGGCGACAAGGAGGTGTTGCACGATATCAACCTCACCATCGGGGAGGGAGAGACCCACGTGCTCCTGGGCCCGAACGGCTCGGGCAAGACAACGCTCCTCATGACACTCATGGGTTTTTCCAATTATACCATAACCAAAGGAAAGATCCTCTTCCGTGGCGAAGATGTTACGAAAATGCACGCGAATGAACGGGCACGGCGGGGTATCGGCATGATGTTCCAGCGCCCCCCCACCGTTTCCGGACTGAAACTGGGAAAGATGCTTGCCGCTATTTCCCAGACAAAGGATGAGAACATTCCGGAACTTGCCAAATCCGTCCATATGGACAAATTTCTCGAACGCGACATCAACAAGGGGTTCTCCGGGGGGGAGATCAAGCGCAGCGAGGTGTTGCAGCTGATGATCCAGAACCCGGATTTTGTCATGCTCGATGAACCGGAGAGCGGGGTTGACCTGGAGAACATCTCTCTCATAGGAACGACGATTGGTGCCCTTCTTGAGAAGGACAAGCACCTTATCAAGCGGAGGAAGAGCGGCCTCGTCATCACCCACACCGGCTATATTCTCGATTACATCGATGCGGACAAGGGCCACGTGATGTGCGACGGGCAGATCCGGTGCCACGGGAATCCCCGGGAGATCTTGAAAGATATCAAACAGCGCGGATACAAGGAGTGTCTTGAATGCCGTCACGCGTAAACGCCCCCGAACTCTCAAAAACCGACACAGAGCGCCTCGCCCAGGTAGGAATCGATCTTACCAAAAAGAACCGTTGCGGGACCTATCTCCAGATGGACCAGGACATCGTCGAGGCCGATTGCGGCGAGTCCGGGATCGAGGTGCTCTCCTACAAACGGGCGATGGAAAAGTACGACTGGCTCAAAGACTATGCATGGAAGGTCGTCTCCCCGGAAAAGGATGACATTACAAAATATGTTGCAGCACAGAAAGACCCGAAAGGGTACGTCATCATCGCCCACAAAGGATCCCGTAACGTCATGCCGGTCCAGGCCTGTCTCTATCTCGGCAAAGACAAGATCCAGCATGTCCACAACATCATCATCGCTGAAGAGGGTGCCGAACTCCATATCATCTCCGGCTGCGCAAGCGGGGCGCATGTCGGGAATGGAGGGGCCCATTACGGCATCTCGGAATTCTACATAAAAAAGAACGCCAAGATCAGTTTCACGATGATCCATAACTGGAGCGAGGATATCGAGGTCTATCCCCGGAGTGCGTCCGTCATCGAAGAGAACGGGGTATTCCTGTCCAACTATGTCTGCATGCAGCCGGTCAGGAAGATACAGATGTATCCCGCGGCTACCCTCAAGGGAGCAAATTCCGTTGCCCGGTTCAGCAGTGTTGTGATCGCGACACCGGGATCGCATATGGACCTTGGTTCCCGTGCGATCCTGGAGGCGCCGGGTGCCAGTGCTGAGCTGATAACCCGTGCCATAACGAAGGGCGGGACGATCATCTCCCGTGGCCACATCAACGGGAAGGTGGCCGGTACCCGCGGGCACCTGGAGTGTAAGGGGCTTATCCTGAAAGACGGTATGATCTACGCAATTCCGGAGATCGAGGGATCCGTTGTCGGTACTGAACTTTCCCACGAAGCGGCAGTCGGGAAACTGGCAAAAGATGAAATCGAGTACCTTATGGCACGCGGACTGGACGAGGACGAGGCCACGGCAACAATCATCCGGGGCTTCCTTGACGTTAAGATCACCGGCCTGCCGGAGGCTCTCCAGACCCAGATCGACTCATCCATAGATGTAGCGGAAAAATCCGGATTTTAAGATTGCTTATGAACACCGATTCCCGGGCCGATGAACGCCTAAGGATGGTGGAGCGCCAGATCGTCTCCCGCGGGATAACCAACCCCCGCCTGCTCGCAGTGATGCGGCAGGTCCCCCGCCACGTTTTTATTCCCGCACCCTATGACCGGGCTGCATATGAAGACAGCCCCCTTCCTATCGGGAACGGCCAGACAATATCCCAGCCCTATATTGTCGCCCTGATGACCGATCTCCTGAATCCCCGGCCTGATGACACGGTCCTGGAAATCGGGGCCGGGAGTGGGTACCAGGCGGCTATTCTTGCAGCACTGGCCCATCACGTGATAACCATCGAACGGATACCCGCAGTGGCGGACCTGGCCCGTTCTCACCTTTCCGGCCTCGGGATCACCAATGCAGACCTAGTTGTGGGGGACGGCACAACCGGCTATCCCGACCGTGCACCCTATGATGGAATTATCATCACTGCGGCAACACCGCAAATCCCCCAGCCACTTCTTGACCAGCTGGCGGAGGGGGGGAGGCTCGTTGCCCCGGTCGGGGGGCATGAGATTCAGGAGCTGGTCCTGATCCGCCGGACCGGTAACAGGATCACGGAGTCCCGCCACGGGGGTGTCCGGTTCGTCCCGTTGATCGGAGAATACGGGTGGGAGGGAGGAAACTCATGAAATGGTATGACGTGACGCGCCCGCTTGAAAATGGTATGCTTGTTTACCCGGGGGATATTGAACCGGCATTTCTCCAGAAAGACCACGGAAAATACCTCATCAGCGACCTGCACCTGAGTTCCCATACCGGTACCCATATCGATGCTCCCGCCCATTACCTCAAGGCAGGAGACACGATAGACACGGTCCCGCTTGCGACCCTTGTCGGCCGCTGCAGGGTCGTTGACGTAAGCAATGCAGGAAGCAGGATCACCAAAGCCCACCTTGCGGGTAACATTGGGGGATCTGAGCGTATCCTCCTGAAAACCACGTTTTCCCTGCGGGATACGTTTCAGGAAGACTACCCGTGCCTCTCTCCCGATGCAGCGGAATTTATCACGTCCTGCGGGATCCGGTCTGTGGGCATCGACTCGCCCTCGATCGAGTCCTTCAACTGCGACGGGAGTGTCCACCGGCAGTTGCTGAGTTCCGGGTGTATCATCATCGAACTCCTCGATCTGTCCGGTGTCGGCGAGGGAGACTACGAGATGATCGCCCTCCCCCTGCGCCTGAAAGGACTCGACGGGTCTCCGGCCCGGGTCATCCTTACAAAAACAGACGGGGTGTGACAGATGGATATTGTTTCAGAATCGGTGAAAAAACTGGAAACCCTGCTAGAGCACAGCGGGTGCTCGGACGGGGGAGTGGTACTTGATGTCGACCCCGATGTGATGAACTGTCAGTTCGAGAAGGGTGCCTGCATGACCGCAACGTTCGGGGGGAAATGCGGGGTGTTCACGACGTTCGACCCGATCCGTGCCTGTACAAAAATTTCGTTCATGTTCGGAGCCCCCCTCGATACTCAGCCGGTCCGGGGAGCTGCGGGTGCGATCATCAACGTTACCACGGGGTTCTTCTGTCTTGCGCGGGTGCTGCGGCCGTGCAAAGAGGAGAAACATTCACCCTGCATGACAAAAATTGCGGACGAGATCTCCGGAAAACAGGTCTGCTGCATCGGATCCATGCCGGTAATCGAATCCCTGCCCGGGATATACCTCACAACCGATCATTCCCGGGCTGATGTGATAATCATCAGCGGGGAGGGACTTATCGAAGAAAAAACGGGGGAACTGATCGAGAAATACCGGCATAACAAACGGATCATCTGCATCGGCCCTTCAACAGCAGGTATTGCCCGGTTGCACGAGCTCGAACACTGGTGTCCATTCGGGTGCAGTTGATACTCAGTTCTCAGGACAATGAACCGCACAGTGTTTGAGCGGTAACATCATGTGGAGAAAAATCCAATACCATCACATGCTTTTCGGGTCTTCGGGGATACGAAAGAAATTTGATCAGGCCCTGATCGACACCGCCTTGAAGGTCGGGTCGGCGCTCGCTTACAGGTCACACGACATTGTCGTCGGGATGGATACCCGGACGACCAGCCCCCTTCTGACACATATGGTTGTTTCCGGAATCCTGGGCAGCGGGGGACGGGTACACTTCTGCGGTATTGTCCCGACACCCACAGTAGCGTACAACGCCCGTTTCACGCAGGCGGGTTGCATGATCACTGCATCCCACAACCCGGAGGAATATAACGGCCTCAAACTCTTCAATCCTGATGGATCCTCGTTTACCCAGCCGCAACAGGGGGAGATGGAAGACCTCCTTGCCAAAACGTACTGGACTGACTGGCAGCACCAGGGAACGGAACACCAGACCGATGCATTGTCACCCCACCGGGAGGCGATCCTTGAGCAGACGAGCATCGATAAGGAGATAACCGTTGTTCTTGATTGCGGTAATGGTGCCGGCTGTACGCTCACGCCCGGGCTTCTCGCAGCTGCGGGAGCAAAGGTCATCGCCATCAATGCCGATCCTTCAGGGCATTTTGCACGACCCTCGGAACCACTGAAAGAGAACCTTGGGTATGTCGGGGAGATGGTCAGAAAAACCAAGGCTCGCTGCGCTGTCGTTCATGACGGCGATGCTGACCGGATGATGGCATTTGACAACAAAGGGAGGTACATCAGCGGGGATCACCTCCTCATGCTTTTTGCGATGTACCTGGGTGCAAAACATGTGGTGACTACGAGCGATGCTTCCATGATTATTGACGAAATCGCCGAGGTCCGGAGGACGCCGGTTGGCGATGCATACGTATCGGAAGAACTCATATCCTGGGGGGATTTTGGGGGCGAGCCATCAGGTGCATGGATATTCCCGAAAATCTCCTACTGTCCCGACGGGCCCTATGCCGCAGCGCTCTTCTGTGAGATAGCATCGCAGGAAAATATTGCAGAAAAGATCGATGCCATGCCGTTTTACCCGGTCCTCAGGGAGTCTTTCGAAGTTCCAGGCGCCCGGGATATCGTGGCTGCGCTCGGGGCCGCAAAACCAACAGATGGCATCCGGATCGCTGATGAAACGGGCTGGTGCCTGGTCCGGGCAAGCGGTACAGAGCCGAAGATCCGGGTCACTGCCGAGGGAAAAACCCTGCAGGGTGCAAAAGCTATGCTCGCAAAAGGGAAAGCCCTTATAAAGCAGGGGAAAACTGCTTAAATGTTGTAAGAAGAGCTGTACGTATGGAATGTGTCGTTCTCGCTGCAGGGGAGGGAAAGAGGATGCGCCCCCTGACCGCGAAGCGCCCGAAGGTGATGCTCCCGCTCGCCAACCGGCCGATGATGGAGCACCTGGTTCTTGCTGCAAAGGATGCCGGGATCTCTGACTTCGTATTTGTCGTCGGGTATGGGGAACGGGAGATCCGCAGGCATTTCGGGGATGGATCCTTATGGGGTATCCACATTGACTATGCCCCGCAGCGACACCAGCACGGAACCGCAGATGCCGTGAGAGCTGCACGTGAACTTGTCGGTGACCGGTTTCTCGTTCTGAATGGTGACATGATCCTGAAACATGAGGATATCGCACAGTTATGCAAAAAACCCGCTCCCTGCATGTGCATCAGCTCAACAGAACACCCCCGGGATTACGGGGTGGTCCTCGCAGAATCCGGCATGATAACCTCACTTGAGGAGAAATCTCAACAGCCAAAATCGAACCTTATCAATGCGGGAGCCTACCTGTTTTCTGCGGAAATTTTCGATCTTATCGACAACGTCCGCCCATCGCCCAGAGGTGAACTGGAGCTTACCGATGCCCTTTCTGAACTGATTGCTAAAAAGTGCCTCCATGCCCACATGCTGTCTTACTGGATGGACGTCGGCCATCCCTGGGACATGCTCGATGCCAATGCAACACTCCTGCAGGGGCAAAAACCCCATAATGCGGGTGTGATCGAGGAGGGTTGTAATCTGAACGGAGCGGTATTCATGGGTGAAGGGAGCGTTATTAAATCCGGTACCTATATCGAAGGCCCCTGTATCATCGGGAAAAACTGCCGTATCGGCCCCCATGCATACTTACGAGGTGCCACGAGCATCGGGGATGATTGCCATATCGGTCACTGTTCTGAGATTAAAAATTCCATCATCATGAGCGGGACAAAAGTCCCTCACTTTAATTATATCGGGGACTCGGTTATCGGCTCCGGATGTAACTTCGGTGCGGGTACCAAACTTGCAAACCTGCGCCATGACCATGCAATGGTCAAGGTGTGCGGGAAAGATACCCGGAGGAAAAAATTCGGTGCCGTGATAGGGGACGGGGTCCAGTTTGGCATCAACTGTTCCATCAACGTCGGCGCAATGATCGGGAGTAATGCGCAGTTCGGTCCGAACGCATACATTGAAGGATGCATCGGGGAGAATGCAATAATCCGGTAGGTGAACCATGCAGGCCGTAATCTTAGCAGCAGGAGAAGGGACACGGGTCCGCCCGTTGACACGGAGCCGCCCCAAGGCGATGATCCCCGTGGCAAACCGCCCCATCATCGAATACGTTATCGAAGCACTGGTGAAAAACGGGATCCGCGAGATCGTTGTTGTTGTCGGGTACCGTAAAGAACAGGTAACGAGATTTTTAAACCAGCTGGATATTCCGGTTGATGTCGTTGTCCAGACAAAGCAGCTCGGGACAGCTCACGCCCTCCGTTGTGCAGAGTCGAAGATAACGGGGGATTTTCTCCTCCTGCCCGGGGACAATTACATCGACCCGCATTCGATTGCACGAATCGCCCATACCCGTAACGCCATGCTGGTAAAGGAACATCCCAACCCCTCAAATTTTGGGGTGGTTCTTCTCAAAGACGGGCATGTAACCCACATTGTCGAAAAACCCGAACATTCCCCGAGTTTCATGGTCAGCACCGGGATTTACTCCCTGACAAAAGATATTTTTAGTTTCATTGAGGGAAACGACCTGACAGATGCAATCTCTTCCATGATACATGAGGGCGTGGAAATACAGGGAATACCCGCAGATGACTGGCAGGATGCAATTTTTCCCTGGGATCTTCTGAAGATGAACCGGCGCCTTCTTCACGATCTGCCCCCTGCAAGGGAAGGTATAGCAAGCCGCCAGACAGTAATACAGGGGTCTGTCAGGATAGGCAAGGGAACCACGATTGGTCCCAACACCATAATCAGCGGCCCGGTGGTCATCGGCAATAACTGTTCGATCGGTCCTAATTGCTGCATAATGCCCAATACCAGTATCGGTTCACGGGTTTCCCTTGAACCGTTCACCATGATCGGGGATGCGCTGATTATGGATGATACCTCAATTGGATCCCATTCCCGGATCGTGGATTCTATCATCGGTGAACGGTGCAACCTTTCGGATCACACATCCGCCTCGAAGGATTCGGGTTTTCTGGAGATCGAAGGGGCTGCAGTACGGTCTGAAGTCGGGGCAATTCTCGGAGATACGGTGGTGAGCGGCCCGTTCTCAACCTATAAAAACTCAATTATTGGCAATAATGTGATCATCGAGGGCCGGGGTTACCTGAAATCCCGGTTTATTCCCGATGGTTCTACGGTGATTTAAGGTGTGTGGAATTGTCGGATATACCGGGAGGCGTGAGGCAGCCCCCCTCATCGTAGAGGGGCTCAAAAAACTCGAGTACCGGGGCTATGATTCGTTCGGGGTGGCAACTCTCGGGAAAAAGATCAGCCTGTCCAAGCACCAGGGGCGGATCTCAGAGAATGCCGGGGTAGTATCCCGTCTGAAGGGAAAAACCGGGATCGGCCATACCCGGTGGGCAACTCACGGGATTCCCAATGAGGTAAATGCCCACCCCCACCTGGATTGTTCAGGGACCATTGCGGTTGTGCATAATGGCATTATTGAAAATTATCTGGACCTGAAACGACAGTTGCTGTCACGGGGACATACATTCCATTCGGAAACCGATACCGAGGTTATCGTGCACCTCATCGAGGAGGAATATTCTAAAAACCACGACCTGCTCCATGCTGTCCAGGAGACGGTCCCAAAACTTGCGGGATCTTTTGCCCTCCTGGTAATAACCGAGGGCGAGGAGCGCCTCATTGCAGCACGCCGCGCAAGCCCGCTGGTTGTGGGGATTGGTGACGGGGAAAATTTTGCAGCTTCGGATATGACACCCGTTCTCGAACATACAGAGCGGGCTGTATTTATGGAAGACGGGGATATTGCATCGATCACACGGGAAACGGTGGAGATCTTCAGCAACGGTGCCCGGGTGACGCGCCCGGTCGAGCTTATCGACTGGTCACTTGAGGACGTCAAGAAGGGCGGATATACCCATTACATGCTCAAGGAGATCTATGAACAGCCACAGGCATTTTTTAATACCATCCGTTCCGTAGACCTAGAGACACTTCCTGGCCTTATCAGGAACCCGAAATCGATCACCATTGTTGCCTGCGGGTCCTCGTACCATGCAGGTCTCATCTTCAGATATCTTATCGAAGAAACCTGCGGTATACCTGCCCGGCTCGAATTTGCTTCTGAATTCAGGTATTTCCTCCCGCCGGTCGAGGGGCTGGTTATCGGCATAACCCAGTCGGGGGAGACTGCCGATACTCTTACTGCACTGAAACAGGCAAAAACCCATAACTGCCGGACGCTTGCAATAACCAATGTCCTGGGAAGCACCATCAGCCGTACCGCAGATGCCACCCTTTTCATGCGTGCAGGACCGGAGATCAGCGTTGCCGCGACAAAATCGTTCATTGCCCAGCTAGCAGTGATGATGCAGATTCTCAACAGCCTCTGTAACAGAAAGTTCGATCAGACCCTGCTCCACGCCCACCAGGCAATCGAAGAGGTCCTCCTCATGGACCTTGATGAAGCGGTCGGCCTCTGTAAAGGGGCTTCAAGCATTTTCTATGTCGGGCGCGGGCCGTTCTACGCGATATCCCTCGAAGGGGCGCTGAAGATGAAGGAGATCTCCTACATCCATGCAGAAGGATATGCGGCCGGTGAGCTGAAGCACGGCCCGTTCGCACTTTTGTCCCCGGAGACTCCGGTGATCGCATTGTGCATGCCCGGGGAGACCTATAACGTGATGGTCTCCAACATCAAGGAGATGAAAGCACGGGGTGCACCCGTCATTGCGATCGGGTGCAGCACGGATACTGACCTTTCGGAACTCGTCGATTACTTCATACCCCTGCCAAAAACCCACCTGTTCGTCCAGGTACTTACCAGCCTTGTCGTGCTCCAGCTCCTCGCATATTACACGGCTGTTGCGCTGGACCGCGATGTCGATAAGCCCCGTAACCTTGCCAAGAGTGTGACCGTAGAATGATTGAGTACGGCAGAAATTCCCTGGGAAAGAATGCACGCATCTTCGAACCGGTGACACTGGGCTTTCCGTCGCGGGGTAATCTTGAGAGGGAAGGATTTTCCGGAACAACCATCGGGAACAACGCGGTACTCCGGTCAGGAACCATCATCTATTGTGATGTCGTGATCGGGGATGATTTCCAGACCGGGCACAATGTAATAATCCGGGAAAATTCCCGGATCGGGGACCGGGTTGCCGTGGGTACGGCAACCGTCATTGAAGGGAATACCCGTATTGGCAACGACGTGAGTATCCAGAGCATGGTCTATATCCCGACCAACACCCGTATTGAGGATCGGGTTTTCATAGGCCCGAACGCAGTTCTCACCAATGACCGGTACCCGCCAACGGGTCTTAGCGGGCTCAGCGGGCCGCACGTGAAAGCCGGTGCGGCAATCGGCGCCAATGCAACCCTGCTGCCCGGAATATGTGTTGGTACAGGGTCACTTGTAGCAGCAGGGGCAATAGTGACTCGGGATGTGCCGGACAACACGCTCGCCATCGGTTCACCGGCGAGAATCAAAGACTTGCCAAAACAATACGCGAAGGGAAAAGAACAACCCTAGATCATCCATTTACCAGTCACAGAACCGAGTAGCCCATGAAGATCCTCCTTGTATCAACCCAGGATTATATCCATCACCCGGTACCTTCCCGGCACCACTATATTTTTGAGGATATGGCACAGCGGCATGAAATCCATGTTGCTCATTTCCATGTAAGCCGGGGTGCTGAACGGTCTACCCGGCTGATTGTCGAGGAGACTACCCAGTTCCCCGTTCAGAGCCCGTTACTCCACTATACCCTCAACACCCCATATCATTTTTACGCATTCGACCATCTCCTGCGGACCGGGAAATTCGACATCGTTGTTGCGGCACACGTACTTGCAGGAACGGCAGTAATCCGTGCTGCAAAAAACCACGGTGTCCCGGTAGTATTCGATCTCAAGGACTGGTTCCCGGACTCCGCTGCCGCGTATTTTAAAAATCCCCTCCTCCAGAGACTGGTCAGGAACACAGTCTGGGAAATAACAAGGCACAACCTTGAACGGAGCAATAAGATTACTACGGTGTCCCCGGCCCTTGTTGAAAAACTGAAAGGGTATGGTTTCTCTGCAGATCTGGTTACCAACGGGGTGGATACGGATCTTTTCAAACCGCTGGATGGCAGGAACATCCGAAAAACATTGGGTATCGGGCCCGACGAATTTGTTATCGGGTTTTCCGGGAGTATTGAGCGCTGGTATGCACTGGACGATATGATCCGGGCATTCCCGGAAATACTCCGTCACAATCCCGCTTCGCGTATGCTCATCGTGGGCGGGTCCCTTTTCACGGACTATGAGACAGAACTCCGGACCCTTGCACAGGATCTGGGTGTGGCTGACCGGGTGATATTCACCGGGACAAAACCCTACCATGAACTTCCGGATTATATTGCCGGTATGGATGCCTGTACCATACCCCTGTCCCCCCCCCAGTGGGGGGATATCGCCCTTCCCAATAAGTTTTTTGAGTACTCTGCCTGTGGTAAGCCCATCGTAATGCGGCCGATTCCCGATGTGATACGGTTCGGAGGGCCCAACCTGTTCGTATACAGGACGCAGGAAGAGTACGTTGCTCATATGAAAAACCTGATTTTAAATCCGGAACGATTTTCCATAAACCTTGAAAATTACAGCTGGAAAGAGAAATCCCGCCAGTTTGAGGCCATTTTACGCAATTGCCTCTCATGACCTATCCAAATTTATTAATGATTCCAACGGAAACGTAATACCCAAGAAAGGTTGATTTCATGGAATCATTCAATTTCAATAAATACCGGCCCTACCTGATAATCGGGCTGGTCGCAGTCTTCTCACTTTTTGCACTCTGGCTCCGCCTCATCCCCATGTTCGTGATGGGAAAAACCGATATCCTGATGATGGTGGCAAGTGACGACCCGCTCTACAATCTCCGCCAGGTAGAGCAGCTGCTCTCAAACAATCTGGCATATGCATGGTTTGACCCCATGACCCTGTACCCGTCAGGCTCGAATATCTACTGGGGTCCGCTCTTTCCCATAATGATTGCATTCGGCTGCCTGATTACCGGTGCTGCAACCCGTCCGGAAATCATCAGTACCGCCCTGCTGGTTCCGCCAATACTCGGGGCTGCCACGGTAGCGATTATGTATTTTGTCGGGAAAACCTGCGGGGACTGGAAGACCGGACTGCTGGCATCGGCATTTACTGCCGTGGTTTCCGGCCAGTTTTTTTACCGGTCGTTCTATGGATACATCGACCACCATATCGCGGAGGTTCTCTTTTCAACGATATTCTGCCTTTTCTATATGCATGCACTCCTCTCGGAAAAGGGAAACCGGACCGATCTCCGGAATTTCGAGACCTACAAAAAAACCCTGCTCTTTTCTATTCTTGCAGGTATTGCATACGTCCTCGGCCTTTTTGTCATGCCGACAATCATCCTGTTTGCGATGATTGCAGGGGTTTTCACGGTTATCCAGTTTATCGTTGATGTTTATCGCAACCGTACCAGTGAATACCTGCTCATCATCAACGGAACGGTCTTCCTCATCGCCATCATCGGGTTGCTGGCATTCGGTTTCAGGAATGCCGGGATGGACTTATCCGCCTACTCTGTCGGGCATATCTATGCTTATGTCGGGCTGATTGCCGGAACCGTTCTTCTTTATGTTATCCAGATTTATCTCAACGGAAAGAGTAAATTCTATTATCCTGCCGCACTCTGCGGCTGCGGCTTCATCTTTGTAGTGTTCCTCTATCTCACAGCCCCACAGATTTACACCCTGCTCGTGTACGATTTCTTCTCATTCTTCGGGCAGGCCGCGGTTACCAATACAGTACAGGAAGCTCGGGGCTGGGCTGCAGATATGGCGTGGCTGACGTTCAACTATGGCCTCATCCTCATGGTCGGGGGTATCCTGGTTATGGCATATAAAAACACCCGTGATGAGCACCCGGAACAGGTGTTCGCACTGGTATGGTCCCTGATCATGCTTTTTTCAACTATCCAGCATGTCAGGTACGAGTATTACCTTGCCATCAATATCGCCCTCCTGTCAGCAGCATGTGTAAGTTTTGTTGTTGACCGGGGGTGGGCGGATCTCCTGAAACTGGTAAGAGGGGTTCAGCCAGTCGAATCCTCACTGAAAGGGGAGAAAGTTCCCGCAGAGAGCGAACCCACTGCCAAAAAATCGAGGAAATCCCAAAAGAAAAACACTGCAGCGGTTGTGACGAATTATCCTCTTGTTGCGGTAATTATTATCGTTTTGGGACTGAGCCTGCTCTTCGTGTACACTTCGGCATCTCTCAGTTACAACAATGCCCATAGCGATGTCTACCAGATGAACCCCGACTGGAAGGAGTCCCTGGAATGGATGGGGAACAATACACCGGACACCGGTGTAAATTATTATAAGATCTATGACAAAAACACCTTCCACTATCCTGACGGGGCCTATGGCGTCATGTCGTGGTGGGACTACGGGCACATGATCACCTATATCGCCAAACGAATTCCCAATGCAAATCCGTTCCAGCAGGGGGTAGCCGGGGATGTCGGCGCTGCTGCATATTTCATGTCTACCTCTGAGGATACTGCAAATGCAATGATGGATCAGCTCGGGACCCGGTATGTCATTACCGATATCGAGATGGATGGCGGGAAATTCTGGGCAATGTCAACCTGGTACAATGCAACTGCTGCTGCCGCACCCTACCAGATGAATGTAATTATCCCGGGAAAAGATGATCCGGCTTCTTATGAGGCTGCAACACTGAACAAACAGAACTACTACCTGACAACGATTTCACGGCTGCATAATTTTGATGGTTCCCTTACGTATCCCACGAACGTGTATTATGTCGAATATGCCGACCCCGAGATAACAAAAGTCAGCCTGCCTGTCATAACCAACGCCGTGGTTATGAACTCATCCGCTGCTCACCGTGCTGCCGAAGCAGCGAATCTGAAGGCCACTAAAGGATACCATGCCGCGGTCCTGAGTAGTTCGTTTGTCGCACCGGTGGATACCGTACCGGCACTCCGGCACTACCGCCTTGTCCACGAATCACCAACAAATGTTTTCAATTCAAAGGCCGTTGACGTAAAATACGTGAAGACCTTCGAATATGTCAAAGGAGCCCACATCAAAGGTGAAGGGATCATCGAGGTGCCGGTGGTATCCAACACGGGCCGGAATTTTACCTACCGCCAGGAAAGCATCAACGGGGAATTCATAGTCCCCTACTCCACGACAGGGAACCCCTACGACGTCAAAACAACGGGTAAATATACCATCCTCGGAACCGGCCGCCATATTGATGTACCGGAGTCTGCCGTGATACAGGGTTCAACCGTGCAGTAACGGGATATCGATCATCATTTTTCTCTGTTTTACAACTGATACGGAATAAAAAAATTAATCCCTTTTTTTCCCGCACTGATTTGCAGGCCATCGACAATGTTTATATTATTCAATAGCCCCCATTCTCTGCTATGTTAGCAGAAGAAATTGCCCTTGGTATGAAAGTCCGGTACCCGCGGACCGGCACTACCGGCAAAATCCTGCGGATAGAACAGGTGAGGGGAGACACGTTTGCTGAACTGGACAGCACCAGCCTCCTCTACCGTATCGACCATCTGATACCGGCAACCGGTGGGGAACGAAAAACCACAACCATCACCGAGGATGCAAAGAATATCATCGAGCGCGAGCGGGAGTTTGCAGCAGGATCGGGGCTCCAGGAAGCCCTCAAAAATATCGACCAGAGTTGCGAAGGGGGGGGCTGACCGCGGCCCTGTTGCATTCATTTTGCCAGGCCCAGGCCATTTTTTCGTCGAATCATCGGGAATAATCAGAATTATTGATGGCAGATAAACGTCCGACGACATTCACGTCTTACTGGTTATGTATAAGTATGATCATTATATATAGAGTAAGGAGGTTCGATTTCATTTGCATGATGTGACAGTTCCCAGTGTCAATATCGGGGTTGTGGGCCATGTCGACCATGGCAAGACCACACTCGTTAATGCGCTCACCGGGACATGGACTGACCGGCACAGTGAGGAGGTCAAGCGGGGTATCTCCATCCGGCTTGGCTATGCCGACGCAACCTTCTACCGGTGCGAAAAGTGTGAAGGTACGGAAGCGTTCTCCACCAGTGCCGAATGTCCGGTCTGCGGCGGGAAAGGGACACCGTTCCGCTCAATATCATTTGTAGACGCACCGGGACACGAGACCCTGATGGCAACAATGCTGTCCGGCTCCGCACTGATGGACGGGGCGATGCTTGTTATTGCTGCAAGCGAGAAGTGTCCGCAGCCGCAGACAAAAGAGCACTTAATGGCACTGGAACTGGTCGGTATCAGGAAAATTGTGATCGTCCAGAGCAAGATCGATGTGGTCAGCCAGAAAGAGGCAATTGACAACTACCACGAGATCAAGACATTTGTCAAAGGCACGATTGCCGAAGATGCGCCCATCATCCCGGTCTCATCGCAGAAAGGGATCAACATGGGAGCACTTGTCCAGGCGCTGGACAAGGTCATCCCGATTCCCGAGAGGGATCCCGATGCAGAACCGGTAATGCTGATCGCCCGTTCGTTTGATGTGAACAAGCCGGGCTGTAACTGGAAGGACGTGAAAGGCGGAGTCGTCGGGGGGTCTCTTATCCGGGGCATCCTCCGCGCAGATGACAAGATAGAGATCCGTCCAGGAAGGCAGACGCAGATCGAGAACCGGATCAAGTGGATCCCTATCACGACAACGATCACGTCGATCAATGCCGGTTCAAAAGTTGTTGAGGCTGCTACGCCCGGCGGACTTCTGGGGGTTGGGACAAAACTCGACCCGGCCCTGACCAAGAGTGACGCGCTTGCCGGCCAGGTGCTGGGCCACGAGGGGAAACTTCCTCCGGTCTGGGACAAGATCCGGTGCAAGGTCACCCTCATGGAGCGGGTCGTCGGTGCAACGAGCGAACTTATCATCGAGCCGCTCAAACACGCTGAACCGCTGATGCTCTCGGTAGGCACTGCGGTTACCGTAGGTGTCGTGACCAACACGAAAAAAGACCATGTTGAAATCGCCCTGAAGAGACCGGTATGTGCGGAAGTGGGTTCACGAATAGCCATGAGTCGTCAGGTGGGAGCACGCTGGCGGTTGATCGGGATGGGCGTGCTGGGCGAGTGAAGGTCCTCCTGGATGCGAACGCATTGATGATGCCATCGCAGTTCCGGATTGATCTCTTCGATGAGCTTCGCATGCTTCTCGGGTCATTCGAACCGGTCGTGCTCTCCGGGGTCCTGCAGGAACTGACCGGGCTCTCACGGGCAAAAGGCCGTGACGGGGCCGCAGCCCGCTACGGTCTTTCCCTCGGGGATCAATGCACGGTAGTCCAGAGCAGTGACCTTGAATCAGGATCCGTGGATGCACAGGTTATCGAATACGCTGCAAAGCATGCCTGCGTCGTTGTCACCAATGACCGCAGGGTAAGGGACGCATTGTTTGCACGTGGTTTAAGCGTAATTTCATTAAGACAGCAGAAAAAACTGGAGATATTGCGGAGGTAAAGATGTATCACAGATTATTACTTGAGGACAAAGTGCGGGTACCACCCCAGCGCCTTGGCGACAAACTCGAAAAGGTTATCCTTGACGTACTGCAGGAACAGCTTGAGGGCAGCATTGACAAGGAGATCGGGATCTTCATCTGTGTCACCAAGGTGCTCAATGTCGGGGAAGGTGAACTTGTTCCCGGTGATGGCGGCGTCTATTACGATGTGAAGTTCGAGGCTATGGTCCTCAGGCTTGCACTGCAGGAAGTCATCGAGGGAATGGTTGTCGAGACCACCAGTTTCGGCGCATTTATCAGCCTCGGTCCCATCGATGCGATGCTGCACGTCAGCCAGATATCGGATGAGTACATCAATTATGATGAGAAGAACGCACGCCTCATCTGCCAGGAGTCAAAACGGTACATCGGTGTGGGCGACGTTGTCCGCGTCCGTGTTGTCACCCTCTCGCTCAATGAGCGCGAACCCCGCGACAGCAAGATCGGTCTGACCATGCGCCAGGCAGGGCTGGGAACCGCACTCTGGCTTGAGGAAGAGATCGCAAAGGAGAAAGAGAAGGACGGCCAGTCTTCGGGTACTACCAAGGACAAAGTACCTGAGAAAACAAAGGGCAAGAGGAAGGAGCATGCCTCCGGCGAATAAGAAAAAACAGGGAAAGGTCTGCCGCGACTGTCACCGCGTTGTTGACGGAGAGAACTGTGTCATCTGCGGTACAACCAACCTCAGCGAAGACTGGTCTGGCTATCTTGTCATCATCGACCCGGAGAATTCCGAGGTCGCAAAACGGATGAATATCAAGCTCCCGGGCCGGTACGCACTGAAGGTCCGCTAAATGCTCGTCCTGCCTGAAGAGCACCGCAGGCTCTTCAAGGAACCGTTCGGAACGCTCTATCCGACCCTGGAAGAGGTTCTCCCCCACCTGGCAGGCAAGAGAGTTTACGCGGTAGGAGACGTTGTTACCCATAATCTTCAGAAATGCGGGATTACTCCCGCGGTGGCAATTGTCGACGGGTTTACCATGCGGTCCCCGTGCAAAAAAATGCCGGATCTTGCCGGGGAATGCATCCAGGTAAAAAACCCCGCGGGGTCCATAACCGATGATCTGATCCGCGCACTCGACAGGGCTGTCGCCCGGCCCCCCGTGACAATTGTTGTAAACGGGGAGGAAGACCTTGCAGTGATCCCGATGGTCATTGCTGCTCCGCAGGGCTCTGTGGTGTTGTACGGCCAGCCGAACGAAGGTGTCGTTCTCCGCACGGTTACCCGGGACGCCCAGCAGACCGCCCGGGAATACCTCAGTCGTTTTGTACGCATCCCGGATTCCTGATCGATTCATTCAGAAGATTGTCCCTGTTCCCCTTTTTTCCGGCAGGTAGCCCCCCACCCATGAGGGTCATAGTTTAAATAAACCGGTTTCCAATAATTACAGGATATCGATGGATTTTGAGATCACCAGCGATAAAAGAAATGAACTTTTATCCAGAAAAGAGGTCCAGTTTACCCTCAAATACGATGGTGCAACCCCCTCCCGCATGCAGATCATCGGAAAACTCTGCGCCCTCCTGAACATAAAGGAGCACCAGGTCACCCTTGACACCCTGCACAGCAGCTTTGGCAAGAGCGAGATCACCGGATCGGCACGTATCTACGACTCCGAAGAGGGCAGGAACAAGACCGAGCGCCCGCACCTTGCAGCGCGCGGACTGCCCAAGAAGAAGGAAGAGGCATAACTATGGCAGCGAAGAAGGCAGCAGCCTCCAAGGCAACCAAGAGGGGTGCATACTTCAAGGTCGAGGGTGCAAAAGTCACCACCGCAAAGAAATACTGCCCGCGCTGCGGACCCGGGGTCATGATGGCTGACCACAAGGACCGGACCACCTGCGGAAAGTGCGGATATACTGAATTCAGAAAATAAGATCCAATGCCTGGTTTTGGGCAGATACTCGGGATTGAGGGGACTGCATGGAACCTCAGTGCCGCTCTTTTTGATACCGATCTGATTTCTCTTGTTTCACGCCCCTACAGCCCGGCACAGGGCGGCATCCACCCCCGCGAGGCTGCACAGCACCACGCGTCGGTCATGGGCGAGGTGATTGGGGCCGTTCTTGAGGACCCGGAGAGGGTTACCGGGGTAGCGTTCTCGCAGGGGCCGGGTCTTGGCCCGTGCCTCCGCACCGTTGCAACCGCAGCCCGGTCGCTTGCACTTACGCTTGATGTACCTCTTGTCGGCGTCAACCACTGTGTAGCCCATGTCGAGATCGGATGTTTTGCCACCGGGTGCAAAGATCCGATCGTACTCTATGCCAGCGGGGCAAACACGCAGGTGATCGGGTACCTGAACGGGAGATACCGGATCTTCGGCGAGACGCTGGATGTCGGAATTGGCAATGCACTCGACAAATTCGCCCGGGCAAAACAGTTCCCCCACCCCGGCGGCCCGCATATCGAGGCACAGGCAAAAAGCGGCATCTCTGTTGAACTGCCCTATACCGTCAAGGGCATGGATCTCGCATTCTCCGGCCTTATCTCAGCAGCAAAGGACCATAAGGCACCGCTGCCCGACGTCTGTTTCAGCCTGCAGGAAACCGCATTTGCCATGTGCGTGGAGGTGACCGAGCGGGCCATGTCCCTCGCCGGCAAGAACGAAGTGCTCCTCGTGGGCGGGGTCGGGGCGAACCGGCGCCTGCAGGAGATGCTCCGCATCATGTGCGAGGACCGCGGGGCGGAGTTTTTTGTCCCCGAGCAGAAATACCTCGGTGACAACGGGGCGATGATCGCTTACACGGGGAAACTGATGCTCGAAAGCGGCATCCGGCTCCCGGTTGAGGACTCGCAGGTCAACCCCTCGTTCCGTTCTGACGAGGTGGAAGTGACCTGGAAACACGCGACCGCCTCGACGGAACAGGCAGCGCACGCGATCCTGGGATCGCAGCGACAGGGTGCCGAGGCAATTGTTACCTTCCGGGACGGCGTGGTGGAGAAGCGCAGGGTTGCCAAACGGTACCGCGTACCTTCCCTTGACAAACGGTTGATCACCGAGCGGACACGGGCGGAGGCGCGCCTGATCCATACAGCCCGCAGGGCAGGTGTGCCAACCCCGATCATACGGGATATCACCCCGGATACCATCATCATGGAGCAGGTACAGGGGGTCCTGCTCACGCTCGACCTTACGGAGGAAAATGTCCGCGAGGCCGGGCGGATGGTCGGGAAACTGCATGCAGCTGGACTGATGCACGGCGATCTCACGACAAGCAACATGATCGTGCGGCAGGGAGACAGGAAATGCGTGCTGATCGATTTCGGGCTTGCTCAGGTAACCCAGGAGATCGAGCAGCGCGGGGTGGACATCCATGTCCTCTACCAGACACTGGAGAGTACCGCACCTGGCCGTTCCGGGATACTCAAGACAGCATTTGCATCAGGGTATGCAGAAACGTTTGCCGGTGCGGAAGAAGTCATCGCCCGTGAACATGAGATCGTTATGAGGGGGAGATACCACTGAAGATCACTATGGTCACCAGTAATGCCAACAAGGCAGCGGAAGTAGCTGCTTTTTTTGGCGGGACGCTTGAGGTGGACCATGTTGCCCTTGAAGTGCCGGAGCACCGCTCGGATGACATCGGTGAGATAGCCCGGGAGAAGGCCAGGTATGCGTACGGACAGCTGAATACCCCGCTTATCGTTGATGACACGGGTTTCTTTATCGATGCACTGAACGGGTTTCCCGGGCCGTATGCTGCATACGTACTGAAGTCCATCGGAAATGCCGGTATCCTGAAACTGATGGAGGGTCATAACGACCGTAACGCCCGGTTCACAACCGGGATTGCGTATGCAGATGCATCCGGGGTCCGTGTCTTCACGGGCACGATAGAGGGCAGGATTACCTTAAGTCCGCGGGGCGGGGAGGGTTTCGGGTACGACCCGGTTTTCGAGGTAGGAACAAAGACACTCGCTGAACTCTCCATCAACGAGAAGAGCAGGATGTCCCACCGTGCAAGGGCTCTCCTGGCTTTTCATGACTGGTTCATACAAGAGTGCGCCAGATCCCCGGATAACGCAAACGGTTAAGAAGTCTTACAGCTTTGTTATAAGGGCAGACAGGAGTGTTTCATAATGGCAAAGTTCCCTGAAGCCGAAGCCCGGCTACTCAACGTGAAAATATGCATGCACTGTAACGCACGCAATGCGATCCGCGCAACCAGCTGCCGCAAGTGCGGTTACCAGAACCTGCGCCCCAAGAACAAGGAAAGAAAAGCGTAATTTTAGTTTCCCCATACTTTTGGTTCCTTTTTTTCTTCTTATCCGGTTTTCCTGATCCTGTCATTCTTCGTGATCAGGTCAGGCCGACAGTTTTGATAACGGCAGGGATCCCCCGGTCGTCCGTGTCCGTTCATTGAGGTACTTCCGGCTCACGAAAGGGTTACCTGAGGAGGTACAGGTTGCCCGTGGTGCAGTTGTGGATCACCTCGTGTTCCCGTGAAGGACATAAAATCAGGCCCGTTGCACAAGCAGCATAAAAAAAAGAGGGGTTACGCAGAATAGTACGTGACCCTTTTACCTTTCTTGGCATATTCTCCGGCAAACGTCTCGATGTTGCGCTTGTACCCGATACGGTCCACGAAGCCGAGCCCGCGGAGTTTCTCCCGCACCCGCATCACATCCGCTTCATCGGCCCAGTCCCGGGTATAGACATAGATGACCTTGCGGTTGTCGCGCGAGTCCGGGTTGGGTTTTGCCGTGCTCACCTTGGCGGAGATCCCCAGTTCATGGGCTACCGTTGCGTCCCGGACTTTCTTCCATGCGGTATCTACAGCATCGGGCTCCTGGAAGATGAGCCATTTGCCTGCATTCTCGTCCTCGATTGCTTCCGGGGCGCTTCCGGGAGCATCAAGCACGATCCAGTACATCTGCGTGGTTCTGGAGGGGAGAACCCCCTCGCCCTCACAGAGCATCCGGTAGATGGTATCAAGGTCAGAGAACCGGTTAAGCATCGCTTCAGCAAGCTGCGGGTATTCAGCCGTAAAACCGCTGAAAATTGCGGCGAGATCCGCTTTGAAGTCAATGCCACCTTCCACCAGTGCGTAGAGATATTTTCCCTGCGCCTGCAGCCCGCGGTTCAAGAGGTGCTCGAAGATGCCGTATGCCACATCAGCCAGCGCTTCGGGATCGACTTCAGCCATAGGTATCCGTCCGATGTTGATGAAAAAAAAGGTTCTGTATTGATCCTGTGCCCGTGGCCCCCATCAGGTAAAACAGGGATCCGCGTTACGGCCACACCCAATCGGCGTGCAATCTGCCCGGATTATTGCAATTGTCGAATGATTTAAGAGCGTATGATACGAACATGTACCAACTATGGAATGGAAACGTGACTGGGGCCTTACGGCCAGGGTCTGGTTCACCGGGCTGTTATTATTACTGCTCTACTTAGTGTTCATGACCATCCTCCTGGCATTCGGAGTGAGTTACTGGTTCATCATCCTCATTGCTGTTGGCATGGGATTTGTCCAGTACTTCTTCTCGGACAAGCTGGTGCTCTGGTCGACCGGTGCCCGGATCATCGAAGACGACGAATACCCCGAGCTCCATCGCATGGTGGAGAAACTCTGCACCGAGGCCGGTCTTCCCAAACCGAGAATTGCCATCATGCCCAGCCCGGTTCCGAACGCCTTTGCAACCGGAAGGAGCCCGAAACATGCCGTTGTCGCATGCACGGACTCTATCATGCGCCTGCTGAACAAGGATGAACTGGAAGCGGTGCTCGCCCATGAACTCTCGCACGTGAAGAACCGGGACATCCTGACCATGACGCTTGCGAGTTTCATCGCCATGATCGCTTCGATGATCATGCAGAGCTTCTTCTTCTCCGCGCTCTTTGGCGGAAACAACCGGGAGAACGGGGGTGCATGGATTGTCATCTGGATCGTCTCCATCATTGTCTATGCTATCAGCACGCTCCTGATCCTTGCACTCTCCCGGTACCGCGAGTTCGCCGCAGACAGAGGGAGCGCCCAGATCACCGGGAACCCCAGGGCCCTCATCTCGGCCCTGAACAAGATCAGCGGGAGGATCGAGGTTATTCCCCCGGATGCAAAGGCGAAGGTCGAGGGTGCAAATGCTTTCTTCATTATCCCGGCACTCTCCGGAAATGCCATCATGGAACTCCTCTCCACCCACCCGCCGCTCGAGAAGCGCATCGCCAACCTCGAGAAAGTCGAGGCGGAACTCCGGGGATATTGATACCCGGTATATTTTTTTGACCTCGGCAATTCTACGTGCGCAGCCAGGCGGGATGTCCCGTTATTCGTCAGGTGCGACAGTTTGCTTTTTCCCCACCGGGAAAATCTTCAGGTTTATATCACTAAAACAGTGAGTGTATCCTTATGAAACGCTGGGGGGTCATCCCGTACCTTGTCCTTGCCCTCATCTTCGTACTCCCGGCGCAGGCCCATGTGCCGGTCAATACCGCGGAAAACACAGCACTGGGCGGGGCTGTGGCGGTCGACAATCCCCAGAAGAGCTTTGTATTCTACGGATATCTCCATGATCCGGGTGATGTGGCGTATTATCGGCTCATTTTGTCTGCCGGGGATCAGTTCCCGGTATCTCTCATGAATGCCGGCCCGGGCAAACCGGTGCCGGACATGGTTATCCTTGTTCCCGGTGATTCCCCGCGGCCCGGGGATATTCCGGCACAGGTGACAATTCCCGAGGGCTATCACGGAGAACTCATCCGTGGTCTGGCCCAACCCCATGGAGAATATGAACCGTTCACCCCCGCGGCAATCTTTACTGTTGCACGGTATTCACGCCAGATAACCATTCCCGGTGTGTATTACGTTGCTGTTGTCAGCCCTGCAGCAGATACCCCCTACAGCATCGCAACAGGTTACCACGAAGAGTTCAGTCCTTCCGAATGGGTGATGGTCCCCCTAAACGGCATCACTGTTCACCAATGGGAGGGGCAGTCCGTCCTTACCCTTCTCGCCCCCTTTCTTGCCGTTGTAATCCTCGGGCTCATCCTGGTGCTGCGACGGGAAAAAAGGAGAACCGTACATCCCCCGATAGGGTTCTGGCTTGCCACTATCGCAGGGTTATGTTATCTTGGCGGAGCTGCGGTCACATTCGTCCAGATGGTCCGCGCTGTCGGGATTGCTGGTTTTTCACCCGCCGTAGGGATCACGCTCTTCTTTACGCTTGTTCCTCTTGTCCTGGGGGTAGGTGCGCTCCGGGTTACCAGAAAGACGGGGCCGTGGACCATCAGGGATCGTCTCTCTCTGGGAGTGATCGGTGTATTGGGCGCGGTATTCTGGGCAGGTTTCATTATCGGGCCGGTGCTCGCGGTGATTGCTGCGGCTTTTCCTGATTCGCTGGCGCCATCACCCTGATCTTCCCGGGTTATCCGTTTTGGATGGATTCTGGGTCGGGTCCTGACGTTCCTGCGTTCTTCTCCCGTTCACATGCTTTGCAGATTCCGACCCGGATTTTCCTGGACTCCATGAAACCCGGTGACAATTATTAATACACCTCCCCGCCAAAATTGTAGAGCACAAGCATCGATGGTCTAGAGGTATGACTTAGGCCTTCCAAGCCTATAGCCCGGGTTCGATTCCCGGTCGATGCATTTTTGGGCTCGTGGTCTAGTTGGCTATGACGTCGCCTTCACACGGCGAAGATCTCGTGTTCGAATCACGACGGGCCCATTCCTTTTCTGCGCTGTTTTTTACCGCACCCGTGACAAGAGCAACAGATTTATTCACGGATGCCAGAACGTCATCGTGATGAAACCGGACAGTATCCAATGCGTGCGCACCAATTCGTCCGCATTTCCACAGGAAATGAGGGGGTATCAATAGTCTTTCCTTTTTTCTCTATAGTTTGATAATCCATTACACAGCATGGCGATGCCAACCGGGCGGTCGTTGCCGGATCATTCCGATCATGGGGGTAGGGGGTACCCCCTACCCCCCCTCCAACATTTTTCGGAGACCCTCCCCCCGTTTTTAAAATGGGATCAGATTCCCTTCATAGATCCCTAAAGGCGGAATAATTCGCTCAACTCAAGACAGATCAGTGCTCCATATGGATCTTCAGCACCGCGAGTCCGCCCGATACCGAAGAACTCGCACGGTCCGCCTGGGTACGGATGAGATAGCCCCCAAGCAGGAGCATCGCGGAGGGATCGTTGAGGATCTCATCCTCGCCCGGGCGCTTGACGGGAAGCGGAAGGGGAGCACCGGTGTACGAGACTTCCGCGTCAAGATTGTACTCATCGAACGAGACTGAGACCGTAACCGGGCCGGCGGTCTGCGGATCTCCCGCGACCAGCTCGCAGGCCTGGGTCAGGGTCATCGCCATCCGGTGGATCACCTCGCTTCTCGCAGCCCACGCCTCACCCTGCCGCTCCATCAGGGTGAAGATCTGGTCCGAGACCCGGCCATTTGGATCAATGGTCGCCGTGATGCGCTGCTTCACCCCGATCCGCATCACCAGGTTCAGGATGATGGCGATGACCGTTGTTAAGGAGAGTGCCGAATCAAAAAGTGGGCGGACCAGCGGCGGGACACCGGCGTATGCCCCGGGGATGAGGTAGACGCTGATTCCGAAGATGAACGAGATCCCGATAACAAAGATCTTCCGGGAGTCCAGCATCCGGGTGGTGATCGTCTGGAAGCCTCCCACGATGATGAACCCGGCAACATAGATGAGCGTCCCGCCGATGACCGGCCCCGGCATGATGAGAAAGGCCGTGGCGAGGAACGGGAGGAAGGCGAGCACGATCAGGATCCCACCGGTCATAAACCCGATGTACCTGCTCGTCGAGCGCGTGGCAATCGAGAGGCCGATATTCGAGGACGATCCGGTCTGGCCCATCCCCCCGAACAGGCCGCCGAGGCTTGACGCGATGCCGTCGGCAAAGAGCCCCGACTGGATGTTTTTCATGTCCGGCCGTTTCCATTCCGTGTTGTTGATCCGCTGGCAGATCGAGAACTCGCCAAAACTCTTCACAAACGTGACGATCGCTGCAATCCCGAACGGGATGATGAGTACCGGCTGGAACGAGAGCCCGAAATAGCGGGGATCGGGAAGGGCGACAAGCGGCGAAGAGGTGATCTGGCCCAGGGGGTTGGCACCCGCAAGCCCGGTTGCGATACAGAGCGCGTATCCGACTGCCATACCGATAATAAGCGGAAAGAGCCGGATCTGCCCCCGGCCCCAGACCGTGACCCCGACCGTGACCGCAAGGGTGATGATCGAGATCGCCGTGACCGTTGCATCAGGGGACGTGGCCCCCCCAGTCATCCCGAAAAACTGCGGCAGGGCGAAGGGCACGACAGCCACCCCGAGCATCATGATCACGAGACCCGTCACTTCGACCGGGAAGAGGACACGAAGCCGCTGGACCACCCGGGAGAGTGCAGCCTGCAATGCGCCGGAGAAGACGGTCATGCCGCAGAGCAGCGATAAACCCCCGGACTGGAGGGCGATGATCGAAGCCGAGATGAAATTGGGCCCGGCCACTCTCGGAACGAGATACCCTGAGCCGAACTCCGGGTGTTTTATCGCCTGGAAGATCGTGGAGATGCCATTGGCAAGCATCGACATCGATACAAAGAACGCGGCTGCCCCGGCCTCGATGCCCGCGGCCCGGGCCACAAGAATGGGAAAGACAAAAGCGGTTGCAACGATTCCCGTGTGCTGCAGGCCGAGCAGGAACATCGTAGCAAGCGGCGGCTTGTCATCGGCACCATACTCGAGATCCGGGGGACGCATATCCTACGAAACGAGGTCGTGTAAATATTTAAAGCGGTTCGAAATTTCCCACACCGGGATCCCCCGGCACCGTGATAATCCTGTTCACAACCCTGTGATCCGGCACAGGAACGGAGAAGGGGTTCTCAAGGTGGGTCGGCATCCCCCGCCCCATTCCGCTCCCTCAGGCATATACCCTGCCCCATCCCATATTCCTGGTACTAGTGGAGATCCCATGCAGATCACCCCCGCCATCCACGGACTGATGCTCCCGTTCAAAGTGCCCGTTGCCCCCGGCATTGCTCTCGACCGTTTCGTGTACTCGTACCTCATCTATGGCGAGACTATCACGCTCATCGATACCGGTGTAGCGGGTTCGGAGAGGATCATCTTTGAGTATATCCGGTCAACCGGCCGCGACCCTTCGGAGATTTCCCTGATTGTCCTGACCCATTCGCATCCGGACCATATCGGGGCGGCACGTGCAATCCAGCAGGTAACGGGTTGCACGTTGATGGCACACCCTGCAGAACGGGCATGGATCGAGGACGTGGAACTCCAGAACCGGGAGCGCCCGGTTCCGGGTTTTTCCACACTCGTCGGGGGCCCCGTGCATCTCGATCATGAACTCGCTGACGGCGACATGATCGATCCTGACGGAACAGAGGAATACGAGATGCAGGTATTTCACACGCCCGGTCATTCGGCGGGTTCGATCTCGCTGTACCTGCAGAGCGAGGGGACACTCTTCACCGGCGATGCCATCCCGGTCGACGGCGATCTCCCGGTCTATGATGATGCACAAGAATCCGTGCGGTCGATTCAAAAACTCCGGGCAGTCCGGGGGATCCGCGTCCTGCTCTCCTCGTGGGATGAGCCCCGGGAAGGCGATGCCGCATACCGGCAGATGGGCCGGGCACTTGCGTACCTGCAGAAGATTCACGAAACTGCTATCGCCACCTCAGCGGATGGGACAACCGACCCGATGGAGATCGCAAGAAAGACTGCAGCTGCACTGGGTCTGCCTCCGCAGGTCGTAACCCCGCTCCTTGTCCGCACCCTGGGGGCAAATATCAGGGTACGGGATCAAAAAAATCTGGGTACTGGGATCTGATCGGTTACATTACCGGGATCAGATGGCCGGTTACTTCTGTTTTCGGATACTCACCAGCCATGCATCGAATTCCTGGTAAAACCTGCGTATCTGCCCGATCTCCTCGTCCGTCCGCATCCCGGTCTTCCCGCGGTAATCCTGTGCATGGTCCTCGGCATCCCCGTAATCCCGTTCCCCATCGAGAGGGTTCAGTTCTTTCTCCGTGCTGCCCCGGCAGGGCTCATTTGTTGCCGTACGGCAGAATGCGGTCCTGACTGCGGATTTAAGGGGTTTTACTGCACATTTCGTATCCGCATGCCCGTCCCAGTGCTCATTGACCGGAAAGCCTGCACGTTTCAGGGGGCGGTCCCACGTCGCATCCACCAGCACCCAGCGGTCGTTGATCCGGACCCGGCAGGCAAGGTGATGGGCAACAGGAAGACCGGTTGCCAGTTTGCGGAGGCCCGGAGGATACTGGAGGTCCGGGTCATTCCAGAGGAAGGGAAATGTGGCATAGACCGTATCAATACCCATCCTCCGGTACATCTCAGCGAGAAGGTAATGTTTCGGGCCGCAGTATCCTTTTTGGAGCATGAGGATCTGTTCGGGAGCTGTCCTGGGATCGCTCATCGGAACCGCCAGCGAGTACGGAATATCCCGGATATGTTCAAAAACCGAGATCATGCGCTGGCGTTTATCGAGACCATGCGTCCATTCCTGGAATTTCTCATTTACCAGAGTTGTCATGTATTTCGTCCGGGCAAAAAATACCCGCTTGGAAATCCACTTTCTTGTCAAAATAGTTCAATCTTTAGGTAGGATAAAACCTGGAACAATGGCTCCGGATAACCGGACGGGGAAAAAACCAGAATGAGAAACTCCCCCACGGGGGTAAAACTATTGAGCAGTCCCGCCAGCCGGATTGCTCCGGCCGGCAGACGGACTGCGTGCAAAAGGAAAAAGTGAGATTATGCGTTCTTCATCTTGGCTTTTGCGACGAATCCGTCTTTGCCAATGTAGTACATGAAGCCCTTTTCCTTGGCGATCTTCTCAGTACCGACTTTCTTCTTCTTGCCGGTCTTGTTGTGCTTCATCGGGGCTGCCCAGACATACCCGTCCTTGCCGATGAAGTAGAGGTATCCCTTTTCGCGCTGAATCTTTTCTTTTCCAATTTTGGTTCCCATTTAAACACCTCAAAACCTTTATTGGGTTTTGATAATGAAAGGTGTCGCCTGATAATATAAAAGGTTTCCGTCGAAAGCCCGTCGAAGTCAGGATTTTTGCCACTTATTTAAGGCTCTTTTGGTCATTGTGCCACACTATTTCGTCCGTTTAAAAAACCGATTAAAAAGCCCCTTTTCATATAACACCTCTTAAATGTGGCCGGAATAGCAGTTTAGGCAGTATGGTGCACCGGAAACAAAAGCGCGAGTTTCGGGGTGTACCGGGGGGGCACTGACGGGGGGGTGCGGCAGGATCAGCCAAGATTCATGACCGGCTGGATCCTGGAAGGGGCGGATCGGGTTATTGTCAGGGGCATTGCCACGCCTTCAGGGCTGATCGTGAAGGACACGGACCCATAGGGCGGGATTCCGGCAGTGGGGCAAAGGGTCAGCTCGAATTGCTCATCCGGCTCCAGCAGGTCATCAGCATCCGCAGTGCGGCCGGGCAGCATGTTGAATTTATTGGAGATTGTCCAGTTCGGGCACACCAGGGTACCGGAGGGGATTCTCTGGATATATTCAGGACCGGATCCGGTATTCCAGCGAATCCTGACTTTATCCATGTCGATTGCACCGGTATCTCCCATGAAGAGAGATACGACAAGCCGTACAACGCCGAGACTGGCCGGGTCCTGCCGGACAACAATCACCGGGGTCGTCCCCAGTTGATGGTTTACTGAGGGAAAACCATAGACGTTTCCTGCAGGCTGGAGGTTGTCACCGGAAATATACGTGCTCTCCGCAACAAGGCCGCCCGGAAGCAGGCGGTTCCACGCGGGCATCCCACTGCCACTGAAATGTACCAGCAGGATAGCAGCAACACCCAGTATGACACCGGTTATTATGACAAGTTCGAGCCCGGTAAACCCGTCATCTGTCTGCGGGCTGTGCCGGATCATGCCGGCTCCCTGCGGTCGACGAGACGTTTCGGGCGCCCTTTCAGGGCATGGAGTTCAAGCCCCCCAGGCCCCGTGAACCTGATGATGATCTTCAGGTTCCCCTCATGGAACTGGTCGGCAAGCCCGGGCTTGTATTTCAGGAATCGCCCTATGATTGTATCCTCCACGAGTTTCCGGTCGCACCGGTCCGGGTCCAGGCACTCCACACCGATGCGGAGGGCCACCTCACCCGGCGACTCCCCGTCATAGAGGAAACCCTCGTATTCACCGGTAAGGTAATCCAGGTTCTCGTGCTGGAAGACCGCCGCTTCTATGTCTACCCGGTTTAAGGCGTTCCCCAAAATCCAGACCGTTTCCGCTTCCCGCTGGGGATTATAAATCCGCATGTGGGTCCTTCCGCAGGTACACCGTTTCCGCGAGATTACCAGCGTTGTATCCTCGGTATCATAATTCAGGAGGACCATCCCGCTTTTTCCCCCCACGGGGAGCAGGGTTGACAATACGCCTCTGCCACAGTCCCCGTCCCGCACGAATCCCTGCAATCTCGGATCGTACACATCTAAGTGTACAATATCTTCAGGTACATGTAATCCGGTAACTGCAGAGCATTCCCCGCACATGGTGCCTTCTGTACTACCATACGTATTGTAGACCGGGCAACCCCAGAATTCAGAGAGGTATTTCCGGGACTCTTCGGCAAAACTCTCCCCGCCCGCCACCAGTTTGTCGATGGCAATATCTCCCGGGGTTATCCCCTCCGATTTCAGTCTTCGTCCGAGCCGGAGCAGTTTGAAGACGCTTCCTACGATGCCGGTAGGCCGGTAGTTCCGGAGGATCCGTGAATCAAACGAGCACTTACCGGTGGGGATGATTCCCATACCAATCTTCTGTGCGGCGATCGTCATCGTGTTTGCACCCACATTCATACCATAAGAGGCGCAGACAACAATGCGATCTTTTTTTGAAAATCCCTGCGAGACAAAGCTGCGGGCATACTTCTCCGCGTACCGTTTCCAGTCATCCCAGGTAAGGAAAAACCCTTTGGGGGTGCCGCTCGTCCCGCTCGTCTCCTGGATGGAAAAGACACTGGACCAGTCCGTGGAAAGGAACTCAAATTCCGGGGTAAGCGGGGGCTGGTGTTCCCGTATCGTTTTTCCGGAGATGAGAGGAAGTGAGAGGAGGTCCTCGTGGACACGGACCTCCTCCGGATTAATCCGGTTCTTTCGGAACCAGTTGCGGTAAAACGGTGAATGGTCAGCAGCATATTGCACGGTATACCGAACCCGCTCATCGATAAGAGCGTCGAGATCACTCCGGTCCATGGTTTCAATATCCGGAGCAAAGTAAGATCCGGGTGGCATGAGAGAGAATTACCGGAAGATTGTTTAAAGGTTACGAAGAGGGGGAAAAATCCCCGTCCTTTTTCACCCAATACGGGGGCGGAGCCGACAGGGTATAGCATTTTATCGTCTTTAAGATCCCATAATGACAGGACTGATGTCATGTACTTCCACCTCATCCTCACCGACGACTGCAATCTCTGCTGCAGGTACTGCCGGGCCAAGGCTTTTGAGGATCTGGAAACCAGCGAGGGCGAACGTACCCTGATTATTGACGAGGACCTGCCGGTTGAGCTGGATTTTGACCTGGATCTTCTCTACGGGTTCTTAAAAAAGGATCCGGAAGCCACCCTTACGTTCTATGGCGGCGAGCCGCTTTTACGGGCAGATCTGATCGAACGGATCATGCGGGAGTCCCCCGTGCAGCGGTTCATGGTGCAGACCAATGGACTCCTGCTGAACCGCCTCCCGCCGGAAATTATCAACCGGTTTGCCACCATCCTTGTCTCCCTTGACGGCAGAAAGGAACTCACCGATGCGAACCGTGGTGACCGGGTTTATGACCGGGTCATGGAAAACATCCGGAAAATCCGTGCGAACGGCTATACCGGGGAACTGATCGCCCGGATGACGGTCACGGAGGCAACCGATATCGTGGATGCGGTCCGGCACCTTGCATCGAACCCGGATTACTCCTTCTCTTCCATCCACTGGCAGGTCGATGCCAATTTTGCGGGGGATTTTGCCCTGCGCCGGTTTGAAAAGTGGGCGGACAGGAGTTATAATCCCGGAATACGTACGCTGGTCGGTTCCTGGGTAGACCACATGGAGGATTCGGGGGAGGTCCTGCGGTGGTACCCGTTCCTCGATCCCATGGAAGACCTGCTGCTCAAAAGACCCAGCCAGCTCAGGTGCGGGTCGGGGTATGCCAACTACAGTATAATGACAGATGGCAGTATCGGCCCCTGCCCGATCATGATCGGGATGTCCCGGTACTATGTCGGGCATATCTCCCGGTCCCACCCACGGGAACTTGGTCGGATTTCAGTGAGCGGGGAGTGTACGGACTGCAGGATCCTGGATTTCTGCGGGGGCAGGTGCCTGTATTCCAATATCACGCAGCCTTGGGGAGAAGCCGGGCGACAGCTGGTCTGCGGTACTGTTAAGAACCTTCATGATACGCTCAGGGATGTGCTCCCGCGGGTACAGGAGCTCATCAACAGAGGTACTATCTCCCTTGAGGGTTTTAAACATGAGAAATTCAACGGGTGCGAGATCATCCCCTGACAGGATAGAGATATTAATATAAAAAAATTCACATCATGGTGCAGATGTATATATACCCGTCCGGTAATTGTATATTTGCAGCTCAAAACTGCATGAGTAAAACAATGGAAAGAAAGAGTTTTGGCGGCCCGAGGAATTTCGGTCCCAGAGAGATGACAAAGACAGTCTGCTCAGACTGTGGCAAAGAGTGCGAAGTCCCCTTCAAGCCTACTGAAGGAAGGCCGGTCTATTGCAGGGACTGCCTGCCCAAGCACCGGAAACCCCGGTTCTGATTTCGTAATTTTTTTCCTTTTTTTTAAAAATCACCCGTGGTTTAATCCGCATACCCTATCCGATACCATCTTGTAGGCTATCGTCCAATACCGGGTCTCATGGCAAAATCATGGAAAGAGGCCCGGGAATGTGCAGAACGCGATTGCCTGCCGCAGGTTTACCACGACTGTGATGACGATACCTACGGGGCGTGTAAGATCGGTGAATCGCAGGGATCGTTCAAAGACGGGGTATTTGTCGAACACCGCTGCATCTGCATGCCGGCGTCGTTCAACCCTGATGAACTGGAAGCAAAAGAGAAGAAATTCCGTCAGGAAAACCCGGGCTGGTGAATATTTTTTGCACCCGGCTCTCTATCCGGTCACGTGCCGGGACCCGCGATTATTTCCTCTTGATTTCCTGGCGGAAGCGGTGGAGGAGATCATAGAGCATCAGCCTGAATTCCACGCCGATTTCCTCCCAGGATTTTGCATCCGATACCCCCTCGTTCCGGATGACCGGGGGTTCCTGATGCACAACCTGAGCGTCCTGGTCCGGCTCAGCCCTCGGAATCCACCAGAGCTGTCGCATGATCTCGTAATACCCGCTGGCAAGCACAATAAGGAAGACCAGGGGGACGACCAGGAACGACAGGAGCCAGAATCCCTGGTAGATGTTCGTGCCGGCCACCCCATCCACCCACTGGAATACCCGCAGGATAAAAGCTATGCCAAAGACGCTGCCGATTGCCCTGATGATCGGTGCCGGCAGGTTGAGGGGGAACGGGAACGCCCCGAATATATCGCTGACAAACAGGATGATGAAGATCAGGAGCAGCAACCAGAAATTTTCATTCAGGAGCGAGACTCCGGCATGGTACAGCGGATTTGCGACATAATACCCCAGGATGTTTGCAAGGACGATGATTATCAAAAAGGAGATGATCCCGATCATCCGCGAAACAAAAACCCAGCTGATCGGTAATTTATGACACCGTAACATAATCCGTCTGCCCCAGAAATGCTGTACTGGATTTGGCACGTGTCCTATTTAGGTATTAACATTCAGAATTCCTGTGTTTCGCCGTGGATTTCCGGTGGAATATCCAGGTCCTCATTGATCGAAACGTCCTATTTCAGGACATCGCTCTGCTCCGGGGCGGTTGTTGGATATTTTTTAAACCGGCACAAGATGTATAATCCTGCTGTTACGATCATCTGGTATGCAGGTCAATTACAAACGGTACGGGCTTTACCTCCTCCGCTGGCAGGCAAGTACTCCCATCCTTGCGGGGGTAGGGATTATTCTCGCTTCGATGGGGCAACTTGTTGCAGCGATCGTCGCAAACCTGATCGGGGGCCTGATCTTTTTCTGGGTGGACCAGTTCATCTTTACCTCCCAGTCGCTTTGTGCACAGTGGGAGGTGAAGGAGAGTATCTCCTGCGTTGATTGCGGGAAGATAGCACGCGGGTACCGTCTTGTCAGGTCAGGCGACTATGACAGGACGCACGATCATGAACCGGAATTCCGGTGCGAGGACTGTTCCCGGAAAAAAGCTGACGACCTGCGCAGCAAAGGAGTGAAGGTGGAGTGAAGGATCCCCTGTATTAAAAACCGCAATGGGCGAGAAGATATTTTCCCGCTGCAACAAAAAAAGGTTACAACTTCCTTATAACGAGCAGGATAAAGAAGAGGAGCAGGGAGATACCTGCAAGTGATGTGATGATCTGGGGGGACGGTATGGATACGGGTGTCGTGGGCTGCGGCGTTATCGTCACCTGGGGTGTTTTTACCGTGATCAAAGCAAAAATCGAGAGTCCACCGGGGGAAGTACCTTCAAATACCATGTTTGACGAGCTGTCAAACCCGATGAACCGGGTTTCAAGCACCTGCGAAGTACCATCATCTGCATAACGGGCAATCTTCACATCGCCGGGTCCTCCCCGGTTTGCAACCCATGATGGCGCCACACTCATCCTGACTGTCGCGGAACCGATATCCTTTCCGTCTTCAAGGTGAGTCTTTCCCACATTCATGGCATAGGCGACTTCCCCAATCTGGTATCCCTGCTTTGCTACAGCGCCCTGGTATGCGGCCACCACTGCGGGATCGGGTTGTTCCAGGATGGTTGCGGTAATCGTCGCATCATTGGGGGGCAGACTCACAAGGTCTGCTTCAAACGATGCGGAAACGGTACCGGCATCCTTGACTGCCGCCGTCGCAGGTTCATTTTTCATGCTGATGGATTTGATATCTCCGGTGATTATCCCGTTTTCCTGGCGGGGATCCGCAGTTGTCGCGATACTGATCGTTACCGGACCTTTGGCCACATTGATATTTCTTCCCTCAACGGTGATCGTCTCACCCGCGTCCTTTGCCTTTTGCCCATCGATCGAGATTTCCTTTCCCTTTTCGCTGCTGCGGATTTCTGAACCCTGTATACCAAGGGGTGTTCCGGTTACCGGTCCGGACTGCGATCCGGATGAGCGGGCATTGCCGTTGTTCTTATTCTCACCGGAACCCGTGCTGAGTTCCTGGTTTCCCTGCTGACCGTCCTTACCCGACCCCGATGCGGAATTCTCTTTGGACCCGCTCACGGACTCCCCGGAATTACCGCCGCTCGAACCGCCGGAGCTACCCCCTCCGGCGTTATCCGAATTACCGCCACTGTTACCCCCGGAATTGCCTCCGCTCGAACCTCCGGAGTTACCCCCTCCGGCGTTATCCGAATTACCGCCGCTCGAACCGCCGGAGCTACCCCCTCCGGCGTTATCCGAATTACCGCCGCTGTTGCCCCCGGAATTGCCTCCGCCCGAACCTCCGGAGTTACCCCCACTGTTACCTCCGGAATTTCCATGATCAGCCTGGACTATTCCAATTAAAGGAACAGGAGAAGAAAACCATCCGAAAATACCTGCCTGCTGGACAACACAGACCGTGAGGACCAGGATACAAATTTTTCGTATGACTGATGACCGTGGACCCATCAACATTCACAACCTGCAAAGAGTATCACAAATATCATTGATATCCGTTCATTTTTTCGGATTTTTTGTGTATGAAAGCAGCTGAACATATCACACGACCATTTGATAAAAGTTCCGCAAAGCACTATTTGGTACCCAAAATTGTCAGGTAAAACTCTTCGCCAGGGGAACAATCATGCACAATACTGTATGATAGTTATCGGCTTTAAGAAAAGAAAAAACATCAGGATCCTGCATTCACCCAATTTTTGCGGAAAACCGGTAGGATTTTTTGGGAACCCTTATCTCAAACCGCGCACCTTCCCCATAGACTCCCGTCTCAACAATGGATATTCCGGTGATCTCAAGAATCTCACGGGCAAGGAACAGTCCCATGGCATTTCGTTCTACGGACGCACGCTCGAATATCCGTCCTTTCAGCTCAGGGGGTATCCCCTTTCCATTGTCCTCGAATATGAGGGTAAGCCCGTCCGGGGCCTCACAAGGACTGAAGGTAATTTTTGTTGCAGTAGTCCCATGACGGAGGACATTGTCTGCAAGATGGAAAAAAACCGTTTCCAGGAGGGGATCGGCAAATATTTCCAGCCCTTCCAGGGGGGTGGTTCGTGAAATACCGGAAAGATCCAGGTGGGAGATGGCTAAGACAAACACCTGGTTCACGTTCTGCCATCGGGGTTGTTTTATTCCCAGGTCCTGGTAGCTTTTGGCGAACCGGAGAGAGCGGGAGATTTTATTTATGGATTCTTCCTCTTTTTGCAGATATCCCTGGATTTTCTCATCGTGCAGATGCTCTTTTACCAGGTTCCGGTATCCGGTGATGACAAATAGAGCATTCTGGATATCGTTGAAGGTCACAAAATTCAACAGGTTGAGTTTTTTATTTGCCTGCCGTAGTGCTTCCTCTGCCATTTTACGGTCCGCGATGTCACGCGAGATGGTAAGAACCGCTTTCTGCCCGAACGGATCAAATATCCGGGCGTTTACTTCAATCGGGATCTCATCCCCGCTTTTTTTGCGGAATACCGATTCGAACTGGATACCCCGTTCTGACGGGGACAGACTGTCCAGATCCACAGGAGCTTTCCCCTCACCCGCCATGAAAACCTGTGCAGGTGAAAGTGTGAATAATTCTTCCCGTGTATAGCCCAGAGCCGTCAACGCAGCATCATTTACTTCGATAATCCCACCCGACCTGCCAATGGTATCGAATTGGCAGATGATGACCGGATCGCTGATACTGTTGAAAATGAGCCGGTATTTTTCTTCACTCATAACGAGCCGGCTGTTGAGTTGTTGCTGGGAGATTTCCAGCTCTCCAAGCATCTTATTTACATTGGCAGCCAGTCCTTCAATTTCGTCCTTCCCTGACAGCTCGACCCGAGCGGAAAAATCCCTCTCGTTCCCGATACGATTTGCTCGGTGGCTCAGATACAGAATCCGGGAAATTACCGTCTTTTCCAGGAGGAAGAGTGTGATGAGGCCAAACGCAAGACCGGCAATGGTCAGCAGCATTATGAAATACAGCGTGGTGGATTTTCCCTGTTCATAGATATCCCGGACAATGCTGACTTTCATGACCAGTATCGGCTGGCCGGACAGATCCCGGATCAGGGAGTAGGTCCCCAGGGTAGTGCTGTCAAGCGGCTCGATGATTATCGGCGCATTTATCGCCAGCGCTTCTTTACCTTCGCGTTGGATAAACGGGGTATCTGCCTGGGGGAATTGTGTTGTCACCTTCCTGAAATCATCGGGAAGGGCTGCCGCATGATACGGAAGGATTTCCAGCGGGAGCTGCGCCATGGATGACAGCCTCGACACCTCCCTTGCGTCAAGATATCGTGCCATCATAAGATATCCAATAGGCCGATGCTGATCCGTCTTGGAAAAGACAGGGCGGATGGCGATCATCAGCGGCCCCTCAGGATACCGGAGGATTCCCATCGTACCGGAACCCGATTTTGCCTGGCGGCTAATACGTTGATCAGTTACCAGCAGTGTCCCGAACTGGGCAGGTACAACGATTTCGGAATGGGCACCAAGATCATACCCTTTCCCGGCAACTATCGTTCCCTGTGCATTGGCAAGGACGATATAGTTGAATTCCAGACGTTCGAACGTATCGGGATCAAGGAGGGCCCAGGATTTTATGGAGTTATTCTCTATCAGGAACGTACGGGTGCTGTCCTGGGATGCCCAGTCATACGCTACTGCATCCAGGGTGTTGAGGTCATCGGCGAGAGCGACGAGAATCCGGTTGGTATCTTTTTCCGCACTTTGCATCTCGACATGGGAGAAGCCCTCGAGCACAACCACTTCTGATAAAACAAGAAGGACTAAAATAAGGCACCAGATGGTGGTCAAAAGAATAATCACGGTTTTTTTACGAAGATCCACGATCCTGCACCCCCTTACCTGGATTTGTAGATTACTTGGTTACAGGATCAGGATAAAGGTTCGTCCTCTTCCGGGCTGATTTTTTTACATATCACAGACTCCTGATTCCCCCGGACCTGAAATGTATGCGTTGCAGGGCGTGTCAGATGATTTTCCACAGAGTCTGATCCTGGATAATTGCCCTACATTGCAGGGAATCCTTCGTGGTCCGGAGTGGGGATACTGGAACCTGATATTATCGGAATACTGCGTGTCCAAGGGAAAATTACCCTTGATCGGCCATAATGCGCTGCCATCGGACCCATTGCCGGGTTTTTAGTTTCCATCACGTAATTCGATAACCATGCACCATATAAAATACAACAATAGCCAAAAAAATACAACAATGTATAAATATGTACAAAGAGAACCTGTAAGACAGACAAACATGCGATAGACCGGTTCCGCTTCATATGTTCCGGCTCCCATGTTTCGATTTCTGACCGCCTGTTGCCCTTTTTCCCTGAAAGGGCAGGAAAGAAAAGGAATACCCAATCTATGACACAAGAACCAGTAATCAATCTCGGCATCCAGGAATTTACCGTCGCCGTGCATAACCAGCCAAAACCGCTGGTCATCCCGCTCTGTACGGAGCTGCCACTCCCGGATCTCTCACCGCTCGACGTGTTCACCGGCACACGCAGAGGGTGTGGTTTCCTGCTTGAATCCATGGAAGGCAGTGAGAAGCTTGCACGCTATTCCTTCATCGGGATCGACCCGGAATTCGTCGTATCTCTCGGGGATTTTGTCCGCGTTTTGGGAAACGAGCCATTCGTATCCATTGCACAGGAACCTGAAGGGAAGAACCCGGTCGACCAGGTGAAGTCGATCTTATCCCGGTTCCATTACATGAACGTGAAAGCACCCCGGTTTTTTGGGGGTATGGTGGGCTATTTTGCCTACGATTGCGTGTATTCCCTGTTCGAAAAAGTACAGAAAAACCAGCAGAAGCACATCCCTGCTCATGATACTGTCCCGGACGCCCGGTTCATGCTAACCAAGGACTGCATCGTCTTCGATCACCGCGATAAAAAACTCTTCATCTTCTCGAGCGCTTTCCTGACCTACGATTCGGATGTCGCCGGGGAGTACAACAAAAGTGTGAAAAAGATACGGGCACTTGCAGATCACATCCATGCGCTGGCTTCCGGAAAAAAACCACGGTATGTTCCCGGGATGGGCCAGGTGTCCTCCGCATCGTTCACCTCCCCGGTATCCCGGGACGCCTTCGAGCGATCCGTGGACCAGGTCAAGGAGCACATCATTGCCGGGGATATCTTCCAGGCAGTGCTCTCACGAAGGATGGAATGCGAGATCCATAACGATCCCTTTGCCATCTATGCGGCACTCCGCGAGATCAACCCGAGCCCGTACATGTATTACCTTGATTTCGGCGACGAGAAGGTCATCGGGGCAAGTCCCGAGATGCTCGTACGGGTGGAGAAGCGGCGGGTGACAACAGTACCTATCGCAGGAACCCGTCCCCGGGGGAAGGACCGGAAAGAGGATGAACAGTTTGCAGAGGACCTGCTCAGTGACACCAAGGAACGTGCCGAGCATACCATGCTTGTCGACCTTGCAAGGAACGATATCGGGAGGGTCTCGCGGTTCGGGTCGGTCGAGGTCAGCGAGTTCATGAATATTGAGAAGTTCTCCCATGTCCAGCATATCGTCTCGACCGTGAACGGGACACTGAAAGACAACCTTGACTGTTACGATGCCTTCAGGTCCTGTTTTCCCGCTGGCACGGTTTCCGGAGCACCGAAAATCCGGGCAATGCAGATCATCGATGAACAGGAGTCTTCGCCCCGCGGGCTCTATGCCGGTGCGGTCGGGTATATCGGGTTTGACCGGAACCTCGATTTCGCCATTGCAATCCGCACGGTTATCGTACGCAACGGGACTGCATACGTGCAGGTAGGGGCAGGGATTGTTGCAGACTCGGTGCCGGCGAACGAGTGGAAAGAGACCGAGAACAAGGCTGCGGCAATGATCCGGGCCATCGAACGATCCGGGGTGTGCTCATGAAAGTACTGATCGTGGACTGCTATGACAGTTTCACCTTTAACCTGTACCAGCAGGTGGGAAAACTTGGCGGAGATCCCGTGGTTATGACGTGCGATACCCCGCTTGAGCAGTTGCAGAAAACCGGATGCGACAGGATAATCCTGTCACCCGGCCCCGGGACACCGGAAGATTCCGGGGTCTGCCGCGAGGTGCTGGACACCATGAGCAGTACCATCCCCACGCTCGGGGTCTGCCTTGGTCACCAGACCATCTGCTCGGTGTTCGGAGGGAAGGTTGTCCGTGCCCCTCACCTGATGCACGGGAAGACCTCGCAGATCAGTCACAACAACGAGGGCATCTTTGCAGGGGTGCCGACACCGTTCACCGCCACGAGGTATCACTCCCTGATCGCGCCCCGTGAGTCATTACCCGATGATCTGGTCGTTACTGCGACCAGCATGGACGACGGGTACGTGATGGGGGTACGGCATACCCGGTACCCCATCGAAGGAGTCCAGTTCCACCCGGAGAGCATCCTCACGCAGGAGGGGGACCGTATTATCAGGAATTTCCTTTTCGGACATGAGGTGACGGCATGAACATCAAAGAGGCCATCTCACGGCTTATCGACCGGGAGAACCTTTCTCCTGAAGAAGCAGGAGAGATCATGGGCATTATCATGGAAGGAGAGGCAACCCAGGCCCAGATCGGTGCGGTCCTGACCGCACTCCGGATGAAGGGAGAGACACCGGATGAGATCGCTGCATTTGCGCAGGTGATGCGCCGGCATGCAGTGACCGTCGCACCCGTCACGGAAAAAACGCTTGTCGATACCTGCGGCACCGGGGGCGACGGCACTCACACGTTCAATATCAGTACTGCATCTGCACTGGTGACGGCCGGTGCCGGTGTCCCCGTAGTAAAACACGGCAACCGGAGCGTCAGCAGCGCCTGCGGTTCAGCAGACGTGCTCTCGGCACTTGGGGTTAACATCGCAGTCGACCCGGCGCGCCAGGCAGGGATCGTAGAAAAGGTCGGCATCGCATTCCTTTTCGCACCAAGCCACCACCCCGCCATGCGCCATGTCATGGCGGCGCGGCAGGAGCTTGGGTGCAGGACGGTCTTCAACATCCTCGGGCCGCTTGCAAACCCGGCCGGGGCGCAGGCCCAGGTCCTTGGCGTCTATCACCCCGACCTGACCCTGCCGGTGGCCGAAGTGCTCAGGATCCTCGGCCTTTCCCGCGCCATGGTTGTCCACGGGAGCGGGCTCGACGAGATAACGACCACGGGAGATACCCGGGTCTGTGAGCTGAACCAAGGAAAAATTAGTACTTGCACCCTGAACCCGGGTACATTCGGGATTGCCCCTGCCAGCCTGTCGGACATCCGTGGGGGGGATGCACAGGAGAATGCCCGGATAATCCGCGGGATCCTTGCCGGCGAGCGGGGGGCATACCGGGACATCGTCCTCCTCAACGCGGGGGCGGCAATCTACATCGGCGGGCAGGCCCGGGACATGCGCGAAGGAATTGAACGTGCAGCAGCATCCATCGATTCCGGGAATGCCCGTGCCCGGCTGGACGCACTGGTGGAGGCAACACGGGGTGCAGCATGATACTGGACGAGATTCTCAGGAAGACAGAGAAACGGGTGGCACAACTGCCGGCCACATTTCCCGAAACCCCGTCGAGGGAACGGGTGAGCCTTGCAGGTGCGATCCGGAACCGGAACGGGAAGAACGCGATCATCGCCGAGATCAAATGCGCTTCCCCAAGCCGGGGGGTCATCCGGCGCAACGTGGATATGGCGATGATGGCCGGGGTGCTGAAGGGCGGGGGATGCGTTGCGCTCTCCGTCCTCACCGAACCGTACTTCTTCGGGGGGACCGGGCGGGATATCGAGCGCGTCAAGAGCGCAGTGGACCTGCCGGTGCTCCGGAAGGACTTCATCATCGATAAGCGGCAGATCGCCGAATCGCGGGCACTCGGAGCAGATGCCGTGCTGCTCATCGCTGCAGTGCTGGGGGAGAACCTGCCGGACTTTGTTGACGAGGTTCTTGGCTACGGGCTGGAAACGCTCGTTGAGGTCCGCACGCGCGAAGAGGCTGAATCCGCGCTCTCCACAAAGACCACCCTCATCGGGATCAATAACCGCGATCTCTCGACCCTCAGCATCGACCGCTCGACGACACGGAACATCTCAGAACAGGTGCGCAGGGGGGGGAGGCTGATCGTTTCTGAGAGCGGGATGCGATCCGCTGATGATATCCGGGAGATGAAACAGTACTGTGACGCGTTCCTGATTGGTTCGTCCATCATGTCCCATGATCACCCGGGGAAAAAACTGGAGGAGTTCGTATGCGCGTAAAGATCTGCGGGATAACCCGCCCCGAAGATGCACGGTTCGCCGAAGAGGCGGGGGCAGATGCCATTGGCGTTGTGGTCTTTTCCGGGGATGTATCGCGACGGTCCGTATCGGTCGGCCGGGCAAAGGAGATCTTCTCTGCGGTCGGCCCGTTTACCACCACCGTGGCAGTCACCCATACAGGATCGCAGGATGATCTGGACCAGATCATCGCCATGAGACCGGACGCGATCCAGATCTCATTCCCATTCCAGTTCAGCGAAGATCCGGGTGTCCGGGTCATCCGCGTGGTCGGGCGGGGCGAACCGCTGCCGGAAGACTGCGATGCGGTGATTGTCGATGACAGCCACGGGGGGGGCAGGCCGTTCGACGCGGGATATGCGCAGGATACGGTGCAGCGCTCGAAAGTACCGGTCATTCTCGCCGGGGGACTCACCCCGGAGAATGTCGCGGAGGCCGTCCGCAGGGTCAGGCCCTATGCCGCGGACGTGGCAAGCGGTGTCGAACTGTCACCGGGGATCAAGGACAAGGAAAAAGTGAGGGCGTTCATCGCCGCATGCAGGGGGATCTGAAATGCAAAAAAAAGGAAGATACGGGAAATACGGCGGACAGTATGTCTCAGAGACGCTCATGGACGCACTCATCGAACTGGATATCGCATATGAGAAAATTAAAAAAGATCGCCAGTTTGCCCGGGACCTGGTAGCATTACAGTCGGAATACGCCGGCCGTGAGACGCCCCTGACGTTCTGTCCGAACGCATCGGACGAACTTGGCTGCAGAATTTACCTCAAGCGCGAGGACCTCGTGCATGGCGGATCCCACAAGCTCAACAACACGCTCGGCCAGGCACTGCTGGCAAAGCACATGGGCAAGAAACGCCTGATTGCCGAAACAGGGGCCGGGCAGCACGGTGTTGCGACGGCAATTGTAGGGGCAGCCCTCGGGATGCCGGTCGAGGTCTACATGGGCGAGGTCGATACAAAACGGCAGGCCCTCAACGTTTTCCGGATGGAACTGATGGGCGCGAAGGTTATCCCGGTCACGTCAGGGACCCGGACCCTCAAGGATGCCATCAATGAAGCGCTCCGCGACTGGGTCGCGAATGTGCGGGAGACCTATTACCTGATTGGCTCTGTTGTCGGCCCGCACCCCTACCCCCTGATGGTGAGGGATTTCCAGTCGGTGATCGGGAGAGAGGCCCGCAAACAGGTGATGAAAAAAGAAGGCAGACTCCCGGACACGGTCGTTGCCTGTGTTGGTGGCGGATCGAATGCCATGGGTATCTTCTACCCCTTCGTGAAGGACGATGTGGAACTGATCGGGGTCGAAGCCGGGGGAAAAGGCATCGAGACCGGCGAACACTCGGCCACACTCTGTGCCGGGGAAGCAGGTGTTCTGCACGGCACGCTCTCCTACCTCCTGCAGGATGCTGACGGGCAGGTGCTCCCGACGCACAGTATCTCTGCGGGCCTCGATTACCCGGGGGTCGGCCCCGAGCACGCGATGCTCAAAGACACAAACCGGGTAACCTACACGGCGGTGAATGACCCGGACGTGCTGGACGCGTTCAGGTTCCTCTCCAGAAAGGAGGGGATCATCCCGGCGCTGGAATCCGCCCATGCCGTGGCATGGGTCATGAAGAACGCAGACCGGATTGACCGGGATGACATTGTCGTCATCAACCTTTCCGGTCGCGGGGACAAGGATGTGGCTGAAGTGGCAGCACTCCCGGGGAGGGTATGATGGGACGGATCGGAGCGGTATTCACCCGCATGAAAAAACCCGCATTCATCGGGTTTACGGTTGCCGGCGATCCCGACCGGGACACCTGCATCCGGGCTGCCCGGGCGCTTATCGACGGGGGAACGGACATCCTCGAACTGGGCGTGCCATTCTCGGACCCGGTAGCAGACGGCCCGACCATCCAGAAAGCCGACGAGCGATCGCTCGCTGCCGGGACAACGGTTGATACCATCTTTGATATTGTCCGGGAGATCCGGAAAAAATCCGATGTGCCCATTGTCTTCCTCGTGTATTACAACATGGTCTATCACCGGGGGATCGACCGGTTTTACCGCGAGGCACGGGATGCAGGAGTTGACGGCATCCTGATCGCAGACATGCCAATTGAGGAGTCCGAAGAAGTTGTTGCTGCTGCATCCCGCTACGGGATCGACCCGATCTTCCTCATCACCCAGACAACGTCGGATGAACGGATCAGGAAGATCGCAGCACAGGCCCGGGGATACCTCTACCTCGTCGCAGTCCTCGGGGTCACCGGGGTGCGGGATACGGTCTCGACCGGTGCAATCGATCTCCTGCAGAGGGTCAGGAAACATACCGGCCTCCCGCTTGCACTCGGGTTTGGGATCTCCACACCGGCGCACGCAAAAACCTGCGCACAGGCCGGGGCTGACGGGGTTATCGTGGGAAGCGCAATCGTTGAGATTGTAGAGAAGAACCTGGGTAAACCGGACTCGATGGAACGGGACCTGAAAGCATACGTCTCGCAGATGAAAAAATCCCTCTGATCCAGCCTTTTTTACCCGACGGCATCTGCACGATAGCCGTGATCCGCAAGGATCCCGGTCACTTTTTGCAGCCATGCTGCAGTATTCCCGTACGGGATCGCAGCCACCTGCCCGTTCCAGAGCTTTTCCAGTACGGCATCCTCCGTGCGGAGGGTATTTTTCCCGATCACCTTCCCGCATACCGCCCCCTCGCGGTTGCGGATGAGCATATGGTAACAGCGGAAATCACGGCAGACCTTGGGCCGGGACGCATAGATCGCACAGGCAGTCCCGTTCCCGGACGGGTCCTGCCGGAGGAACCGGCAGGGCTTCTTTTCTGCACCGGCCTGCAGGGGATCACCCGCGAGAAATTCGTCAGCAATCTCATCACAGTATTCCGGGTCCACATGGACAGGAAAGAGCGAGTTGTCGATTTTGCACCGGCAGTAATAGTCCCGGTCATTGAACTGGCGCTCGATCCTGATGAGCGCGCCAAGACTTACGCAGCACTTCCCGCACCGGTCACATTCGAATGTCGCCATTAATTATGTGAGAGTATTGTCCGGTGGAGAAAAAGGGATTGCGGTGTCAGGATGCCGCACAGACGCCCGGGATATCTGCGCCGCACACTGCACAAAATAAGAAAATTCTGATTTTTCTGAAAAGTATTAATATTGTGAACGCCAACCAGATTATCGGAACCAATATGGCAAAGAAAACCAGCAGTGCCGGATGCGACATGCCCGACAGGGAATGCGAGTGTAAACCGGGATCATTCTGTAAAGTCGAAGCGGTCCTGTCCGTGGATGACCGGGGACAGATGGTACTCCCGAAGGATGTGCGCGAGAAGGCCGGGATAAAAACCGGGGACAAGCTCGCCCTGATCAGCTGGGAGAAGAACGGCAGTGTCTGCTGCCTTGCCCTGATGAAAGCAGAGAACCTGAGCGGGATGGTAAAGGATGTGCTCGGGCCGCTGATGCAGGAACCAGAGAAGAGATGAGGTTGTGGAAAAATGGATAACAACAATTCCTGTAAATCATCCTGTTCCTGTACGCCGGATACCCGGACACCGTCATGTGGTTGTCTGACGGATAATCCACCGGCAGCGGAAATATGGCTGACAGACAGTACTATCACGTCTGCCAACCGGCTCGACCATTTCCTTGCCCGCTGGGGAGTCAACCGGGGAGGCCACCGGGTTGCGCCCGGCCTGTACCGCCTCGGGAATCCGACTCCGGACTCCCCGGTCTTTGCCTCGGCAAATTACACGCTCAGTTTCGATGCCCTGCGTTCTGCGCTCGCGGGATATGATGCGTTTATCCTGGTCCTGGATACCAAGGGGATCAATGTCTGGTGCGCTGCAGGCAAGGGGACCTTCGGCACCGATGAGCTCGTCCGGATGATCGGGATCACGGGGCTTGCAGACGTGGTAAGACATAAAAAGGTCATCGTACCCCAGCTCGGTGCCCCGGGGATCTCATGGCCCGAAGTCCTGCGAAAATCCGGCTTCTCGGTTGAATACGGCCCGGTCCGGGCAGGCGACCTCCCGGAATATCTCAGGAACCGCAAGGCAACACCGGCAATGCGCCGGGTGCAGTTCCCGCTCCGCGACCGTATCGTCCTTGCACCGGTTGAGCTGGTTCATGTTGCGCTGCCAACCGTTATCGCTGCAGTGGCCCTCTGGTTCCTTGCCGGCCCGGTTGCCGCACTTGCAGCCATTGCGGCGGTAACCGCAGGTACGGTACTCTTCCCGGTCCTGTTGCCATTCATCCCGACAAAGGACTTCTCCACAAAAGGTCTCCTTCTCGGGGGGGTTGTAGCGGTCCCGTTTGCCGCTGCTTTCGCCTCCGCTCCGGCCCTGCCCGGGTGGGCAGCTGCAGCCGGAGCTGCAACGCCGCTCCTCATCATGCCGGCAGTAACCGCGTATCTTGCCCTGAATTTTACCGGTTCAACAACGTTCACCTCCCGGACCGGTGTGAGAAAGGAGATCTTCCGGTACGTACCCGCCATGACGCTCATGGCAGGTGCCGGCGTGGTCCTTGGAATAATACTCGGAGTAAGCCGGCTCATGGGGATGATCTGAAATGGCATTTGACTCCTACAAAGAAACAACCCTGAAACTGGATACTGAGCGGTGCATCAACTGCAAACGCTGCACGCAGGTCTGCCCGCATGCAGTATTTTCCGAGGGGACGGATCATGTCGGACTGGCCCGGCCTGGATCCTGCATGGAGTGCGGGGCATGTGCCCTGAACTGCCCCGTGCAGGCAATCACCGTCCAGAGCGGCGTCGGGTGTGCATGGGCGATGATCAGTGCTGCCATCCGGGGGAAAGATATGGACAGCGGGGAGTGCAGCTGCGGCGGGGACGACAACTCCTGCTGCGGGCAGTCCCGGGAACCGTCCCGCGGCTGCGAGGATAAATGAAGGAAAAAATCCGCGTCCTGTTTGTCTGCACGGCAAACGCCGCCCGCTCCCAGATGGCCGAGGGACTGCTCCGGGCAAAATATGGCGACCGGTACGAGGTATCCAGTGCCGGTACCCGCCAGTCGAAGGTGAGCGTACGCGCCATCGCCGTCATGGAGGAGATCGGGATCGATATCTCCCACCACCGCTCGAAAACCCTCGCAGACGTCGGGGGAGCCACATTTGATCTTGCCGTAACACTCTGTGACAATGCCCATTCGGTATGCCCGGTCGTGCCGAATGCCGGTAAAACGATCCATAAAGGGTTTCCTGACCCCCACCTGACACCCGGGACCGGTGATGAAGTCCTGAACGGTTACCGGAAGGTCAGGGATGAGATCGCAGCGTGGATTGACGTAACGTTGGGTTGATCCGCTTCTTTTTTTAAGCAGTTTTCACAGCAAGATTGATGTACTGCCATCACATTCATTGAATTATCTCCATGTGTTGAGTGCCATGAGCGGGAAACAGAAGGATATTTACACCGAATCTGTCGAACTCCATGAAAAATATCACGGGAAGATCGAAGTCTATTCAAAAGTCCCCATAACAAACCGCCACGATCTCTCGCTTGCCTACACCCCCGGGGTTGCAGCGGTCTGCAGGGAGATTGCAAAAGACAAGAACCTCGCGTACAAATATACGCTCAAGGCCAACACGATAGCCATCGTGACGGACGGCTCCCGGGTGCTCTCGCTGGGAAATGTCGGGGGCACTGCGGCAATCCCGGTCATGGAAGGAAAAGCCCTCCTCTTCAAGAAACTCGCGGATATCGATGCATTCCCGATCTGTTTCGAGAAAGCCCACATGGCATTGGCCGATGATATCAGAAACATCGCGCCGGTCTTTGGCGGGATCGCGCTCGAGGATATTTCCGCCCCCCGGTGTTTCGAACTCGAGGAGGCGCTGCAGGGGATCGGCATCCCGGTGATGCACGATGACCAGCACGGGACTGCGGTGGTGGTGCTCGCTGCCCTGATCAATGCATGCCGGGTTACCGGCAAACGGTTCGAAGACCTCAATATCGTGGTGAGCGGGGCGGGTGCAGCGGGATACGCGATCACCCGGATGCTCCGCTGCATAGGGTATAATCCCGACCTGTGCAGCAGTGTGAACGACATCATTGTCTGCGATTCGAACGGGATCATCCACCGCGACCGCGAGGGGCTGTACGCCAACAAGTACAAGTACATCATAGCGGGGCAGACCAACCGGGACGGCAGGACCGGTACGCTCGAAGATGCCATGGAAGGCGCCGACATCTGCATCGGGGTTTCTGTACCGGCTATCATCACCCCTGCCATGGTCAGGTCCATGAACAAGGACCCCGTCATCTTCGCACTGGCAAACCCGGTACCGGAGATCCTGCCCCACGATGCCCATATGGCCGGCGCTGCCATTGTCGGGACCGGGAGAGGCGAATATCCCAACCAGATCAACTATGCGCTCGCCTTCCCGGGCATATTCCGGGGAGCGCTGGATGTTTGCGCCAGCCGCATTTCAGATGAGATGAAAGTTGCTGCAGCACACGCCCTTGCCAACTATGTAACACACCCGCAGAAAAACCGGATCCTGCCGCCGGTCCTTGACCGGGATGTTGTCACGGCGGTTGCCCGTGCGGTGAGTGCCGCGGCGGTCGAAAGCGGTTGTGCCCGGTCGTTTGAATAGATGGGGAAACCACGTGATTCAGATTCCCCTCAGGGAATTTTCAGGGTCCGGCAGACGTTTTCCATGAGCGCATGGTGGCGGCAGAGGTGCCCCATGAATTTTGTGCTGCGCTCGTTTTCCGCGAGAAGAGTCCACACGATCCCGCATTCGGTATTCCAGAGTATCAACCCCTCTGCAGGCGCAGGCTGGAGCGGCTTTGCCGCGGGTTCTTCCAGAAGCAGGGTTATCGAATCCTCACCGGCCTCGCCATTCCCGACCCGGATAAGAGCTGCCGCCATGGACCTGACCTGGTGCCAGAGAAAACTCTCAGCCGTGACTTCAAAATAGAGGAAACCCTCTTCCTCAGCAACGTGGGCAGCATGGATCGTCCGGAAGGGATTCTTGTCCCCAACCCGGGCAAAGTTGGTGAAGTTGTGGTTGCCGACATACCGGGCTGCTGCACGATCCATGGCTGCAACGTCTCCGGGGGATTCCGGGAAATAATACCGGTATGTCCGGTATTTCGCATCGTAGCGGGGATGGAATTGCGCCGGCACTTCGGCATACCCGGTACACCAGCAGTCCGGGGGCAGCTGGGTGTTGATCGTCCGGATCGCCCGCTCCGGAGCATCTGTCGAGAAAGCTGCCACCTGCCCGCGTGCGTGGACACCGCGGTCGGTCCTGCCGGCGAACTGGAACCCTGCCTGCCGCCAGTCAGAGAAAAGGCTGAGCCTCTGGCAGGCTGCGACAAACTCCCCCTCCACCGTGCGGCCCGTGGCCTGCACCTGGGAGCCAAAGAACCTGCTGCCGAGATAGGAGACCCGGAACGCAAGTCTTACCGGAGCTGGACGTGCCGGGTTATCCGTTTGATCTTTCTCCATGTGTTGGAAAGTGACTGTCGGGTATAGGTGCGCAACGGCGTCTTTTTCCCGCCGCAGGAGACTTTACCGGCGCGGATCGCGTCGAGAATGGCCGGGACATTCTTTTCCGCGTCAACATAGGTCCTGCCAAACCCGACGAATTTCGCATTATGGGCATCGCTTCCCCCGACACAGGGCTTGCCCAGCCGGCGTGCGATCCGCGCTGCCTTGCTGTTGGCCGATCCGACGATATACCGGCTGTTGAAGGCTTCGACCGCATCCACAACCGCCATGCCCGCCTTCTTGCGCCGGGCAACACCGTGGCGCCAGATGTGGTACGGGTGCGGGAGGATCAGGAGCGCCCCCATCCGTCGGGCGATCTGGACCGTATCGACCACATCGAGGCCCGGGGGGATGACCTCCGTAACCCCGAGGACAAGGAGGTGCCCCTGCCTTGTTGAGACCTCGATACCGGGGATTACCAGTACGGATGACGGGATGGCAAGGGCCCGCTTAGCCCCGTCTACTGAATCATGATCCGTTATGGCGATGGCGTCAAGGCCGGCCTCTTCGGCCTTCCGGATAATTTCCTCGACGCTGCTCTCGCCGTCTTTGGAATAATTGGTATGTACGTGCAGGTCGCAGGTAAGCATCTGATCATAGTGTTTTTATCTCTCTGGTATTAAGGGAACTTATGCGCATTCTCCTCCCCACCGGCGCAGCCACCGAAGAGATGGTCAGGAAAACAGCCGCCGGGCATGACGCGGATGTGGTCGTGACCGGGGAGATTGCATCGTTCCTTACCCCCCACCGCCTCCGGGAACTCATCGCAAAGAAGAAGTACGATCTCGTTATCGTCTCCGGCATGTGCACGGCTTCCTTTGAAAGCGTGGAGCGCGATACGGGAATTCCGGTGTACCGCGGGCCGAAACATGCTGCCGATCTCGGCCTGATCCTCCCGGCACTTCCCTCCCTTGCACTGTCGCGCACGGTGCCGGCCGACGAGTTCCTTGCGGCAGCGAAAGCGGGTGATGCGATGCGCCGGGTCGCGGAACTCGAAGAGGCAGCCGGATCGGACTTCCTGGTACGGGGATTGAAGATCGGCGGGGGGTCGCGGATGAAGGTCCTTGCCGAGATCATGGACGCACACCGGCAGGAGAACATCCGGGAACTGGCGAACCGGTTTTTTGCACAGGGTGCTGACATTGTCGACCTCGGTTTCGGGTTCGATGCAACTCCTGCGGATGTCCGCACCGTGTTTGCAGAACTCGAAGGGATCGACCGTCCGCTTGCCGCCGACACCCAGGACCCGGAACTTATCCGGGCGGCCCTTGTCCGGGCCGACATTATCCTGAGCCTGCAGGAAGAGAATATCCCGGCTGTGGGAACTGCCGTTGCAGAGGCGGGGGCTGCCGCAGTTGTTGTTCCGGGAAGGAGCACCCTTGCAGGGAATATCGATCGGGCACGACGGGCCGGCATCCGGTGCATCGTCGCCGACCCGCTCCTCCAGCCGGCCGGGTCCGGGCTGGTCGCGTCACTGAAAAATTTCAGGAAAGGCCGCCACCCCCTCTTTTTCGGGGCAGGGAATGTGGCAGAACTCCTTGATGCGGATTCGGTCGGGATGAACGCGCTCCTCGCGGGGATGGCAATGGAAGTGGGCGCAGCCGTCATCTTCACGAGCGAACATTCCGACAAGACCCGGGGGTCGGTCCGGGAGATGCGGCGAGCCACCGAGATGATGGCACTGGCAAAAGATCGTCCATATCCCAAGGACCTCGGCATCGATCTCCTCGTGCTCAAGGAGAAACGGAGGCGGCGGGAACCCCCGCTTGCGTATGATACGACCATCAACGCCCATGCCATGCCGGACGATATTGAGTATGATCCAAAAGGGAACTTCCGGATCGGCATCGAGGGCAACCGGATCGTCGCTGTTATCCACGGAAAGGCGGTGCAGGGGACGCGCTGGCAGGATGTCCTGTACACGATCCTGTCGCACGGGGACGTCTCCCTGCCGGACCATGCCGGCTATCTCGGAAGGGAGCTCTACAAAGCGGAGCTTGCGATTCGCTACGGGCGAAGCTTTGAGCAGGACGGGGAATTTTAACATCCGATCCAACCTTTTATCTTGAAAAAAACGGCACCTGTACTGCATGACCACGCAGGCACGTGCATCCCATATTCTTGTGAAGACCGAACAGCAGGCAACCCAGATCATGAAGCGCCTTGGTGACGGCGAAGATTTTGCCGCTGTTGCAAAGCGGTTCTCCGGCTGCCCGTCAGGAAAGACCGGCGGCGATCTCGGCTGGTTCGGCAAGGGCATGATGGTCCCCGAGTTCGAGAAAGTTGCTTTTGAAGAAGAGGTCGGAAAAGTCGTCGGCCCGATCAAGACCCAGTTCGGGTACCATGTCATCAAAGTGACCGGCAAGAAATAACCTTTTTGGAAAAGACCATGGACAAACTCAGATTTTTCCTCGGCATCGGGCTCGCCGTCGTGATCGTCTTTGCCGGGGCATCGGTTTATATGAGCCTCCAGAAGAGTGCCGGGACCCCCGCGGACCGCGAGGTACTCTACCAGGTCTCGACCATCGACGCCCTGATGCAGGGGGTCTTTGACGGGGTCCAGCCGGTGGCAGAGCTGAAAAAGCACGGCGATTTCGGTATCGGGACGTTCGATGCGCTGGACGGCGAGATGATCGTGCTGGACGGCACGGTCTACCAGGCAAAGGCCGACGGCCGGATCTCCACGGCCACCGACAGCCAGACCACGCCGTTTGCCACGGTGACGTACTTCGATCGCGACCATGCCGTTACCACCGGCATGCCGATGAACCTCTCCGTCTTCTCTTCCACGATGGCAGGAAAGCTCCCCACCGGGAACATGATCTACGCGGTGCGGATGCACGGGACGTTCCCCGCCATGAAGGTCCGGGCAATACCGGCACAGAACAAGCCCTACCCTACCCTCACTGAAGCGGCGAAGAACCAGTCGGTGTACCGCTACGCCGATACGACCGGCACGGTCGTTGGTTTCTATACCCCGGTCTTTTTTACGGGGCTCAATGTCGCGGGGTACCACCTCCACTTCATCAGCGACGACCATACGACGGGGGGCCATATCCTCGATTTCACCGTCCCGGCAGACATGACGGTCGAGTATGACATAACACCGGGATTTGCCATGGGATTGCCCACAAGCGGCGGTTTCACCGGCATCGACCTCTCGCAGGACCTGAGCGGGGATCTTGCAAAGGTGGAGAAATAACCCTTTTTTGTGCACGAGGTTTTTTGCAGCGAAACGATCAAGATCAATACAGTTTCGAAAAAAGGACTACCATCATGAAAATCCGTGGCATCAGACAGGACCTCCTCTCCCTCCTTCTCGAGATGGGGCGGGAGAACCACCCGAACGAGTTCGCGGGCGTCATCCGCGAACGCGACGGCGTGATGGATGAGCTGAACCTGCTGCCCGGGACCATCGGGGGCGGGGATTCGGCATCCATCCTGTATGATATGATGCCGCTTGACACGCATGTTGCCGGCAGCGCCCACAGCCACCCGAACGGGGTCATCCGCCCGTCAGATGCCGATCTCACGTTTTTCCCCCGTACCGGGCGTTACCACCTGATCATCGGGTATCCCTACCGGAAAAACGACTGGCGCTGTTTCACCGCGGACGGAAACCCCTGCGACCTTGAGGTCCTTGCATGACCCCCCGGCGCGTAGTTGCCACCGGCACGTTCGATGTCCTGCATCCGGGGCACCTCTTCTATCTCGAAGAATCCAGGAAACTGGGCGACGAGCTCTTCGTGATCGTGGCACGGGACGTCAATGTGAAACACAAACCCCACCCGATCATACCCGAAGACCAGCGGCTCCAGATGGTTGCGGCGTTAAAACCGGTGGATCATGCCATGCTCGGCGATGAGAAAGACATGTTCCTGCCCATCGGGAAGATCCGCCCGGAGATCATCACCATCGGGTTCAACCAGATGTTTGACGAGGAAAAACTCGCCCGGCAGCTTGCGGAACGGGATCTTCCGGCAAAAATTGTACGGATCGGGAAAAATTCCGACGGGGAACTCTCCAGTTCCCGGCTCATTGTCCAGCGCATCATCACAAAACGGGGCCATGATCACCACCACCCGGTGCCAAAAGATCACGAGATCTGAACGCTACCTGGGTACCGATCCGGAAACCTTATGCATCCCGGCCCTGATCCTCTTTCAGGTGACCTATGGAGACCAGCCTTCTTGCAGAGATTGAATCGCTCAAAGCACTTGCCCGGGAAAAAAACGTGGTTGCCGAAGAGATATCCCCCGAGGACATCGTGATCTCCCAGTGGGTCCGGTTCAAGTGCCGGTACGGCTGCAAGGGGTATGGGAAACATCTTGGGTGCCCCCCGTACGCACCTTCACCGGACGAGACCCGCCGCATGGTGGATGAATATTCCATCGGGCTCCTGCTCTGGTTCGAGGGGGTGCCGGGCCACGGGGAGTTCGGGGCGGACGACATCCCCGATGACTTCCATCCCTGGTATGCAGACCTGATCCGGTGGGTGAACGGAACGGTACACCAGCTTGAAAAAACTGCATTCTACGATGGTTTTTACAAGGCGTTCGGGTTCGGGGGCTACCCCTGCATCTGGTGCGAGCACCAGCACTGCGTTGCCGAGGAGTCCGAGGGGGTCGTGGACGAAAGCCTCCGGAGGAAATGCCGGCACATGGATCTCGTGCGCCCCAGCATGGAGGCGGCCGGTATCGATGTCTTTGCCACTGCAAAAAATATCGGGTGGGACCTCTCCACCATCCCGTGCAGGAACCTTGAGTACGGGAAGATCGTCCACTCCCACATCCATTCGGTAGGGCTCGTGCTGATAGAGTGACCCTCACCCGCGGGAATGGACCCGGTGCGACGGGCTCTTCCTCCGGCCGAAATGCGTGATCCCCCGCCGCATGATAGTACTGTACTTTGCCGCAAAGGACCCGATGATGGACGTGACTATCACCATCGCGGCTATCGTTGTCCCGACGAGCGGGGAGCCATACAGAACGGCAAGGGCAATCGAGAACTCGCCCCTGCCGATGGTATTTGCCCAGATCTCAAGGCCGGAAAGAGCGGAGCCATGGATCACGAGGCCGGTGAGCAGGCCCGATATGAGCTTGCTGACAACGGCAAGGATGCAGATTACCGCAATCATGAACCAGTTTGCGCCGCCGGAGAAATCGATGGTGACCCCGAAAAAGACAAAGAAGACCACGAGGAAAACGTCCTTGAACGGGCGGGCGTGCTGCTCAAAGGCATCCGGGTCCGTAGTGGCAAAGGCAACCCCGAGCGCAATGACCATCATCGTCTCCGGGACCTGGAGGACCAGGGCAAACGAGGCTGTTGTCAGGACTGCCGCAAAGGTGAAGATGATCGGGAGTTCGTCGTCGCGGTCAAGGATGGAGACGAGGAATTCCTTGCCGTAACTGGCAAACAGGTAGAGTATCCCGAGAACGATGAGGATCTTGGCAAAGAACAGGATGAGGTTCTGGTCGCCGGCAGATATGACCGCAAGGAAGATGATCAGCACGAGGTCTTCAAAGACCATCAGCCAGATGATGGTCTCGGATTCGCGGAGCATCAGTTTCCGGTTTTCGATGAGCGAGGTGATCGTCATCGCGGTGCTGGAGATATAGAACGCCGAGGCAACGATAAGCGACTCGGTGATGGTGAAGCCGAGGAGATAGGCCCCGATGAACCCGATGAGCATGTTGACATTGAGGTCGATGATCCCGCTGGTCAGGACCGCGGAGCGGTTCGCTGCGATCCGTTCCGGTTTCAAACCAAGCCCCATGAAGAACAACAGGAAGATGAGCCCCATCTCGGAGAAGAAGTGGCTGATCTCGTCGGAATGGACGAGGCCGAGGCCGGCTTTTCCCAGGATGACTCCCGCAAGGATATAGAAGGGGATTGCGGGCACCGAGAGGTACTTGGAGATGAGCGCCAGCATCAGGCAGACAAAGAGCGCGATTACGAAACCTTCCATTACTCCACCATTATCTCGCGCTCAAATTTTTTAATCTGGTCACTCTCGCCGATAACCAGTGCCGCATCCCCGTCTTCAAAAACAAACGACGGGGGCGGGTTGATGATATTCCTGTCCTGCCGGCAGACTGCGATGATGGTGGCGCCGGTTTTTGCCCGGATCTGGAGGTCCTCGATGGTTTTTCCCGTGATCCCTTTGGGTATGTAGAACGTGTGGATCGTGACCCGCAGGTCGGCAAGTGCCGAGAACGCGATCTCCACGCTCTCCTGGTCCGCTTCGATGATTGCCCCGGTCAGGATGTTTCCCAGCCTCCGGGCTTCCACCGGGGTCATCTCCGCTGCACTGGGGGTCCTGCAGCCTTTCTGGAGGGTGTACATCTGGATCGTGCCGGTTTTTGTGAAAAAGATAGCGACCGTGTCGCCCTTATCCGTCTCAAATTCGTATTTGGTTCCTACACCGGGAAGATTCAGGGATCGAAGCGCCATAGCAGACATTAGAGAAATGATGCGTAAATATATTGCTTTTTTGCCGACAGGTGCCCGGATGGCCGCAACCGTATTTGAGGGCAGGCGGGAATGTGCACCACCGATCTGTGGTGCACGAAAAGAAAAAAGGGGGTTTCTTTGGGTCTGAGAGATCGGGAGGAGCGATGCACGAACGTAAACTGGCATCTGACTCTTGAGGGGTTTTAATCGTCCTCCCCACATACACAGTGGCAACAATGAGGGTTTAAACCCCGGACCGGGCGGGGTGAAAGTGATTCCTCCCTCCGACTGCCACACCTGACAAACAACCATTTAACTCATCCATACCGGAACTGATCTATGGATCGGACAGAGCACGTCCATATCATCAGCGCCGGTGAGAGGATACACATCGCCTACCCGGCTACGTTCCGCGAACTTCCGGCCATCACCCGGACCATCGTGTTTACCGACAGCGCCGTTCACGAAAGTTCTTCGGACCCGGTGACCGAGAAGCACCGGCTCGAGGTCCGGAATGCGGTCTCGGCAGTGCAGGAGATCTCTTTGTCCCTTTCGATACCCTTCAACAGGGAGATGATCTTTCCCCCGGCCTATGGTTCTGTCCGGTCAGTGCTTGCGAAGATCCGGCAGCAGTACCCGGATGCACGGTTCACGTTCGACCTCTCCGGCGGGTCAAAAGAACTCTGCCTTGCCCTCTTTGCCTTTGCACCCTGGCTTGGCGGGAGTGTGTATTCCTCGTTTGACGAGAAGACTGCCCGCCGGGTCCCGCTGCCGGACCGGTCGGTCAGTTCCCTGCTTTCCAACCCCAATCACCAGGCGATCCTCGCGATCCTCCTTATGAGAAGGGGGGCGAAAAAGGGAGATACGAAAGGGGCGATCCCGGACCCGTGGGTTTCCCGGCAGTACCTGTACGGGCAGCTTGTTTCGCACTATGTCCCGTCACGGACAAAGAAGGAGAAGGCAGGGCCCGGTGACCACCCTAAGCTGGTTATGCCGGATAAGAAAGAGCGGAAGCCGGCCGCAAAATTGTCCCATCAGACCTTCTCCGGGTTTATGGGTACGCTCCGCGATGCCGGGCTCGTTGAGGAGGAATACTCCCCGGACAGCCGGAAAGAGAAGAGCTACCGGATTACAGACGCGGGAGGGACTGCCTTCCGGTTCTTTTCCGATCCTGCGACCAGCTCGCTGGTCAGGAGCATGCTGGAGAGTTCCTGATCAGATATTCAGGATCTTTTTTTTGTACATTTTTTGGGTACAATTTTCTACCGGATTTTTCTTTTTTTCCGGATTTTTTTTTGGCCGGACCCTGCTGAATAATTTTCAATCGCGATCATGAGGTGTCAGTTGATGAGGCGATAATCGGATAATTATCCGACAAAATGCATGTACAAGCGACAAAATTTTTCGTTCTCCGGCGTGAGGGTCCGTTTGATGAGAGCGGGGGTCGCTGAAAAAATTCCAAGCGGGGTCTGAGGGGTCGATTGAAATTTTTTTGGCGGGGGCCCCTTGAAAAAAATTGAGCGGGGGGTGGGGGGTGATTGAAAATTTTTGGCGCACGGGCGATCGCGATTTTTTTGTGCGGGCCGGGACCGGAATTTTTGTGGGAGGGGCTTGCCGGAATTTGATCTAAAAATGGGTTCATGATCGAATCATGAGGTTGTTTGAGCTTGGGATTACTAAGGAGGGTTCCCCGTCTCAGGGCCTCTCCGAGGAATGAGTGGTTCGCAGAACCACGATTCAAGAAGTTCGCATGGACTTCGAGGCACGGCGGGGCAGATTACCGGTTTTTAAAAATAAAACCGGTAATTGAGGCCGCCGCTGGGGCGCCCCACGGGGGCGGCGGCGGGCATCGCAATTCCCGCAAGATGAGAAAATTCCATTTTAAGATTTCTTCATCGTGGTTAGTGCTAATGCAATTCCAATAAGCCCAAGCCCAAAGGACATTGTATCAATTGGGGATGGAGGATTTTGTGTAAAAATGGTCGTATATCCATATACGAGAAAAACGCAACCCAAGACGAGAATAATTTTAGTTATAATATCCATATTGTCCCAAATTGACATATGGAAAAAAGAAGGTCTGGAATGATTAATATTTTGATTAAAGAACGAGTGCCCCTACAATAATTGAAAAACACGTGAAATTCTATCAGTAAGATAGAAAGCAGGAAATTAAAAGCTAACCTTTTTCGTCTTTTGCATTTGATGTAATCATAACGATGCAATGACGGATTCCTCTATTGAAACAAATATTAATATGGTTTTTTTCCTTGCGGGGGCGATGATCGGCATACTTGGGGGATTATTAAGTGGATTTTGCGTTACTGCATACTATCGATGGTTTGATTATTACAATGTAGAGATTGCAATTCACCCCAATTCTTTTCCCATATCTATCGATTTTTGGGTTTTTATACTCGGTTTGATTGGGATAATTGGACTAACATATTATTTCTATTGCTTCATGATGAAAACCATAAACAAAATTAAGGATGATGCAGTTTTACCCCAGGAATCCACGGAAACTTCTAGAGATGAAGGTAAATTCCCAGTAATTATTGAGAAGTGCCCCATTTGTGGTAAAATATTCAAAGGACAATCTGACTATTGTGAGATTTGTGGAAAACAATTATTACCCATTCATTCTGATGACAACGAAGAAAAAACTGAGGCAAAATCCTTTGGTATCGTAATAGATTTTTTTAAGGATAATTCGAATTTATTTACAATTCTTGCAGCTATCACTGCATTAATCTCAATGATTCCGCTATTTTCTACATTTTTATTGGGAGAGAATTGGTTAAAATCGATCTTATCAAATCAGATGGGACCCTTGATACTTCTTTTAATTTTAATTTCCTTATTTGGATTAGGTTTTTTTGTTTACTACCTCTTTTGGTTAATTTTACTGGATTTTTGTTATAAAATAATTTTAAACAAAAAAATGAGATTGGGTGTAAGAATTCAATCTACCATATTCATGGTAGTTGGCCTTGTTGCAATTGGCAGCGTATTTGGGTTTTTAGTCCTTAGCTGGTTTTCACAAATAGATTTCATAAAATCAATATTTGGCCTTTATTTGCTCATTTTTGTCGTCATTGTGCCTTTTTGTTTAATCACATTATCCATTTTTTGGGATTTGTTCAAGCATTCAAAAAAATGTTCGGATAAGGTTTTGAATCTAATATTAATTTTAATTTTACTTGCTGTCACTATTATAACGTTAATCATACTAATACAAGGTGCAGTTGTAGTATCCAATGAAATTCAAAAATATTACACACCTAAGACTCTACCAGTAAAAATCGAATACAAGGTCGTAAATCAAACAAATAATCTACCATCACTCATTACACTAAAAGGAAAGGGCGACACGTTTTTTTCGGATAAACCAGTGAGTGATTTTGATCTAATCTATTTACAGTGTCATTGGTCAACAAATTATGGCTATTTCATAACGGTGACATCCAATAATTCAATAATTAAAAAGGAGTCCCAAGAATTCATAATCCCAGGATGTGGAAAAACATCAGATAAGATCTTTTGGACATATGACATCAATGACTATGGGAAACACAAACCTCAGGTTTTAATTGGATTCAATCTTGAAGATCAAAATAAGAAGGTAAACAACACGCTCGGACGTGCGATTTTGATCGTTAATTGGACGGATACAGATAGTCTAATTTTTGAAAATAGAAGTGTCTTTATCAGTGATTAAATAGTAAAGATTGTAGAATTCATTGAACACGAAGTGAGATCATTCTACGTCTGTAATCCTTTTTGTTTTCCCTCTCGTGATAGATCAAATTATCTCTTGCCCCTTTCACTTTCAGCATATTGAATTCTGCATTTTTGAGAACATCTCAATGCCTAATATTATCTCACTACTCCACTATCTAGCCCTAACCGGCCGGCAACATCCATCCCAAACCGCCAGTCCCCCTCAGCTCAATTATGATACTTTTTTCACCAGCAGGGATGATAAATACTGATAGATCCACGATCGCCCCTTCGCGCTCTTCGATCGTTCACAACCTCTGCAGGAGTTGGATACCATCGCCGAAATCCCCAAAGAAGAATACGTGCTGAAATGTACTTCGGCATGTGCCGGGTGCAGCGACTCGCTCGCCCTCCGGTACGTGCTCAAGGCAGCAGGGCCGGACACCGTTCTCGTCGTGCCCGCCTGCTGCACGAGCGTCATCCAGGGAATCTACCCGAACACCGCGTTCAATATCCCGGTCTACAATATCGCGTTCGGAGCCGCCGCAGCCTGTGCCTCGGGAATGAGCAACGCGTTCCGGGCAGCCGGGAAGAAGACGAACGTCATTGTCTACGCCGGCGACGGCGGGACGCTCGATATCGGGATACAGGCAATGTCCGGGGCTTTCGAGCGGGGCACGGATTTCCTCTATATCTGCTACGACAACGAGGCATACGGCAACACCGGCATGCAGCGGTCCGGCGCAACCCCGCTCGGGGCAAAGACCACGACGACCCCCACCGGCAAGACGGATTTCAAGAAGGACATCGATGGGATTATCGCCGCCCACGACCCGCCCTACATGGCGACTGCCGCAGCCGCGTACCCTCAGGACCTTTTTAAGAAAGTCCAGAAGGCGCTGTCCTTCCGGGGCCCGAGCTTCATCCACGTGCTCGCCCCCTGCCCGCCCGGCTGGCGGTACTCGACCGAGAAGACGGTCGAGATGGGCAAGCTTGCCGTCAAGTCCGGCATGTGGGTGCTGTACGAGCGCGAGTACGGGAAGCTCACGATGGGCGCCCAGTCCAAAGCAGCGATGAAAAAACTCCTGCCCCTTGAGGATTATCTATCACCGCAGGGCCGGTTCAAGGGCATTGATCCAAAGACGGTGGATATCCTGAAACAGCGCATTGCAAAGAACCTTGCAAAACTCGCGGCAGAGGAGGCGTCGCCATGAAGAAGATCGCAACCGGGAACAAGGCGGTCGCCGAAGCGGTGAAGCAGGTAAAACCCGATGTCATCGCCGCGTACCCCATCACCCCGCAGACCGAGATCGTGGAACAGATCGCCGAGTTTGTCACCGGCGGAGAACTGAAGAGCCGGTATATCGCAGTCGAGAGCGAGCACTCGGCGATGGCGGCCTGCATTGGTGCGAGTGTCACCGGTGCCCGGACGTTCACGGCGACAAGCTCCCACGGGCTCCTCTACATGCACGAGATGACCAACTGGGCGGCAGGCGCACGGCTGCCGGTTGTCATGGCAAACGTCAACCGTTCCCTCGGGCCCGGCTGGAACATCTGGGCGGAGCACACCGATGCGCTGCAGGAACGCGACACCGGCTGGCTCCAGGTGTACGTCAGCACCGTGCAGGAAGCCTACGATGCAACCCTGATGGCGTTCCGGATCGCCGAGCATGACGACGTGCTCCTGCCGGTGATGGTGAACCTCGACGGGTTCCTCCTCTCCCACATCATGCAGCCGCTCGACACGGTCGAACCGGGCGATTTCATCCCGCCACTCAACCTGCCCCATGCTATCGACGTGAAGAACCCGGCCGGCTACGGCGGGCTCACCGGCCCCGACCAGCAGTTCAGGTTCCGCTGGGATATCGAGCGCTCGATGCGGGATTCCACAAAGGTCATTGAAGAGACTGAAAAGGAGTTTGCCAAACGCTTCGGCAGGAAGTACGGGTTTACCGAAAACTACCAGTGCGAAGATGCCGACGTGATCGTGGTCGCTCTTGGAACGCTCGGGAAAGAAGCGGAAGTAGCCATCGACCTTCTCAGGAAAGAGGGGGTAAAGGCCGGTTCCCTCCGGCTGCGCTGGCTCCGCCCGTTCCCGAACCTGGATATCCTCAAGGGAAAGCAGGTCGTGGTCATCGACCGCGACTACTCCTTTGGCCGCGGGGGAATCCTCGCTACCGAGATCATGGCGCAGACCAAAGAAGAGGTCTTCAGTGTCATCGCGGGTCTCGGGGGACAGGAAGTCACGTACGAGGATGTAGCGGACTTTGTCCGGAAACGTCGCATGGGGACCGAGTCCTGGTTCGGGGTGACCAGCCATGTTTGAGATCCGCATCCACTCCCGGGGCGGCCAGGGCGGCGTGACCGCGGCACGGCTCCTTGCCCTTGCGGCAATCCACGACGGGAAATATGCCACGGCCGCACCGTTCTACGGGGCCGAGCGCCGGGGGGCCCCCATCGTCTCGTTCGTCAGGATCGACGACAAGCCGATCCGGATCTACAGCCAGATCAAGAAGCCGGACATGGTTGTCGTGCTCGACGCGAGCGTAATGGACGTGGTCGATGTCCTGCAGGGCCTGAAGCCCGGGGGAAAAGTCCTGGTCAACAGCCAGCAGAAGAAGGAGTTTTCCGGGTATCACTCCAGCAATGTCGACCTGACCGGTATCGCCCTGAAAGAAAAACTCGTGGTCTCGGGAAGCCCGATCCTCAATACGCCGGTGATAGGCGCACTCGCAAAGATGGGGATCGTCTCGGCAGACTCGGCAAAGAAAGCTATCAGCGAGATGTTCTCGGACGAACGGAATGTCAGGGCGGCAGAGGCCGCCTACCAGGAGCTGAGCGCATGACGGCAAAACCAAAGCGGGAACGGCTCGCAATGAGCAGGCCGGTGGAAGGAGCGACCGGCAGGACCGGCACATGGAGGGTATTCCGGCCGGTGGTTGACAGGGAGAAATGCAACGAGTGCGGTCTTTGTGCAACCTACTGCCCGGATGCTGCGATCAACCATGAACTTGAGATCGACCTGACCTACTGCAAGGGCTGCGGGATCTGTGCCAACGAGTGTCCCAAGAAGGCCATTGAGATGGTCCGGGAAGAGAAGTAATTTCCCTTTTTTTCATCATTCGTAGTGTGGCGCCCGGCGGACAAAGGCGTGATATTCGCAAACGGTGTGGTCGTGGGATAACCTGCTCAATTCCACGTCCTGAAAAGAAGAGCCGGCTGGGGGGAACCTGCGTGTCACCGCAACACCGATGAATCCCACGTTTTGGTAAAGGGGTAACACCGCGGGTGAGAGTGTCATCTCGTAATCAGATTCCGGGACCGGGGCAATTACTCAGCTTTTAGTTCATCCTTTGCCAGGTACTCGAGATCGAATTTATAGAAATGCGTGAAGTTGCAGTTCCGGCACCGGACCGTGAGATGGCGCGAGCTGACGATGAGATCGTGGGGGCCGGTGGTTTTGCAATGACGGCACGTGGCCTCCTCGACCAGCTCCCAGACCGGGTACTTCCCTATCTTTGTCAGGATCCCCGCGGTATCGACGTCCTCGCTCCGCGGTACAAAGACCCGGGTAGCCCCGCAGTTATCGCAGGCAACCTGTGCCTGGTTCGGCACTGCCTTGATGATCTGGTCTGCATTCTTCTTACAGTGATAGCAGTCTGTGCGGTGTCGGGTAAAAATAAACCGGTCGCTCATAAGAGATACCTGATGCGTGCAGGCACATTAAGCTGTTGCAGGACAATCCCCGGTGTCAACAGAGTCACCTGTTTTCCGTAGCATGCCTCCTGTACATATCCATGGTACAGGATGCCTGCAGGAAAACAATGGATCAGGACCGCGTGCTATTTTCCGTGTTTTTCCCATCTGGACAGATAATTACAGCTTTTACGGAAAATAACCGGCACAAAATGCAGTAAATTTAATTTACGACGAAATTCATTTATAGATTATGAAAAGGTTTATAGGATTGTGTATTCTGGTGATCCTGCTGGTTGCCGCCAGCGGATGTACCCAGCAGGCAGCACCCGCAACGGCGACCCCGGTTCCGACTACAATCGTTGCGACTGAAGTTCCCACCCCGCAGGCAACCGTCCCGCCAACAACGGTTGTGACAACGGCCGTCGCCACCGCCGCTGCCACACCAGCCGTTACAACCGTGGTGACCACTGCCACGCCCCGGCCGGTGTTGACCCCCCAGATTACCAAAATTATATTTTACTTCAGGAATAACACCATGACTCCGCAGGAACTCACCGTTCTTCCGGGGACCGGCATAACCTGGATCAATGAGGACTCAACGGTGCACGCGATCAAGATGATCGGCGACCATGAAGGAATGTTCAATTCAGGGGATATCATTCCGGGTGCCTCATGGGGCTATTCGTTTGGCGCAGATGAAGGGCGGTTCGAATTCAAGGATACGTACTCCAATTCAACAGGTGTCGTGATCATCAGGAAGGGCGAATCACTGGTAGGCGCCCCCACCATGCAGACACCAACTCCGGCCAAGGCATAACCCGCCACCTTTTTTATTTTTTTACCCATGAATTGCTGATTCAGCCTTCCTGCCGGTATCGCAGATTTCACAATAGTCTGCCGGGATTATCGATGCGGTGACTGTTGCAGAAAGGCACAGCGGTGAGAAAATGTACTGACTTTTAAAAAAACACAAAAAAAGACTGGGTATAAAGGGGTGACTTTAGAAGTCGCCCATGCCGGGGGGCATACCGCCCATGCCACCCATACCGCCCATGCCGCCGGGGGGCATGCCGCCTTCGGGCATCGGGCTCTTGGAGGACGCAATGACATCGTCAATGCGCAGGATCATGACCGCTGCTTCTGCGGCAGAGGAGATTGCCTGGGTCTTGACACGGAGCGGTTCGACAACGCCGGCTGCCTTCATGTCGACTGCCTTGCCCTCGAAGACATTCAGACCGTAGGTCTTCTTGCCCTTCTCGTGGGCTGCACGGATCTCGACAAGCATGTCGATGGGGTCGAGTCCTGCGTTCTCGGCGAGGGTGCGCGGGATGATCTCGAGTGCTGCTGCAAACGCTTCGATAGCGAGCTGGGCCCTGCCACCAACGGTTGAGCCGTACTCGCGGAGACGGAGCGAGAGCTCGGTCTCGACTGCACCGCCACCGGCAACGACCTTCTTGTCCTCGACAACGACACCGACAACACGGAGTGCGTCGTGGATGGCGCGTTCGAGCTCGTCAACGACATGCTCAGTCCCACCCTTGATAATGATCGAGACTGCCTTGGGGTTCTTGCACTGCTCGACAAAGGTCATCTCTTCGCCGCCGACCTTGCGCTCTTCGACAAGGCCTGCCTTGCCAAGCTCTTCCTTGCCGATTGCATCGATGGAGGAGACGAGGCTTGCACCGGTTGCCCGGGCGAGTTTCTCCATGTCGCTCTTCTTGACCCGGCGGGTTGCAAAAATACCTGCCTTGGCGAGGTAGTGCTGTGCAATGTCGTCAATACCCTTCTGGCAGAAGAGGACGTTTGCACCGCTTTTTACGATCTTGTCAACGATACCCTTGACCATGCGCTCTTCCTCGTCGAGGAATGCCTGGAGCTGGTCGGGGCTGGTGATGTTGATCTCGGCGTCGACTTCGGTCTTCTTGAACTCGACTGCTGCGTTGAGGAGCAGGATCTTGGCGTTCGTTACCTTCTTGGGCATCGAGGGGTGGACACGTTCCTTGTCGATGAGTACTCCCTCAACGATCTCGGAGTCCTCGATCGAGCCGCCGGTCTTCTTCTCGACCTTGATGTTCTCGATGTCGACCTTGCCGTCATCGTCGGTGACCATGACGACTGCACGGACGACGAGGTCACAAAGCTTGTCCTTGCTGGCCTCTGCGCCCTTGCCGGTCATCGCGGTACCTGCAATGTTCTTTAAGAGTGCCTTGTCCGTTGCCTTCACGTCGAACGCGAGGTCTTTCAAGAGCTCCTGTGCCTTCTCTGCTGCCTGGCGGTAGCCGTGGGCGATAACGGTCGGGTGGACGTCCTGTTCGAGGAGGTCCTCTGCCTTCTTGAGGAGTTCCCCGGCGATGATGACTGCGGTGGTGGTTCCGTCACCGACTTCATCGTCCTGGGTCTTTGCGACCTCGACCATCATCTTTGCGGCCGGGTGCTCGATGTCCATTTCCTTGAGGATCGTGACACCGTCGTTCGTGATCACTACGTCGCCGATTGTGTCGACGAGCATCTTGTCCATGCCCTTGGGACCAAGCGTGGTCCTGACTGCACTTGCCACTGCCTTTGCGGCGGTGATGTTCATACCCTGGGCGTCGCGGCCGCGGGTACGGGTGCTGCCTTCTTTGAGAATAAGTATCTGCTGTCCTCCAAGTTGCTGTGACATAAAAATCACCACTTTTAGCACTAAAATTGGTTTGTGGTTCTATATAAACATTATCTAAAAAAGTTCAGTCGCCCAGCAGGTCGAGGAGTTCGAAACCGTCCTCGATCCGGTGCAGGCGCTTCTCTCCGATAACAAGGGTCTTGCCAATCTTCTTCTCCTTGGTGGAGTCGGTGAGGACGCACAGTGAGTGCTTCTTGGCGATCTGCGAGAGGTTCCCGATGAGAGCGGCCCGCTTCACGACTTTCTGTGCCGGGCCATATCCGGTCAGGATCGTGTGCTTGTCGAAGGTGAGGAGGGCCTGGAACGGCGCCCCGTGGAGCGTGTGGAGGTGCACGCCTATCTGCTCCAGGAACTCCATCGGGCTCTGCGGGTGCTGGCCGGTCTCCTTCTTCTCGTCGTCCATCGCCTTGGGCGGCTCGTGCCGGACGAGATCAATGGATTCGACAACCCCGGTATCGAAAAATTCCTCGATGCGTATTGCCACGTCAAGCGTCGTACCCATCCCGCTCTCGTACTTACTGATCGTCCGGCGCGAAACACCGAGCACCGTCCCGAGATCGCCAAGCGACATATTCCGGCGTTCCCGGAGTTCCTTGAGTGCATCACCATTGATATTCACGTACAGCCCGCCGGGCGAAGCATACACGAGGGGCGGGATCTTCTCGACAAAGTAATCATACAGGGTCGCCGGGCTGATAGCATAGATCCCGTACCGCACATAGACCGCCCCGCGCTCCAGCTCGGCGTCCCGGGCGCGTTCCCCGACAATGAGCGGGATACCCCCGAGCAGGCGGGAGATGAGTTCGATATCGAATGCCACCTCCTCGCTGACCGAGTCGATATGGGAGACCACCTTGATGACCAGGAGCGTCCCGTTATTGCGTGCGATGAGGTCGAAACTCCGCGGGCGGAGGGTGAACCTCTCGGAGACATCGAAGCCGGCCGTGATCATCACGCTCATGACCAGCTGGAGCTGGCGGTCCTGGGACATGTAGATACAAATGGATGGAGCGTGCCCATATATTAATATAGACATGCTGATCGGGATCGATGACACGGACTCGCCGCAGGGGATGTGCACGACCTACCTCGGGGCGGTCCTCGCCCGCAGGCTGATCCGCGACCACATGCGGGTGCGCGAGGCCCGGCTCGTCCGCCTCAACCCGAACGTGACCTGGAAGACCCGGGGGAATGCGGCGGTCATGCTCGATGCTGAGGGCGACCCGGGCCGTGCGTTCGCGATTGCGTGCGACCTCGTGGAGGAACTTGCCGACCAGTCCTGCGAGAACACCAATCCCGGGGTCGTGGTCGCGGAACAGAAATTCGACCCGGGATTTTACCGGAAAGCAGTCACGGATTTCTGCACCATCGAAGAGGCAGTTGCCATCCTTGAGGCCGCCGGCGCCCGGTACCGGGGCTGGAAGAACCGGCGCGGGCTCATCGGGGCAACGGCTGCCATCGCAAGCGAGCTTGCCGACAAGACCTCTGAGATTCTTGTATACCGCAAGCCGGAAAATTTCGGTACACCCCGCAATGTCGACCGGGTGAGCCTGTTCAATGCTGAGGCAGCAACCTTCCCGCACACGTGGGACACGGTGGATGTGACGAACGATGTCGTGGTCTGCGTGCCCCATACTCCCGACCCGGTCCTCTTTGGTATCCGCGGCGAGAGCCCCCGGTGGGTGATGGCGGCCCGGCAGATGATCGTGTCAGAGGAACCGGGTATCGAACAGATCTGGGTCACGAACCAGAGCACCGATGCCCACCTGCTGCCCGGAAAGACCGGGCATCTCGATGAACTGCTCTCCTATTTTGTGCCGGGCACGGTCACGAGCGCCCCGAAGACAAAGGTTGGCGGGCATGTCTCGTTCATCATGAAAGACGGTGACTTTGCCGTGCGGTGCATGGCCTACGAGCCAACGAAAAATTTCCGGCAGGCTATCCGGCAGCTGGTGCCGGGCGACCGGGTGGTCGCAGTCGGGAGTTTCAAGAAGGGGAGCGTGAACCTCGAGAAGATGAACGTCGTCTCGCTTGCAAAAACAGAGACGATCCGCCCACCTGTCTGCACTGCCTGCAACAAGCGGATGACGAGCAACGGGAAGGGGAAGGGGTACAAGTGCAAAAAGTGCGGTGCCCGGGCCGACGCGCCGGACGTGCAGGAGATCCCCCGGGCGCTCAAAACCGGGTGGTATGAAGTGCCACCAACTGCACGAAGGCATCTGGCAAAACCACTCTGCCGGGGGATTCCGGATCTCTGACGGGGATATTGGCGACCGAAGGGTCGCTTCGGTTGCGAAGGCAGGGCCTTCGTGCGGGACCACTCTGCCGGGGATTGCCGGATTTCTGATAAGGACACGAGCGACCGAAGGGTTGCCCCGTTTTTCTGACCGGTTAAGCAGGCGGGAATGATCCGAAGCCCAATCTTCCGGATCTCCTCCGTAATTTCCGAATATCCCGGTAGTTATCGTCTGAAATTCTCTCCTGCCGGTAGTTTTTCCACCACAGCAGTCTCTTCCGCCGTCAGGCCGTAGATCTCGTACACCAGCGCATCGATCATTGCATCCGTTGCCCGGATTTTTTTCTGCAGCGCTTCGCGTTCAGGACCGGCAGGTGCCGCCCGGCAGTTCTTCTCCTGATCAATCCTCCTCCGGACCAGCTTCTCCATCAGGTCGTGCCGGGCGATATCTTCCGGACGGTCAGGATCCGGTGTATAGAGGGGGAGTCCTTTGAGATCATCCCAGGTGAACAATTTCCGATCCGGTGCTGAATCCCGGAAAAAATGATCGAACACGAACGCCATGAGCCGGCTGTTCAGGACCCCGGCGAGGTACAGGCCGGACGAGGGGATGGCACAAGTTGTCTCATCGCCAATTCCCCGGCCGGTATCGTACCAGAATACCGGTCGGGTGAGTTGCGCCGGAAACAAAATTTTTTTCCGGGGTGCCTGCCAGAACTCATCGCATGCAGTCTCCCACCATAACGTATCAGGCACGGCCCGGGCTTTGAGTTCCGCCGAAACGTGCGACAGGTACCGGGCGATGGGCGGGTGACGATGCTTCAGCCACTGCCAGGGTTTCTTCGCAGCATTCGGGTGGGAGAGCGTCCATCCCTGCGGGATCAGGAGGTAGTATTTCCCGCCGGATCCTGCGTGGTAGCGCCCTATCCCCGTTCCCGCAACCATCTTCCGGAGGAGGGATTTGCACCGCGGGTCCCGCCGCAGCCAGTCATGCGCTATCACCTCGTCGATCACGAGCGGATCATCCACGGCGATGCTGATCCCGGCATGGACCTGCCCCATCACAAATTCCTCGAGTGGCGTGCTGTGCCGGCTCACCTTCCGGAGGATCTCTTCTCCCCGCATGTCGCGGAGCGTCCAGCCACCTTCGTCCAGCAGCTGCTGGTCGACCGGAAAACGATGGGTCGATACAAATCCCTCCAGGTCTTCCGGAAATTCTGCACCAACAAGCACCGCCGGAAATGTCCGGGCCGGGGGGCAGGCACGGACGCTGATGAGACTGAGCCCTGCACCGGGCTTTCTTAAGGGGAGTGCGGAAAGGTCTGCAATCTCCTCAATCTGCCGGGTGTTCAGCACCTCCCGCACCGGTGAGCCTCCAGCCCCCCGGAGCCAGCGGCTGCTCATCACCGCGGAGACAACACCGCCCGGGGAGACGAGCGCGAGGGACTTCTCAACGAAATACGCAGACCGGTCGACACGGGGGTCATACACCGCGTAGTGCCGCTGGAAATACTGCTGGACCCATTCGCGCTGCTCAAGCGCCCCCTCCGGCGGGTTGCACATGACCGCATCGAACCCGCCCCCTGCGACAATCTCCGGGAACCGGTCCGGGTACGAGAACGGGTTCAGGTTGTGGCGGTCGCGGGGGGGACAGAACATCCACGATTCGTCATGGACGATCTCCGGCCCGACCAGTGCATTCCCGCACAGGACCGTATGCCGGAGATCCCTGAGCACCGATAGTGCGGTTGCAGAAAAATCCCCATCAGGTATGCTCATCGGAGAACTGTTGCAGAGCTCGAAGAAGAGGAGCATGCGCGTTACAGCAACCGCATGGCGGCTGATATCAAGGCCGTAGACCGAGTCCAGGAGTATTTCCCGGCGTTCGTCGAAGGTAAGATTTGACCCCCCTGCATCTTCCAGGAGGCGGCGGAAAGCCGCGACCAGGACGGTTCCGGACCCGCAGGCAGGGTCGAAAACCCGGAGCGGCAGGATCTCCCGGGCGGAACGGTTCTTCCGGGCGAAGAACAGCGCCTGTCTTACCATGTATTCGATCAGGGGCTGCGGGGGGATCACGGTCCCACCGGATACCACGGTATCGTGGGTGTCCACAACCATTGCCTGGTGGATTGCCGACCGGCGGATTGTCCGGGTGAGGTACTGCATCAGGACCCGGGCTGCAGCCGATGGGGGCATTTGCCGGAAATCATATCTCCGGTCCGGAGCAGTCAGGGTATCAAGGATTGGAAGGATGACCCGGGCCTCGACCGCAAGGTCGTTTTTTGGATCCGGGGGGTGCGGGTAGGCCGGGGGCTCGTCAGCATAGAGGACATCGGCATACCGGGCAAGATCGCTGATGACCTGATGAGTACTCCGGTAACTCTGGAGATCCGCAAGCGTCCCGGCAGGTACCAGGTGCCGGTCCTCTGCTATGGAGAGAAGCAGGAGGGGGAAAATGATCCGGTTTACCGCAGCCGTGATCTGGTCGCTTCTCAGTTCGAGATTGTTCCGGGCAATGCTCCGCGCAAGCGCTTCCCGCCACCGGGTGAGATCGTGGAGGAGGGCAACTTCCATCAGGGGGGACGGGACGGTATCATCCTGTTCCGTAATGGCGGCATCCGGTTCCGGCATTACTGTACTCATTCGCTGCCGAGACAATAACCGTGCTGCCTGGAAAAGGGAGAGGTGAAGGATGGGATCTGTCCGTAACTGCTCAGAACCCGATCCCCGGATCTCCGCTGCTCTCGCCCGAGGGCTCCTTTTCTCTTACTGCAAGCATCAGCAGGATCCCGGCAACTTCCAGGAGCATGCAGAAGAAGAATGCTGCATCGAATGCCCCGGCCAGGGCAGACGAGGGGATTTTATTTGCCGTGACTTCAGCGATCCCCGGGCCTGCGGCCACGGTCGCAACGAGCATGACCACCGCAACTCCCAGGGTCGAGCCGAGATTGGTCATCACCCGTATCAGCCCGGAGGTGGAACCGCGGTCCCGGACCGGCGCCTCCCCCATGACCGCACTGTTGAGCGGGGAGTAGGCGATACCGGTACCTGCCCCGAGGAGGAAGAGGTAGATGGCGGTATGGCCGATGCTTGTTCCGGCAGAGATCGTGGAGAGGAGGAGGAGGGCGATGACACAGAGTGCAAAACCGGCAATGATCGGCTTCTTTGTCCCGATAATGTCGGAATATTTCCCCGCAATCGGGGCGGTCATGATCATCCCGACCGGCAGGGCCAGGAGGACTGTTCCGGCATTGTCCGTGGGGATGTGCCTGACGATTTCAAGATAGAAGGGCATGACCACCATAGTACCTGCCATTGCCATCTGGATTAAGAGGATGCTGATGTTCTGCAGCGAGTATGCCCGGTTGGAAAAGAGGGTTGTATTGATCAGGGGCTCGGGTGCATGCCGCTCCTGCCGCCAGAAGAGGAGCCAGAATGCCAGGGACAGTACAAGAGCGGCTGCACCGCCGGCCGGGTTGTTCCCCTGGACCGAGGTCAGGCCGATGACAAGCGAGCCGAGCGCAACGAGGAGCAGCACAACCCCCGGGACATCCAGCTTTGCCTGCGGAGCAACCGGGTCGCGCCGGGGCAGGATATGCATGCCCAGGAGAACGGCAAAGATGCCAACCGGCAGGTTGACGTAGAAGATGTAGCGCCACGAGAATGCACTGGTCAGAAACCCGCCAACGACCGGCCCGAGGGCAACGCCCAGCATGAGGAACATGGCCACGATCCCGAGCGCCTGCCCGCGGACCGCCGGCGACAGGTATGACGTGACCATGACAGCGCCCAGCGCTGATATGATAGCACCACCCACGGCCTGGAGCATCCTCGCGAGGATCAGGACCCCGATGGTCGGGGCCATCCCGCAGAGGGCAGAACCCAGCGTGAAGAGGACAAAACCTGCAAGGAAGATATTCCGGTATCCCTTCATGTCCCCTATCCGGGACGCTGCGAGGAGGAGGCTGACCATGATGATGAGGTACGCGTTGAGGACCCACGACACGGTGACCGTCGAGACCTCGAATGATTTGGCAATCGTCGGCAGGGCGATATTCACGATTGTCGCATCGAGACCTGCCATGAATGATCCAAGGGAGATCACAATGACGATGAAAAGATCCTTTGGGGTCATTTTCTGAGCGGGGGTTGTTTCAGCCATGCAGATCAGATCCGTTTGATGGGGAAGTTGCCGGTCTTTCCTTAATGAATGCTTTCATTCACCCGTGCATCTGCACAACCGGGATCGCGTATCTATAAATGAAACGGGGGATGACACTGGTCTATCCAGGAACCGGCGGGCCGTGCCTGTACTTCCGTAAATCATGGGGGGGCGCAATGGTGCGCCGGCAGACGGTTCCGGAATGTGCCCGGGAGTACTCCTCACATGATCCCAAAAAACCCTGATATGACGACAACGGCATCCGTGCCGTTCCGGACGATTGCCCATTTCTATGACCCGGATGACCCGACTGCCGAGGACGGACGCGAACTGTCGGACCGTGCCGAGGACCGGATCTTCCGGAGCGTTCTTGACGTGCCAAAGGGATACAAAAGCGATGTTTTCGGGAGGCTTGAACTGGTATTCCCGGCATCGGACCTTTCACCCGGCAGGGCGGACGCCATTGCAGCGGCAACGCGGGCGCATTTCCGGAGCAGGGCAGAGGATTTCATGCGGAAACGGCAGCTGACCCAGAAGACCGGCATGCGGGAGTTCCGGCTGACCATTGCGGTCTGCATCCCGGCATTTGCCGGTATCGCCGTATGCTCGCAGTTCAAGGGGAACGCCCTGGCCGAGGTGGTGGAAAACGTCCTCATCATCTTCTCGTGGGTGACGATCTGGCAGCCGTTCCAGTCGCTGGTCTTTGACCGGTGGACGCAGCGCACGACGGCAAGAATTTACCGGTACATTGCGGATATGGAAATCAGCGTACGGCCGGCCTGACACTTCCTTAGATGAATAAAAATTATTAAATATCATCCCGTGCTGATTCAACATGATCGTCCATGGAACCTGAAATTCTGACAAAAGGCGGCCTTCTTGCCCGCGGTATCTTCGCCCTGATCATCGGCGTCCTGTGCTTCACGCTCCCGGTTGGGATGCAGGCAGTGTTTGCCTATATCATCGGGATCTTCTTATTAATCATCTCGGTTGTCACCGGAGCAATTACCATCAGCGAGTCCGGCAAGGTGCACTGGGGTGTGCTCATCCTCTCGGTTCTTGGCGTGATCATTGCCCTGCTCATGTTCATCTCGCCATTCATGATGTTCGTTGCATTAACGATCCTGATCGCCGCATGGGCAATCATCACGGGAATTGCAGAACTGGCCATTGCCTTCTCCTTACAGGACCTGCCGTTCCGGGTCCTGCTGGGCATCAGCGGGTTCTTTGCGGTCCTGTTCGGCATCCTTATCGGTTTTGCACCGCTTCCGACCGAAGGCTCGCTTATCCTGATCATTCTCGTCGGCATCTACTGTCTCTTCATGGGCATCATCAGCATTATCGCCGGCCTGCTCATGAAGAAAGGCGAGGCCGTGATCACGTACTGATCTCCTTCGTCCCCATCCTCCAAAAAGGAGGATACCTTTGCTGTTTTTGTCGCCGCCTCGCTCATGCAGAGGGGTGGACGCACATTCCGATTATTCTGCAGGTGCAGGCCGTTTTACCGGATGGATCCACCGGAAATGATCGCAGGATTGGCAGGTATCCAGGAATGCCGGGGAAAATGCCGGTCCAAAAAAGAGGGGGGTCGATTCCGGGATCCGGTAAGGGCTTATCCGTTGCCCTTCATCAGGTGAATTTTTATCAGGCCGGAGCAGGACTTGCAGGTGTAAAACTCATCCTTCCAGCAGCTTTCGCACGCCCAGCGCCCGCAGAGGACGCACTGGCGGAGGCCGGACACGGGGTGGGGCGTGCTGCAGAGATCGCATATGTACTGCGAGAAACTTGAGGGGTCCTTGAGAGGAGGTTCCCCCTGCTTGCGCATCACCGTGATCTCTTTTTTCAGCTCGCGGAACCGGTCGGGGGATTCCTTACTTTTTGGCGTTTCCCTTCTGAGCCAGTTCTTTTTCCAGAGTGTCAAGTCGTGCCTCCAGCGATACCAGCGATTTCTGCATCCCGGCTTCATAGCTCTTCAGTTCAGCGAGACGCGCCTCGTCATTTTCCAACTCTTTGTAGCGCTGCTCCTTGAACGTCTGGAGTTTCGGGTGGGAGACCAGCTGCCACTCCTCCACCATGCTCTGGAACCTGCGGTCAAGGTACTCATCTACCCGGCTCTCCACCGGCCGGGTGAGCGAGATGTCCCCTTTTGCGCCCCGTATGAAATAATAGATGAGGAAAATGAGCGCACAGAGGATGATGACGATGATGATGAATTCGAGGAGGTCCATGTTAGATCCTCCCCTTCAGTTTCCGGGCACGGTTTTCGAGCTCGGTGAGCTTGTCCGACGCAGCATGCTCAAAGGCTTTCAGCCGGGGGATCTCCTGTTCGAGCGCATCCAGCCGGTCGGTGAAATCTGCGAGATCCGCCCGCGTGGAGAGGTCCCATTCGTCAACAATGTATTTCATCCGGCGGTCAACGTAGGAATTGAGGTACGTGTTCATGCCGATCATAACGATTTCTCCATCGATGTGATCAGGTCATCCAGCGCTTTTGCCCGCAATTCGGCCTTCATTTTTCCCGCATAAAGACTGCTGATATCGTCGCTCACGCGTGCAAGCCGGCTTTCGAGCCGGTGGAGGTCATTCTCGGTCACCAGATCCCATTCCTCGATGATGGCCGCAAAGTTCTGATCGAAATAGGCATCAAGGGATTTATCGAATGTCGGGATACGGGATTCGATGGTCCCGGGAATATGCGAGAACTGGTCCCAGAACGAATCCCCGGTTACCGCCTGTTCCGGGTTCTGATTGATCACGGGGTACATGGTCTACTTCACCTTCTTCTCCTGTTCCTGGACATTCCCGAGGAGATTGTCCAGTTTTCGTTCCTTCACGAGATGTTCGAGACGGGTCAGCCGCTTGTCGAGGAGGTTTTCCTTTGCATAGATGTTCGTTTCAAGGGCCGTGTTCTCGTCCTCAACCTGTTTGATCTCTGCCGTCTGTTCGGCCGAGAGCCGTGTGAACGGGAACACCTTCGACGCTTCGTGCTGCTGGAGGAGCTTGAGCTTGTCTTTTTCCAGTTCGAGTTCAATCGTGCGGTTGGCGGTCTTCATGATCCGGATCTCACGGATGATAAGGTAGATGACCACCATGCCAAGAACCACAAGGATTCCCATAAGAACGGTGTCGGTGATTACTGCTCCCTGTGCCATAACTGCCTCTGCTGCCATTTTTTACTTCACCATATCACGGACCTTTCCCTTTCTTGCATGAACAGGCCATATCACAACGTGTCCCGGGGTCCTGTTGCTTTCTTAACGGTTTTTTTCACATCTTTGACGGTTTTTGCAGCTGCTTTTCCCACTTTATCGGTGGCTTTCTTTGTTTCTTTTTTGACCGTGTCTGCAGCTTTTTCTGCCCCGGCCCTGACATCTCCCGCAGTCTTTTTTACCGTCTTATCAAGTTTGCCGGCACCTTTCGAGAGCGCGATGTTGGCATCTGATGCTGCCTTTTTCATCTTTTCCTGCAGCGGGGGGGCTCTTCTGACCAGGACTTCTTCATCGTCCTGGAGACCGAGCGTCTTGAGGTCCTCCTCGCTCACCCTGAGCTGTCCTTCCCGTACCATGGTATCGGCGATGACCGTAGTGGTGACGGTCTTTTTGGTAGATTCATTGATGAGATCCACAGGCTCCCCTTCTTTGATTCCAAGACCGGGCAGGTGTGCAATATTCAGACGCACCCGGCCCTGGCTTGGAAATGCCCGCTTCTTGACGGTTAACCGGATTTCCTGCATAGAGGATACACCATCCTGAAAGGGTAAATATCTTCCTGATATGAATGAGAGACTATTTTTTCAGAGTTATGGAATGCTTTTGAACGATTAAAAAAAAGGGGAAAAACCCGTCCGCGGGGGATTTGTCAAACACCGGTGACAGATCCCGTACGGCCCGGTTGCCGATCACTTGCACAGCCAGGATGTTTTGCTGCCAGGGCGGGGTTTTGGTGATATAATGCCGTGCATTTTCCTCCAAACACAGTTATCAGCCAAGAACGCCAATACCCTTGCAACAAGTGGGGAGAATCATGACACAACCATGCGAGATGCCCGTCACCCAGCTCCACGTGAAGCCGAAGATGACGGTGAACGAACTGGTCGTTGCTATGGGACAGGCAGGTGCCTACAACGGCGGATCGCTTTCCCGTGCCGTGGATATCTACGAGCAGATGCTCAACGATAAGGAGACAACAAAATTCTTCGGGCTTGCCGGTGCTATGGTGCCGGCGGGGATGGGCGGGATCGTTGCCGATCTCATCAGGGGCGGGCACATCGAGGTTCTCGTCTCGACCGGGGCAAACCTCACCCACGACATCATCGAGGCGATCGGCTGCAGGCACTTCCATGGCACGGCGTTCTGCAACGATGTCGAGCTCCGCCATGACGAGATCAACCGGATCTATGATGTCTATCTCCCCAACGAGGCCTTCGAGCACTTCGAGGAATTCATGCAGAAGGTCTTCGGTGAACTTGAGCCGGGTTCCACCATCTCCATCTCCGCACTTCTCGAGCATATCGGGAAGAACGCAAAGTCCGGCATTCTCCACACCGCGGCCCGTAAGAAGATCCCGGTCTACTGCCCTGCCGTGCAGGACTCGATGATCGGCCTCCAGTACTGGCTCTTCTCCCAGACCAACAAGGTTACCGTGGACGCATTCGCCGACATGCCGGCGCTCATGGACTGCTGTTTCACCGCCAAAAAAGCCGGGGCCATGCTCGTGGGCGGGGGCGTGCCGAAGAACTTCATCCTGCAGAGCATGCTCATGACCCCCAACGGGTTCAATTACGCGGTCCAGCTGACCGGTGACCGGCCGGACCTTGGCGGGCTCTCGGGTGCTACACTGGATGAGGCACGATCGTGGGGCAAGATCACGGAAGAGGCACAGGCAGTCACGGTGTATGGCGACGCCACGATCACCCTGCCCATCATGGTCGCAGCAGTCATGGAGCGGATGCACCATGGCTGAACTGATCCTTGCGCTGGACACAACCGGGAAGAAGCAGGCGCTCTCCATCGCCCATGCCTGTGCACCCCACCTTGACGCGATCAAGCTCGGGTACCCGCTCATACTCTCCTGCGGGCTCTCATTTGCACAGGAGTTCGAAGAGTTCGATCTCCCCCTTATCGCGGACTTCAAGGTCGCCGACATTCCCAACACCAACCGCCTCATCGCAGAGCAGGTCTTCGATGCCGGTTTTGCCTCCATCATCTGCCACGGGTTCACCGGGAAGGATTCGGTGGAGGCCTGTGTCGAGGTTGCCAATGATTACGGCGGTGCGTGTTTCGTGGTTGCCGAGATGAGCCACCCCGGGGCAACCGCGTTCTTCCATGGCGGGGCAGCAGAGAAGATCGCGGCTCTTGCCATGGAATGCGGGGCGGACGGGATCATCGCACCCGCAACCCGGCCGGAGCGGGTGAAGGAGCTCCGGAAGATAGTCGGAACGCGGAAGATCCTCTCCCCGGGCGTCGGTGCGCAGGGGGGCGATGCGGCAACCGTTGCAAAGATCGTGGACGGGATTATCGTTGGCCGCGCGATCTACGAAGCAGAGGACCCGGCTGCAGCTGCAGAAACATTTGCCCGCGTCCGGACAAAGTAAGGCCGGTGCCGGGCGCCGTTCATTCCGGGGCACCGGCATGCAGGATTCAGGAACCGCTGTGGGGCCGGGCCGTGATCGGCAAAATCCATAATATTGTCTTTGTTTCAATAACCGGGTTTTAAAAACCCCCGGATTCCGGAGCTCTATATAAACAACGCGTTCTTTGCGACCAGATCGGCATATGCGCGCCGTTCTACCCATGAAATCGCAGTCCATCGAACCTGCAGGTTCTAAATATTTATTAATGACCTGTGCGATGTTATAGTATGGATTGGACGGCAGAACATAGGAAAATGGCAAATAAATATAAAAAACTGGATGATATTCCCGAGAAAGAGCGCCAGTACAAGTGCCACACCTGCCACCTCATCGTAGACCAGAACCCCTGCCCCAACTGCGGCGAGACCCATCTCGAAGTGATGTGCCCGCTCGACCACTGCCACTGTACCCACGAGATCATCTCCGGCATCGAGTACTGCCCGCTCTGCGGCCAGGCCGTCTGCCCCGAGTGCGGTTCGCACGATGTCGTGCAGGTCAGCCGGGTGACCGGGTACCTGCAGGACGTCTCCGGCTGGAATGCCGGCAAGCAGCAGGAACTCAAAGATCGCATGCGTTACTCGGTCGCATGAGATATTATACCGATACCGATACTCTTTTCATCCGCGGGTCGTTCCGCGCTGCAAGCACCGGCATCTCCGGCGGCATCCGCTCGGTCTCAACCCTGCTTACCCATACAGCCCCACCATCCGCGGATGCAGAAAAGGTGCTTGACCGCATTGTCGCTGCGGCCGGCCTCGATAAGAACTATTTCGGGCATATCACCGGCGTGCCGGTCAACCAGGCCTGCGTGCTCCAGTACGATATGGTGACCGTCTTCATCACTGCCGGTATCCGGCGCGAACCGCCGGCAACGGCCGGCAGTATCACCATCACCGTCTGCTGCACGGAGGGCCTGTCCGATGCCGCACTGCTCGAGACGATCATGGTAGCAACCGAGGCCAAAGCGGAAGCGCTGCTGGGGATGGACCTCCCCCTGACCGGGACTGCTGCCGATGCGGTCATCGCTGCTTCCGAGGGGGAGGAACGACACCGTTCAGCCGGGCGCACGACCGGGGTGGGCGGGCGTGTCCGCGAGGCAGTACTCTACGGGATACCTCAGGCGATCCGGCAGCACGACGCCGGTGTCGTGTCCGGTAACCCTGCATTCTTCATCTTCAGCAGGCTTAAAGAGGGTCACTGGATCGAGTGGTCAGCAAAAGACTGCCCCTACTACCCGTGCCATTTCATAAACCAGTCCTGCGACTTCTGTTATTGTCCGTTCTACCCGTGCCGGGATGAGTCCCTGGGGCAATGGGTGAACAGCTCCAATGGAGGAAGGGTCTGGAACTGTGCAGGCTGCAGGCTTCTCCATGAACCGGATATCGCGACATATCTCAAAAAATTCCCGGGCGCTTCACGGAAGGAACTGATGAAACGGGCAGGGCTGCTGACACCGTAGCAGAACGGTTCACGCTGTAATTCATTAAAGAAAAGAGGGGGTTATTCCTTAATTCTCATGCGGTTTTCCTGCATGATTAAAAGAATAATGTAATTATTCTTTTATACCGAGTGCCGAGAGGAGCTCGGGAAGCGGGATGCCGTGTGCCTGGGCAGCTTCGCGGATGGTCTCGCCGCGGGCAATTGCACAGCCGACACAGCCCATGCCGAACTTGAAGAGGGCCTCGGTTGCCTCAGGTTTTGCCTTGAGAAGATCGTAGATGGTGCTGTCCGCTGTAATTTCAGTCATAGTACCCCTTAGGTGAGCCTTGCGGTGTCTTAAACTTCACGATAGTTGCGAATGTAAAATGCATTCCGACACTTTCACTACGCATGCTCACACTATATAGTCCGGGTAAAACCGCACAATAAACTGGAGATGTATGAACATGGATTTTTCCGAAGCAGCAGAAAGAATCTCCCGAAAGTTCTCAAAAGACGGACAGCACGCAGATGCCAGGAAGATTGAGGGTAAACTCAAAAGGCTCGTGCAGGAATTCGGTGTCCAGCCATCCGAGGCTGAGCGCAGTGTGACGAACGAACTCGCCAAGGAGTATAACGTGCCTCTTGCGGGCGCAACTCCCGGGGGAAAGAGCGGGGGCGGGACCGAGGAGAAGAGGATCGCCGAGGCAAGCCCCGGCGAATGGGTGACCTTTGAGGGAAAGGTAGTTGCCCTTTCGGCACCGGCCTCCCCGGCCATTGCCCAGAGCGGGATCATCGCCGATGAGTCGGGTGCAATCCGGTTCGTGGCATGGGCCAAGGCAAATGCCCCGGCCATGAACGAGGGGTCATGGTACCGCATCGAGTCCGCGGTGGTGGACGAGTACAAAGGAGTCGCGAACCTGAAGATCCACTCCGGTACCACGATCAAGGAGATCGGCGAAGACCGGGCACTTATTCCCACCCCGATTCCCATAAAGGATCTTCACCCGGGCATCGGAGGCGTCCGTGCCAAGGTGGTGCAGGAATGGGACGCGTCCCACGAGCGGATGCTCCAGTCCGGCCTGCTGGGCGACGAGACCGGCACCGTCAAGTTCGTTATCTGGAAAGAGCCGGGCAGGGAGAAACTTGCCATCGGCGGGGTCTATAATATCTTCTATGCGCAGGTGGACGAGTTCAACGGCAGGCTCTCGCTGAACCTGAACGGGGCCACCATCCTGCAGGAAGAGGCGGATATCCCGGTGAGCGGTGGTGACGCCGCATTCACCGGCGCCATCGTCCATATCGCCCCCGGTTCCGGGATCATCAAGCGCTGCCCGGTGGAAGGCTGCAACCGTGCCCTCTCCCGGCAGAACTACTGCCCGGTCCACGAGATCCAGCCAAACTTTGTGTACGACCTGCGGATCAAGGGCTGGCTCGATGACGGGGAGAAGACCCACAGCATCCTGCTCCAGCGCGATTCTGTTGAAGCATTGACAAAGATCAATCTCGATGCCGCAAAGGAGATAGCAGAGAACAACCCGCTGGGGATGGACGAGGTATTCCTCCAGATGCGGGATGTGGTGCTCGGGCGGTACGTCACCTGCAAGGGCCGCGAGATCGACAACCGCCTGCTGGTCAATACCTGCGAGCCAAGAAAATTCGAAAGCGGGGAGCACACGAAACTGCTGAACCGTGCCGGGGGTGCATCATGAGCACACCTGCCCGCGAGATGGGAAGGAAGGACGGGAGCTTCGAGCGCGAGCCGGCCCGCCGCGTCTTTGCCGCCGAACTCCGCGAATGCCGGTACCAGTTCAAGGACGGGGAGGATGAGAAGAGCCCGACATTCGTCCTCCTCCCTTCAGGAGAGCGTTCCAACCGGATCTTTCTTGTCGGTACCCTGACCGAGAAGACCCGGCAGGGCGAACAGAATATCTTCTACCGTGGCCGTGTCGTCGATCCCACGGGTACGTTCTTTGTGATGGCCGGCAGCTACCAGCCCGAGGCAATGCAGCAGCTTGCCAAGATCGAGACACCCGCCTTCGTTGCCGTTATCGGGAAGCCCAACCTGTACCAGAAGCCGGACGGGTCCTTCCTCGTATCGGTCCGGGTTGAGTCAATAACCGTAGTGGACAAGGAGACCCGGGACCTCTGGGTGCTGGACGCTGCGGAGCACACGCTGAACCGGGTCGATGCCTGCATGGCTGGCACTGCACCGGACGTGATCAAGGCAAAAGAGCAGTATCCCACCATGGATCCGGCAGTATTCCGGAAGATGGCGTACGATGCACTGGCGCAGATCAAGATGTAACCTCATTTTTTATGAATAATCACGACCCACCGCCCGTAAGCACAACGGGACACGGGAGACAGTCCCTTGCCACCGGCTTCCGTGAGGTGGACACATCCGGGGATACCGGTGCATGCTGCCGCTGCCTTGACCTTATCGCCGGCATCCCGTTCTTCCAGGACGTGAAACGCGACAGTGTCCGGATCATCGCCGACGCCGGTCCGGCACGGGTGCTCGATGCGGGGTGCGGGACGGGGGGCGATCTCGCAGCCCTTGCCTCCACACTCCCCCGAAATTGCGGGATCGCCGGTATCGATGCAAGTGCATCCCTCCTTGCCCGGGCTGCGGAGCGGACTGCAGGAACCGGGGACCGGTGTCTGCTGGTAAGGGGGGATATCCTGGACATGCCCTTCAGCAACGGGGTGTTCGATGCCTGCCGGATCGACCGGGTGCTCCAGCACATCCATGAACCGCAGCGTGCGATCCGCGAACTCACCCGCGTTCTTGCGCCGGGCGGAATACTTGTGGCTTTCGACAATGACTGGGACACCTTTTCAATAAGCCTTGATGACCAGGAACTCGCAGGCCGGATAGGCCGGTTCTGGCGGGACAGTTTTGCATCAGGGCGGATCGGTCGGGACCTTCCCCGGATCTTCGGAGAGGCCGGGCTTATAGAAATCCACGGAGAGCCTCGGGCGCTGGTGCTGGCGGATCTTCCGGTTGCAGAACAGGTCTTCGATCTCCCTCACCTGATTGAACGGATGGCACAGTCCGGGGCACTGACTCCTGCGGAAACTGCGGTAATCTGGGAAGAACTCATACGCAGATCGTGCAAAGGAACGTTCTTTTCCGGATATACCGGGTATCTTGTCCGGGGAACAAAACCAGAGTAAACCGGAACAGAAATCCTTATTGTCCCCGGTTCATATCCTTCATCGAACACCATGGAGCCTGAGGAACTAAGTGTACTTATCAAAGACCTTGATACGAAAACGCTCAGGGAAGAGGCAAAGAAACTGGGTCTGAAGCTTGGCCGCTGTCCTACCAAGCTCGGTATCGCTAAGATGCTGCCGGAAGCAACCCTCAAAAAACTTGCAAGGAAGTAAGCAGGCCGCCGGTAAGAGAGAGAGGGGGCCAAAGAGCCGGAAATATTACCCTGCTACCGGAGGGTTCAGCAGGATTTCTTCCTGCTTTTCTCCTGTTCCCACCGCTCCATCACTTCCGGTCCCTCGACAAAGACGAGCCCGTGCTTTTTAGCGTAGAGCTTCGCGTCCGCCTTCGTGAGGGCATAACCGGACTCGTCGTCCAGCATCTCGCAGATGGTGACTGCCGGCGTGATCTTAGCCATCTCTGCCATCGCGATCGAGAGTTCCGTCTGGCCTTTCCGGACGTCGAGAAGGCCGTCCGCTGCCCGCAGGAGGGCCATGTGGCCCGGGGTGCGGAAAGTCTCGTGGAAGTTGACGCTGCCACCGTTAAGCGCATGTTTTACCTGCTCGGCAATTGCATTCACGGTCAGGGCACGGTCGCGATCGGTAATGCCGGTAAAGGTGTTCCGGTGGTTCACCCAGAGCGAGAACGAGGAGTGGTTCTTCCGGTCGTACGGGATATCACCTTCGCGTTCGGCAACGGCGATCGCCCTCAGGGCGTCGCTCGCAAACGGGAGGCCAAGGCGCTGTGCTGCGACCGGGTGGACGGCCGTACAGATCAGCCCGCCACCGTCCTTTCGCATCCGTACGATATCCTTTGGCGTGACGGCATCGGAGCGGATCGCAAAGTCTGTCTCGCCCTCGCGATCATCGAAATCGTAGAGGAGGATAAACTTCCCGTCCCGGAGCGCTGCAAGCGCTTTGTCAATCACTGCCCCACCTCAACACTGACGCTGTCCGAGTCCTCGACCCCGAGTTTCCGGCGCAGGGCCACGGGAGCAATCACTTCGATAATATCCTCAGGGTAATGGGTCCTGCCCGGAACAACAATCCCGCAGGTGATCGTGCCGATCCGGCACGGGATGCACTTCGCATCCCCGAATGTCCGTCCGTCTGTTGAGAACCCCTTGATCCGGATCCAGTCAAGGGCATCGATCTTCTTCCGCACCGGGATACTGGTGTGGGCAAGGCGGATATTGAGCGTGCCGGGATATGGCTCGAACCCGAGGATAGTCCTGAACTGCTCTTTGTATGCAGGAAGGCTCATGTAATATTTACCCTCGCCAATCCCGGAGACAACCGCGCCGTGAAGCACGTAGGTCTTGCTGCCGCCATCAGAAAAGATACGGGAGTATTCCTGGTATTCCCTGCGGAGTTCATCCTCACCGTGTTTCGTGAGGGTGACATGCTGGCCGTCCGCTGACAGGTTCCGGGTGATGAATCCCCGGGTTTCAAGACCTTTCAGCCGCCGTGACGCTGTCTGCTGGCTGATCGCAAGCATCGTACCGATGCTCTGCGTTGAGACAAAGACCGGGCCTTTGCACCCGCCCCGGAGTGCGATGGCCTTGAGACACTGGAGATCCTCCGCTGGTATCATGCTTATCAAAATTGAGTTGCTTATTATTTATGAGTTGCCTTCCGGCAGCGGCTCCGTCGTGTTTCGTTCCGTGTCGAAACCATGTTCGTTAGTTATTTAACACAGCGGGTCTTTGATCATGAGCATGAAATCCGGATTGCGGAACCAGCTTGCCGAGAAGATGGCAGGCGAGATTACGCTGTCGGACTCACCGGGACACGCCCTGAAGAAGTGGCGCATGAACTTCGAGATCGCTCCCGGCCTCCTCTCGGAGCGCCTGAGCGTCTCGCCTTCTGTCATCAGCGATTACGAGAGCGGCAGAAGGAAAAGTCCCGGCACCGCGGTGGTCGGCAAGATTGTCGACACCCTCCTTGCCATTGACGAGGAGAACGGCGGGAAACACATCCAGAAATTTTCTACCATGCTCTTCACCAGTGTCGAAGACGACGTGATCTACGATCTCCACGAGTACGGTGCGGCTGTCCCGCTCAAGGATTTTGCCGATGCGATCGGCTGTACCCTGCTCTGGGGGTCGATGGACCAGGTCATCTTCGGCTACACGGTGGTCAACAGCCTCAATGCGATCATGCAGCTCTCTTCCGATGAGTTCAACCGCATCTACGGCTGGAGCACGGAGCGGGCGCTGGTCTTCACCAACGTCTCCACGGGAAAATCGCCGATGGTCGCCATCCGCGTCACGCCTTTCAAGCCACGCTGCGTGGTACTGCAGGGCATCGACGCCGCAGACGTCCACCCGATTGTGGAGAAGATGGCAGAGAAGGACCGTATCACCGTACTGTGCACGGGCATGGACATTGACAAAATTGTGAGTACCCTGAGGGAACAAGAATGGTAGGCATCATTACCTACGGTGTGTATATACCGAGATACCGCATCAAGGTCGAAGAGATCGCACGTGTCTGGGGCGCCAATGCCGCAGAAATTTCCGGCGGCCTCGGCGTTTTTGAGAAGTCGGTCCCTGATATGGACGAGGACGCTGCAACCATCGCAGTCGAGGCGGCAAGAAATGCCCTGCTGCGCAGGAAGGTTGACCCCGGGGAGATCGGGGCCGTTTACGTGGGGAGCGAGTCCCACCCGTATGCCGTAAAACCGACCGCATGTACCGTGGGCGAGGCGATCGGCGCCACCCCGAACATGACCGCTGCAGATTATGAGTTTGCCTGCAAAGCGGGTACCGCAGCGATCCAGACGTGCATGGGCCTTGTAGCGAGCAAAATGATCAAGTACGGCCTTGCCATTGGCTCCGATGTCTCGCAGGGCGCGCCAGGCGATGCGCTCGAATATACCGCGGCGGCAGGCGGGGCGGCGTACGTGATCGGGAACGATGACCCTATCGCGACGATCAACCATACCCGTTCGTTCACGACCGACACACCCGACTTCTGGCGCCGCGAGGGGCAGGACTACCCCCGTCACGGGGGCAGGTTCACGGGTGAGCCCGGGTACTTCAAGCACGTGAAGGGCGCAAGCAAACTGCTCCTGGAGCATGCGAAGAAGACGCCGAAAGACTATACGTACGCCGTCTTCCACCAGCCCAATGCCAAGTTCCCGCAGAAGGTGGCAAAGGACCTCGGGTTCACTGCCGAGCAGATCAAGCCGGGCCTTGTCGTCCCGCGCCTCGGGAACACCTACTCCGGTGCATCCCCGGTCGGTCTTGCGGCAACGCTGGATATCGCAAAGCCGGGCGACACCATCTTTGTCTGCTCGTTCGGCTCCGGTGCCGGCAGCGATGCGTTCGACATTACCGTAACCGATGCTATCAGGGATAAGATCAACCGCAGCGCAGCACCCAGCGTTGAGAAACTGTTGCAGGATCCCATCTACGTGGACTATGCAAAATATGCAAAACACAAGGGGAAACTGGTGATGCAGAAATGAGAGACGTTGCAGTGATTGGTATCGGGTGCACGAAATTCGGGGAGCACTGGGAACGGTCGTTCCGCGACCTCTTCGTGGAAGCAGGGGCCAAAGCCCTTGAGGACGCCCAGCTCTCCGGCGAGAAGATCGATGCAATGTACGTCGGCAACATGAGCGCCGGCCGGTTCATCGAACAGGAGCACATCGGCGCCCTGATTGCGGACTACGCGGGTATGGCAACCCGCCATATCCCCGCAACCCGTGTCGAGGCTGCCTGCGCATCGGGCGGCCTTGCCTTCCGGCAGGCCGTGATCGCGGTTGCCAGCGGCATGGAAGATATCGTTGTCGCAGCGGGCGTCGAGAAGATGACCGATGTCGAGCCCGGCGCGAGCACAGACGCCCTGACCGGTGCAGCAGACCGCGAGTGGGAGGGCTTTGTCGGCGCAACATTCCCCGGCCTGTACGCGATGATCGCAACCGACTACATGCACAAGTACCATATGACCCGCGAACAGCTGGCGCAGGTGGCCGTCAAGAACCACTTCAACGGGGCAAGAAACCCGATCGCCCAGTTCCCGCAGGAGATCACGCTCGATACCGTCATGAGATCCACGATGGTCGCGGAGCCCCTCCGGCTCTTCGACTGCTCACCCATCACGGACGGGGCGGCAGCCGTCATCGTTGCCCCGCTCGACCGGGCCCGCGAGTTCACCGACACGCCGATCAAGGTGCTGGCAACAGCACAGGCGAGCGACTCCATCGCCCTCCATGACCGGCGCGATATCTCAACCCTTGATGCAACCGTTGCCGCAGGGCAGCGGGCGTTTAAAATGGCGAAGCTGACGCACAAGGACATCAACATGGTCGAAGTCCACGACTGCTTCTCGATCGCTGAGATCTGTGCGATCGAGGACCTCGGGTTCTGCAGGAAAGGCACTGCAGGGAAATTCACTGCCGATGGCGAGACGGCCCTTGGCGGGAAGATTCCGGTCAACACGAGCGGCGGACTCAAGGCCTGCGGCCACCCGGTCGGGGCGACCGGCATCAAGCAGGTGTGCGAGATCACCCAGCAGCTCCGGGGCGAGGCAGGCAAGCGACAGATTGATGGTGCAACGATCGGCATGACGCACAACGTTGGCGGTACCGGTGCAACCGTTGCCGTGCACATCCTCGGGAGGCTCTGACATGACCGTTGCACGATTCTGGAGGAAGATCCCCCAGCGCTATAACCTTGTCGGGACAAAGTGCGAGACATGCGGCCGGCACTTCTTCCCCCCGCGGACCTTCTGTCCCGACTGCCGCAGGACCGGCAAGATCGTGGACCACAAGTTCGCAGGCTTCGGAACGGTTGTCACCTACACGGTGATCCAGACAGAACCCGACCAGTTCGCCTCCCCCGGCCCGTACGTGCTTGCCATCATCAAGCTCGACGAGGGCCCGCGGATGACCACCCAGATCATCTGCGACCCGAAAGAAGTGAAGATCGGCATGCGGGTGAAAAGCGTCTTCCGCAAGATCGCCACCGATGGCGAGAGCGGCATCATCCACTATGGCACGAAGTTCGTGCCGGTGGAGTAAATTTTTCTTTTTTCCCCAAACATCGCTCTATCACCCGGTTACCCGGCGAATAGGAGGCAACCTGTTCTTCCTGCAAAAACCGTCCGCGACAGGTGAAACAGGATCCGGAATGTTAATACCTGTGCGGGAGGATTGCTTCCTAAAGAGAGGAGAGATGGTCGATGCAACGTGGGTGGAAAATTGTCGCTGTTCTGGTAATGCTTATTATCATGGGATTCTGTGCCGGGTGCATGGATCAATCATATGATCGCCCGGACAACGGAACCGTAGTTCCGGTAAAAACCGGGAACACCGTGAGGATCAGTCTCGCAGAGAACCCCAGTACCGGTTTTTCCTGGAATGCAACAACAACCGGAGACCTGTCTGTTTCCCATACCGAATATACCACCGGGGATCCCGTTGGGGCCTTAATGGGGATGGTGGGGGGTGGCGGGGCGCGTACATGGGATCTCGTTATAGGAGAAGAAAGGGTTCAGACATTCTCCGCAGTGTACAGGAGACCGTGGGAGCCGGCAAACAGGACCCTCGGGGTGTATGAGATCACGTTTACCGTTGTATGAGCATAGCGGCGTGTGATCTCTCCCTCTCATAGCGTTATCAACAAACAGGTAATTCCGGGTTTCTTCCACCCGGGGAATGATGGTAAAATCTCAACGGGTCCGCCGAACGTCATACACCGCGTGCCACTGCCCGGACGAGTACGACCGTACCTCCCGCTCGGAGAGCACGACCCCGCCCAGTTCCTCTATCCGTCCGGTATGCTCGCCTTCCGCAGACACCAGCGAATAGAAATGGATGATGCCTTCGGGCCTGCAGAGCCGGAACGCTTCCGGTAAAAATTCTGTTCCGGCAAGAGGGAGGTTCATCACGATCCGGTCGAATTTCCACGGAAGGACCTCTGCAAGCCTGCGGGCATCCGCGAGCACCGGGAGAACATTCCTTGCCCGGTTCTGTGCGATGTTCTCCAGCATCAGCGCAACCGCCCGGGGATTGATGTCGGATGCAACCACCAGCTGCGCTTTGGCCGCAAGGGTTATCGCAAACGGCCCGACCCCGGCGAACATGTCGAGCACAATCTCCCGATCCTCCATCTGCGCGAGAATACGCTGCCGCTCCGTCGAGAGCCGGGCGGAGAAGTAAGCGCCGGCAAGGTCGACCGTGAAGCGGTGCCCGTGCTCGGTCACCTGCGTCCTCGTCGTAGGTTTGCCGGCAAGGATGGCAAGTTCACGGGTGCGGTACTCCCCGCTCACCTCGCCTTTTGCATAAACGACCGTGTGGAGCGAGGGGCGCGAGGCAAGGATCTTCTCCGCCCCGGCAGGGTCATCGTCCTGCATGATCGCGATCCCGCCGACCAGCTCGTGCCGGGGGAGCGGCTCGCGGCCCGGGTGTGCATCGAACTCGTACCGGGCGGCACCTTCACGTTCGGCAAGCACCGGCAGGATCAGCTCATCTCCCTCCCGCAGTACCCGGAGCGAGGCATCAAGCGCGCCCTCCCGTATCAGCACCTGTCGCATCTCTTCCCCCTGCCGGGCCGGCACCCGGATTCCCCATTGCGGAACCGTCATTTCAGACCACGTATATCATAACACTCTACGTACTAACCAATAATCATGGCTGATGATGCTGGGCGCCGCGAATGCCAGGGCAACGGTGCAAAGTCAGGTCACGATAACGAGAGGGATACAATTATTCTGAACAAACTCAAGGACGGTTCACTCAAGCTCTACGAACTCGAGAAAGAACTCGCTCCCATCGATGCAATCCGTATCCGGCGGGAGTATATCGAGCAGGAGACCGAGACCAAACTGGACAATATCGGGATCTTCTCCATAGACATCGAGCGCGTGGTGAAGCGGAACTGCGAGAACATGATCGGGACCGTCCAGGTTCCCGTCGGGGTTGCCGGGCCGATCCAGGTCAACGGGGGATACGCGCAGGGCAGTTACTGGCTCCCGCTCGCAACCACGGAAGGAGCGCTCGTTGCCTCGGTGAACCGCGGGTGCAGTGCTATCACGAAGGCGGGGGGGGCGGATGTCCGGATCCTCCATGACGGGATGACCCGGGCACCGGTCTTTGCCACCGACAGCGTTTCGCATGCAAGCGCGGTCTGTGACTGGGTAACGGTACACCGCGACGAGCTCAAGACCCTGGCAGAGAGTACCACATCCCATGGGAAACTGACCGGTATCGTCACCTTCGTTGCCGGTACCAGCGTCTATGTCCGGCTCGAATTCGATACCAAGGATGCGATGGGTATGAACATGGTCACCATCGCAAGTGCGAAAGTTGCTGATCTCATAGCGCAGGGAACCGGTGCCCGGCTTATCGCCCTCTCCGGCAACATGTGCACGGACAAGAAACCCGCGGCTATCAACGGCATTATGGGGCGGGGCAGGAGCGTTGCCGCGGGTGTCGCCCTCTCAAACGAGCTGATCGGTCAGGTCTTCAAGACCGATGCCAGGACACTTGCCGAGGTGAATTACCGCAAAAACCTCGTGGGCTCGGCACGTGCCGGTGCCATGGGGTTCAACGCCCATGCCGCTAACGTCGTAGCAGCGATGTTCATTGCCTGCGGGCAGGACGCTGCCCACGCCATTGATGGCAGCACGTGCATCACAACCGTTGACCTCACGGAATCCGGTGTATATGTCGCTGTTACCCTCCCCTCGCTCCCGGTCGGAACCGTCGGCGGGGGAACAGGTGTCGAAACCCAGCAGGAATGCCTCCGTCTGCTCGGGGTAGCGGGAGGCGGTACTCCCCCGGGGACCAACGCAAAGAAACTTGGCGAGATCATCGGCGCCGCAGTCCTTGCCGGTGAACTTTCGCTCTTAGGCGCCCTTGCCGCCCAGCACCTTGCCCGCGCCCACCAGCAGCTGGGACGAGGGTAATTATTTTCTTTTTTTCCCGGATACTCCTTCTCACCTAGACGGCGAGCTCCTTTGCGTGAAAAACGCGCCTGACAGGGGTAATACGATACTATCGGTTTGGGGAAGGCGGTTCCTGTCAAATACCGCGACAGATCGGGAAAACGGATAAAATACCGACTGCAAATACCGCGATCGTCACCGGGTCAGAAACGGAACCACTTCATCATGACGAGGGCGTCCTCGCCATTGGCATAATACTGATCGATTCCGAAAACCGGGCGGTACCCCATGCGCTGGTAGAACTTTTGTGCCGCGGTATTGGACACCCGCACTTCCAGCTGGACACCGGTTGCGAGCTCCAGCGCGAACTGGTGCTCGGCGCGGGTGACCAGGAGACGCCCGAGGCCACGGTGGCGGTACCGGGGGGTTACTGCAAGGTTGCAGAGGTGGCCGTAGATATTTTCCCCGGTATCCTCCAGTGCACCCACAACAAAGCCGGCGACAGCCCCGTCGCAGACTGCGACAAAATACGTGGTCGGGTAATAGGTAAGGGCTTCCAGGAATACCCCCATCTCCCAGGGGTCGATGAATGATTCTTCCTCAATGGCAACGATTGCAGCGATATCCGTGGGCAGCGCCCTCCGTACCTGAGTCTGCGGAAATGAAGCGATATCGTGCGGCCGGATCATGAAAATTTCCCTTTACTTCTCGACAGTATTAGTCCTGCGTCCTCGTACATCAAGGTTATCGCTGCATACCAGGAACCGGTACGGAATAATATAAGGGATTACACCCAATTATTTAGAGCAAGTCTTGGATTTTTTATTTCGCAAAGGTGGAATTGCATGGTCAGGATCTATCGTTTTGCCGGGGTGCGGCCGCAGCGTTCGGAGGCCCCGGAAATTGCCGCAGTCCCGTATGATGTCGTTACCGCTGACGAGGCGCGTGCGATAATTGCCAAAAATCCCAAAAGTTTCCTGCGCGTGAGCAGGCCGGATGCGGAGCTTTCGGAACTGCCATCCAATGATCCGAGGATTTACGAGCGGGCTGCTGAAAACTTCAATGCGCTCCTGAAGGGCGGGCAGATGCAGAGAGACCCTGTCCCCGGCATGTATCTCTACCGGGTCCGGCAGGACGGGGATACGTTCCTCGGGCTCTGCTGCTGCCTTGATGTGGAAGATTACCGCAACACCAGCATCCGCAGGCATGAACTGACCCGCTACGACAAGGAGGAGGACCGCACCCGCCATATCACGGCCACCAAAACCCATAACGGCCCTGTTGTCCTGCTCTACCGGGACGCAGACGGCATCTTCTCCCTGATCTCATCGCTTTTAACACCGGGGTCCGTCCCGGATGCAGAAGCGCGGACAGCCGACGGGTGCGTTCACCAGTTGTTCCGGGTTACCGATCCTGCAGTTCTTCTGGAACTCGAACAACGGTTCTCAAAAATCCCCTCCCTCTACATTGCAGACGGCCACCACCGGGCAAAATCCGCGGTCAATGTTGCTGACCGCAGGATTGCCGCGGGACTGCCGGTTGACGGCGAGGTATCGCGCTTCATGGGAGTCATGTTCGCCCATAACCGTGTCAGGATCCATGGATACAGCCGGCTTCTGGCGGATCTCGGAACCTATACCCATGATACGTTCCTCGAAGCTTTGAAAAAATACTTCGAGGTGAAACCGTACGGCAGGGTGAATGGGCGTGAATACAATATCCGGCCGAAATGCTCCCGGCCCGGGCAGTACCATGTCATGCACTTATACCTCGGGGGGCAGTGGTACGAATGCACCCGCCCGGTCGATAAGAAAGCAGCACCCCTCGAGGTGCTGGATGTCGCGGTACTCCAGACCTATGTGCTCGAAGGGCTGCTTGGCATTACCGATCCCCGCGGGGATGCCCGGCTCCAGTACCTCGGTGGCGCCCGGCCGGTTGCCGACCTCGAAAAACTCGTGGATATGGGACAGTACCAGATGGCATTTGCCATGCAGCCGGTCCGGGTCGAGACGGTCCTCTCCATTGCCGACACGGGAGGGGTTATGCCCCCGAAATCAACGTGGTTTGAGCCCAAGCTGTTGAGCGGGCTCGTTGTCCACACCTTCGAATAACCAAAAAGACCCTCCTCCTTTATTGTTTTCCGGTGCGAAGGTGTATGGTATGATCACCATCGCCCTGCCCAAAGGCAGCCTTGAGGCACAGACACTCCAGCTTTTCCGCGAGGCTGACCTTGAGGTGAAGCGCACTGACCGGGATTACAATCCCCGCATCGACGACCCCCGCATCGGCAAAGTGAAGATCCTCCGCCCGCAGGAGATCCCGACATACGTCGACAAGGGGTACTTCGACCTGGGTATCTCCGGTCTCGACTGGATCTGTGAGACCGGTTCCGATGTCGTCGAGGTAGCAAACCTCTCCTATAGCAAGACCGGCGAGGGGAACGTGAAGATCGTCATCGCGGTCCACCGGGATGAACCCATCGAGAATGTCAGCCAGATCCGGCCCGACAGCAGGGTAACCACAGAATATCCCGAACTCACCCGGAAATTTTTTGAGGGCCTGAAGATTCCGGTCCAGATGTTCCATTCCTATGGAGCATCGGAAGCAAAAGTCCCCGACCTGATGGATGTGGTTGTCGACCTGACGGAGACCGGGACGACCCTCCGGAAGAACGGCCTCAAGATCATCGGCCAGATCATGGAGTCCCACACCGCGATCATCGCCAACAAACAGGCCTGGGCCGACCCGCAGAAACGCAGGGAGATCGAGGAGATCAAGACCCTGCTCTTCGGGGTTATCGATGCCCGCCACAAGGTTCTCCTGACCATGAACGTCCCGACGGCGTCCATGGAGCGCCTTGTTTCGGCCCTTCCTGCAATGAAAAAACCAACGGTCAGCCGGCTCCACGGGATCGATTATTACAGCATCCAGACGGTTGTCCAGAAGAGTTCAGTCAACCAGCTCATCCCGAAACTCAAGGCCTGCGGGGCTGAGGACATCCTCGAGATCCCGATAACGAAGATTGTGCCGTAAGCGCATTGACGGCATAATCCTTTTTTCATCGTTGACAGAAGCGGGAAATGGCTTGAAGAGGTCTAAGAACAGCGGTCAGGATGCTGTTCCTGCTCCCCTATCAGGTGCCTTGGGGCCTGGATGCTGTCCCGGCGATTGAAAAATTATTCGAGTTTTATGTATATTTTTCCAGGATCGGCGGTCTTGGCCTTGGTAATGGTGGCATAGGTACTCAGGGCATCAAAGGCTTCTGCATAGACGCGGATGGTGTACGTATACCCGTCCTTCCAGGAACCCGTATCGATATCCCGGGACAACGGCTGGGGATTCGTGCCAGGATATATCGGGGATATCGTGCTGTAGGTCGTCTCGTGCGAGCCCGGTTCCGAACTCTGATACGTGATCCTCTCCTGCGCTACGGTATGACCGGTATACGTGGTATCCCACGCTATTCGCCAGATATCCGGATCCGGGTTTGCTCCTTCGACAAACCGGAGGTTCTCGACTTTGAGGGTGTTGGACCCGAACTGGGTATTGACCTTGCTTTCATAGACCGAAACCGGCGCCGACGGGATGCAGGAGGTCTGGGTGGTACCGGTGGAAGAATCGATGAAGGTGACCGAAGAGCCACAGTTGGGGAAGAGTTCAAGCTGCCCGGCTTTTGTCAGGTTTAAGCGGAAGGTTGTCTGCCAGGTATCATTGAGGCGCATGCTTCCAACATCGAACTGGAGGAGTTTCTGGGCAGGAGTCCAGTTCTGGGTATCATCCCGCACATACCGGTAATACTCGACATCGGCCCCATCCAGGTTTTTATGGAATTTATAGAGGAATGTTGAGTCGAGCGCCGACCCCTCGCCGAGAGGCCGGCCGCCGGGGGGATTTGCCGAGTAATTGAGGTATTCCCCGACTTTCTCCGGCGTATCGAGGAGCGTACCATTGACGGAGATACTGTTTGCCCCGAAGTTGATCTCAGCCGTGGTTGCCCCGCTGGCCTGTTCAATCAGGGACCCTGCGATATTCGTGTAGATCTGATCCAGCTGGCTCGAGTCCGATGCCGAAGTATAATTTCCTCCCGTTTCCGCTGCATATGCCTCTAAATATCCTTCCGTGGTCGACGACACCCCCAGCCCGATCGGGAATATCTTCACACCCTTGCTCTTTGCCCAGGTGATGACACTGCCGGTCCCCGGGCCTGCAAGGTCCTGTGCACCGGATCCCCCGGCGGGATCTCCCCCGGTATTCCAGTCCCCGTCGGTCAGCAGGACGATTGCCTTGACCGGGGTCGCTGATGATGCAGGAACCCGCGGGGTGTCTGCCATCAGGACGCCCCGGTATATCCCTTCGCGCATGGGGGTTCCCCCTCCCGGGACTATGCCCCGTAATGCGGTATCCACGGCATTCTGGTCATTGAAGCCTATGGCGAGGTCGTCGCTCGCAAGAATCGCGCTCCCGTAATATTTCGGGTTCCCGTTATTGTAATTGGTATTTAGATAGACCTGGTGCGGGGCTGTAGGATCATAATAGGCTGGAGATGCTCCGTTACAATTTGTACCGCATTCGTACTGGCTGTCCGATCGCGTCCAGTAGAAGTACCCATAGACATTCCGCCAGTCATAGCCCCATATGTACGGTGACCAGCTATACCTCTTGAAGTAAGAGTAGGTGGGCGATAAATTCACCCATCCCCCGGTGTTGGTCTGGCCTCCGAACGAGACGATCCCGATGCGGTCCCTTTCGGATAATTTTGAGCGGAACAGGGAGCCGGCGGTTTTAGCATCCACCATGCGGTCGGGATACCCCTCCAGCATACTGCCGGACCTGTCGTTGACCAGGACGACATCGATGGGCTTTGGCTGGAGAGCGGCACCGTCCCCCTTGATTATTATCGTGATATAGATGAAATCCCCCACCGCGCCGTAGGTGCGGTCAATTATCGTATTGATGGTGAGGAACGGGTAGTTCTTCCACGTGAACGTAACATCCCTGTTCACAACATCACCCTGGGGATCGGTCCATGTCGCGGTAACGGTGCAGGTCCCGGTGGCGGTGGCATTGTATCCCGCTTCACCATATTGGGCAAATTTTCCCGGGATAAACTGGACGGCTGCAAACCCATCGGCCCCCATTATTGCAGATGTTGCTGATAGTGAGGGGGCAACCGTTTCCGTATAACCACCTGCCGGTGCACCGGGATAACTGACAGCCCCTTGTGAGAATGAGACCGTGACCGGCGTGCCTTGCGGGTATTCCAGAACCGGGTTCCCCCGGGCATCCATCACCCGTGCCCTGAGATCCGCTCTGCTGCCCGGATCCACATCAGTACTGACCAGGGTCTGCGGACTGGCAGACAGCACCATCTGCACCGGCACTTCGCTGAAAAACTCTACATTCTGGCTGCAGGACCCAATCGTTCCGGTATTCGTACAAAGGATGGATGCATTGCTGACCGAGGTTGCGGTGATGGTATAAATGCCGGATATATCCTTTGGGCCGTAGCTGGAATAGGCAGAACCTCCGGAATACGTTGTTATCGTGCTTGTTTCACCCGCTGATGAGGCGAGGGTGATATCGGTGCCCTCGACAGGATTGCCGTACTGGTCTTTGACGGAATAATACAGGTTAAAATAATGATCCGGGGCGCCATCCGCAGGCCATGAGGAGGGTGAGGGAGCGATCTGAGTGAGGGTACACGGGGTGCTGCTGTTCGCGACACCCTCGATGTAAATCTGGGAGGGTAATACGATATTTCCCACAGGGTCCATCTGGATCAGGTTGCTTCCGGCAACCGTGGATACCCGGACGGTAACGGAAACGATGCCATCCGTATCCGTGGGCAGGTCAATCTGGGATACAAAACCTGAGCTGTTGGTGTCCCAGATACCCGAGTCGCCGCCGGTTGACATGGTAAGATGGACCAGATGTACCTCTCCGGGGTTGAGGTTGTCTATCCGGTTGTCAGAGCGGTCGGTCAGGGTAATGGTAAGGGGTGTTTCCGTCCCGACAGGAACCACCGGTGCGTAATTATTCGTTGCCTGCTGTGCTGTATCATGATCAATCCGCTGGAAGGTATGAATGAGCAGGGGGGAGGGGGTCCCACCATCGGCGGTGATACTTGCTTCAATGGTTGCGTTCCCGCTTCTGGTCTTTGCGGTGAACACGGCGGTTGCAAGACCGTCGGGGCCGGTAATAACCGTTGCCGGCGAGATGGTGCCCATATCCGCATCAGGGACCAAAAACGCAACGGTTGCCCCACTGACATCGGTAGCAGGGGAGCCTTGCAGGACATGGACCGTGATAGTAGCGACATCATTGCCGTTTGCAATGAGCCAGCCGGAATTACTGGAACTGATAGTTGACGGACTTATATCTACGGCTCCGGCAGTGTTAACCACCAAAAAAAGACCGATAGCGATAATGATGAGCAGATGACCCCGCATGCAGATCCCTCATAACCACCCTGTTGTCTATCATAGTATATATAACTTGTTTTTTTTAAAAATGCCATATTTCCCATCAGATTCGTATAAAACGGTTGATTTGAGGATTTTTCCGATCGTTGCACGGCATTTCCCGGGGTTCGGGGGGCGGGTTTTTGAGAGAGAGGTGCCATCTGCTCGTCGCCGAATCTGAACGGGTTTTGCTGAGAGGGTTCCGGACATATCATTGATTATCGAGGGGGTACATCACAAAAATTACCATCCCACAACACGTGACCAGTACCCGGGAATTCTTATGGAGAGATCAGCTTCCCTGTCTGTCATCCGATATCAAGAGTAATCGGAAACAGGTTTACACTAAGGATCCAGTAAAAACCTGAAATGCAATCTTTATATCATATATCCAGCTTATAACCGGAGAGAGGTTATCGTGCGACCATCTGCGTGGGGCATCCTGATACTGCTCGCAATCGTCTGCATTATTGCAGGGTGCAGCTCCGGGCCCCTTCCCGGCGTCTGGCCAAATAAGACCCCGGAGCAGGTCAATTTCGGATTCTCTTCCGCCAGCAATCCCGTGACCGGGGGGGAATACCGATCGGAGATGGCCGCCAATGCCCTTACCGACCTGTTTTTTCCAGATGCCCGGCAACCGGTCGTCTTCGATGAACTGGGACAAAACACCACCCCCATAGCGGAAAAATCCCCCGACATCCATATCTTCTCTATCAACGGGAACAACATTAATGAATCCGGGTTTGCAACCCGCTGGACCTATGGAGTCCGGCACCTGAACCGTACCTATATTCTCACGTATGACCGCTACGGTGAGAGGCTCACCGAGTGGAACGCCAGGATGCCGGAAGGTGAGATCTTCTTAGACCAGATCGTATCGCCCGCTGAACTCATTGACAGGAACAGGGCTGTCATCTTCACAACGCCGGATGCCGCTGTCACCGAGACGCGGGACCTGGCGCTTGGCAGGGGTATGTATTCCTTAACGATATCCGGCCATGGCAGGTCAAGAGTGCTCCTGTTCGATGCAAAAACCGGAACGGTGTTGTAAACCCATGACCGATGACGATGCGATGATGTCAGTGGATTTCATCACCGGGTTCACGATCTTCCTGATCGTGTTTATCTGGGTGGCAGCTATGGTGCCAGGCCTGTTCATCGGCCTCAAATCCCACACCGTGGACTACGACGCGGTCGCTTACCGGACCTCGGTCATCCTTGTCGAAGATCCCGGGGCTGCAGGGACATCCGTAACCGGCCCCTGGGAAATCCAGGAGGATAAAAGGGATATTGCCCGGTTCGGGCTTGCCCGTTCTAAGGAGACTCCCAATATCCTTGATGAGAGGAAAGTGAACAGGTTTTTCTGTTCAACGGCATTCTCCTACCCGGATGATTACCGCCCCCGGGTGATATTTGGCGATTACCAGTACCGGTTCAATATTTCCCTGCGGGAAACGGGGGAGGATCGGATCTGGTCTGTAGGGGATGTCCTCCCGGCCGGTTACGGGTACATCAGGAGGGACGTGAAGATACGGCATGGGAGTCATGCCCTCATCAACGAGAGCATCATCAAGGTACGGGGTTACAATAATACTGAGGATGTACAGGGGTCTGAATTTGTAATCCAGTTTGACAACAAAGCGCTCCTGGAAGGAGACGTCACCAATCCTGCGTACCAGATTGATTACCGGACTGATCGGATTATCATCAACATTACCGATATCAACGTGACCAGGTTTGATCCGTACCCGGTACCCGGCGCCGAGGAAAGCAAACTTGCTGCGATCCATTTCTACCAGCGACCCTATGCAGGTACCAGCCTTGCCAGCTGGCCCCCTTTGAAAAAATACGAGAACTTCACCTTTATCGATGAAAACTCCTCGGCTACCCTTCTCCCCCCCTCATTCACGGTGCGGAACAATGTTTCGCTGATATTCGAGCCCGGGTTCTTTGCGACCATGGACCCGACTGCCACCATGTTCATTAACCTGACATTTGAACTCACTCCCGCAAAGCAGCATTACTTTAACAACACCCGGACTGCACCCTTCGATTACAATTATATGGCCTCGAATGTAACCCAGCCATACCTGAAAGATGCGGTCCTTGAGGTGGCGGTATGGTAAACACGGGGGGGCAGCTCTACACGATCGAGGGAATCGCCGCCGGCCTTATCCTCCTCGTCACTGCTTTTATCGTCGTCAACAGCACCTCCGTATATACACCCGGGGACAGTCACCTCAACGACATGCAGCTTGAGGTGATCGGGACCGATGCACTCGTCATGATGGATATCGCTCCCAACAGTACTGCTGCAAAGAGTCCGCTCCAGACGATCGTGGAAACGGACGACTCCCCGGCATTCACTACCCTCTTCCGGGATATTGCGAACTTCAAAACCGGTTCCCTGCGGGATGACATCCAGTTCCTGGCAACGGTGAACTATGTCCGGCCGGACGGTACGATCAACAGTACACCGCTGAGCAGTTCATCGCGGAGTTTTACCGGCACCGAGCATGCAGTGCGGGTAACGAAATGGGTGCTTGTCGAGAAAAAATTCCCTGACTGCTCTGCACTGAGTTGCCAGGGAAAGCATGCTGCACTGGTGGAGGTACTCCTGTGGCGCGACTGAATGACGATGCACAGTGGATCATCCTAATGGGTTTCATTGTGAGCTTCAGCCTGTTCTTCCTCGCAGTCGTCATCAACCAGTCGACTGTCGTAGGCCAGACTACTGCGGAGGCGGTATCGGAATTTCCCAAGAACGATATCCGCGGGGTCCGGGATATTGTTATCAAATCTGCATTACTGGATGATAATGATCCGTTCAAAAATAAAACAACGGTGCAAAACGAGATCCGGACCCTCTCTCTGGGCCGGCAGAATTCCATGGTGGATTTTCCCCAGGTGCCTGTCGGGGAATTCACGTACATCAATATCCATTATAACAACGGGGTGGTTGAATACAATGAACTCTGGACATCTCCGTAACATGAAGGGATCCTGCGATGATTCCGGCGTCGCGACCCTGATCGACTACATCATGATATCCGGCATTCTCATGGGCCTCTTTATCGTCTTGCTTGTACTTGTCAACGCCCATTTCATGCAGGGACCCGCCGATGCCATAACGTACTCGGCGTTCACGGATATCGGGAACGGGATCTCCACCCGCATTGTCGACACGTATGCAATTGCCCCGGAAAACGGCAACATTACCTCGGCCTTCGATATCCCGGACGACGTTGCTGGCCGGCAATATTTCGTTACGATCGATACGAGTGGCGATCTCTCGGCACAGCTGGTGACGGTATCACGGGATTCGGTTACCACGAGCATTGCCCTTGCCGGGATCGGCTCTTCCCGGAAGGTCGGGGGAAATACAACAGGGATGGGAATTAACCGGATCAGGTACGATTCGGGAGGTTTTTTCTGATGGCTTCAGACGATACAAGTTTTTCGGACCGGGGAATATCGGAATCGATCGGCTTTCTTCTCATTTTCACGATTGTCATCGTGGGAATAGGCCTGGTCACGCTCTATGGCTACCCGATGCTGCTCCGGCAACAGGTAGGTGCCGACGAGCAGATCATGGAGAAGAACATGATCGTGCTGCAAAACGATATCAAAAGCCTTGCATACAAGCTGGTCCCCTACAAAGAGACCTCGCTGAAGACCGGGAGCGGGACGCTGGTTGTCTATAACACCCTCACTACGCCGGCAACTTCGACGATCAGCATAACGGACTGCAACGGCATCATCCACGAGGATTCATTCCGCTCCGGGGATCTCCGGTACGAGTCCCAGAGTGCAGAGACCGACATATCCCTCCAGAACGGTGCTGTCGTGAAGAGGGACCGGCTGATTGAGGGATCGACGATGCTTGCCGAACCCCGCTGGTTCGTTGATGATATCACCAACACCATGGTCATCAACCTTATCGCCATCAACAGTTCGGAGTCCCTGGCCCGGTCCGGAATCCTGACCGCCCAGATGGACCTTGGGGTGAGCAATTATTCCTATATTCCGGTAGGGGTCGGTGAGGAGGTCTGCGTAGAATATACCCCGGACACCAACCCGGATGTGGACAAGCGGGCGGACTTCTCCACAGCATGGAACAATTATTTCACAAGCCGCATGCCGATGACCCAGGTGAGCCCGATCGGAGTGACACCCATAAAGTACCAGGTGACAAAGCCCGATCCCAACAGACAATTCACGCTGGTCATTAAAAAATATGAAGTGATCATCAAATCCCTCTGATTTTTTTGCCTGCCCCTTTTTAGCGCAGGGTCCCTTGTCCCCGCCCGCAGAACAGACAGATCCTCAAGCAAGAGCACAGGGTCCTCACCCTGCCTGCATCAGCCGTGATCCGCTCCCTGCCCGGAGCCCGGGTGGGAAAAATGAAAAGGATACTCACCGCACTGCGAGAAGTACGTTCCTGACATCCTCCATGACCTGCGTCCGCGGGGTCTTGTCCATATCCATGAACTTACCTACCGCCAGCAGGTGGCTGACATCGTCTTTTGTCATGCGGGCAAAGGGGATCTTCTCCCAGAGGTTCTTGTCAAACCCCACCCATGCGTCACCAATCAGCCGTTCCAGCATATGGATATCCTGATCGGAAAACGATTTCCAGTCAGCACCCAGGTTCTGCCGCATCATCTCGATGATCCGCTCCACGTTCTTCTCCTTGTGGAGCTGGTACATCCTCCTGCCAATATCGGTCTTCGTGATATCCGGCATTGCATCACACCTCCCTCTTTCATCCTCTAAAGGAGATATCAGCCCCCTCCCCGGGCATATACTTTGTGGCAGCTCCCGAAAATTACCTGATGGCGGGCTATGGCAGGTAGTTTTATCAGCCGGCACCTGTATAGATCCAAAAAACGGTTATGCCCCGAACCACTGAGGACGACCTGGGGAGAAGGCGGTACCTGCTCCACCGGGACAAGGCAGTCGAGCATGCGCTCGAGAGGATACGCCACGCACCGGGTTCCGGATGGGAGACGCTCTCACCCCAGGAGCATGCAGGCCTCCGGGCAGCCCTCACCGAGATCTGGGAGAACTGCGGCCACGAGCGCTGGCAGCAGTATTGTTTTTCAACCCTGACGAAAGCGGATATCCTGAAGCTGATCACTCTCGTAACAGAGGTCAGGGGACATCATAACCAGCCCTGCGAGGCCCGCGAAGAGGTTGAGGCGATCCTGCTTACCTGTTCCCGGAACAACCGCACGCACTAAAAACTTTGACCCCCAGTCAGCTTCCACCCCAGAATCATCTGCATACATTAATATACGGGAACTCTGTTAGGTTCTATCATTGGAGGAGGTAACACACATGGTTGGTTGGGAAGTCCCCATTGGGGCCGCAATAGCTTTTGCCGGTGGTGCTATCGGTACTGGCTGGGCACAGTCGCGGATCGGTGCAGCGGGAGCAGGCGCAATAGCCGAGCGTCCGGAAACCGCGGGGTCAATCATTATCCTTGAGGCAATTCCTGAAACGCTTGTCATCCTGGGCTTTGTTGTTGCAGCAATGATCCTGCTGATGGTGAAATAGCCGGGGACGCTGCTCAAGGATTATCCCCCGGCTCACGGTTTTTAAGTCCGGGAAGGATTTCCGTCAGGCGGCATTCCGGGACAGGTGATCCCATGGCCTATGAAGACCTGTTGAAATCCGTTGAGGAGAGTGCACAGGAAAAAGAGACCGAACTCCGGAACAAAGCAGCTGTGGCAATAGAGGAGATCCGGAAACGGGCAAAGACCCAGGCCGACGCGGTGCAGCTCGCCCATGTCGATGAGGCAAGAAAATCCGTTACTACCGAAAGGAACAAACTGCTGTACATCACCCGGGCGGAAAACAAGGAGCTCTTCATCAACGTCAGGGAAGCCGCGTTTGAGAGAGCTTTTGGCGAAGCTGTTGCCCGGCTCGCGGACCTTCGTTCAGACCCGGAATATCCGGTCGTGTTTGAAAAACTCCTCATCGAAGCAACCAGTGCGATAGGCAGCGAAGGATTCTGCGTTCATATCGACCCGCGGGACGACGCGCTCTGCAAAAAAACCCTTGCCACCCTCAGGATTTCCGCAGAGATCAGGACTGACTTAAAAACCGCGGGGGGTGTCGTCGTGAGCCTGGCCGGCAATTCCGTTGTCATCTCCAACACGGTCGAGTCCCGGCTCCAGCGTGCCCGGGAGCACAAGAGGACCGCAATCCATGCCATCCTTTCGGGGGAGTGACTTTTGGACTACGGGTACATCAATGCACGGATGCGGGGGATGAAGAGCCGGCTCCTCACCCACCGGGCACTCGATGACCTTATCCTGAGGCCGGACCTCGATTCCGTTATTGCGGACCTCGAGAACAGCCCGTACCGGGACGATATCATCGCGGCCAAAGGGCAGTTCTCCGGCATCCTCTGCATCGAATATGCTCTCCGGCAGAATTTCATCAGGACATTCCGGAAGATCCAGGACTTTTCCCGGGCTGAGGAGGAGGCCGAGCAGTACATCCGGATCTTTTTGCACCGCTGGGATGTCCAGAACATCAAGACGATCCTCCGCGGGAAGAACATCCATGCAACAGCGGACGAGATGCTCGGCTGCCTTGTCACTGCGGGCGAGCTGGACGAGGCAACATTCCGGGAACTCCTGAGGCAGCCGGATGTCCGGGCCGTCATCGATCTGCTGGCAACATGGCGCATCCGTTATGCAAAGCCCCTTACCGCAGCATTCCCTGAATTTGCGAAGACCAGGGATCTTGCAGTCCTCGAATGCGCGCTCGACCGCTTTTATTACACCGACGCCATGGCAGCAGTAAAAGATCCCACGTACAACAACACCCTGATCCGCAATCTCCTTGCCCTCGAGATCGATGTCGTGAACCTGCGGACCGTGCTCCGGATGGTCCGGGACCATGTCCCCCCGGAGGATGCGGGGCGGTACCTCCTCGGCGGCGGCAGGGAGTTCAACGAGAAGAAGCTCCGCCGGCTCCTCTCGCTTTCAACTATCGAAGACGTGGTGAAAGCACTCGAAACGACGCGGTACCGCTTCCTTGCAGAAGTTCCTGAATCGGTGATGCGGTCCCAGAAGATCTCGGTGATCGAGAAAGAGCTCGAACGGTTCCTCATCAAAAAAGGCGTGGGGGCGTTCCTTCTCGATCCCCTGAGCGTCGGCTCGGTCATCGGTTACTTCTGGGCCAAGCACAACGAGGTAACGAACATCCGGATCATCTCCCGGTGCAAGACCGCGGATTTTCCCGTAGAGGATCTCAGGGAGGAGCTGGTGTATGTATAAGTTCGTTGTCGTGACGGATTCCGACCGGGCTGCCGGTTTCCGCCTTGCCGGTGCCGATGTCATGGATGCTGCCGATGCTGCAGAAGCACGCACCGTGATACCACCGCTGCTCTACCGGGACGATATCGGCATTGTAGCGGTCAACGAGGAGTACATGCTCTCGCTCGACGAGAAGGTGATGGACCGGATCGAGAAAATGCACCGCCCGCTCATCATTCCCCTGCCATCGAAGTCAAAGGAGGTCGACCGGCGGACCTATATCGAGCGGCTCCTGAGGAAGGCCATCGGGTACAATATCGTTTTGAAGAGGTGAGGACATGATCACGGGAACAATTTTACGGATCTCGGGCCCGGTCATCATCGCCCGGGCTATGAAAGGGTCGAAGATGTACGATGTGGTGAAAGTCGGCGACGAGGCCCTCCGGGGCGAGATCATCCGGCTTGAAGGAGAGGAGGCGGTCATCCAGGTGTACGAGGACACGACCGGTCTCATGGTCGGTGAGCCGGTGGAGAACACCGGCCAGCCCCTCTCCGTTGAACTGGGCCCCGGCCTCCTCTCCTCGATCTATGACGGCGTCCAGCGCCCCCTCCCCGTCCTGATGCAGAAAAGCGGGGACTTCATTGCCCGCGGGATCTATGCCCCGGGTCTTGCCCGGGAAAAGAAGTGGGATTTTGTGCCCACCGCAAAGAAAGGCGACAAACTCGTGGCCGGGGACATCATCGGGACGGTCCAGGAGTTCCATTTCGAGCACCGGATCCTTGTCCCGAACGGTATTTCCGGTACCGTGACGGCTATTGAAACCGGTTCGTTCACGGTCGAGGATACGGTCTGCACGCTTGATCAGAAGACCCGGTTGTCCATGATGCAGCTCTGGCCGGTCCGGATCCCCCGCCCCCATAAGAAGAAGCTCGACCCGGTCCTCCCGCTCATCACCGGGCAGAGGGTCTTTGACTGCATCTTCCCGGTCACCAAAGGAGGTACGGCAATGATCCCGGGCGGCTTTGGGACGGGAAAGACCGTATCTGAACAGACGCTTGCCAAGTGGTCCGATACGCAGGTCGTGGTCTACATCGGCTGCGGGGAGCGGGGCAACGAGATGACCGACGTGCTCGCCGAGTTCCCCGAACTGGTCGACCCCCGGACAAACCTCCCCTTGATCGAGCGGACGATCCTGATCGCCAATACCTCCAACATGCCGGTGGCTGCCCGCGAGGCGTCCATCTATACCGGGATCACGATTGCCGAGTACTTCCGGGACATGGGGTACGATGTCGCCCTGATGGCAGACTCGACCTCGCGGTGGGGCGAGGCACTCCGGGAAGTCTCCGGCCGGCTCGAGGAGATGCCCGGCGAGGAAGGTTATCCGGCATACCTCGCGACCCGCCTCTCGGCCTTCTACGAGCGGGCGGGGAGGGTGATCTGCATGGGCTCTTCCGAACGGAACGGATCGGTTACGGTCGTGGGCGCAGTCTCACCCCCGGGCGGCGACTTCTCAGAACCTATCACCCAGAACACCCTGCGCGTTGTCGGGACATTCTGGGCCCTTGACACAAACCTCGCCTACCGCCGGCACTTCCCGTCGGTCAACTGGATCAAGAGCTACTCGCTCTACCTCGATTCCATCGGTGAATGGTACGTCAAGAACGTTGCCCGCGACTGGCGCGAGCTGCGGGAGAAGGCGATGTACCTGCTCCAGAAGGAGGTCGAGCTGCAGGAGATCGTCCAGCTGGTCGGGCCTGATGCCCTGCCCGAGAGCGAGAAGGCGATCCTCGATGTGACACGGATGATCCGCGAGGACTTCCTCCAGCAGAGCGCGTACAGCGACAGCGACTCGTTCTGCCCGGTGGAGAAGCAGTACCTGATGCTCAGGGTGATCATGACCTACTTCGAACACGTGAACGTTGCGATGGGCCGGGGTGTCACCCTCCGGCAGGTCCAGGCGCTCCCGCTCAAGGCAACGATCGGGAGGATGAAGGAGGTTCAGGACGTGGAGGAGATACGGAAGATCCTCGGGACGATCGAAGAGCAGCTGACTGCACTGGGGGTAGAGAAATGAAGGAGGCATCGCTCCTGACCAGGGATTACCGGACCGTCGATTACGTCTCAGGTCCGCTGGTCTTTGTCGAGAACGTGAAGGGCGTCTCGTACGGGGAGATGGTGAAGATCACCCTCGGCAATGGCGAAGAACGGACCGGCCAGGTACTCGACATCTCGGAGGACCATGCGGTCGTGCAGGTCTTCGAGGGGACACGGGGGATCGATACGGACGTGACCACGGTCCGGTTCACAGGCGAGCCGGCCCGGATCAATGTCTCGCTCGACATGCTGGGCAGGGTCTTCACCGGCGTCGGGAAGGCACGGGACGGCCGCCCGGATATCATCCCCGAGGCGGTGCTGGACATCGCCGGCATGCCGATCAACCCTTCTGCCCGTGACAAGCCGGCCGATTTCATCCAGACCGGCATGTCCGCCATCGACGGCCTCGACACGCTCGTCCGCGGCCAGAAGCTGCCCATCTTCTCCGGCGCCGGCCTCCCGGCAAGCAAGCTCGCTGCCCAGATCGCCCGGCAGGCAAAAGTGCTCGGAGAAGGGGAGCAGTTCGCGGTGGTCTTCGTTGCCATGGGGATCACCCACAAGGAGGCATCGTTCTTCATGCGGGACTTCGAGCGGACGGGAGCGCTCGACCGGGTGGTCTTCTTCATGAACCTTGCCGATGACCCGACCGTGGAACGGCTTGCCGCCCCCCGGTGCGGGCTTGCAGTGGCGGAGTTCCTCGCGTTCACCCACAACCTCCACGTGCTCGTGATCTTAACGGACATGATCAACTACTGCGAGGCCCTCCGGGAAATCTCGACTGCCCGCGAGGAGGTCCCCGGCCGGCGCGGGTACCCCGGCTACATGTACACCGACCTCTCGACCATCTACGAGAGGGCGGGGAGGCTGAAAGGCCGGAAAGGTTCCATCACCCAGATCCCGATCCTGACCATGCCCGACGACGACATCACGCACCCGGTCCCCGATCTCACGGGCTACATCACCGAGGGGCAGATCGTCCTCTCCCGCGACCTCTTCCGCCGGGGTGCAGACCCGCCGGTCGATGCCCTCCCCTGTCTCTCCCGGCTCATGAACCTCGGGATCGGCCCGGGGAAGACCCGGGAGGACCACCGGGGTGTCGCGGACCAGCTCTATGCCAGCTACGCGTATGGCCGCGACCTCCGCCGGCTCGTTGCCATCGTAGGGGAGGAAGCCCTTACCGAACTCGACAAGAAGTACCTGAAGTTTGCCGACCTCTTCGAGAAGCAGTTCATCACGCAGGGAGACGACGATCGCTCGATCGAGACCACGCTTGCCATCGCCTGGGATCTCTTTGCCATACTTCCTGTCGATGAGCTGAAGCGGATCAAGCGGGAATACATAGCAAAATACCACCCCGCCCAACAAAAACCCGCAGGAGAATGAACCATGGAGCAGGTCAAGCCCACCCGGATGGAGCTGATGAAGAAGAAGGCCCAGATCCGGCTCGCCGAGCAGGGCCGCGACCTGTTGCGGGAGAAGATGGATGCCCTCATCCAGGAGTTCTTCAGGATCCTCTCCCATGTCTCCGATTCACGGGACGAGCTCGAGCTGGTCTCGCGCTCAGCCGACCTCGCGCTCCTCATTGCACAGGCAACTGACGATCCGGTCTCCATCAGGTCGGCCGGGTTTGCCACCCGCAGGTCGATCACGGTGGATATTACCGGGAAGAACATCATGGGCGTGCCGGTCCCCGTGATCGAGAAGAAGCGGATATCAAAGACCATGCTCGAACGGGGGTATGGTGTCATCGCAACCAGCGCCCGCATCGACGAAACGGCCGAGCGGTACGAAGCGGAGATCGACCTTTTGATCAAGCTCGCCGAGACCGAGACCGCGATGCGCAGGCTCGGGGCCGAGATCCAGATGAACCGGCGGCGCGTGAATGCGCTGGAGCAGATCCTGATCCCGGAGCTCAAGAGCCAGGCCAAGTACATCAAGAACGCGATCGAGGAGCGGGAGCGGGAGGACCTGTTCCGGTTGAAGAAGGTCAAGAGTATCCTGGAGCGGAAGAAAAAGAAGGCGAAGGAGAAGAAGCTGGCAGCGAGGAAGTGAAGGGATCTAAAACCAAATCTAATCTATAGGACTCTTGACAATTTTTCCCTATGGCATTGCATCGTTCTGAAGAACCAGGGTCGCGCCCTGATGAGAGAAAGAAGAGGGCATTTCTCCGCCTCATCATTACCCTTCTCGTGATTGATACCCTCGCCGTTATCGGGTACCTCGTTCTCGTATACGCCTTCGGGTGGGAGGGAATGGTACCGTTCGGGATGTTGTTGGTGGCAGCAGTTTTTACGGGGATGTATTTCCAGGCAGGGAAGCAGAAGATTGGTGGTTGAACGGGATTATTTAACCGGGTCCTGATTGAAAAATCCCAACCCCATTCTGGTACGAAAAAATTACCTAAAATCCGGATAAAACCGGCCCGGCCCCGTCCGGCTCAGCTCCCGTCCTTTCCCTCATCAGCTGCCACCACCGCCCGGGCAAACGGCCGGTACGCCACGCCCCCGCCCTCGTAGAACTTGCTGAAGAACTCGACGAGGTGCAGACGTATGGAATGGATGGAGGGGGAAAACATGGCAAGCGCGATGTTGAGCGTATGGAGGAGGACGGCAACGATGATGCCGATGATGGCAATCCCGAACGCACCCGCAAGCTCGTTTGCCACGATGGCAAGGATCACGGACGCCATGCCGATTGCCATCAGGCGGGCGTAGGAGAGGATGTTTCCCACGGTGCTCATAACCTCGATGGCACCGAACGGCCCGGCCCCGTACAGGATGAGAGGGAGGCCGATGACCATGAGGACTACCGCCCCGTACATCGCACCCTGCGGGACAACGCCCGATGCGGCAACGAGCGCGACGATGATCCCGGTTATCATCAGGAGCATTCCCGAGCGCTCTGCAAGGTGCTTTTTGCTCCGGAGGATGACCGCATTGCGGACACCCAGCGACAGCCCGAGGAAAACATGCACGACACCGATCGCGATTGCGAGGAGGAGCATCGGGATGATCGCTTCCGCCCGGTTCCACGTGATGCCAAGAAGGTGGACCGGGTGGAGCCATCCCATGTTCTCTGCAAAGTTCCCGAAGAACTCCCCGAAGAAGTACCCGAAGATGATGGTCGGGATCGAGGAGATGATGAGCATCCCGGCAAGGTTCCGTGCGAACGGGATCTCCTGAAACTTCTGCCGTACAAAGAGCCCGACAGCGAGGATGATGAGGCCGTACCCGATGTCGCCCACCATGATCCCAAAGAAGAGCGGGAAAAATATCGCAAGGATCGGCGACGGGTCGATCTCCCGGTACTTCGGCAGGGAGACCAGGCCCATGACGATCTCGAAGGGTTTCACCCACGGGGGGTTGTCATAGAAGACCGGGGTCCTCTTCGCATCCTCATCGTTGATCGCAAGGTCGCTCACGACAACCCTCCCGCCGAATATTTCCGCCATCGACGCCCGTGTCCCAAAAAGATGTTTCTTCGGGATCCAGCCGGTGATGACAAACGTGTAATCGGAGAGCCCGAAGTTGCGGTATGCACCGAGCTCGTCGTGGAGGTTTTCCAGGCTGGCTTTAAGAACCGCAAGCTCCTGGTACCAGACCGACGAGAGGGTGTTGAGCTGCCGGTTGATCGCGGCAATCTCGTCCTGCGCTGCGAGTTTCTGTTCTTCGATGAGGGCGAACATCTCGTAGAACGGCCGGCCGGTATATTCCTTTGGCAGCCGCACCTCGTTTACGTTCACGGAGTAGATGAACGAATGGACCTCCTCGGAGTGTTTCTTGTTAAAGACCATGAGGGTCGCAAGGGTCTCGGCGTCAACGGTGGTCGAACTCATCTCGAACTGGTTCCTCGTGATGAGCCCGAGCTCCTTTTTGATGAGATCGAGGACCTCGCGGTGCTCTTTCTGGATGAGGAGGATCGTGACCTCGAATCCTTCAAGGGTTGGCAGCTCTTTTTCCACCGGCTGGATGATGGCAAGAACTTTTGCGTACCGGTCGAGGGCCGTGACCGAGAGCGCGAGCTCACGTTTCCTTCCCGAGAGGTCCCGGGTGGTGGTCTCCAGTTCCCCGATGATCTCCCGGGCCCTCCCGATGATCCGGTCGTGGCTTGTCTTCTCCAGCTCTTTTTTTATCATCTCCTGGCGGGCCAGATCATCCGCTACGGAGGGCAGCGTTGCGGAAATTGCGGAGATTTTCCCGAGCACCTCATCGATATCATCGGCCTTCTCCACCTGGACGGAGACCAGGCCGAGCTCTTCCGGGGGTACCCGTTCGGCCGCGCTCTCGAGGTGGACAGTGCCGGCGGTATACAGCATGTCAACTACGCGGTTCAGTTCTGCCCTGGGCCCGACAACCTGGATCCGTTTCATCGACTGGAGCATGACACCCCTCCCGAAATGGCCCGTGTTATTCCATCGTCACGTAGCCAATGATGGCCTGTACTGCGCGGGGGAGGTTCTTCTCTCCTCTCGCCGCTGCTTCCTCCCGATCCACTGCAGCCCTGCCTTTCAGGGCTTCAATCTCTGTTTCGATTACTGCCTTTTCCTTCCAGTAGAGCTGCTCGGCTTCCGATGTTCCCGCGCTGTCGGCAGTGCAAAGCAGGCTCTCCGCTTCGTTTTTAGCTGCAGCAGTCGCAGCTTCGGTCTCGGCTTTCACAAGATCCAGTTTACGGGCATACTCCTGCTCTTTTTCCCGTATCTGCTGCAGCAGTGTCTTTTCCGGTTCCATGCCAATTCCCCGCTATAACCCGTGCCTCCGCTTCAGGACCGAGGTCACGCCGTACTCCGGCGTATCGTGCGCAGCGCCGTTTTCGCCGCCGTCATTCCCCCTGCTGATCAGGCCCCGTGCCCGGAGTGCAGCGGCATCCAGCCGCTCCCTGCACCTGTTCACGGCAGAGGATTGCAACGATCTGATGATCCCGGTAATATCCTGAGGCATGACTCCTTCCACCCGTTGTGATCAATTGGTCTATACCAGTCGCTGGGCATATATACCTTCTTATCGGTGTACTCCAGGGCCCGCGGAAGGAAAGAAACCCATTAATTTCCAAAGCGCACACCCACTAACGAGAGCCGGCCCCCCCCTTGCGCAGGCCGGAACGGAGAACGGTATGGATCTTTTCGTCAACCTCGGCCTGCTGGTGATCTTCTTGCTCGTCCTCATTCTGCCGTTCAAAGTAAAGCAGGTCGAACACAACCTCGAGGTCTTCCTCTTCGCATGCGGGGTTCTTGCCCTGACCATTGCAGGGTTCATGACGTTACCGGGTGAGACGACCGGCTGGAGCATCAGGATCATCGAAGAGGCCCTCCTCGCCCCCCTGAATATCACGAGCATCCTCGGCATCCCTGTCGGGATCGTCCAGATCGTCCTTGTTGTCGGGCTCCTCATCTACTGGTTCCACCATCAGCTGGAAACTGCAATCATCGGCATGATCGGCCGCTTCTCGCTGCAGGCAATCGTCTTCAGCCTCATCGTCGTCCTCGGCCTTGTGTCGAGCATCATCTCGGCGATCCTTGCCGCGATCATCCTTGTCGAGATCGTCAATGCCCTCCCGGTGGTCAAGAAAGCCAAGGCGGAGATCGCGGTGGTCGCCTGCTTCTCCATCGGTCTCGGGGCCGGGCTGACCCCGCTTGGCGAGCCCTTATCAACGATCGTTGTTGCAAAACTCGCCGGCGCACCCTATTATGCAGGCTTTTCCTTCCTCTTCGACAAACTGGCTATCTACATTATACCCTGTATCATCGCGCTCGGTTTTGTCGGGGTCTTCCTCTTCAACCGGAGCCATACCGGGGACACCACGCTTGAATGCATCATCGAGCGGGAATCCCTCCGCGACATCGTATTCCGTGCGGGGAAGGTCTACCTCTTCATCATGGCCCTCATCTTCCTCGGGGAAGGGTTCAAGCCGCTTATCCTTGAATACATCATCCATATCCCTTCCGCAGGGCTCTACTGGGTGAACATCGTCTCGGCGGTTCTCGATAACGCCACCCTTGCCGCAGCCGAGATCGGTCCTGCCCTCTCCCTTACGCAGATCGTGAGCGCGCTCATGGGGCTCCTCATTGCCGGCGGGATGCTCATCCCCGGCAACATCCCCAATATCATCGCCGCGGGCAAGCTCGAGATCACGAGCCGGGAATGGGCGGAAGTGGGTATTCCCCTTGGCCTTGTGCTGATGGCGGTCTTCTTTGTCATTCTCTTTGTGCCTGCATGGCTGGGGATTTTGTGAGAGGGTGCCTTCTTGTTTTTCAGGATCTTGCCGGTGTTCGGGGTTCGAAGAATCCTGACGGATTCTTCTCGTCCTCACGGTCTTTGAACCGTTCGGAAATGAAAAAAGCCTTGTGTCTTCACCACCCAGATCAGTGAGAGCTCCAGATAGGGACGGAGGGAATATGGCAACACCACAGGAAATCCAGGACCTGATCGCAGTATTCGGCGATCCAGCTATAGAAAAGCGGCATGCTGCGATTACCGCTCTCAGGGAGATCGGCGAGCCGGCCCTGCAGCCGCTCATCGCGGCAATGGCGGAGGCACCGGACAATGACCGGCGGTGGTATGCGGCGATAGCCCTCTCCCGTATCGGAGAGGCTGCGGTGATCCCCCTTATCATGGCGATGGAAAAGAACACGGCGCGGGAGTTCCGGAAGTATGCTGCGGCCGCCCTTGGCGAGATCGGGGAGCCAGCTGCCGATGCACTGATCGATGGCATGGCAAATGATGACCGCGAACTCCGGGGTTTCCTCTCGCAGGCCCTCTGCCGGATCGGAAAGCCTGCCGTCGAACACATCACCCGCCGGCTCGATGATCCGGACGAGACCATCCGGCAGTGCGCCACGCTCACCCTCTGGCAGATGGGCGAGGCCGGTCTGCCCTCGATGGTCGAGAAGATGCAGGACGAGTTGTAAGCCCGCTTCTCTGTTCCCCTCTTTTCTTTCACACCGTAATCCCAATCCATAAATCCCCTCCCGCAAAATCCTACCGGTATGCTTGTGCTCTCGCCCACGATGGAGGCCTATGAAAAATCCTTACTGGACGAGCTGCACCGCGCCATAGCAATCGCAAAAGAGGCCCGGAAGAAAGGTCTCGACCCCACGCTCGATGTCGAGATCCCGATTGCAAGTGACCTTGCCGACCGGGTCGAGGTCCTGGTCGGGGTCAAAGGGGTAGCGGCCAGGATCCGGGAACTCGAAGCCGAGATGTCACGCGAGGAGGCCGCCCTCCGGATCGGCGACGACTTCGTTGCCCGGAAGTTCGGCGAGAAGGACATCATGGAGGTGCTCGACCACGCGATCCGCGTGGCGATGGCCCTCCTGACCGAAGGAGTGGTCTCCGCACCCACCGAAGGGATAGCAAAAGTATCCCTGGGAAAGAACGATGACGGCAGCCAGTACCTGATGATCTTCTACGCAGGACCGATCCGGAGTGCCGGCGGGACGGCACAGGCCATGTCCGTGCTCGTGGGCGACTACGTTCGCCAGAAACTGGGGATCAACCGCTACGTCCCAAGGCAGGAGGAGGTGGAGCGGTATGTCGAGGAGATCCGGCAGTACAACTCGATCATGAACCTCCAGTACCTGCCAAGCGAGGCCGAGATCCGGCTCATCATCGAGAACTGCCCGGTCTGTATTGACGGGGAGGCCACGGAACAGGAGGAGGTCTCCGGGCACCGCAACCTTGAACGCGTGGAGACGAACACCGTCCGGGGCGGGATGGCGCTCGTCATCGGCGAGGGTATCGCCGGCAAGGCCCGTAAACTCAAAGGCCGGGTCGAGAAGATGAAGATGGCGGGCTGGGACTGGCTCGACAAGCTCATCGCCGGGGCAGCAAAGGGCGGCGACGGGGAGAAGACCGTCGGCATCAAGCCCCTCGACAAATACCTCCGCGATCTCATCGGGGGCCGGCCGGTCTTTGCCTACCCGATGAGGAAAGGCGGTTTCCGGCTCCGGTACGGGAGGTCGCGGAACACCGGGTTTGCCGCGGCCGGCATGCACCCGGCAACGCTCTATATCCTGGGGGAGTTCCTTGCCACCGGCACCCAGATGAAGACCGAGCGGCCCGGGAAGGCCTGCGGGGTCGTGCCGGTGGACTCCATCGAGGGGCCTACCGTCCGGTTACGGAACGGGGACGTGCTCCGGATCGATGACGAGGCGACTGCAAAGCGGCTGAATGCCGGGATCGAGAAGATCCTCGACGTTGGCGAGATCCTCATCTCCTACGGCGAGTTCCTGGAGAACAACCACCCGCTCGTCCCCGCCGGCTACTGCTCCGAATGGTGGCAGCTGGACGTGGGGCCGGAAGTGATGCCACCGAAAGACGAAGAGGAAGCGCTGGCGATGGCAAAGACCGGTGGATATCTCCACCCGGACTACATGTGGTTCTGGGACGATATCACGAGCGACGAGATCCGGGCTCTCGCCGATGCCGTGGCAGCCGGCGGGTCTATCGTTGACGGGGCCCTGCATATTCCGCTCGACCCGGTGACAAAACCGGTCCTTGAGCTGCTCCTTATCCCCCACCAGGTGCTCGAAGACGTTGTACAGATCAGGACATATCATGCATTCCTCACCTGCCTCGGCCTTGATGAAAACCTGAAGAAACGGGAGACCTGGGCTGATGCGCCTGAAGGTGCCGCCCCCCTCGACCTCGTGCAGCACCTGAGCGGCCTTACGATGCGGTCCCGGTCCGGGACCCGTATCGGGGGGAGGATGGGACGACCGGGGAAGTCCAAGCCCCGGAAGATGAACCCGCCACCCCACGTCCTCTTCCCGCTCGGGGATTCCGGGGGCGCACGGCGCTCGTTCCAGTCCGCATCCCTCCATACCGCGGAGACTGACCAGAACGACACCGCCCTCGACTTCCAGAAAGAAGGAGGTATCATCGAGATCGAGGTCGGTCGCCGCCGCTGCTCGCAGTGCGGGGAGATCGGGTACCTCAACCGGTGCGAGAAGTGCGGCGGGCACGCAGTTGCCGTCCTCACCTGCCCTAAGTGCGGGCGTGAGCTCACCGAGCCCCGGTGCCCGCAGTGCGATGCGGGGGGTGTCTGCAGCCAGCGCATTGCCCTGAATGTCAAGGGAGAGTATGCCAAGGCGATGGCGCGGCTCGGGATGAAGGCCGACAGCGTGGCGCTCGTCAAGGGGGTCAAGGGGGTCATCTCCCGGGAAAAGACCGTCGAAGCTATGGAGAAGGGGATCCTCCGGGCATCCCGGAACATCTTCGTCTTCAAGGACGGCACCACCCGTTTCGACATGATCGACCTCCCCCTCACCCACATCCGCCCGGACGAGGTGCGGGTTTCCGTCGAGAAACTCCGCGAGCTCGGGTATACGAAGGACACCCACGGGTACGATCTCCAGAACCCGGCGCAGGTGATCGAGCTCCACCCGCAGGACATCCTCGTCTCGGACTCCTGCGCCGAGTACATGGTCAGTACAGCGCAGTTCATGGACGACCTGCTCGTCAAATGCTATGAGCTTCCTCCGTTCTACAACATCAACCGTCCCGAGGACCTTGTCGGCCACCTGGTCATCGGGCTCGCCCCGCACACGAGTGCCGGCGTCCTTGCCCGGATCGTCGGGTTTACCCGGGCGAACGTCGGTTATGCCCACCCGTTCTTCCACGCCGCAAAGCGCCGGAACTGCTTCTTTGGCGATACGGAGATCGAAGTGTACGACGGGAAACGGTGGGAGAAATACCCGATCCGGAAGTTCGTGCTGGAGAACTTCGACCTGACCCGCCCGGGTCTTGATCGCCTCGGGACGTATTACTCCGACCCTGCCCGCCCGCTTGCCACCCGCTCCGTGGACACGAGCGGCGGCATCCATATCCGGAAGATCACCTCGGTCTCGATCCACCGCTCACCTGCGGCCCTCATCCGCTTCACCACCGCACGGGGCCGGGAGCTCGTCGTGACCCCGGACCATGCCATGCTCGTCTGGGACACCAGTTACCTGCGCAAGATCAGGGCCGTCGAGATCAAAGCCGGCGACGCTGTGCCGGTCTTTGAAGGCACCTGCGTCATGTCCGACCGTATTGTTGCGGCCGAACCGGTACCTGCACCCGAGGAGCGGGTTTACTGCCTCACCGTTGCCGATGACCACACCCTCGCAGCAAACGACATCTTCACCGGGCAGTGTGATGGCGACGAGGACTGCATCATGCTCCTCCTGGACGGGCTCATCAACTTCTCCCGCTCGTTCCTGCCCGAGAACCGGGGGGGCACCATGGATGCACCGCTCGTGCTGACGAGCCGGATCGATCCCGCGGAGATCGACAAGGAGGCCCTCAACGTCGATGTCTGCGACCACTACCCGATCGAGGTATACATGGGCGCACTCAAGTACATCGAGCCCAAGACTATCACCAAGCTTATCGACCGGGTCGAGAACCGGGTGGGAAAACCCGAGCAGGTCGAGGGGTTCCAGTTCACCCACGACACATCTGATATTTCATCGGGCCCCATCGAGTCGATGTACACCCAGATGAAGACGATGACCGACAAGCTCGGGGCGGAACTCGAACTCGCCGAGAAGATCCGTGCCGTGGATGCCGACGATGTTGCCGAACGGGTGCTCAACACCCACTTCATCCGCGACCTGATGGGCAACCTCTCGGCCTTCTCCAAGCAGAAGCACCGGTGCACCAAGTGCAACACGAGTTACCGGCGGATGCCCCTCTCCGGCAAGTGCACGAAGTTCAAGGGCAAAGGCATCTGCAACGGCAACATCATCCCGACCGTCCACGAGGGCTCGGTAAAGAAATACCTCGAGATGTCACGGGAGATCTGCCGGAAATACAAGGTCTCCGAGTACACCAAGCAGCGGGTCGAAGTGATCGACCTTGCGATCGAGTCCACCTTCGGCGAGGAGAAGCAGGAGCAGCTGGGCCTAGCGGATTTCATGTAGCGGAGGGTCGCAGACCCGACGCTCGAGAAGAGCCGAAGGCTCTTCGAGTTGCCGAAGGTCATCAGACCTGATACTGGATAAGAGCGAAGCTCTTCGACCAGCCGGGGTTCGCAGACCTTCGGGTCTTCCTCCTCCCCGATCCGTTACCTTATTCTTTCCCCCTCGCCAACATAATCCCACACACAGGGCGGGGATAGCCAAGCTCGGCCAACGGTGATAGACTCAAGATTTCATAAACAAGTTTGGCAAAAAAAACACAATTACCCCCAAACTCAAAGCCTTTTACTTCTTGAAACAAATAATATTCCGAGCGAGAATACCCAAGTGGTCAACGGGGATCGACTCAAGATCGATTCGCGCAGGCGTTCGCAGGTTCGACTCCTGCTTCTCGCATCTTTACACTTTTTAAGTGACATTTTTTTTAAATGGTCTGATAGTAGATAATGAAATCAAAATACAGTGAAGATCAGATTTATCAGGCTCTTGATGAGATTGCACACGACAAGGAAGCATCTGAAAAATTATGGCATGATCTCACCAAGTTAGTTGCAGAACGTATCAGGTCCTGGTTAGAAAGTAAAGAGAGACAACAAAACCGGGTGAATGGAATTATCCTGAAGAAAAATGGATACTCACGGTTGCTCTGCCCGAAGTGCCAATCACTGAATCAGACAACAGCCACGTTCTGCAACCATTGCGGAGTCCAGCTGCAGGATACTCTGCATGAAAAAACCCGGAAGAAAGTTCTCATGGGACCGGATTAAAACCCGTGCGTGAAAATTCCCAATCGCGTACACCGAAGTAAACATTAATGTTAACGTTGGTGTACCTAAGTAGGAACTTAGGATAAGGAGGAACCTATGACACTGGATATTCTCAAGTCCATGGCAAAGGAGGGCCAGGTATTTTCGATTTCTCAGCTGCACGAGAAGACCCACATTAAAAAGGAGGTACTCAAGGTCATCCTGTCCCGTATGGAGGAGAAGGGATCCATCGAGCGGATTGAGAGAGGCAAGTACCTGATCATCCCTCTTTCCAGTGAGAAAGGAAAATATACCCTCCATGAATTTGTTATCGCCTCCTATCTCGTGGAACCGTACGCAATCTCCTACTGGAGCGCCCTCCACTACTACGGGCTCACCGAACAGATCCCCGGCACCGTGTTTGTCCAGACTCCTGCCCGCAAGAAAAAGAACCTGATGGAAATTTTCGGCGTGAATTACCAGATCGTGCGGATGAAGGAAGACAAGTTCTTTGGTATCCGGAAGGAATGGATCGAGGAGACTTCGGTCAGCATCACCGATAAGGAGAAGACAATCATCGACTGCCTTGACAAGCCCCACTATGCCGGTGGCATCATTGAAGCAGCGAAGGCCCTGAAAAACAGTTCGCTGGACTACGACAAGCTCAGAACCTACGCTATCCGGATGGACAATTTCGCCGTGATCCGCAGGCTTGGTTATCTCTGCGAGAGAATGGGTGTCCCGCTGGATCTTCCCCAGCCGCGATCGAAAAGCTATCTCCTGCTCGATCCCACGATGCCAGCAAAGGGCGAGAATGACGCGAAGTGGCGGCTCAAAATAAACGCAGACACCCTGCTCCCGGGGTCTTCCGAATGATCCCGGCACGTGAAATCAAGGAAAATGCCCGGGAATTCGGAGTGCCCCCGTCAACGATCGAACGGGATTATGCACAGAACTGGCTCCTTTCGCACCTGGGTCCTATCCCCATGGCGCTGAAAGGCGGTACCGGTATCCGGAAAGTGTTCATCGAACATTACCGCTTTTCCGATGATCTGGATTTCACGCTGCTTGAGCCTGTCGATAAAGAGGTTCTGCAAGCCGCAGTCCATGATGCGGCAGCCCGGGTCCGGGAAGAGAGCGGCATCCTGTTCGAAGAAGAGATTGGTATTATTGAGACGGTGAGTGGTTTTCGGGCCACGGCCAAGTTCAGGATACTTCACGGCAGCACAACAACGCCGATAAACATTGACCTGGATCTTACCGGTCCGGAGAGTGAACAGGTTCTCCTTCCCGTTCAGGAGCGACCGATCTTCCATCACTATTCGGACACCCTGAACGCCTCAGTGACTTCATACGCACTTGAAGAGATCATGGCAGAGAAGATCCGTTCGCTCTTTCAGCGGACCCGGTCCCGTGACCTGTATGATATCTGGCAACTGGCAGACCGGGTGAACCGGGATGATGTGAAGTCAATCCTTCTGAAAAAATGTGAAACAAAGGGGGTTATTGTGGATCGAACTCTCCTGACCCAAAAGCGTGACCAGTTTGCTGCAGCATGGAACGTATCGTTACGGCACCAGATGCGGGAAATTCCCGACTTTGACGAAGCGTTTGAGAAAATGCTGAACGAAATAGAAGAGTATTCTTAATCTTTCATTTGATTGCGGCATATTGCTGCACGGCACACCCATTTGGTATGAAAACGTCCGGACTTTTCATCAAACGTGCCTGAAAGACTCAAGATTTCATAACCAAGTTTGGCAAAAGAACACAATTTCCCGAACTCAAAGCCTTAAACTATCCTAAAAACAATATTATTCGGAGCGAGAATACCCAAGTGGTCAACGGGGATCGACTCAAGATCGATTCGCGCAGGCGTTCGCAGGTTCGACTCCTGCTTCTCGCACTAAAAAAATCAGGGACCGCCGGGTTCATTTTTCTTTTTTCTTCTCCTCGGGATTGACCGAATAATTTCCTGCCCTTTCTCGCTTTTCAGAACAGAAAAAACTGCATTCTCAATTACTTCGGGATCTAACTCAATCAGAATTTTCCCACTATTCGTTCGTCGAGGAATCAATTCTTGCTTTTCTTCAGGTTGTTTGTTCCTCTCTTTCTCCTGTATTTTGTTGATCATTTTAGCGAAATCGATGGTATGCCCGTCAATCTGTTCCCCTCGGGCTTTGATGACAATCTCCCGGCTTTGAGCAGTCAATTTCTTCTTCTCTGTAACATTGGCGATTAACGCCAGCATATCCCGATATCCTAAATTACAGGACGCGCAATCGCAAAAGCCCAATTTTTTCTCGCCGCATCCAAATATCGCCATCAGAAAAAAGAAATTCTGGAAAGACATCGAGTATTGATTACACATCGCTCGTACACTGTGCCAATGAATTATGTCCTCATTGTCTGGATCTTGCTTCTTTGACGATACCTTTGCCTTTGTTTTTTTCGGATTAACGGGCTCGGTATCTATGTTCACGTTTTCAGATCCGCTGGACTCTCGAAGATCCACGTTGCACCCTCCACAGTAACGATCATTTGGTCCATAATTGAAACCGCAAATATCGCATTTGTTGACCATTAAAAGAAATTAGGAGAAAAAAGCTCATTAGAATTTTGCATCAATACAGTGATTTTTCCCTTTCTTCTTGAATCTCCATCATTTTTCAACAATTTTCAAAAAAAAAATTCATAATTTCCCAATTTTTCCGCGCCCTTCAAACAACTGCACCAGATCCGGCCCCTTCACAGCCCCGGTTTTAAAATGTCTGACACCAATTTTGCTTAATCTAACCAACTGCTTCAGGCAAATATTTAAATTATAAAATTCTTGTTTGGATAACAACAATGAATCTGGAATCTCGCATGGTAACGGAGAGGGAGGTGCGACATTTCGTCGAATCGCGCACGCTTGCAGCGAGGCTGACCGGCATTCTCAATTTTATCACGATGTTACTGTGCTTACTGATGGATATGTTCAACATGCCATCCGAGATCAGGAGATATCTGAACATGGAGCACGGAAAAATTCCTTCGGGGAGTTGTGCCATCCTGTCCAAACCCGCTTCTTTCGCTTTACGACGTTGATTACCGGTCCATGAGCGCGATGCTCCGGTTGCTGTGATGCTCGGAGAGGTTACCTGCCGTATCCAGAAAAACGGCAGAACCTGAATTTCATGAGTACCGTTGCAATCGGCTCGCCCTCATCGATCGGATTCCTGAATCTTGGACAGCAGCTGGGCCTGCCTGTCACGGTATCGCTGGTGAACACTTCGGAAAAATCGGTGAAAAAATGCAGGGTAATGCATGTGAGCCCCTTCGGGTCACGCAGGAAGCCGTCGATGCTTATGAAAAGCAGAGCGGCTTCCACGGCATTGGAAAGATCATGGTCGAACGCGGTTGCTGGGTAATTGTTCCAAAAGAGGCGGTGGAATCCATACGGCGGCACGATCGCAGCAATCCTGGGGGCCAGCATGCCCTCCTAGCGTCTTCGCATTATGGTCGGGCCCGTGCAGTACCTGCAGAGAACGGAGGTTCATAATGACAGCTTTTGCAGCCGGTCAGATTATGTGCGGCAGTGAGGGCCGCGTGTATGTCCGCATCTGGGGAGAACTGCACTATGTCTGCCCTGAAGAGCTCGGCCTGCTTTTCTTTGTCGGTGAGCGTGTATCGCTCCTCAGGAAAGGACCGGCGCCCCAGCAGGTCCCGCAGGTTTCCGGGACCGTATATCTCAGCCCGTCCGGTCGGGCCGTTATCATTGCCATCGGCAATCAGCGGTACATGCTGCCCCGTGACAAGTTCCTCGCGGTTGCGCTTGGGGAGGATGTGTCCTGCATCTTCTTTGAAGCACCCGGGAACGAACCGGAGATTGAGATCATCTCACCCCGCAAGGGAGGGGCCGCCTCATGACCAGCCGTCGCGGTACGCTGGTCGAGGAAGGAGCACGCGAACTGCTCCAGGTGCATGGCTATTCGGTGAATGTCATCCCGCCCGGGTTCAACAAGAAGTACCCGCCGGCGCATCTGGTTGCGACCCGGCCCTCTGGAGAGACCCGGTTTATCCGCATCCGGAAATTCTCACACCGGCCATCAACAATCGATATGATCATGCAGAAGTGCAGTCTCGACGTTGCGCAGTTCCGCAAGCACATTGCCCGCAATGTCAGCGAGGTCGGATTCCATTATGAGATCTGGATTTATTCGCTGACGCACGGGTTCCGCTGCTTCGAGGTGTTGAGGGACAGCATCCGCGAGATCCCGAAACTCTCGCTCCACGGCCCGGTAGCATTGCGGGCTGGAGGTGTGGCATGATTGCGCAGCAGTCGTTTCATGCGGCAAAGAACCGGTGCACGAAACTCCTCATCTCCCGGGGTTACGAGCCGGTCCAGCCGGTCACGGACAGTTTCCTTTCGCAGATCATCCCGCTTCACCTTGTCGGGATGAAAGGCGATTACGAAGCCCTCTGCGTGAAGGTCCGGATTGCCCAGGGAGCCGTGAGCCCTGAGTATGTCGAATCATTCTGCAGGTTTGATATCTGCCAGTTACGATCGCTTCTCACGATGTCGCCCGGGGATATTTTTCTCCGGTGCGAGGAATGGGTCGCGTCACCAAACGGATCAATTCACTGCTTCGAAGTACTGACAAACGAGATCCGCGAGGTGGCGGCCTATGCCCGATGAGGAGAAGAAGCCGGAAGTGACGACCGAGAAGATCGACGGCATCCCGCTCTACTTGATCCCGAAAGCGATCGCGGACCAGATCAAGAAGAAGGGCGACGCGGTCTTCCAGATCCTTGTCACGAAGAAATTCCATCACCGGTACACCGTGAAGGTCGAAACATCCGATGAGTATGCCCAGCGAGCGCAAGAGGAGGAACCGGCCCGTAAAGAAGGCGACGGGCATGGTTAACCGGTACTTCTATCTGACTCCGGACGGCGATCAGGGCGAGGGTGGTGACCCGTGGATGGATTGCTGCGTGATGCAATTGCCCGAATAGCCGGGCCCGGGCAGGTCGTCGAGGTCCGGGCACTCACCGATCAGTACACCCACAGCGGCTACTTCAGCGATCGCGATGCGCTCATCCGCTCCGTGGAGCCGCTCGATACCGACAGCTCAGTACATGGCATCTATGTCACGCTGAACGAAGTGAACCCGGCCCTGCTCTCGCGCCGGGCGAACCGGATCAAGATGCGGCTCGGCAAAAAGGACAGCACGACAAGCGACGCGGATATCCTGCGCCGCCGCTGGCTGCCGATCGACATCGACCCGCTGCGACCGAGCGGGGTGTCAAGCACGGACGAGGAGCACAGGCTTGCCCTGGCGAAAGCCGAAGAGATTGCCCTGTGGATCTCCGGGCTCGGCTTCCCGGACCCGGTCCGGGCCGACTCCGGTAACGGGGCCCACCTGCTCTACCGCATCGATCTGCCGAACGATGAAGCGGCGACGGCGCTCGTGAAGGCATGCCTCACGACTCTTGATGCGCTCTTCTCGGAAGAGCGGGTGAGCGTGGATACGGCGAACTTCAACGCTGCACGCATCTGGAAACTGTACGGTACGGTGTCACGGAAGGGTGACAATACGCCCGAGCGCCCGTACCGGCGGAGCCGTATCCTCTCGGCCCCGGATACGCTTGAGGTTGTGAGCGTGGAGATGCTCCGCGATCTCGTGGCCCGGTTGCCTACTGAGCAGCAGGCACGGCAGCAGCCGACCGCAACGATGGACAAACGCTTCGACCTGAACCACTGGCTCTCCGATCACGGAGTCAGCGTTCGGTCCGAGAAGCCGTACAGCGGCGGTACGCTGTACATTCTCGATCAATGCCCGTTCTCCTCGGCCCACAAGGACGGGGCGTTTGCGATCCAGTTCGGCAACGGTGCGGTCTTTGCCGGGTGCAAGCACACTTCCTGCGGAGGTGGCACCCAAAGATGGCAGGAACTCCGCGAGCAGTTCGAGCCGGACCGGGCAGCGAAGCGGAAGGACTGGGAGCAGAAACAGAAGATATACCGAAAGGACCGGGCGAAGGCCAAGATTGAGAGTGAAAGTGCAGCGGACCCGGGCCCGGACCCTTTGCCGGCAAACCCCGATGCCCGGACAACTGCCCTCGATGTGCTGGAACATGGCGATCCGGCTTCTCTGATGCTCACGGCATTTGCCCAGGAGCATGTCGGCGATGAGATCCTCGCCCGGTGCATGATTCTCTCGATGGCATCGCAGGCCGTGAAAAACTCGGACGGGCTGCACGTCTCGGTGACCGGGGATTCCGGCAAGGGCAAGACCCATGCATTCCGGAAGATGATGCGCCAGGTGCCGGATGCGTACAAGGTGAAGGGCACGGTGAGCAACAAGGCGCTCTACTACATGAAGGACCTCCGGCCCCGCACTGTCCTGATGAGTGATGACACCGAGCTCTCGGACGGGATCCAGGAGATCCTGAAGTCCGCGACCTCGAACTTCCATGAACCGATAACGCATACAACGGTCACAAAGGATCTGACCTCGCGGGTCTGCACGATACCCGAGCGGTGCGTCTGGTGGATTGCAAAGAAAGAAGGGACCGGTGATGATCAGGTGATGAACCGGATGCTCACCTGCTGGATCGACGAATCCGCTGAGCAGGATGCCCGGGTGCTGGCGGCGAAGCAGGAGAAAGAGGAACAGGATCCCGACACATTCACCGATGAATCCCAAGAACTTGCAATCTGTCGGGAAATTTGGGAGATCCTGCACGAGCAGATGATCTGGGTGATTATTCCCTATTCGCGGCGAATCCGGTTTCAGAGAATCAGCAACCGGCGCAACCCCGACATGCTCTACGACCTGATCAAGAGCCATGCGACCCTCTTCTTCCGGCAACGCCAGCAGAAGACCGGCGAGGACGGGACGCTCTGCGTGTATGCGGATGAGGCGGATTTTACCGCCGCGACCGAAGTTTTCACACTCCTGAACGGCACAGCCGGCGGACAGGAATCGAAGATGACCAAGAAAGAGTCCGACCTGCTCGCCATCATCGAGAAGGCGAACCTGGCAGAGTTCACCATCCAGGACCTGCAGCGGCTGACGGGAGGATCCTACCTGAGCATCTACCGAATGATCAAAGGGTACGACAGCCGGGGGAAGAATTACACCGGACTGCTGGAAAAATGCCCGGCGATATCATTCACGGACCGGACCGTGACACTGACCGAAGAGAGCGGATATTCGGTCCGGCGCAGGACCGAGGCGTTTGAATGGGACCGGGAGCTCTACCGGCAGTGGATGAACGGGGGAGCGTGCTGGCTTGACCACAACCCGAAGAACGATGACGATGATTCATCTCATCTTTCAGCAGTTTCAGCAGATTTCAGCAGTTTTTCAGCAACTGCTGAAAATGAGAATGGCGCTTCCAGCGTTCCCGGTTCCAGCAAAGAAAGTGATTGTACAAATAATTCTGTACTAAGAGAAGGATGTTTTCAGCAAAACCGGAATTATGGAGGTGGCACGGAACCAGAAATGAATTCTACTCAGTGTCTGCATAATTCGCGATCTGCTGAAAACGAAAAACGATCTCCGCCCGGAACCGCCCAATCTGGCAAAAGAGATGCAAATTCAGTCCCGGGCTCTTTCAGCACCCGTACGAAAGATGCTGAAAGTGTGCTGAAAACAGGATCCGGTGCTGAAAGACCGGCCCCGCCCCGGATCATCCGGGCCCGGGATTACAAAAAACTCGAGCCCCCGGAACCGAAAACCCCGTGCTATACCTGCGGGAAGAAAGGCTCCTGGTATGTGGAGAAATATACTGCGGAGCGTAGGGCTCGGCCCAAGGATAAGCAGGAAGCCCGGCGGCTATGCCGTTCGTGCTACAACGCGGCGGTGAAGGCGGAGCAGACGGCATCGGTCCCACTACCGGGCACTATGGATGTTTCCCGGTGCAGCCGAGTGACGGCGGATGTAGGAAAGTGCTCGGTCTGCGGAATTGCGAAGGCGGTGTGGATCGATCGCGAGGCCGGTGTGAAGCTCTGCGAGCATTGTTACGGGAGAGGTGTGCGGGAGGATGCACAGGAGGCCGGTGTCGTGTGACGGTCCCGCCAGCTCTGCTCTCGCATGAGAGCACGGAGCATTACACACCGCAATACATCCTCGATGCGGTGATTGCCTGCATGGGGGCAATCGACCTCGACCCGGCCAGCAACAGCCGGGAGATCCCGAACGTGCCGGCAGCGAGGCATTATACAGCTCAGGACAACGGTCTTGTGCAGCCATGGGATGGTCGAGTGTTTCTCAATCCTCCCTTTGGTCATGATGTCGAACAGTGGTTCTCGAAATTATACCTGGAGCGGTCCGCAGGCCGGACCACGGAGGCGATCGTGCTGTGGAAATCTGCGACCGAGACTGCTGCATGGAAGACGCTAACGGCGATATCGTGCCGGGTATGCTTTCCTTCGGCCCGTATCCGGTTTGCCAGTCCATCCGGAGATGCAGGCCCCGGGCCGACATTTTCTCCGGCACTGTTTTATGTTGGGGATGGACCGGAGCGGTTTGAGCGAGCATTTGCAAAGATAGGGGCGGTCTGGGTAGTACCGTGACGGTAGAAGAGTTGACATTGGCTAGGGAATTTTTTTATATTTGAAATCGAATTTCGGAATCCTCAATTATGAATACATCAGAATAGGGCATATGGAAATTATTGACGATTTAGTAAATACAATAATTAAAGGAGATTGTGTTCTCTTTGCGGGAGCCGGGATAACGCAAAATTCAGGGGGTCTTTCTTGGGCTGAATTAATAGAATACTTAATTTCCAAGTTTAATTATTCCAGTCCCTTACTCGAAAATCGGGATGATCCTACCAATAACATGTTAATAATGGATGATCTTTTTTTGAAATATGATCCGAGAATGATATATGATGCTGTGTCAGCGAAACTTGTGAATGCCGAGGTTCCAAACGATTTATCGAATTTAACGAAACTTCCCTGGTTTACAGTTTTCACAACAAATTATGACACCGCACTTGAAAATGCGCTGAAAAATTTTCAGTCTCCAGATAGAATTGTCCGACCTATATATCGTGGAAATGAGTTCGGACTCCCGGGTCGTCACAAAGAGTTGTTATGTGTAAAATTGATGGGAAGCTGTGATGTTCCATTTGGTTTACCCGGTTCAATGGTTCTAACAAGTGGAGAATTAACTAAATCTGAAAAAGAAAAAAGTCGAATTTTTGATGAACTAACAAGTCATGCAGCAAATTTATCTTTTCTTTTCGTGGGTTATTCATTCGATGATAATATTTTCATTAAAAATCTGCAAAGATTACATGCTGAACTGGGAAAACCAGAGAAAAAATTTTATGCAATTTTTAGGAGTGAACCCTCCCCTCAAAAAAGATATGTTTTGGAGAGTATGGGAGTCATAATTTTAAAATTTGATCTCAAGGATATTGTAAAAACAATTTATGAAAAATATGCCCTTCTCGATCCAACTAATTACTCTCAAATTCGACTTCAAATTGGTGAAACCGTAATACCTATTGATAAGAAAAATGTGTTTGATTTCTTAGATAATTATAACCTCGTAGATTTTAATGAAATATCAACTCCTTTATCCCCACATCATTTTTTCAAGGGGGATACGAAAGGACTCTACCCTTACAGAGAGAAATGGCATTTTAGAAGAGAGGAAATTGGTTATTTAATTGAGATTATTACAAATTCGGCCCAGTACCCTCAAAACCATGTCATTTGTGTTTCAGGCAACCTGGGAACGGGTCGAACATTTACTATAAAAGCTGCAATTTATGAATTAATTTCAAAACATAATTTCGTAGCAATTCGATTGCAGAAAAATGCGATTAATTCGTTACCAGATAAAGATCAAATTAAAAAATTTAAATTAGAAGTATCAAACGCTTGCAAAAATTTTGGTATTTCTGATAGTATTCGATTTGTTTTTTGGGCAGAATACACTCCCGATCCCGAATTATTAATCAGATTTCAAAGCATAGCAAAAGAAATTGAATTTCCCATATTTCTGTTGTTCGAAGAAGTGAGTAACGAGAAATATATCGATGATCTCTCAAAAGAAGTGGACTTAATTCGTGTAGACATATGCGATGTAATCCCAGATGATAAAAAGGAAGCTTTAATCCAATATTTGGTCGAAACAACCAGACTTCATAAATTCCCTGAAAGTAGTAAAACTGAAGTAACAAGAATTGTAAATGAGGAACAACGTTTTTTGCCTATTGTTTATCGAACGCTGGATCCAACTAAAGCATCTGTTGACCAAATTGTCGAAGCTGAATTTTCTGAACTATATACTGATGAGAAAGCAAAAAATATCATTCTGTATTGTTGCATTTCATCATGTGTAAATCTTGAAATGCCAATATCAATCCTTCTTAAGGTATTCAGAAATAAATACCCGGAAACAACACTTTCTTATGATTCAATTTTCGAATATACTGACAAAGCTTATCAATTCGTAAACATCAATCCAGACCGTTATTACGGATTTTTATTATCAATATATCACCCAATTATTGCTCAGAAAATTGTAAGATTGGTCGGAAGGGATCAAATTGATGTCTGCCTAAAAAATATTGCAGAAATTGTCAATATTCAGTTACCCATTGATGCAAAATTTGTTGGCTCATTGTTTATTACAAAAGGGGTTAACAACATCAAACGGGATTTTAATTATTATAAAATTGCATCAACCGAAAAAGGACTGTTATCTGCTTTTGAAGAACTTTATACACATCAACCTGCTCGACCTATTATCCACCATTATGCCCGATTAATTAAAAAGTTGGAGCCTGAAAATATAAAGGCAATTTCGATTTTAAAAGAGGCTCTCCCAGAACCTCGTGAAAAATATCAAAATATGTATGAAAGGAAAGCGAATATTCAAACAACATTAGCTAAATTCAATTGGGATTTTAAAAAATCGAGCCTTTTGACGAAACCAATGAATGATAGTGAATTATTAGAAATTTTCAATTTATTAGAATCGGCCCAAGGTGCTGATGAACCAAATATCCATGCATATTACATTCATTCAGTTATTCTGATGGATTTATTCGATTATCGAGAGAACGCTGAAGAAAAAATTGAACTACTCACCCTGGCAATGGACAAATTAAATGACGGACGATCCTTATTGTCGGACGAAGATTTCTCGCAACGAATCCGGCTAGAGACTCTTTATGATAGAATATTTAAATCAGTTGTTGACCTTGATTTTACGAAAGCTCTAAAAATTGCTGAAGAAATGGCATCTATAAAAGAAGGTAAAGGATATTACCTGTTAGCAAATCGGTTTTTTTATCAGGGTGACCGTGATGAGGCTTTAAAATATGTGGATAAATCTCTCAATTGTGAAAAATTTCCGGTTAATGCATTATTACTGAAAATGAAGTTACAGATTTCTTCTGATAATCCCCCTTATGAGGATTTACTACGTCTTGCCGATAAACCGGTACCGATAGAAAAAGAAACATGGGAAACGGCTTACTATAAAGGAATTATTTATACGGTAAATGGTTTTTCCAATGCTGCATTGAGATTTTTTTCAATGTCTAAAAGAATGTGTCCGAAGGATAGAAGAACAAAAATTTTTGAATTTTGGAAGGAAAATGGACAACCAAAAATTTTCAAAGGTAAAATTATGAGTGGTTTAACGGATAATGAAGGAAAAATATACGATCATCGAATTAAAGGATGTGAGGATTCAATTTTCTTCGATCCAAGGTCAAGAAGAAATGACGAAACACTTGATGTGGGGATGGAGGTTCAATTCGAATTAGGATTTAATTCATTAGGTGTTGTTGCAATTTCAGTTAAACCATTTGACACGAGACAAACAAAAATTGAAACTTTCACATAATTTTATTCACGGGAGCTCCTGAATGAACGATACAAATCTCACCTGGATTGTAAATTTTATCTGGGGTATTGCCGACGATTCCCTGCGAGATGTTTATGTCCGGGGCAAATATCGGGATGTTATTTTGCCCATGACGGTTCTCCGGAGACTCGATGCGGTTCTTGAGCCTACTAAACCCGCTGTTCTTTCCATGAAAGAACAACTTGACAAGGCCGGCATTACCAACCAGGACGCTGCTCTCCGTCAGGCATCGGGACATGCATTCTATAATATCTCTCCTTTCACACTCCGCGATCTCAAGGCCCGAGCAAAACAACAACAGCTCAAGGCTGATTTCGAAGCGTATCTCGATGGGTTCTCGCCGAACGTTCAGGAGATCCTCGATAACTTCCAGTTCAGAAACCAGATCCCAAAACTTGTGAAGGCCGACAAACTCGGTGAGCTGATTGAAAAATACCTTGACAGTTCGATCAACCTTAGCCCGTATCCTGTATCTGATGCATCCGGCAATACAAAACTCCCGGGACTGGACAACCATGGTATGGGGACCGTATTTGAAGAACTGATCCGCCGGTTCAATGAAGAGAACAACGAAGAAGCCGGTGAACACTTTACTCCCCGTGATGTTGTAACCCTGATGGCAAACCTGATTTTCCTGCCGGTTGCCAAAACCATCGAATCCGGTACCTACCTTGTTTATGATGGTGCTTGCGGGACCGGTGGTATGCTAACTGTTGCCGAAGAGACACTCCTTCAGCTCGCATCGACACATAACAAAGAAGTCTCCATCCACCTCTACGGTCAGGAGATCAATGACGAGACGTATGCGATCTGCAAAGCGGATTTGTTACTGAAAGGTGAAGGGACCAAAGCGGAGAATATCGTCGGAGGGAGTGAACACTCCACTCTTTCGAATGATGCATTCCCGTCACGGAAATTTGATTTTATGCTTTCAAATCCGCCCTACGGGAAATCGTGGAAGACAGACCGCGAGCGCATGGGAGGCAAGAGTGACGTCACGGATCCCCGTTTCATAATCAGCTACGCGGGTGAGCCGGAATATTCCATGATCACCCGTTCGAGTGACGGGCAGCTCATGTTTCTGGTGAACAAGCTCAGTAAGATGAAAGAGGAAACAACGCTTGGGAGCCGCATCGCCGAGGTTCATAATGGATCATCTCTTTTCACCGGTGATGCCGGGCAAGGCGAGAGTAATATCCGGCGCTGGATCATCGAGAACGACTGGCTGGAGGCCATCATTGCACTCCCGCTCAATATTTTTTATAATACAGGGATCGCGACGTATATCTGGGTGCTAACCAACCGGAAACCGGTTCATCGTCAAGGAAAGGTCCAGCTTATCGATGCAACAGAATGGTACAAACCCCTTCGTAAGAATCTGGGAAAAAAGAACTGTGAACTCTCTGACGATGATCTCAAACGGATCTGCGATCTTTTCCTCGGATTTAAAGAGACGGAACAATCAAAAATCTTCCCGAATGCCGCGTTCGGGTACTGGAAAGTTACTGTTGAACGACCGCTCCGTCTGAAAGTGAATCTCGATGTAGATACGTTCACCCGGTTCCGGAAAACATGCACGGCCGGTGAGGATTCGGCCCTCGCGGATTTCATAGAGATTCTCGGTACTTCGCTCGGGTCCGGACCTCATCCGGATTTTAACCGCTTCATGAGTACGGTGACTGATGAAGCCCGCAAAAAAGAATTCAAAATTACTGCGAAGCGGCAAAAAATGATCCAGACTGAACTCACCGTCAAAGATGAACAGGCTCAACCGGTTATAAAGAAGAAGTACAAAGCCGGTGCTGTAAAACCTGATCCTATCCATGGGAGGTTTACTGCGGATATTGATGGTAAAGCGGCTATCGTCGAATATGAGCCGGACACAGATCTCCGCGATTCTGAACAAGTCCCGCTACTGGAGACTGGGGGGATTTCCGCGTTCTTCTCTCGTGAAGTGTTGCCGCATGTGCCGGATGCCTGGATTGACGAGCCTGCTACGAAGACAGGATATGAAATCTCCTTCACCCGGTATTTCTATAAGCCTAAGCCAATGAGAGTACTTGAGGAGATCAGGGCAGATATCGTGAAACTGGAGAATGAGACAGAAGGTCTTCTTCAAAAAATATTAGATACTTCAACGGAGGGATGATTTTGCCAACACAATGCTATTCCGTCAGTCAACAACCTATAGAATCTCTCTTGACCTGGATTAAAACCGGTGAAATTGCTATCCCAGAAATCCAGCGCCCGTTTGTCTGGGAACCAAAAAAGGTCAGGGATTTTCTCGATTCACTCTATCAGGGGTATCCGGTCGGCTATCTTATTGCCTGGCGTAATCCTGATGTAAAATTAAAAGACGGGACATCATCATCCGGAAAACGGATTCTCATCGATGGCCAGCAGAGGATCACTGCTCTTATGGCATCATTACTCGCGTATGAAGTAATAAACAAAGATTACAAAAAAGCCCGGATTCGCATCGCCTTTAACCCCCTTGACAAGAAGTTCGAAGTATCAAATCCGGCTCTTGAAAAGGATGCTCCCTGGGTGCCGGATATTGCCGTTGTTTTTGATCCGAAAACAAGCATGTTTGATCTGGTCAATGCATACTGTGAACGCAATCCCTACACCAAGAAAGACGATATTTTCCGCAGTCTTGAACTCCTCCGTGGTATCACCAGCAATCAGATCGGGCTGATTGAATTGGCTCCTGAACTTGACATCGAGACCGTCACAAAAATCTTTATCCGGGTTAATTCCGAAGGGGTTCCCCTGAGTCAGGCGGATTTTGCCATGTCAAAGATTGCTGTCAATGATGCACATAATGGCAATATCCTTCGGAAGGCAATCGATTATTTCTGTCATTTATCCGTTGCCCCTGAGTTTTATATAACGGTAAAAAATGATGCTGAATTTGCAAAAAGCGAATTTTTTACCCAGATGAGCTGGCTCAAAAATGAGAATGACAATCTCTATGATCCCTCCTATACGGATATGCTCCGGGTCGCCTTCACTTCAGAATTCAAACGCGGAAAACTCGAAGATTTAGTTGCGCTTCTTTCCGGCCGTAACTTTGAGACGAAACAGTATGAGGAGGCGATTGTTGCAGATTCATTCACCCGGCTCAAGTCCGGAATAAGCCGGTTTATCAATGAAACCCATTTCAAGCGTTTCATCATGATTATCCGGTCTGCCGGCTTTGTTGATGCCTCGATGATCGGTTCACAAAATGCTCTGAATTTTGCATTTATTCTCTATCTTACCTTGCGGGAACAGGGTGTTCCCGACGCTGAGATTGAGCGATTTGTCCGGAGATGGTATGTATTGTCGGTTCTGACGGGCCGGTATTCCAGTTCACCGGAATCGGCATTTGATTATGATATCAGACAGATCCATGCTCAGGGAATCGGACCTTTTTCGGAATCAATTATCAAAGGTGAATTGTCCGATGCATTCTGGGATGCTTCACTCCCTCTGGAAATGAATACCTCTGTCGCCTCAAGCCCGTACTTCTGTCTGTATATGGCCGCACAGGTCAAGGCGAACGATCGCGGTTTCCTTTCAAAAGATATTGCGATAAGAGAACTTGTGGAAGTGAAATCAGATGTCCACCACATCTTCCCCCGTGAATTCCTAAAGGCAAACGGGATTCCCCGGGGCCAGTATAATCAGATTGCCAATTATGTCGTTGCCCAGAGCGAGATCAATATTACGATAGGGAAAAAGGAGCCAAAGATTTACTTTACCCAACTTATTGAACAATGCAACGGTGGATCGAAGCGGTACGGCAACATTACTACATCGTCTGATCTCACTGAAAATTATCGAATGAACTGCATTCCTGATGGTATCGACAAGATGACCGTTACCGATTATCCGGTCTTCCTTGCTCAACGCCGGAAACTCATGGCCCAGAAGATCAAATTGTATTTCGAGAGTTTATAACATGGCGGACCGGCAGATACTATTTGTAAGCAGTGTTCAGAAAGAACTTGCAGAAGAGCGCAAAGCAGTCCGGGATTTCGTTCACGGCAATTCTTTGCTGAGTCTTTTTTTTGAGGTCTTTTTGTTTGAAGATCTCCCTGCCATGGGTCGTAAGCCGGATGAGATATACCTTGACGAAGTTGACCGTTGTTCTGTCTATGTTGGTATATTTGGGAATGAATATGGCAATGAACACGAATTATCACCCACAGAACGGGAGTTCGATCTGGCTACTGAAAAATGCAAATATCCGATAATTTTTGTGAAAGGGTCTGATGATGATGCCCGGCATCCAAAAATGAAAAATCTCATAGATAAAGCCAGCAAGGGGGTAAAACGTACTCGGTTTACTGATATTTCAGATTTGACGACGCAACTTTACGATGCACTTGTGAAATATCTTAGCGATACCGGTAAACTGAATCATCTGCCTTTTGATGAATCTGAGTGTACAGGGGCTTCACTGAATGATATCTCCGAGGAAATGATTGCATGGTTTATTCCATTGGCCCGTGAAGAGCGGAAATTTACCCTACGTGAAGGAACTTCTAAGAGAAGCGTTCTGGAGCATTTGAATCTGTTATCCGGTTCACAGCCAAAATACCCGGCAATTCTTCTCTTTGGAGAGAATCCGCAAAAATTTCTTCCTCAGGCAAAAGTAAAGTGCCTTCATTTTCATGGAAGCACTATAGAAAAACCAATTCCCTCGTACCAGACGTATACAGGTACAGTTTTTGAGCAGGCAGATCGTACGGTAGATTTTGTCATGTCCAAATTGAACCGCAGTGTTTCTCAACGGGATAAAGGACCCAGCAGCGAAACAGAGTATGAGATTCCGAAACCAGCAATCAATGAGGCGGTGATTAATGCATTGGCACATCGCGATTATTCGTCACCTGCCAGTGTTCAGGTGATGGTCTTTGTTGACCGGATCGAAGTGTGGAACCCGGGGTGTTTACCCGCAGATCTCACTCCGCAACGCTTACGGGAGGAGCACCCCTCCCTGCCCCATAATCCCCGTCTCGCGGATCCTCTGTACCTTGTTCATTATATCGAAGAGGCAGGGACAGGGACCCTTGACATGATCGATTTCTGCCGGAAAGCTGATCTTCCGGAACCGGATTTCGAGCAGCGGGGAACACAGTTTGTTGTTACTCTCTGGAGAGACTGGCTGACCGATGCTATTATGGCTGACTTAGGGATCAATACCCGACAAAAAATCGCCATACAAATTGTGAAGGATGCGGGTCGTGTGAACAGTACTGATTATTCCAGCCAGGCAAACATTTCACGACAAACTGCATTCCGTGATTTGAATGATCTTGTTCTCAAAGGAGTCCTTGAAAAGCAAGGAGTGACCGGAAAGGGTACGTATTACACGTTATGCAAAGGACTCAGAAAGGTAACATATGACTCAGAGCACGGGGAAGGATGATGGTACGTTTCCATTAACGCACAGGAAAACCGGTTCGATCAAACGACTCATAATGGTAACATCAGACTTAGAACACACGCAGATAGATTCCATTGCAAAAGAGCCGGATGAGGGCCTAAGGGGCCATGCTCCGGTATTTCCGATCAACAAATCGCTCATCCAATTGACTCAGATATGTAACATATGACTCATCACCGCACCGGAATTTCCGCAGAACAAAAGGGCCAGAGAATGGCCAAAAGGGCCACGAGGAATCAGGACAAATGAGACATGAACGGGACATGAACGAGACAAATGAGACATCGGCACCTCTTTCTCAAAGGGTGTACTGGCAGGTGTTCCAATGACCGGTAACCGTGCCCCCATGGCAGCAGGGGATACACTATCCCCCCCTCGAAATTTGGCTGGAGCGTTGCGCCCGTATCCGGAATATAAGGATTCGAAGCTGCCGTGGATGAATATAGTACCAGAGCATTGGGAAATCATTAGATCAAAGTATGTTTTCAGAGAGGTAGAGGAGCGCTCCCAATTTGGAGAAGAGATACATCTCGCAATGAGTCAGAAGCTCGGTCTCATTCCAAGTTCGGAACTAAAAGAACGACGTCTTCATTCAGATTCATACGCGGGTGCGAAGCTATGCCAAGTTGACGATATCGTAATGAACCGTTTGAAAGCACATCTCGGCGTATTCGCTCTAGCCCGTCAAGCTGGAATGGTGAGCCCTGATTATACCGTATTTCGACAAATTCAACCAGTCGATGGTAAATATTTTGAACTTCTATTTAAAAATCCTATTTTTCGGCCGGAATTAATCAGAAAGGCGAAAGGCATAGTGATGGGTTTTTGGCGATTGTACACCGATGATTTTTATAACATACGTCTTCCAGTCCCTCCAATCTCTGAACAGCAGTCCATCGTTAGATATCTCCAGTATCAGGATCAAATAATTAATCGTTATCTTCTCTCCAAGCGCCGCCTCATTGATCACCTCGTCGAACAGAAGCAAGCGATCATCAATAACGCAGTAACGCGAGGAATTGATTCAAACGTTCGACTCAAGCCATCCGGGATTGAATGGTTTGGGGAAGTACCGGAGCATTGGGAAATCAAACCACTAAAACGATGGGTGGGTATCAATAAGTGTGTTCTCCCAGAAAACACGGAACCAGATTACTCTTTCAATTATCTTGATATCGGATCTGTTGGGACCGGATATTTAATCGAACAGCCAGGAAACATTTGCTTTAAAAATTCTCCTTCAAGAGCACGTCGTATATTAAGAACCGGTGATACCATCATTTCAACGGTCCGGACATACCTCAAAGCAATCTATTTTGTTGATAGCAACGATGGCAATCTTGTTGCATCGACGGGTTTTGCGGTATTGACGCCAAAAGAAAATATTTTTCCGGAATATTTGAGTTATCTTATTCAGAGCAATGTTTTTGTTGATCATGTAACGGCGAATTCTGTGGGAATAGCATATCCTGCAATTGCAGAGACAAAAATCGGCACATTTCACGTTGCTTTACCCCCAACACAAGAAGAGCAAAAAAAGATTCTTAATGATATTAAAATTAAAACTGCATCAATAGATACGACTATCCATCAGACACAAAATGGAATTAACCTCATCCGCGAATACCGCACCCGCCTCATCGCCGATGTTGTCACCGGCAAAGTGGATGTCCGCAATGTTGAGATTCCTGTTGACGAAGATGTTGTCGAAGAAATCGATGAACTCGATGAGAATGACGATGATAAGGATGATGAGGACGATGGCGATGAAGACGAGGAGAATGATAAATGACCGGAGTGGACTGGAAAGCAATACGTCCGCTTAATGGTACTCAGGCGGACGGCTTTGAAGAACTGTGTGCTCAGCTGGCCCGCGTAGAGAGCCCGCCAGGTTCACAATTTATTCGCAAGGGTACTCCCGATGGGGGAGTTGAATGCTATGCTATTCTCTCAAATGGTGACGAATGGGGTTGGCAAGCGAAATATTTTGATGTGATCGGAGACTCCCAGTGGCAGCAAATCGATAAATCAATTGAAACTGCATTGGAAAAGCACCCCCGACTTATACGATATTTTGTTTGCATTCCGTTGAATCTTCCCGATGGTCGAATTGATAATCGTAAATCTGCTCAAGAACGCTGGGATGAACATATCGTAAAATGGTCCGGATTGGCGTCAGATCGCGGAATGACGGTTGAGTTCATTTATTGGGGCAGCAGTGAACTCATCGATCGGATCAGCCGTCCGGAATTTATTTCAAAATACCGTTTCTGGTTTGATGCCAGGGCATTTGATACTCCCTGGTTCACGGCACGTTTGGAGGAGGCTGTGCGGGCAGCCGGAGCACGATACACTCCAGAGATTCATGTCGATCTCCCGATAGCCACCGAGTTCGAAGCATTCGGGCGAACCAAGCATTTTTTCGATACCCTCAAGTCACACGCCCGGGAGATCCGCAAAGTCTGGAACTTCTTTCTCTCCGAGAGCAAATCCATGGAATCATCAACAGAAGCCCTCTGTTCAGCATTATCATCACAGGTACCTGCGATTCTTTCAGAATTAGGAACAATAAAAGATCAGCCAATCGGAGAGCTTCCATTCCGCCGGATATCCGACCGGATTAATTCCACAAAAATTGTCGCTGACGAACTTGCCAATCTCCTATTTGAAAAGGAACAGGAGTTTAATGCTAAATCTAAGCAAACTCCTGAAGGCGTTAAATCCGGGTCTCAAGAGACGAATCCATTTTCCAGCCCCCGGTATCGTCTTGTCTTATTATCCTCCGCTTTGACGTATGCATTGGAAGATCTCGACCATGGAGATCTTGTTGCCGGCAACAACCTGATGATCCTTACCGGAGTTGCCGGAACTGGTAAAACCCACCTTCTTTGTGATGTGGCCCGGCAACGCATCTTGAGGAATCAACCGACAATCCTTCTCATGGGACAGCGGTTCATTAGTCACGATGTTCCGTGGACACAGGCATCTCAGCAGCTCGATTTGCCTGGAATGTCTGCTGAAGATTTTACCGGCGCACTCGAAGCTGCCGCACAGGTTGCCGGTTGTCGTGCTCTCGTACTTGTTGACGCCATAAATGAAGGAGCCGGAAAACAGATTTGGCCGAGTCATCTCGCGGCGTTTCTCGCACATTTTCAAAGATCTCCATGGATTGGGGTCGTATTATCGGTCAGATCATCGTATGAAGATGTCATTGTCCCTGAAGAAATCCACTCTCATGCTATATTCGTCACACATCGTGGTTTCACAGAGCACGAATATGATGCGATACGAGTATTCTTCACCTACTACAATCTCGAACTGCCTTCGACACCACTATTAGCTCCTGAGTTTCGCAATCCTTTGTTTCTTAAAACCCTGTGCTGGGGCCTCAGTCAAAAAGGAGAACGACGCTTACCCCGAGGATTCCATGGGATAACAACTGTATTTGCTCTTTATCTTGGAGCAATCAACGATCATCTCTCATCATCACTCGGATTCAATAAGAAAGATCCCCTCGTACGGCGGGCCCTTGAAGCATTGGCAAAAGAGATGTTCAAAACTGACGAACGCTGGCTTCCCCGGCCGAAGGCAGAGGAACTCATCAATGCATTGTTACCGGGGCGTGAGTTTGAACGATCACTATACCGTGGGCTGGTCGTTGAAGGTATACTGACAGAAGAAATTGTGAAAACGGATGGTACAATAGATGATGAGGTAGTCCTCGTAAGCTATGACCGATTCTCAGACCACCTCATCACCAAGATGCTTCTTGATACTCACTTGAATCTTGAAGACCCTGCCGCTGCGTTTGCAACCGATGGCCCCCTTTCGTACTTAAGCGATGAGAAACGATACGTTTCACCCGGTCTTCTCGAAGCGTTGTGCATTCAGGTTCCCGAGTGTGTCGGTAAGGAATTGATAACCCTCGCTCCCCAGATGCTTGATACCCGCTGGAGTATCGGAAATGCATTCAGACAGAGCATTGTCTGGCGGATCCCCGATTCATGTACAACTGAAACACGCGAAGTCATCAATATCATAAATCAACAAGATCGACAATGGCAGGATACTCTCGATACACTTTTAACCGTGGCGACGGTACCGGACCATCCTTTTAACGCAATGTTAATCGATCAAAATCTTCGGCAAAATACAATGCCGGAACGTGATGCGTGGTGGAGTATTTACCTGCATGATTCCTGGGGAAAAGAAACTGTTGTTGATCGATTTGTCGAATGGGCTTCATTGACAACCAATTCAGTGAAAATTGATGATGAGAGCGTTGATCTTTACTCAATAATACTGGCATGGATGTTCACAACATCGAACCGATTCCTTCGAGATCATGCTACGAAAGCTCTTGTGAATTTATTATCGGGTAGAATCGATGCAGTTATCCGCCTTATTAACCGGTTTTCCAATGTAAACGATCCCTATGTTGTGGAGCGGGTCTATGCGGTAGCTTATGGTATAGTAATGCGGAGCCATGATGCAATCGAAGTTGGGAAACTTGCACAGTGTGTTTATGATCAAATCTTTGCAACCGGAGAACCACCAGCCCATATTTTGATCAGGGATTATGCCCGTGGTGTAGTTGAACACGCGATATTTCTCGAATCTGATATTAAGATCGATCCGAATCATATTCGCCCACCCTACAAAAGCACATGGCCGAAAATTCCCACAAGAAAAGAGATTGAACCCTTTTTACCGGATCGAGATCGTGGTGCCTGGAATGGAGGAGATTTATGGGCAAGAAATCGAATTGCTGACTCAGTATTGAATGATGATTTCGCATTTTATGTAATCGGTACGAATTCATCGACTGAGTCGAGTCACTGGCTGTCTCTGCGGCTTCAAGATTCCGTGTGGTATTCACCGGATGAACGCTTATCGATATTAGTAGATGATCTCTCCCCCGATGAAAGGTCTGCATGGGAAATTTTCCAAGAATCTGATGCAAAATTACAGAAAATATTCTGGAAGAATATGCGGACACGAGTTGTCTCTGTCGAAGAGGATTTGGAGAATTCCGCAGAGGCCGAACCCGATCATGAAGAATCCGATCCAGAAATATTGCAGATTCAACAGGAACGGGAAACTGCTCTTTCTGCGTTTAAAAATGCATTAAGTGAAGAGCATTCAAACATTTTTGAAAAAATACACGATGACCTCGTTACGGATAAGAAGAATCCCCCCCGGTTTGATCTCAGTCATATCCAGCGTTATATCCTCTGGAGGGTGTTCGACTTGGGCTGGACAACGGAAAGGTTCGGCCAATTCGATCGTTTTACAATTGGATTCCACGGTCGCGATGCACAGAAAGCTGAGCGTATCGGTAAGAAATACCAGTGGATTGCGTATCATGAAATTATGGCCTTTATTTCAGATAATTTTCAGTATTATGAATCATTCAATAGAGACGAAATTGACCATACCTATGTCGGACCCTGGCAAATTCATATGCGGGATATTGATCCATCCTGCATAGCGAGATCTTCCCCAAATAAATCGCATCGAAACGAAAGATCCCCAGTCTGGTGGGCGCCAGTAATGTATGATGGGTGGGATGCCCCCCCCAATCCGCGAGAATGGATACAACGCGATGATAATTTGCCGGAGGTCACAAATCTCTTAAGGGTCGAAAATCCCAAAAATGGATCGTATTGGTTGAATTTGTATGGAATTTTTACATGGAATCAACCGACCCCGCCAGATTACAGTTCAACTGAGATTGAACGACGTGAGATCTGGTATACAGTCACCGGTTTTCTTATTCACAAAGAAGACACACACGCTTTTCTCGAATGGGCGAAAAGTGTTGACTTGTTAGGTCATTTGATTCCGCAACCTTCGGATCAGCGGATTATGCTCGGGGAATACGGGTGGGCTCCCGCGTATCAGTATTATCAATCAGAATATTTCGGAATTTGTGGATGGGCACAACCTGATCGTGATTGCCCCATAAAATTACTGATTGCAGCGTCCCGCTATGCATCAGGAACCAATGGATTCGATTGTTCTACAGAAGAGAATGACACAGTAAGACTACCGGCAATTGATATCATTAAAAATCTGGGCTTAAAATGGGATGGGAGTAGAGGAGATTTCGTAGACTCATCAGGAAATCTCGCCGCATTGGATCCAACTGAGGAACCTGAAGACCCCGTTTGCCTCTTGGTTCGAGAAGATTTAATGAGAGAATACCTCACTCGGGAAAATCTTACAATTTGCTGGATAATCAATGGTGAAAAACGTGTTTACGGAGCACATTTTTCAGTGATACATCCTCCCCTCAGAGTAATGGGTGCATATGTTTTAGATGAAAATGGTCCCGTCGGTTTCTTAAACTACAAACCTGAAGAAAATTATATAGAACAAAACCCCGACCGGGATTTTAAAACATGACTCCGCTGACTCCCACCGACACCAGCGAAAAGGAACTCGAATCCATCATCGTTGCCGCTCTTACCGGAAAAACCGGTCCGCAACCTCAGCCACTGCCGGCTGTCCACTACAAGCCATCCATCTATGGCAGCCTGCCCTATGTCGAAGGCAAAACAAAAGACTACGACCGCGATCACGCCATCGATCTCGATAAACTTCTCACGTTCCTGAAGACAACACAACCGGAGATCGTCGAACAACTTGCTATTTCTGAACCGGGACCCAAACGCCTCCAGTTTCTTGCCCGACTCCAAGGGGAGATCGCAAAGCGCGGGATCATCGATGTCCTGCGTACCGGGATCCGCCACGGGCCTGCCCTGGTAAACCTCTTTTTCGGTACCCCGACTCCCGGGAATACGAAGGCGGAAGAACTGTACAAACAGAATATTTTCAGTGTCACCCGTCAGCTGCAGTACAGCAAGGATGAAACACGGCTTGCGCTCGACCTCTGCCTTTTCATCAATGGTTTGCCGGTTGCCACGTTCGAACTCAAGAACCGGCTGACCAAACAAACCGTTGCAGATGCCATCCAGCAGTTTAAACGGGACCGGGATTCCCGCGAACTTCTCTTCCAGTTTAAGCGGTGCATGGTCCACTTCGCTGTTGATGATCAGGAAGTCTGGATGTGCACACAGATCAAGGGAAATGAGTCGTGGTTCCTCCCGTTCAACAAAGGCTGGAATGACGGTGCAGGAAATCCCCCGAACCCAGCCGGCATTAAGACGGATTACCTGTGGAAAGAGGTTCTCACCCGTGACGGCCTCACCGATATTATTGAGAACTATGCGCAGGTAGTCGAGTTCAAAGACGAGCGCACCGGCAGAAAGAAGCAGGTCCAGATCTTCCCGCGCTACCACCAGCGGGACGTTGTGCATAAACTGCTCGATGAATCCCGGGTACAGCGTGTCGGGAAACGTTTCCTCATCCAGCACTCAGCAGGCAGCGGAAAAAGCAACTCGATTGCCTGGCTCGCGCATCAGCTCATAGGATTACACAAAGACGGAAAGACGATTTTCGACTCTATTGTTGTCGTCACTGACCGAAGAATTCTCGATAAACAGATCCGGGATACAATTAAACAATTTGCTCAGGTATCGGCAACGGTAGGGCATGCGGATCATTCTGGAGACCTCCGGCAATTCCTCACTGACGGTAAAAAAATTATCATCACTACCATCCAGAAATTCCCGTTCATTCTCGACGAAATCAGCGGTGAACAACAGAAAAGGACATTTGCCGTCATCATCGATGAAGCGCACTCAAGCCAGGGCGGGAGGACCTCGGCAAAGATGAATATTGCACTTGCCGAGGATGGCGGCGATGATGATGAGACTGTCGAAGATACCATCAACCGCATCATCGAGACACGAAAGATGCTGAAGAATGCAAGTTACTATGCATTTACAGCGACACCGAAGAATAAAACACTCGAGATCTTCGGTGAACCATATCCTGAAGGTGATAAGGTCAGCCACCGTCCGTTCCACAGTTATACCATGAAGCAGGCGATTGACGAAGGGTTCATTCTGGATGTTCTGAAAAATTATACGCCGGTCTATAGTTTTTACCGCCTCATGAAGACTGTCGAAGACGATCCGGAATTCGACACCCGGAGAGCAACAAAGAAACTCCGGAAATTTGTTGAATCGCATGACCACGCAATCCGGCAGAAAGCCGAGATCATGATCGATCATTTCCATGAGCAGGTGTACCTGAAGAAAAAAATCGCCGGGGAAGCCCGGGCGATGGTAGTAACCAGCGGCATCGAGCGTGCGATCCAGTATTATCATGCTTTTTCTGAATACCTCCGGGAAGAGAATAAACCCTACAAAGCGATCATCGCGTTCTCCGGAGAGCATGAATACGGGGGAGTCAACGTAACAGAGTCTTCGCTCAATGGATTTGCCAGCAATCTGATACCGGACAAAATCCAGGAGGACCCGTACCGGTTTCTCATCGTCGCCGAGAAATTCCAGACCGGCTACGATGAACCCCTGCTCCATACCATGTATGTGGACAAACCACTCTCAGGAATCAAGGCTGTACAGACACTCTCACGGCTCAACCGGGCACATCCTAAAAAATACGATACCTTTGTTCTCGATTTCATGAACAGTACCGATGTAATTGTGCAGGGATTCGAACCCTACTATCGCACGACAATCCTCTCTGAAGAGACCGACCCGAATAAACTCCACGACCTCAAAGCCGATATCGATGCATATCAGGTCTACACATTAGATACAGTGAACCATTTCGTGGACCTGTATATCTCGGGTGCGGATCGCGATCGACTCGATCCAATTCTCGATGCCTGCGTGGCGGTGTATGACCGGGACCTCGATGAAGACGGACAGGTGGATTTCAAGGGGAAATCAAAAGCTTTCGTCCGGACGTACAATTTCCTCGCGTCGATCCTGCCGTATACTAACGTCGAATGGGAAAAGTTATCGATATTCCTGAATTTCCTCATATCAAAACTTCCAGCACCCAAGGAACAGGATCTCTCGAAAGGTATTCTCGAAGCGATTGATATGGATAGTTATCGGGTTGAAGTCAAGTCGGCGATGGCCATCAGGCTTATGGATCAGGATGGTGTTATCGAGCCGGTTCCTACGAGTGGGGGCGGAAGATTGCCGGAACCGGATCTCGAACGTTTGAGTAATATCCTTAGGGCCTTCAATGACCAATTTGGAAATATCGCGTGGAAAGATGCCGATAAGATTCAAAAAGTAATCACCGAAGAGATCCCAATAAAAGTAGCCGCGGACCGGGCGTACCAGAATGCAATAAAAAATTCCGATAAACAAAATGCCAGGATCGAGCACGATAATGCATTAGGTAGAGTCGTTGTCGATCTTCTCAAGGACCATACTGAACTGTTCAAGCTCTACAGCGATAATCCCGCATTCCGGAAATGGCTCGCCGATATGGTTTTTGCGAGAACCTATACTTCGATCGACGTTTGATATTCGTGAGTAGCCGCATTCTGAACAAATATCCTCTTATTCCTAACCTCGACATTATCTAAAATCTTCGATATACGGAATTTTTATCGTTTAATACACTTATTTTTCAATATGGATAATTTTAAAAAGGAATTCCTTGGGAGAACCTTTGTCGAGATTCCTCAATATCAGATGTTAGAAAGATTTCCTGTCAGTTACTCAAGAAATAAGATATTTTGCATCACCGTTGAACAATGTCGTGAAATACCCCCAGAACAGCCATCTCCTGGAAAACAAAAAACTCAAAAAACAAAGATACTTGTCCGTATTGTCCGATGGCAAGCAAGAAATGACAAAGAAAATAAAAATATCAAATACTGGAAGACTAAAAAATCATACAATATTAGATCTACCCAGGAATGGGAAAATGCTGAAAGTTATGTAGATTTTCTTCTTGATAATACACAACCAGATCCGTCTCATATTACTATACCCATTCAGGAATATCTTTCATTAACTCAAGAAAAAAAGGCGATAGACAAGCTGGAATCGGAAATTGATAAAATAAAAACGCTTGAAAAATCGCGGAGAGCCGAGATGAACATTTTTAAAAAGAAAGTTCACCTCATGAAAGCGAACAAGAAAACTTTCGAGGACATATTAAAAAGCTTCAAACAACTGATCGAAAATCCAGAATCAAGTGAAACAAAGATTCACAAATTTATTCACGAAAAAAAACCCTATTGGCTGTTTGGTCTAGAATATATCAATCTGGCATCCAAAGTCCCATTCCCCCCGAATAAGAAGGATTATGAATTTGACTTAATGCTTCAAAGATATGACAATTTTTTTGATTTGGTCGAATTAAAAGGGCCAAATGAGAAATTATTCCAACAAAAAACTAAAAACCGGTATCAACCAAGACAAAAATTATCTCAAGCTCTTGGACAAGTATTCAAATATATCCATATTTGTGACACCACGCCCTCAATTAAAGATCTGCTGAAACCTAAGGCCTTCATTGTGATTGGAAATGAAAATACTGATGATGCTGATGAAAGAAGAATTTTTAGTAGTTTTTTGAATAATGTTGAAGTTCTCACGTATACGGATCTCCTTGCACGGGGGACCAAATTATTGGAATATATCGACACTCTCAATGTTGAATAATACAATATTCTTCCTTTCCTTCCCTTCAGCAAAGGCTAAGCCCCCCGTCCTATAGAGTAATATTCAGCCCAAGGGCCCAAGGGCGGGAGTGAAGAATGGCAGATTTCGTACAGAGTGCAAATGTCAAGAGTGCGACCCGCACCCTTGCCGAACCCATTGTGGACATTGCGACGTTCAACACGATCGTCCAGTCGGTCATCACCGACAATCCCTTTGAGTGTGTAGCGTATATGACTGCCGGTGAGAGCCACCCCCCGGTCGAGAAGACCAAGGAGGCATACACCGTGAAGCTCGTCTATCAGGACACCGATGCCAAGTCAGTCGGCACGGGCAGCCACAAGTTCGACACCCTGGCAAAGTTCAATGCCGGCGTGACTGCGCTGCTTGCCGCTGCTGCGGTCAGCACGGCACACGGTGGATCCGTGGTCCACGATCTCGGGAAGGACGCCTTCTCGGCAACCCTGAAGTGCCACGACGCGAACGGCGAGCTCTACATGGTGAACTTCAGCCGCGACCGGGTCACCATCACCTCGTACTCGGATGACGCAATCCGGACGAATGTTGAGACCTGGGCGGACACCGTAGCTGCTCTCGCCTGAACCGCCTGACGAACAGAGCCGGAGGGGATGGCGGCCCCCCGGTCACCCTCTCTTTTGGTTCTCTCGTCATAGTGGAGGACCTTTATGGAAACGGAAATTCTCGGGATAGTGCTTGCCACCGTGCTTCCGCTCTATCCCATGCTGTTTGCCATCTACCAGAAAATCGGCAAATACGATGAGGTCGTCGAGGAGTTCAAGAAACTCCGGGACGAGCACGAACAATGCAAGGAGGAATATCATGGTTTCTGAGAACGTGCAGCCGGTCGCTACCGTGACCGGGCTGTACCGTGGAAAATTCAGCGGTCTTGAGCCGCTGACAGTGGACAAGCCGCTCACCCGCGATGAGGTGCGGCGTAATCCTATCTTCTATGAGCTGGACCTGCACCCGGAGCAGGACGACGAGAACCTGATCATCGATGTGATCTACGACAACATGTCACCGATGCGCCTGCAGGACCTGCACCGGGGAACGGATATCCCGCGTGGTGTCCGGTTCTGGCCGGACTGGTTTGACATCCCGCCGTATATGGACATGCGGGATGTGGACGGGCGGCGGGTGTTTCCACGGGCCCCTGGCATCCACACGGTCCAGATCCGCACGGGCCGGCGCAAGTTTGCGCAGATGGGCCGGGTCCGGGATTTCTGCCCGGCAAATGGCGGATATACCAGCCCGGTCTTTGAGATCAGGATCGCGGAGGACCGCGATGTTTGAGAATGAGGTGCAGACCCGGTGCGCCATCTGTGGGACCGGGATCCTGCTTGGGCTGGTCCTGGTACTGGCCCACCTCCCCATCATCCTGCTTATCGGCCCAGTCATCATCCTCTTCCTCGGCATCATTGCCGACCCGGAAGAGACGCACGCGGTATGGTATGGGATGCTGAACACGCTCGGTATCTTCGATTTGTCGGCGTTGACGGACATCGAACGGCTGACCTATGCCGAGAAGCGGCATTACTTCTGGTTCGGCGAGGTAGAGATGGCCGCGATGCTGGCCGGAACCTTCGCGGCCCCGGTCGGGATCTTCCTGGCGGGCCGGACCGACATGAGCCTGGCATTCATCGGTGCTGCGGTCCTATTCCTGCCGCTGTTCGTGTTCCTGCCGAAGCTTATCCAGCGGGCGATGAAGGCTGACACGGCTGCCGCGATCGAGGCGTTCGGCAAGAATGAGCAGGTCAAGAAAGTCTTCTGGACCCTGTTCATCTCGATGGCCGGGCTGGTCCTGGCCCGGGTTGTAGACCCGGTGACAGCTCAGCAGATAGTCGGGCTGATTACGGGGCTGGGGGGATAACCCCCTTTTTCCCCGTCGATGACCTTCAAAATGGGGGTAAAATCCCCTCAGGAAAAATAAGCCCTATGCGGGCTCCTTTTCCTTCCCTTATCTCCGGGCCAATACCGGAAAACCCCGTAAAACACTCCTTTTTCTTTCCTGTGGAGGATAAGCCCTATAATCGCCCCGTTTGCCAAAATACGGCAGAATTGCACCTCGTATAATCGCCACCAACGGCCCTCAAATCGTGCCGGTTTTTGCCACCTATTTTACCCCATCCGGGGCCCGGAAAGGCTGCCGGAATGCGATTATGAAAGTCTTTTTCTCCGACGGAGGTTCCAAAAATAGGGATATTTGGGATATTCAGATATAATCTCTCATTTTCTTAACGAGAGCAAGACGTTCAGCTGCCTCGTCTTTTTTTGCTTTTTCAATCGCAGCAATAATTTGTTTGATCGGTACAGCGAGTGAATAGATTTTCTGCGGTCGGCCTTTATGCTGGGAGGGGGCCTCGCCAGACTTGATCCAGCCTTGCCCGGACAGATATTTGATCGCTATACTTACCTCGGGCTGGCGCAGGTCCGTCCCGCGTTCGAGGTCCCGGGATGTTGCAGTCGGAGTATTTGCAAGGAATACCAGCATTTGTGCAACAGTCTTCTTGGTGCCGATCTCGATGAGGAGATTTACAAATTCCTCCTCCTTATCAGTGAATAACAAAACGCTTTGTTCTTTCATCTGTCACCCGTTTCCGGATTGCTTCAATTTGCTTTTTATTATAACATTAAAGCCATTCTGGTCGAATAGGGAAAAATTGACGGTAAGAGAAAACCCGGGGGAAATAGTGGCCGGTCGTTGTCAGCGATGTTTCACTAACGCCCCTTATGCCCGTTTAGTGCCCCTTTGAGGCCCCTTAGTCCGGATTAGGCGCACAGTGTCTGCCCAATTGGTGGACTAAATTTTCCGGTCAATAGCGCAAACAGTGTCTGCGCAATTGGTGCGACGGTATCACAAAAATCGCATCTTCCCGGAAAAATCATTTCGCAGGAATTGTGGGTCCAGTGCCCCCACAATCTTGCTCCAACTATTTGAGGAATGCACGCAATTTACGCGCAATACGCGCAATATACAGAAATGGGGAGCCGGTCGCGGAGCAGTGCGAGCACGGCGAAGTCGTGCGAAGCGTGCGACGCGGGCGGCGATCTCCTGCTGCTGTTCGGGACATGCCGGTGACGCTCGGTCATGTTCGTCTCCACGGGCTCGCGCCCGTTCCGCTCACATCACCTCGCTGTTTTCCGGAGTTTCCTGGTGGTAGGATGACGCCCCTGGCTTGTCGCGCTGCTCCGGCGCCAGCGGCTGCCCCGGCCCGCTCCTCACACCATGCTTCATCGTGTTCGTCGCTGTTGATGCGAAAACGTAGACGCTCAGTGACTCGCTCGCACGACGCACAGGGGGCTCGGACTCGCCGCTGATGCGGCTCCTTACCTTCGCGCCCCTGTCGCGGTGCTCGCTCGGGCCGCTGGGCCCCGGACCCGCCGCCCGCTTCGCTCCTCCCGCCCTTGAAAGGGACGGGCAGTCATAGCGATAGGAACGGAGGTCGGTTTCAGGGAAGGGGAGGGAAGACAAAGCGACGGTTACCGGACGCATCAGCGGACGGTCGCTCGCTTTGTCGGGCGGGTCCAACCGAAGCGATCGCGTACCAACAGGAAACCAAGAGGGCGGGCCATGGTCACACGGCGCGGTTACGGGACGCATCAGCGGCCTGTCGCGCTGTGTGCCTGGGCGGGCCTTGCGTAAAAATAAAATTAAATTCTGCGCAATTGCCTTATTTCGCAAATCGGAAAACGCAACGCCTTTACTTTCACCCTGCGCACGGCGGAGAGTTATATGATCTCACGTCGATGAATGTATGGTGAAAAACACCATGAGGCCAACAACAAAAACAGATGTAAAGTTCGAGCACATAGGGGCAGCCCGCCTCTATCAGAGCTCGGTCCGTATCGATGTCAAGACAATGCAGGCAGTCATTCCCACCAGTGAAGTACGCAAGCTTGAACAGCACTGGCCTGCGGCAATCTTTGACATATCCGATGTTATGAAGAACGCGGACGCGGCCCCGGTCGGGAAGGCATGGATCACCCGGTCCGGTAAAGCCGTGATGATCTGCATCAACGATGTGCAGTACGTCGCCCCGCTCGCACAGGTAAAAGGAATGCTCAAGGGTGAGCGGAAATATGCGAACGTCTCGACCATGTGCCCGGTGCACTCCGTGACCACAACCCAGCCGGCAGGGGCGACCGCATGAAAGCCGCTGATGTAAAAGCGCAGATCAACGAGAGGATCATTAAGGCACTCTCGGAAGGAAAGATCCCCTGGCTCAAACCATGGACGGAGAACGGCCCGCGAAACCTTTTCAGCGGCAGGGCATACACCGGGCTGAACCGGTTGATCCTCGGGCTCAGCTCCTATCCCCTCCCCTTTTGGGCAACCTACCGCCAGTATATCGCCGCAGGGTTACAGGTCCAGTTCGGAGAACACGGGACCGGGATAATCTACGCAGGCCGGACCGTGAAGACCGACACGAAGACCGATGAGAACGGCAAGGAAACCGAGAGCAAGAAACAGATCCGTTTCCTGAAAGCCTTCGTAGTTTTCAACATAGCCCAGACCGATTACAAAGAGAAGGGCTACGAGCTGCCGGACCTGAAAGAGAACGCCCACCTTCTCGGATGCGATACAGTTATTCAGGACTATACGGGCCGGCACTCAATAAGAATCACGGCGGGGGACCGGGCCGCATTCCTCCCGCAGATGGATATTATCACCATCCCGGATATCTGCCAGTTCAGATCATCCGAGCACTATTATGCGACGATGTTTCACGAATGCATCCACTCCACCGGGCCCCGGCTCGACCGGTTCAAGAAGACCGATCCGGTGTGCTTCGGGTCCGAGACATACGGACGTGAGGAACTGGTCGCCGAGATCGGGAGTGCATACCTGGCTGCACTCACCGGCATCGACTCATCAGCAATCATTCAGAATCAGGCGGCATACCTCCAGAACTGGGCAACGGCGATCAAGGCTGATGCTGATCTCGTGATGTATGCAGCCGGCAGGGCAGAGAAGGCTGCGGATTTCATGATCGGGGCTTCTGCCCCGGTCCCCACCGGCGCAACCGGAACGGATGCAGCGGAAGAGGTGACGGCATGACCTCGATTTATGATGCCATGCCGATCAAGGTCCTCGAAGAACTCGAACGCATCGAAACCCGGATACCCGTTATAGAACGCCGGGCATTCATGCTGCAGGCTGAAGCGCAGGATCTCCGCTATAAGCACGATGAGATTATCGCTTCATGGAAGGCCCGGGCTGCGTGGGAGGGGCTCGACAATCTGATCACCGAAAGGCACCGGCAGGATATGATTGCATGGCACTGCGATCCCCTGCCGAGCGGGATCCCCACTCAGTGAGGTATCCCATGATCAGCCGTCGGGAATTCTGGGAGTACCGGAAAAAACGATCAACCATTTTTGGGATGTGGAAAAGTCTGCGCTGGTGGCTGCACCGGACAAAGAAAAAAATCCTTTCTTGGTGCGGGTAAAAGGTGGCCCGGACAGGGACACCATGAGGCCAATCAAAGAGCCCTGCCGGGTTGGTACAATATCGACTCCTGGCATTATCTTTCTTGGCAAAAGTTGGCCCACCCTGAAGGCTCACGCGACGGGCCCGCCCTGCGGTCCCGTATCCGGCTCGCCTTCTTCCCGCCCGGACCGCTGACGTGTGCCTGTCCTGTTGAGACGCCCTGATCTTCCTGGGCCCGCCCGATGCTCACGCGACACGGCGAAGGTCGCCGTGTTCCGGCTCGCATCCTCCCACCCCCGACCGGAAACCTTACCTCGTGGTTATCCTAATGACTGCCCGCCCTTTCAAGGGCGGGAGGAGCGAAGCGGGAGGTGGGTTGTGGCCGCAGTGGCCCGAACGAGCACTGCTTCAGGGTGCGAAGGTAACGAGCCGCATCAGCGGTGAGTCCGAGCCCCTGATGCGTCGTGCGAGTGAGTCACTGAACGTGCGACATGAGTACGATCAACAGCGACGAACACGATGCGGAGCATGGTGTGAGGAGCGGGCCGGGGCAGCAAGCCCCGCCGCGAGCCTGCGAGCAAGGGGGTGCGTCTTCATCTGCTCGATCAACTGCGAAAAACAGCGAGGTGATGTGAAGCGAGCCGGAGCCTCAGCGAGGACGAGTGAACATGACCGAGCGTCTTCATATCCCGTGAACCGCTGGGGGAGGATCGCCGCCCCGCTCCGCACGCTTCGTGCACCTTCGGCGCACTCGCACATGCTACGCGGACCGGCTTACTTTGTGCTTCTTTCAAGGGCGAGTTTTATCAATTTCTGAAATCTCGGATCTTTTTGCAATTGGTCCAAATCCTCCTGAATTACCTTTAATTCCAGCATCTTTTGTTCGAGTTCGTTCAATTCTTCCCTTCGTTTTTTCTGTTCCTCTTGCAGGTAACGAATCATGAAATCTTGGTAACGCAATTCCCTTTCAATATCGGAAAAGTCGCTTTTATCCATGCATCAAAACTTTCTTGAAAAGAGATTTGGAGCTATCGTGCTGCACTTGCCTCAGCTGCTTTCTTGGCCTTCTCATTCTCGGCCCATGAAGCAATAGCATCGAGATTATTGATTACGGTCTGGTGCATTGCATCGACCTGTTTGGAAGCCTGATCGGTCAATGTCTGGGAGCAGGTCTTGCAGAACATTGAATCATGTGCATTGATGGTCTGGCACCTGGGGCAGCGGATTGCCTCCAGTGATGTTTCTTTGAATTCCTCTTCCTCGCACAATCCGGCTTTCTGCAGCACCTTGCGCTCGACATCGGCCCCGGACATGTGGACGTACACTGCCGGCATCCCGCTGTTTGCTTCCCACCCGGCAATAATCCGCAGTTCCATCTCGGAGAATCCCTGCTTGGCAAGGTCCGTAAGCCGGGCATGACGGAGGGCATGAGGGTGGACCGGCTTCTTGATCTTTGCCAGCTCTGCAAGCACCTTGAGGCGATTTGCGACCGTATGTTCGTTGACCCGTTTGCGTCCGAACCCATAACGGTTGTAGGTGATGAAGAGCGGAGCTTCCGGATTCTCTTTCATCGGATGGGTGTTGATCCATGTCTGGAGATCTCCAACGCAGGCAGTAAGCCGGAGTCGCCGCTGCCCGGTCTTGCCGTCCACAACCATTACCGCCCCGTACCGGTCGAACTCGATGTTGCCGACATTCCTCGACAAAACCTCATTGATGCGGCAGCCTGAGTCCCACAGGAGCATGACCAGGGCCCGGTCCCGCTGTGTATCGCAGGCAGCCACCAGCTTCTCAATGTCGGACCGGCTGAGCAACCGTTCAACCGGAAGACGGTTCTTCTGTCGTTTGATTTTGATGTTCTCGAATAATTTCACTTCGTCAGCTGGCCGGAGATGCCGGAAAAATAATTTTATGCCGAGCATGTCGCCCTGGATGGTTGCATGCGAGCAGGGCCTTCCCCGTTTAGTCGGTTTGGTTTTGCGGGAGATGAGGAAATCTTCGATATCTTTTGGCGTGGCCTTCATCAAATCCTGAAATTCGAAGAAAATGAGAAATGCATAAACCCGTCGGAGTTTGTCGTTGATGCTGGTTGTGCGAAGCTGCTGCAGTGTGAGAGCTCGGACGTATCCTTCGAGGTATTTGATATTGACCGGATCGAGTCTTTTCATTTTCAATAACTCGGGGTACATGGAACTAACTAAAACGCGATTATTCATAAATGTATCTTATACTATTTGATGGTATAAGACTCAAGATCTATTCTCGAAGGAGTTCGTCGGTTCAAATCCGGCTCCCCGCATCAGGCACGAAATGGTATCCTTTTTTGGCCTTTTAACAATTCCCTACTACAACATTGATGACGGGGGACTGTCAACATTACACTGATTACCATCAAGCCGTAAGGGAATGCCATCAGGTAACGACAGGTACTCTTTGTGGAACTCAGTCCGTTCATCCAGGGAATCATCATCGGCCTCACCCTTGCCGTACCGGTAGGACCGATCTCGCTCCTCTGCATCCGGCGTACCATTGCCGACGGGCGGCTGCACGGGATCGTCTCCGGGCTCGGGGTATCAACGGCAGACACGGCCTATGCGGCGATTGCCGTCCTTGGGCTCACCGTGGTATCCGGCGTCATCCTCTCCCAGCAGCTCTTCTTCCGCGCCTGCGCCGGCATCGTCTTCATCCTTGTCGGTTCCCGGGTATTCCTCTCGGTTCCTAAGGGGGTCCGTGAGAACGCGGGGCACGAGTCCTACCCGAAAGATTACCTCTCGATGCTCGCTATCGCGCTCGCGAACCCGCTGACCATTCTCTTCTTCATCGTGGTCCTGCCCGGATTTGGGATCGTCCTTGGGGGGACCTCGCTTTTGACATCCGCCGAATTTGTCCTTGGCATCTTCTCGGGATCGGTGGCATGGTGGGTCGTCCTCTGCGGCGCCATCGGTTCCGTCCGCAGCCGGTTCAGCACGGAGAACCTGCTCTGGATCAACCGGATATCCGGTATCCTGATCATCTGTTTCGGCGTCGGTTCCCTTCTCTTCCTCATGCTGGCCCGCTGATCCCGGCATCGGAAAATCCCCTGCTAACGGTACACGCCGGCATTTCTGGCGGCAATAAATATATTTTATCTGACACCAACAATTAAGCACCTGAAAAGGGCTCAATTCAGATACAGGAGAGGTTGTACTGACTGACAGGAGGACGGGATCAGCACCGCCGGGCGACGAGGTCGTCCGGGTCAAACTCCCCCAGAAACGGAACCGGGAGATGTTCGGTTGTGCTGAACTGATGATGGGGGCAAACCATATCCGCGTCCGCTGTTTCGACGGCGTGACAAGGATGGGAAGGATCAAGGGGAAGATAAAAAAGAAAGTCTGGATCCGCGAAGGGGATATCCTCATCGTGATCCCCTGGAACTTCCAGGACGAGAAATGCGATATCATCTACCGGTACACCGGACCGCAGGTCGAGTGGCTCCGGCGGAATAATTATCTTTAACCGCTCTTTTTTGGGAGATTTCTGACAGAGTGGCAGGTGGCACCGGAAGAAGGAGGTCTTACTCCGTCGCGACCTTCACGCACTCTTCCGTAGTCCCGATCCTTGCCGGCGAGGCACACATGTCCGGCACGTACGCGAGAGCCTTGCCGCTGTTGACCATGATCCCGCTGTACTGCTCCATGACCGGCGAGACTACCATGCAGGTGTCGGCAAAGACCCGGGCGCCGCTCTTCTCGATAGCTTCCACGCTCTTCTGGTTGGCACCGATGACCCCCTGCGACGCGAACACGTAGAGGGGTTTTGTTACGACTTTTCCCTTCAGCAGGCCGGCAATGTACCCGAGTTCTTCCGGCGAGCAGTGCGGGCAGCCGAGGGCAACGGCCTCGACCGGGATCTGGTGGAACAACCGGCGGACATCCGCCCCTTCGACCGGTATCACCTCAAGGCCCGCAACTACATACCGCTTCTTCTGCGCTTCCGGCGTGACATCATCGACATGATAGAGCGCGACGGCACCGGTCGCCGCCATCGCAGCCCCGAGCGCCTTGAGCTGGTCGCGTTCCGGGCGGATACCGGTGAAGAACGGGATCCGGTTGCCCACCAGTTTCCCGGCATGGTACCCGAGCGCCCCGTAGTCCGCGATACTCCATGAGCGGGTGTCTGCGTCCACGGCAATGACCACCTGCGGTTTCCGGTTCTCTTCAAGGTGGAACCCGTAGCAGGGCGTCTTGCCGATAAGCGCAGCAGCGAGGGCGCCGGGCCCGCCCTCTCGGTTCGTCCGTGCGCCGATGACCGAGTTCGCGTAGCTGACCGCCGACGACTCCGACCAGGCAAGGTGGTCGCCGTACGAGGTCTCGCGGAGGTAGTACGGCGTGCAGGTACATTCGAGAGCAATCCCAAGCCGCTCATAGGCAGCAACGACCGCCTGCTGTTTCCTTGCAAAATCCTCAGCTACCCCCATCTCCTGCCAGCGCCCGCGGGGCATGCCGATCGGGTTCAGGACTGCCGGGACAACGGCCTTTGCATCGAGAGTGTTGAGCCACTGGAGGCCGTACTCCCCGATCGTCTTGTAGGACGCCCCGCTTACCTGGGCGCTCTTTATCGGGACGAGCCGTTCTGCGCCGAAGACCTTGCCGAGCGCCACGAGAAGTTCGAGCATCTTCTGGCGGGTCTCCCCCTGCTCACCGGCAAGGATCCGTTCATCGTCATTGTCGAGCTGCATCCGGTCACCACGTGGCCCGCGAGAAGTCCGCTTCGCGCCCGAGCACCATCGTTGCGTCGACGCCGATCTTCACATTGGTCCCGTCCTCGAGCTGGCAGGGGTCGAGCGAGGAACCCCGCACGCCGGTAATTATCATCACGTCGCGGTCGCCGCTGACCCGGGTCGCAATGGCGTACTCGACCTCGTGGGGGTTGCAGGGATCGATGTCTTCGTCGACGACGACGACATGCTTGAGGGAGGTATGGGCTGCAAACGCAGCCATGATTGCGTTCTTCGCATCGCCCTGCGTGCTCTTCTTGATCTGGATCACGGCATGGAGGTAGCCGCAGCCGCCTTTCGTCAGCACAACGTTCCTGACCTCGGTGACACCCGCGACGGCCTTGTAGATCTTCGGCTCGTAGGGAGCTCCCATCAGCATCTTGTGCTCGTCGCCTCCGGGAAGGATCCCGTGGTAGATGAAGTCCGGCTTCGTGTACATGCCGGTGAACTCTATGACATGCTGCATCCGGACCGGGTCATAGGTCCCGGTGATGTCGACAAACGGGCCTTCCTCGGTCAGTTCTGCCGTGATGAACCCTTCCAGTACGATCTCCGCCTCGGGCACGAGCACGCCGTTGCTGCACCGCTTCACCTTCAGTTCCCCGCCCATCAGTTCCGCGGCGAACGGGAGTTCCATCCCCGTGGGGACACGGGTGCAGCTGGCAAAGGTCACGGCCGGGTGCGTCCCGATGGTCACCGCGACCGGGAGTTTCTCCCCCTTCGCAAGCGCCTTTTTGAGCATCACGTGGGTGTGCCTGCCCTCGACGAGCCGGGCTGCCACTCTGGTGGAGTCAAGCACCTGCATCCGGTGTATCGAGGCGTTCTCCACGCCGTCCCAGCGGGAGAAGACGATGGCGGAGGTGAGGTACTTCCCGGCGTCTTTGGGGAAGTGGTGCATGATCGGGATCTTTGACAGGTCCGGTTTCTGCATCGGGAGCGTGCCGTCTTCGACAACCTTGCCGTTGAACTGGGCATCCGCGAGGGTCTTTACGATCTTCGCCTCGTCGATACCCAGCGCGAGGGAAAGGGAGGTCCGGCTCGCCGTCATATTCATGACGGCACGGTGGCCGCCGATCCTGTGGAAGAAGAGGAGCTTGTCCGTAGTGGAGGCCATCTTCGGCGCCTGAAGGTCAACGGAGACCTCATCCTTTACGTCGACGACGAGCCCTGCTTTCCGCATCTTTTCTATGAATTCACGCATCGTAACCGCTCCAGCGCTGGATGAGGTTGTGTTCTATGTCGAGATGGTCGAGCACCCGGGCCACGACCATGTCCACGAGATCGTCGATCTTCTTCGGCTTGTGGTAGAAGCCGGGGCTCGCGGGCATGATGGTCGCACCCGCCTCTTCGGCGGCAAGCATGTTTTTCAAGTGGATCTTCGAGAGCGGCATCTCGCGGGTGACGAGGATGCATTTCCGGTGCTCCTTGATGCAGACATCGGCAGCCCGCGTGATCAGGTTATCCGTATACCCGTTGGCGATCGCTGCGAGGGTCTTGGAACTGCACGGGATCACCACCATGCCGTCATACCGGTGCGACCCGCTCGCTATGGACGCAAAGAGCTTGTCGTTCGGGTGGTAAGTGGCATTCAGTCCCTCGAACGAGACTCCTTCGTGGGCAGCAATTTTTCCCGCCACATCCGAGACGATGATATGCACTTTTACATCCCTGCAGAGCACCTCGAGCAGGCGGCGGGCATAGATGGCCCCGCTCGCACCGGTCACCCCGACTACGATCTCTTTTTTCATGGTTGCGGTTCGCTCTCCTGTGATACCAATGTCGGAGTGGTGGCAAAAAGAGTTTGTGTCTCCGACAGGTTCGAAGAACCTGGAGGACGAGAAGAAACCATCAGGTTTCTTCGAAGACCCTGCGGGTCTTCTCATTCTCGAAGTCCTGATGGACTTCTTCGAACTTCGAAGTCCGAAGAATTGAGCGAAGTGAGATTCGAGGATGAGAAGAACGCACCAGCGTTCTTCGAATTGGTGAAGGTTCGAAGAACCTGAACCTAGAGAAGAAACCATCAGGTTTCTTCGAACGTCGGCTGCACCTCCCTTCTCATCAGACAGTGGCCAGAAAAAAGATTCTGGTACAAGCCCTGTTTCTCACGGCCCCGGCTTGTTTTTCGGGGGAGCAAAGAAGCGGTACCTGACCTGCGCTTCCTCGACCTTCCGGGCATGGCCCGGGTTGAGGTCGCGGCGCGCCTGGATGACCAGCGTGTTGAGGATATTGTGGAGCCGGAGAGTATCGTAGTCCTTGTCCTTGTGCTCGTTTAAGAAATCCAGCAGGTCGTTGGTACTCCTGAGGACTCCCGAACTGCCGATGAGGTTGAGGCGGTTTAAGGTCAGGGCAAGGTTCTTTTTTGCAATATCCATCTTGTACGGGTCGCCACCGGCAAGGTTGAGATCGGTGATCGCATTGAGAAGATCGGTATAGACCCTCAGTTTATGCGTACTCTCGTGACTCCGGCGCTCCGCCTCCCGGAGCTTGAGAAAGGCAATGGCAAGGACGATGACAACTGCCACTACCCCGCCGGTTACAACAATCCAGTCTTCCATCATGTTCTTTTCACCAGGTTTCCTTCATTAAGAGATTACGGGTTCCGCTTGGCAATAATGACATCTACGCTGACACGGTTGCCTTTGAGATCAAACCGGTAGGGTCCTTCATTATACATGGGGAACTGCTGGTGTTTGTCCAGGGGGTAGCTGCGCCCATAGCCAAACGTCTCTGCATTGCCGGTATCCACATTGGTTGCCGTGATCTCAAACCAGGTGTATTGCGGATCGGTATTTGTCGGGTTCACGGTAAAATCGATTGCCCAGGGATCGTTCGTAACGCGGAGTTGCTCCGAGGGCGTATCTTTCTCGCTCGTGAATGAATATTTTTTATGGAGATACTCCTGCCCCAGCGTAAACGCGGGTTTCTGGGTGAGTGCCGGGACCGCCACGGTTTCTGAAGCGGTCGGTGCGGGAGTTGTCGCGGGAGCCGGGCCCTGCGTGCAGCCCGCTATGAGAACAGCTGCCAGGACGAGAACGGACAGGGCAAGAACACGGTAATTCATATGAGGGATTGTTGGGGGATGGCAATATATTACTTTTTATTTTCACATTTTGCCGCCTGCGGCATTCCCGCACCCCTAAAACAGCGTGTCCTGCCGGGTCGGTTTTTTCACGTGGAGAACTTCACACGCCGCATCCGCCACCACATCCTGGAGCCCGGGGAGCGTGTACACCCCCAGCCGCCACTGCTCGCGCCGGGTTGCGTTGAGGGTCCGGATACGGGGCGAGATCTCCTCGAATCCTACGATTGCATGCCGGTTCTTCACCCTGACGCCCAGGGAGAGTTCGCTCGGGATAGAGGGGATGTCCACGAGCACCTCGTGCGGGCGGACCCCGGCATGTCCGGCAATGCGGGCAGCATATTCCCGGATTTTTTCCACCGGGATCCCTTCCAGAAAGGGGGTAATGCTGACCTGGTCGCTGCCTGCAGAAAGCGCCCGCTTGTAGAGCCGGCGTTCGTACAGCCGGTCGGCAAGGTCCCGGCTGACAGGGTTATCAGAGGTGCGGAGGGTGTGCAGGCAGGTCGCGTCGTCCATGTGAAAGAAGCGGTAAACGGTATCGGCATCCTTACCGGTAAGGTATTCGAGTGCCGCAAGCTGGAACATGCTCTCGCCGATCCGGCTCACGTGGTGATAATAGACCGTGGGCCGCATGAGGGTGCGGGCGATCAGGAGCGACTCGGCTGCGTTTATCCCGTTCTCATCGAGAACCGTGCCCTCGGGAGTCCGGATCAGGTGGCGGATAAGCCTTTGAGCGTCCACGGTCCCGTAGGGTGCCCCCGTATAATAAGCGTCCCGCAGGAGGTAGTCCATCCTGTCCACGTCGAGGTCCCCGTGGATGATGCCGGACAGGGAGTGCCTGCCCCTGACCACCGCGCAGAGCTCATCGGGATCGATACCCGATGCCCGCAGGATACCCCCGGCCTGCTGCTCGACAATCCCGGCGATGTCATCGTGCGTGCGGTGAAGGAACGCTTCCATCAGGGGCTCGCTCGCATGGGAGAACGGCCCGTGCCCGATATCGTGGAGGAGGGCGGCAGCAGTGACCAGCGTGCGCTCGTTGTCCGGAAGCTCGAACCTCCGGCAGGCAACGTCGGCAAGGAACATCGTTCCGAGCGAGTGCTCGAAGCGCGTGTGGTTTGCACCGGGATATACGAGGTAGGAGAAGCCGAGCTGCCTGATGTAGCGGAGACGCTGGAGGGCAGGGGAATCGAGGAGGGCGAGGGCGAAGTCCTCCACTTCAACATACCCATGGACCGGGTCCTTGATGATTTTCACAGGTTCACTAAAGAATCTTCATATACATCGCATAAAAGTATTCTAGTAATGATCACGTTCTTGTCCGGGGGCACGGGAACCCCGAAGCTCCTGCGGGGCATGCAGAAAGTCATGGACCGGCACGAGATTGCCGTCATCGTCAATACCGCTGAGGATATCTGGATCTCCGGCAACCACATCTCGCCGGATGTCGACACGGTGATGTACCTCTTTGCCGGCATCCTGAATACCGACACGTGGTGGGGCGTGCGGAACGACACGTTCACCACCCACGAGGAGGCGACCCGGCTCGGGACAGACGAGTTCCTCGGGATCGGCGACAAGGACCGGGCGGTCCATATCGCCCGGGGCGATATGCTCCGGAACGGCATGCGCCTGACCAATATCACCAAGATCCTCTGCGAACGGTTCGGTGTCCGCGAGACCGTTCTGCCGATGACCGATACCGAGGTGACCACGCAGGTGAAGACCGACCTCGGCCTGATCCATTTCCAGGAGTACTGGATCCGGGCGAAAGGGAAGATCGGGATAACAGGCGTGACCAGGAGCTTTGCTGTGCCCCCGGTCGCGACCGAAGAGGCTCTCGCCACAATCGCAGCCAGCGATGTTATCGTGATCGGGCCCTCGAACCCGATAACCAGCATCCTGCCCATCCTTTCCTGCGACGGGATACAGCAGGCGATCCGGAAGAAACCGGTCATCGCGATCAGCCCGTTCATCGGTGATGCGCCGGTCAGCGGCCCCGCCGGTGCCCTGATGACGGCTGCGGGATACGAGCCGAGCTCCACCGGCACGTTCAACTGCTACGGGGGAATACCCGACATCTTCATCCAGGATATCCGGGACACCGTCGATGTCAGCCATTCCACCCGGTTCGACACCCTCATGGTCGACGAGGAGAAGAGCATTGCCCTTGCCCAGGAAGTGCTGAGACTGGCTGGCACCCTCTGAATCCTGATTTACCGGTACCGATCCTTCACCGGCAATGGCAAACCTATATAATGCTGCGCAATGACGATTTACGTGAGAGATATGAGGTTATTGCCCGTTTTTACCGTGTTCTTTTTTGCCCTTCTCATCATTTCCGTGCCAGCGGCCGCCAGCCCGGCAGAAGGAGGATTTATCCGGAGCTACGATCTCGGCCATGGCGCCGTGACGATGCTTTCCATGACCTCGGACGGATCGTTCCTTTCCGCAGCCACCCAGGACGGTTCGATCCTCATGCTGAGCCGGAACGCCGGCCCGGTCTGGACCTATTACAATACCAAGAGCAATTCCCGGAATTCCGTTGCCGCCATCCACCCGTTGGGAACCAAGATCATCGGGGCATCGGGCACCGCCCTGTATTTTATCAGCGATACCGGCCAGGAACTCTGGAGCGACCAGCGTACCCTCCAGTCTTCCATATACGACGTGGCATTCTCAACGGACGGTTATGGATACACGACCGGCGGGAATAACCTGTACTTTTTTTCTAAGGACGACGCACTCCTCTTCAATCTCAAGACTGCCAGCGCGGTCTGGCGGTTCGCCATCTCTCCTGACGGGGGCTATGTCGGCCTGGGAACTTCGGACCCGGACCACCGCATCTATCTCTATGACCGGAACGAGAGCCTTCACTGGACTTATGATCCCGGCAGTGCGGTCAGCGACGTGGATGTGGCATACAAGAATGCCCGCGTAGCAGCCGGGGCGGGTCCGAACCTGTATGTCTTTTCCGGGCGCGGGGAGCTCATCGGGGCATACAATTGCGGAAGCCCGCTCAACGGGGTCTCGATATCCCGTGACGGCACCCGGATTGCCGTAGGCCTGCAGGACGGGAGCGTGAAGGTGATCTCCGATGCGGGCCTTGTTCTCTGGCAGAACCAGACCCTTGGCAGGGTATACGATGTTGCCCTCTCATCGGACGGGACCCAGCTTGCCGTGGCAACGGATTCCTCGGTCCGGTGGTTCGCTCCCGACATCCCTGCCATGAACCCGACACCTGCGGCCAGCAGCTATACCGGAGTACCGGGAACGGGTGCAGTCGGCGTCTCGTCCCTGCCTGCAGGGGCAAACGTCTTTGTGGACAATACCTACCGGGGGATCGCCCCCCTCACCGTGACCGGGCTGGCACCGGGAGAGCACGTTCTTCTCCTGAAGCAGGCAGGATATGCCGACTGGTCAACAACCATAACGGTGATTCCGGATACGACCATTGCCCTCTCCGGAACGCTGACCGCCATTGCCCCGTCGCCGACCCATTCCCCGGCACCGGTTGCAGCCATAGCGGGGGCGCTCGCCGTATGCGGGTTCCTGGTCACCCGGACCCGCAGCCGCAAACCGTAAGCCATACTCCTTTTTTTCGGGGCGCCCGGACGCGGTTCATACCCCTCCCCCGGGGGGCTGGTTCCCACAGTAATTGCGCATATCCAATCCGGATTTTCCAGTAATTCGGGTAAAATAGCGGGACGGGCGAAATTCGTGAGATTGCGTATCCGATACCTATTTGAGGGATTTTCGCCAAACAATCGTTCGGAGTACCATATGAGCATCACCAAGAAGTTCCTTAACCTCTTCAAATCGGGCAAGGAAGGGGAAGACCAGGAGGCGCGTCTCCGGGCACAGAAGGAGCGCACCGACAATTTCCTCCGGGCCCTGACCGAGGGGGACCTGGACGCCCGCTGGAGTGCCGTAAGGTCGGTAGGAGACCTCGGCGAGCCGTTCATCGAACCGCTCATCAGCGGCCTCAAGGACGAATACTGGATTATCCGGCGGGGCTCTGCCGACACGCTGGGCAAGATCGGGACACCGGCTGTCGAGCCCCTGATCCGGGCGCTGGACGAGCCGCGTGACGATGTGCGGCAGGAGACCATCCGGGCCCTCCAGCTCATCGGGGAACCTGCGGTGGAACCGCTCATGCAGGCAACAAAACACACCTACCCGCTCATCCGCCGGGGTGCCGTGCAGGCACTGGGCACCATGGGCGAGGAGCGGGCTGTCGGGACGCTGATCGAGTGCTTAAAGGATACCGATGCGGGTGTACGGTACGAGTGTGCGGTCGCATTCGGCCGCATCGGGGATGCCCGGGCGGTCGTGCCCCTGATCGAGTGCCTCAACGATCCCAAAGAGCATGTCCGCACCGCAGCAATGGCAACCCTCGTTTCCCTTGGCGAGCCGGCAATCGACCCCCTCATCCGGGCGCTCGTTGACGTCAACGAGGACGTCTGCCGCAGGAGCTCGCTTGCACTGGTCACTATCGGAGAACCGGCAATCGACCCCCTCATCCGGGCACTGGCGGATGCCAACCCGGGTATCCGCCGGGGCGCAGTCGAGGCCCTCGGCCAGATCGGCAACACCCGGGCGATCACCCCCATCATCGCGCTGCTCGACGATCCCGAACGCATCGTCCGCATCGAGGTCGTCAGGGCCCTTGCAGCACTCGGCGTCCCCGCGATTGCACCGCTCATGCACGTGTTCCGGCAGGGAGATACCCGGATGCGCACGGGCGCCATGGAGGCCCTCTGGATGCTCGGCCAGCCGGCAACGACGCCGTTGATCATGGTCTTGAAAGACGAACAGAGCGATGTCAGGAAACGTGCCGCGCTCCTCCTCGGCGAGATCGGAGACCAGAAGGCAGTGGACCACCTGACCGGCCTCCTTTCTGACGAGAATGTCACCGTGCGCAAGGAAGCCTTCGAAGCGCTCGAGATGATCAAGAAGAGATCCGCGGCGTAAAACCGCCCCCTTCATATTTTTTTCCTCACGCGGGACTGCCTTTCATTTCCTGTTGCATCCGTCCGGGAGATGCCAGGCTTTCTTTATATCCCGCCCGGCAATACCCGGGCGCAACCTGGGCGCAACTTATATGCATTCCTTGGTGAAATGGAGTGCCTGAGGTATGCGACATGCGGCTGGTGGTCACTCAACGGAATTACGATGCATTGAATACCCGTGCCCCGGGTGCACCGGACAATGAGATCCGTCCCGATACGTACCGTGAGCGCCTGGTAAAATACGTCCCCGTGGAGGCCCTCGTCCTGTACGTTGCCGCGTATGGAAGCACCTATGCGGCATTCAGCCAGGAGCCATGGTTTCCCCTTCTCGCCCGCTGGATCTTCGTTGCCGGTACTGCCGGCACCTTCCTGTATCTCTGGAAATGCGAGAAGGTGACGGATTGGGTCCAGCTGGTGATCTCGACAGCCGGGTTCGTTGTCTGGGTGTTCGCATTCGGGGTGGTCACGGTCGCAGAACTGTCATGGTACAACCAAGTGGCAGCCGCCCTGTTCCTGCCGGTGTACGTTTTTGGTACACCGCTGGTTGAGGGGCTGCCGGACCGGTGGTGAGGGAGGATAACCGTGACGACAGATCTTCAGGACCGGTTTATGCAGGCAGCGATAGAGGAGGCAAAGAAAGGTCTGGCAGAGGGGGGCATCCCCATCGGTTCCGTGCTGGTTCGGGGAGGTTCCATCATCGGGAGGGGACATAACCGCCGCGTGCAGGAGGGGGACCCGGTCATCCACGCGGAGATCGACTGCTTAAGGAACGCCGGCAGGATCGGGAGCTATCGCGACACCGTGCTCTACTCGACCCTTATGCCCTGTTACCTCTGCGCCGGAGCTGCCGTCCAGTTCGGGATACCGGAAGTTGTTGCCGGGGAATCGCGGAACTTTTACGGGGCCCGGGCATTCATGGAAGAGCACGGGATCCGGGTCGTCGACCTCGACCTGGATGCGTGCGTGATCATGATGCAGGATTTCATCCGGCAGAATCCCCGGCTCTGGAACGAGGACATCGGGGAGATCTGAACCATCCGCAATCCTCATAACGTCTCACAGACTTAAACTCCATCATGGTCACCCTTGCGGATATCAGGCTCGCGGAAGAGAGGATAGCAGGCACCATCATCCGCACGCCGGTCGTATATTCCCCGGCGCTGTCTGCCATGACCGGCTCGAAGGTCTGGCTCAAACTCGAAACACTCCAGCGGGCGGGTTCGTTCAAGGTCCGGGGTGCTGCCAACAGGATCCTCGCGGCAGGCGATACGGTCAGGAGCCGCGGGGTGGTTGCGGCCTCTGCGGGGAACCATGCGCAGGGAGTGGTGGTCGCCGCCCATGCCACCGGGGTTGCAGCGGTCATCGTGATGCCCGAGTGGGCCGGCATCTCCAAGCAGGAAGCGACCCGGGGCTACGGGGCTGATGTGATCATCCACGGAAAAACTCTCGAAGAGAGTATTGCACGGGCTGAACAGCTGGCAGCCGGGGGGCGGCTCTTCATCCATCCCTTCAACGACGACGCAGTCATCGCCGGGCAGGGAACGATCGGCCTTGAGATCCTCGCCGATCTCCCGGAGACCGACCTCATCGTGGTGCCGGTCGGGGGCGGGGGACTGATCGCCGGGATCGCGACCGCGGTAAAAGCGCTTCGCCCGGAAGTCTCCGTGATCGGCGTGCAGGCAGCCGCATGTCCCTCGGCAAAAGAGGCGTTGCAAAAGGACCGCCCGGCCCCGGTCAGCGCCGGCCGGACCATCGCGGACGGCATCCGTGTCGCCAAGACCGGCAGCCTCGCCTTTCCTATAATCCGAAAGCTCGTCGACCAGATCGTGCTCACGACCGAGGACGAGATCGCGGATGCGATGCTCCTCCTGCTCGAACGCAAGCATATCGTGGCGGAGGGGGCCGGCGCTGCCCCGCTCGCAGCGCTCATGAACGGCTCCATCGATATCCGGCCCGGCAGCACGGTTGTCCTCGTCATCAGCGGCGGGAACGTGGACAGCGCCCAGCTCTTCCGGATCGTCCGGCAGTCCATGGCACGACAGGGGCGGATCCTCCGGTTCTCTGTCCTTCTCGACGACCAGCCCGGCTCCCTCGCCCGGCTGCTTGAGGTGATCGCGAAGAGTGGCGGCAACATCCTGCATATCCACCACACCCTTGGTGAGAGCGGCGTCCCGGTGCAGGTGGCCCGGGTGCAGTTCGAGCTGGAGACCCGGGGCCGGGACCACAGCGATGCGGTCCTGATGGCGGTGAAGGGGGCGGGGTACGAGAGGGGGGAGGGGTGAAGGGAGGTACAATCCCCCGCGGTTCAATGCCATAACTTTCCGGTTATACCAATCAGGCCGATTTACGCGCTCCGATTTCCGTTCTTCCGCGGGAATTTATTCTATAGACCACACAGCATATATAATAATTATTTTGAACATCATATAATCACAATGCTCACGGACCTTAGTTCACCCCTGACGATGAAGATCATGGGCCTCGGCCGCCCACTGCATGTGGCTGAAGAACACCGTTCTTCACCTCCACCAGGTCAGATGACCTATCAGAGAACCGAAGAACCGGGTTCTTCTCTTCTTCCGGGTCGGATGACCTGTCAGAGAACCGAAGAACCGGGTTCTTCTCTTCTTCCGGGTCGGATGACCCGTCAGAGAACCGAAGAACCGGGTCCTTCTCTTCTTCCGGGTCGGATGACCCGTCAGAAAGCGGAGCGGCTCGCTGCCGTGATCGTTGTCTGGGTTGTAGTGCTCTGTGCCATGATGGGTTACACCATCAGCATCGCGGGAGTGCCGGAGCGCGAGCCGGACAACGGCTCCGGTTCCCGCGGCATTCCCGTGCCTGGCACCGGCCCCGCGAGCGGTTGTGGGATTTTCCCGGCACCGGCCGGGACTGCGGGCAACAATTCCCGCGCTCTTCTGCATCGATAGCCGTCCTTTCCGCACCGGGAGGAAACAGCACGATCCGTTTTCTGTGATACGGGACGGTGCTGTTCTTTCCCACGGATGGACTGTCGGATCCGGCCCGGGCAAAACACCTGTGAGGGCCGGTCCGCTCCGCAGGGGGCTGTACCGCTGAAGAACACCATTCACACAAAGGAGTGATGCCTATAGAGAAGCCCAACCACAGCCGGGATGCAACAGGCCCGGCAGAGAACACAATCAGGACCGATGAAGAAATGCTGAACCGGAGCGTGAGACATCTTCCGGAGATCCCGGAACCCGGCAACACGCCCGGAGTACCGGGTGGGATGCTGCAGCTGCACCTGGACAACGCCCGTATCCATGCGGGAAAGCTGTACCTTACGGGCATGGCACCCGGCAGCCTGCCGGCCCGGCTCGTGAAACGGGTCGATCAGTTTTCCCTGAAGGTCCTCAAAAGCTACGTGCGGAGGTACTGCGTATGACGAAGCTGACTTCGGTGCAGGAAGCGGAGATCCCACTCTGGCTGCTGCCGCAGGCGATCGCCCGCCTCATCCGGCAGCAAGGCGATGCCGTGTACCGCATCAGCGTGAAGCGGACGCACTGGCACCATTACAACGTGAGCGTCCGGACAAAACGGATTACAAAGGAACTCCGGCCGTCCTGTGAGGCGGTGCTTGAACCCGCGACCGCTCCGGCCACTGTGCAGACTGCCCGGAAACGGGGCCGGGGGTGCCCGGTATGAGCCCGGCACCGAGGCCGCGACGGGCGCTCCCGGATGCCCTCTCCCTTGCCCGGTTGCGCGGGAAGGTGGAGCTCACACGCCACAGCCGGGAAGCACTCTTCCATTTCCTGATCATTGCTGCGGGAATCGTCGCGTTCGTCCGTGTGCGGTACGCGCCGCAGATCCTTGCGACCCTGCCCGAGATCTCGGTGGAGTTTCGGAACGATATCTCCCGGCTCCGGGCAATCGTGCAGGACACCGCCATCTCCCGCGAGCTCTGGCTCCGCTCCCGCCACGGTACATGGCGGTTCTTTCGCGTGACTGCGGAGGGACTTGTCGAGATCGGCCGGGACGGGCATGTTCTTCCTGAGAACTGCGGAGGTGGAACTGCCGGGCCGGTGGCGAGTTGAAGAGTTTTTTTTGGCCCGGAAGAAATCCGGAAAATTTTTCCGGAAATTTTTTTAAATTTTTTTGAAAAACGGGAATGAAAGGCAGAGCCTTTCAGGTACGTTTGATGAAAAAGTCCGGACTTTTTCATACCGAGAATTCGTGGAAAAATTTTCACTGCCCGGAACTTTTCCGGTTAATCGGGCTCCATGAGGGGAAATCCAACCGGCCACGCTCTGCTATCCCGGGAACCCGGTCTTTGGAGGAGCGGACCGGGGATATCCAGATCCGGGAATGCCCCGTCCCCAACCTCTCTGCCGTCGGAGAAGACCCTTATTTTAGGGGTGGGCGAATCCGGGCCCTGTGAGGGCTCCGATTGGTCGTTTTTCCGGTTCCGGAGGCAATAATTCCGGAATAGTGGGGAATATTCTGCGGGGAGTATCGGTTTTTACGCCGGGGCGAAGAGGCAATATATGGCAACATTTGGGAGGCGGAAAAATGAGTGAAACGTGTTTTAGGTCATCTCTGGGAGTGACTCTGGGACCGGAGTAGTGCCAGGGCCCTGTAATGAGGTGTTTGGGTTTTACGTCGAAGAATCCTGCGGATTCTTCTCATCCTCCAGGTCTTACGACCTGTCAGAGATCGGAGGGTTTGTAAAAATCCGACGAGGAGAAGGGAGGCAAAGCCGAACCTTCGACTTCGAAGAATCCTGCGGATTCTTCTCATCCTCCAGATCGAAGAACCATTCAGGTTCTCCTCCTGTCTCAAGTCTGATGACTTTCGACATTCTGATGACCTGTCGGACGTCGGAGAAGATCCTTATTTTAGGGGTGGACGAATCCGGGCCTTGTGAGGGCTCCGATTGGTCGTTTCTGGGGGTCTGGAGGTAATAATTCCGGAAAAGTGGGGAAAAATCCGGGCGATGGGTCGGGTTTTACCCCGTAGAGGGGAGGCAATACATGGCAACGTTTGGGAGGCGGAAAATTGGGTGAAACGTGTTTTAGTTCATCTCAGGGAGTGACTTTGGGACCGGAGTAGCACCAGGGCCCTGTAATGGGGTGTTTGGGTTTTACGTCGGAGGGGTTTCAAAAAACCGGCACTTCCCGGGTTTTTGTGATCAGGCAAAATCCCTTATTTTCCTGACCAGCGCCAGCGTGCTGTTCATCTCGTCCTTTTTTTCTTTTTCAATACAGTCAATGATCTTCGGTATCGGTTGGACCAGCTTGTACACCTTGTTCGGCCGGGTCTTGGTTTTGGCCGAGCTGTTGTAGCACTGGATCCAGCCCTGTTCCATCATGTATTTTGCTGCCGCGCTCACTTCCGGCTGGCGCATGTCGGCACCGCGTTCGATCTCCCGGGACGTTGCTTCCGTCATGTTCGCAAGATAAACCAGCAGCTTTGCAATGTTTTTCTTCGTGCCGATCCTGATGAGGAGGTTGAGAAACTCCTCATCCTTTTCCGTCAACAACTGGATGATTTCCTGTCTCATCGGGTACTCCGCTTACGGGTTGTTTTATTTTTGTTCTTATTATACCATTAAATGCATTCTGGTTGGGTTTCGAGCCGGTCGCAGGAGCGATACGAGCACGGCAAAGTCGGGCGACGCGGGCGACGCGATCCTGCTGCAATCCGGGACACGCCGGTAACGTTCGGTCATGTTCATCTCAAAGGGCGTATCGTCCGTTCCGCTCATATCACCTCACGGTCTTCTGAGGTTGTCCTGTTGGTACGATGGCGCCCCGGGCTTGTCACGGTGTACCTGCGCCGGAGATTCCCTCCGATGGTTCTGTTCCGCCGGTTTTGGAATTACATCTCGGATCCGATCCGGTTCATTCCTTCTCCTTCACGACAATCGTAAACGCCGTCCCGGAACTCCGGTCCAGTTCGATGGTCCCGTCCAGCTGGTCCACCAGCGAGTTCACCAGCCGGAGCCCGAGGGATTCCGCATTCCTCCAGTCAAAGTCTGCGGGGATGCCGATGCCATTATCCTTGAACAGGAAGGTGATCGTTTTGCCCTCCCGCGTAATCGTGATGGAAATTTCCCCTTTTCTCCCAGCGGGAAACGCATATTTCAGGGAATTGGAGATCAGTTCGTTGATGATGAGGCCCACGGGAATCGCGGCGTTGATATCGAGCGTGATATCCTTAATGTCGGTTTTCAGCATAATGCCCCGCCCTTTCACTCCGTAGTACTGGAACAGGCTGTTACCGAGGAACCTGACATATTCATCGAGGCCGATCTTTGAGATATCCGTTGACCGGTACAGCTTTTCATGGACAAGGGCCATTGCCCTGACACGGTTCTGGCTGTCCTTGATCGCCTGGAGGGTTTTTTCATCCGTGATATACCGTGCCTGGAGGTTGAGCATGCTTGCAATGATCTGGAGGTTGTTCTTGACCCGGTGGTGGACCTCTTTTAACAGGAGACTTTTCTCGTCCAGCGATTCCTGGATCTTCTTCTCTGCGATTTCATGCTGGAGAACCTCGTCCTGGAGCAGTCTGGCGGTCCTGTCCAGGGATGCGGTCCGTTCGGCAATTCCCTCCTCAAGGTCCATGTTGTACCGCTGGAGCTGCAGCTCTGCCTTTTTACGGTCGGTGATGTCCGAGGCAAACAGCACGACGCGTTCGACGGTTTTTTGTTCTGCATCGAAGACCGGAAAAATATTGTTATAGAAATACCTGCCGTCATCTTCGTCTTCGAAGTGTGCCGGTTTCCCGGACTTAAAGACCCCGTCGATTATTTCTTTCCTTCTTCCGGCCAGATCGGGAGGCAGGAGATCGTACACATTCCGCCCGGTAATTTCCTGTACCGTACCGCCCTCCTGTCGCGCACCACTCTCGTTGATGTTCAGGATTGTCCCGTGCCGGTCAAGGAGGGCAAAGATATCCGTAGGGGCGTTCAGGAGCGTTTCAAGGGTGGCCTCCTGCTCCCGCAGGTATTTCTCTGCAAGTTTGCGCTCGGTGATATCCTGGTTCGCGCCATGGTTTTTTATGGTCCGGCCGGTCGCATCCTTGGTGATCCTGATACGGACCGCGATATACCGCACTTCCCCGTCCCTCCGGATAATCCGGTGCTCCAGGTATGACCGGTAATGGGGATCGGTTGTCGTAATCGCCCGGTTCACTTCCTCGCCCACAACCTGCATCTCATCAGGATGGACGAATGTCCGGGCATACACGTCTGCCGGCATCTGGTACCCGCCTTCCCGTTCCGCGGTGGTGCCGTACAATGCATAAAACCGGTCATTGAAGGTAAAAATCCCGGTGGGAACATCGAACTCCCAGTCGGCGAGGGCTGCAATGTCCATCGCAGTTGCCAGCCGGGCCTCGTTCTCCCGCCGCGCCTGCTCTGCAGCTTTACGCTCGGAGATATTGCGGATGATGGCAAGGATCGTCGGTCTGCCATGAAGATCGAAAAGCCGGGCACTCACTTCGACAGGGATCCGTTTTTTGTCCTTTGTTAAGAAGTCAGTTTCAAAAACCGCAAACCCGTCTTTTGTCAGGCTTTGTATTATCGCCGGGAATTTTTCGAACTGCTCGGGGACATCGATATCCGTGACAGCCATCCGGGTCATTTCATCATGGGTATAGCCGAGCCAGCGGCATACCTGGTCATTGACATCAAGGAACTTCCCGGGGCCTTCCATGGAGATCTCGTGGGCAAAGATGCCGTCATTCGCGTTCTGGAATATCAGGCGGAACCGCTCCTCGCTCACTTGGAGATCCTCGTTAATCTTCCTCCGCTTCATATCGGAAAATACCCACAGGCAGAGCAGGATGAAGGCAAGGAGGATGCTTGAGAGGATGCCCGCTTTGGCAATGACAATATGGGACGAGGCGCCGCTTGCGTCAAGGATCTCCGCGAGCGGCGTTGACAGGCCGACTGTCCAGGTATTGTTGCCCACCCGGATGGGCGTCCACGCAGCGATTTCGGGACCTTTTTCCGGGAGCCAGATGTAATACCCGACTCCCTCCCGGGCATTGCTGACATCCGCAGTCATCTCCTCGTAGTGGCTTGCCCCGTTCTTCTGCTGGAGAAGAAAGATCTGCGCCATGGATTTGCCCCAGTATTCCTCCGGCAGGTCTGCACTCTGGTCAAAGACGATATGGTCCGGCGCATAAATCCAGGCATCCCCGTTTTTTAACAGCCGGATGGGATCGATGAATTTTGTGTACACTTCCTGTTCAACAACCGGAATATCCGTCCGGCCATGCACTTCGATCTGCATGTGGATGTACTCTTCAGCCCCGCGGGCTGCTTCGCGGACAATCTCCAGTTCGGTCTGCTGGTAGGAAGAGATCGCGGTCTCCGTTGCAACCTGGTTTATGGAAATGATGTAAGAGACCCCGAGTGCTGCGAGCAGGAGAAACGTCAGCAGGACGAGGACGTACTGAAGGATTATCCGCCGGGGCATTTCGGGTCGGTTCTTCCGGAACTTATCTTCTGCATAGTCCGTTTCTGGTTTCCTGCCGTTCATGGTACGCTATCACATTCCGTTTCCCAATCTTTCCTGTGCTTTTTCCCTCACGACAACGGTAAACAGGGATCCGGCATTCAGGCATGGGTTCCACCGTTCCGTTCAGCGGGTTGACAAGCAACTTCCCGGTGCTGGTAACCTGGGGGGATACCACACCCTTGCGGGCATTTTTACAGGACCTCCCCGTGTTCCCCGTATCTGATATTTACTGTCAACTCTCTATCGAAACGTTATAAATTAACCCCTGTGCAAAAGAGGGAAGGGCCGTATATCATGACAGAGGTAACATTTCCTGAAATGAGCAGGGCCCGGACCGGGGTGATGATCCGGCCGGTCCTGACCCTGGTTGTGGACCCTGAGACAGTTCAAGGAGGGTACAAGAGTACTGCAGGGATATGATCGGTTCCCCATAATGTATCTCTCTCCCATCCCGGAAAAAAATCCCGGCTAAAAAAGAGATTCCTCAGAGTTCCCCGAGTCCCTTCCAGTAATCGTACTCGTGCTTCCAGAGATCCTTGTTGAACGACACAAGCCGCTTGAAATATTCCTTCCGCTCGGCATGGTGCTTCTCCTGCGCCGGGTCTGCCCACTTCGTTTTGATCGCATCCGCGAGTTTCCTGCCGAGCTCCTTTGCCTGCTTTTCACCGGTGACGATGGCGTTCGGGTCGGCCCCGACAAGCACACCCACTTTCCCCACCGTGGTCGCCCCCATGTTGAGGAGCGTCATGTTCATGTAGTCGGCAACCTCATCCGCGTACGCGCCGCCGGCCGTGCAGACCGCACACCCGTACTTGCCGGCAAACGACTGGCAGTGGATCGTGTCCGCCATCCGGTCGAGCATCGTCTTGAGCTGGGCGGTCACCTGGTTGATGTAGTTCGGGGAGCCGAGTACAATCCCGTCCGCATCAAGGAGCTTCTCCAAAAGCATCGGGTAGTCGTCATCGTGGATGCACTCGCCCTTCGCATAACAGGTGCCGCAGGCAGTGCAGTAGTGGATGTCAAGGCTGCAGATATCGATGAAGGTCACATCCGCCCCCGCCTGTCGTGCCCCTTCGAGCACGCCCATCACGAGCCGGCGGGTCTGGCTTTTGTCGCCCTTCGGGCTTGCGTTGATGCCGATAATCTTCATACAGGTTTCACCATGTAGTGGTGCATCCATGGAACTATTAAAAGTGTGCGATAATGCCCAGAAGGGTTCCCCCATTATTGAACAACGACGTGTACGGGCCGGCATAAGCCGGTGCCGTGGGTTATGCACCTGATGGTATGCAACATTTTTTATATAATGCGTCTTCACACGTTCAGCATGGATTCTGCATGTGCCTTACCGGAGAAACGGACATGGATCTTCTTCTTCCTGATCGTGCTCGTTGCGCTGCTCTGGGCCTCGTTCCTCCTCTTCCGGGGTGAGATGATCGCAGTCAGTACCACCCTTGCCATCATCGCGGCATTCATCTCGTTCTTCTCGTTCACCTGCTGCAAAAAATACCGCACGTGGATATTTTTGTACCTCATTGTCTTCACGGCGGTTCTCTGGGCATCCTTCCTCATGATGCAGGGAGCCATGGTCTGGGTAAGCGCCTTCCTCTTCGTTGTGGCAGGAGGTACCACCATCTTCTCGTTCTTCTTCTGCGAGACGGAACAATAATTTGCTTTTTAACCAGTCCTGGACAAACGTGTACCGATACCAGGAGAGATCCCGGGCACCCGACAGTATATCCGGAATACCGGCAAGAGAGATCTCGTCCTCCTCTGCATCGTTGCCCCAAAATGGCAGGCTGACGATGAAGACCTTGTCGGGTGACCGGCAGCCGGATCCGGCAGAATCCCCGGGCCGGGGCATACGGTTATTTTTTATAGCTGCAGTACTATCTTTCCACTATGGAGCTGGTTGCCAGAGCACCAGAGCAGAGAACGAGAGTCATCTTCTTCCTGATCCTCTCGGCTGCCCTGTTGTGGGCCATGTTTCTCTTAGCAAAGGGAGAGACACTCCAGTTCATTTTCATGTTCGCCTCGCTTGCCGCCATCAACCCGGTGGTTGCATTTGTCGAGATGAAAAACCCGAAAAAGACCCGTACCCTCTTCTTCTTCTATCTCCTGATCCTTGCCGCACTCCTCTGGGCCGCATTCCTCCTGTACCTGGGCGTGCACCTGTGGATCAGCAGTTTCATCTTTATCATCGCGGTGGGGGTTCCCTTTATCCTCCGCGTCATGGAGTCAGAGTCCGAGTCTGACGAGGATAGTGACCGGCTCAGGTGACCCTCTCCGGAAGCTTCCGGTGGATGCGGCCTGAGCCGGACATCCCCGTAAGACTGGAGGGTAAAAAACCTGCAGGGTATCCTGCCGAGGGGGGTTCCTATCAGGCATATCTGTGTACCCGGCTTTTCCTGCAGGCATGCTTCGCACGGCCCGGAAAAATACGTGCCGGGCCGGGTGTGGCAGGATACAGATTTTTATCAGGAACCAAAAAAGGGATTTTTATTCCCAGTAGTATTTCACAAACATCCGGGATTTCTGGATTTTCGGGCTGAAGATCCGGAGGGCAAGCGGTACTATCACGAGGGTGGCGATGACGTTTCCGATAAGCCACGTGGAGAAGATGCTGCCCATCATGCCCGGTTCGATGAGCGAGAGGGTCCACGCCCCCCATGCTGCCCCGACCAGGTTGTTGATGATCACGGCAAAGAGAATGATGATCACAAGGTCGCGCCGGTTTTCAAGCGCAAGGTCTACCTCGAACGAGCGGACGGCAACCAGCGGGATGAGTGCCTGCAGAAGACCGGCCACGGCCCAGATCAGCGCAATGCCCGGGTTGTCGGCAAGGAGCTGCACGGCAAGAAATCCCGAACCCACCAGGGTCCCGATATAGGCTGCTACCGCACCATAGGCGCCGTACCAGAGGGTGAAGAGGATCATGAACGCGACAGCCGGAAAGATGTACGAGATCCCGCTGGCATTTGTCGGGATTAATTTCACGGATGCATAGGCAAGAACCGTGTTGACGATGATGAGAATGAGGGTGAGGATGACAAAGGAGTAGGTTGGCTCATGGACGTTTTTCATAAAATCCACCTTACCTTGTTATGGTGTCTGGGAGTAAATAGCATTTATTCTCATGAATAAGGATTCCGGCCGTTTCCCTTGGGGGTTTTTTGGTTTTTCCCGGCATTTTCCTGTCGCATTTTTTATCATGAGGAAACAGTAAGTATTAGTCAAGGTGCGAGCCAGCTGATGGAAACAACCGCCCACACAACACCCCAAAACCTGTCCGCGGAGGAGGGGGATCTTACCCGGAGATCGCTCGTCGTCATCGATGAGCGTCGTGATGCCGGACTGGAGGGCCTTGTCGGCAACCTCGATTCTGTCATCATCGCCACCGAGACGGACCACCTTGTCCCGGCGGCCTACGAACTCCTGCGCTATACCGGCCTTGACTGCACAGAGTCGTTTTTCGATGCGGATTCCCAGAGCTATGTCCTCTCCCTGCCCGGTTCGGCTTCGGTCATCGTCCGGTCACGGGGCAATGCGGAAAACCCGTTTGCCGCCACCAACAGGGCCCGGCTGACCGGCCAGCTTCCCAACACCCGGCTCGAGACGTTCGTTTTTGCGACTCCCGATATCCATGCCTACGTGGATATCCAGAAGGACCGGGGCATCCGGTTCCTCACACCGGGGGTCCAGGAGTCGGAGGCCTTCTCCTTCATCCAGACACTCCCCTCCCCGTTTACCGGGAACTCGCTCGGGTTCATCCAGTGGGCGGGAGAAAACCGGTCCTATGCTCCCCCGGGTGCCCGGGACATCCCCCCGGACATCGAGAAACCTCCCTTCAAACACCTGCACCTGCACAATATCTTCGAGCTCGACCATGCGGCAACCCGGGTAAGGGCACAGGACCGGGCATCGGCTATTCTCGAATTCTTAAACCTGACCAATTACCGCTACGATTTCGGGGTCCACGTCAAGTCCCAGAACTCCATCACGAGCGTTGCCCGGCGGGAAAAAACCGACTTTGCCATGGTTCTCACGTCAGGCATAAACCCGTTTACGACAGAGGCCGAGTCCGGGCCGACCGAGAAGTTCATCCGCAATTTTGGTACCCGTGTCCACCACATGGCATTCCGGACGGAGAATATCGAGACCACGGTCGCCACCCTGGAGCGGGACCACATGACGTTCCTGCTCGACCTCGTGGGGTCCGAGGAGGAGGGCTTGAAGCAGATCTTCTCCGAGCCCTCGCAGCACACCCTGATCGTGAACGAGTACATCCACCGGTACGGCGGGTTCGACGGGTTCTTTACCAAGAGCAATGTCGAGAAGCTCACCGAAGCAACGGGAAGGCAGTAATCGCATAACGTGAATCGGCAGGGGTGTGAAAGTCCCTGCCCGGGGATTAAACGCCGGAATTTTTCCGGCGGTCCTATGTAAAAAATCGCAAGGGCCGGCTATTACCGGCCTTCAGATGATACAACAAGTTTCCCGATCATTTCCCCAGGTTCTCAAGGACCAGCTTCGCCGCGTGCTCTCCTGAGAGAAGCATCCCGCCAAAGACCGGGCCCATGCGGCTCTCTCCGGCAACCGCGTTTGCCGCCATGCCGGCGAGAACAAGGCCGGGGAAGACTTCCTTGGTGTGGTTGAGGATATTGGTCTCGGCCCGGTCGGCCCACATGAAACTCTCGCCTTTGACCTTAAGGTTCCCGCCTTTCTTCTCGACAAGCCGGGCCACAACCGCGTCGTGGCCGGTCGCATCCACCGTATACCGGCACCCCATCACGAGCGGGTCGACGTGGAGTTTCCCCATCTCGACTGCCGTCCAGTTGATGACGAGGCCGCTGATCCGTTTGTCGGCCTTGATCATGACGTCCTCGACCGAGGTGAGGTTGAAGAACTCGGCACCGGCATCGCAGGCCGCTGCGGTGAGTTTGGACACCGCCTCGACCGACCGGGCAACATAATACCCCTCCTGGTAGGGGGTATACCGGATGCCGAAGCGGTCGAGCAGCCGGCGTGCCTCTTCCTGCACCACGATCCGGGGGAGCATCATCCCGCCGCCCCACATCCCCCCGCCTACGGAGAGTTTCTTCTCGATAATACCGACTTTTTTGCCTTCGCCGGCGATGATGGCTGCACAGGCTAGTCCCGCCGGCCCTGCACCTACAACCGCCACGTCGAGTTCCATGTGGTCGATAAGCACGTTCATCTGGGTGGCGAGGATCGCCCTGCTGATGGTGATTTCGTCGAGTTCCATACGACACGGTCTCCTGTTGAGGTTGTGTGCAGTACCGTAGGTGCAATGGGTAAAAAAAGGGATGTGGTCTCAGGTGCCCCGGCGGGCAAATGCGCGGGCAATGCCGCAGAGCTCATCGGCCGTGCTGATCGGCTCCGTACCGACAATCACGCTGACGGGCTCTTTCCCGAACGCCCCCGCATCGCAGAATACTTTCGGGGCCCGGTTCCCGGCAGCACGGATCACTTCCCGGGCTCTCCACGACATGGAGGACCCTTCGGCATCCCGGGACACTTCCGGTTCAGCCTGCCGGTCAAGGACCGCAAACGCCCAGCCATTCTGCCGGCAGTACTCCTCAAGCCACGGTGCAAACCCGGGGGGATTGGAGAAATCGATCGCAGTCCGTATCTCCGGATACGCCTCCCGGATCCCGAGGACGAGCCGCGCCATGTGGCCCGAAGCCCCGAAGCAGGGGCGCCCGGCAGCGCGGGGCATTCCCTTGACAACCGTGATCCTGCCGTCAATGGCCAGCACCTCGCCGGGCGTCCGTGCATTGGGCAGGGCGTACGCCATGTTCGTCCGCACTTCCGGAATGAGGGCGGCAAACTCCCGGCAGCTCTCGAGTTTCTCAAGGGCAATCATCATCCGCCCGTACATCTCTATCGCAATCACCGGGTCAGTGTCCACCGGTATACCCCCATATAGTACTTCATGTATTGGCCCGGATCCTGAAATAACCGCTTTACCGGGAAGTGAAATACGGTCTCCCCGCATACGCTTTTTCGTTGTATATCCCCCACGGGATATTGCGGCACAGCCTTAATGCTGTACGAAAGCCACTATCAACCTGACAGCAGGCCGGATCTTCCCGGAACAGACCATGGCCATCCCTGACATCGATGCGTTTACCGGACTGACCAGCACGGCGGCGGCGGAGCGGCAGAGAACCGAAGGGTATAACGAACTCCCGGAGGCAAAGGACCACAGCGTGGCATGGATCCTCTTTGGCGTCATCCACGAACCGATGTTCATCCTCCTTGTTGCCGGTGGCCTCATCTATTTTTTCATCGGGGATCTCACCGAGGGGGCGATGCTGATGGGTTTTGTCATCGTCATCATCGCGATCACGGTCTACCAGGAGCAGAAGACCGAGCGGGCGCTTTCGGCGTTGCGGAACCTCGCGAGTCCCCGGGCACTCGTGATCCGGGATGGCACCCACCAGCGGATTGCAGGCCGGGAAGTCGTGACCGGCGACCTGCTCATCCTCTCGGAAGGGGACCGCGTTCCGGCTGACGGCGTCCTGCTCGCAGCCACCAGTGTATCGGTCGATGAGTCGCTCCTCACGGGAGAGTCGGTCCCGGTGCGGAAGCTCGCTTTTGGAGAGGGCATGGCTGACGGCCGGCCCGGCGGGGACGACCAGCCGTGGGTGTTCTCCGGGACCCTCGTGGTCTCCGGGCAGGGCGTTGCAGAAGTCAGGTCGACCGGCACGCGGACCGAGATGGGGAAGATCGGCACCGTGCTTTCAGCCGTTGAGCGGGGCGAGACCCGGCTCAAAACGGAGATCGGCAGGATCGTCCGGGTCATTGCCACTACCGGTATTGCCCTCTGTGCCATCGTTGTTATCGTCTACGGGATGACCCGCGGCAACTGGCTTGAAGGGTTCCTTGCAGGGATCACCCTTGCCATGGCGATCCTTCCCGAAGAGTTCCCGGTCGTCCTGACCGTTTTTCTGGCCCTGGGAGCATGGAGGATCTCCCGGCACAACGTGCTCACCCGGCAGGTCCCGGCCATCGAGACACTGGGCTCAGCAACAGTCCTCTGCGTGGACAAGACCGGCACCCTCACGGAGAACCGGATGTCGGTGAAAAAATTCTTTGCAGACGGGGAAATCTGCGGGCACGACCCGGCCGGAACAAATTCCGTTCCTGACGCCTGTCACGAGCTGGCAGAATTTGCGATCCTTGCCAGCAAGAAGGATCCCTTCGACCCCATGGAGCGGGCGCTCCACCAGCTCGCCGACGGGGAGTTCGGCAGGACAGAGCATGTCCATGCCAGCTGGTCGCTCGTGCAGGAGTACCCGCTCTGTCCCACCCTCCTTGCCATGTCCAATGTCTGGCAGTCGCAGGGCGGCGGGGAGTTCGTCATCGCGGCCAAGGGCGCCCCGGAAGCGATCTTCGACCTCTGCCACCTCACCCCGGAAACGGTGCGGGATCTCGCCGGGCCAATCGATGGTATGGCAGCCGAAGGCCTCCGGATCCTCGGGGTGGCAAAGGCATCGTTTGTCCGCTCAGACCTTCCCGGGGAGCAGCACGACTTTGTATTCTCCTTCCTCGGCCTCGTGGGGTTTGCCGACCCGGTCCGCCCACAGGTAAGGGAGGCCATTTCTGACTGCCACGCAGCAGGGATCCGGGTGGTCATGATCACCGGGGATTACCCGCTGACCGCACAGGAGATCGCCCGGCAGATCGGCCTTGACGGTTCCGACACCTGCATTACCGGTCCCGAGCTCGACCATATGGGGGACGGGGAGCTCCGGGAGCGGATCCGGTCGGTCAGCATCTTTGCCCGGGTTGTGCCGGAACAGAAGCTCCGGATCGTCAATGCCCTCAAGGCTGCCGGCGAGGTGGTCGCGATGACCGGTGACGGGGTCAACGATGCGCCGGCCCTGAAATCGGCGGATATCGGGATCGCCATGGGGGGGAGGGGTACGGACGTGGCAAGGGAGGCCTCCTCGCTCGTGCTGCTCGATGACAACTTCACCTCCATTGTCGCCGCAGTACGCCTCGGGAGGAGGATCTTCGACAACCTGAAAAAGGCGATGGCATACATCTTCTCCGTCCATGTGCCCATTGCCGGCATGTCCCTCATCCCCGTCCTCCTCAACCTCCCCCTCGTCCTCCTGCCGGTCCATATTGTTTTCCTGGAACTCATCATCGACCCGGCCTGCTCGATCGTCTTCGAATCCGAAAACGAGGAGGCTGACGTCATGAAACGCCCGCCCCGGAAACCTGATGTGGGGCTTTTTACCCGGAAACACCTTGTACTCAGCCTCCTCCAGGGAGCCGTGGTCCTTGGCGTGGTCCTTGCCATCTATTTCAGTGCCCTGTCCCGGGGGCTTGGGGAGCCGGCTGTGCGGACCCTCACCTTTGTCACCATCGTGATCGCCAACCTCTGCCTCATCCTGACAAACCGATCCTGGTCAGAGACCCTGCTGGCATCCCTGCGGACCCCGAATACGGCGCTCCTCTGGGTCTTTGCCGGAACACTCGGCTGCCTCACCCTGGTCCTGACCGTCCCGGCCCTCTCGGACCTCTTTTTGTTCGGCCCGGTGCCGTTTATAGATCTCATCCTCTGTTCCGGGGCCGGGGTCCTTGCCATCGTGTGGTTTGAAGTGTACAAATACGGGGAGAGGGCCGGATGGTTTACTCCGAAAAAAGGCTGAAATCTGCGGATCTCCCGCGAAGATCTGTCGTTATTAGGTGCCCCGGTTTCCGACCTTTCAGCCTGAAATAAAAACAACTTATTTATCCACGACAGGACAAGTGTCCACAATATAAAAAAAATCCCGCTCCGGATTTGTGGAAATGACCGGTGACATAAAACAAATACCTGCTCGTGATGTTCCAGGACTGGAAGGAGAGTCCGCACGTCCCGTCGATCTTACCCTTATCACCACGCTCTGTGGTATCGGTACGGCAGCAATCGGGATTCTCGGGATACTCGGATTGATCCTGTCCCTCCCCCTTTTGAGCGGCATCTTCCCCGGATATAAGCCAATCTCGTTTTCCGCAGCCCTGATCTGGATTTTTTTCGGCCTGGTTCTCGCAGGAGTGGGAAAGCAGTTGTTCAGGGGTGTTCTGCGGGGGGCCATTGCAGGGGCTCTCATCCTCATCCTCATCATCCAGCTGGTCGAGTTCCCGCTCAATATCCTCGGGGGGCATTTTTTTGTCGAAGACCTGTCGCTTGCGACAAGCACCTTGCTTGCGGGGGTGCCGACAACACCGATCTCGCCGGTCGCATCCGGCCTGATCCTGCCGGCAGGCCTCGGCCTTCTCCTTCTCCTCTGGGATGGCAGGCTCACGGAGAAACACCCCCGGACCAGGGATCTTGCCGGCATTTTTGGTGTCGTGATCCTGTTTGCAAGCGCAATTTTTATCCTCAGTTATGTCTACGGGACCCCGTTTTTTTATAAGACTGCCATAATCCCGATCGCCCTGCCTTCCACCTTCGCGTTATTTCTCCTCGGGCTCGGGCTGCAGACCGCAGCGGGACCTTCTGCAATCCCGATAAAGTACTTCACCGGTACTTCGACCCGTGCCCAGCTGCTCAGGGTTTCGATCCCGCTGACGCTGGTCATCATCCTTGTGGATGAGCTGCTGCACTTCGTCCTCGCCTCCTACGGGCCGGTGAATAATGCCCTGGTCTTTGCCCTGACGATCTCGGTTTTTACCCTGGTGACGATAGTCGTGGTGGGCAACGTGGCCAGGCGGATAGGCAGCGCGATCGACCAGGCTGAATTGCAGCGGAGAAAGGCTGAGATGGAACTGCGGGCAGCATATGAACAGCTCGCTGCGCAAGAGGAAGAACTCCGCCAGCAGTATGATGACCTGTCCCAAAGCCAGCAGGCACTTTCGGAGAGAGAGGCACAGTACCGCACGATCCTGCGGACCGCCATGGACGGGTTCTGCCTGGTGGGCATGCAGAGCGCATTCCTCGATGCGAACGATGCATTCTGCACGATGCTGGGGTATCCCCGGGAAGAGATACTCAGGCTCTCCCTGCCGGATATCGAAGTGAAGGAATCGGAGGAGATGATCGCCCTCCATAAGCAGGAGATCATGAGGAAAGGCAGTGACCGGTTCGAGACCCGGTACCGGCGCAAAGACGGGCGGGTCATCGATGTCGAAGTCAGCGTTGTGTACACCGGATCGCAGCACGCGCCGTTCTTCACCTTCCACCGCGATATTTCCGAACGGAACCGGGCAGAAAAAGCGCTGGAACTGGCAAAGAGAAAAATGAACCTTTTGAACCTTGTGACGTTCACGGATTTGAGAAATGCCGTGTTCAGCCTCGAGGGGTTCATCCAGCTGGAAAAAGACAAGCTTGCTGAAGGAAAGCCAATCGGGCTGATCGGCAGACAGGAGGAGATACTCCGGAAAATTTCCCATGCGCTGGACTTTGCCCACAGTTACCAGGACATGGGAATGAAATCCCCCCGGTGGCAGAACGTGAACCACGCGTTCCTCCTTGCCATATCCCACATGGATTTTTCAGACGTCCAGCACACCTTAACCATGGATGGCCTGGAAATCTTCGCCGACCCGCTGCTTGAGCAGGCATTCCAGATCCTGGCGAAAAATTCCCTCACGCATGGGGGCACGGTGACCCGGGTCTCGCTTTCCTATGCCCGGATGCCTGATGGGACCCTCAGGATTATTTTCGAGGACAACGGCCAGGGTATCCCGGACACCATGAAAGCGGATGTCTTCACCCATGATTACTTAAAAAAGAAGGGCATGGGCCTGTTCCTCGTCCAGGAGATCCTGGAGATTACCGGGATGTCCATACAGGAAACAGGTACATTCGGTACCGGGGCCAGGTTCGAGATCGCGGTGCCCAAAGAAGGGTACCGCTTCGGTAATTCAGAGCGGATTTCCGGATAATGCCCGGTTCCGGGCTGTTTTCGTCTTTCATCTGAAAGGTGGGAAGCCGTTGCAGTCCTGCGGGCCGGGTCTTAAAAAAAATCCACGATATCTGCCATTTTTTTCGCAGTCAACGCCAGATTCATTACCTTTTCCTGTACAACGACTCCTGATCCAGTATGTCACCAAGGATGCTCTGTTCCCTTGCATTTGCCGTGCTGGTTGTTGCCGCCCTGATCGCAGCCGGCTGCACCAGCTCTGTTGCAACTCCGTCATCGGGGGAGATAAAGAAGTTTGGTTCGGCGGCAGAGATCCGCCAGTATATCGGGGAGAACACAAAACTCGCCATGGAGGCGGAAGGCGAGGGGTATACCACCAGCGGCATGACAATGGCGCCGGCCCCGGTCATGGCAGCGCGGGAGACCTCGCAAAAGAGTATGGATGTGTCGTCTGCCCCTTCTTCCGGCGGGGCTGCGGACTATTCCCGGACCAACGTGCAGGTCGCCGGGGTCGATGAACCGGACTTTGTCAAGAACGACGGGCGGTACATCTACGTCATCTCGGGCGATTACCTGACCGTTGTCGATGCCTACCCGGCACCCGCCGCCGCGATCATCTCGAAGACCCCGATCGATGATACGCCAGAGGAGATCTTTGTCTCGGGCAACCGCCTCGTGCTCTTCACCACCGGCACCTCAAACCCCGGGGACAGCCCGGCCTCTGCGTTGCAGATGAAAGCCATGCCCTTTTACCGCGGGAATAATCCGGTTACGCGTGCCGTCTTCTATGACATAAGCGACCGGAAGAACCCGAAGGTCACAAAAGAGTACGAGATCGACGGGGACTATATCGATGCCCGGCTGATCGGCAGCAACCTGTACCTTGTCACCCGCGAGCAGGTGTATACCTACCAGGACGAGGAGATCACCGTCCCGTGCGTGAGGGCAGGAGGGAGCTGTGTTGTCACGCCGGATGTCTACTACTTCGACAACCCTGAGCGGCAGTACGCATTCACCACCATCTCCTCGTTCGATACGGACAGCGGAAACGAGAAGGATGCAAAGACGTACCTTGTCGGGAGCGGCAACATCCTTTACGTCTCGCAGGACGCGATGTATATCAGTTACCAGAAGTACCACAGCATCATCCGCCCGGTGCGGGGTGTGCCGGAACCCCTGATCGCAGCCGGTGACCGCAGTACCGGCTCGCCGAAAACCTCGTCCGGCATCTCGTCACCCGTGCTCTGGGAAGATTTCAATAAGATGAGCGAGGAGGAGAAGCAGGCTGTGATCGCGGAGATGCAGAGCGCTGAAGAGGAGAGAGTCGCAAAAAGGGAGATCGACCAGAGCACGACCGCCATCCACAGGATCGCAATCGACAACGGTGCCATCACCTACATTGCGCGGGGCGAGGTGCCGGGATACCTCAAAAACCAGTTTGCCATGGACGAGTACAACAGCAACCTCCGTGTTGCCACGACATCGGATGTCTGGACGAACCGGGGGCAGTACGAGTACAACAATGTCTTCGTGCTGGACTCCGGCATGAAGACCATCGGCTCGCTGACGCACATCGCTGAGCAGGAGAAGATCTACTCGACACGGTTCATGGGCGACCGGCTCTACATGGTGACCTTCAAGCGGATGGACCCGTTCTTTGTCATCGACCTCTCGAATCCGGCAAGCCCGAAGATCCTCGGCAAGCTGAAGATCCCCGGCTACTCGGACTACCTCCACCCGTATGACAGGAACTATGTTATCGGCCTCGGCAAGGAGACGGGGACGAACGAATGGGGCGGTGTCTCGGCACAGGGGCTCAAGCTCGCCCTCTTTGACGTGAGCGACGTGGAGCACCCCCGGCAGGTTGGCAAAGTCGAGATCGGCGATGCGGGCTCGGACTCGGCGGCACTCTCCGACCACAAGGCCTTCCTCTTCGACAAGGCAAAGAACCTCCTCGTGATCCCGGCCCGCGTTGTCCGGCAGGATACTTCGACTATTGATAAGGTCGGCGGCGACCAGCCGAATGTCTGGTACGGGGCGTACGTCTTTGGCGTGAACCCGGAGAGCGGGTTCGTCCTGCGGGGTACCGTGGAGCACGGCACGGGCGGGAGCAGGTATTACTGGTACGGCAGCTCGAAGAACGAGGTGAAGCGCTCGCTGTATATCGGGGATACGCTCTATACGCTCTCGACTGCGAAGATCCTCGCAAACCCGCTCGGCCAGATCAACAAAACCGTGGCAACCATTACCCTGGATGAGCGGGTGGATGTGCTGTATCCCGATATGCGGATGGTGGAGTAAAAAGGGATTTCTATTTTTGGATCAGACTGCCTGCGCATTCATCCCGGGGGGAATGAGCCGGCGGATGAGCATCTCGGGGACCTGTTTTGAGGTCCTGACGTTCATATCAAACAGGGCATCCGTTCCTGAAGTCCCCAGGTACTTCAGGGTGATCTGGAAATCAGTGTCGATGAGGGGGACGCCGAGGACCGTGACCCGGGCATGGTGCGGGCTGATGACGCGTTCCTGACCTGTAACCAGTTTCTCCTTGACCCCGTCCACTTCCGTGACGATCTCATCGTTATAGGTCATGACCACAATCCGGGTATTGCCGATGGTTACCGGTTCACCGTCAGGGAGCGAGACACGGTAATTCGTGGTGTACGGGAATGCAGCCCCTCCCTGCGATTCCAGTACGGCAACCGTAAGGGTAGCGATGGCAATGACAGCGATGATCGCCACGATGGCAATGACCCCGACAAGAACTTTTGTCCCGGTGCTCCAGCCGGATGTGTCCAGCGAGCCCGTTTCTTCCATGGTATCGGTCATTTTTATTCTCCTACCGTATAAAAGGGGGGACGTTATATAAATATGGCGGATTGCCGGGGTTAAACCGGGGGGTAGCTCAGGTCAAAGAAATCCTGACGGATTCCTCCTCCTCCTCACGGTCTGATGACCGCTTCGGATGTCGAAGACCTGCGGTTCGGTCAAAGAACTCTGATGATTTCTTCTCCTGCTTCGGGTCTTATTGACTCTCAGCATATTCCTGTCTTAAAAAATCTGCTCTGTAGAACTCATTCAGAAAGATCTGACGCTCTCGGGGGTTTCGCTCGAAGAATTCATGGAATTCTTCTCGAAAGAATCTTCGCTGATACGAAGATTCTTTCCCCGCCGCTGGGGCGCCCCCTGTTGCGATGACGACGTATTACCCGTAACCTCATTCGTCCCATCCTAATGTGCCCCGTCCCCGACGGGGGACTGGTGGCACAAGAGGGGGGCATCAAATTATGCGATAACGGGTTTTCTACAGAGCAAAAAAATCTTATGACTTTTCAACATTCTCCCGGCCAATGCCCTTTCCTCGCGGGAACGACAGCCCGTTCGAAGAAATTCTGATGAATTTCTTCTCTGGTCTGTTGCTCCTCCACGGAGCACCAGCCTCCATTAAATCCATAATCCCCCCCGTCCCATTGTTATAGGATTTTCAATGCGCATACCCATACAGTCTGTCACACCGGAATGCGGCCGTGCGGAGGTCTGCGGCTGGGTCCACGAGGTCAGGGACCTCGGCGGCCTTGCCTTCATGCTCGTCCGCGACCGGACCGGCATCATCCAGGTGACCATCCCGAAGAAGAAAGTATCCGAGGCGGTCCTTGCCGCAGTCAAGGCAGTCTCCCGCGAATCGGTGGTCCGGGTCTGTGGCCCGGTCAAGGCAATCGACAAAGCCCCCGGTGGCCGCGAGCTTGTGCCCGAATCGATCGAGATCATCAGTCTCGCCGAGACCCCCCTCCCGCTCGATGTTTCCGAGAAGGTCCCGGTCGAGCTCGACACCCGGCTCGACGCCCGCTTCCTCGACGTCCGGCGGCCCCGCGTGGCTGCCGTCTTCGAGATCCGGAGTGCGGCGACGTACGCGATCAACCAGTTCCTCCACAACGAGGGCTTCACCAATATCACCACTCCCAAGATCGTTGCTGCCGCAACCGAGGGCGGCACCGAGCTCTTCCCGATCGCCTACTTCGACAAGGAGGCCTTCTTAAACCAGAGCCCGCAGCTCTACAAGCAGATGATGATGGCTGCCGGCTGCGAGAAGGTATACGAGATCGGCCCGATCTTCCGCGCCGAGGAACACAACACCACCAAGCACCTCAACGAGGCGACCAGTATCGATATCGAGGTCTCGTTTGCCGACCACCTCGAAGTCATGCGCATCCTGGAGAACCTCATCGTCAAGACTTACGAGTACGTGGACAAGACCTGCAGTGTCCAGCTCGCCAACATCGGGGTCGAGGATTTTGCCGTCCCGAAGGCCCCCTTCCCCCGGCTCCCGTACGCAGAGGCGATCGGGATCGCGGCAAAGAAGATCGAGGACCCGATCAAGTACGGCGACGATGTCAGCCCCGCAGCCGAGCGGGCGATCGGTGCCGAGATGGGCGGCCACTACTTCATCGTGGACTGGCCCTCCGAGATCCGGCCCTACTATGCGATGCAGTACGAGGACGACCCGTCGATCTGCAAGGCGTTCGACATGATGCACCCGAGAATGGAGCTCTCGAGCGGCGCCCAGCGGGAGCACCGGTATGACCGGCTCGTGAAGCAGATCGCCCAGAAGGGGCTCAGCCCCGAGAGCTTCGAGTTCTACCTCAGACCGTTCCGGTACGGCATGCCGCCGCACGCGGGCTGGGGCCTTGGCGCTGACCGGCTCGTCATGACCATGCTGGGGTTGTCAAACGTCCGCGAGGCCGTCCTCTTCCCCCGGGACATGCACCGGCTGGTCCCCTGACCACGAACTATTTTTCCTTTCGGAACAATCGATCCTTAAGCAAAAGGGGCCCGGTTTTTATGTCCAAAGCATATTTTATCAATAAGGTGCTGGCCACGACCGTCGTAGGCAGCTACCCGGTCGTAAAAGCGGGCGGGATAAAAAGCCTCTTCGACCCGCTGGCGGGGGCGGTCGAGACCGCGGTCGCCGACCAGATCAGTGCCGGCATCGATCTTATCTCGGACGGGCAGGTCCGCGGGGACATGATCGGCGCCTTCACCTCCAGGCTCCCGGGTATCCGGGACCAGCAGGTGATCGGCAAGATCCAGCCGGCCGCAGGTGGGATCACCGCGGCAGACACAAAGTATGCCCTCGGAAAGTTCCCCAAGGTGAAGGGAATCATCACCGGCCCGACCACGCTCGCCCACGGCCTGCACCTCAGCACCCCCATGTACCGGAACAAGGAGGAGGTGGCGCTCGACCTCGCGGCTGCCCTTGTCGTGGAGGCCCGGGCCCTGGAAGCGGCCGGCGTCGCCCTGCTCCAGATCGACGAACCGATCCTCTCGACCGGCATTGCCGATCTCGCGGTCGCAAAGCAGGCGGTGGAGATGATCGGCTCATCTGTCCGCATCCCTATCTGCATGCATGTCTGCGGCAACCTGGGGAACGTCCTCGACGAGATCCTCAAGTTCAACGTGAACGTGCTGGACTTCGAGTTCTCCAAAAACCCGGCCAACCTCGATATCCTCTCCCGCCGGGACCTTGACGGCAAGATGCTCGGGTACGGCTGCGTGGACTCATCCTCCGAAGAGGTCGAGACCGTGCAGGAGATCAAAAAGCGCATCGAGAATGGCGTGTCGTATTTCGACCCGAAGATCCTCTTGATCGACCCCGACTGCGGTATGCGGATGCGGAGCCGGGAGTCGGCCTACTGGAAACTCAAGAACATGTGCGATGCGGCAAAGGAAGTACGGCTGGCGCTGTAGGTTTTTTCCCGGACACGGATATAAAAACTCTTTTAGTCATTGACGCGTATGTAACCATATTGAGGGGTTGCATATGGGGTTCAAAGAAGATATCCAAAAATTATCGATACATCTTAATGAAAATAAGCAGTATATCACCAATGAAGAAACGACCAAGCACTCACTCATTATCCCATTTATCCAAGTCCTTGGATATGATGTTTTTAATCCTCGTGAAGTAAAACCGGAATTCGTATCAGATTTCGGAAAGAAGAAAGGTTCCAAAGTTGATTATGCAATTTTCAAAGATGAAAAGCCGATAATTTTTATTGAGGCGAAACCTGTTAACACTGATCTTACGAACTACGACTCTCAACTTGCGTTTTATTTTAATGCCATTCACGAAGTCAAGCTGGGTATCATCACCAACGGCATTGAATATCGCTTTTTTACTGACCTCAAAGCCCCAAATGTGATGGATGAAGTTCCATTCTTTATCTTATCATTTGCAAATCTCAAAGATTCTGATATCAATATCCTCACCAGTTTCAAAAAGGGAAATTACGATAAGGATCAACTTTCCAAAGATGCCGAGGTTCTTGCATATACATCGACTTTCAATGCAGCACTAAAAACCCTCTTCACTACGCCGAGTGACGACTTCATCCGATTCTTGATTAAAAATTCCAACGACATTAAAGTCACAGCCAATGTAATTGAACGGTTTAGACCGATTGTAAAAAAATCAATCAACAACGCGATTCTCGACATGGTGAGTACCGGACTTCTTCAACAGGAGATGCAGCTTACTAAACCTGAAGGTGGGACGACACAGTTGGAGCCGGTAAGTCCTGCAATACAAAAACCAAAGCCTCCGGTTGATGGTCCGGAACCGGGTTCAGCGCAAATAGTTACCACCGATGAAGAGATTGCAGCTTTTCAGATTGTAAAGGGAATTCTTGAAAGGGCCGGGAAAGATGTGAGTGGACTTGAGTATCGAGATACCGTAAACTATTTTTCGATCAACAATCGTTTGGTCACCAAATGGTTCATGCGTTTCGTTCTCCATCCGGATAAAAAAATTGTTGCCTTCCGGTGTAGTCCTGATGATGCAAAAAAAATTCAAAAAGGTTTTGAGATCGATCTGGCACCAACACATTTGGGGGGCGGGGCAAAAATTCTGTTTAATTCAATTGAAGACCTGATGAAACTACAGAACCTCATTATCGCTGGTTTTAATGAAGTAAATAAAAACTAATTTTAAAAAAATCCTGATAGGTAATACATCTTCATTACAAGGATCAAGAGCGGGGTGGACAACATTATTCCTAGATATAAACCGGTGACTCGGCGTCCTGTGCAAGCTATGCGAGGATGATTAGGATCTCCGGGCTGGAAACGCGCTTCCCCGGTGCCCGGACTATAAAACTAGATTTTTTTAAATCATTTCAAAAAATTCAGGGTGACACGAAGGACCGTGTCGTTGAAGGGTTTGACAATGAATCCCTCAGGCCGGACTTCCTTTGCCCGGTCGAGGATCTCCTGGTCGGTGTGACCCGTGAGAAAAATTATCCGCGAATTCGAACTGGCCTTGATTGCAAGTGCTGCATGAATCCCGTCCAGTTTTCCGGGCATCATGATATCCATGAATACCAGATCGGGTTTTACACTCTCCGAGAGCTTCACCGCGTCATCACCGGATTCTGCCATGACGCACTCTCCATATCCAAGAAGTTTCAGGCGCAGCTGCAAAAGATTCCGGATGATCTCATCATCATCAACGATCATGACTTTCATCTTTTTCTCGATGGTGTCTGGGGAGGCAGGCTTCGATGAAGTATTTTTCGACGGGGTATCGGGGATGCTCCCTTTCTCCGGTTCCGCTTTTTTGCCCGCTGCCGCCTTCACTGATGTATGGGGGGTGCCCTCGCGGGATACGGAAGACCCGGCCGGCGCACGGGTGCCCTTCATCAGGTTCGTTGTCCTTACGGCAGACGAGATTGCGAAAACATTCCGCTCCCGGGCACCATTCTGCCTTATCCCCGGGGAGAGCTCAGAAAACACCTCGAGGGCGTTCCTCCCCATCTGTTTTCGTGACATGACCTTGCTGAGGTCCTCTTTTGAAAAAACGTTTTCTACAGCGTCAAGGTCTGATGTGTCCAGGTCGCTTAAGCCAAAGAGGAGGAATAGAGCCGGCAAATCCCTCTGGTCATATACGCAGGAGAGCAGGTGTTTGCCGGCTTTCCTGATAAGCGCCGGTCGCACTTTCCTGTCGCATGCGGAAACAAGCAGGTGGAGCCCCGTTGTTCCCTCATGCTCGATCCTGGCAATGTCAGCAAGGTCCGCGATCATGATGAGCGCCGCCCTGTCCATCATCCCGCCTTTTTTTATTACGTTCAGGACAAAAATGCCCCGGCCGGCGCAGTCCGCTTTGATGAATTCACACAGAATCCGCTCTTTGTCCTTATCGAAACGGTGCTGCCCGCTCTCCATCTTCTCAATCAATTCTTCCGGTGTCAGGTATAATTTTGAGAAGAGTGTTGCCCAGGCCTCATACAGCTGGCCGTGCTCAGCTTTGTGGGATCCTGTCTTTACGCAGGACTCGAATATGCTGAGCAGCTGCTCGGGCGCATACCTTTCCATCTGCGTTATTTTGGTATTCGGTATGGGAGTTCGGAGCATCGTGTGGATAGGGAATATCGGTCTTTTTCGCGAATATAATTTCGTATCCGGGATAATCTTGAGTAAAAACCGCCAGGAATAAAAAAACGTATCCGGAATATCCGGAAATAGTTATACGACCCTCGACGTGGTCGAGGCTTCGATTCCCTTCTCGGTGATGATGAACGGAAGCAGGCGCTGGGGTGCTGCCGAGTCCTTGATCTTATGGACCGCAAGCGTCCGCTCGATCTCGGCCTGCTGGACATTGGTCTTGAACTCGACGACCACGTCCGCCGCCCGCATGATCCTTGTCATTTCCATCGGGGTATGGATGCCGGTGAAGACCACGAACACCAGGTTCGCCCTCCGGTTCCTGATCTCCTCGCGGCACTGACGCAGGAATTTCAGGGCTTCTTCAATCCCGTAGCGGGCGATGATGGTGGAGAGCGAGTCGACAACGATCCTCCCCCCGGCCATCTGCGGGAAATACATCCCGGGGTGGAGATCGGTAGCATCGATCATGTCCACCTCCACATCGCCATCGTTCATGAAATAGGTACCCTCTTCCCCGCCTTCCGCTTTCCAGAACTGCCGGGCTGCAAGGTCGAGCCCGGCAATCGGCGTCCCGTACAGCATGACGAGGGTCCCCTCCGGGTACCCTCCGTCAAGCAGCAGGTTGAGACCGACAATGCCGGTAGTACGCCTGCGGACTTTCGCGCTGATCGGGATGTCCTGGATGCGGCTCCTGGTGTCCATCGGGGATGCTCCGGAGAGTATTATTCAATTTCCCCTTAAAAGGTTTTTGGCGCTGCCAGCCGTTTTGTCGCAGAATACCTCGCCAAACCGGATTAGAGGGACAATCCGCCGAATTTTTCCCGCAGGTCCTTTCTCAGCAGCTTCCATCCATGGACGCGGGGAAGTGCATCGACGAGAATCAGCTTCCGCGGAACCTTGTAACCGGCCATTGCGTCCCGGCAGAAGGCCAGGAACTCCGCTTCGGTTAAGGACATCCCGGGCCTGAGCACGACCGCGGCGACAGGAACCTCTCCCTTCCGCTCGTCCGGCAGGCCAAAGACCGCGACATCGGCGACCGCCGGGTGACGGACGATCGCGTTCTCGACCTCGGTCGGGTAGACCTTCCACCCCGACATGATGATCATATCCTTCTTCCGGTCGGTGATGCAGAGGATCCCTTCCGCATCAAGGACACCAATATCACCGGTCAGGAACCATCCGTTCGGGAGGAAGACCTCCCGTGTCATTTCAGGCAGGTTCCAGTACCCCTTTGCAACCGCGGGTCCGCGGAGGGCAATCTCCCCGGCCTCCCCGGAAGGCATCTCGCGACCGGGATCCGCGGCATCCACGATAGCAATCTCCGTGTACCCGACCGCGACACCCACGCTCCGGTATCCTTTCGTCAGGTGGGGATACTCGGGGAGGGTGGTCGTGCCGGACCCGATCACGATCGTCTCGGAGAGCCCGTACGAGTTCGCTACCGGGATATGGTAGCGGCGGTCGAACTCCTCCCAGACAACCGGCAGGAGCTGGCCGCCACCGGAGATTATCACCCGGGCATGCTTCAACCGATCTTCGGTGCCGGGCGGGGCATGGTTGAGAGAGTGGATGACCGGGGGCATGCCGGCAAGGATGGTGACCCTGTACCGGTCGGCAAGTGCAAGGTACCGGTCAAGGTCGAAACGTTCCAGCATGACGTAGGTCCCACCGGCCCGGATCACAGAAAGGCCCCACGAGAGCCCGACATGGCCCATCGGGTAGATGCCGAGGTACACATCATCGGGCCGGAGCCGGAGGGCATCGCGCTCGGTATCGAGAGCGGTCATCCAGTTGCCGTGGGTGAGCATCGCTCCCTTGGGTTTGCCGGTGGTCCCTGCTGTGTACTGGATATGACAGAGGTCCTCCACCGAGCAGTTCGCTGCCCGCATCGTCTCAGGCGCCGGGGGAAATGCATCCCAGGCCACGGAGCCTTCGCACGACCCGCTGGTGCAGATGATGTGGGCAACGGTCGGAATATCCTTCCTGATCCCGTCAATAACCCCGACCCCCTGCATGTCCGTGATAATCGCACACGCACCGGCATCGTTGATGACATGGAGCAGCTCCCTGCCGCGATACACGATATTGGTCGGCACGGCGACAGCCCCGATCCGCCAGATGGCAAAGTAGCTGATAAGGTATTCCGGGGTATTGTCAAGATAGATGCAGACCCGGTCGCCTTTTTTCACCCCCCGGCTGAGAAGTCCCTGCCCGATCCGGTTCATCTCGTCCCGGAGCCGCCCGTAACTGTAGCTCTCGTTTCGCGAGGGGCAGATGAGAGCTGCTTTTTTTGCCGGGACACTTTTTGCATCAAGCAGCGTCGTGACATTGGACATTTTTGACACCGGGGGGTTTTGGCTGCTACAGGTTTGGACGTTGATGTATATGAGTGTTCATTATCCCGGTTTTCTTACAGAGAATATCCGGATCGTTCCTGCCGGAAAGCAAGACCGTCCATGCCAACTTATTTCTGTCCTCCGCCCCGATTAATCAGTCTGACAGTTATGGCAGAAGAGAACCAGCAGCCACCGGCGACAGACGGGCAGCAGTCCCCTGCGCCCCGACAGGACCCGGGTGCCCCGGAAGGCCAGGGAAGCCCGCAGGACCGGCAGAACCAGGGGCAGCGCCGGAATGACCGGCGCGACCGGCCCCGGCACCATGGCAGCCGGCGGGGAGACCAGCACCGGCGCGAGCAGCAGCCCCCGCGATCGCCCCGGCCAAATCCTGCGGCACCCACGGATGCCAGCACCGAGAATGAAGATGACGAGGAGACCGAGCAGGACCGCTCATCCCCGCAGAACCGGCATCACCACCGCGGCGGCCGGCCTCCGAAAAAGATCATCGAAGAATGGGCAAACGATCCCTACTGCGAGTAGGACGTCAGCCAATCCGTCTTTTTTCCTCTACGCTTAATCACCGGAATCCTGGCCAGCATTTCCACTTAAGGGATTACCTGGAAAATATCCCTCTTACAGCCGGGTTTTCCGAATCTGAAAAAAACGCCCCGCCATAACCCTTATCATCTCCGGTTCTGATGTGCACATATCCTTTCACCCGTTTAAAGCGGGGAAGTGTCAGATATCTGGTGAGTAAGATGGCAATGACATACCCGTATGGAAAAGGAGACGCACTCGTGCAGTGGGTCTCGACCGACTGGCTTTCGGAACATCTGGATGACAAAAACCTGATGATCCTCGACTGCCAGCCCAATATCCATGAATACGTGCAGGACCATATCCCCGGGGCAGTATACTGGCATGAAGGGCTCTTCCGGATCCACGAAGGGAAGATCCCTACCCGCTGGATCCCGGTGGAAGCCGCCCGGATCCTGTTCGGGACCCTCGGCCTCGACCCGGAGAAACCTGTGGTAGTCTACTCAAGCGGGGGGCCGATGAGTTCCTGCGCCGCCTTTATCGGAGATGGGCTGGAGCAGACCATGGTTGCCTACACGCTGGCAAGATACGGGCACCGCAAGGTCTGTATCCTTGACGGAGGGTTTGAGAAATGGAAGGAGGAGGGCCGGCCGCTCACCCGGGAGTACGGCACGACTACCCCCTCGACGTTTCCCGCCCGCCTGAAAAGGGAGTTCATCCTGGGCTACGATGAGTTCAGGAGGGTCAAGGACCAGCCCGGCGTCGTCCTGCTCGATGCCCGACCGCCGGCATTTTACGAGGGACAGGGGCCGTGGATGAAACCCGGGCACATCCCCGGAGCCGTGAACCTGCCGTGGAAGAGCCTGATGGATGACAAAAATAAAAAACTCTTAAAACCGGCCGACCAGCTGCTCTCCCTCGTAAAGGCAGCCGGAGCGACTCCGGACAAGCGGATCATCTGCTCGTGCGGTACAGGGCGGGAAGCGACCAACGAATTCCTGCTCTTCCGCTGGTATCTCGGGTACCCGTCCGTGCAGATCTACGAAGGATCGTTCACGGAGTGGATATCGTACAAGGATAACCCGGTGGTCACCGGTAAAAATCCCCGGTAATCCTTTTTGGCAACAGATGCCGGCCCACCCGGCGGTTTTACCAGCATCTGACCGTTCCCTCAAGAGCGGCATGCCCATGCGACGGGGTGAGCCGGGAATGAACTCCTCTTTTTTTACAGGCCGCCCATTCCCATCGCAGCCTCTTCGCCCGGCACATCCCGCTTCTGTTCACGGACCGCAACGGTGAGGATCAAGAGGAGAACACCAAGGCCGGCACCGAAGAGGAAGACTGCGTTGAATCCTGCGTCCATGGCAGCGACCGTCAGGTGTTTTGTCTGCGGGTCCATCCCCTGCGCAAACCCGACCATAACAAAGATCGTGCCGTAAAATGCAACAGCCATCACGGAGCCGATGTTCCGCACGGTCATGGCAAGACTCGAGACCACGCCCTCGGCACCCCGGGGCGAGTACCCGAGGATCAGCCGGAAGTTCGGCGGGATGAAGAGGCCGGCGGCTGTGCCCATGAGGATGAGCGCTGCGATGATATGGATGTAGGACGTTGACGGTGTCATCTGCGAATAGAGGAGGTAGGCGCCGATATAGCATACCGCTGCCAGCAGGCAGAGCCGCCGCGACCCGATCGCATCGGAGAGGCGTCCTGCCACCGGGCCCATAACCATGAGCGCGATGGCCGGAACCATGAGGAGGAGGCCTGCAAGGTCGGTCGGAAGACCCTTGGCGTTCTCAAGGTAGAACGGGAGAATGAAGCTGGAACCGGTGACCAGCAGCATCGCGATGAGGGCCGAGATATTGGCAAAGGTGTAATTGTGGTTTTTAAAGAAGGCAAGGTCGATCAGGGGCGCGGGCGAGCGGTGCTCGTGGAAGATGAAGGCGGCAAAGGAGCCGGCCGAGATGAGAACGCTGCCAAGGATGACCGGTGATGTCCAGCCCAGGGTCTTACCCATGTTGATGGCAAAGACGAGCGTCCCGAGCGCGGCAAAGAGGATGCCGGCTCCCGCAGCATCGAACTGCTGCCTTTTTCCCGGCACGGTGGCCGGGTCTTTCGGGAGGACCGAAATCCCGATGAGGATTGCCGCGATGCCGACAGGGACGTTGATTAAGAAGATCCAGTTCCAGCTCAGATAGGTGGTCAGGAAACCGCCGAGCACCGGGCCTGCCGCTACACCGACCGAGACGAACGTGGTCATGATCCCAAGCGCCTTCCCGCGGCTTTCTGCCGGTAAGTACATGGTGATCATCGCCCCGCCGATCGCCTGAAGCATGGCCGCCCCGATGGCCTGCAGGACCCGGAAGCCGACCAGCTCCCCGATACTGGCCGAGAGCATCCCGCACAGGAACGACCCGACGGTGAAGACGGCAAAACCGGCAAGGTATACCTTCCGGTATCCCCGGATATCCGCAAGCCTGCCAAACGCGATCAGGGTCGCGCTGAGTGTCAGGAGGTAGGCCATCGAGACCCACGAGACGATCGTCACCGACGTGTCGAAGTACGTGGCAATGGTCGGGAGCGAGATGTTGACAATCGTGGAATCGAGGGCCCCCATGAACCCCGCAACCGAGACGAGGACGAGGAGGAGTTTCTGCTGTGTGGGATCCTGCAGGATACCATGGTTCGCTGCCGGGGACTGCATGTATCCCGGATACGACGGGAACAATAAAAAAAGGTGAGGTTTTATCCTGGCGGATCAGCGGGAAAGCATCCCCGCAACATCCTCCGCCTTCACGACCCGCACCCCGATGTTCTGCATGTCCCGGACATTGGCCCGGTGCACTTCCTCCGAAGAGGCACCGGTAGCGTCATCCACCAGCACCACCGGGTAATTGTATGCAATGCCGTCAAAGACGGTCGTCCGGATACAGTTGGGCGTCTGGATGCCGCAGACAAAGAGGGTCGTGACCCCAAGCGTCCGGAGCATCAGGTCGAGTTCAGTACCGATAAACGCACTCATCCGGGTCTTCTCAAGGATGTACTCCCCTTCCCCCGGTGCCAGTTCTTCTATGACCGAGGCTCCCCGGGTGCCGGCAACTGCAAAGGGCTGCTTTTTGAAGAGGTCCTGCCGGATGATCTCAACATCCGAACCATCCGCCCGGTGGACCCGGAGGATGTGGAAGACCGGCAGGGACCGTTCCCTGAACGCGTCGAGCACGGACCGGATCTTCGGGATCACCGCTTGTGCCCCCGCGACTCTCAGTGGTTTTCCCTCGAGGACAAAATCGTTCTGCATATCGATGATCAGGAGTGCTGCCTTTCCCATGGTAATTCCCCGTTAGACTATTTTAGGCCCGGCACATAATACCTCTGCATCAGATTTCCGGATGTGCCCATGGACCCGATCCTCCAGTATACCTGCCTCTTCTTTACCGGCATTACCTCCGGTACTATTTCCGGGCTCTTTGGTGTCGGGGGAGGCTCTCTCATGACCCCGGTACAGTTCTGGCTGTATACTGCAGGGGGCCTGGACAGTACGCTTGCCACCCGGCTTGCCTTCGGCACATCGCTCGCCGTGATCATCCCGACCATGATCAGCGGGGCGCTTGCCCACCATAACCGCGGTGCGGTGGACTGGCAGGCTGCCATTCCTCTGGGACTTGCTGCCATCTGCGGCGGATTTACCGGGGGAATCGCTGCATCCCACCTCCCGGGAGGCCTGCTCCGGCTGTTCTTTGCCGTCTTTCTTCTCATTATGGCCGCCCGCATGATCTGGCACATCAGGGAGTGCCCTGTCTGCGAGCCGCGGGGATCGCCTGCGGGGTATCTTTGTATCGGGTTTATTATCGGCATCCTGTCGGGACTCACCGGGCTCGGCGGCGGTGCCCTGCTTGTACCAATCCTTGTCATTCTGCTTGGCTACCCGATTCACCGGGCAGTCGGGACTTCCTCGGCCTGCCTCATCTTCTCTTCCGGGGGAGCCATGGCTGCATATGTCGTCAGCGGGATCGGGGTTGCGGGTCTGCCGCCGTACTCGATCGGGTACGTAGACCTCGCAACGTTTGCAATTCTCGCTGTCACCACCATCCCGCTCGCACGTTTCGGTGTGCGGTGTGCCCACCGCTGTTCCGGCCGGAATCTCCAGATCCTGTTTGCCGGCCTGCTCGTTCTTATCGGAGTGATGATGCTCCTGAGCGGCTGATGAGAACGCACAACACCGCAGGAGTGAACCGGAATTTCACATCACAGTTTTCTGCGTCGTACTCCTGTTTATCGTAGAATTGTCAATACCGATATCATCCAGGATACCCTGGTAGGTGCCGAGAAGGACCTGGGTGGATGCGAGAACCCTGCCGGAGATCTCGACGCTGGTGAACGGATCGATCCTGATGGCTTCATTGTAGGCCTTTATCGCTTCCCGGTAGGATTCCGTTGAGCGGAACGCATCCATCGTCGATGCATCGGAGGACCCGTACGGGTCTGAGTTTTTTGCTGTCAGGGTCCTGTACTGGTCGCGGATGCCCTGCATCTCCACAATGGAGAGTGCAAGATAGGCATCCCCTTTCTTGATCCACACGTTTGCATTCTCGCGGTTCATCCCCAGTGCCTTCTCGTAATACCGGATGGATGACTGGTACTGGCCGGACCCGTACAGGAGATCCCCGGTGAGGATGACCGGGACCGTGTCATTCGGGTTGGCGATCATGGCCCGGTTGAGACATGCCTGTGCCTCACCCATCCGTCCCTCTTCCCCCAGGATATGCACCTTTTTTACCAGAATCCCGGTATCCTCCGGTTGCAGGTCAATCGCGGTATCGTAGAGGGGGAGTGCGTATTCCGGGTATTTCGTATCGGCAACCGTATCGGCAGCAACAAGGATACCATGGGCAGCAAGCCCCTGGGGCGTCACGCTCTTGTGCAGGACAACCCCGAAATAGAGTGCAACGAGAACGGACCCGAGAATACAGAGAAGAATCACGGTCGTGCCAAACAACAACCGGCGCCTTGACACCAGGGGGTTGGCCGGTGCAAGGTATTGGTGCCGGTGGACTTGCGACCGCTCCGTGACCACCGTCAGCACGAGGAGATCGTGGAGTTCCTGCTTCTTTTTCGTAACGCCAGCCAGGAAAAAGCCGATCCCGCCGGTCAGCAGGGAGACATATTTACCGAGTTCCCGGGCCAGGGCATGGGAAAAGGTCAGCGGCCTGCCGTTCATATCGGTTGCAACAATGCCGGCAATGATCTTTCCCGGCGATCCCCGGTACCGGGAACTGGTCAGGAGCGGCGTTATGACAAGGAAGTAAAAGATACCGGTTGCCACCATTGCGGGAACTGCCAGCCCGGGATACTGCAGCAGGTCGCAGGCCGTCTTCGCACCAGCGGCAAGGACCGCGAAAATACCCAGGTCAAGGAAGCCGGCCCCGAACCGTTTCCAGAACCCGGCATACCCGATCTCTTCCTGCCGGGACTCTTTGGCATGCTCGATCGCAGGTATTTGATGACTCTGTTCGCGCACCTGCTGCGGCCGGTTCTTTACCCTTGAGACATCGCTGCGACAGAAAATGCACTCCGTCTCACCATCGGGAATTGTAAACCCGCACCGGGGACACCGGACCATCAAAGAACTACATCTGTGGCTATATACGTTAAATTTTATCTTTTTTACCAGTCCAGGGAGATCTTCTGCGTTTGCAGGAGATCTGGTGCAAAGTCCCCGGTTATCAGAAAAAAGGGGGAGGGGCTACTGGTATTCCAGAGGCTGCACCTGCTTGGGCAGGCCTCCCTTGAAGTGCTGCTGGATTTTGCCGTAGTATTCCCGCAGGCGCTCGTTCATGGTCGGGTGCACCTTCTTCTGCGCTTCCTCGAAATGGCGCATTAAGACCGTGGCCGAACCATCGCGGAGGGCGAGCATCCCCGCCTCACGGCAGAGGGATTCGAGATCGGAACCGACAAAGCCCTCGGTCATACCGGCGAGGGTCGCAGCAAGGCTCTCCCGTGCAGGGTCGGCAAAGGTCAGGTTCTTTTCGGCCATCTGTTCGATGAGGCGCCTGCGCCTCATCCCGCCGGGCAGGCCGACCATCTTCTCCGGCGCCGGGGTTATGGCAGCCCGGGTTTCATCTGCTGATACCGTCTTGTCCCTGCCAAGCTTCTCCACGAGTTCGCCAATGGCATCCTCATTGTACTGTGCGGTCAGGCCCACGATCTCCTCAAGACTTGAGCCCTCAACCGGCATGAAGCGGGTGTGGATACCGATGATCTTCTTCCGGTCTTCGAACGTGGGCTCGCCGATATAGACGAGGCGGTCGAACCGCCCTGCCCGGAGGAGCGCCGGATCAACGATGTCCGGGCGGTTTGTCGCACCCATGACCACGACATCCTTGAGTTCCTCGAGGCCGTCCATCTCGGTTAAGATCTGGTTGAGCACGTTGTCGCTCACGTGCGAGTCGCTGTTCGTCCCCCGGGAGGGGGCAAGGGCGTCGATCTCGTCAAAGAAGATGATCGAGGGGGAAACCTGCCGGGCTTTCTTGAAGACCTCGCGGACTGCCCGCTCGCTTTCACCTACCCACTTGGAGAGGAGCTGGGGCCCCCGGACGGGGATGAAATTTGCCCCGCTCTCGCTTGCGACCGCTTTTGCAATCAGCGTCTTGCCGGTACCGGGCGGTCCGTAGAGGAGGATGCCCCGCGGGGGCTCGATCCCGAGGTCCTCGAATTTCTGCCGGTCGGTGAGCGGGAGCTCGATTGCTTCCCGCACCTCGGTCTTGGCGGATTCAAGACCGCCAACGTTCTGCCACTTGACATGCGAGACCTCAAGCATCACTTCCCGCATCGCGCTCGGGCCGACATCGCGCTGGGCGCTCCGGAAGTCGCTTGCATAGACCTTGAGCGTGTCCAGCACCTCGTCCGGGATCTCCTCGGCATCGAGATCGAGATCCGGCAGGTAGCGGCGGAGGGCACGGATGGCAGCCTCACGGGCAAGGGCGGCAAGGTCGGCACCGACAAAACCGTGGGTCTGCTGGGAGAGGGAGTCGAGGCTGACGTCCTCGGCAAGCGGCATGCCGCGGGTATGGATCTTCAGGATCTCGATCCGGTCGGTCTCGGCCGGGACGCCGATCTCGATCTCGCGGTCGAAGCGGCCGGGACGCCGCAGGGCTGCATCAATCGCGTCCACGCGGTTCGTGGCTCCGATGACCACGACCTGCCCGCGTTCCTCGAGGCCGTCCATCATGGTCAGGAGCTGGGCAACGACCCGGCGCTCGACCTCTCCCGTAACTTCCTCGCGCCGGGGTGCGATGGAATCCAGCTCGTCGATGAAGATGATGGAGGGGGCATTCTCGCGGGCTTCTTCGAAGACCTCGCGCAGGCGCTGCTCGCTCTCCCCGTAATATTTCGAGATGACTTCGGGGCCGGCGATGGAGATGAAGTGCGCACCGCTCTCGCTTGCCACCGCTTTTGCAATCAGGGTCTTGCCGGTACCGGGCGGTCCGTAGAGGAGGACCCCTTTGGGCGGCTCGATCCCGAGCTTCTGGAAGAGCTCCGGGTGCCGCAGCGGGAGCTCGATCGTCTCGCGGAGGCGCTGGAGCTCGTCTTTGAGTCCGCCGATATCCTCGTACGAGAAGCGCTTGATCCCCTCAAAGCCGGCTGCCGGCTTGTCGGAGAATTCGATCGAGGTATTCTTCGTGATGATGACCGCTTCCTCGGGCTCCACCTCGACAACCTTGAACCCGATGATCTGGGGCTGGACGAATGGCAGGCCGAGCATGACCGGGACGGTATCGTTCTTCGTGACCGGGAAATCAATGAGACCGTTCACGACATGCGGGTTATTTGCTATCGGGATCTTCTTGGGCAGGTCTTCGGGAGGGGCAAGGACAACCCGCTTTGCCTCGATCTCTTCGGTGATCTTTGCGACCCTGACCGTATCGCCAATGCTGACACCGGCATTCTGCCGGGTAAAATTGTCAATCCGTATCTTGCGCTGGTTCCAGTCCTCGACAAGCGATCGCCAGACCTTGGCAACCGTCCGGCGTTTGCCCTCGATCACGACAAGATCGCCGGGAGAAATTTTCAGAAGCAGCATCGTCTCGGGATCCAGCCGGGCCTTCCCGCCACCCTGGTCGCCGGGGTACGCGGAATCCACCCTCAATTGCACTTCAGGCATTACCTTAAAGGTCATATACGCAGGGATTTATAGGTACTGTAAATGCGTCTCCTCATTTTCGATCCCTTCCACGGTGCGGCGGGCGACATGATCACGGGCGCCCTGCTGGACTGCGGGGCGGACGAGACCCTGGTCATGCAGGCCATGCGGGCGGTTGTAGCAGAGCCCGGAATTTCCCGCGTCACCCGGGCCGGTATCCGGGCGGCCAGGGTGGATACCCATGCGACACCGGTCCACCGGAGCTTTGACGAGGTCATGGCAAAGCTCGATGGCGCAGCCCCCCATATCCCGGCACCGGCCCTTGCCATGGCCCGCCGGGTTTTTGAACGGATCCACCGGGCCGAGTCGGAAGTGCACGGGGCCCACGCCCACTTCCACGAGGTCGGGGCGGACGACGCCATAGCGGATATCGTCGGGGCCTGCACGGCGCTCCACTCGCTGGGAGTTGATGGGGTGAAGGTCCTGCCGATCACCGTTGGTCACGGGACCGCCACCGGATCGCACGGCACCTTCCCCATCCCAGCACCCGCAACTGCCCTGATCCTCAGGGAGGCCAGGCTGGAAGCGGTTGCCGGTAACCACATGGGCGAGCTCTGTACCCCGACCGGCGCTGCGCTCCTCGCGGAGTTTGCAACCCTTTCCGCCCCCGACCCCATCCCGTATACCATCCTTGCTGTCGGTTACGGGGCCGGAACCCGGGACCCCCACCATGCCCCGAACGTGGTGCGGGTGATGCTCGTCGAGTCCTCAATAACATCTGGCCGGCTGGCTGAAGATACGGTAGATATTCTGGAGACCAACGTAGACGATGTCAGCGGTGAGGTCATCGCCCACGCGATCGGCCGCTTCATGGAAGCCGGCGCCCGGGACGCCAGTGCAACTCCCATCATCATGAAGAAGGGAAGGCCCGGGTTCCTTATCCGGGTCATCAGCCTCCCGGAGACGAGTGCGGCACTCGCAGAACTCATGGCGCTTGAACTGGGCACGCTCGGGATACGCTGCATCCCGGCGATCCACCGCTTCATCGCCGAGCGGACGGTTGAAGACATCGCGGTCGTGATCGCGGGACAGAAGCGGAAGATGCCGGTCAAATGCGGGCTGATGCACGGAAAGGTGTACACGCTCAAGGCGGAGTTCGACCATGCCCAAAACTGGGCCCGGGAACTGAAAATACCCGTGCGGGACGTGCTCCGGGCGGTCGAAGAGGCCGGCTGGAAGCATTTCGGCGGCAGGAAAGGACACGGGGGTGACCTTTGAAGACCGACAAGCGGAGCAGCGGGAGCCCGGCGCTCGACGCCCTGATCGGTGGCGGCCTTGAGATCCGGACCATCACCCAGTTCTACGGTGAACCCGCGAGCGGGAAGAGTACCTTCTGTATGATCGCCGCGGTTGCCGCACTCCGGGCCGGCCAGTCCGTGGCTTATATTGACACCGAAGGGTTCTCGATCGAGCGGTTCCGCCAGATTGCCGGAGCGGATACCGAAACAATTGCCGACCGGCTCTTCCTCTTCGAACCGGTCGATTTCGAGCACCAGGGGCAGGTTATCGCAGAGTGCGAGAAGGTGCTCAAGACCCATAAACCGGGACTCCTTGTCATGGACTCGGCCACAGCCCTGTACCGCACGGACCTCGAGAAAGGCCGGGATGCCCTCCAGGTGCTGACAAAACAGGTTATCCACCTCCTCGGGTATGCCAAGCGGTACGATATCCCGGTCATCATCACCAACCAGGTGTACATGGACACTTCGAGAAACACCTGTTTCGGCCTTGGCGGGTATGCTCTCGAACACATCTCGAAAATCATCATCCGGCTTGAGAAAGGAGAGGGCCAGGGCCAGAGGACAGCCCGGCTCGTCAAGCACCGCTCCCGGCCTGAAGGGGCATCGTTTGCCTACGAAATCTCGGAAGACGGGGTCCGGGTCAGGTCGTGACCTGCCGGCCACCAGGAGACGGAACGGTGAGAACCGTGCATGAAAGGGCCGCCCTCGATCACGGGATCGTTACAGGAATTCATCCATGGCAATCAGCAGGGATATCACAACACGGATCACGGGTCTTTTAAAAAATCACCCGGGAGGTCTCAGTATCACGGATATCGTGAAGACGGTCAGGGTCAACCGCAACACGGCAAGCCGGTATCTCGACACCCTGCTCGTCTCCGGCCAGGTCGAGATGCGCCATTTCGGGATGGCAAAGATCTATTCCCTCACCCGGCGCATGCCGGTGTCTTCTGTCCTCTCCTTATCCCCGGCCTTTGTACTCCAGCTCGACCATAATTTCCGCATCACGTTTCTGAGCGCCCCGTTCCTGGACCTGCTGGGGATTTCTGAGCAGGATATCATCGGAAAAAAGATCGAGCACACGCAAATCCCATCCCTTTTCGGTACGGAGTACACCCGGTTCCTGCAGTGGATCAGCGAGGGGCTCTCGGGTCTTGAGCGGAGCGGAGAACTGAATCTTGACGCAAGGGACCGGATCTTCTCCTGCAGGGTGACACCAGCGGTCTTTACCGAGGGCCAGAAAGGGGTATCTGTCCTGCTCGAAGAGATCACAGTGCGTAAACGTGACGAGGAGCGGCTCCGTAACAGCGAGGCTCGCCTCCGCAGCATCATCAGGACAGCCCCGGTCGGTATCGGGCATATGGTCCACCAGGTAATCCGGGAGGTAAACGACCGGCTCTGTGAAATGACCGGGTATCCCGCTGGCGAACTCATCGGTAAGCCGGCCCGGATACTCTCCTTTCTGGAGGACGAATCCGGCCGGATCGAGACCGGGAAAAACAGCACGATAGGATGGAACGAAGCAGAGTCCCAGGAGGTCCGCTGGATAAGAAAAGATGGCTCGGTTATCGATGTCCTGCTCAGTTCCACTCCCCTGGAACCCGGTCGCATGTCGGCCGGCGTCATCTTCACGGCCCTTGACATCACCGGCCATAAGCGGGCAGAGGCCGCACTGCGCGAGAGTGAAGAGCGGTACCGCAAACTCGTAGAGATCCTGCCGGATGCGATCATCGTTCACCACAACGAAAAGATCATCTACGCAAATCCTGCAGCAAGAAAACTCACGGGTGCTTCGCACCAGGAAGAAATTGTCGGAAGACCGGTCCTGGATTTCATCAATCCCCGTTTTCACGAGGTTGTTATTTCCAATATCAGGAAAGACCTTGGCGGGGAAATGTCTCCCCAGACAGAATTGCAGATGTCCCGGCTCGACGGTACTTCAGTAACGGTCGAAGGACGGGGTGTCAGGACACTTATCGACGGGAAACCTGCGGTGCTGGTAGCGATGCGGGATATAACGGAACGAAAAAAATCCGAAGAAGACCTGTTCAACTCCCGCCAGATGCTCCAGCTGGTGATCGATACCATACCGGTGCGGGTATTCTGGAAGGACCGGAATTCGGTGTATCTCGGTGCAAACCATGCCCTGGCCCTTGATGCCGGCTATTCCGACCCGGCAGAACTTATCGGAAAAACCGATTATGAAACAACGTATGCAGAAACCGCCGACCTGTACCGGGCAGATGACCGGGGGGTCATGGAGACCGGCATTCCCAAGCTCAATTACGAGGAGCCCCAGACCAAGCCGGATGGCAGCCGGGCATGGCTCCGGACGAGCAAGGTCCCCCTGCGCAACAGGGCCGGGGAGGTTATCGGGGTACTGGGCACCTATGAGGACATCACGGAACGCCGGGTAAAAGAGGACGCACTCCGTGCCAGCGAGGAGCGGTACCGGCGCCTGCTTGAACAGTCATTTGATGCGGTCATTATCCACAAAGAAGGGAAGATCACCTGTGCAAACAGTGTCGCCCTCGCTCTTGCCGGCGCGCGATCTCCGGGTGAACTCGTAGGTCAGCCAATCCTCCGGTTTGTCCATCCTGATTTCCAGGCCATTGTCAGGGACCGGGCCGAGAAGATGATTGCCGTACCGGGGACGACGATGCCGCTGGTTCATGAAATGTTCCACCGGCTCGATGGCGAGACCCTGGAAGTCGAAGTGATGGCAACAAGTTTCATCGACAACGGGACACCAGCAGTCCAGGTGGTCTTCCGGAAGGCTCCCGGCCAATGAAACAAAGAACCGCTTCCGGGGCACTTGAGAGAAACCCCCCGGACCCTGTTACGTGAAGTACTTAAAAAAACGGGTTGGAACCGTGAGCGGGAAAAATTAAAACGGGATTTTCCCGGTGAACACGGTTGTTGCCGGGCCTTCCATCTTCACGGCGTCTTTGAGGTAGATGGTCAGCGGGCCGCCGCGGGTCTCGACACCGACCACGTCACCGGCACGCCCCAGCCTGTGGACAATCGCTGCTGATGCCGTTGCCCCGGTGCCGCAGGAGAGGGTCTCTTCTTCCACGCCCCGCTCGTACGTGCGGATCCGGATGCTGTCCCCGCCGGTCCTCTCCACGAAGTTCACGTTTGCTCCTTTCGGGAAGCTTGCATGGTGGCGGATCTTCGGGGCGACCGTCTCAAGGTCAACAGCATCCACCGAGTCCACGAGAATGACCGCGTGGGGGACACCGGTGTTTACCGCGTACACCTCGTAGCCCTCAATGGTCTCCTTGTATTCCCCTGAACCGGTTGCCGGGATATCCCTGCGGTCGTACTGCGGGGGTGTCATCGTGATCGTGGCAAGGAAGTCCTCGTCCTTGTAGCCCATCGATACCCCGATCTCTCCTGCGAGGGTCTCGACCGTGCAGGACTCCCTGGCATACCCGGCATCGTACGCATATTTGGCAAGGCAGCGGATCCCGTTCCCGCACATCTCGGCCTCGCTCTCGTCCGGCTGGAGGAGGCGCATCCGGAGGTCGCATTTTTCGGATTTCATCACGTAAATAACCCCGTCGGCCCCGATCCCGAACCTCCGGTCGCAGTAGATAGCAGCGAACTGCGCTTTCATGTCATCGGGAATAACGATCTTCTCAAATTCATCGATTACGATGAAATCGTTACCGTTGCCGTGCAGTTTTGCAAAAGGAATCTCCATAACCCGTATCCCTCACCAGCGCCCCGCAGCAGATGCTCAGGGAACCTGAATCCTGTGTACACAAAAAGGGTGCTCACCTTCAATAAATCCATCGACCGCAGGAGTGGAAAGAGAGGAGGCCGGACAGCAAAAAAGGAGAGGGGGGGGACCGGGTTACTGGAACTCACCGATGTCCCAGCCGAGATACTCGCGGATGATGATGTAGGCCATCTGCGGGGGAATCGCCCCCTGTTCCGTGATGATCAGGTCGATGAAGTCGGCAGGAGTGATATCGAATGCCGGGTTGCGTACGGTGACGTTAGGCAGCGTCCGGGCAATCTCGTCCGGCAGCACCTCGCTTCCGGGCCGTTCCTCGATCTCGATGAGCTCGCCGATAACCGTCCGGGGCGCGAACTTGTAGGTCTCCGCTGCAACGAGCATATTCACCCGTGCTTCTGCAGCCGTGTGGGCAACCTGCGAGGTCCCGATCTTGTTCACAACGGCCCCGTTGACGGTCACCGCGTCGGCGCCAACGATCACGAGGTCAACATCGTGAATGTAGGAGCGGACGGCCGAGTCCACGATGAAGTTCGTTTTTACCCCGGCATCGTTGAGGGTCTTTATCGTGATGTGCCCCTGGTTCCGCGGCCGCACCTCGGTGGCAAAGACCTCAATCTCCTTGCCGCTCCGGTGGGCCTCGATGATGCACCCGAGCGCCACCTCCGAGTTGCAGTGGGTAAGAACCGTATCGCCATCACGGATGTGGCGGGCGCCGAACTGTGCGATCTTCTCCACCGCATGCTGGGACGACTGGATGAACTGCTCGGCTTTCCGGACAACTGCCGCTTGGGCCTCTTCCGTGGTCTTGGCCCCATCAAGCCCGGTCATCACGATGTGGACTGCGTTCGGGAGAGAGACTGCCGTAGGACGGGTGGCAACGAGCATCTCAGCTGCCTTCTCCATCTCCTGCCGGAATGCCGAACAATAGGGAGCCTTGATGGACAAGGCATGGTCCCGGAGCGCCCCCGCTGCTGCCCGTGCAATCCTTCCTGCTCCCCGGATCTCCATGCTCTTTATCTTCTCTGCGGTTTCAGATACGATCATTACAATCAGTGATCCAGTCTTCGCGCTGAATCTGCAATAAGGTTATGCCGGGAACCAGCCATGTCCGTCGCTGTGGTCTTTGACAGTGCAGGAACACTCCTCAACACGTACCGGGTGGCAAAGGACATCTGCCACAGGAAACTCCTGCCCGGCATCGAGACGACAACACTTACCTTCAGTTCTCCCGACCGTGTCCTTATTGTCCTCCCTGTCCATTCCAAGGACCTGATGGGAGCACCGGGGGACATGCTCCTCTCCGATTACCTTGCCAACCATAATATCGGCTTTGGGATCAGCTGCACACGGAAGATCACGACCGCAGAGGATATTGGCAATGTCCTTTATGCCGACAAACGCGTGCGGGTGAGCGACCTGCAGGAGTGCATCAGGAACGTCTGGACTGTCTGCCGGGAGGAGGCTATCGTGACCCTCAACAGCGGTGCGATCCTCAACATGGCATTAGGGGGCATTGAATTCACCATCACCGCGGGCGGGTGGCCGTTCGACGGCGCAAAGGAAACGATCACCGCGCTTCACCGGATGGGGGTTCCCACCTACATTGCCTCCGGCGACCGGGTCACAAAACTCGAGAAGATGGCCGATCATCTCGGCATCCCCCGCGACCGGGTGTACGGTGTCGCGACCCCCACGGTCAAGGGGCAGATTGTCAACGACCTCCGGCAGGAGTACGGCAAGGTGCTCATGGTGGGTGACGGGATCAACGACCTCTGTGCCATGCGAAATGCCGATATCGCTATCCTCACCATCCAGCAGCCCGGGGAGCGGCCGGAAGACCTGTACAAGGAGGCAGACTACGTCGTAAAAAATGTTGCCGAGGTCATCCCGATCGTGCAGGCACTGCTGGCCGGGGGGAAAAATTGCGATCGTGACGACTGCGCTGCAGCATATAAAAGGTAATATGCGACTTCTGCTACATTAGGTACAAGGGTATTATGAAGGCTCCATTGATCACGGTCGAGAACCTCTGCATGGATTTTGATGGCGAGAAGGTCCTCAGAAATATCTCTTTTGAGATTGACGAGGGTGAGATCCTCGGGATTATCGGCAGGAGCGGGGCAGGAAAGACGGTGCTGATGCATCTTATCCGTGGCGTGGAGCAGCCGCCGACCAGCGGAAAGATCGTCTATCACATGGCGGCCTGCGGTGCCTGCGATTACATGGACGTTGCAAGTTCGGCAGGAAAGCCGTGCCCGCACTGCGGTGCCACCCTCGCGAAACTCGACGTGGACCTCTGGAACGGGAAGGATGAAGAGATCAGGCGCCGGCTCATGCGGCGGACCGCGATCATGTTCCAGCGTACCTTTGCCCTGTACGGTGATGACCGCGTTATCGAGAACGTCCTGCATGCCCTCGATGATATCAATTACCCTCCTGAAAAGGCCATCAACCGGGCAGCAGACCTCATCGACCAGGTCAGGCTTTCCCACCGCATGATGCACATAGCCCGCGACCTCTCGGGTGGTGAGAAGCAGCGGGTCGTCCTCGCCCGGCAGCTTGCCAAGGAACCCGTGATGCTCTTTGCCGACGAGCCCACCGGCACCCTCGACCCCGGTACGGCCAAGGTTGTCCATGCCATGCTCATCGAGGCGGCAAAGGCCAACAATATGGGGATTGTCGTCACCTCCCACTTCTCGCAGGTTATCGAAGACGTAGCCCACCGCGCCATCCTCCTCATCAACGGCAGCATCGCGAAGATCGGGAGCCCGAAGGAGGTTATCGCTGAATTCATGAAAGGCTACGACGATACCGAGACATTCGAGGAGGCCGAACTCGGGGCCAATATTGTCGTTGCCCGCGACCTCATCAAGCGGTATATTTCAGTCGATCGCGGCGTGGTCAAGGCCGTCAACGGGGTCACGTTCGATGTCGCAGCCAAGGAGATTTTCGGGATCATCGGCAAGAGCGGGGCCGGCAAGACCACCCTCTCGGGAATCATGGCGGGCTTAATCGAGCCGACAAGCGGCGAGATCAATGTCCGGATAGGCGACGAATGGGTCGACATGACCAAGCCCGGCATCGACCAGCGGGGCAGGGCCACCGGCTATATCGGCCTCCTCCACCAGGAATACGACCTCTTCCCCCACCGCACCGTGCTCGACAACCTTACCGATGCAATCGGTCTCGAGTTCCCCAAGGAGCTTGCGATGCGAAAGGCCCTTGTAACCCTCAAGATGGCCGGGTTCACCGAGGAGAAAAGCAAGGAGATCCTCGACCGCATGCCGGGCCAGCTCTCGGAAGGGGAGCGGCACCGTGTCGCCCTTGCGCAGGTGCTCATCCGGGAACCGCGGATTGTGATCCTCGACGAGCCCACCGGTACCATGGACCCGATCACCAAGATCGATGTCAAGCACTCCATCATGCACTCCCGCGAGGAGATGGACGAGACCTTCATCGTCGTCTCCCACGACATGGAATTCGTGCGGGATATCTGCGATCGGATCGCGCTCATGCGGGGCGGCAAGATCGTCCAGATCGGCAAGACTGCCGAAGTGCTGGCCATCCTCACGGAAGAAGAACGCAAGGTCATGAGCCAGCCGACGGCCTGAGGTCGTCCATGCTCACCATCCACCTCGACGGAATACGGCAGGAGGTCGGGGAAGGAAGCAGGCTCTCACAGGTAGTCACCGGTCACCCGGCGGGTTGTTCCATCGGGATTATCCGCCCGGCCACCAAGGAAGAGTCGGCAACCGGGAGCCTTGCCATCACCACTACAGCGGGGGAGGTCACGGTCGAACTGGCCGGACAGGCTGCAACGTTTTTCGATGTGCCGTATATTGCAGAACGGCTCCAGCTCCACTGGAGCGATCGCTATGCTGCGGCATTCGGCCCGTTCCCCTCTTCCCTCCGGCCTGCACGAAGGCCCCACCTGTACGAGCGGGGCGATGTCATTCTCGGATGCGGGGGGTACGACCCGGCCCGGTCCTACGCAATCTTCTCCCGGAGCCGGCATTCCGCTGACCACGGGGCAGACGAGAGCGGAGGGGTAATCGGGAAGGTCGTCAGCGGCAGGGCTGTGCTCGACCGCTGGACAAGCGGTGACCGCGTGACGAAGATCGAGCCGGTCATCAGCTGGGCAGATACGAGCAGGTCGTTTACCACCACCGATATGGACCTCGTGCTCGAAGACGGGATGCAGATCGTAACCTGGGTCGGGATCACAGCACAGGGGTTTTCCCCCGATCGGATCACAACCGAAGCTGCCGGGAGCGTTGAACACCTGCTCCTCGCTCTCCAGAAAGGGACGTTTGTTATCGGCAGGGCAACCAGCACCCATATCCTCGACTTGCACCTTGCGGGAACGGAAGACGTCCCCCGGGAGTTCCGCCGCCCCCGCAGGGAGGGGACCGTCACCGTAAGAACCAGCGGGAAGACCGCCGGCGGGGTCTACATCTACCGGGCCGATGTCCCGAGCAGCCTCGTCCACAGCGTGGTCGGACAGGTTGTGCACGGGATAGAGCTGGTGAAACTTGCCCGGGAGAACGATCGCCTCTCCATCCGGCTCCGGCCGGAACGGATCGACCTTCTCGGCCTGACGCTTGCAAAGGCACAGGAAATTGCCGGAAACCATGGGATCTCCCTTGCCGCGGACAAGGACGACGGGACCCGGATCATCGTCTCGCAGGAACCGGGTACTACCCTTGATGTACTCCTGGAAAAGAAGGTGAAGGTCACCACGGCCCCGGTCGAGAAAGTGATCGCAATCGAGCTGTATGATGCGGCCGCTCCCTTAAGCTGCGAGGTCTTCCGCCGCTTTACCGGCCTCAAGGAACACGATGCCGGCATGATGCCGGTCTTTTTTAAGTTCGACGATGTGGTCCTTTTCAAGCCGGCGATTGCTGCCGGCACGAAGATTACCCCGGAGAACCAGCCAACTGAAGAATCACCGGCAGCTGCACTCGGGATCACCAACGATTCCCGGAAAGGGGCCGGGCTTGTCGGGGTCAGGCTTTCTGCGAACCGGGAGTTCGGGCCTACGTCCGAGCCGTTCGAAGGCACCAATATCATCGGGAGGGTGATCGATACGGAGAAGCTTAAAAAACTAAAAGAGAGGGAGACCGTGTACATCAGGGAGGTAAAGCAGTGAATGCATATACCCCGGTACTTACCGGGACCGTGACAAAATACGTGGTTGTGGAGTCGTTCGAAATTACCCCGGCCGACCTTGCCGTACGGGGTTACGAGATCTCGGACGGCGCGATGATCAAGGAGACCTGTTTTGGCCTCGTCATCAACGGCCGGGAAGAAGAAGTCGACCGGATCATAACCGAGCTGCGGAAGGTTGATCCCGACCACATCTTTGTCAAGGACCGGGGGTTCCCGCCCGGGGATACCCGGAGGTGCCGGGCAAACCTCGGCGGTGCCCGTCCCGGCTACCACGGTATCGAGCAGGAGATGACCATCATCCCGTACGTCTCGCACGGCCTTGAGGAGATCAAAAAACGTGACAGTTCAGAAATCCCCCCGCCGAAAAACCCGCTGGAATACCATCTCCTCGATATCGACAAGCTCAAAAACCTCATGGAAGCACAGGAGTCCTAAATTTATGGCAAAAGTCTTCATTTATCCCACAACGAGCCTGATCCTCTCTGACATGGTGGCACGTTTCGGCCACACACCCCTCTCGTCCGCGGTTGCCATCCGCGAACGCATCCAGACACCGGGACTCGAATCACCACCGCTCCAGATCACGCCCGAGGAGCCCAAGAAAGGGCTGAAATGGGCAGCTGTCGAGGTCCCGAGCGGCGTCCGGGGACGCATGGCCCTCTACGGCCCGATGATCGAGTCGTGCGAAGCAGCGATCATCATCAACGACGCCGACTTCGCCTTCGGCTGCATGGGTTGTGCCCGCACCAACGAGCTGGTCAAGTTCCTGCTCCGGGAAAAGGAAATCCCGAAACTCGACCTCAATTACCCGAAGAACGAGGAGGAGGGAGTCGTATTCGTGGCTGCGATCAAAAAATTCCTGTCCGGCCTCGGAGGGACACCATGACGCAACCCGTTCGCATCGCCCAGCTCTCCTGCGGCCCGGACTATTCCGGCGTACAGGCTGAGATAGATAGCGCAGCAAGGGAAGTGAGTGGCGAGATCTTCTTCCCGGACATCAGCCTTAAGGATATCCGGCGGGACTTCGATGCCTTCGGCCTTGACGTGCGGAGCCCGGACTTAAAACTCGCCATTGCCCGCGCAAAGGCCCTTGTCGAGGGGCGTGTGGAAGCCGATGCAGTCTTCATCGCCACCTGTTTCCGGTGTGCCGAGGCGGCGATCGTAAGGAACGAGCTCCGGCGCTACATCCATGAAAACTCGAAACTGCCGGTGGTCAGTTATTCGTTCACTGAGCGGACCACGGCCGGCACCCTCCTCACCCGCATGGAGGCCCTGACCACCATCGCCCGGAGGCGGGCACTCCTTGCCCGCGAGACCCAGTCGGGGATCACCCTCGGGGTGGACTCGGGGTCATCGACCACGAAAGCCGTCGTGATGAAGGACAATAAGATCGTTGGTACCGGCTGGACTCCCACCACAGAAGTCCTGAAAAGTGCCCATTCCGTGATCGACACCGCTCTTGGCGAGGCAGGCGTCACGATGAAGGAGATCGAGGCAATCGGGACCACCGGCTACGGGCGGTTCCTGGTAGGGAAGGATTTGGGTGCCGACCTCATCCAGGAAGAACTGACCGTCAACTCCAAGGGTGCGGTCTACCTCGCCGACCGGCAGCACGGCCCGGCCACCGTCATCGATATCGGTGGCATGGACAACAAGGCGATTGCGGTGATGGACGGGATCCCCGGCTCGTTCACCATGGGCGGCATCTGTGCCGGCGCGAGCGGGCGGTTTTTGGAGATGACTGCAAAACGCCTCGGCGTCGAGATCACCGAACTCGGGCCCCTTGCCATGAAAGGTTTCGGAGGAAGGGTTCCGATGAACAGTTACTGTATCGTCTTTGGCACCCAGAGCCTTGTCAACGCTCTCGCAGCCGGGTCCACCCGGGAAGATGTGGCCGCCGCTGCATGCCACTCCGTTGCCGAACAGGTCTTCGAGCAGCAGCTGCAGGAAGTGGATATCAAGGAACCGGTCATCATGGTCGGCGGGACATCGCTCATCGAAGGGCTCGTCCACGCTATGGGCGAACTCCTCCAGGTGAAGATCGTCGTCCCCCACCACTCGCAGTACATCGGTTCCGTCGGGTCGGCACTCCTTGCATCAGGATTCAAAAAGGACGAATAACATGTACGCCGTTGAGTACTTCGAGGTGGAATGCCCGGAGGCGGCGGGCGCTGCGTACTACAAACAGATCACCAACGACGTGCTGCTCGACCATAACCTCCTCAAGGTGATTCACAAGCTGCACATCTTCATCGACCCGAAGGTCCCGGTCTTTGTCGCCACCGGCATTCTCAAGAAGATCACCTCGCTCATTCGCGTGCGGGACTTTGCCAACATCAATCCGCAGGAAGGCAAGATGACGCTCGTCATCTCGGACGAGACCTATCTCGCCCCGATGCTGAAGATCTTCTGGCAGCGGTTTGGCAAGGAGCACGTGGAGCAGCCCGACCGCTTCACGGTCATCCTCTACGGGATCGGGGAGGAGCCAAAAGAGATCGAGGAGATCGTAGTCGCTGACCCGAGCGAGTTCCTCTTCAAGGATCTCATCTATGCCTTCCGGTGCATTGCCCCGGAGGGGTTCCGCCTCAGAAAAGAGAAGTTCGGCGATGGGAAGTTCTCGTTTGTGGCAAGCGAGAACACCCTTGACGAAAACACCGATGAACTCATCGCGGCGAAGTTCGCCCTGATGGGAGAGACGCCATGACGCTTGTTCCCGTCACCTACAAGGGCGGCATCTACCAGCACGATATCGTGACTGACCTTATCGAGGACCTCGGGGGCTACGTAGTCCAGAAGCACCTGATTGCCCAGGAAGTGGTGCTCCAGTGCTTCGTGCCAAAAGACGATATCGAACTGATCCGGGAGATCTCCCGGCCGCTCTTTGGCGAGGTGACCGATTCGCCGCTGGTGGGGACGGAGATCGCGGTTGTCAGCATGAGCCTTGAGATCCACCACCTGCCCCACCCGTCCTGCGACATCGCGGAATACACCCGCCGCCTCGGGGCAAAGAGCAACATGGTCAGCCTCGCCCGGGGGCCCGGCAAACGGATCGCGGGACTGAACGACGAGGAGCGGGACGTCATCAACGAGCACGACATCGCGGTCTTCGCGCTTGGGAACTTCGAGACCTGCATCGAGTACAAGATGCCGGCACTCCGGCGCGGGATCGAGGTCCCGATCATCCTCTGCGGCGGGCCGGACAAGGAGGCGCTCCAGAAGATCGTGGACCCCCCGGTCGACGGGTATGTCGGGAACGTAGGGCGGTTCATGCACCGGACCAAGGAGTCCGAAGAACTGGGAAAACTCGATGAGATCATCGCCGAGATCACCCGGGTGCTGGAGAAGAAACGCGAGGAGATCGCAAAGGACTCCCTCTCGGTTGCCCCGGCCCGGCTCATGGACCTGATCCGGGAGAAGGTGCCGGCAATTCACGAGGTGACTTCGCCAACACCCCTGACCGTGCAGATGACGGGGTTGCGGGTGAAGCTCCCGTACGATACGTTCGCCCAGGATATCCGGAAGGTCGATATCGAGGACGGGATTACCATCGGGGACCTGTCGGACGTGGTGCCCTCGCGGATGCGGGACTACATACTCGTGAAGATCCGCCCGTTCTCCGAGACCAACGTGGTGATATGATGGCAAAAAAGATCTCAGCAGTCTCAACCAAGGACCAGTTCGAGGAGCGGCTCGCCCATATTGTCGAGAAAGGCGCTGAACAGACCGCAGAAGAATGGATGCAGGCAATCGAGGTGGAATATGGCAGGGTCCCGCTCATCTTCAAGCGGATGGGTGAGCGGCCCGAGGTGCTCATCTCCCACCTCCTGTACAAGGGCACCGTTGCCCAGACGAGCCCGCTCGACCCGAAGTACGTGGAGCTGATCAGCATGGCGGTAGGTGCTGCCCTGAAGTGCCCGCACTGTACCGGCTACCACATGCAGGCGGCGCTCAGGATGGGAGCCACCCGCGAGGAGGTTCTTGAGGTGATCCTGTTGTCCGGTATGATCTCGAACTCATCGGTACTGGCAAACGCGTACCGGATCATCGACGACAAGCTGGAGAAGTGCATTCCCTGTGAGACAAAAGGGGTGGACCGTAAGTCTGCTGCGAAGGCCGGTGTAAAAAAGAAGGCGCCGGTCAGGAAGCCAGCACCGAAGAAGAAGTAATCCCTTCCCTTTTTAGTTTTTTTACCCATCATCAGGATACGATGTATCCTCTTTTGGGGCAGACTACCATTCCAGAGGGCCTTCCCGACCCTTTTCGAAGGGTCAGAATTCCGGCTCCGTCCTCATGTATTGAACTCCCCCTATCCTAGCTATTCATAAAGGATTTTCTGCAACCATGGAGGTGCACAACGGAGATCCCCTCATGGAGACCAGCACCCACCCATCCCCGGCAACCGAGATCACCTCACGCCAGACCTTCCCCGACCTCCTTTCATCAGAGAAGTTCATCCTCCCGTTCAATACCTTCCTCGAATATGCCGGTGCCGCACTCGGCATCATCGGATGGCTGGGCGTCCGGCAGATCGGCAGCCCGCAGGCCCAGATGATCGGGTTCCTGCTCTGGGTCGTCGGCGGACTGACCCTTGTTGCCTGGGGCTGGCACACGAAGGCCCGGGCAATCATGGCCATCAACGCGGTGAACACGGTGATGGCAGCTTCGGCGCTGGTGGGGTTATGGCCGACACTATAAGTGAATCCTAGAGATGGAAAACCAGCCGTTGTCCCGGCGCGTGAGGGACGGCTTTTCCCTCTGATTTTTCCAGCTTGGGGTATTGTTGTCCCGGTTCAGGATTGCGGATATCTCTGAGTTCGACCCGGAGGTAACATTCATCGCCGTAGTCGAAGAGGAAGAGCATCTTCTTACCCTTTTCCGGAAATGCCCGGTTCACCGGGACCTTCACTACACCCTTGAACTCCGGCCGGACCTTCCCCTCCCATGTATCCGGGTTGTCACCGAAGAGCTCGTAACCTTCAGTGGACCGGTAAAAATTTTTGATATTGTCGTAGAACCCGAACGAGTGGTCGAAGCCAAGGTGAAAAGCACGGCAGATCTCGCCGGCGAACTCAAAAAGGGTGATACGTTCCGGGATGGCAAGGTCACGGTATGGCCGGCCCCGCACTTTCCCTTCACGATCGCTCTGGATTATCCTGAAGAGAAGGATACGCTCGCCGGACTCTGCTTCCCGCCGGTCCATCGGGATCTTGTGATAGGGATTTGCTGCTCCCCGCATGATGAGAGGGTGTTTCTGGATACTATTTCAGGATGTCTTTTCTTCCTGTGGGTTGCCTGCTCGTTTTTCTTAGGGGTCCCCCTTTGAAAAATCCGGGCAGGGGCCGGGTGACCAGCTCGCATAATGCAAGAAGTGGCTTGCGGGTCGTTTGAAAATTTTCAGTATGGGTCCCCCTGGATTTTTCTGAGGGGGGGGTGCTTGAAGTTTTTCAAGGGGGGGGACCGGTTAAGCGGCTTTCACAGGGGGAGCCCTCTTTCATTTTCCGGACATTGCTCACGAAGATGATGCGTTCCCTCATCCAGATTTTCGCGGCAGGGTCCCTTCATTTTTTTTCATGCGGGGGCTCCTCAAAATATTTTGAGAGGGGGGCAATCGATCGGCTCGCGGGCTTGCAGGAGGGGGTACCGGGTCGTTTGAAGATTCCGGAGAGGGGGTTTCCTGAAATTTTTTGAGGGGGGGCTTCTCAAGATTTTTCAAGAGGGGACCGGTCCCGCTGCCTTCAAGGGGGGATCCCGGGTATTTCCCGGGTATCGCTCACGTCGGAGGAGATTTCCCGGCCCCGGTTTTTGCGGGGGGTCCCCCTGATTTTTTTCATGCGGGGGTTGCCCGGAATTTTTTTGGAGGGGGGCCCTTGAAAATTTTCATGAGGGGGCCGGTTGATGGGTTTGCGGGAGGTAAGGGGGGTGGGGGTCGGATGGAAATTTTCGAGGGTGGGTATCTGTCAGGTTCTAAAATAATCCGAGTTTACATATTGTTGCCACTCATTCCATGATCGAAGTGTAAATTAATAGAGTAAGACATCGAATTGCTTCAGATAACTACAACGCAACACCACAAATAATTTCATTCCACACGGCAAAAGTTAAAATAGACTATTATAATTACCATAAATTTGTAAATCATCAATAGACTGGGAGAATAAACAGATGGATGATACCGTAGATGAAAGAATTTTGAGCCGGGTATTCAGCCAGCTTGGATTTCCTAAAATTGATATGAATAATTTCCAAGACAGGTTGAAATTTCAAAAGCTTGTGTATCTCATGCAAAATTTTGGATTGCCACTCGGATATGGATACAGCTGGTATGTACGAGGACCATATTCTCCTGAATTGACCAAGACTTTATTTTCTATTTCCAATAATCCTGCATTATTTTCGAAAGGCAAGGAACTCAGATTCAAAGAAGAAGCTGCAGTTGTTTCACGAATCGATGAATTCGGGAAATTACTTGGGGTGGATCTGACGGATCCATTATTTTTAGAGGTCTTAGCATCGATGGTTTTCATTAAAAAAGCGCATCGTTCGAAAAAACTCGATGATGATGAACTTAAAACACTCTTATTATCTTTAAAACCGCGACTAAAACATGAAGAAAATATTGAATTAACCTTGCATAAAGCTTGTTCGAAGATTGCAAATTTTAATTGATTTTTTATGACGACTTCTTCTGATCAGCCCCGATCACTCAATTTTTCAAATACGATTTATGACAATGTTCATGGTTTTATTCCATTGACTTCAGTTGAATATGAAATAGTCAATTCTCAGGAATTTCAAAGATTACGGCATATCAAACAATTGGGGCTTCTGGATTATGTGTTCCCCGGGGCACTTCACACTCGATTCAATCATTCACTCGGGGTCCTCTTCATCGCTGATAAAATGATAAAATCCCTCCAACGCAAAGGGAAGTTACAGGATGGAAACACTCGTCAACTTATCAGGCTTGCTGCCCTGCTCCATGATGTCGGTCATTACCCATGGTCGCATGTTACTGAAGATGTAGTTATGAAGGAGCTCAAGAAGACGATCCAACTTTCAAGTCCGGATACCAAAGGGCTGCAGATTGAATCACCATCTGGAGGAGAGGAGGAGCTCGTAGAAATTCCAGCAACAGGATCATCAATTAAAACAATTCTTGAAACAAGTGATTCGCACAAACTTAATACCGAGATCCATGAGTCAAGAAATGCATCACTCGATTATGCCCATCATGAGCGTATAGCTGGAATTGTCATCGAGAAGACTAAGATCAAGGACATTCTGACAGAGGCTCATTTTAGTGATGGTGATATTCATAAGATATCTCAAATTATCGCCGGCACTACTTTTGCAGGGATCGAGAGATCCATCGTACATTCCGAATTGGATGCAGACAGGTTTGATTACATCCTGAGAGATTCAAAAGAAACAGGAGTAACATACGGACTTTTCGATATCGATCAGATAATTCGCCATCTTGATTTCTATGATGAGCCTGATGTCGATGAGGGATCTACCGGATTATTTATTGCACGAAAGGGCCAAAAAGCAGTTGAAGATTATTTAATTGCCCGTTATTTCCTCTACAGCACTGTAATCTACCAAAAGACCTCAATTGGTTTTCATAAAATGGTTAGTCTGGTGTATGAGGGTTTGCTTGAGCGAGGAGAATTGCCCTCGTACATTGAGATAATTCAGCACCTCGACCGCGGGGAATTGGATTGGTTTTATCATTTCAACGATCATTTTCTGCTCGAAAAACTGAAATGCATCAGTCAGGGGTTCTGTGAGATTAGAGATGATCCAAAATATCGGATTAAGGCCGCATTAATCAAGGAATGCTGCTCAAAAATCCTTGAACGCAAGCCACTCAAGCTGGTCCAAGAAGAACAATACATTGGAAATAAAAAGGATCATCCGATAACAAATTTAGAACGGTTTCATGAAAAAGCGGTTAAGGAACGGATTATTGATGAGGCAGAAATAGAGGACTTTTGGTATATTACCTCCAAGATTAAGCGAGATATTACCGCATTAAGTCCGTTCATTTCATTGAATGATCCCGATAATTACGACAAAATCAAAGAAGATAGTATCAGAATCGGTGACTCAGGGAAAAAACCCTGGTTCCTTGCTGCAGATGAAACCTCAATAATAAGACCACTGGCCGATCAGGAATTGAGAATTGTAAGTATTTACACTAAAGATAAAGCGTATCAAACAAAAATTCGGGCTGCAATGAAAACATATGAAGAGTCATGTAAATAATTGAACAATTACGCTTACTTTTATGTCATAACTTCCCGGCAAACGCCTTATCCAGCACCATTTGTATCAGCGCCTCCGCCCGCTTCGTGGCAGCCGCAACCTCCCGTTCCACAGCATCCACACCACCAAAAAGGGCCTCGGCACGGAGCACAATCTCGCAAGCCGGTAACGAAATGTATTGTGGTTTGATAGCATGAATTCTTCTCTGCCCTGATCGTTTTGTTGACACCAACAAGACGATCCAACCATTATTTTCACCCCACGATACCACACTATAAAAGCCCAAAAATCCGGTTAAGACTAAGTAAATCGTGTTGCGAGGATAATCAACGATGCGCAAAAATCCCGTTCCGGAACCGGTCACTCGTTCCCAGATCCTCTTCTACCAGTCAGAAGACGGGACGAGCCGCATTGAGGTGCGACTTGAAGAGGGGACCGTCTGGCTCACCCAGGCACTCATCGCAGAACTCTACCAGACATCAATACCGAACATCAATATCCATATTCGAAACATCCTCAAGGAGAGTGAACTCTCCGGGGATTCAGTTATTAAGGATTACTTAACAACTGCAGCCGATGGCAAGAATTATCGCACACTCTACTACAACCTCGACATGATCCTCGCCATCGGCTACCGCGTCCGTTCGCACCGTGGCACGCAGTTCCGGAGGTGGGCAACCGAACGGCTGCGCGAGTACCTCATCAAGGGATTCGTTCTCGATGATGTGCGGCTGAAAGAGGGGCGCAGCATCGGCGCGGATTACTTCGACGAACTGCTCGAGCGCATCCGGGATATCCGGGCATCCGAGAAGCGGTTCTACCAGAAGATCAGGGAGATCTACTCGCTCGCAATCGATTACGATCCACACGCAGAAACAACGCTTGAATTTTTCAGGATTGTACAGAACAAACTTCATTGGGCAATCACCGGCTATACTGCCGCGGAGATCATCGCGGAACGGGCCGATGCATCAAAACCAAATATGGGGCTTACCACGTGGAAGAGCGCCAAAGTGCGGAGAGCCGATGTCACCGTTGCGAAGAATTACCTCAGTGAGGTTGAAATTAAGGACCTGAACCGGATTATCACGATGTATCTCGATTATGCTGAGATGCAGGCTGCACGAAAACGGCCAGTCTACATGATTGAGTGGAAAGAGAAACTGGATGCATTCCTCAAATTCAATGAGCGGGAAATTCTTGAGAATGCAGGCACGGTGTCCATGGAAATTGCCCAGCATCTCGCACTGGAAGAATATGAAAAATTTTCCCTGCGCCGGTTAGAGAAAGAGGCTGCTGATCCAGATACAGAATTTGAGGAGGCTGTAAAAATGATTGAACACGAGAGAACCGGTTCCGGAAAAACCCGTGATTAATCTCCCTTTGCCGCACCCCAACCCCCTCTCCCCCAATCCGGCCCCGCAAAACCCACTTTTCCCGGACCCCGCAGCGGCGGTTCGTGCATTGAACCGGCAGGTTATACAAATCCGGCCTTAATCCACGCCCCGATTTCCCCATACGCACCAGGATTGTTACGAAAATTTCCGCATTTACCACAGAGTATATAACCCGACCAATGCAATCTCCGAATTACTACAATGATCAGCGAACTCCCCGGACGAATCAAATCCTGGCTTGAGGCAAAACTCGCGGCAGCAGCCCGCCTGTTCTCGCCCGCAGCCGAGACCGTCCGCGAGGGAAAAACGGTCCTTGTAGCATCCGATGGAAACGTACTGGATATGGGGAAACGGTACCGGAAAACAAGCGGCCACGCCCCCCTCTTCTCGCTCTACACCTTCTTTGGTGATCGGTAGATAACCGGCTCCCGGATTATCGGGGTTATTATCCGACAGGTCACCCGCCGATTCGAGAAACGGCGATCACCTGCAAACGGCCAGCCCCGGCTCCACCCGGACCGGCATTTCCGAACCATGGACAGAAGAGCGCCAGCGCCTGATTGCATCGCGTGCCGGATTCCTGTGATACAGGGTAATCATCAAAAAATTTTCACAAAAACCAGGATTGAATCACCATGACCGGGATCGAATCGGGAAAAGGAGACGTGGCCGAACCGGGTCTTATCGCATCCGGTGCCTTGTACAGCAACCGGATTATTCCCCGTGCAGCCGGACCGGCAATCGGCGGGGCTGCTGCGGGTGAGACAACAATCATTTTCCATGAAAAAACAGGAGGGGATCTGGCCTTCGGGCCGTCGGAATATACCCGGTGCAATGCGATCATCTGCGAGGCGATGCGGATACTGGAGAGCTGGAATTACCTGCCCGTGCTGGTCCGCAAGTCGCCGGTCCCCATCGATCTCATCGGGGTGGGAATAAAGGAAGCGCTCGTCATCGAGGTAGTCCGTTCGCGGCGACCGGTACCGGACGCCCCGACCATCTGCGTGCTCTTCCGGAAAGAGGTCGATCACCTCCGGACTCTCAGGGCATCCTCCCAGTTCCGGAAGATGATCTGGGTCTATTCTCCCCAGTGCGGGTGGAGATTTTATGATGTCTTCGCGGGCGGGGTCTGGCTCGCAAGGGACCTGATGGAGTCGGACCGGAACTAATCACTCTTTTTTATGAACCGGGCTCCCGCGTCGGTATAATCCGAAAACGCCCCGTATTTGCCGGCAATAAGCCTTGAGCATTTGCCCCGCCTCGCCCCCGATAATCCCCACCATGTGCGCGATCCCGGACGGTCAGATAAAATCCGGCAATAAATACACGTCCGGGTTCCTTCCACTTGCCTCCCCGCGCTGGTTCATCCTGATGGATTCGGCAGGAAATCTCCCCGAACACTGTTTTTGCATGCCGGTATGCCCGGATATCGCAACCGGCTGTGTTCCGGCCCCGGAATACGACTCCCGGGATTATCCGTTATATCCCCATTGCCAATGCTGTATGTCCAAGGGCGCCCCGGGACGCAGAAAACAAAGACAAAGAAGTGAGAGAAAATGGCAGACTTTACACCAAACAGCAACGTAAGGAGCGCGGTCCGCAAACTCGCGAGCCCGTTCGCCGATGTAACCGCCTTTGACAGCATCGTCCAGGGCATCGTAACGAACAACCCCTTCCAGTGCACGACCTATAACCAGAACGGGGCCGACCACCCGGGCGTTGAACGCAGCCGGCAGGGATACACCGCACGGGTCATCTACCAGGACTCCGATGCAAAGATCGTAGCCGTCATCACGATCCGGGCCCCGACCATCGCGTCCTTCACGAGCGTCGCTAACCAGATCGCCGCAGATGCAACGATCGCAGCGGCGTTCGGAGGCTCTGCGGTCCGGGACTTCGGGGGCGAGAAGTACGCAGCAACCCTGCGGTGCCACGATGCAAACGGCGAGATCTACTTCGTGAACTTCAGCCGCGAGCAGGTTGCCCTCACCTCGTACTCTGACGAGGGAATCCGGAGCAGGCTTGAGACCTGGGCGGACACCGTCCCGGCACTGGGGTGAGTCGAACCCTAAAGGGGTGAGACTGGAGAAGAACGGGGTTCTTCGACTCATCGAAGGTCGAAGACCTGAAATGGAGATGAAAAACCATGGACAACGAACTCATCATCACCGGGGCATTCCTCGGTGCAGGACTGCTTGCCTACGTGATCATCCCCGGTCTCCTCGTTATGTGGGACCGGGTCCTCGATCACGTGGAGGATTCGAAAGGCTCGAAGCCTTGAGAATGAGAAAACCGGAGGTTTTCGAAGGGGCGGGAACACCCCGAAGTAATGCGAGACGAACAAACGGGGCGGGGGGCAGTCCATGTCCTCCCCTCACATCCTTTTAAACCCCCGATGCCCACCTATACCGTAATGTGCGGCATCGCAGGCCAGTACTGTCTTGACGGCAAAGCACCTGACCAGGACCTCCTTGCAGAGATGTCCCGGCGGCTCACCCACCGCGGCCCGGATGGCGAAGGGAGCCGGATCTGTAATAACATCGGCCTTGTCCAGCGGCGGCTCGCTATCATCGACCTCTCGGAGGACGGGCTCCAGCCCATGACAAACGAGGACGGCACGCTCTGGCTGGTCTTCAACGGCGAGATCTACAATTATCTCGAGCTCCGCAAAGAGCTCATCTCTGCCGGTCACCGCTTCCACTCGCAGTCCGATACCGAGGTCATCCTCCACGCATACGAGGAATGGGGGGTCGGGTGCCTCCAGAAGTTCAACGGCATGTGGGCATTTGCCCTCTGGGATGAGAGGAGCCAGCGCCTCTTCTGTGCCCGAGACCGCTTCGGGATCAAGCCGTTGTACTATACCCAGGCGGGAGGCTCGTTCCTCTTCGCATCGGAGATAAAGGCCCTTCTTGCCCACCCGGATGTTGGCCGGGAACCGGACGATGAGACCCTCCGGACGTACCTTGCCTGGGGCGTCCAGGACCATTCGGAAAAGACGATGTTCTCGGGGATCTCCCAGCTGCTGCCCGCCCACTGGATGATGGTCACCTCTGACGGCCCCCAGGCACCGTTCCGGTACTGGGAAGTGCAGGTCAGTCCCCGGGTCACCTCGGGCGAAGGCGACAAGGATGTTGCCGCCAGACTTTCCGGTATCCTGAGGAGCGCAACCAGCATCCACCTCCGGAGCGATGTCGCGGTCGGCACCTGCCTCTCGGGAGGGATCGATTCGTCGACCCTGACCGTCTTTATCAACGATATCATCCGGAGCGAGGCCCCCGCGAGTGTCGGCGCACGGCAGAAGACCTTCTCGGTCGTCTTCTCCGACAAGCGGTTCGACGAGAGCAGGTATATCGATGACGTGGTCGCTGCCACGGGCGTCGACGCTCACAAGACCGAACCGTCACCGGAGAAGCTCTGGGACGATATCGACCGGCTGGTGTATATGCAGGACGAGCCGTTCGGTTCCCTCTCGATCTATGCCCAGTACTGCGTCATGCGCCTTGCACGGGAGCAGGTAAAAGTGGTGCTGGACGGGCAGGGTGCCGACGAGCTCCTTGCAGGTTACCTCGCGTACCAGGGCAGCTATCTCAGGGGCCTGATCGGTTCCCTTCGCTGGGGTACGGCACTCAGGGAGATCGCAGGGAGCCTCCGCCACCACGGCGGCTTCTTCCGATCAGCCCTCCGCCAGCTCATTGTGCGACGGGGCCGGAGGGGGCTCCTGAAGTTCACGGCACCCGCCATCGACCGGTACGGCGGGAGCCTTCCCGAAGTCCTCTCCCGCGAACTCACCTCGACCAACCTCCCCGCCCTCCTCCACTACGAGGACCGGAACTCCATGGCATTCTCGATCGAGTCCCGGGTGCCCTACCTCGATTACCGATTCGTGGAGTATGTCGCCTCGCTCCCGCTGGACCAGAAGATCCGCAGGGGGGTAACCAAGATCTCCCTGCGGAATGCGATCCGGGGGATTGTGCCGGAATCGATCCGGTGCCGTATGGACAAGATGGGGTTTGTCACGCCGGAAGAGGTCTGGATGAAAGAAGACCTCCGGCCATTCGTCCTCGAGGTCCTCTCCTCGAATGCCTTCTCAAAGCGGAAGTACTGGCATGCCGACGCCGTAATAAGGAACTATCTGGCATTTCTCGAAGGGAAATCTGCCTATTCTCCCGAGGTCTGGAGGATTGTCTGCACGGAGTTATGGCTCCGGAAATTCTTTGACGGGCGCGATCACCTGGGGCAGGGGAGATCCGGGATCGAATCCATTAAATGATCACTCCTTGAGAGATTATTATACGATATTTCCTCCGGCACGTTTGCGCCGAACACGGGAATAATTCAGGTATGCTATGAAATCCATCATCCTTGCCGGCGGAGTTGGGACGCGCCTCTGGCCACTCTCGCGTGAATATTACCCCAAGCAGTTCCTCCAGCTCGACGGGAACTCCCTGTTCCAGGACACGGTCGTGCGTGCGGTCCAGCTCTCAGGTCCTGACGGGATCTTTGTGGTGACGAACGAGATCCACCGTTACCTGGTCAGGAACCAGATCGAGGAGCTTGGGTACACCCTGCCCGATGACCGACTCCTTGTCGAACCGGTCGGGAAAAATACCCTCCCTGCCATTGCCTGGGCAATGCAGCGGATCCGGGCAGCAACCCCTTCCGAAACAGCCATTGTCTTTCCAAGCGATCACATCCTCGGGGACGCTGCCCTCGACCAGATCCGGGCTGCAGAACCGCTCGCACGGGACCACCTTGTCACTTTCGGCGTCAGGCCCACATCCCCCCACACCGGCTACGGATATATCCGGCCCGGCAAACCGCTCGCAGTCGGTAACGTGGCGGACGAATTCAAGGAAAAACCCGACGAGAGAACCGCTGCCGGCTATGTGCAGAAAGGGTACCTCTGGAACAGCGGGATCTTCCTCCTCTCCACGGACTGCTTCTTTGCGGAACTGAAACAGCACCAGCCCGAGCTTTTTAACGTGTTTGAAAATAACGTGCAGCCCGATTACCCGTCTCTTCCCTCGGTCTCCATCGACTACGGGCTGCTGGAGCACTCCCGGAAGGTTGCTGTCGTCCCGCTGGATACGGAATGGAGTGACCTTGGGACGTTCAGGGCACTCTACGATCACGAGCCTCATGACGCAGACGGGAACGTGGGGAATGCCGATTACCTCGCGGCAACGAATAATTACGTCCATGCCCCGGGCAAGCATGTCGGGCTCATCGGGGTGAACAACCTCATCGTGGTGGACACGGCAGATGCACTCCTCGTCTGCGACAACCGCCAGACCGAACAGGTGAAACAACTGGTCGGCAGGTACAACGCAGCCGGCGATCCGGTCACCCGGCTCCACCGGCAGGTCCACCGCCCGTGGGGGTCATACACCGTGCTCGAGGAGAACGGCCCGTACAAGATCAAACGGGTGACCGTCAAGCCCGGCGAGAAACTGTCCCTGCAGCTCCACCACCACCGGAGCGAGCACTGGGTCGTGGTCCGGGGTACCGGCGAGGTGGAGCTGAACGGGGAGACGCGGCTGCTCAGGCAGGGCGAGAGCACGTTTGTCCATGCCGGGATGGTCCACCGGCTCAAAAACCCCGGGGTTATCCCTCTTGAGGTTATCGAGGTCCAGCTGGGCGAGTACCTTGAAGAAGACGACATCGTCCGCTTCGATGACGATTACGGCAGGGCCTGAATCGCTCTCGCCTTTCTATTGCCAGTGCATTCAGCGTTTCCGGGTCCTGGTATCCCCGGGGGGCGGGGGCCTCTGTTCCTGACCGGTTCTCACGATTTCTTCTTTTCAGACGACCGTTTCAGGAACCGGTGGCTCCCCTGCGAACTGCTCCCGGTAAGGCAGCGGGGGTCGTTCCCGACAAGATCCATCCTGCCGGCAGCTTTGAGACCCTCCAGCACGAGATCGCGGTTCTGCGGTTCCCGGTACTGCATGAGGGCACGCTGCACCCTCTTCTCGTATCCCCGGGGAACATAGACCGGTTCGAGCGTGAACGGATTGAGACCAGTGTAGTACATGCAGGTCGAGACACTCATGGGCGTGGGAGTGAAGTCCTGGACCTGCTCCGTGTAGAGCTGGTTGTCCCGGATGTATTCAGCGAGGGCGACCATGTCTGCCATCGTGCATCCCGGGTGTCCTGACATGAAATAGGGGAGCAGATACTGCTTCTTTTCCTTACCTTTCTGGAGTGCAGAAAAACGCGACCGGAACTGCTCGAAAACATCCCGGCCGGGCTTGTTCATAATCGCCGTGACCCGGGGAGCGATGTGTTCCGGGGCAACCTTGAGATGGCCCGAGACGTGATGGGTGCAGATCTGGTCCAGGTAGTCGCTGTCATCTGCAACGACAAGATCGTACCGGATGCCGGACCCGATGAAGACCTTTTTTACCCCCGGGATCTCCCGGAGCTTCCGGAGGAGGTCGCACTGCTGCCGGTGGGAGGTGTCGAGCGTCCTGCATGCCGGGCTGCAGTGCATGTCCCGGCAGGCACCTGAAACCTCCCAGCGGGCACACCGCATACCATACATGTTCGCCGTCGGGCCCCCGACATCCTGCACAATGCCCCGAAATCCCTTCATCACTGTCATCGCGGTCACTTCCCTGATGATGGACTCCGGGCTCCGGCTCTGGATGATGCGACCCTGGTGGTGCGTCAGGGCACAGAACGAGCAGGCCCCGAAACATCCCCGGTGGCTGGTAACGGAGAACCGGACCGGTTCAAGAGCCGGGACCGGCTGCCGGTACGAGGGGTGTGCGAGGCGGCTGAACGGGAGCTCGCAGATGTGATCCAGCTCTGCGGTGGTGAGCGGGCGGGCCGGGGGGTTCTGGACAATGACCGTCTTCGGATGTACCTGCACAACAGACCTTCCTGTTACCGGGTCCTGTTCGGCATAGTGGAGCGCAAATGCACGGGCATAGGCAGTCTTGTCCGTGGAGACTTTTATAAAACCCGGGATCTCCACCGACCCCGGAAGGGGGTTCTTGCGCCACTCTGCGACTTCCATTGTGAAGGATGTACCGGCAATATCGCGGATTGAGCGAATGTGTTCGCCGGCTGCAAGCCGCCTCGCTATCTCGACAATCTGCCGTTCCGCCATCCCGAAGACCAGCAGGTCGGCCGGGGCATCGGCAGGGATTCCCTGCCGGACCCGGTCCTGCCAGTAGTCATAGTGGGCAAAGCGGCGGAGGGATGCTTCGATCCCGCCGATGACAACGGGTGTTTCCGGGAAAAGTTCATGGATCCGGTTGGTATAAACGATCGTTGCCCGGTCCGGGCGTTTCGGGACGCCCCCGGCCGAATAGACATCGTCGCTCCTCCGCTTGAGGTTCGGGGTGTAGTTGTTCACCATCGAGTCGACATTGCCGGAAGATATGCCAAAGAAGAGCCGGGGCTTGCCGAGCCGGGTGAAATCTGCAACGGATTTCCAGTCGGGCTGGGCAATAATACCCACGGAGAAACCTGCATCCCACAGCACCCTGCCGATGAGCGCCGTCCCGAAGGAGGGGTGGTCGACATACGCGTCGCCGGTAACAAGAATCACATCGAACTGGTCGATGCCGAGCTTCTTTCCTTCCTGAGGGGACATCGGAAGAAACTGCGGCTGGGGTGTCATAGAGGGAAAAAAGCGAATGGTCCGGGAGAATGGCCGGAGTTATGACGGAGGTCTCCGGGTGAGATCCCGGATGATCTCGGCTAGACCGCCCGGAAGCTCGCTTGCCGGCGGCTCGTCTTTCTTCTCCTTTCGCACAGGTTGTGTTTCGGGTCCGGGTTGGGATTCTTCCAGAGTCTTCTGGCCACCTTCCTCCTTTTCTCCCAGCACCGGAAGATGGACCTGCATCCGCTCGTCAAATTCCCGCCGTGCGGAGAGCCCGACGAATTCCTGGATGACTGCCTCGACGATAAGATAGGTGACCGCTTCTTCCCGCAGGCAGCCGGTGAGAGCGTGGCCCGACCGGCCCACGGAGGCATGGTAATGGATATGGGGGCCCCCTTCGCCGGGATAGATCGTACCGACACCAAAGACTTCCCACCCGCCTTCGAACATCACGAAATGCGGGACCGGGGGAATGACCGGTTCTTCGGGCCCGGTCACCATCCTGCCGTTCATCAGCGCACCAAGGAAAATGATAGAACCCGCCCGGATATCCTTCTCGCTGATGAAGTGGCGCAGGGACGAGAGCATATCTTCGCCATCATCGATCCTTACGACAAAGACCCGGCCAAGCTGCCCTTCCGTATACTGCATGGTATTTACGTCCCTTCCTGGTACTCATATGGTTTGTGCGTGTTTATATCTTATACGACATCCCTCACCATCGGGAGACTCCGGGATTTCCTGGTACCGGTATTAAAAAACAGCATGTGTGGGAATCATCTTCCCCCGGCCCCGCCGCCACCGAATCCCCCTCCCCCGCCAAAGCCGCCACCGCCGAATCCCCCGCCACCGGAGCCACCGTGGCTGGGGGGTGCGAAGTGCATGAGCGGGATGAAAGCCTGGTTCATTCCCATCACCCCGACCGGGAGGCCGGTATCCGCGACACGGATGTTGAGGGCCTTCATGGCCTTCTCGACCTTGTCGCCGACCCCAAGGGCCGTGCCGTAGACGAGCCAGTCGCCCCACATCGCGAGATCGGCGGGGGCGTATTTTTGGATCATGGCCATATCCGAGAGGAAGTGCGTGAATGCATCCCATTCCAGTTTCTCCCGGTACCGGTCGTCTTTCCAGTGCCCGAAGAGCGTGGAGGGGGCAACCAGCGCAATGCTCACCTGTACGATGACAATGATCCACAGGATGACCGCAGGAAGGGTGATGAAGGACTGCATCGGGGCGACGAGGAAGAAGATGATGCTGATCCCAAGGAAAAAGAAACCTGCCAGGAACAGCGGCAGCAGGTGATCTCTTCCGTCCACGATATACTGGCCTGACAGGGTGGTATCCACACGGCTCGTGACATCGGAAAGCGACTTCTGGTACCTGAGGGTGGTCTCCTCAGCACTGCTGACCGTCATGGCCTTTGTTGCCAGCGCCTCGATCCGGTCGGTATCCAGGAGGCCGTTCTCAGATAACTGGCCGATGAACGCAAGCACCCGCTGCTCGTAGGTATCGCTCACCTGCGAAGAGAGGATCCGGATCTCGACACCCTTTCCCTCTCCCTTTTCCCGGATGGCTATTACCTTCCGCCGGTGGAGGTCGAGAAGGGTTGCATAATACCCGTCCTCGTCAAAGTCAAGTGCGTCGTTTTTGAAGAGCAGGTTCACCTGCCACGGTTTTAATGCCGTACCGGGTATCGTACTCAGGTAGGCGGGAACGGTGAACTCCTTCTCCCTGCCGTAACGGTAGTAGATGAAAAGGAGGAGGAGAGGGACCACGACGACTGCAGCCTTTGCAAGGAGGTTGAGGAAGTACGCGGCATAGTAGGGAAGGTTGTACCAGAATGCTGCACCTGCGGCCTTCCCTTTGACATCGTCCACGGAACTCCTGAATCCCGGGATCTGGGAAAGTCCCCCGGAGGAACTCAGCATCTCCACAGCAAGGATCTCGTCGCCGGCAAGGCTCCCGGTAATGACATAACTGTCCCCCACCGTCTCTGTCTTCAGGGAGGGGGGATACACATACACCTGCTCTATGCCTTTGGCCGGGATGGTGAGTTTTACCTTGTGGTAGGGGATGTGCGTAGTGCCGGCCAGTTTCAGGTTGAGGTGCGTCGTCGTCGCATCATATTCAAGCGGGGGATGGACGATATACGTGTACTGGGATGAGTAATCCCCTGAAGAGTAGTAGGACGGATCGTAGATCCCCACTTCATTATATTCGGCAAGGTTCCCGATCCTTCCCCGGGATGCCTCCGTTGCGGAGGGGCCGAAGAGCGTTACGGTACCCAAGCTGTCCCTGACATACCCGATCGTGCCCGGAGCGGGGGTGATCGACACCAGCTGGATATTGGGTTCCGTGCTGGTATTGAACGTGACCGGTGCTTCCCAGATGCGGTAAAGCATCCGGTACTCTCCCCCGTTCCCGACATGATAAGTATAGTGCTCGGAGAGGGTGCCGTCCTCATACAGGACGGCCTCGTAGGAACTGACCGCAAGGTCTCCTTCGAACAACGGTGCGAATCCCGTTAGAATAACGAGTGCGAAGATGCCGATTGCGAGCCCGGCTCCCACCACCATTCCCAGTTGTCGTGTTTCGCCCACAGGAATTACCCTTTAGAACTCGATCTTCGGGGGGGTCTTGATAGCTTCCTCGAACTGCAGGTACTCGAGCTTGATGAGGTGCATCATATTTGCCACGAAATTCGAGGGGATCGTGTCCATCATGGTATTGAATTCCTGCGAGATATTGTTGAAGGTGTAACGCTGTCGTGCGATCTCGTCTTCGAGGCCCTTGATGGAGTCCATCATGCTCATCACGGTGCCGGATGTCTTGAGGTCCGGATAGTTTTCTGCAACGGCAAGGAGCCTGCCGAAGATGGAGCGGGACTCAGCTTCGACTTTGTTCAAGTCCCCGGGCGATGCCGTTGCAACACTTGCCCGCATGGCAGTCACTTTCTCGAAGGTCTCCTTCTCGAACTTGGCATAGCTCTTGACCGAGCCGAGGAGCTGTTCGATCATGTCAAGCCTTTTCTTCATCGCAACCCGGATCTGGCCGAGGGTTGCTTCCGAGGAGTTCTTCAGGCTGACAAAGCGGTTGTAGATGCTGACCACCCAGAGGATCAGCCCGATGACAACAAGGGCTATGACGCCCAGGATTACCCATCCGATGATATCCATAGTTCTCAGTGTATTGATGATTGTTTTTCTAGATAAGGTGATTGGGCAATAACGAAAGAAAAGGTGGGTTAAAAGGGGGGAGGTTTAAAAAAATTACGACAGGGTGAGCGATCCGACAACCCGGAGCTTTCCGCCTTCGAGATAGTGAAGGACAACGCGGGCGCCCGGGGGGTACACGAGGGCCTTCTCCATAGAGAGAGTTATCGTGGGCATCCGCCAGTCTCCTTCGGCAACAACCTTCTCAAGCCGGGTCGGGAGGAACTGCATCCAGTGGCCGGCGTAGAGGACCATGCCTTCCTTCAAGGGAGCAGGCCAGTACTTCACGAGCTGGGCTTTTCCGGTTATGGTGGTTGAGTGTTGTATGGAGGGGTCATTCGTCAGGACAAAGCCACGGTCGAGGTCTTCCGACTCGATATTTTTCAGGGCGAGACCGACACGGTCACCGGTAACCGCTGACTCGGCATCGTCATCGTGCTTCTGGATGGAGCGGATCTGGGCGGTTTTTGCAGTCGGGAGGACTTTGAGCGTGTCGTGCTTTTTTATACTTCCCTGTGCAACGGAACCGAGAACGACAACGCCGACGCCTTTCACGTTGAAGTGGGCATCGACGGGTACAACTCCTTTTCCGGTGCTTTCGTGGGCCTTCTGGTGGGCGGTCTGTTTCACCGAGATCTCGAGCATCTTCTCGCGGAGGCCCACGATATCCTCTTCGAGGACTTCGTAGTGTTCGAGGACGGTCCCCTTGATGAGCGGGGCGATCTGGTCCCGGGTGATATAGTTCTTTAAGATGAGATACCCGGTGGATTTGCCGGCGCACTGGAGCATAAGGACCGATTCCCCGAAGGCTGCATTGATCTCTTCCACCACGAGGATGACACGGTCAGAGAGCGAGACCGTGTAGAAAAGGGAGGAGAGTTTCTCAGGATAGCGGGTCGGTTCGATGAACGTGACCGTTGCCTCTCCCTTCTTCAGGTTGTAAAAGGTGATGTCGCTTGTCGTACCCTTCTTTCCGAGGTCTTTGGAATAGTCGGGAGGGGCGAGAACCGCGACCGTGAGATTGGACATAATAGTACATGAATGGGCTTTGATGGGATATGAGAGTTTATCCTGTTTTTTGGAGGGGGGGTCAGGATTCGGGAGATATCTGCATAAAAAAGGGTTTTGACTGCGGGGGATGCCTCACCAGCAGTTATCGCGATGCAGTCTTCACCGCATCGGCAATTTCTGCCGGTTTCACTACAAGCCAGAGACATATGAGGAGTGCCAGATATTCCAGGCTGAACATGACAAGGGTGAGCATCCACCCGGATGACCCTGCCGGTTGCGTATAGGTGAGCGCTGTGTAATAAGCCCCGAACATCAGCGGGAACTCGATATAGGCCAGCGCCTGGAAGATGAGGAGGGCTGCGATCTTTTTGATATCATCCACGGCAAGGATACAGAGAAGCGGCGTGAACCAGACGATGTACTGGGGGCTCCTGACCTTGGAGCAGATGACCGTGAGGACGACAGCACAGAGGATGAGTTTCAGGAGCAGTACCGGATCTTTTTTGGGGATCTTCCAGGCAACCCAGAGGAGAGCGAGGATCCCAAGTCCCATGATCGCGTACATAACCGCCGAGACCGTGTCGATGGAGATGCCGATCTTCAGCACATCGTGGAGCCATGTATAGAGCGTGAAGGTTGCCGTATTGGAGTAATATCCCAGCTCTGACCGGACCGGGACATAGATCCTGTAGGTCTCCGGGTTGAGGAGGAACAGCGGGATGAACAGGATAATAAAAAGCGGTACGCCGACCTTCAGTGCGGAGATGACCTCCTGCTTCAGATCGGCCTTCTTCGCATTATAGAGGACAAGGAACGGGAAGGCAAGGCCGGGAAAGACCTTGGCAAAGGCCCCGAGCACGGATGCGGCATATCCCTTCATGGTATGCCCATAGAGGGTGAACAGGAGGGCAAGCATCAGGAGAGCTGCCGGGAATGCATCGTACTTGGTGATGACAAAGTACGCTGCGGAGAATGCGGCGGCATAGAGGAGGCCTGCATAAAACGCGGTCTTCTCATCCCACAACTTCAGGCAGATGAGATACACGCACAGGATGGTGACGATATCGCACAGGACCATGAGTGCCTGGAACGTGAAGACAAACGCCATGGCATTCTGGAACATCATGGCAGGGACAACCGCGATCATCATCGGGATAAAAATCAGGACCGGGTACTGGAACTCGGCATCGTACGGGAACTGCCCTTCAAACGGCATCACGGCGTGTTTGAGATATATGCCGATATCGAAGAGATCCACAAACGAATTGAAAAAGACCGTGGTGATGAGTGCAACAAGGATTTTTGCCAGGATCACGGCAAGGATCAGGTATCCCATGTGGCGTTTTACCAGATCCGTATCAACCGACTCAAAGGTGTAACCGAGGCAGGAGAACGGGACTTTTCCTTTCCTCATCTTTCTCCCTGCCGGTTCCGTGTCACCTGAATTTTTCTTTCCCATGCCAGGTCTCCTAACAGGTTTTATGCGTCCGAAGGGATGTTAATATCGGTTCTTTCCCCGCACCCTGCACGTCTGCCGGGTCCATGAAGTCTCGTTTAGGGATAATGTACCGGTCCATCACAGGTTGAAGAGGAGGACACCGATGGTGATGAGAATTACCCCTATCACCTTGTCGCGGGTGAACGACTCTTTCAGGACGAAGTACGCCAGGAGCGGGATACAGATGTAGGTCAGGGAGTTCAGGGCAAAGAACTCCTTCATGTCGAGGCCTTTCATGGCAAAGATCGACAGGAATGAGACGAACGCAAAGACCACGTAGGCGACAATTGAGACGGGGTGGGTATAGATCCTCTGGTTCCCCCCGGATTCGGTGACCCGGACTGCGGCAATTTTCAGGAGGAGGTGCCCGATGCTGGTGAATATCACGACCACCAGCGTAAGGGCAAGGGCAAGGGTATAATCGATCATGCCAGTATCTCCTTATCCCGTGCAAGGAAGTAGACCCCGAAAGTGATGATCGAGAGCCCGAGGATATTCATCGGGGTGATGGATTCATGGAACAGCCAGAATGCTGCAAACAGGACGATAAAACTTACCAGGCTCCTGAACGGATAGGCAAACGAGAGCGGGTAATATTTCAGGGCATACTGCCAGACGATGACCTGCAGGCCCATCCCGCCAAGGATGAACAGGTAAAAAACCAGGTACACCGGTATCCCCAAAAAGGTCTCGGACTGGCCCCATTCCGCGGCATATTTTGTACAAATCGCCCCGAATGCCTGGATGAGGATCGAGAGGATCAGGAGGTGGTGGTGGATTTTTGTATGGATGCGTTCCTGAAAAGACTGCCACGACAATCCGAACATAAAAACCAGAAATTCCGTTAAAATATTCCGGTTTCATCGTATTTTTAATTGTCCATCAGATCGGTGCAGTCGCCGGTGCCCCGCAAAGATCCCCCGGTCCAGTGGCCCCGGTCCCCGCCCGCAGCGTGTGCAGCCGTTCCTGACATATACGCTCAGATCAAACGGCATGATCCGCCTCATCTGCACCGTCGGATTATTCCGGGTTACCAAATCATTAATACGTAATTTATAGAAACGTTAGATGCAATTTCTGGTGATACATGCAGGAATGGGACGAATACTGGGCAAAAGCACCGAAGACCCATAACCGGATGTATGACCGGATTGCGGTCTTTTACCGCAAATACATCATCAAGCCCTATCTCAGACGGTATTTTTCCCGGTCCATGAAAGAGAAGTCCCTCCTCCTGCATGCCGGCTGCGGCAGCGGGCAGGTGGAAGAGGGCATCATCGAGACGAGGACCGTCATAGGTCTCGATATATCGGCAAATGCATTATCGATCTATAGGCAGACCCACCCGGGTTCCGGCCTTGTCCGCGGGGATATCATGGCAACCGCCTTTAAGGAAAAATCCTTTGACGGGATCTACAACCTCGGGGTGATGGAGCATTTCAGCGATGGCGAAATCCATCGTATCCTCTGTGAATTTCACCGGGTCCTCAAAGACGACGGGGTAATCATCCTCTTCTGGCCGCCACGGTACGGTGCCACGGTGATTGTCCTGAAAGGCATACATTTCTTCCTGAATACGGTATTGAGAAAAAATGTCCGTCTGCACCCGGATGAGCCCAGTCTTATCCGGTCGGGAAAACAGGCAAAATCGATAGCAGAGTCAGCCGGATTCCGGCTGGTAGCCTATGATTTTGGCATCCGCGACCTTTTCACGTATGCCGTGCTGGTCCTCGAAAAACAGCGGTAAAGCTTCGGACACGCGATTCTGCCTAAAAGAGTTATAGGGCAAGCGAATATTTTTTCCGGTTGAACCGGATATTCCACGCCATGCCGAGCATAAACCAGCCCCACTGGACCATATCACGGAACTGCAGCTTCGAGTGCCCGTATGTCCTCGGAGGAAGGGCGATAGGGATCTCCTTTATCCTGAATTTGTTGATATTGAGGACCGTGAGGCTCTCGATGAAAAATGAGTATCCCCTGCTTTTCACTTTCCCGAAAAGCTCCGGCGGGATACGGTCGAGTCGGTACAACCTGAACGCTCCGGTAGAATCGTAGGGCATCTTCAGGAGGACGGTGGTGAGGAGGTGCCCGGTCTTTGTTATGCATTTCCTCCAGATGTTCCACCCGGTCAGGCTGTCCGTTCGCATGTGCCGTGACCCGACAACAACATCGTACTCATCGGCACATGCCAGGAAATCCTTGATATTCTCGGGGGAGTGGGTGAAGTCGCAGTCCATCGTGACAAGGTGGGTGTACCCCCGGGCATACACCCAGCCGATACCGTCAAGGTGGGCGCTGCCGATCCCCTGTTTTCCCGGCCGGTGGATGACAAGAAGCCGGGGATCGTCTTTTGCTAACCCGTCGAGGACCGCGCCGGTGCCGTCAGGGGAATTGTCATCGACAAACAGGATATCGGCATCAATTCCCGTACGGCGGATCTCCCGGTACATCTTCTCCACGTTCTCGCGTTCATTGTAGGTCGGTATCATGATTAGGATCTTGTTATCGCCCATGTTCTTCCTCTGCCCGTTTCACCAGCGTTTCTACCATTTTTGGAAAATCCATGGACCGTTTCCAACCCGTCTTTTGTACCAGTTTTGCCGGGTTCCCGATCAGCGGGACTGCCCGCCGCGTGATAATCCCGCTCTGGACATCCACAAAATTTTGCCAGTCAAGCCCAAGCGTTTCAAACGCGATGCGGGCAAATTCCTCAACGGTGTGCTGTTCCCCGGATGCGATGATGAAGTCATCGGGCTTCTCAAGGCTGAGGATCCTGTGCATGGCATCAACATAGTCAGGGGCATACCCCCAGTCAACCGCACTCGCGAGATCACCCAGGACGACCCGGTGGCCCGGGTCCCTTTTGCACCGGACCGCTCCTTCCACGATCTTGCGGGAGACGAACTGCTCTCCCCGGAGCCAGGACTCGTGGTTGTACAGGATCCCCACCGATGCAAAGATGTTGTACATGGTGCGGTAGGACCTGCACAGGTACATGCCGGACGCCTTGGTTATACCGTAGATAGAAACGGGGTTGATAAGGGTTGTCTCATCCTGCGGAACCGTTGCCGGGTTCCCGAAAAGGTGCGAGGAGGCTGCATAGAAAAGCCGTGTTTTCGGTGAGACCCGGCGGATCGCTTCAAGGAAATTCATGAGTGAGTGGACATTCACCGAGTAACTCTGCTCAAGGAGGGGCACCGGGTCCACGACAGGATCCTCGGACGAGTGGTGGACTGCTGCAAGATGGTACACCTCGTCCGGCTGGACTTTTTTAAGGAGAGCCAGTACCTGGGTGAAGTTGCCGATATCCACGTGTCCCATGTCGTTCCACGCCGTTGTATTGGTAGTGGTCCTGCTCCGTCCGATACCAACGATCTGGTATCCTTTTTTCTCAAGCAACTGGTACAGGAGCGTCCCGTCCTGGCCGTTTGCCCCCACAATAACAGCACGTGGCATGGTTCTTGTTCCACCGGTTGATCAGATCACTTCTACATCGGGCAGCGGGAAGATGAACCGGCCGCCTTTTTTCCGGAACTCCGATTCCCGCGCCAAAAACTCTGACTTAAAGTGCCAGGGAAGGGGCAGGAAATAATCCGCTGATGCCCGTGCCACTTCCTCGGAAACAATGGGGATATTCGTGCCCGGCGTCCTGCTCCCCCATTTCTCCGGGTTCCTTTCAGCTGCTGCCGTGATCAGGCTGGCATTGATCCCGAAATAATGGAGGAGGACATTCCCCTTGGTGGATGCACCGTACACAAAGATCTTTTTGCCTTTTTTCTTCTCAGCGGAAAGGAGGGTTACAAGACGGGTCCGGATATCCTCAACACGGGTACAGAACTCGCGGTAGGGTTTTTCTGTTTCCATCTGGAGATCCTGTTCCCGTTTTATCACAGCGCTCAGCGCGGCCGTGTCCGGTTTTAGGGATGAACCGGCATGGGTGACATAGACCCTGAAACTCCCCCCGTTGATGAAGTTGAAATCGATGCCGATTGCCCTGAGGTTGTTCTTTTTGAGCATCCAGTCGATCTGGTGAAAGGCATAGTATTCGAGGTGTTCGTGGCAGATGGTATCGAACGAGTTCATCTCGAGCATTGTGGGAAGGTAGCTCTGTTCGAGGATCCACACCCCGTCCCTGTGCAGGATCTGCCCGATATTCCGGACAAATGCCATCGGGTCCTCGAGGTCATAGAACATGGCAATGGAGGTGATTATTTTTGCCTTTTCGGAAGGGAAAACCGAGGAAAAATTTTTGGCGGTAAAAAAATCGCTCACCAGCAGGATATCACCAGGGTAATATTTCCTGTACTGGTCCCCACCGGGGTCGATCCCTATCCTCCGGATATCCGTCCTGTTGTAGCTTTTGAGGAGCGTCCCGTCGTTGCTCCCGATGTCAAGAACGATATCGTCCTTGTCAAGTGTTACAAGGCTCTTTGCTTTCTCTGTAATGGTCCCGAGATGGTCGCTCATCGTCTTGTTGATGCCGGAGCGGTACCCGTACTCGTTCCTGTACATCTCTTCGGGATCAACCGAATGTTTCAGCTGGACAAGCCCGCAGGCGCACGGGTCCTTTGCATTATCGCATTTCACGAGGACGAGCGGGGCCGACGGGGGGTCCGGATCGTCCTTTTTGGGAAACCTTCCTGACAGTGGCTGGTTGCCCAGGTCGATGACCGTAATCAGGTGGGGGTTGCCGCAGATCCGGCATTTTCCTATGGTATGGATTTGCATTTTTGTCACCGGAAAATTCCTTTGTTTTCTCAGCTATCATTCGATGTTGGGAGTAATAAACCAAAGCCAGTAAAAACAAGACCGAAACACGCAGGAAAACCTGCCGGGCGGGCCGGCCATACAACAAACAACCGGTTACAAAAATTATATCATTTTTTAAAAAAGAATGTGTTTTAAAGGTTTTTCAGGAATATCCGTACCCAGAACCGCAGACGTTGGGGCTGCCGGAACGTTTGGATTTTTCCTGAGGTGGCAGTGATGACAAAGAAAAAGGCACTCATTACAGGGATTACCGGGCAGGACGGCTCATATCTTGCCGATTTTCTCTTAAGCAAAGGATACGAGGTCCACGGGATCATTCGCAGGTCTTCTTCATTCAACCGCGAGCGGCTTGAGCACCTGTACGTGGACCCCCGTGACCCTCACGCCCACCTGTTTCTCCATTACGGGGACCTCTCCGACGCGGAAGCGATGTCGCATATCGTCTATAACATCAAACCTGACGAGGTCTATAACCTCGGGGCCCAGAGCCATGTCCGGGTCAGCTTCGATATGCCGGAGTACACCGCGAATACCACGGGTCTCGGGACTACAAGGCTCCTCGAAATCGTCCGCCGGAGCAACCAGAAGATAAAGGTCTACCAGGCGTCCTCAAGCGAGATGTTCGGCGGAGCCGCCCCGCCCCAGGACGAGAATACCGGGTTCTGCCCCCGGAGCCCCTATGCCTGCGCAAAACTGTATGCCTACTGGATGGTGAGGAACTACCGCGAGGGATACAACCTCTTTGCCTCGAACGGGATCCTCTTCAACCATGAGTCTCCCCGGCGGGGAGAGACCTTCGTTACCCGGAAGATTACCTACAGCATATCCCGGCTCCTGACAAAAAAGGACCAGTTCCTGTACCTGGGGAATCTCGATGCAAAACGGGACTGGGGCTATGCTCCGGAATATGTCGAGGCCATGTGGCGGATCCTCCAGCAGGATACCGCGGATGACTTTGTCATCGGTACCGGTGAGACCCATTCGGTGAAAGAATTCCTTGACGAGGCATTTGCCTATGCTGACCTGGATGTTGACAAATACGTCCGGATTGACCCGGCCTATTTCAGGCCAACGGAAGTTGAAGTGCTCATCGCCGATCCGCGGAAGGCTGAGAAGAAACTTAAGTGGAAACCGAAGATCAAATTCAGCGATCTGGTAAAGATCATGGTCGATGCCGACATGCGGAGGGCAGGACTTGAGCCCCTTGGTGAAGGCGATGCGATCCTGCAGAAAAAATTCCCGGACAAGTTCTGGACTGCAGACTGATCATTTCTCTTTTAAATATTTTTAACAGGGTTGATTCCCGCCTCTTTACGGATCCTTGCTCTATGGATTAATCAGTTGTACTCAGTTCCGGGTCCAGGTCACCCTGCGATTTACGAGGAAATTCCAGATAAAACCCAATAAAATGCCGATCAACTGGGCAAGGATGTACCAAACCGCGAAGATGTTTGTAAGGGCGATGAAAACCACGTAGTTGATCGCGGCACCGCCTACCGAGACCATATTGAAGGCAAAAAGGCGCTGCCACCGGCTCCTGTACTTCCCGTTCGCGAGCGTGGTACTGAAGGTCCAGAGATCGTTCCAGATAAAGTTGTTGATAATGGCGATCTCGATGGCAACCGGGCTTGCAATGAACTTTTCGATGCCCAAAAACTCGACGAGACAATAGAGGATAGCAAGGTTCACGACAATCCCGGAAATTCCCACAACCCCGAACTTGAAAACCCGTTTCCACTCCCTCCACGCGGCACTGTGGTGGTGAAAGAAGGAGTACAGGGTGATATCCATCACCTGCTGGGCGTACTCGATGATCGTCCTGATCTTCAGTTTGCTCGAACCTGCCTCGCGGTCGACAAATTCGAAGGGAATCTCCTTGTCCTTCTCCCAGGTCCCTTTCCCGAGAACTTCGAGGAGAATTTTGTATCCCCGGGGTTTCAGCGGGGCTTTTTCCACCACCTGCTTCCGGATGGCAAAAAAACCGCTCACGGGATCGGTGATATCCGGAAACAATATACGCCCGAGGAAGGTGGCACCGATGGATATGACCCTTCGTTTGAGGGGCCATTCCCTGATCCCACCACCTTCCATGTACCTGCTCCCGATGACAACATCGTTTCCTTTCCGGATCTCTTCGTACATCCTCGGGATCAGCACGGGTGGATGGGAGAAATCGGCATCGATGACGATAAAAACATCAGACGATGCGTGGGAGAAGCCATCAGCAACTGACTGGGAGAGCCCGTGATCCTCCTTCCGGACAAGAATGTCGACATTCGCATGGGTCCTTTTAAGTTCATTGACGAGAGGTATGGTGTTGTCTGATGAATCATCATCAACAACAAGGATCTGGCCGTTCAGGGCGTATTCCCGGAATACCGTATCCACTGCCATCACGATATTGCGGATATTCGCTTCCTCGTTGAAGGTGGGGATGATGACAGTCAGATCGTACATGGTCAGTTCTTCCGGATTTCATCCGGAGGTGAAAATTACCATATTATTGCCCTGCACAAGCGGTTTGCCATGCTCTTTTAACCATGCAAGGGCATCCCCGTTAGGGTTGGCAGACATGATATCTCCGGTCACAATATAGTAGACCGTGTTGTTCTTCTTCTGGAGGGAGATCTTATCCAGTTCATCTGCAGTGGATACGCCGAACAATAGGGTCCCGTCCGTGGCATTCGAGTAGTAATAATTCAGGGGCTGGAGGACATATCCCGGAAGAACAACGACATAATCGCCGGTCTTTGTCATCGTACCAAGCTCCGTTGAAAACCCTCTCCAGTCTTCCTTGGAGTATCCTGAATAATAACCCGCAAGGGTGGGGGCACTGAGGAGGACCATCAGCGCTATGAACCCGTAGATGACACCGGGGTTGCTGATGAGGGAGAAGACCGGTTTATACGAGATTGCAACGCCGATAAAGAAGATAATCGAGAGAAATATCAGGTACCGGGGCTGCATCGGGATCCTGTACGAGAGGAAGTAACTGATGGCAAAGGTAAGGATCGTAAGCGAGACAAGGAAGACACCCTTGTCCCTGTCGATGATGAATGCCTGAACGATTCCTACCACGAAGAGGACAAACAATATGATCATCGCAAGGTCCGAGAACCCGGAGATCTGGTTGAAGGTCTGGATGATCAGCCCGAGGCCCTGGAGGCCAAACGTCGGCCCTCCAGCCGTCCTTTTGGCAAAGAGCTGGATCGTGACGATGATGAGCGGCAGGCAGATGAGCGAAAAGACGACAACTGCCAGGGCGATGGGTTTGATATTCCGGATATCTTCCCGGATCCTGCCGATCTTCACGTACAGGGCATAGAGGACGAGGGAGGCGATGATGACAAATCCGTAAAAGTGCGACCAGAATGCAAGGGCGGAGAACACACCAAACAAAGCCCAGTCTGTCAGGGCGTCCGTTTTCAGGGCTTTCAGGTACACGACCATCGCGAGGGCGACGAAGAAGAGCATCATGGAGTAGGCCCGGGCTTCCTGTGAATAGAAGACCAGGAACGGCGAGAAGGTGAACGCTGCTGCGGCAATGATCCCGACATTGCGGTCGATAAATTCCTTGCCGATGAGATACACCAGGGGGATGGTAAGGACGCCAAGAAGTGCCGGGACGAACCGCAGGATCACTTCATTGTTCCCGAAGGTGAGCATGAGATGCTCCACCCAATAGAAGAGCGGGGGGTTGAACTCCCCTCCCGTTGTTGCCTCCCAGATGCCGGGAAGGGACATGGAGGCAAAGGTATAGGTAGAGGCCTCGTCCAGCCAGAGCGAGTTATAGCCAAGGTTGAAAAACCGGAGGATGAACCCGATGATCGTAAGGGAAAGAAGGATCTGCAGGTAACGGCTGTTCGTCAGCGCATTCCGGATATTCTCAACGGAGAGATCCTGAAACGACCGGATCGGTGATCTGAATTCCCCGTCAAGATTACATTCCGGATCTGCCCGGGATTTTTTTTCCTTTTCCCGTTCCTCTCGTTTCTTCCCCATGGCAATCAGGTACTATTTTGTAAATATTCTCATATAGTTTATCCCTTTGGGATTTTCTGCATAAATCATGCCTGATTTTTTTTAAAAACCATAAAATGCCCTTTTCCGGCCCGCCCGGTCATCTCAGGCATCCGACGCGAGCGTGAACGGGGATCTGAGTGCCTTAATGAGCTGTTCACCGGAGTTCACGATGGTTGCTGACTGTTCGAGCATGAGGTTGACATGCTCGTGGTGGCCGACCCGGCGAAAGTCCGTCCTGAGGGCAAATGCGGGTTTCTTTTCCGCATATGCGTATCCCATCTCCCATGACGTGCCGGAGTCCGCATCGGCCCCGTCAATGATTCCCACGATAATGTCTGAATTGTCCAATGCCTGCAGATTCCGTATAAACAGCCGGTTTTGTTCCGCCCCGTCTCTCATGTCCGAATCATCCCCGGTTTCCTGCGGGAGGTAGACGGAGAACAGGTGCTTTTCAAGAAGCCGGGCAAGGGCGGCATTGTATGTCCGCTCCGCTTCTGAAAAAAGGGGGGCTGCAAGATAGATCCGATACCGGGAAAATGTCCCGACATCCATTGCCCTGACATCCGGGAAGCGTGAGAGGAACACGCCCCGCCCCGCCCGTTTTGGCGGTTTTGTTCCATCACTTCCATAATACGTGCTGGTTATTCCGCAGGTTGGCGAGGAGTTGACGCCGAGGATACAGAGCGGCGGGCCGCGTTTTCTGATAATTTCGTGAACCGTTTCTTCCAGTTCATCCATGAGTGTTGAAAATTCAGGGGTATTTAGGCGCTCAAGAAATGTACCTGGCTTCCGGTCCGCTCCAAGATAGACCGTTTCGGGACAGGGCAGTGGCACCATCTCGATTGAAAACTGTCTGCACCGGTCCTGTGCCTTCCTGAAAAGCTCAAGATCCGCCCCGCTTGTTATACCCTCTGCCCTGAGATGCGGTTTGAGGATGCAGGGACTGCAGAGTACATACATTATTACAGTCTATGCACGCACAGATGATCAATGATCCCCCTGTATGCTTACCGGGACAATAGCTGCGATCCCCGGAAGTGCACGGTAAAGAAACTTGAGAGAGCGGGTTTGCTGAAAATCTTTACAAAAATTGCTCAAATCCCGCGCAACACCCTCCTCCTTGACCCGACCGCGGAACAGGCACTCTCCCCTGCGGACCGGTTTGTCCGGTCCATCACCGTTCTCGATTGTTCCTGGGTTGTCCTGGATACCGGTGCTGTCAGTTCGTGGCGCATCCGGCGCGCCCTCCCGTTCCTGATGGCAGCAAACCCGATCAATTTCGGGAAACCCTGCATGCTCTCCTCCGTTGAAGCCCTTGCAGCAGCACTTTTTATCGTGGGCGAGAAAGAACGGGCAGCAGAGATCCTCTCCAAAGTCAGCTGGGGTGTGCGGTTCCTGGAAGTGAACCAGGAGCCTCTTGATCTGTATGCACAGGCAAAAGACAGCACTGAAGTTGTGAAAATCCAGAGTCTGTATCTCTGATATAAGGAATTTCACAGGAGAGCCTTATTTTCTCTTCGCAACAGGATCCAAGAAAATAAACACGGCCCCCATCATCTGTGATGCGGTTTTCCTGAAATCATCTTTTTGAATATTAAAATCAGATCGTATTGCGGGTCCCGGGCCCCACCACCCGGAACATTTCGCATAGCTTTTTCCATTCCGGCGCAATGTACGATTGTATGATCAAGGTTGCCATTAACGGGTATGGGACCATCGGCAAACGCGTGGCCGATGCGGTGGCTGCTCAGAAGGACATGAAGGTGATCGGGGTATCCAAGACGCGCCCGAACGCCGAGGCATTTGTTGCAAAACAGCGCGGGTTCCCGCTGTATATTGCCGATATCTCCAAGAAAGCGGCATTTGAGACGGCGGGCCTGACGGTGGCCGGCAGTGTCGAGGACATGTGCAAGGCAGCGGATATCATCGTCGATGCAACACCGGGAAAAGTTGGTGCAACGAACAAGGCCATGTATGAAAAACTGGGAAAGAAGGCACTCTGGCAGGGCGGTGAGGAGCACGATCTGGCCGGGTTCTCCTTCAACTCCTCCTGCAACTATAAGGACGCCATCGGGCGTCAGTTTGTCCGGGTGGTCTCCTGTAATACCACCGGCCTGTGCAGGATCATCAACGAGATCGACAAGGAGTACGGGGTCACCCATGTCCACGCCATCATGGTCCGCCGGGGATCTGACCCGGGTGAGATCAAAAAGGGACCGATCGATGCGATCGTCCTTGACCCGGTCAGTGTCCCGAGTCACCACGGCCCGGATGTCCTCTCCGTCCTGCCCCACATCTCCATCACTACGATGGCCATGATCGTCCCGACCACGATGATGCACATGCATGCGATCCAGATGACCACCAAAAAACCGGTCAGCAAAGAGCGGGTGCTTGAGCTCATCAATGCCCACCCCCGTCTCGGCCTCATCAAGAAGACCGCCGGTCTCAAGAGCACCGCCGAACTCAAGGAGTTCGCCATGGACCTCGGCCGGCCGCGTTCCGACCTGTGGGAGAACTGCATCTTCGAAGAGTCCCTCTATGCAAACAAGAACGAGCTCTGTTTCTTCCAGGCTATCCATCAGGAAGCTGATGTCGTTGTCGAGAACGTTGATGCAATCCGGGCCATGATGGGCGGGGAGAAGGATGGGGCAAAATCCATAGCTGAGACCAATGCAGCACTCCATTTCACCACCATCCAGAATAACCATTAACACCCATCATCACCCATTCTTTTAAAATGGACGCATACGAACGTGTTACCCGGAACACTGTCGAAGTCGTCACGGATGATGACCTCCGGGCGCTTCTTTTACAGCCCAGCAAAAGAGTATATGCCGGGTATGAGCCGAGCGGGGAAATCCACCTCGGTCACCTTGTCACGATCAACAAACTTGTCGATCTCCAGGCCGCAGGATTCGAAGTCACCGTGCTGCTTGCGGATCTCCATGCATTCCTTAACAGGAAAGGGACCATGGAGAAGGTCCGGGAGCTTGCCGATTACAACAAGCGGTGTTTCGAGGGGCTTGGCCTTAAGAACGTAAAATATGTTCTGGGATCGGATGTCCAGCTCAACCGGGACTACGAACTGCTGGTGCTCCGGCTCTCGCAGGAGATCACCTTAAACCGCGCGACCCGGAGCATGGATGAGGTGGGCCGGCAGATGGACCACCCGACGGTCTCCCAGATGATCTACCCCATCATGCAGATGGCGGATATCGCCCTCCTGGGTGCGGATGCGGCTGTCGGAGGTATCGATCAGCGCAAGATCCACATGCTCGCACGGGAACACCTGGTCAATTTCGGGTACAAGGCGCCGGTCTGCATCCATACCCCGATCCTCAACGGTCTTGACGGCAAAAAGATGTCATCCTCGCAGGGGAACTATATCTCTGTCGCAGATTCAGAAGAGGAGATCCGAAAGAAATGCCAGAAGGCGTTCTGTCCCCCTGAGATCCCTGAGAACCCGATCCTGCAGATCTTCCAGTACCATATCTTCCCCCGTCTTCCTGAAATCACGATCCGGCGGCCGGAAAAATTCGGCGGGGACCGGAGCTTCGCATCCTATCCGGATCTTGAGACCGCGTACGGCAAAGGTGAGGTTCACCCGATGGACCTCAAGAAGACATGCGGGGAGTCCCTTGTTGAGATCCTTGCACCCGTGCGGGAGTATATAACGTGAGAGCGGACAGGTATCTCTTGAGGGAGACATCCGCGTGAGAGACGGGCATAAAATAGACAAGCGGCTCGACCAGTTCGATCAGCGACTCGAAGAGATGGGTGTCCGCATCAAGGACGCCGATCAGCTCAAGGTGAGGGAGGATGTCTTTGATGACGTCACGCTTCTCGCACTCTACAAACTGGTCCACAAGAAATGGTTCTCGGTCCTTGGGGGTTCGATCAGTACCGGCAAGGAGGCAAATGTCTTTTATGCAGAGCGGGAAGGGACCGGCGTTGCTATCAAGATTTACCGGATCCGGACTGCCAATTTCACGACCATGAGTTCATACATCACCGGAGACCGGCGCTTTTCTCATGTCAAAAAGGCAAAAAAAGAGCTCATCTTTGCCTGGACAAAGAAGGAGTTCTCCAACCTTGTCCGTGCCCGTGATGCGGGAATCGATGTCCCCGAACCCCTGGTATGGGACCGGAACATTCTGATCATGTCGTTCCTTGGCGAGGGGGAAGTGCCCTACCCCCAGCTCCGTAATGCCAATCTGGCAGAGCCTGCGGAAACGTACGCCCTGATACTGCAGGCAATTGACACACTTTACAAGAAGGCAGAGCTGGTGCATGCTGATTTGAGCGAGTTCAATATATTATACCACGACAAACCATATCTCATAGACATGGGCCAGTCAGTCACCCGCGATCACCCCCGGGCCCTCCCGTTTCTGATGAGGGATATCAGGAACATCAACCGGTACTTCAAAAACCGGTGCGATGTCCGGAACGATGTTGAGATTTTCAACGCGGTGACCGGGCTGGATACTGCGGAACCATGATACATCATTATCATGGAGCAAAAGACCAGATGGATAGAATAACAGGAAAATCAACAGCCAGAGAAACCAGGTGAATTTAACAATGATGCAGGAAGTAAAAATTGCGGGAAGCAGGGTCGGTGTGCTCATCGGGAAAGGCGGTGCAACCAAGAAAGAACTTGAGACAAAGACCCACACCACAATATCTGTCGACAGTAAGGAGGGGCTTGTCAAAATTGAGGGCAGTGAAGAGAATACTATCTCTCTCCTCCGGGCTGTCGAGATCGTCAACGCTATCAACCGGGGTTTCTCTCCCGAGCGGGCTTTCGAGATGATCGAGGATGAGGACCTTCTTCTTGATGTTATCGACCTCGGCAGCATGACCGACGGGCCGCGGCAACTCGACCGGCTCAGGGGAAGGATCATCGGCAAAGACGGTCGTGCAAGGGAGCAGATCGAGGATATGACCGACGTGGAAATCTCCGTTTTTGGCAAGACCGTGGCACTCATCGGATACCCGGAACAGCTCAAGACGGCACGTGCGGCAATTGATATGCTGATCGAGGGCGTACCTCATGAGAATGTCTTTGCCTTCCTTGACCGGAAAAAGAAAGAGGCAAAACAGGATATGATCAGCTACTACTATTGAGTTCTGTCCGATTAAAATCTCAAATTTATATTTATGCGTTTCCCTAGATTTCCAGTGGAAAATATTTCGGTTTATCGGTTAGTATTGGCAAAAAGGACTCAAAATGCAGCGTTTTTCAGTGGAATAAAAGGGGTATGCCAAGGGGTTTTGCGATGCTGACTGCCACGCTTCCCATTCCGGAGAGCCTCAAAGAGCGGTATCTTGCAGCTGGCATCGCTGAGCTCTATCCTCCTCAGGCGGAATGTATCCGGAAGGGGATGCTCTCAGGAAAGAACCTGCTCGTAGCCATACCTACCGCAAGCGGAAAGACCCTGATTGCAGAAATGGCAATGCATACCCGGATCGCTCAGAGGGGTAAGTGTCTCTATATCGTCCCGCTCAAGGCATTGGCAAGTGAGAAGTATGACGAGTTTGCCAACAAGGGTGTTCGCGTCGGTATCGCGACCGGTGATTTCGACCGCAGGGATGACACGCTGGGCAGGAATGATATCATTGTTGCCACAAGTGAGAAGGTCGACTCCCTTCTCCGGAACAATGCCGGGTGGATCGGCGAGATCAACCTCCTTGTCATCGATGAGATCCACCTCATCGACTCAGAGAACCGCGGCCCCACCCTTGAAATGGTGATTGCCAAGATGCGGTACCGGAACCCTGAGATGCAGGTCATCGGCCTCTCGGCAACTATCGGCAACCCGCAGAAGCTGGCAGGGTGGCTCGATGCAGAGCTCGTCACCAGCACCTGGCGACCGGTTGACCTCCGTCAGGGTGTGTTCTGGAACGACCGTATCCATTTTCGTGATGGGGATCGCACCGTTAAGCAGGTATCGAAGAACTACGAAGACCTCAACCTCTGCCTTGACACCATCGCTGAGGGAGGTCAGTGTCTGGTTTTTGTTTCCTCGCGCCGGAATGCCGAGGCATTTGCAAAGCGGGCTGCGGGGGCGATCAAGAGTGAGGACCCGGAACTCGCGGCCTTGGCAGAACAGCTGAATGCCTCTGCCGAAACGGAGATGGGTAAAAGTCTTGCCGTCTGTGTTGCAAAGGGGGCAGCTTTCCACCATGCGGGTTTAAGCCGCGAAGAGCGGAAGGTTGTCGAGGCGGGGTTCCGGAAAGGAGTGATCAAATGCATCTCGTCGACACCAACGCTCGCGGCAGGGCTGAACCTTCCGGCACGACGGGTCATCATCCGCGATTATCGCAGGTTTTCGGCAGGTGAGGGCATGCAGCCGATTCCGGCCAGCGAGTACCACCAGATGGCAGGACGGGCCGGTCGTCCCCGGCTCGACCCCTATGGGGAAGCCGTCCTCATCGCAAAGGATGAACAGGAGGTGGGGACTCTTTTTGCAGAGTATATCGAAGCCGCAGCTGAAGACGTACATTCCAAGATCGCTCATCCGAACGCCCTGTACACTCACGTTCTTTCCCTCATTGCCTCGGGGTTTGCCGGTACCCGCAGCGAACTCACCTCATTCATGAACCGGAGCTTCTATGTCCACGAGCACAGTAAGGGGCGGCTGATGCAGCGGGCCGTGGACTCTGCCCTGAAATTCCTTGTTACTGCCGAGATGGTCCTGGAGATCGGTGAACATATCGGTGCAACAGAATTCGGTTCCCTGGTCTCCCGGCTGTATATCGATCCCCGGAGTGCAGCGATGATTGTTTCCACACTTAAAGAGAGGGAGGAATACACCGACATCGGCCTCCTGCAGCTCATCTGCAGCACTCCTGACATGCCCCGGCTTTATGTCCGGAACACAGACCGGGCCGTGCTGGACCGGATGATGGATGAGCATGCGGACGAGCTCTGGCGCACGATGCCCCAAGATGAGGATGAGGCCGAGAACTACTACCGCTCTATCAAGACCGCGATGCTCCTCACAGACTGGACCGACGAACTCCCCGATGCAAAAATCTGTGAGCGGTATTCTGTCGGGCCCGGGGACGTGTACGGGATGGTAGAGAGTGTCAACTGGCTGCTGCATGCGACGACTGAGCTCTCGCGGATGTTTGCTCCTGCATTCCACGCGCACATCCGTGAGTACGAGATCTGCATGAAGAACGGGATCCGCCGTGAACTCCTGCCACTCATCAGGCTCCGGGGAATCGGGCGGGTCCGGGCGCGTCGCCTTTTCAATAACAACATCACCTCTCCGGATGCTGTTCTTGCCGCGGGCATTGAGTCTGTCACAAAGATCCTCGGGCGCGGGATTGCCGAACAGATTTTTTCCCAGCTTGAAGGAACGAAGAAAGCTGCCTTGAAGACTGCGGGAAAGGAAGGGCGGCGGGATACACCGCGATCGGGTGACAATAATATGGCAGGACAGTCAACATTCTCACGCTTCGGGTGATCGCATGACTTCCCCTCTCGTTTTGAGTGATGTCCGGGCTGCCTGGTGTACGATTGCTGACAGGCCGGCATTCCTTTGCGACCTCCAGAAGATTGCAGCGAGCCACGATACCCATATCATCTGTTTTGATGCTGATATGATCGCCGGCAGAGTCCATGCCACAGCTGCGGTGACACACGCGGTCCGGGCATTCCAGGAAGGAGAAAATATCTCAAACACCCTTGAGATGGAGGCGCTTCTGTATGCTGCAGGATCCCGGCAGTGCAATATTGCGGTCTCTTTTGGGATTCATGAGGGCAGGAACAAGGTGTATATCTGCTGTTCCCCGGTAAGAGATGACATCTGGAAAGACCTTGAACCGTTAGTACAATTCACGGATGAGAGCTGGGACAGGATCGATCAGGAAATGGTTGGGAGGCTTATGAAAAATTTTTTAATTACTCCTGATGAAATCGTTGCCGCAGGTGGCGAAGACAGGATCGTCGAACTGGTGCTTGAACGGACGGCTCTGCTTCAGGTCCTGCGATGATCGTACCGGATCTCTTTTTTTTCGTCAGGAATTTGAATATTGTCAGGATTGTTCAACGGTTGGCATGACTGAGGATGTGGGTAATTTCCGGAAGAATCAGTTCCTTGGTTGCAAGGGTCACAGCAGGTGTTGATCCCGGGATACAGAAGACCACGCTGCCTCCAATGATGCCGGCAACCGCCCGGGACAACATTGAGGCTGTGCCGATCTGCTGGATACTTTTCATCCGGAAGAATTCACCAAAACCCTCGATTCTCTTCTCAAGCAGCGGTGAGACCGCTTCAATAGTACAATCATCATGGGTAAGGCCGGTACCTCCATTGATAATTATACAGTTGGCTTTTTTGACTGCAATAAAGAGCTCATTCCGAATGCTGTCGATCCGGTCGGATACAATAGCATAGTGTTCAACGGGGATTGTTTTTTCTTCAAGAAGTTTTGCAATAGTCTTCCCACTGGTGTCAGTATCGGTTGTCCGTGTCGTTGAAACAGTGATGATTGCTCCGGTTACAGATATGGACCTGATATGATCTTTACTCATGGTAAAGAAGATCTGATTTTCCGGGTATTGAGAATTTGGAAAATGTGCTGGTGATGTATTCTTCTGGATTTTTTACACACGCACCCCTTTATTTCCTTTGGAAAATTTGTTTAAACTCTGTTATTTTTGAATTTGCCAGTAAATCTGGTTTTTTGACTGGCAGCTGCACAGATTTTTTATGAGAATTATTTAGAATTGTTTATATAGTATAAATGATATAATTAGAAATGACTTCTTTTTTTAATTTCTCTAAGAAACAAACATGTTTCTTTCATGCGTTCCACAAGAAATGAAGGGGTGTCCCCCTCAGGGCAGAAACGTAATAATCTTATGTTGAAAATCAGCAGTGTCTCGATCCAAGTGTATAATTAGTGGTTTACAAGAAGCATTCAAAGAAAGAATAAAAAACCCGAAATATAAATTATTGTGACTGATTTTAAAAACAAGGTATAAAACAGTGGATTTCCACGCGAAATTAAGGGGTTTATAAAACAAATAAACCGATCGTTTTTTAGTCTCAACCCGCTAATTCTCAGCTCCACGGTGTGACTATGCCCGAAACTGAAGACCCATCAACAGGACTATTCAAAAAATATCTTACCAATAACAGGATCTTCAAGGACCGCGAGGTACTCAGGCATTCCTACCGCCCCCAGATCCTCCCTCACCGGAAACCCCAGATCGATGAGGTTGCCTCCATCCTTGCCCCCTCCCTCAGGAATGAGACCCCCTCCAATATTCTCATTTACGGTAAGACCGGTACCGGTAAGACTGCGTGTGTACGGTATGTGGGATCGGAACTTGAGAAAGCCAGCAGCAATATGGGAACTCTCTGCAGGATTGTTCACCTGAACTGCGAAGTGATCGATACCCAGTATCGCGTCCTTGCGCAGATAGCCAAGTGCCTTGATGTGGTCGATGAGGTGGCAAGCGACAAGACCCGCACCCACATCCCCATGACCGGGTGGCCGACGGATCAGGTGTACGCCGAACTGAAGAACCAGCTGGAAGCCGGCGGCGGGGTCCTCGTTATTGTCCTTGACGAGATTGACAAGCTGGTCAAGAAAAGTGGCGATGACACGCTCTACAACCTGACACGGATAAATTCCGATCTCAAAAACTCCAAGGTGAGCATTATCGGGATCTCCAACGACCTGAGTTTCAAGGATTTCCTGGATCCCCGGGTGCTCTCATCGCTCTCTGAGGAAGAGATCGTCTTCCCGCCGTACAATGCCCCGCAGCTGGTGGACATTCTTGCCCAGCGTGCCGACGGTGCATTCATGCCCGGGGCGGTTGCAGAAGGCGTAATCCCCCTCTGTTCCGCCCTTGCCGCCCAGGAACACGGGGATGCACGACGGGCACTCGACCTGTTCAGGATTTCAGGAGAACTTGCAGACCGGGACGACTCCTCCAGGGTGACGGAGGAACACGTCAAGCTTGCACAGGCCAAGATCGAGACGGACAGTATGATCGAGTGTATCGCAACCCTGCCCACCCAGAGCAAACTGATCCTCTTCTCGATGCTTATTCTGGAGCAGCTGGGGCAGAATATCTTTACGAGCGGGGAAGTCTCACGTATATACCAGGATATTGCCCCATCGATTGAACTGGATGTCCTCACCCACCGCAGGATTACGGACCTGATCTCCGAGCTGAACATGCTGGGCGTGATCAACACCCGGGTCGTAAGCCGCGGGCGGTACGGCAGGACAAAAGAGATGTGGTTCGATTCCAATACCGGCAAGATCCGTGAAGTAGTACTCAAAGACCCCCGTCTGAATGGACTCAAGGATCTCGATGTTTCCAAGATGGAAGCAAAGTGGCTCAAGACCTGGTTCAGGTGATACGTGATGGATGAAAAAGATCTCGAACTCCTCCGCATTCTCGAGGAGAACAGCAGGCTTTCCGTGGATGAAATAGCGACCATGACCAACCTTTCTCAGGAAGAGGTTGAAGGCAGGGTTATGGCACTGGAAGCCGCACGGATTATCAAGGGATATTCCACGGTTGTCAACTGGGAGAAGGCAGGAAACGGCGAGGTCTCGGCCATCATTGAATTGAAGGTCAGCCCCGAGCGGGATTTCGGATATGACCGGATTGCTGAACGGCTGTCCCGGTTCCGGCAGGTCAAGACACTCCGTCTCATCACCGGTACCTATGATCTCCAGCTTATCGTTACCGGTAAAAACATGCAGGAAGTATCACGATTTGTCTCCGAGCATGTGGCGCCGATGGATCGGATCCGGGAGACCGCCACCCACATCATCATGAAATCGTACAAAGAGAACGGCAATACGTTCTTTGAGCAACCGGAGACCGAGCGTCTGCCCTATTCTCCGTAAGGTGGCATCATGCGCAACTTTGTATCAGGGCGTGCACAGGAAATCCCCCCGTCGGGGATAAGGAAATTTTTTGATCTCGTACTCACCATGGAGGACGTGATCTCTCTGGGTGTCGGAGAACCGGATTTCCGGACGCCCTGGAACATCTGTGAGTCCAGTATCTACTCAATAGAACAGGGAACAACGTCATACACCTCCAACCGGGGACTGCAGTCCCTCCGGGACGCACTCTCCCGGCACCTGTTGCAACAATACCATCTGCAGTATGACAGCAATCAGGAGATGATCATCACATCCGGTGTATCAGAAGGGCTGGATATTGCCATCCGTGCAGTGACGGATCCTGGCGATGAGGTGCTCATCGCCCAGCCCAGTTATGTCTCCTATGCACCCTGTGTAACCCTGGCCGGGGGTAAACCGGTGCCGGTCCGCTGCATTGAAAAGGACCATTTCAAGCTCAACCCGGACACCCTTGCGGAAAAGATTACCCGGAAGTCCAAGGCCCTCATCATCAATTTCCCGAATAACCCGACCGGTGCGGTAATGGCCGAGGATGACCTGAAAGCAGTGGCGGACCTTGTCATCGATCACGATCTCGTACTCATCAGTGATGAGGTCTATTCAGAGCTGTCCTACGAGAAACGGCACTGCGCAACCGCAACGGTAAGCGATCTCTGGGAGCGGACAATCACTCTTAATGGGTTCTCCAAGGCCTATGCCATGACCGGGTGGCGCATCGGCTATCTCTGTGCGCCCCGGGGAATCTGTGATGCAGCGCTCAAAATCCATCAGTACGTCATGCTCTGTGCCCCGGTGATGGGACAGGTAGGTGCTGTTGAAGCACTCCGTTCTTCTGAAGAAGATAAGAACAGTATGGTCAACGAGTACCGCCTCCGCCGCAATATGTTTGTGGCAGGTCTCAACCGTGTCGGGCTTCCCTGCCATGTTCCCGAAGGGGCATTCTACGCGTTCCCCTCTGTAGAAAAGACAGGATTTTCTGATACTGAATTCGCCGAGAAGCTGCTCAAAGAACAGCGGGTTGCCGTGGTTCCGGGCAGCGTCTTTGGCGATGGCGGGGAAGGGCACATACGGTGTGCATATGCCGTCTCCCGGAAGGATCTCACGGAAGCTCTCCGAAGAATCGAGATATTCATAAGCGGGTTATAACATATCCCCGCCGCCCTATTTTTCCTGATACTGATATCCGTATTCCTGTGTGAGGGATAGTTTATTTTGGGACTCAACCAATACTACATGAAAGACAATGAGCTGTTCGATCATCGTAGGTGGATTTTTTGGGGATGAGGGCAAGGGTAAAGTTGTTGCCCATATCGCTTTTAAGGATAAGCCTGTAATCATCTCCCGCGGCGGTGTAGGCCCGAATGCCGGCCACACGGTCCAGGTCGGAGACAAGAAATATGGTGTCCGCATGGTCCCATCAGGTTTTGTTTACAAGGATGCAAAACTCTGTATCGGCAGCGGCGTCCTTGTTGACCCCCGCGTCCTGAAGCACGAGGTAGAGACGCTTGGCGTGAAAGGCCGGGTCTTCGTCGATAAACGCTGCGGAGTAATTACCGAGGATCATATTGCCAGGGACAAAGGCAGCGACCACCTGGCAAAGAAAATCGGGAGCACCGGTTCCGGCTGCGGGCCGGCCAATTCCGACCGGGTCATGCGGATCTCACCGCAGGCAAAGGATGTGCCGGAACTCGCGGAATACTTAATGGATGTCCCAAAAGCGATTGACGACGAGATCAAGAAAGGGAACAATATTCTGCTGGAAGGAACACAGGGCTTTGGGATCTCCCTCTATTACGGCACCTATCCTTTTGTAACCAGCAAGGACACCTCGGCCTCACAAATAGCAGCCGATAATGGTGTCGGGCCGACCCGGATTGACGATGTTATCGTTGTCTTTAAGGCCTATCCGACCCGTGTAGGTGAAGGCCCGTTCAGTACCGAGATGCCAATCGCTGAGTCCGACGCCATGGGGATCCAGGAGTTCGGTACCGTTACCCACCGCCAGCGGCGTGTCGGCGGATGGGATGGGGATATGGCACGGTACTCTGCAATGATCAACGGCTGCACGATTGCAGCCATAACGGGTATCGATAATGTTGACAAGGCGTGTTTCGGCGCAACGAAATTCAGCCAGCTGACCAAAAAAGCAAAAGACTTCATCAAACAGGCTGAAGACGATATCGGCTGCCCTGTCGGTCTCATCTCTACCGGCCCTGAGATCACCCAGATTATAGATATCCGGGACGAACTCGCATGAAGCGATCACTCATGGACATTCTCTGCTGTCCGGTCTGCAAGGGAGACCTTGCACTCCGGGTTGAGAAGGAAGACGAAAAAGAGATCCTGGAAGGCGAACTTCATTGTTCCGCCTGCAGGGTGGACTATCCCATCCATGAGGGCATCCCCGATCTCCTTCCCAGAACATCCCAGTAAAGGACAGGTATCGGTATGAACATCCCGTTTCCGGTTTTCCTCGCCCTCTCGCCCGGGACAGGCGGGACCGGATCCGGCTACGAGATCCATCTCAACCGCAGCGGGATCAACTCGATCGATCTTCCCCGGGAAAAGATGACCGTTGAGATTGGATCCCTTCTGGTACTGAATCTCCTGAACCGGGGAGCCCCGATCCACATCACGATCAGTTCATCCAATGCCAGTATGTATACGGATTTTTTTCATGAGAACATGTATGTCGTAGATGAATCGACACTGGCGATCCCGATAAAAAAAGACAGTCACGAAGGTTTTTTTGATCTTGAGATCATCGCAGGTTATGGCGTGGTAAAGACCACGCTGCGGGTACATATCATTCCCACCCAGCGCCTCCGGCCGACCGTCCAGGAAGAATTCCCCCTCCAGCCGGTAGCCAAGGGACGCCCGCACCTTCTCATGATCACCATGGGGATTGCACTCGTTCTCTACAGCGCATGGCTGTACACGAAGATTGAAATCCTGAATATCGTATCCTTTATCCTTCTTATTGTCGGGGCATTGTATACATGGTATCGCCTGGAATAGTGTCTGCGGCAATAGTGCTGTGTGCAGCGCTTGCCGTTGACCGGCTCATGGGCGATCCGCAATCCCGATGGCATCCTGTTGCCCTTTTGGGCCGAATAATCGGCTGGTGGGGAAGACCGGAGTATTATTCGCCCAAAACACAGCGTCTTGCAGGCGTTCTTCTCTGGATCTCCACGGTCATTATTTTCTCGCTCCCGTTTATCCTGTTCGCGCAGTATGCCCCATGGTACATTTACCTGCTTATCGCCCCGTTCCTGCTGAAGTGCTGCTTTGCCTGGCGGGCACTCGAAGAGCACACCCGTGCGGTTGTTGCCGCACTCAGGGATGGTATTGAATCCGGGCGGGAGAAGGTTGGTATGCTGGTCTCCCGCGATACAGCAAAGCTGGACCGCGACCATATCCTTTCTGCGGGTTACGAATCCATGACCGAGAACCTTACCGACAGTATCGTCTCGCCCCTGTGCTTTTTCACGGTCTTCGGCCTTGCCGGTGCCGCTGCCTATCGCGCAGTCAACACCATGGACGCGATGCTCGGGTACCGCGACGAACGGGAAAGGATTGGCTGGTGTGCTGCCCGGATGGATGATATCTGTAATTTTATCCCCGCACGGATCACCGTCCTGCTCCTCCTTCTCTGGTTTATTCCCAAAGGATCGTTTTCCGATGCAGTCCGAATGATACGCCGGGATGGTAAAAAACGCCCGGGATTCAATGGCGGGATTGTCATGGCGACAATGGCTGGCGGGACAGGTACACGGTTTGAGAAACCGGGTGTCTATACCATCGGCGATGGGATACGAACCCTCGATGAAGCGGGTGCCGATATTCTTGTTGCCACCCGTGCGGTCACCATCATGTTTGCAGTTATTGCCTGTAGTGCACTGTTTTTATTGGGTACGATGATCAATAGTACCGGCATATGAAACTGGAAGAACTGAGATTTGGCACTGAGCTTCTCAAGCGCGGCTTTGCATCCATGCAGAAAGGGGGCGTTATCATGGATGTCGTGAATGCCGAGCAGGCCAAAATCGCCGAGGATGCCGGTGCAGTCGCAGTCATGTCACTGGAGCGGGTCCCCTCTGATATCAGGAAGATGGGCGGAGTCGCCCGTATGGCAGACCCCGAGAAGGTTGCCGAGATTATCGACGCGGTCTCCATCCCGGTCATGGGTAAAGTGCGGATCGGGCACTTTGTCGAAGCGCAGGTACTGGAAGTCCTTGGCGTGGACATGATCGATGAAAGCGAGGTGCTGACACCCGCAGATGAGCAATACCATATCGATAAGAAACAGTTCAAGGTCCCCTTCGTCTGTGGCGCCCGCAATCTCGGTGAAGCGCTCCGCAGGATTAATGAGGGTGCTGCCATGATCCGGACCAAGGGCGAGGCAGGGACCGGCAATGTTGTCGAAGCGGTCCGTCACATGCGCACAATCATGGGGGAGATCCGCATGCTCCGGGGACTCGATAAGCAGGAGATGGCCGATTACGCCCGCGAGATCGAGGCACCGGCGGAGCTCATCTTTGAGTGTGCGGAACGCGGACGGCTGCCGGTTGTCAACTTCTCGGCCGGTGGCATTGCAACTCCCTCGGATGCGGCCCTGATGATGCAGCTGGGTGCCGATGGGGTCTTTGTCGGCTCCGGGATCTTCAAGTCCACACAACCCGAACGGATGGCAAAGGCGATTGTCGAAGCGGTCAATCACTTCGATGACGCAACGGTAATTGCAAAGGTCAGTACCGGCCTTGGCGATGCAATGCCCGGTCTTGACATCCACAAGCTCCGCGACGATGAGGTGCTGCAGACCCGTGGACGCTAATATCGGGGTCCTCGCGCTCCAGGGGAACGTGAGCGAGCACATCGACGCGTTTCTCCTCGCCCTTGAACGGACGGGGCATGGCCCCTCATCCGAAGTTTTTGAAGTGCGGAGTCCTGCCGATCTTGCGGAATGCAACGCCCTTGCCATTCCCGGCGGGGAGTCGACCACTATCTCACGCCTTATCGACAAGAATAACCTTTACGACCCGATCCGGCAATTCAATGGCGGGATTTTTGCCACCTGTGCCGGTATGGTCCTGATGGCAACCGATGTTGCAGATCCCCGTATCCGCCCCCTCGGACTCATGGATATGGCGGTTGACCGGAACGCATTCGGAAGGCAGAGAGAATCGTTTGAAGCCGATTTAACAATCAACGGATTGCCAGGCAAACCATTTCATGCAATCTTCATCCGTGCACCGGTTGTCACCCGGGCTGGCAGGAACCTCACGGTGCTGGCACAGATCGATCAGGGCATCGTTGCAGTCGAGCATGGCCGGCATGTGGCATTTTCCTTCCACCCGGAACTCGGTGACGATACGCGGCTCCACGAACGATTCCTGAAGAAAAACGGGATCTGAAGAGCAGGACACCCATCCCCTGACCCCCCGGTTTGTTCAGACCGGCATCATGCCAGCACCATGCATTGGACAAGAGATATTCCTGCACTTTTTTATATTTTCACTCCCGGTCGATCCACCCCCATATCAGAACTGATCCCGCGTAAGGCGGTAAGTATACCAGTCCCGCCGGGTTGCCCCTATCCGCTCATAGAACTGTACTGATGGCTCATTCCACGTGAGCACCATCCAGTCCATGCACCCGCACCCGCGGACCCGTGCCTCGTTCCTGCAGAAATCAAAAAGGCGTTTTCCAAAACCCCTTTTCCGGTACTGTCCGAGCACGAAGAGATCTTCAAGGAAGAGGATCGGCCGGGCAAGGAACGTGGAATAGGTAAAATAGAATGTGACCACCCCGACAGGTTCATCATCGAACCATCCGATATAGGCCTCATATTTCGGCGGGTTTTGAAGGATATCGGCCAGCAGTCGCGATCGTGCTTCTGTATCCGGTGGACTGATATGCTCATAATCAGCCAGCTGATCGAGGAGGAGAAGGAATTCCGGGAAGTTTTCCCTGTCCACCCGCTCAATGGTAAACTGAGATACAGCCATTTCCGGTAAGAAGATTGATGCTAATTAATGATATGCTCAGCGTCACGGTTCCTGCACGTTCCACGGGAGGTTTGGTTCTAAAAAATTCTCAGAAACAAGAAATCCGGCATACTGCGTCTTAACATGAATACAGCGTATTGCGTGACTAGCACAGCAATAATCGTTGTGTCAGTGATACGGGAACAGGCTGTTTGCAGTCTCACCTGAAGATATCCGGTCTTTGCCCGGTTATTCACCAGTCCTTCTTCATAGCCTCAGCTTTCAGAACCTTTGGCATCAGCTCGATTGCGTACCGCAGCGCCGTGCGGGGCATCACCCTCTTGTTTTTCATCACATAGGCGAAGATCTCATCCGTGTGCTTCCGGCTCGCTTCTTTCAGCAGCCATCCGTAGCCTTTCTGCACCATATCATCCCCGTCTGTCAGAAGCAGGTCGGCAATCTCGACAGATTCTTTGAGGAACATCCCGTGTTTGGCCGGGACGATGAGGGAAACAGCCGCTGCCCGCCGCATCCAGCGGTTCTGCGACTGTGTCCAGTGTTTAAGATCCTCAATCGCTTCCGGGTATTGTTCAATGAAATCACCCATCGTGTGGTTGCAGAACCCGTCGCAGGAAGCCCAGTTGGTGATCCAGGTATCGATCCAGCGCTTGAACACCGCAAGGTCTTCGCGCTCGTACCGACCCGAGAGGGCGTGGGCCCAGTTCGAGACGATAAACGATTCCTCCAGGTAGCCGGACCGGTACAACTCCTCGCAGAGGGCAAAAATCTCCCGCTTTGGCCGTTGTTTTACCACAGTCCAGTACTTCTTTGCCATCGCGATCACGGTCGCCGTCTTCATACCGTAGCACCGGGTCTCTTCCTTAAAGAACCGCTGCGAGGTCTTCCGGATCTCGGGGTCCGCATTGCTTTCAAGCTCCTGCCGGATTTGCGCAATAACCGGGTCCATATTCACCGGTGAGCCGGAATAGACGATAAGGGGAACTGGTTTGAGGTCTCCGAATAACTGCAGAACCGCCTCACTTTCACTGTTCGTGACAGGACCGGTGGGAGGACCTGCACCCGCCCAAAAAACCGGATACTGTTTTCGGCCGATGATAACCATCCATATCGTACATTTATGGCATAAATACCTGTTTAATCTCAAAACGGACTAAAATTTTGCCGTTTCTCGAAATCGAAATATTAATCTATTAAAAAAATTAATGATAACTCAGGAGATCGTATGGCTATAGATCAGAACCAGGTCGAAAACATCATTACTGCTGCATCAGCGGACGATCCAGCGGTAAAACTCCAGAACCTCGAACGAGAGGTCGATCTGATCAAAGTCACCATCAAGCGTCTTCTCATGGATATCCGGGAACGGATGAATGAGCTGGAAAATCCGTTTACCCTGGCCTCTTCCGGTGCTCCCGGATCCAGAAGAGAGATCATAAATCAGGACACCCAATACAAGCAGGCTGCGCTGGAAGCCCGTGAAGCCGCTCTTGATGCGCGTGAATCCACACTCGAAGTGTTAAAGATACAGCCCGACGGAGAACCACAGAAAGAGCATAAAGCGGAAAAGACCGATCCGGTTCTCCTGTCCGTTGCAGACAATAATCACAATCCGGATAACAGATACCCGGTATCGGGAAGCGAAAGATCCGGCATATCCGGACATACCATCTCACCCCCTCAGACCGCAGGTGAAGTACTTCCCCTCCAGAAAGCCTACAAACTCTTCTGCTGGACACAACTCGGCGTAAAAAAATTCGGGCACGACCGACTCGAAATAGTAGTGGAATCCTATCACGTGATGGGATATATCAGTAAAAAAACCATGGATGAGATCCGGCAGATTTCCCGCATCATGCCGGAAAACCTTGAAGCACCGCGTGAGATTGGCCCGGACCAATTCGTCTTTGAAATCTATACCTTGAACAGGATCCTATCCCCGGAGGATACCTCCCTCGATCGCGACATGATCGAGGTGATTACCGAACAGCGTCGGAAGGAGCACACCATTGCGAAGGTATCCGATAGTTGCAGGGGTATTCCGGGAAGTGTTCGGGAACAAAATAACGTGGGATCGTCTTGTTTTGGAAAAAATGATCTTGCATGGATGAACCTTCGGGCCTGACCGGATTCAAAACCTCAGGAAGGAACAAAGTCATCATTTACCGAGACTTGTCGAAGGATGATGGGAAGCCGTTCCCGGTTAGTCCCGGGAAAAAGAGTGAAGGCTTTTTTAACAATTTCCCAAAGACGGTCCCGCTGGAGACCAACACACGTCTCCCTGACGAAACTGCCCCATGTCTCCAGGGTGCGTGTATGTGCCCCGTTTTTTTGGAAACGGAGGTGCCGTGTCGCCTGCCCGGGTTTCTCCCCCACTTTCAGACATTGCAAAAATACCGGTGTACAACTCCTTGTACAAATCTTAACGGGTGAAAAAAGGAAATATTACCCCTGGACCACTACCGTTCCTTTCATTGATGGGTGGATAGAGCAGTGATAGGCATACGTCCCCGGTTGGGTGAACGTGAACTGGTAACTGGCTCCGTTTGAGAGCGTGTCTGATGAGATCGCTACCGGGGCCCCGGTGTCAGTCACGACGGTGTGAGGTACCGAGTCCTCGTTGGTCCATGTTACGGTTGTTCCTGTTTTTACCGTAAGGGTAGCGGGGTTGAATGCAAAACTCTTGATCTGGATTGTATTACCCGCTGCAGCAGGTGCGGGTGCAGGGGCCGCGGGGGATGCCGGGCTCTGGTAGGACGTACATCCTGCAACCAGACAGGTAACGACCAGCAGGACAACACAGATTGAACAGATACCAAAACGAGACAGCTGTGCCATAGTTGGGTAATGGCGCTTGGGGTAAAAAAGGTTAATTGTCGCGAAGATCCCTCCGGGAGAGCGGTCTCGTATCCCCCCCTCAAAAATTTTCAAGCGACCCCTCAGACCCCGCTTGAAAAATTTTGCTCTGTAGAAAACCTCACTCCAAACAAATTGTATGAATCTGTCAAGGTTAGCGAGAATAATCTTACAGGAGATTTCCTTTTTCTGGATTTGGAATATCCGAGATTTGAGGTCAGCCCCAAACCTACGTTTGAGGATGGAGAACTTGGTTTCAACCAGGAATCGTTTTCGGTATCGTTCAGCATCGAAATGCTCAGTCATCTCTTTTCGATATTTCCCCCAGACATTCGTCGAATAATTGTGAGATCTGGCTGGAATAATCGAATCCGCGTTCAGGGTTTCGCGAATAAATCGGTGCATTTTCTCGGAGTCATAACCCCGGTCCATGATATAACATTCAGATTTATGGAGTTTGTGACATTTTTTCAGGAGAGGGAAAGCGTGGTGGGAATCATGGACTCGGCTTTTAGATATCATGAATCCGGTGATAACCTGTTGATCAATGTCGACAGAAATCGTGGTTTTCAGGAAATGTTTTCGGATCTTTCCGGTTCTTTCCGAGTAATAGTGACTACAATATCCGCTGGTAAACCCGGATGAATCGATGGCAGTAATCGAGATTGTATCGTCAGGAAAATAGAATATTTTCAGGAGGCTCTTCAGGAGAATATCGAAATAGATTGGTTTGAGCCGACAGAAAAATTTCTGGAGTGTTGTGAAGTGCGGGATCGTTGTAAGGTTCAATGATTCCCTAATTCGATCCATCTCTTCGAGGTCGCAGATGACCGTACGATAGTCTTCCTTCCGGAATTCCTTGAAAAGTATGATTGTCAGAAGTTGATGTTGGGTGTAATCTCTCCTCGAATATTTGCAGGAATACGGCGAGAGATGAGATGAACGTACTAACGAGAATGCATGTTTGACAAAACTGATAAACCGGCCTGACGATTTCTTTATCGTCTCCTTATCGTTACTGAACATAACAAAATAAGGAGACACTGTACCTTAGATCTTTTGGTCAATTACTGCGCTCTTCTCTCTCGATGAAATCATTTCTACAGAGCAAAAAATTTCAAGCGACCCCTGCCTGCTCAGCAAAATCGCTTACGCCGGTGCCGGGAAAAAATTGTAGGTTGTACAATAGTTTTGTAGGTTAAATAACCTACAATCGCTTCACTAACTAACAACGAATTTTTACGATAAAAAATTTCAAGCGGGGTCCCCCCCCCCAAAAAAAACCCGGCCGGCTCGTATCATGAACCATCAATCATTGATTTCACCAGGGTATTTGCAGCGGGATCGGCAAAGAACCGGAATGCGGTCTCCCCGGGTTCGGTTATCCGGTATGCCTTCTCTTTCCGGTTACTCTGATCCTGTCTTTCCTCGATGAACCCGGCCTCGCGGAGATTCACCATGAATGAGGAAAAGGTCGCCTGCGACAGATTCTGCGCCGGCTTGCGACCCTTCCTATACCGGATAACCGGATCACCGGGTTTGGGGCTTCTTGTCCGCGAGCGGGTATAGTACGGCCAGACCTGCTGGAAGAGGTACTGGCGGGACACCCACTGTTTTTCAGGATTTCCTTTACCTGCGTTCCGGCATCGCATGATAACCGCAAGGATCGTCTGGTAATTCCCGTTCCCCAGCATCCCCTTAACATCCCGGTCCGGCACCGTCACGCTCCACGGCACTTTCTCATCGAACGCGGCATACACCTCCCCGCCCAGCCACGGCGCGAATGCAAAGAGCGTCATGCAGAGGGGCTTCGAGCCGCCCGAGAGATCGAACGTGAACCGTGCGCCGGGGTTTTCGCGGTGGATCTTTGTCAGGATCGTGCGGACGGACGGGTAGACCGGCGCAAAGACCAGTTCCCGGGAAAAGGGGATGGAGAGCGAAGCCGAGATCTCCTTTGTGGCATCGACCGCGTGCCGTACCGCGAGTCGCCGTTTTTCGATATCGGGGTTTGGGGAGAGTGCGTAGTCGTCGCTGTCGGCAAGCACATACGTTCGGGTGATGCTCGGGAGCGTGCGGAAGATGGCCGGGTACGCGGTATGGACGGACTCGCCGGCGCTGATGACGTGGACATGTTCCTGCCGGGCCATGATCAGCGTCGCGGGGGCAACGATAAATGCTTGCCGGTTAGGGGCCGGAAGAAAGCCCCGTTCTGCCATCCGGGCACCGACAGGTTGAAGATGTGGCACCTGCATCCCCTGTGTATGAAATGCATGGGTATCCTTCTGGGTGTTGCCTGCATCCTGCTTCTCCTGACTGCCGGCTGTTCGCAGCCTGGCCCGCAAACACCGGCCGCTTTGCCAGTACAGACCAATCCGGGAGCCACTCCACCGGCAGATACCGGGCAGACGACCCCCACGGTCATCCCGGCATCCTCTCCGGCGGTAGTGGTCACTGCCGTGCAACCCCGGGGTGTAACCGATCCGGATTTTCTCGTTGACATCTCCGTTCCGGAAAAGATCCAGACAGGGACAACCCTCCTTGGAGACAACCACAACCTCGACCACCCCCGGATCATCGAAGTGAACCGGCTCGGGGAGATCGTCTGGGAATACCCGCTTTCTGACGATCTGAAACAGTTTACCAACCCGGGATGGGATGTTGAATTACTGCCAAACGGGAACATCCTGACGGTCCTGCCCAGAAAAGGGGTATACGAGATCAACCGGGACAAACAGATCGTATGGAAATATTCCGATCCCAAGGTTTCGCATGACGCAGACCGGCTCCCGAATGGGAACACGCTGGTGGTGTATGGCGCATATGATACCAAAGACGATGCGCAGGTAAAGGAGGTGAGCCCTCAGGGCACGGTGGTCTGGTCCTGGTATGCAAAAAACTCCTTTGACAAGCCCCCGTTTGCTACGATATCCGACGAAGGCTGGACACATACGAATGCGGTATCGCGGCTTACCAGTGGAAACACGCTGATCAGCACGAGGAATTTTAACATGATTGTTGAAGTCGATCAGCAGGGAAACGTAGTGCGGAGAATCGGTGAAGGTCTGCTCGTGGCACAGCACGATCCCCTGGTCCTGCCGAACGGTAATATCCTGGTCGCCAACCATATCCAGCCGAACGAGATTATCGAGCTGGACCCTTCCGGTAACGTGACCTGGCGGTACCCGATCCTGGGGCGGGGGTCATGGCCGGTCCGGGATGCAAACCGGCTGGAGAACGGGAACACCCTCATCACGGCATCCGACAGGATTATCGAGGTGACACCCGATCGCCAAATCGTCTGGCAGTTCAGGCTCGCCCAGGGCCCGTTCACGGAAAAGACTGCATCCGCAAGCAGGGGATTTTACAAGGCGGAGAGGATCTCCCGGTAATCCCCCGCCGGATTTTACCCCGGTGGGAGGAGATATCTGCAGACCCCTCACGATCCCCGTGAACCCGGGGAAATGGTCCGGGTCGCCTCCAGGATATCTCCCATACAAATATCACTGAAAAGACCCATCCTGTTTCATGGCACGAAGCATTCGGAACAACATATTTCTGGTATTGACCGGGTTTTTCCTTATCATTCTCATCGGTATCATCCCGGTGGCGGCAGAAGTAAATTTCCAGGTCTATTCGAACCCGTCCGGGGCAGTCGTCTCTGTTGACAATTTCTGGTACGACACCACACCGGCAACAATTCGCGGTGTCGGCAGCGGCTGGCATACCCTCCGGGTCAGCATGGAAGGGTACCAGCCCAATACCCAGTCCCAGTACTGCGACGATTCATCGGGCGGCATCCAGACCTGCGTGGTCAATGTCGACCTGGTCCAGAACCCCGTATCGGTCGGCTGGCTGGATATCAACCCGTTCATGGCAGAAGTCTATGTGGACGGGATTGACGAGGGAAACGGGCAGATGACCATCCCCCTTGCCCCGGGAAGCCATTCCCTGATCCTCCGGAAGCCCGGCTACTATGATTATTCGGAGACGTTTACCATCAGCGCCGGCCAGACAACCTCCCGGGCACCCGGTATGACACCCTATCCGCAGCAGCCCCAGTACGGCTCACTCCAGATCGACTCCGACCCTGCAGGTTCTGCCGTGTACCTGAATAACAATTACAAGGGCATCGAACCGGCATACGGGGCATTCTATATCACGGATCTCACGCCGGGAACTTACACGCTCAGACTGGTAATGCAGGACTACCAGACGTGGACCCAGCAGGTGCAGGTACAGGCAGGAATTGTTAACGACATCCATGCAACACTCATCCCAAACCCCCCGGGCCCCACTCCAGACACAACCGGCCAGGTCTATGCTTATACAACCCCCGCCGGTGCCAATGTGTACATTGACAACGCCTACCGGGGTATTACCCCCCTCACGCTCCGTGACATTCCTGCCGGGAGCCATACCGTCACCTTCAGGCTGACCGGGTACCAGGACTATTCGACGGTTGCCGGAGTAACCGGCGGAACCATCATCAATGTCCCGGCAACACTCTCGACAGGTCAGCAGCCAAACCCGCCGGCACCCCAGCCGACAAAGTCCCCCATCTCGCTTTTCACGATCATTGCCGCGGTTGGCATCTGCGGTGCAACAGCCTTCATGATCCGAAAGAACGATTAAGACCCAACCTTTTTTAAACAATGCTGCGGGATGCCGCCCGCTTTTTATCGGGTGGCTTTGTATCAGGAAATGTGGAAGAGCTTCCGGATCCTTCCCCACAGCGACCGTTTCGGCCTCCTGCAGAACGGCAGCCCGCCCTTTTCCCCATGAACGGCCTCGCACTCGTCGCACAGCGTATGTCGCTTGCAGGTGATTTTCGGGCAGGGGCAGTCTGTCCGGATGGTCGGGGGCATCTTGATCAAACACTGCATGTTCAGCGGTTTAATGGTTTTGTAAAAAACAGGACAAACTCTCAGGATGGCCGGTTATTCGGTCAGAGGCTCAAGCATCCCCGGCAGCTCCCGTGCCCATGCGGCAATGGCATTCCAGTCCCGGAAATCGCCGGTTGGTGACTTCACCATTTCGGTGAGTTTTCGCTGGATGAAGGAAAGCTTTGTTGGATCAAGCTTTCCGGCAAAGAGGACGGATGATACCGGTGTGAGGGGCTCAACAGATTTTTTCAGGGCTGCCATTGCAATCCCGACCGCTCCTGGTTCCGGGCTCTTTGGAGTAATGCCGACCGCAAATGCGGCGACCGGCAGTTTTCCAAGCTGCTCACGGTGTTTCCCGACGAATTTCCTGACGGCGTCATCGACACTCCCCATATAGAGCGGCCCGCCGATGACCACCGCAGAGTAACCCGCAAGGGAAGTAACCGTCCCGATTTCCGCCACATCGGCCATCTGTCCTGTAGCTGCCAGTTCCTTTCCGACAGCCTGTGCGATCTCCGCGGTTGATCCTTTCCGCGTTGCGTATGCTACAAGAACCCGTCCCGGCATGATGATCCCTGCCGGATATTGTACCCCCTCTCTATAAATGAGCTGCCCGGGAGTGCGTGTATTGGGATACTGCAGGAAACAGGAAAAAACGCCGGAAAATCCTGATGACTCCTTATCCCGCTCCCGGATATATGCAAGGGAATAAGAGCGATCAGGTTCGAAGCTGTGTAGTACTCAGAGGTCCATGGTTATGGCAACCGATCCCGTCTGTCTGGCAATCGTCGATGAGGACGATGCGAAGTTTACCGCAACGCACAAGAACCAGAAATATTACTTCTGCTGCAACTACTGCAAAAAACAGTTCGAGGAAAACCCGAAGCGTTACACCCGGATAGCCACCGATGTCACGGTTGACCTGATGCAGGCGAGGTGAACCGGGGGACAGGAGGGGCAACCCCCTGCCTGTCCTGTTAAGCTCAAATCCCTTTTTATCCGGTCCGGCCTCCCCGGAAACGGATATTATTTTAAGCCCGCACGGGAAGATACAGACACAATAATCCAGAGTCCGGAACACCCGGAATATGCCATGAAACCAAACAACGATCCCTGGCTTGAGCATGCACATGCCAATGCAGAACTCCTGGACCGGGAGATCAAAAACCTGCTGTCATTAACCGGTCCGATCCGGGAAAACCGCCCGGTCATTACCAAGTACCAGGATTTCTGGAACAAGGCAAAGCAGATCACCGCATTATTCAAAGACTTAAAACCGCTTGCCCAGAGTGACCGGGATCTGCTCTGGAAGCAGTTCAATGTCCTGTGCCGGGACGTCAAGGAGAAACAGAAAGCAGAGTACGGATCACTGGAATCCCTGTCCCAGGGGCATTTTGATACGATAATGGATCTCGTGGAACGTGCGCAGCTTCCTGCCGGTGTCCCTCTCCCGGATATCCACGAACTGGTGGAACGCGGGCAGGCGCTCAAAACTGCCGGAGACACGCTGGGGAAGTTCAAGCACGAGATGATTGCAAAACACAAGAAAGCCTGCTTTGACAAAATCCAGAAGACCAGGAAAACCCACGATGCTGCCTGGGAATCAGTGAACGCCGTAAAACCAAAGCAGCAGACCGGCACCAGGTTCCGTGCCCGGAAGAACCTTGAGGCCAATTATGAACGGCTGCAAAAAGCTGCAGGTGCCCTGGAAAATTTCCAGATCGGCAGGGGCCACATCCGTACATTCCTTGCCACCTGTGACAACCCTGAGAAGGTGGCAAAGGCAAAAGCCCGGCTCGCGGAAACCGAAGCCCGGATTAAGGATATTGAAGACGGTATCCGGAAACTGGAAAAATGGATTGCAGAAGATGAGCGGCTGCTGAAAGAGGAGTAACCCGCCGTTTTCGTGCGATGGTTCGCACCTCTCGTGCCGGTTGTACACCCTGCAGGCCCTATACATCCGGGTCCTGCCCGGCGTTTATCATTCGCGTGATTACGTGAGGCCGGGTGTACTGGCGACACCTCGTTTTTTCATGCGGGCTGAATACACGAGTAATACCAGCTCGCCATCCGGGGTGATGCTGTACAGTTTTTCCCGTTCATTGCCCGGATCGTTCTCACTCCGGATAAGGTTCCACCCGGCCAGTGTCGATATCATGCGGGAAAAGCCTGTGGGCGAGAGCTCTTGTGCGGCGGATCCATCAGCGTCCCGGACCGGGACCTGCCAGGCTTTTGTCTCGTTGAACAGCGTCTCTTCCGGCACCAGCGTAATCGTCTCTTTCCCGTGTTCCTTTTCCCGGAAGAGGATGGTGAGGATCACGAGATAATGCGGATTGGCCGGCAGGTTCTTTGCAGGGAGTTTCGGGACCGGCACGCGCCGTGTCGGAGAATTTCCGAATGCGTAATAGATGTCGCCCTCAACCCAGAGCGCCATCGAGAACAGGCCCAGCGAGAGGCGTTTTGGGCCCGCGGAGATGTCGAACGAGTACCGGGCACTTGGGTGCTCGCTGAATATGCCAAGAACCGGGTCGCGGATCGCGTCAAACGTTCCCGCATCGATCATGACCAGGGCACAGGAAATATTCCGGGACCGGGAGATGGCATTTACCGCATCAACCGCGTTGCGGATGGCGCATTTCCACATCCTTTTCCGGGCATCATCCCGGGCAGAGTTGGTATAGACCTCTTTTTCGGCAAAGACGAACGTGTGCGTCACGGTCCGGAGTTCATCAAGGACAGCAGGATAGGTTGTATGGATACTGTCACCGGCGCTGATGATATGGATGTGTTCCTGCCGATCCATGAGTACTATCCGGTGTCGGACGATAAATGGTTGTCCGGTGTGCGGGTGCCGCCCTATATATTAGAGCAAAAACGGGCTTCCTTGAGGAACCCGTGACGGGTGCGGACCCGTCCCATGCACCTGACCTGTCACGGGTATTTTACCCGTCACGGGTCGGATACCCGGCGGAGGTGTGCGTGAACGGCTCGTCGAGTTGGTCACCGGTGATGGCCGCCCATTTGATGCACACCCTCATGCAAGTAGCACAGCTGGGGAAAGATCGGGGGGAATCAATCATCAGGACCCGGAAACAGAATAATGTCATTAAAATTTTTAACATCATTGAAATCAGAAAAATAAATCGTAATATTTATAAAAATCAACTCCCAAGTTTGATGATTGGCAATGTCAGGTCTTCGCAGATCTGTCAGAATTCCAATTACCGAGTGAAAAATGAAGGACCGGTTCACCCGAGTTTGGCGACCAGATGAACCGGATCCTGCCAAAAAGGCATGCTGAAATGTGCTTTTCTCGCTAAAAGACTTTCCCGTGCCTGCAAAAATGCATGATAGAGGCGATTGTTCCGTATGCCCGCAGAGCCGAGAACTGGATATAGGATAGTGGCAGGACTGGCAATTTTTTTACTGGTGTGTTGTGTCCCGCTGGTGAGTGCTGAGGAGAGTAATGGGATGGTTGCCCTGGATAATGCAACCGGAAAATAATATCGAGGTAAATATTGATGGAATCTCTAAGGCAATATCCATTTATCTTGGTTTACAGATCCACGAATTATAATTGGTGAAATTATGACTTTTAACAAAATCCTGATTGTTGGATTATTGCTTATAATTGTGACTGTGATGCCGGTTATGGCAGAAGTGAATATCACTCATTTAGATGATGGTAAAACTCTTTTCACGAGTGGTTCGTATTGGATTTTATGGGATTCTATCGGCAATCACACTGTTGGTGATCAATTTTTCGTCAATGCAACCACCAATCTCCCTGCAGAAACTAAAATTATTTACAATTTTTTCGATCCTGTGAAACAATGCCGGACAAAAATATGCAATTTAGAATTATCAGCAGCCGGTGGAAATGTCACTCTGGATTCGAAAGATCAATCTGGCATCCATTCTATCTCTTTTTTTATAAATACCAGTGGATTTTATGCAACCAACAATTATTTTTTTACGTTTTATGTGATATCACCGAATAACTCACAAACCACAAGCTCGCTGAATTATGGAGTGGTAAAAGCGTTTATTCAATTATATCCAGGGCCTGATGAAAATATTGCCAACCTTGTCACGAAATCTCCCACTTCTCTCTTATTTCTCGCAGGGATCTGCTGTTCCATCTTAATCTTGGTATATGTCTTCAGTTTCCGCCAGAGAAAAATGTTACAACTTCGTAAAAGGTGATCATTGCAATGAGCAGAAATGTGTTATGCATAATTACTACTATTGTTCTATTATTGCTTGTCACGGGAATTGTCAGTGCTAATAATGACACTCCCCTTGGCAAAGATAATGAAAGCATTGTTGTGCAACAGTCTTTGCAACCAACGGATGTATCAAGGGGTTCGGCCTCACAGCAGCCAGATCTCGAAAGGATAAAGAGAACACTTCCCCCGCAACTCCAGCAGGCAGTTGATGAACAGGTTGGTTACAATAATTCCATTAACCAGGCCATTACAGAAAAAGAACGACAATTACAATCTACGCCATTGAAGATTCATGATAACCGTGTCATAAGTCCTGAAGTAAATGGTTTTTCAGTGAGTCGTTCCCGAACCACATCTCCCGATGTCATATCTGCAAACAACAGGGCTGCACGCAAGCATGTATCTTCTAACTTAAGTGAATTACCTGCAAATCAGATTCCCTTCGATGGGATTATCAAGTATGATTCTGATGGAAAAACCCGGGTTTTTTCAGCAGATGGGACACAACTCGCGTATGCAGTAGATAATGATGCTGAAAAAGTTCAGGTCCCTTCAGGAAAAATATTAGCTGCAACTCATATAATCAGTATTCCTGACAAAGCAACAATCAGCAAACGGGGAGATAAGACCTTCATCACTGACAATGGGGAGATTATCCTTACGATTATTGATGAAGCCTCCAAAGATGAATCAGCAAACACCTTTGCTCCTGTTAAAAAAGGACCGACTTGGGTTGCATATGCTGAAAGCGATCCGTATTATTATCTCGGGCAATTCCATTCAACATGGAGAATTCCAAATAGCGCCCCACTTGTTATGTCAGCAGTTCAACTTGCTGACAGGTCGAATATTTTATTTAATGGTATTGAACCTGCCGATGGCTCAACAATATTTCAGCCAGTTACCGCTTATAGCTTTTATCCACATAGCAGTGCGAGTACGAATGAGCAACAAATGTTAGACCCTGCAATAATCAATAAATGGACGGGATCCAGTTGGCACTGTCCTCAAGACAACACTTATTGCACGCACTCCCCGGTACTGAGTTTTTCCGAAGGTGATGTTGCACAGGGAGATATCTATTGGGTTCCTTATGTTTTACAATGGAATGTGGTTCTTCAGAATGTCAATCAGGGTACATCCACCTCTTACTGGTCAGATGACTGCGCCCCTATAGATGTAAATCCCTACCTCCAACCATACAGAGCGGTCACAGTCTATGAGTATCAACCTTTCAGTCTTAATGGGGGTCCAATTGATGAGGAAAAAGTAGGAAGTACAACATTCTATGGGATATCAGCTTCTGATACAAATGGACTCCCCATAAACCTGAATTGGCATGGTAATACTACTGATCTGGATCATCCAAACATTCACGGTCTCTTCGTCGATCTATCGCAATTACCCTCGACAATAAAATTAAGCACCGGTCATAATCTTCCACCTGTTGCGCGTTTCACTGCTGATAACTGCTATGAAGGAGAGTGCCCAACACAACAAAGTCTAAAATTCACTTCAACATCATATAATGATCCTACCTCATGGTCGTGGAATTTTGGGGACGGTGCGACCGGCACTGGAAAAGAGGTATCGCATACCTATCAACAATCAGGCATGTATGTCGTTACCTTGACGGTATCAAATAATTTCGGTTCCAATTCCAAAAATACCGGTTACACCATGACGGGTTCAACCCCGACTCCCACCCCAACCACCACACCAACTCCAACCCCCTCCTATCCTCCAGTAGCTTCCTACACGATCAGCGGGTTATCCGGCCTTAATTACCAGTTCACGGACACCTCGACAAATTCACCGACATCGTTTGTCTGGTATTTCGGTGACGGTGGCGTATCAACTGCCCAGAACCCGACGCACGTTTATCCCGCTGCGGGTACCTATACCGTTGAACACCGGGTGACAAACAGCTATGGATCAGGGCTGTTTAGCCAGACAGAAGTCATCACAGGATCAAACCCCACTCCTACACCGACACCCACTCCATCCCAGGCGCCTGTCGCAGATTTTACCGCAAGCTCTTATGACGGGGTAACCCCCTTCACGGTGCATTTCACGGACACCTCGACCGGCGGGCCTACCGAATGGCATTGGGACTTCGGAGATCCATCAGAACCTTACTATAGATTCTCAACCGAACAGAATCCGACATACACCTATAAAACCCAGATGACTCCGACCCAGCCCTATTTTACCGTCAACCTGATTGTAAGGAACTCATATTCAGGATTGGACTCCGTCAAGACGAAACAGATCAAAGTGATGCCCCCCTACCCGTTGGCGCAGTTCACCGCAAGCCCCACGTCGGGTACAGCACCGCTCCAGGTCCAGTTTACTGACTCCAATTATGGTGCGCCCGGGGTTGTCAGCTGGGATTTCGGCGACGGAGCCTCCTCGTATGAACAGAACCCTGTTCATACATACACCTCCGGAGGGGACTACACAGCCAAGCAGACGGTCACAAACAGTTACGACTCCCACTGGATGATTGCGACTATTCATGTTGCGCAGGATGTAACCCCCACCGCCAGTTTCACATCCGATATCAGTTCCGGTACCCCACCCCTGACAGTCCAGTTCACCGACACCTCCACTAACTCGCCCACGGCATGGTCGTGGAACTTCGGCGATGGCACCACCTCAACGCTGCAGAGCCCGTCGCACACCTATACGGCCCTGGGCACGTACACGGTCAGCCTGACCTTGACGAATGCCCAGGGTGTTCCATCAACCGCTACCATGACCAATTACGTTACGGTGACGGACACCCCTGCAGCCAGCGGAGCGACCTGGACACAAGCGACAGCAAATGCGAACTGGGCTGGCAGACAGTATTTCGGTTCGACGGTGTTCAACGGGAAGATGTGGGTGCTCGGAGGCTGGACCACCCAGAACGATATCTGGTCCTCGGTGGATGGTGCGATCTGGACGCAGGCCACCCCGGCAGCCCAATGGTCGGGGAGAAACCGGTTCTCGGCGGTCACGTACAATAACAAGATGTGGGTCATGGGCGGGAACGCGAACGGTCCGAGCCTGAACGATGTCTGGTCGTCAGCGGATGGTACGACCTGGATCCAGGCAACCGCAGGTGCAGCATGGCCGGTACGATTCGAGCATGCATCCGTAGTTTTCAACAATAAGATGTGGGTGTTGGGTGGTACGGAAACGTATGGAACAAATATGAACGATGTCTGGTCGTCAGCGGACGGTACAACCTGGACGCGGGCAACCGCAAACGCCCCATGGGGCGCACGGCGTGGCCATGCGGCTGTGACATTCAACGGGAAGATGTGGATAATGGGCGGATTGAACTCTGCCTATGCATACGTGAATGATGTCTGGTCTTCAAGTGATGGAATAACCTGGACGCGGGCAACGGCAAATGCCGCATGGTCTCCGAGAAGCTACTTCCAGGCGGTAGTCTATGACAACAAAATGTGGGTGCTGGGAGGTCCCGGTGCCAATGATGTCTGGTATTCAAGCGACGGTGTGACCTGGACGCAGGCAACAGCTGGTGCGGGCTGGTCTGCAAGGTCCGGTCACCAGGCCCTTGCATACAACAACACCCTGTGGGTGCTGGGTGGAAACAACCTGAACGATGTCTGGTATGCAGAGGTAGCTCCTGTTGCGCAACCGGTAGCGGGCTTTACGGCCACCATTACTTCGGGGACGGCACCTCTTGCAGTCCAGTTCACTGATACGTCAACAAACACACCCATAGCATGGAACTGGAGTTTCGGTGACGGAACAACGTCAGTTGTCCGAAGCCCTTCGCACACGTATGGTAACCCCGGAATTTACTCGGTCACTCTGACTGCAACCAATAACGTCGGCAGCAACACGACAACAAAAACCAATTATATTACCGTCCTGCAACCCAGCCCTGTTGCGAGCTTTATTGCAATACCCACCTCCGGTATGACCCCGCTTGCGGTCAACTTTACCGATACTTCGACCGGAGGACCAACAAGCTGGAACTGGAGTTTCGGTGATGGTACGACTTCAACCGCTCAGAACCCCTCGCACATGTATTCTGCCACCGGGATCTATACCGTATCGCTGACCGCAACAAACAGCGTCGGCAGCAACACGCTAACAAATACGAATTTCATTACAGTCCTGCAGTCCAAGCCAGCGGCCAACTTTACTGCCTCTCCCACCTCAGGTCCAACCCCGCTGATGGTCCAGTTCACTGATACGTCAACGAATACACCCATGTCATGGAACTGGAGTTTCGGTGACGGGACAATTTCAACTGTCCAGAACCCGAGCCACCAGTATTCCACAGCGGGGATCTATACGGTCTCGCTGAATACCACGAATGCCGGTGGCAGCACTGTCATGACAAAACCGAATTATATCGTGGCGACAACCCCGGCCATTCCCAATGGAGCGACGTGGACGCGGGCGACAGCGAATGCGAACTGGGCAGGCAGACAGTATTTCGGTTCGACGGTGTTCAACGGGAAGATGTGGGTGCTCGGAGGCTGGACCACCCAGAACGATATCTGGTCCTCGGTGGATGGTGCGATCTGGACGCAGGCCACCCCGGCAGCCCAATGGTCGGGGAGAAACCGGTTCTCGGCGGTCACGTACAATAACAAGATGTGGGTCATGGGCGGGAACGCGAACGGTCCGAGCCTGAACGATGTCTGGTCGTCAGCGGATGGTACGACCTGGATCCAGGCAACCGCAGGTGCAGCATGGCCGGTACGATTCGAGCATGCATCCGTAGTTTTCAACAATAAGATGTGGGTGTTGGGTGGTACGGAAACGTATGGAACAAATATGAACGATGTCTGGTCGTCAGCGGACGGTACAACCTGGACGCGGGCAACCGCAAACGCCCCATGGGGCGCACGGCGTGGCCATGCGGCTGTGACATTCAACGGGAAGATGTGGATAATGGGCGGATTGAACTCTGCCTATGCATACGTGAATGATGTCTGGTCTTCAAGTGATGGAATAACCTGGACGCGGGCAACGGCAAATGCCGCATGGTCTCCGAGAAGCTACTTCCAGGCGGTAGTCTATGACAACAAAATGTGGGTGCTGGGAGGTCCCGGTGCCAATGATGTCTGGTATTCAAGCGACGGTGTGACCTGGACGCAGGCAACAGCTGGTGCGGGCTGGTCTGCAAGGTCCGGTCACCAGGCCATTGCATACAACAACACCCTGTGGGTGCTGGGTGGAAACAACCTGAACGATGTCTGGTATGCAGGGTCTCCTCCTGTTATCGCGCCGGTTGCCGGCTTTACTGCAACCCCCACGTCCGGGACAACCCCGCTGGTGGTCCAGTTCACTGATACGTCAACAAACACACCCATAGCATGGAACTGGGATTTCGGTGACGGTACGACCTCGATCGTCCAGAACCCGAGCCACCAGTATACAGCAGGGGGTACTTACACGGTCTCGCTGAGCGCGATAAATACCGGTGGCAGCAACACGGTAATTAAAACCAATTACATCACGGTCATTCAGCCCAGACCAATAGCGAACTTTACTGCAACCCCCACGTCCGGAACAACTCCGCTTGTGGTCCAGTTCACTGATACGTCAACGAACACACCGGTGTCATGGAACTGGAGTTTCGGTGACGGGACCACCTCAAATCTCCAGAATCCGGGCCACCAGTATTCAGCAGCAGGAACGTACACGATCTCGCTGACTGCAACAAATGCCGGTGGGAGTGATACGGTGACAAAGGCGAATTACATTACCGCAGATACACCGGCCGTTGAGATCAGTCTTGAGGACCCGGTCACCGGCCCGGTCGGGAACTGGGACCTCGGATCCGGGCCAAATTCCCAGAACTACGGCAACCTGGTGATTACCAGCAACACGAACTGGGCGCTTACCACATCAGCCACCAATGGTGATTATTTAATGCAGGGCCAGACCAAACTTGCTAACAAACTCAAGCTCAACGGAGGCGATATAACGACATTCACGGATTCAGGGTCCGGCAGCAAGACTGAAGTCCTGTCCTTCAGTCAGCAGGTGGATCCAGCAGATCCCGCAGGAGATTATTCGACAACCGTCACCTTTACCTGGGTGATCGTATGAGCACGGGGACGAGTATGCGGGTCCGCAGGACCCTGTGGGTTCTCGCGGTCTGTATATTCCTCTGTGCGGTCCCGGTATTCGCAGCCCCTGAACAGGACAGCCAGACCTCCGTTGCGATCAATGCGGTGATCCTGCCTGTCCCGCCGCATGCGGATTTTATCGGGAATCCGCTCAGTGGGAAGGCACCGCTTTCCGTGCAGTTTACCGACCAGTCAACCGGCCATATCACCTCGTGGGTGTGGAATTTCGGTGACGGGAGCACGTCTGCCCAGCAGAATGTCACGCATACTTATACCGCCCCGGGTTCATACACGGTAAACCTGACCGCAAGCGGCCCCGGGGGATCGGATACCCTGCAGAAGACCGGGTATATCACGGTGACCACATCGTCGTCCCCGGTAGCCGCGTTCACCGGATCGCCGCTCAAAGGTACGGACCCGCTCAATGTCCATTTCAGCGACAAGTCGACGGGGAAGGTCACGTCATGGAAGTGGGACTTTGGCGATGGCGAAACCTCCACGCACCGGAATCCGACGCACCGGTATGAGAATCCCGGGTCGTACACCGTGACGCTCACGGTATCCGGGCCGGGAGGATCGGACACCCTTGCCAAAACAGACTATATTCAGGTAACCGAATCCATAAAAAGACCTGTCGCGAGGATTGATGCAGAACCAATGATGGGCAGGGTGCCCCTGCAGGTCCGGTTCACTGACAGATCCCTCAACAAGCCGACATCCTACCAATGGGATTTCGACGACGGGACATATTCAACGCTGCAAAACCCAAGCCACACTTTCAACCGGCCCGGGATTTACCGGACCCGGCTCACCGTATCCAACAGCGCCGGAAGCGACTCCGCGTGGAGAGTTGTCGTTGCATTCCCGCAGTGGTGGTGGCACTGGAGAGGGGATTAAATTTTTTCTGTCTTGGTGATTTTAAAGAATCTTCAAATGTTAATATACGGCAATCTGATTACTCTCATATCCGAAATTCATCAGGTCAAGTAAATTATTGCCAAGTAAAAAATGACGTCATCACCTTATAACAATAATCTTGCTGGTTACTATTTCCTTGGGATTTTTATCGGAGTGGTCATTTCCTATTCACAGCTAATGAGTTTATGGTCCGTTTATGATAGTCAGGAAAATATCGGATTATTTGTTCGCCCGTTGATGTTATTCTGTGCTGGAATAGCGATCGCAGTGGGATCGTTTCTCTATATGATGAAAACCCGCTATGGTATGTGGTGTATCATACCCCCGGAATGGGATGATTCCCTGCATAATAAAAATGAATCTCCTTTAATAAAATGTATTATTATTCTCTTCATAATTCAGTGTCTTTTGTCTATTCCTGTTGTGATGTACATTTTGAATGAAGTTATTAACGACGGGAACACGTATGGTATACCCCTTCGTGCATTTGCCCTTTTTGTCATCTGGATTATTTTAGCACAGGGCGGTTTGACGGTTTTTTCCCGCATCCATGAAAAAGGAAAAAGGGATGATGAATAAATTGGAAATATCGTAAAAACAATTTTTTGTTAATAAAAATGCATTTTCCTATTTTCTTATCCCTAAAAAATCAGATGCAAAACAATTCGGATAAATACTTGGTTCGCTCATATTATCCATTAGATAATCATTTTGATTATCATAGTCCGTTTGATGGAGGATATATAATGAAAAAAGTTGTTTTAACAGGATTAATAGTATTGGTTGCATTACTTGCATTTTCAGCGCCGGTATCCGCAGCAACTACCGTTACGACGATCAATGCGACCATCGACCAGCAGCTCTCGGTTGCCCTCACCGACCCCTTCTCGGGTACCTGGACGCTCAACCAGGGCGCCAACAGCCAGAATTATGGCAACCTGACCATTACGGCAAACGTACCCTGGTCCGAATCCACCAGCGCAACGAACGGCGATTACCTTAAGTCGGGGAGCGGCACGTCGCTTGCAAACAAGCTCCAGCTGAATGCTGCCGATGTTACTGCCTATGCAACCTCGGGTGTCGGATCATCGAGCACTGCCCTTAACTTCGCACAGCAGGTCATCATGGCTGACCCGGCAGGCAGCTATGGGACCGTCGTGACATTCACCGTCACTGCGGTGTGAAGGATCAAAGAATATAACCTATTTTTCCGGCAGTCCAATGAATACGGACGAGGTTTTATGACAGAGATAAGAAAGAAAATCGAATTAGGGATATTCACCGTTCTCCTGATCCTTTTCTGCGTCGGGGCTGTTGCTGCGGCACCGGTTCACGTGACCAGCCTGACACATAACGCCAGCGGGCCTTTCATGGCTCAACCGAACAGCGTCTTCGTATCCGGTAATTATGCCTATGTAACAAGTCCCGGCACGAACTCGCTGGGGATTTATGATGTATCAAACCCGGCAGTCCCGGTCCATCAGGGCAACGTTGTACATGGAGAGGGAGGAGCGGTTCTGGATAACCCGAACAGCGTCTTCGTATCCAGTAATTATGCATATATCACGAGTTCAGATAGTAACTCGCTGGAGATTGCTGATGTCTCAAACCCGTCAGCTCCGGTTCATATGGGCAGTATTGTCAACGGAGCCGGGGGCGCTCTCCTGGATTTCCCTTGCAGCATCTTCGTATCTGGAAATTATGCCTTCGTGACAAGCATGTATAGCACGGGCAATGCGCTGGAGATCATCGATGTATCGAACAAGGCTGCACCGGTTCATGCAGGCAGCATTGTCAACGGAGCCGGGGGCGCTCTCTTGGGTAACCCCCAAGACATTTTCGTGTCCGGTAATTATGCATATATCGCAAGTACAGGGAGTAACGCGCTGGAGATTGTGGATATTTCAAACCCGTTAGCTCCGGTCCATAAAGGCAGCATTGTCAACGGAGCCGGGGGCGCTCTCCTGAGTATCCCGACCAGCGTTTATGTATCCGGCAATTATGTGTATATTACAAGCAAGATGGATCACGCGCTGGAGATTATTGATGTGTCGAACCCAGCAGCCCCATTCCATAAAGGTAAAATTTCGAACGGAGCCGGGGGCGCTGTCTTATTTATGCCAAAAAGCGTTTTTGTGTCCGGCAATTATGCGTATGTCGCAACCTCAACAAGCCCGATGGATGGCGCGATGGAAGTCGTTGACGTATCGAACCCGGCAGCCCCGGTTCATGCGGGCAGCATCGTCCATGGCGATGGCGGGGCACTCATGATAGGTGCCAATAGTGTTTTTGTGTCCGGTCAATACGCGTATGTGACCTCTGAAGCCAGCTCAGCTCTGGAGATCATAGGGGTATCGGAATATACCGGCACGGGTTCTTCCGGAGCAAGTGCCACAACAACCATCAATGCTGCCGTCCAGCAGCAGCTCTCGGTTGCTCTCACAGATCCATTCACCGGTACCTGGGCACTCAGCCAAGGAGCCAATAGCCAGAATTACGGCAACCTGTCCATTACGGCAAACGTCCCATGGTCAGAATCCACCAGTGCAACAAACGGCGATTACCTGATGTCGGGAAGTAGCACGCCCCTTACAAACAAGCTCCAGCTGAACGCTGCCGATGTTACCGCGTATACAACGTCGGGCGTCGGCTCGTCGAGCACAGCGCTCAACTTCGCACAGGAGGTCATCATCGCTGACCCCGCAGGCAGCTATGGAACTGTAGTTACATTCACTGTCAATGCAGTGTGAGAGCCGCTAGCCATGAACATTGGATAGGACCGGTCCTTCCGGTCACAAATTTTTATCCCGATTAAAGGAATACACTATGAAAAGGTACTCAGTATGACTCAACAATTCCCACGAATACAATTCCGGTTTCTTATTATCACACTCCTTCTCACACTTCTGGCTATATCTCCTGCAATGGCTGCCCTCAATCTCGTCGGCTCGAAATTCATGGAGGATGTTGCGCCCGGTCAGACCGTGACATTCCCGATGACGCTCTCGGTTGCATCATCCGATTCACCGGCTGACCTGGAACTCTCCGTGCTCGGCTTTGGCAACGGTCCTGACGGGCGTTATCTGGGGATCGATCCCGCTCAGGATACGAACACCTATTCAGCCCGGCCCCTGATCACACTGGATAAAACCACGGTCCATATCGCCCCCGGGGGACAGGAGACTGTCACCGCGACGATAAAGGTCCCGTCAACTGCAGGCACCGGAGGACGGTATGCCCTCATCAACATCCATACAAAACCGCTGGGTGGCGGAGCCGTTGCGCTGGTTACTGCAATTAACGTACCGGTGATGATCACCCTCAAGGGAACCCAGATTGCCGAGACCGGTACCATCGACAGTGTGACGGTCGGTGAAATCGTGCAGGGCAAGCCCCTTTCCATTACGACAGCTTTTGTCAATTCGGGCAATCACCATTATTACGGTGTGAAGAATGACGTTACGGTTACCGACGCGTCAGGCAGCACCGTGGCCCAGGCCGCTACCGTTCCGTTAATCACCGCTATCGTCCCCGGCAGCAAGGTTAACTTTGTTACTACGATCAATGCGAACCTGAACCCCGGTACTTACACAGTAGTATCCCGTATGACCAACAGCGCCGGATCGGTGCTTGCCACCAAATCCACGCCATTCACCGTATCAACCGCCCATGCCGCGGCCCAAGGACCTGTCTCGGTGACCCTGACACCGGAGAATGCCGCCACACTGGCGACTGCCGATGGGAGTATCAGTATCCAGTTCCCTGCGGGGTCTGTTCTTGGTGCTACGAAGGTAACCCTTACACCCTCGCCCTCTGGAACCCTCCCCACCGCACCTCAGGGAATACAATTCGCAAAGACCACCTTTGCTGTTGACGGTTTTACCGGGCTGCTCTCCCAGCAGGCGACCGTGAAGGTGCGTTATACCCCGGACGATCTCGCCTCCGCTGGTGGTGACGCAAACAAACTCGCGCTCGCACGCTGGGACCAGCCGCCGGGTTCCTGGACGGTCCTCCCGACAACAGTAGACAAGAATGCACAGACGATCACCGCAACTACCAACCGGTTCAGTACCTGGGCAGTAGTTGTACAGGGTGGAGCAGCTGCTGCCCCTTCAAATACCGGAAGTACGAACCCGGATGCAAAAACAACATACTCTCCGGTAAGTATGATAACGATAATTACTGCTATTGCATCGATAATCATCATGTCCGTCGCAATCAGACGGAAAAAATAATCCCTTTTAAAAAAATTCACACGGCTGAAAAAAAACTGCAACAATCATGGGCGTATAACCACCCGTCTGACCGACGTTTGTTCTTCGATAATCCCTTTGGTTCATTACCCGTTTCTCTGCGCAGGCCCTCCTTTATTGGCCGGCATGGACATCTTTGGTTGCACCCGTTCCCACCAGATTGGGGCTCCCTCTCCGGTCGAACACACAAAAACCCTTGAAAATACCCGTTATCCTGTCTTTCTCTGCCTTGGGTGGAAAAATAAAAACCTTCACAATCCCGTATCTCCCCACACCCGCGGTTGGCAGAGGAGGTCTTCAGCTCTTCTTTATTCAGAATTACCTGCTCTGTAGAAATCCTAATCTAAAAGCGTGTTGTACCGACGACCGAAAGATCTAAGGTACAGTGTCTCCTTTTCTTGATTGTGAAGTCAAATAGAAAGGAGACAATTAAGAAATTAGCGAGCCGGAATATCAGGTTTATCCAAG